>Ga0302320_10000483_pt1 | contig 95207 bp, 67 predicted proteins | sample Bog_T0_3_FD_202130 | JGI IMG/M metagenome (GOLD analysis project Ga0302320, IMG submission 202130) | Peat permafrost microbial communities from Stordalen Mire near Abisko, Sweden - Bog_T0_3 | ecosystem: Environmental > Terrestrial > Soil > Wetlands > Peat | place: Sweden: Abisko, Stordalen Mire... | reverse complement strand
TACTACATACCTGGAGCCAGAACCTGCTGGGCCACTATCATATCCACTGCGTCGTTCCCGCAGGCGGATTATCGGCAGACCATCGGCGCTGGATTCACACCAGCCACCCGCTCTTCCTGCTGCCCATCCCCGTGCTTCGCCGCGTCTTCCGCGATAAGTTCACCGAGGGACTGGAGCGCCTCTACAACAAGGAACAACTCCACTGTTCCGGTCCTGCAGTTAGCTTTCAGGACCGGCAGTGCTTTTCTGAACTGCTCCGCCTACTGCGCGGCAAGAAGTGGGTCGTCTATGCCAAGCCGCCCTTCGGTGGACCCGAGCACGTGCTCCGCTACCTGGGCCGCTATACCCACCGCATGGCCATCTCCAACCACCGCCTGATTGCCTTCGATGGCCAGAACGTCACATTCCGCTGGAGAGATTATGCCCATGGCGCCAAGAAACGCACCATGACGCTGGAAGCCACGGAGTTCCTGCGCCGCTTCTTTCTCCATGTGCTGCCCAAAGGATTTGTGCGCATCCGCCACTACGGCCTGCTCGCCAACCGCTTCCGCGCAGAGGCCCTGCCGTTGGCGCGAAAACTTCTGGCCATCGATAACCGCGATCCGCTTCCGGCTACCAATCCGAAAACCGCCGATACTCCGCTCTGGCTGTGCCCAAAATGCGCCGGCCCCATGCGCGTCGTGCGGCGACTCACGGCCACAGAATTAGCATTCATCAGAGAATTTGACTCGTCATGATGCCGCGCCCCAACCCGGACCACCGACTTGCTTCATGCACGCCTTCGCACTCGTGTCGGCGCGAACCGTTGCGCGGCCATTTCAGCAGCATTTCCCACACATATAAAACGCCCGACAAGCCGGAAATGGTCTCGAAATTGACGAGCTGTCACCACCATCGCTCCCGATCCAGGACCAAAGAGCACTGCATGCACTCCCCGGGCAGTATTGAATATCCATAAGTCCGAAGCTGATCACCGCGCCCGCGGCAAACACCTGCGGCCCCCTTCTTACCTCCAAATCGAAAACGCCTCCTACCAGCATCACGCCATCCGTGAGCATCCTGTGCGAGGCGTTTCCGATGTTGGCTAACGGTCGCTCGTCCAGAATGATGGGTTTCTATTGGCAACCCTCGATGAATGCAATCGCATTTACTGTTCCGGCGTAGTAGCGAGTGATCTTGCCGTCTTCGGTCTCGAACCTGATCCCGAACTTTCGATCAGGAGAGAGTAGTGTCAGGAAGTGACCACTTTCAGGACTATAAGCATGCGGCTCGATTTTCAGCCGCTTTCCGTAGACTTTGATCGCCCGCGCTTCGGAATCGCCGTTATGAACCCCATCCATAGTCGCAGTCACTGAATTATCCACATCAACGCGAGCGACGCGACCGTTAAGCATCATTACCCCTACCGCTTTTTGATTTGGCAGGTCGATGTAGTAACAGGACCGTTCTTCGGGATCGGACGGTCTTGAGTTGGATGCGTGAAGGGCCTTATTCAATTCTGGCAAGCTCATCCCCACCCGCACGGCTCCAATGCCGTCAAAGCGAACGACTGAAGATTGGGCGAGAGCGGCATTGAACGGGACCGCAACGGCGCAGGCAAGCAAGATCTTACAAATATCGAACATGAAGAATTCTAGCTCCTAAGCGCACAGTGCCTGCATTGTCGGCAACTCGGAAATTACCCTTCAGCTAACCCAGCCAGCCCATCGGGATCCAAGCAACCCAAACGAAATTCGATCTTTTCCCAAAGAGTCTGTGTTTTCAGGAAATGCCTCTGATTAGCTATCTCGTCAGCAAGCCGGCATCCGAGACGCTTCTACAAACCACCCCAATCGCCCAATGCTCCATCGCCCCGGTAAAATAGGGTCTGGACCCCCATGCCTCTGCTTGACCCCATCCCGTCTCCCGTAGAACACGCCGACTTCGCCGCTCTCGAGTGGGAGCCTCTTTTGGCACTCGTTGCCGGTTTTGCCGCTTCCCCCGTAGGCCGACACGCCGTTCTCGATCTCCGCCCCAGCACCGACGAGGTCTGGATCACCCGCCAGCACCTGCTCACCGGCGAGCTTCGCCTGTTGCTGGGTGAGCAGGTATCCTGCCCCATGGGTGGCCTCTTCGACCCAACCCAGATGGCCGCCAAGGCGGCAATTCCCGGCGCAGCGCTGGAAGCCAACGAACTGCAGTCCATTGCCCGTCTCGCCAACGACATCGCCGCCTGGCAGTCGCTGCTGCAGTCGCCCCCCGCCCGCGTAGCCGGAAAGATCCCGGCGCTCACCGAGCTTTCCAGCCCGCTGACCAGCAATCTGCGTCCGCTTGCCGAGTCCATCGAGCGCAAAATCCAGCCCGACGGCTCTCTCGCCGACGACGCCTCCCCCGAACTCCACCGCATCCGCCGCGAGCAGGAGCGCCAGCAGCGTCTCATCGAAGAGAGCCTCCGCGCCGCCCTGCGCAAACTATCGAGTGACGGAGCCACGCAGGATGAGCTCATCACCATCCGTGGCGACCGTTTCGTCATCCCTGTCCGCGCCGAGCTAAAACGGAAGGTCAGCGGCGTAGTCCACGGCGCCAGCTCCTCCGGCCAAACCGTCTATCTGGAGCCGCTCGAAACCATCGAGCAGAACAACGAACTGGTCCGCATGCTCGAAGAGGAGCAGGCCGAGATCCATCGCATCTTCATGGCCCTCACCACCCAGGTCGGCGGATACGCCTACGATCTGACCCAAGGCGCGCGCGTTCTCGCCCTTGTGGACAGCCTGCAGGCCCGCGCCCGCTTTGCCCGCGATTACGACTGCTGTGCCCCCTCGATCACGCCCGACCTGCTCAGCCTCGACACCGCCCGCCATCCACTGCTGGAAAAACGCCTGCGTAAATCGGGTGGGAAAGTTGTCCCGCTGACCCTGGAACTGACCAGCGAAGGCCGCCAACTCATCATCAGTGGCCCGAACACCGGCGGCAAGACCGTCACGCTCAAAACCACCGCCCTGCTGGCCATGATGGCCCAGGCAGGGCTACCGATTCCGGCAACGGTAGCCAGTTTCCCCATCTTCACCGCGTTCTTGGCCGACATCGGCGATGCCCAATCCATTGAAGCGGCGCTCTCCACCTTCTCCGCTCACATCACGAACCTCGACCGTCTTTCGCGCCTGGCCGGAGCCGGTTCCTTGGTCCTGCTCGACGAGCTTGGCTCCTCCACCGACCCCGAAGAAGGCTCGGCGCTGGCCGTAGCCATTGCCAGCCACTTCCTGACCGCCCACGCCTGGTCGCTCATCTCCACCCACCACACTTCGCTCAAGGTTTACGCGGCCAACACCCCCGGCGTACTCAACGCCGCCGCCGGAGTGGACGAACTGACCCTGGCCCCCAACTATCGCCTGCGTCTCGGCGTTCCCGGAGCCTCGGCCGGAATTCAAACCGCCGAGCGCCTGGGCTTGAACGCAACCATCATCGAAGCCGCCCGCCTGCGCCTCGGTTCGCAGCAGGTAGACATCGCCCGCTTCCTCGACAAGCTGCATAACGATCTCGTGCAGTTGGAAGCCGAACGCAAGGCCGCCCGCGAGCAGCAGTACGCGCTCAACATGGAACGAGCCAAGTTGGCCCGCGAAGGCGATGTCGAGTTGCGCAAGCGTACCCGTGAGCTTGAAACAAGACTCGCCTCGCTGCTGAAGGATTTCGAGTTCCAGATGCGCGAGACGGTAAAGGCCATCGAGGACCGCGTCGGCCAACAGAAGCTGTCGAAAGAAGCCGAACGCCGCATCCTGCGCCTGCGCCACGAATTCCAGCAGAGCTTCAACCAGGTCGTCGTCGCCCACCGCAGCGGCGCCGACCAGGGCGACCCGGACGCCCAACCGCACATCGTCAAACACGTCTCCGTCGGCGATGAGGTAAAGCTCAAATCCATGGGCAAGATCGCCGTGGTGCAGCGCGAAGTGGAAAAGGATGTCTTCGAAGTCGCCCTCGGCCCCATCAAGATGCGCGTCAAGCGCGACGACATCGCCGAAGTCGTCCGCGCCGCCGAGATTCAAGCCGAGAAAGCAGATCCCTTGGCCGCCGCCCGCCGCCAGAAGAACATCCACGTCACCGTCACCAGCGCCAACAGTGACGACATGCGCATGGAGATCAATCTCATCGGACGCACTGTCGATGAAGCGACCGAGGAACTGGAGCGCTACCTGGACCGCGCTTTCCTGGCCGGTCTGCCGCGCGTGCGCATCATCCACGGGCATGGCGCCGGAATCCTTCGCCGCGGTGTCCGCGAGTTCCTCAAGGGCCATCCCCACGTCGCCACCCTTGCCGAAGCCCCCCAGAACGAAGGCGGCCAGGGCGCGACGCTGGTGGAGCTAAGACAGTAGTTGCAAAATAGCTGCAACGTAGCTACAGTTATACTGGACGTCAAGGAGGGGAGTTCTTCAAAGCTGATGACAGCTGAGGAGAAAGTGGTAAAAATGGGGAGAAAGTGATGGCGAAATGGAAGCGTTGCAATTCGATTGCAGCGAAGACAACTTAGCTCACCTTGACCGGCACGATATTTTGTCAGCAGAAGCCGAACGAGTAATTCTCAACCGGCCACTGGATCTCAAATCCGAACTTCGCAACAGTGAGGAGCGAGTTCCCCACATCGGAGAAACAGATGCAGGACGAATCCTGGTTGTCGTGACAACAATGGTTGGCGAGAGGGTCCGGGTTGTCACAGCTTGGCCTGCAAGCAAAAACTATCGGCGCTGGTTCTTGACGCTGAAAAGGAATGGCAATGTTGGAAGAACTGAAAAAGATGAGCTTCGCGAATGAGGCAGAGGAAGCGGCTTGGTGGGAGTCGCACGAGGATGAACTGCTCGAAGAGTTCAAGAAAGCCAATGCCGAGGGACGACTCGGGATTGGCACACTTGCCAAGCGCGCTGCTCTTCCTTCGACCACCATCCGCCTCGACCCCGAAGACATCGCCAAGGCCCGCGTCCAAGCAGAAAAACGCGGCCTTCGCTACCAGACCTACCTGAAGATGATCATTCACGAAGCGTTGCGCAACGCGGAAGCTGGACCGCAAGCCGTGAATTCCTGAACGGCGGTCTCCTCATCGCCCTCTCTCCGAAGCCCCCAAAACGAAGGCTCCCACGGCGCGACGCTGATTGAACTCCGTCAATAGGCCGTCGCGGTTTGCCCTCCCCCGCTTCGATGACAGGCTATTGCGGCAGAAACATCTCCTTGACAATTCCCTCTGATCCTTCCAGTACAATTCCATCTAGCTTTCTGGAGGTCCCATGCGCAAATTGATTCTGATCCTCATCCTCTGTGCCGCAAGCCTTCCCCTCGCCGCACAAAAGACCATCTACGACTTCACCCTGAGGTCGATCGACAAACAACAAGTCAGCCTCAAGAGTTATAGCGGCAAAGTTGTGCTGTTGGTGAACGTCGCCAGCAAATGCGGTTTCACTCCCCAATACGCCGGTCTGGAGGCACTCTACGAAAAGTACAAAGACCGCGGCCTGGTGATCGTCGGCATCCCCGCCAACAACTTCGCCCAGCAGGAACCGGGCACCGACGAAGAGATCAAGAAATTCTGCAGCAATAAATACAACGTAACCTTCCCCATGATGGCCAAGGTTTCGGTGCTAGGTGAAGACAAGGAACCGCTCTATCAGTTCCTCACCGACAAGTCCACCAACCCCGCGATCGGCGGAGAGGTGAAGTGGAATTTTACGAAGTTCCTCTTTGACCGCTCCGGAAAGCCCGTCGCCCGCTTCGAACCAGCCGTAACTCCGGACTCACCCGAAGTCACAGCCGCCATCGAATCGGCACTCGGTCAATAAAAGTCTATCTGTAAATTGGGCATGAAACAGCGCGGGTCAGGAGACCTGCGCCACAGCCGGCCGGGAGGCCAGCGCTACTTACTCACTTATAAGTCAAAACACCCTGAAGTCGGGCTTCGAGTGAAGCATAGGCGACAGGTCTTTGACGGTTTGAAGTTGTACCAACGATGGGTGCCCCAGGTCCCCGGTTATGGGACCTGGGAAAGTACGAACCAAAGGTACAAAATATGCTGTCAGAGACCTACAGCGCCCCGCCCGTCGCAGTCTCGACCGCCTCGTGGCAGAGCGGCGTCAAAGCTTTCGACCTCTTCCCGACTATGTCTTCGTCGACGGACATCCCTGCCGCAGTACCAGCCTTCATCTCGTGAAGCAGTTTCACCAGCCGCGCGAATCCCTGTTCCCGAGCCGTCTTGTTCCCCGGCACGGTATTCCCTGGGTCCTCGCCCGCCCGCATGAATCCATGCCCCGCACCGTCGTAGGTCACCGGCTCATAGGTTTTGCCTGCCGCTTTCATGGCTGCAATGGTATCCGGCACGGTCGCCCCAATCCGTGCATCATTGCCCGCATAGAACCCATACACTGGAGCGTTGATCGCGGACACATCCGCCGGCCCCGGACCATAGAAGACAAATGAAGCCGACAGGTCCTTGCGGTGCGCAGCGTAGGCGAAAGCCTTGCCGCCCCCCCAGCAGAACCCCACCGTAGCAATCTTCCCATTCGCCGCGGGCAGGTGCTTGCCATAATCGGCCGCGGCATCCAGATCCGCCGTTACTCCTGCCGGATCGAGGCCAGAGATCGCCTTCACCGTCGCGTCCTGGCTGGCAAACTCGCTGCTGCCGCCGCCATTCGGCCCAAACCCCGAGAGCAGATCCGGAGCCACCACAATGAATCCTTGCCCGGCCAACTCGTCCGCCATCTCCTTGGCCCAATCGCTCAGCCCAAAGATCTCGTGAATCAGAATCACCACCGGAGCCTTCGTCTTGATCTCCGGATAGGCCACATACGCCTGAAGCGTCCTGCTCCCATGTTTCAGGGTCGCATACTCCCGATGTCGCGGCGAGGCTTCAAGCCGGGCCTTGGCCCAGTCCTGCGCAGGAAGGGAAATGGCAGCCACAAGAGCAATCGCAACTGCGGCAAGATAAGCGGGAAAGTGTCGCAAGCTCAGTTTCATGCGCCTAAGTGTAGCCGTGAGTGCCGAGGTCCGCAAGGGGTCTATGCACAAACCTCGGGCATCAGCAAGGCGCAAAAAAGGGCCGCAAAAGTAGCTCTCCCTCTGCGTCACCTGGATTCAGGTCTCCGATCCTGCGTCTACTTTCGCCCCAATCAGCCTCCTCCCGCGCCTTGTTTCTGGCGCGGGTCACCTGAAGGCATTGGCCCCACCGCAGGTGGCCCCGCGCGGGTAGCGCAGGTCAGTTAGGCCATGGCTTCCTTGGTCATCGGCTCGAAGTGCAGCTGGTTGGTTTTGTGGTTCACCTCGATGCGCACATGCGCACCGTGCAGCACCTCGCCGTTGAGGATCTTGATCGCCAGCGGGTCCTGAATCATGCGCTGCAAGGCCCTCTTCAGCGGACGGGCTCCATACGCCGCATCCGAGCCGGCAGCCAGAATCAGTTGCCGCGCCGGTTCGCTCAGCTCCAGCGAAATCTGGCGGCTTTCCAGCAGCTTGCCGATCTCCTCAATACGCAGGTCCAGAATCTGGCTCAATTGCGCCTGCCCCAGCGGACGGAAGATCACGATATCATCCACGCGGTTCAGAAACTCCGGGCGGAAGTGTTCGCGCAGCACCCGCATCACCGACTCGCGGGCCATGTCGAAATCATGCTCGGTCTTGAGCGAATCGGTAATCAGCACGCTTGCGCCCAGATTCGAAGTCATGATCAGCACCGTATTCTTGAAGTCCACCGTGCGACCCTTCGCGTCGGTCAGTCGGCCATCGTCCATCACCTGCAGCAGGATGTTGAACACGTCCGGATGCGCCTTCTCGATCTCGTCGAAAAGAATTACTGCGTAAGGCCTTCTCCTTACGGCTTCTGTGAGCTGACCACCCTCGTCGTAGCCCACATAGCCCGGAGGCGCGCCAATCAGCCGCGCAACCGCGTGCTTTTCCATGTACTCGCTCATGTCGATACGAATCATGGATTGCTCGTCGTCGAACAGAAACTCAGCCAGTGCCCGCGCTGTTTCCGTCTTGCCCACACCCGTCGGACCAAGGAAGATGAACGATCCGATCGGCCGCTTCGGATCAGACAGTCCCGCGCGCGACCGTCGAATCGCATTGGCCACTGTGGTCAATGCCACATCCTGTCCAACGACTCGTTCGCGCAGCCGCGGCTCCATCTCCACCAGCTTGGTCACTTCCCCTTCCAGCATCCGCGACACCGGGATTCCAGTCCACTTGCTCACGATTCCGGCGATGTCTTCTTCGTCCACTTCTTCTTTCAACATGCGGGCCACGCCGCCCTTGCCATCCTGCGCGGCATTCAGCTTTTTCAGCTCCTCTTCCATCCGGGGCAGTTCCCCATATTGGATCTGCGCCGCGCGATCCAGCATTCCCTTGCGGGTCTGCTCCTCGGCCTCGAAGCGCAGCGCTTCGATCTTCTTCTTCAACTCGCTGATATGGCTGATCGCATCCTTCTCACGTGTCCAGCGGGAACGAAGCGCCGTGATCTGCTCCTTCAGTTGCGCCACTTCGCGCTCTACGACCTCCCTGCGCTCCTTGCTGTTGGCGTCGGTCTCGCGTTTCAGCGCCGCGTGCTCGATCTCCAGCGAAGTCGCTTCCCTCTCCAGTTGATCGATCTCCGTCGGTACCGAGCCAATCTGAATCGCCAACGACGCCGCCGCTTCGTCCACCAGATCAATAGCCTTGTCCGGCAGGAAACGGTCGCTGATGTAGCGGTGCGAAAGTGTCGCCGCAGCCACAATCGCCGCATCCTTGATGCGCACGTTGTGATGCGCCTCATAGCGGTCTTTCAACCCGCGAAGAATCGCAATCGTGTCCTCAACATTGGGCTCACCCACGTACACAATCTGAAACCGCCGTTCCAGCGCCGTATCCTTCTCAATGTACTTGCGGTATTCGTTCAGCGTGGTTGCGCCAATCGCCCGCAACTCGCCGCGCGCCAATGCCGGCTTCAGCATGTTACTGGCGTCGATGGCACCCTCGGCCGCGCCCGCGCCCACCAGCGTATGCAGCTCGTCGATGAAAAGAATGATCTCGCCGTTGGCTTCTTCAATCTCCTTCAACACAGCCTTGAGCCGCTCTTCAAACTCCCCGCGAAACTTGGCTCCCGCCAGCATCGATCCCAGGTCCAGCGAAATGACCCGCTTGTCCTTGAGGCTCTCAGGCACGTCGCCCTTGAAAATCCGCTGCGCCAGCCCCTCGACAATGGCGGTTTTACCCACGCCAGGCTCGCCAATCAGCACCGGATTATTCTTCGTCCTGCGGCTCAGCACCTGAATCACACGACGAATTTCCTCGTCGCGGCCGATCACCGGGTCGAGCTTGCCGCGCCGCGCCAGCTCGGTCAGATCCTTGGCATACTTCTCCAATGCCTGAAACTTGCCTTCCGGATTCTGGTCCGTCACCCGCTGCGATCCGCGCACCGCGGTCAGCGCTTTCAGAATCGCCTCGTGCGTCGCGCCCAACGCCACCAGCGCGCTGATCGCCACATCGTTCTTCAGGTGCGCAGCGCCCAGCAGCAAATGCTCGGTAGAGATGTACTCGTCCTTGAAATTGGCCGCCTCGCGAAAGGCCTGCTCCAGGACCTTGTTGAGCGCCTGGCTCAAACTGGGCTGCGAAGCCGCACCAGAGACCCTAGGCAACCGCTCCTCGATCTGGTGCAGGTCTGTCTCCAGTCGCTCAGTAGGAACGCCGATCTTGCCCAGCACCGATGGAATCACGCCCTCGCGATCCTCGATCAGCGCCAGCAGCAAGTGCACCGGCTGCGTTTCGGCGTTGCCCAGTTCGGCGGCGCGCCCTTGCGCCTGTTCCATCGCCTGCTGCGACTTGACGGTCAGTTTCTCCCAACGAATGGCCATGCTTCAACTCCCGGCTGCTAGCTTCTAGCTTGCCTCTTCTTGCCGCCAGATTCCAGCAGCTTCTCATCAAAATTCATCTTTACACGCAAATGGAATGCGCCGAGGAAGATCGCTCTTCGCCCGGCGCATCCAGGTCGCGAACCGCCACTGGGTCAGAGAACTGGTCCCTGACCCCTGACCCCTGCTCCCTATCTTGCTCCAACCAGCTCGCGATCTTCCGCACCACTGACGTTGATCTTGATCTGCTTGGGCTGGGCCTCCGGCTTCTTGGCCAGTTCCAGCTTCAGCACTCCCGCGTTGTAGCTCGCATGGATATCTTCCGTATTCACGGTGCTCGGAAGAGTGAATGCCCGGAAGAAGCTGCCATAGCGCCGTTCAATGCGATGGAAGTTCTCTTCTTTCTCCTCTTTCTCGAATTTGCGCTCACCCTTCACCGTCAGCGTGTTGTTTTCCACGCTCACGTCCAGATCTTTCTGCTCCAGGCCGGGAACTTCCAGCTTGAGCATGACCTTCTTCTCGTCCTCATAGATATCCACCGCGGGCACAAAGCTTGCCGTGCTCAAGGGGCTCTCCCCTTCGTTCATGTCGCGGAAGAGCGAGTTCATGCGGTTCTGCAAAGCTACGACTTCCCGGAACGGGTCTCAACGAGTAATTGCCATCAGAATGTACCTCCGTACGGAATTTGGATGGAGCGGAAAGGAATCTGAGTCCGCACCGCTCACTCAATCTGATGAAAATATATCACAAAATAGTCAACGAATATGCGCGCATTACACTCATATTTTCTAAAAATTATCGGCCGCTAAATGAACACCTTACAATTGCCCCCTCTGGACGGACAGTCCCTGGACGCCGAAATCCCTCCCGAAAGCCCCCATCTCCCGCCACCGCAGGCCACCACCCGCCCCAGAATCAGCAATGCTCACCCCCTACAATAAGAAGGGATGATGCACCTCGCTCCTCTTCTCGCCTTCCTAACTTGGCGCTGGATCTGGCTGATCACAGCCTCCTTTCTCGCCGGCGTGCTCAACGCCGTGGCGGGCGGTGGCTCGTTTCTGACCTTCCCCGCCATGCTAGGGATGGGGATCCTGCCCGTACAGGCCAATGCCACCAACACCGTCGCCGTTTGGCCGGGACAGTTGACCTCGATTGCCGCCTATCGCCAGGACATCGGCAAGAATCTGCGACTGGTCTTCCCCATGGGGCTCGCCGGTCTGCTGGGTGGAACGGCGGGCGCGCTCGTTTTACTGAACACCCCGCAATCCACCTTCATGCATCTGGTTCCATGGCTCTTGCTCCTGGCAGCCTCGATCTTCGCTGTCAGCGGACCCGTCTCTCGCTGGTTGGCCCGGCGTCAGGGCCGCATTGTCGGACAACTCCATGCCCCGCGCCTGGTGCCTGTCTTCCTCTCAACGGTTGCGGTCTGTTTTTACATTGGCTATTTCGGCGCCGGAGCAGGCTTTCTGATCATCACTATGCTTTCGCTCTTTGGCTTTCAAGACCTGCACGAGATCAATGCCATGAAGGTAACTACAACCACCTTGGCCAACGGCATTGCTTTCATCATTTTTGTCGTGGGCGGCCAAGTGGTTTGGCACTACTGCCTGGTGGCCATGGTCGCCTGCGGTGTGGGCGGCTACGCCTCGGCCAGTTTTGCGCACCGGATTCCGCAGCGGGTTTTGCGCGACTTGGTCATCCTCATCGGCTTCTCGATGGCCGGATGGTTCTTCTGGAATAACCGCTAAGGCAGGGGTCAGGGCTCAGGGGTCAGGGATCAGGGATCAGGGTTCAGGGTTCAGGAAGGCTCAACTCCCCCTGTGTCCTCGCGTCCTGTTCCGCCCTTTGCCTCCTTATAGATCCGGCCCATAGAAATAGACTTTCCATGCCCCATCCATTCCGCGTTTTCTGCGGAATGGGTGGGAAGCCCATCCCGTTATTTCGGGGACCGACTCAATAACCTCAATTCCGCCCCCCGATCTTCGCCCCACACCTTGAGCCCGTTGCTGAATTCCCGAGCCCCGAGCCCCCTGACCCCTGATCCCTGATCCCTGTTTTCCGTTCCCTGTAAAATAGAGCCATGAGCCACGAAGGTATCCGTTTTGTCGGAAAAGACCAGCAGGAGAGCGAAGGCGCGGCCAAACGCCCCATTGACCGTGCCGCCATCACCCCTGCCAAGGTCCGTGTTTTGCTCTCCGAGGGCAAAGGCCTGGAGATCGACTGGTCCGACGGGCACAAGAGCGCCTGGACCTTTGCCTGGCTGCGCGACGCCTGCCCCTGCGCCACCTGCAACGACGAACGCTCCAAGGACGGCCGCAAGATCGGTCAGCCTAAATCCAAGTCTGGCGAGCTTCTCCCCATGTACACCCCCCCGGCCAGACCAGCGTCGGCGCAAGCGGTAGGCCGCTACGCCCTCCAGTTCAACTGGCAGGACGGCCACACAGCCGGCATCTATTCCTGGGATTTCTTGCGCCGGGCCTGTAATTGCGCCGAATGTAAATTCGCAGCGGGAGAAACCACCGGCACCCCCAACTAGTCCCGTCACCGCCCAATTTGGAAGCATCGCCGATACAGCATGGGTGCCCCAGGTCCCGATTTTGGGACCTGGGAAAGCGACAATCTATCCGTTCCCTATCTTGGATTTCTCCCAACGCAATGCAGAGCCCACCGCAAGCGTGTTCCTTGTCCGGAGTCCGCATTCGCGCTCAGGAGAAACAAGATTTTGTGCTGGGACTATTCCTGGGTCTCCGGCATCAGCGCCTTCACCACAATCGAAATCCCAAAGCTGACTATGATCGCGCGCACCATGAGCCCGTTATCGTAGCTCCACGACAAGATCGCCATAACCAGGAATACGCCGATGGGGTTGATCTCCGCAGCCACCGCGCGGCCCCATTGCGGCTTGCTCCGCGCAGGCTTCTCCCAAGTCTCCCGAAGACCCCGCAGATGCGGAAACAGCCGCGGTACGGAATTCAGATACTCCGCATAGCTCTCGCCCAGCCGCGCTTTTAAGAACGCCTCTTCCCCAAAGATCAGCCGCAAGAGAAAGATCGTGATCAGAACCACCGCCAACAGCGCACCGCTTGCCGGCATCAAAAACGCCATCGCCGCAAACATGCACCAGGAGCCCAGATAGAGCGGGTTGCGCACAAACCGATAGGGCCCCTCAGCGAGCACGTGCCCGGCTTGCATCCTCGCATGACTGACTGTTCTGTTCCCCAGGTAGGCCGTGCCCCAAACGCGCAACACAGCGCCTTTCCAGGCCGTCAGCGCGGCCAGCACGATCACCAGCGGCGTCGCCACAGCAAAGGAAACCACGCCGGTCCGAGCCAAATCCAGCGCCAGCCCTTCCAGAAGGCTTCGCCGTGTCCCTAGGTCCCAAAGCTCAATCCACGGAGACCAGTAACCCAAGACAACGATCAGCGCCAGGATCGCAACCCGCAAACGAAACTCAATCGCCGTAGCCTTCATCTGTTCACCGTTCCAGCCTGACTTTACCATCCGTGATGAAGACGCTCGTCCTCTGTGGATTTCGTATCGGTGGCCCAAACGCAGAAACCCGCGCCTTCTTCCTGGCGCGGGCCTGCCGAAGGCGTCCGCCCCACCGCAGGTGGTTAATAGACCAGCTTCAACGAAAACTGAATCTGTCTGGAGTTGCCCGCCGTCTTGCTGATCTCGCCAAACCCGGAGCCCGTCAGAATGTTGTTCGGCGTCCCCATGGTCACGATGTTGAACAGGTTGAAGAGCTCGCTGCGAAATTGCAGGCTCACCAACTCGGCCCCGCTTTTGCGCCGACCAAAGGGCGTGTCCTTGATGAAGGCGAAGTCAAAGTTATAGAAGGCCGGCCCACGGAACGTATCGCGACCCAGCGAGCCGAAGCGCCCCTGGTTCGGCCCGGTCCCGTCGACCACATGAATCGGAATCGAGAAGAAACTCGCCGCGTTGTCGGCGCCTTTGCCAAAATAATCCTGCCGCTCGGCCCGCGCCGTCGACAGTTGCGGCTTCGCGATCTGGTCAGGACGATCGGTCCCGTTCGATCCCGCGCCCGTCTGCTGGATGCCGCTCAACACGGTGAAAGGCGACCCGGAACTGATGCTGGAAATGCTCAGCATCTCCCAGCCATCGGTGATCTTCTTCGGCACCGGCTTCAGGAACGGAATGCTCGCCAGATGCATGTCCTGCGCAACGCTCAGGCCGAATCCGTTGGTCACGTCGAAGGAAGACGGTCCCTTTTCCTGATGCGTATCCGATGGATTCTGCGGAAAACCCGACAGCGTGCTGCTCACATCGTCGATGGACTTGCCCCAGGTATAGCTCGCTTGAATCCCCGGCCCTCCGTGGCCCACCGTACCCGACAGTGATGTCTGCAACGCGTGGTAGGTCGAATGCGACGTGGCTGTAATAATGTTCTCCACTCCAAACCCTCCTGTCACCGCACCCGACGCGTCGAAGGTCGTATGCGGCGCAAAGGCCGCCGTGGCTCCCGCAAAGCCATTGGGAAAGCTGGTCCGCGGCAACTTCACGCCGGCCGTGCCCACATAACTGGCATCCGCCGTCAGGTTCCCGACCTTCCGCTCCACACCCGCGGTCCAGGTATAGAGCGTTCCGTCTCCAAAATTGCGGTCGACTCCGCTCAGATTCAGATCGCTGACCCCGTAGCCCGGCGTCAGCGCCGCCAGATCCTTTTCGTAGCGATCCACATCCATCACCGTATTCGCCTTCACATCCCGGCTCTTCCCGGACGCCAGAATATTCGCGCCCCCCGGCGTATACGCCTGGGGCAATTCCGAAGGAGTGATCTGGAATCCATACTGCAGCGGCTTCTGCGCCTTCGGCGAGGCCACCAGGCGCGGGTAGATGGCATACGGCGTCGAACCGGTAAGAAAATTGTCCTGCCAGATATTCGGCGGAATCACCGTGACTCCCCCGCCCGCGTGGGCCGAGAACTTGCCGCTCACTTGCCAGGTCGCCTGAATGCGCGGTCCCCATCCCTTCCAGCCGGCCTCGTAACCAGGCTGCGGATTGACCACAAACTGCTGCACTCCATCGATCGTCAGAAAGCTGGAGGTACGCCGCGCCCGTTCCGTAATCGGCCCATAGTGCTCCCAGCGAACACCATAGTCCAGCGCGAAGCGGGGAGACACCTTCCACGTGTCCTGCACGTAAGCATTGATCCCGTTGCGCCCGATCGCTGCCGGCCCAATATGCGCTCCGTTCGAGGAGTAAGGCGGCGCAACCGCAACCGTGTACACAAAGGGAGCACCAGACAAAAATGCCGAAAGCGTATCCGGCAGCGCATCCCCTACCTTGACGTTGTGCTGGCCGCTCTGCGACAGAATCGCTTCCGAAGCATACGCGGTTCCACCCCCAAAATCGTATTCCCCGTTGGGGCTAATGCCGAAGTAGGTGGTGTCGCGATTCACCCGCATCTCGAACCCGGCCTTGAGTGCGTGCCGAGCCGTCGAATAGGCCACATTCTGGCGGCCTTGGAAGAGATTTCCATACGCCTGCATCACCGACCCGCCCGCCGTGTTGAAACCCTCAAACAGTCCATCATTGAACTTGACCGCCGGATCGGTGCGATTGGGTGTCGGGAAGCCCGGCGTCGAGCGGGTGATGCTGAGAGAGGACTCCAGCACCAACCGGGTCGAAACCGTCCGCGTATAAGTCCCCACCACATTGCGCTGCCGGTCGATGTACTCCACCTGAAACGAAGGATCAATCGCTGTCTGGTCCGGATTGGTGGTCGGCCCCGTCAGATTGTCCAGATTGAAGCGCGCAAAAAACTGATCCTTGCTGCTGATCTTGTGGTCGAGACGGATCGAAAACTGGTTGGCGTCCGTGGCCACCTTCGAGGCCGTCGCATAGGTGTGCGCCTGAAACGGCCCGGTGGGGTGGTTGGGCGTCGGATAACGCGCCAGCACCGCCGCAATCTCCGCATTCACCGGAACATTTAGAACATCCGTCGAGCCATCGCTGAACTTCACCGTATCGAGCCCCAACCGCTCCGCAGCGGTCGGCACAGGCATCACCTGCGTCGTCCCCAACACCTGCCGGAAGCCCTGATACTGCGTGAAATAGAAGGTCCGCTTGCGCCCGTCATAGAGGTGGGGAATAAAGATCGGACCGCCATTCGTAAAACCGAACTCGTTGCGCCGGAACGGTGGAATCCTTCCCGGATAAGCCTCGGTCGGATGGTCAAAGTAATTCCGCGCATCGAAGGCGGAGTTGCGCACAAACTCAAACATCGACCCGTGAAATCCGCTCGCGCCCGACCGCGTATGAATGTTGGTAAACCCCGCCGCCCCGCGTCCGATCTCCGCCGGCATCCAGCCGGAACTGGAGTCGATCCCCTCCACCGCATCCACATTGAAATTCGAGAACGTAGCGCCGCCCATCTCCGGGTCGCTGATGTCGGCCCCATCCATGGCGAAGGTCGCCTCCACGCCGCGCTGCCCGTTAATTGCGAATTGAGCCGTGAAGTTGGTGGCTCCGTTCGCGTCCGTCATCGTCCCCGCCGCCAGCAGCAGCAGCGTGCTGAAGTCTCTCTTGTTCAGCGGCAACTCGCTCACCGCCTGGCTCGAAAGTTCTTCGCCCCCCGTCGCCACCGGCTGCTCCTTCAGTACGGCCACCGTCAGCGCACCGCGCAAAGAGAGCGTCAGAAGCGCTGCCGGAGCTCCCATCGCCAGGTCAATCGACTCCGCATACTCAATCTTTCGCCCCCCCGACTCCACGGTCAGGCGATATTGCCCGGCAGGCAACGCAGCCAGATGAAAGCGGCCATCGGCTCCCGTCGCCGCTTCCGCGGAAGCGCCCTTGCCCACCAGTCGAACTTTGGCGGCAACCAGCGGCGCTCCGCCCGTGTCGCGGACCACTCCCTGCCAGATCGGCCCCGCAACCGGTTGCGCCCAACCGAGCGTGGAGGCCAACAGCAACCCCAAAACCACTGTGGTGAAGCACTTCAGCAAACTCCGGCAATCAATGCCCGATGTGAGAAGTCCCATGACAATCTTCAATTGATTTCGACCTTTGCTGAGTGATTTTGGCCATTGATCCAGGGCAGGAGCGGCTCCGGAAGATGATCCCGTGAGCGCGACAATCGATTGTTGCACTCCATGGAATTATAGTTGCCGCCTTCTGTGACCCGTAAGGAACCAAAAACAAAACTGCACAACCATTGATCCGGCCCGCAAATCCAGGATCTTCTTCACCCATCGGACCCCTGTGCCCCATCCATACCGCGATTTTTGCGGTATGGGTGGGAGGCCGATCACTCCATCGAAGCACCGGATCAGCAGGCAAAATGGCGAAATCAACAATTTACCAGGAGTCCCGGAGGGACGGAGCCCAAGCTCCACGGCCTCCCATCCTTTTCGCCGGAAAATGGAAAGGCAAAATCAAGCGATGCTCCTGTGAAGGTCAATCTTCTACTGCCAACCCGGCAAGCCCGTGGGCCTTCTCTCGCCCCGTCCCGCCGGGGTCTGTCGCCTGCTGAGTAAACTAGGTTGAGACCATGCCGACTTCCGACACATCCATCGACACCATTGCGGCCATCTCCACACCTCCCGGCCGAGGAGGCATCGGCATTGTGCGCCTCAGCGGCCCTCTCGCCGCTTCCATTGCCGTCCAGCTTGTCCGCCTGCGCCGTCCGCTTCAGCATGCCCGCCCGCTCCTGGCGGACGTACTCGACGCTCCCTTCGACGGAGGCGCACCCACCCGCATCGATGAGGCCCTGGTCACCTTCTTCGCCGCGCCAAACTCGTACACCACCGAAGACCTGGTTGAGATTGCAGCCCACGGCTCCCCAGTAGTGCTCGATCTGCTCTTGCGCCGCGCCCTCAGCCTGGGCGCCCGCCTCGCCGAACCAGGAGAATTCACCCAGCGCGCCTTTCTTTCCGGGCGCATGGATCTGACCCAGGCCGAAGCCGTTCGCGATCTGATCGACGCGCAGACTCTCACCCAGGCCCGGCAGGCAGCCAGTCAGTTCGGCGGTGCCCTCAGCCAGCGGATTCAGCCCGTAAAGCAATCGCTGGTCGAGCTCGTTGCACTCCTTGAAGCCGGTATCGACTTTGCGGAAGATGACGTCGACGTCACGCCGGAAGCGGAGATCGCCCGCCGCATCCACGAACTGACTCCGCCTCTGACCGCGCTCGAAGCTTCTTTTGCCCGGGGGCGCATCGTCCATGATGGTCTGACGCTGGCCATTGTCGGCCGTCCCAACGTAGGCAAGAGCTCCCTCTTCAACTGCCTCGTCGAGCGCGACCGCGCCATCGTCACTGCGACTCCCGGCACCACACGCGATCTTGTGACGGAGCGAATCTCGCTCGACGGTATTCCGCTCGAGCTCGTCGACACTGCCGGACTGCGCGAAACCCTCGAAGAAGTGGAAAGGCTCGGAATCGCACGCAGCCGCGAAGCCCTGGCGGATGCCGCGCTGGTGCTCATCGTGCTGGATGCAACCCTGCCCCTCAATGAAGAAGAGCACGCCTTGCTCGCTGCCGTTCAAGGCCGCCCCACCTTGGTGGCGCTCAACAAGAGCGATCTGGTTGCCCCCCACCCGACGACAGCGAAACCAGAGTTGGAGTATCCCGAAGGCAATGCATCAAAGTCGACACAACCATCAGGGAGCGGCGACCCACCACGAAACTCACCCGGGCCACAGGGACTCTGGTTTCACTCTAGTCCGTCTCTGCCAGAGGAATCCCTCACCGCGTTCTCCGGAATCCCCGCACTGCCGACCTCGGCACTGAGCGGCCAAGGCATTCCCGCTCTGCGCGAACAAATCCTGACCCTGGCAACCGGCGGCGCCTCATCGGAACCCGGAATGCTGACCAGCCTGCGCCACCACCAAGCGGTGGGCTCTGCATTGTCCGCGCTGGCAGACGCAGTCCTGGCGAATGCTTCGGGCATCCCCCACGAAATGATATTGCTGGACCTCTATCGCGCCCTCTGGGCCCTCGACTCTCTCACCGGCCAAACCACATCCGACGATATCTTAGGCTTGATCTTCTCCAAATTCTGCATCGGAAAATAACCCCGCAACTCTTGGCCGTTCAGATCGTTCGAACCCAATCAGAGCCAGCCCTCCTATCAAGCATCTCTTCCCCAAGTCTCGACCCACTGTCCATCCCTGGGCTTCGCATACATAGAGCTACGCAACTCTCATGAGCAACCAAACAGCGTAGCGTTGGCCTCCCCGCCGGCTGTCTCGAGGGCCTCCTGGCCCCCGAGTTCTCCCCCGATGCGCGAATTCCGGCACATCCGGCCGTCTGCAAGAAATACAATCGCATGGCCCATCGTCCTCGCCATGGAAATTGATTTTCAAAGGCCTCGCAGACCTCCGCTTGCTTACATTCGGTTGCTGCGACAATTCCCTACTGAACTGTCAGAGAGACCGTGCACGTTGTTGCTGTTGCGCCTGAAGTTCCCGTAACCGTAATCGTGTAAGCTCCAGCCATCGTACCTGCGTTTCCGTGGGTCACAACACCACCCGCACTATTTCCACCACATGCAAGCACGCCGCCGCTCAAAGCCACCAGCAACGCGAACATGCCCAGCATGGCGCGCCAACGAGAGCTCCTCGCGGGAAAGAGGAAAATCAAGACGCAGGCCAGAACAGTTCCTCCGGTGATCTGCCATGGATCGCCTCGCCGTTTCGAATTCATCAGCGTGCCCGTGGTCGCTGCCGTCGTCGTCACGATAAGTGTGGCTGTACGAGGGGTCGAGTTCGTAATGTTCACCGGAGTTGTAGTCCCGAAGCTCAATGCAGGTGGATTTTGAGCTCCTGTCGGCATGGACGTCACCACCGCTGTCAGCAGGATGCTGCCGGTGAAGCCGCCAGACGGCGTCAGTGTAACGGTCGACGCATCTCCGGCGGTTGAGCCGGCCCTGACGGTGACCGAAGTGCCTGACAAGGTAAAGCTCGGCGGCGGAGCCTGACTCACCACAACGGAAGCACTACCGGAAGCTGGGACGAACAGCGAATCACCCGAGTAACTCGCCGTGAGAGTATCGGTGCCGATTGCCAGAGCCCCCGCGGGCAGGTTGATCGTAGACCCACCACCACTCGGCAACAGGGTCATCGGCCCAGAGGTATAGCCCCCGCTCGTCAGAGTAACTGTCCCGCTAGGCGAGGTAATGACATTCGAACCGACTCCAATTGACACGCTCAGCGTCTGCGCAGAAGTGATGCTGGTCGAAGAAGGAACGACGGTAACAGAAGGCGTGATCTTCCCGCCCACTACGGTGAACGCGCCGCTCGCCGAGTTAGTTACGAAGAGCGAAGAACCGGAAGTATCTGGAGTATAGGTAACCGTGAACGTGTCCGCTCCGATGAAAAGAGCGCTGGTTGGAATAGTGAATGAAGCTTCACCGTCGGGTATGCTACCATTGCCGGCCACGAGCGCTATTGGTGAGCTCGTGTAGGTTCCGAAGACCAACGATACCGTCCCTGTCGGGATAGAGTTCCCGGCTCCTCCCCGCACGCTGACTGGGAGCGTAACTGGAGCGGAATTCAATACAGTCCACGCGGCAGGCGACAGCACCATCACCGGACTGATGTATTGCGGACTTGAAACAGTAAGTTGCCCGATCCCGGTTGCCGCCGTATAAATCGAGGCACTCGCCGCATCGGGAGTGTAGGTGACGGTTACGGTGTAGTCGCCCATCGTCAGTGTACCGACCGGTATCACCACGTAGAAGCCCGTGCTCGAGTACGGTGTAGGCGCGGACGTGTAGCTTCCTGCCGTCAAAACGATGCTGCCCGTCGGAGCAGGTGCATAGGAGGAGGTCCCGCTAACGATTACACTGATGACAATACTCTGATTGACAGGGTGCACAGCGCTGCCAATCGTGATTTGCGGCGTGACGATTTTCGTGGAGGAGCCGTAGCTGTTTACAAACACCCCCGCGTTCAGCGAGCCAAGTCCCGTGACCTCGTCATAACCGGTTCCCACAGCGTAGCCAGACTGTCCGCCGCTCACCCCGCTCGGTCCCGGAATGCTGTTATTGCACATGCTGGGCGTGTTGATATCGCAGGATGTCACTCCGCTCGAAGCCGGTGTGACATCGTGAAAAGCACTCGGTGTCTCCAGCCCCATCTGGTAGAGGCCGGGATTCAGGTTGCCTTGTGCACCCGCCATATTCTGGTCAAGCAGCGCCGCAATCCCTGCCATGCTCGGAGCTGAAGCCGAGGTTCCCGCGAAAATCATAAAACCATACGAACCGTTGGTGGAAACGCAGCTACCCCCGCCAGCGGCAAAACACATGAAGTAGCCATCATGACCGGAGGCAGAGAAGGAAACATCCGGCGAGTAGCGTCCCGCATTTGCCGCCGGAACTCCCGGTACGCCTTTCTGCCACGACGGAGTCGCAATGACCGAACTGACGCCACCACCCGAACCCGCTACCGTGCTCGTGGTCCCGTTCCATGATTCGTTCCAGGCGCCCTCCGGAATATAACCGGTAGCCGACGTAAAGGTGCCGGGGGAATAGGCGTTCCAATAGGAACCGCTTGCGTCATTGAACTCCGTGCCCCCCACGCAAGTGACATAACTCGACGAGCAAATGTAATTCGGGCTGATCGCTTGAGGCGACGCGGGGGGAGTGGTAAACGCGCTGTCGCAACCCGCCGCTCCGGAATCTCCCGAAGAAACAAAGGACGAAATTCCCTCCGCCGCAGCTTGCTGAAAAAGAGAATCCCAATAGCTCACTCCGGTTGGCCCGGCAGCGGACTCGCACGCGCCATAGCTGATGGTCATTACCTGTACCGGAACCGGAGTCGTATTCACCAGGTACTGTGCGTCCGCATCAATGCCGCCGCTCGCGGGAGAGGCCACCACAAGCATCAATTGCGCACCAGGCGCAACGCTTCCTGCCCGAACCACGTCGAGGGTGGCCTCGCCTTGTTCACCAACCGAAACATTGCCGCTGGGTGGGGCCGTGTATGCCGGTCCTGGGTCGACTCCACCATAGGCAGTTGGAACAATCTCGGTGGGGTTCGAAAAACTGGACCCAATCAAGCTCTTGAAGTCGCTGAAGTCAGCCGGATTCGTCCGCGAGCGTCCAACGATGCCGATCGTCACGCCAGTGCCCCTGATTCCGCTTGGGAGGCTGTAAATATTGAAGAAATCATTCGGAGTGATGTAATGCTGTCCGCCCTGAGTCGTCATCAGCGGCGAATCGGATCCCATCGTCGCCTCGGAATGTTGCGGCTGTTCGTCAATCGTATACAGACCACGAACCGCTTTGATGACCGGGCTGAGTGCGACTGGAATCATGGGGTCTGATGCGACAGAGAAGCGCATCGCTCCATTGACCTGATAGTTGTTCAGTTCTGTCTTGAATGCCTGCGAGACATCCGCCGCCAAACCACCAAATTCAATGAAAATCCTGCTCGGCGCCACCCAATTCACGTGCATCCCCTGCGATTGCAGCCAACTGCTGACAGTGTCGATATCCGCATCCGAAAGCCCATAGCGGTTCCCGATTTCGGCAGGGGTAAGCCACTGGTGAAAGTTCGGAGAGGCAGGATCTTGCTGTTCGGCGAGGAGTTTCTCAAAAGCAGCCTCCCGCTCCGGCGACCGCGCCAGAACCAGAGTCATATGCTCGAGGTTCGAGTCCGGGGGTACTTGCCCCGCGCTGTTGGACGGGTTCGCCCACCGCGGATGATGATTCGGCAACAATTGCACGTGCGCGGGATCAAGCCGCTGGACGATCCGATTCGCGGTCTGTGCTTGACTCGGCATCCCGGCGCTTCCCAGCATCAAGAGAAGTGCTATCACTGGCACTATCGAAAAAAGGCGAAACGCAGCCATCGACCGGCGGCGCAGACAGCAGCAGAAGTCGCGTACACGAATACCTTGCAATTTCATATCCTTGAGATTTAAACAGGTAACCCGTCCCAGTCATATTGCTCTTCATCACTGGTAATATCTTTTTTCAGTTACTTTAGTTTCATCCTAGTCCCGTGACCGCATGTTTCGGTAAGGACGGAATTGTAGCGCCAGCCTCCTGGCCACCTGTGATGTGGGCGTCCTCGCCCACACCCCTTCATGAGCGACTACCGAATCACATGGTCTGAGTGCCAGAGAGTTTCACTCAATTCGTCCTGTCGATGAATTCGCAGACGTTTCGGACTCGCAAGCCGCGCCCTCAGCCGAACATCAGAAGACTTTGAAGCCCCCTGCGGCCTCTGCAGACAGGGAGCTCCCAAGGGATCGCGATGGGCCTGAAAGGGAGGCTCAGTCTCTCTGTCGCAAAGAAATGGCACAACGAAAAATCTCCTTCTCGAGCGCCGTAAGCATCCTTGATTCAGTCAGTTGACCAGCATCATTCCGCTCACTCGACAAGCGTGGACAATCCCCAGGATGCCATACTGGAACCAGTGATGAAAGCAGACGATTCCAGTGCGGTTGCGGTCCTGGCCGAAAAGCCCTCCGTCGCACGGGACATTGCCCGTGTCCTCGGCGCGGACAAACGCGGCCAGGGCTACCTCTCCGGTAACGGTTATGTCGTCACCTGGGCCATCGGACACCTCGTCTCCCTCGCTCAACCCCATGAAATGAATCCCCGCTGGAAGCAGTGGAGCTTCGACCTGCTGCCCATGCTGCCCAGCGTCTGGCCCCTGGTGGTTTACGACCGCACCAAAGATCAGTTCGAAATCGTGCGCAAAATCCTCAGCTCACCCCGCATCTCGCAGGTCGTCTGCGCCACCGATGCCGGACGCGAAGGCGAACTGATCTTTCGCTACATTTATGAGGCCGCTCATAGCCAGAAGCCAGTCAAGCGCCTGTGGATCTCGTCCCTGACGCCGGAAGCCATCCGCAAAGGCTTCGACAAGCTGGCCCCCGGCGCCGAATATGATCGCCTCGCCGATGCCGCCAACGGCCGGAGCCGCGCCGACTGGCTGGTGGGCATGAACCTGTCGCGTGCCTATTCGCTCATGTACCGCGAAGAGCTTTCCGTCGGTCGCGTGCAGACGCCAACCCTCGCCATGCTGGTCGACCGGGAACTGGCCTTGCGCAACTTCAACTCCGAGGAATACATCGAAGTCGTCGCTCAATTCCAGGGCCACCACGATCCAAAGAAGGAGACCTACCAAGGCCTCTGGTTCCGTCCCAAAGGCGCGGAGAGCACCGAAAACCAGCCGGAGAAGGATCCAAAAGACAAGGAATCCCTGGCCAAAAGCAGCCGCCTGCCTGCCGACGGCGAAGAAGCCAAAAAGATCATCGCCCGCGCCAAGGCCGGAGTGGCCACCATCGAGTCGGTCTCTGCCGAGGCCCAGCGTATGCAACCGCCCCTTCTCTATGACCTCACCGAGTTGCAGCGCCACGCCAACCGCCTCTACGGCTTCAGCGCGCAACAGACGCTCGACTTCGCCCAGGCCCTCTATGAGCGCCACAAGCTCATCAGCTATCCCAGAACCGATAGCCGCCACCTCTCCGTCGATGTGGCAGCCACCACTCCCCATATCGTTGCCGCCATGTCGGGGCCCTACCAAAAGCTTCTGGCGCCCGGCACCGGCGCTCATCCTCCCAGCAAGCGCTATGTCGACGACGGCAAGGTCACCGATCACCACGCCATCATTCCCAACGCGGTCCCTCCCGGACGGGTCAGCCTCTCCGAACAGGAGCGCAAGATCTATGACCTCATCTGCCGCCGCTTCCTCATGATGTGGCACGACGACTACCTGCAGGCCGTCACCACGGTCATCACCGCTATCGCCTGTCAAGAGATCGTCGACCGCTACCGCACCTCGGGAACCCTCGTGCAGCAAGTGGGCTGGAAGATCCTCGATCTGGCCGCCGAAAAGAAAAAGAAGGACGCCAAGGGCAGCAGCGATGAAAAAGAGGCGGAGCAGGTTCTGCCCGTTCATCTCTCCCAGGGCCAGCTTCAGGACGTGACTGGGATCGAGGCCAAGAAGAAGAAAACCAAGCCCCCCAAGCGTTTCACCGAAGGCACCCTGCTGACTGCCATGCAAACCGCCGGGCAAACCCTCGACGAAAAAGAGCTCTCCGACGCCATGAAGGAGACAGGCCTCGGCACCCCTGCCACGCGCGCCGCCACCATCGAGACCCTGCTGAAGCGCGCCTACATTCAACGCGCCGGAAAGAGTCTGGAAGCGACCGAGAAGGGCATCCACCTAATCGAGGTGGTGCATCCGGAGGTCAAGAGCCCCGCGATGACCGGCCAGTGGGAGTCCTTCCTCAAGAAGATTCAGCTCGGAGAGTCGCAGCTCGAACCATTTCTCGACGGCATCAACGAATACGTGCGCTCGGTCGTCGGCAAAGTCCGCGTCACACCCCCGGTCCGCTGGGCTCCGACGGTTCCGGCAAGGCCTGTAGCAGGTGCAGCAGGATCGCCTCCGTCAGCCCCTTCCGTCTCGGCAGCGCGCGAAAGCAGCGCCCCTAAGGCCCCCTCAGCACCTCGAAAATCCTCCTCTACGCCAAGCCTCGCCAAGCTCCTGAAGGAGTCCTTCGGATTCTCCAAATTTCTACCCCATCAAAAGGCCATTTGCCAGGCCGTCACAGCGGGCCGCGATGCGCTCGTAGCACTACCTCCAGGATCAGGGAAATCCCTCTGCTACCAGCTCTCCGGGGTTGCCCTGGGAGGAACCACGATCATCATGAGTGCGCGCCTCGCCTGGGTTGAAGATCAGATTGCGAAGTTGAGGGAACGCGGCTTCACCACCGGATGCCTCCATGCAGGCCTGGACCGAGACGCCTCTCGCGCCCTCTGCGTCGAATACCTGTCCGGCAAGCTGCAGTTCTTCTTCGTCGCACCGGAACGACTCAGTGTCCCTGGATTTCCGCAGATGCTCGCCAAGCGCAAGCCCTCTCTCGTCGCGATTGACGCAACGGATCGCATCTCCGAAGCAAGCTCCGACGACCAACTAGTCATCAAGCACTTGCCCACCCTCCGGCCCGCCCCAATCCTTGCGCTCTCGAACGCCGCCGCCCCGTCGCTGCAAAAGGAAATCTCTTCCCAACTCGGCATGTCCGATTCCTCCCTCATCCTCCCGTAAGTCGACCGGTTTTCCGTAGGTTCGGCCCCAAGCGCGGGTGCCCCATCCATTCCGCGTTTTGTGCGGAATGGGTGGGAAGCCCATCACCCGAGTGCCGTGACTCCATAAATTGGAAGTTTCGCCCATGCAGAACGGGTGCCCCAGGTCCCCGATTTTGGGACCTGGGAGGGTACCAATCTATCCGGGCAAGGTACTGTTCATTGGCCGGATCACCAAATAGAATTGAAAACCGTCGTCTTCCCAGCGATCAAGAAGTCCAGCGTACACTGCGCCGAAGCGAAAACACCCCCACCGCATCTAAAAACCATGAACTTCCCCGACGCCCCTGGAATCGAGTCCCCTGTCCTTGCGCCCCCCTCGAATGCCGTCTCATCCCCCGTCCATTTCGGATTTGCGAACACCTACGCCCGCCTGCCGGAACGCTTTTTTGCGCGCATCGATCCCACCCCTGTCGAATCCCCTCGCCTGATCGCAGTGAACACAAATCTTGCCCATGCCCTGCGGCTCGACCCGGCCGCATTGGCCAGTCCTCTCGGCGTAGAGATTCTGGCGGGCAATCGTGTTGCCCAAGGCTCCGAGCCGCTCGCGCAAGCCTACGCTGGCCACCAGTTCGGTCATTTCGTCCCCCAACTCGGGGACGGCCGCGCCAACCTGCTCGGCGAAGTCATAGGCCGCGACGGGCTGCGCTACGACATCCAGCTCAAAGGCTCCGGCCCCACCCCCTTCTCCCGCCGAGGAGACGGCCGAGCCGCTCTGGGACCCGTCCTGCGTGAATACCTCGTCAGCGAAGCGATGGCCGCTCTCGGTGTGCCCACCACCCGCGCCCTCGCCGCCGTCACCACTGGAGAGCACGTCTTCCGCGAGACGCCCATGCCCGGCGCCGTGTTCACCAGGGTGGCGGCAAGCCACCTGCGCGTCGGCACCTTCCAATATTTTGCGGCGCAAGGCGATATCGAAGCCCTCCGTCAGTTGGCGGACTACGCCATCGCCCGCCACTACCCCGAACTCACCCAGGCGAAACGCCCCTACCGGTCGCTGCTCGACGCCGTAATTGCCCGCCATGCGTCGCTAGTCGCCCAGTGGATGATGCTCGGATTCATCCACGGCGTAATGAATACCGACAACACCTCCATCTCCGGCGAGACCATCGACTACGGCCCGTGCGCCTTCATGGAAGCCTACGATCCCGACAAAGTCTATAGCTCCATCGACCTTCAAGGCCGATATGCCTATCGCAACCAGCCCCATGCTGCCCGTTGGAACCTCCTGCGTCTGGCCGAGGCCCTCTTGCCCCTCTTGGTAGAAGAGGAAGGAGACGAAACCGCCGCTGTGGCTTCGGCCAACGAGTCCCTGGCCGCGTTCGCCCCGCGCTTTGAAGCAGCACACCTCGCCGGCCTCCGCCGCAAGATTGGCCTCGTCACCGAGCAGGAGGACGACGCCGCACTCGCGCAGAGCCTGCTGGATGCCATGGCCGCCAACCAGGCCGACTTCACCCTCACCTTCCGCCGCTTATGCGATGCCGTCGTCAGCCCTGAACACGACGCGCCCGTGCGCTCCCTCTTTGCCAAGCCCACCGCCTACGACACCTGGGCCGCGGCATGGCGTCTACGTCTTGAAAAAGAGCCGCTTCCCGCCGACCAGCGCGTGCTCTTGATGCGCGCCGCGAATCCCGCCTTCATCCCGCGCAACCATCTTGTACAGGCAGTGATCGACGCCGCCGTTCTTCGTCAGGACTTCCGTCCCTTTGAGGAGTTGCTGGAGGTTGTCACGCATCCCTGGGAGGACCGTCCCGGCCTGGAACGATTCACAACCCCCGCTCGTCCCGAGGAAGCCGTCCAGCAGACCTTCTGCGGTACTTAGTACTACTCTTTTAGATCGCAAATGCTGAAGGGAGCCGGGGGTTTCAACCTCCGGCAAGAGCACAAATTCGAAGCACCCTCAGGCCCGGAAAACCGAGACCAAAGATCCGGCCCGTAGATGCATGCACTGGGTGCCCCATCCATTCCGCGTTATTTGCGGAATGGGTGGGAAGCCAATCACACTATTGAAGGGCCAGATCTATAAAGAAAATGCCAATGGAGTGCCGAGAAAAGGCAATTCTGGAGATTGCGACGGCAACTTCCCGCTACTCCAGAACCTTGATCTGCGGGGAAGGCCCAAGGGGCGGCAACTCCCCTTCCCTCAGCAACCTGAGACATGCGCGCGCTTCCCCGCACAGAGCCCCAACGTCAATCCCCCCAAAGCCAGGCGGGAAACCCTCCAGGCGCAGCAGAGATTTGCTCATCAAAGAGACCGCGCCCTTCCCATTCCCGCGCTGCCGGTGATGGCAAGCAGAGCTCATCTGAATCAGCGCCTGCAAAAAGCTCTTCTCCGGTTCGTCCGCACTTAGCCAGACGACTTCCCAATGCTCATGTGCCAGAAAGAATTTGCCTTCCCGGTAGCAAGCCAGTCCCTCCGCCAGTTCCCCACTCTTCCAATCGAGATTCAAGATTTCACCCTCTCCGACTGTCCGGTCTTGCGTGCCCGGCCATCGCAAATGCTTACCCGGATCGACAAAACTTCTGAAATTCGTGCCAAAACACCCTCCCGCGCATAAATACGACAAAATCAGTCTCAATTGTGACAGCGATCACGAGAAAAGCTCGGAGCCTCGTTTATTCTGAACATGATTTTCATGTTCACGTCTTCTCGGCGAGAGTTTCTCCGCCTGCTTCTGCCCCTGCGACCTTCCCCAACGAAGGTCTCGACGGGCATACCGAATTGCTGAAAGGTTGGTAATGACGAGCTTCCTCTACAAAATCATACGGGTTTCATTCCTCATCGCGGTGCTGACACTGTCCTGTGCATTGTCGTTCGCCGGAGACGTTTTGCGCTTCTCCGGCATCGTCAAAGACCAAACCGGAGCTCTGATTCCACGTGCGCAAATCACCGTCGTCAACAGCGGTACTGCCGCGCAGCAGACCACAACCAGCAACGGGGAAGGATGGTACGAGTTCCTGCTTCCCGCCGGTTCCTATCGCCTCCAGGTCCGCGCTTCAGGCTTCCAGACCTGGCAACAGGACGCGCTGGTTCTTGGGCCCACCGCCTCTTTGCGCACCGATGTCGAACTGCTCCTGGGACCGCAAGAGGAAAGCGTCGTCGTCAGTACCAGCGGCATCCAGGTTGAAACCGCCAGCACCCAGGTGGGCGAGGGCATCTCCCAGGACAAAATGACCATCGTCCCTCTCAATGGGCGCAGCTTCACCGATCTGCTGGCCTTGCAGGCTGGCGTGATTCCCTCCAGTTCCGCCCAATCCAATGCCGTGGTCATGTCCGGATGCACCAGCACTCCCCCTTCCGGCGATCTCAATCCCGGCAACATGTCGGTCAGCGGGCAGCGCGAAACCGCCAACGGGTTCATCGTGAACGGCAGTTCCGTCGAAGAAGACTTCAACAACGCCGCAAGTGTCGTCCCCAACCTCGACTCCCTCGCCGAATTCCGCGTACTGACCAGCAACTTCGATGCGGAATACGGTAATTTCAGTGGCGGCCAGGTGCTGGTGACCACGAAAACCGGCGTCAATGCCTTCCACGGCAGCGCCTTCGAGTTTGCCCGCAACACCAACTTCGACGCCACCAACTACCTCGGCCGCGAGCGCGCCGCCTATGACCGCCATCAATATGGAGGCACCGTGGGAGGGCATCTTCTCCGCGACCGCCTCTTCTTCTTTGCCGACTACCAGGGCACGCAGATGACGCAAGGCGTCGAATCCGGCCAGATCGCCGTGCCCACCCTCGCCGACAGGTCGGGCGATCTCTCCGACGCAACCGACCAACTCACAAAAACCGTGAGCGGAGATTATTTGGCCGCGTCGCTTACCCAGAAGCTCGGACGCACCGTCACCACGGGCGAACCCTACTACACCGCCGGCTGCACCACCTCGAATGCAGCTTGCGTCTTCCCCAATGCGGTCATTCCTGCCACCGCGTGGTCCGCTCCGGCCAAATCGCTTTTGAAGTTCATCCCGCAGCCAAACCAGGGAACGAACTCCTACTCCACCTCCAGCCAAAATGAGACGCTGGGCGACAACAAAGCCGCCTTGCGTCTCGACTGGACGACTCATCCCGGCAACTTCTCCGCCTACTACTTCCGCGATGGCTACGACCTCGACAACCCCTACCCCACCGCCCAGGGCGGAGCCACTGTCCCCGGCTTCAACGCCGTTTCCCGCCGCCGCGCCCAATTGCTCAATCTGGGGTGGACAAAGGCCTGGGGTGCAACCCTGGTCAACGAGTTCCACCTCAGCTATCTTCGAGACTCCAACCGTATCGGACAGCCAGTAGGCGGCGTCGGCCCCTCTCTGGCTTCGCAAGGCTTCGTCGAAGGCCAGGGAACCCTGGGAATTGTCCCCCTGAATCCCGCCGCTGAAGGCATCGAAAACGTCTCTTTCAACGACTTCACCCTGGGCGTCGACGTCACCGGCGAACGTCAGGTAAACGACACCTACCAAGGCACCGAAAGCCTCTCCAAAGTGCTGGGCAAACACACTCTCAAGATGGGCGCAAACCTCCATCTCGACCAGGTCAATATCAACTCCAATTCCATCAACAACGGCGCCTTCGTCTTCCAGGGTTCCGAGACCGGCCTCGATTTTGCCGACTTCCTCATCGGCGTCGCCAGCACCTACGAGCAGGGCGATGCCGCCGGGTTCTATATCCGCAACAAGTATGTGGGCCTCTTCGCCCAGGACAGCTGGCAGGCGCGCAGCAACCTCACCCTCAACTACGGCCTGCGTTGGGACCTTCTGCCCCCCTGGAGCGAAAAGTTTAACCAGTTACAAACCTTCGTCCTTGACCAGCAATCCGAGGTCTATCCCGGCGCACCGCAGGGAATGGTCTTCCCCGGCGACCGCGGCATCCCTTCCTCGCTCACCCCCGCCAAGTGGTCCAATCTCTCTCCGCGCCTTGGCGTAGCCTATTCCCCGAGCAGGAATTCCGGTCTCGCCGGCAAGCTCTTCGGAGGCCCCGGCAAGACCAGCCTCCATGCCGGCTTCGGCATCTTCTACACCGCCTTTGAAGGGCTCTCCGCCGGCATCATGAGCGCCTGCCCGCCCTACGGCTACGACTACGACAGCACCGGCGGCCGCCCGCTCTTTGACGAGCCCTTTCGCTCCGCAAGCACCGGCCGCACCAATGGCCAGCCCTTCCCCTCGCCCGTCCCCACCTACGGCGCGTCGATCAGCCACCCCAACGCCACGGTCGATTGGACCAAGTACAGCCCCATTACCGGCGATCCTGCCTTCTACTATCGCAACACTTCGCCCTATACCGAGAGCTACACGCTTTCCATTGAACGCGCACTGAGGGAAGGTACTGTTCTGCAAATCGGCTACGTCGGAGCTCAGGCTCATCACCTGCTGGTGCTCACCCCTGCTTCTCCCGGCAACGCCGCCCGCTGCCTCAGCGTCAGCGATCCCAGCCAGGTGCAGCCGGGCACCAACACCTGCGGCCCTTTCAACGAAGGTGGACTCTTCACCAAGCGGGATGGAACTCAAGTGGAGGCGCGCGGCCCCTTCGGACCCCAGTTCGACGGCATCACCTACCAGAAGACGGTCGGCTCCAGTTCTTACAACGCGCTAGAGCTGACGCTCAAGCATCAGGCAAACGGCACAGAACTACTCGGCGCTTACACCTACTCCAAGTCGCTCGATAACTCCTCCAGCCTCTCCGAGGAACTCAACCCCATCAACCCCGCCATCGGCCGCGCCATCTCCGCCTTCGATCTCCGCCACAACTTCGTTGTCAGTTACAGCATCACTTTGCCCTTCGCTCAACTTGCCCACCTGCAGAATCATTGGGCACAAGCAGGAGCGCGGAACTGGACTCTCGCCGGCATTACCCGCTTCAGTTCCGGAATGCCCGTTACCCTCTTCAACAACGACGACACATCGCTCATCGGTTCCATGCCCAACGGCATCAACAACAACGGCGTGGACACGCCCAACTTCACCCCCGGCGATCTCAAGCTGAACCGCAATCCGCGCAACGGCAAACCCGCCTTCAACACCGCCCTGCTGACCATTCCGCAACTGGGCGAGATGGGAACCGCGCACCGGCGCTTCTTTTACGGCCCTGGCGCGGAAAACTTCGACGCATCTTTGGAGAAGAAACTCACCCTCGGTGAATCCCGCACCCTGACGCTGCGCATGGAGTCGTTCAACCTCTTCAATCATGCCCAGTTCTTCGGCCCCGAAGCCGTCAATGGCAACCCCGACAGTTCCAACTTCGGCAAAATCGTGAACGCGAACGCCCCGCGCCAACTGCAACTGGCGGCAAAATTCTCATTTTAGTAGGGAGCTTCAAAAGCGAACATCGCCATAAGGCTGTCATCCTGAGTGACCGAAGCAACGCGAAGGGAATCGAAGGACTCGCGGTTTGGTTGCAAGAGCCGCAACGAAGCCGCAGGGAAAGCGCTCGAAAACGACGACGCCCCATCGCTCGACAAAACTTACTCTGCGGCGGAAAGATCCTTCTGCCGCTGCCGGCAAGCACCGCACGTTCCATAGATTTGAAAACTATGCCGCGTCGTCGTGTAGCCGTACTCTCTGCCGATCGCCTGCTCCACGGCCTCGATCTCTGCCGCGAAAAACTCCACAGACTCTCCGCACACCGTACACACCATGTGGTGATGATTGCGCCGATTGAGGCCGTGTTCATAACGCGTCACGCCATCGTGAAACTCCACTTCAGCCGCCAGCCCGCATTCCACAAAGAGTTTCAGCGTGCGATAGACCGTCGTATACCCAATGCTCGCGTCCTGCACTCTCACCAATTGATGCAACTCTTCGGTCGACAAATGATCCTGCGTTGCAACGAACACCCGCAGAATCGTATCCCGCTGGGCGCTTTGTTTGAGCCCAAGGCGGATCAGATGCGCGCGCAGCATCTGCTTCGCTTCTTCCAGCATCTGTTCGCTTGGCTTCCTATCCTCGTCAATCCGCTTTTGTTGCATGGTTCGGGAACTGCCTTTCCGACAGGTATGCCGATCCGTTTTGACCAGCGGATCTACTAACAAATCTAAATCAGCCAGCTCCCGCGATCGCCCCCCTCAAGGCCCTAAGTCTTTGACCGCTTGAAGCTATACAAACGATGGGTGCCCCAGAGCCTGCCCTGAGTTTGTCGAAGGGGCCCCGATTCTGGGACCCGGGAAAGTACGAACCAAAGGTACAAACTATGCTGTCAGAGACCTGACCTCACGGAAATAGTCGGCTCTGCGCAGAAGCTTCCTCTGCCGCCTGAAAGTTACTTAGGCCCACTCCCACCAGTCGGTAACGTTGCTCCGCGCCCATCGCCACCCGCTGCAACAACGAAAGTGCGATCGTTGCTAACTCATCGCACGAAGCAGGCGGACATGCCGGCGTAAGACTGCGCGTGAGTACCTGAAACTCGCGCGTCTTGAGTTTCAGAATCACGGTCCGCGCCGTGCGCGATTCTTTCCGCGCCGCCGCCCAGGTCTTTGCCGCAAGCATACGAATCAGCGGCTCCGTCTCCGCCAAAGGAACATCCCGCGCAAACGTATCTTCCGAGGATACAGACCGCGTTGGCCTATCGGGAGTCACCGGGCTCTCGTCGATGCCGCGTGCCAATTCGTATAGGCGTCGGCCGTGGCGTCCATGCGCGGCCTCAAGCACCCACAATTCCAGGGCGCGTAAATCCCCCACCGTGCGCACGCCCATCTTTGCAAGGCTCGCTTCTGTCACCTTGCCCACACCGGGAACGCGCCCCACGGGCAGCGGCGACAAAAAGGTATCCACATCCGCTGGCTGAATCACAAAGAGCCCATCCGGCTTGCGCCAATCGGAAGCAATCTTCGCCAGAAACTTGTTGGGCGCCACACCCGCCGAAGCGGTCAGGTTCACCTCCGCACGGATCTGCGCCCGAATACTTTGCGCAACGCGCGTGGCGGTCATCAAGCCTGTCTTGTTTTCGGTGACATCCAAATAAGCTTCGTCGAGAGAGAGCGGCTCGACAAGATCCGTATGCAGCTTGAAAATCTCTCGCACCTGCCGCGACACCGCCCGATAACGCGCAAAATCCGGAGGCAGAAAAACTGCCTCCGGACAAAGTCTCTCCGCACGCATCGCCGCCATCGCCGAGCGAATCCCGAAACGTCGCGCTTCGTACGACGCAGCGCAGACCACCGAGCGGCTGCCGCGCCATGCGACAACCACCGGCTTACCCCGCAGTCGCGGGTCATCCCGTTGTTCGACGGATGCATAGAATGCGTCCATGTCCACATGGACGATCTTCCGGAGGGCCATCTTGTAAGAATTCTATCCCGGCTCTGTCTGCCTTGCACTATCCGCTACAGGGGGCCCAAGAAGAATAATTCTACTTGCCTGCTGCTTTCCTTTGCGCAGCCCAGCGTTTCTTCACGGCTTCAGCGATTCGCTTCCGTCCTTCAGGACTGATGTTCCGCTTCTTTGCTTTTGCGGGCATTGCCACGGCCTCGAATGCATTCTTCTTCGGACGCCCAGCCTTTCTCTTCTCTACCGGCCCCGCACTGCCACTCAACACCGCGCGCGCTTGCTGCAGTTGGGCAATGTCACGATCGATTTCTGCCAGGATTTCTGTAAAAGCCATGATATCTCCCTGATTGATTTAGAGGAACGTTCCAGCTTCTCAATGACTGGACTTCACTGACTTGGAGTCGGACGCCACCCATTCACTACACTATCTTGCTGTTGACTCTTATGCAAATAAATTCCTCCCAAATGACAGCAAAGTTGAGTTAATCCCCACTCAGGCATCGCCGTCCGCATATCTCGGCAAGATCGAAGTAAATCTTTCCTAAGCAAAACTCTCCAAGCCCTCTATGCAGAGAGCTTGGAGAGTAGCGTGACCGCGGGATATGGAAGCATCGCCCATGCTGAATGGGTACCCAAGTCCCCGATTTCGGGACCTGGGAAAGTAACAATCTATCCGGTCAATGTACTAGGTCTCTGACCGCTTGAAGTTGTACCAACGATGGGTGCCCCAGGTCTCGATTTTGAGACCTGGCAAGGCACGAGCCAATGGAACGGAATTATGCGGTCAGAGACCTAACATCGCTTAGGAAACACATGGTCCCTGCAGTGGAATAGCTCTTTCTTCAGGAAAACTTAAGCTTCACCGAATCCACTCACCGCATCAAGCCGGTTCCTTGCTTGCCCCTTCCGGCGAAGAGTAACCACCGCATCGCGCGCGCATCTCTTCCTTGAACTTCTCCCGCTCCTCCGGCGTTCTCCATCCCCATCGCTCCCCTTTGTGCCGCAACCCGCGAGAGTTCCCGTTGCCATGCCCACCGAATCCACCAAACAGAATGCGGCAAAGCACCAGCAGTCCGAGCGCCTGCCAGAAACTGATCACGTGCCATCCAAAGAGCGAGGGCAAGAGCCAGTTCCACAAATGCATCACCACTTCGCCGAAGATCCAAACAAACAACGCCACTGCCGGAGGCGCCAAAAATGCAATCCAAATCTTTCTCATAACCTGTTCCTCATTCCTTTCCTACCTCGTCGTGAATTCTTTGCAGACGTTGCCGTAGACGAAGCACCGCATAGCGCTTGCGCGCCAGCAGCGTGTTGATGTTCACTCCGCTTTCCAGCGACAGTTCCTTGAAACTGCGCCCTTCCAGTTCGTGTGCAACAAAAACTTCTCGCTGTTCTTGCGGCAACTCCGCGAGCGCCAACTCCAGTTCTTCAAACAACAAACTTCGAACATACAATGCGTCGGGTCCGGCTTCTGCAGAAGGAAGATAGTCTTCCACCTGCAGAAACTCACCATCTTCATCCACGAATCCAGCATCCGCGAAACTCTCCGGCCTCTTCTTGCGAAAGAGATCCGTGATACGATTGCGCGCAACACGAAAGAGCCAGCCTGTGACAAAGTCAATCGGCATCAGCAACCGATTGGCCTTCACCAGTTCAAAGAAAACTTCCTGCAACAGATCTTCCACATCTGCGCCGTTGGGCACACGCTTGCGGATAAAACTGCGCAGCCGGGTTTGTTCTCGCGTGATAGCTTCGGAGATGCTTCGGTCTTGATCGATCATCGCCGTCATTGGAGTGATCTCTTCCATCTACCCAGCTAGACGAACCGAATCCGCATAAATTGCAGTTACTCGAAAAGATTTTGCCCTCGTCACCAACTGTGGTTCCTCGGCAGAGTCCAGAGCATGCGCCGCGGCAGCGCAGCTTCAAACAACCTCGGTCGCACCCTTTGCCGCGTTCCCGTTTTTGTGGGATGATAGATTTTTCTGCTGAGGATGGCAGAGGAGATGGACCACACGCAGACCCTTTCCACTCTCATCGGCTCGGTGATTCTGCGCGCCGCTCTGGGATGCTATGTAATCTATAGTTCCCGCTGGTTCTACGCCAACCCCACGGGCTACTTCCGCAAGAAACATCTGGACTTCCCTGACTCGCCCTGGTTTCGTCAGATTGTGCGCGGACTGGCCTGTTTCTGCCTCTGGGGTGGGTGTTTCATCATCGCCACCGCTCTGGCCGTGCAAATCTTTAACCTGCACGGAGATACCCTGGCGCCCGCGTTGATCTCCGTAGCAGCCCTCGCCACTTGGCTCCTGCTCCCAAAAACTCACTCCGATGTAGAACGATAGGCGCGGTGGAACTTGCTAACCGGATGATTTTGAACCCGCTCCGCACCCCATCCTTTCGCATCTTCCAGGCGAAAGGGTGGGAAGCCATAAATGCCAACAAAGCGGATTCATGGGTTCAGAGGTCCGGCCTCGACGAGAAACCTTAAATCCCGGATCCCAAATGAATCTCGCAATCCTGCACCGAGCTTTCTCCCCCAAGGCTCTTCAGTAGCCAGTAGTGGAAGCCATCCACAATGGCCATCAGCGCCGCCTGGTTCATGTCGCTGCTGACTCCCGCCGTGATCCACGGTTCATGCCCCTCCGCATGAAAACTCACCGTGACCCGCACGTAGGCCGCCGAATCATGCGCGGATACATCGACCGCCGTCACGCTGAACGTCCCCAGCCGGATCTGCGCGATCGCCGGATACCACTTCTCCAGTTCGCGCCGCATCGCTCGCGTCATCGCGTCTACCGGACCGGCCCCTTCGGCGCGCGCCGTGGCCACCGTCGAGTCGCCGATGGTCAGCGTCATAAACGCCTGCACAAACCGGTTTCCCGCTTCGTCGGACTCGTCGAAAACCCTCCAGCTCCTGACCCCAAAGCGATTCGGAAGAGTCCCGAGAACCTTCATGCAGGCCAGCCGGAAAGAGACTTCGCTGGTGGTAAAGCCACCGCTTTCGATCATCGCCTGATTGGTATCCATCAGCACCTGGGCCTGCGCGGAGTCGAGTGCAACCCCCAGCGTATCCGAAAGCAGCATAATGTTCGCCCGCCCCGATTGCCCATTCACGCCAATCGCCGGCACTGCGCCCACCCGCGCCGGATCGCACCAAAGATAAGCCCCGGGATTCTTGCGTTCGCTGCTCCCGTGCATTCCCGCCCAGGTGCCAAAGGCCCCCATGCCCACAATCGGAGCCCCGTGGGGCACTTCCAGGCAAAAAGCGGCATACGCCGAATGCGCCAACCCCACCAGTCCCGGCAGCGACTCGGGAGCAACAAACTCAGCCTCCCCGCGCAATTGCATGCTGCCTACAACCGTCGTGAGGTTGACATTGCCGCAGCGCTCCCCTGTTCCCAGAAGCGTCCCCTGCAGTTGAATGGCGCCGGAGAGAATCGACGCCCGCGCATTGGCGACTCCGAGCCCGCGGTCCGTGTGACCGTGAAATCCGATCTTGGCCGAAGGGTAATCGCGCGTCAGACCACCGATCACCTGCGAAACTTCCTCAGGGCTGGCGCCTCCGGTCGTGTCGCAAACCACAAGCCGGCTCACCTTTTGCTCGACGCACTGTGCCGTCAGCTGGTGAAAATACTCCAAACTACGCTGCCTGAAATCGTCATCGCAAACAATCCCGTTCTCTCGTCGCCCGCACGCCGCATCCATCGCATGTTCCAGATCGATAAAGACTTCCAGCCCGTTATCGTGCAAACACGCGATCGTTTCATAGGCCATCAGGAGATTTTCTTCCGGAGTCGTTTCCAGCGACTTGCTGACATCCAGAAGCCTCGACTTCACCACGATCACCGCCACCGGCACATGCCTTTTGTGGCTGACAATAAACTGAACGTCCGGCCATTCCTGGACCCTGCAGCCGCGACCGCGTGATCGCCCAAACAGCGCAAGCTGCATCGGCCCGGTATCCACCCCGGAAAGTGCGCCGGTCACACCTGTCACAAAGTTGTTGGCGCCGGCAAAGCCGATTTCAGCGTAGCGAACCCCAAAGGTCGCCATACGCTGCAAAAGACCCACGGCGTTCGGCACAGAGATTTCCAGATTCGGCTGCTGCAGCCCGTCGCGAAGACTGGTGTCAAACAGCTCAACTTTTCTCGTTTTTGTCTCCTGCATGTTTCCCTGCACCCGAGTAGAGGAAGTGTACGGCGGTTCACCTGGCGTCCGGATTCCAACTCCCCATCATACCTCTCCGAGTCCTTCCCGGCCCAAACCATCCCCGGCCCGAGGGCAATCGCATGAAATCGAGCGGACCAGTGTGGTTCAGGCTTCACGTTGACCCCGCTCAGTTCAAATTTCTATCGCGCCCGAGGCGCGGAGTTGGCTAGAGCATTTTTGCTTTTACTGCTCCGTGCCCCATCCATTTCGCGTTTTCGGCGGAATGGGTGGGAAGCCAATGAAATTCCGGTCTACACTATTTGCGAAAATGCTCGAGCCTCGCGCTTCAGCGTGGGGAAAATGGCAACATGCAAAAGGCGGCGCTGCACGTTCATTGAATCAAAGAGACAAGGTCCAAACAGGCTCCTCCGCCAACTTGCCAACTCGCCAAGGCGCGAAGGCGCGAAGCGCGCTAACCTGCTAAGCCTTAGACCGATTGAATTCTTGCCCTACTGAGCGCCCCTTTTCGAGCAAAGAGTAAATCCATCCTCGCGCCTTTGCATGGAACATTCAAGGGGCGCTGCCGTACAAGGATTCTTCTGGGAACACACCTAAACGAAGATTTCGCGAAGAAGCGCAACTGCAGCAGGAATAGCATCCCGAACCGCCTCGCTCAGCACCCCATCCAGCAGCCTTTCCTCCACTCCAAAGGAGAGCTCGAAGGACGAAGCCCCCACCGTTACCGCATAGGCTCGGCCGGGAATCCTGCCATAAAGGTACCCAGTCAACGCCAGCAGCGAAGCGGGCGGCAGGTGATGGGTCAAGGCCTGCGGAACTTCCTGCGCCGCCGCAACCGTAAAGGAACTCACCACCCCCGGCTCAACAGAGATCGAAGCATCGACAAACGCGACCACCTCGGCTTCCCCCAGCAATTCCGACAACTCGGGCGTAAATTGCTGCGCGACAACCACCTTGACGTCTGCGAACCCGGGATCTTGCTCGGCGGCTTCCGCAATCTTCCAGCCCACCCCGTCGTCTCCACAGAGCGGGTTCCCGCAGGCCAGCAGCAACTTCGATTTGGTCTCGAGATGCAAAAACTACCTCACGGAAAAAATGGACAGCCGAGGCGGCGCCGCAATCTACCGGTGCACCTCCGCCAAAACCCTTCCATCCGCGGCCTTCAATTCAAGCCACAGCGGCATCTGTCCCAGCGCGTGGGTCGAGCAACTCAGACACGGATCAAACGTGCGCGCCACCGCCTCCACCCGATTCAAAATGCCCTCGGTGAATTTGCCGTCCTTGATGTAGTGTCTGGCGGCCTGAAAGATCCCCTTGTTCATGGCGTGGTTGTTCTGCCCCGTCGCGATGATCAGATTCGCCCAGGTAATCAGGCCGTTCTCGTCGACCTTGTAATGGTGCATCAGGGTTCCCCGTGGCGCTTCGGCAACACCTGCGCCCTCGAACCGGTTGACGCCCGCCGCCGCCCGCACATGGGTATCCAGAATCTTCGGATCGCTGAGAATCTCCTCAATCTTCTCAATGCCATAGATCATCTCCACCAGCCGCGCATGATGGTAGTAAAAGGAACTCTCCACGGGCCCCTTAGACAGCAGCTTGAACTCCGCAAACGCCTTGTCCGCCTTCGGTGTCCCCATCGATTGCACGATATTCAACCTCGCCAGCGGACCCACGCGATAGCTGCCCTCTGGATAGCCGAGCGGTTTGTAATAGGGGAATTTGGTGTAGCTGTAAGGCTCAACCGCCTCGCCAATCACTTCGGTGAAACGCGTGGCCGTAATGCCGTCCTCGACAATCTCACCTAGGGGATCAATCAGGCGCAGAGCCCCGTCGGTAAACTCAATGCTTCCGTCTTCATTGATCAAACCCATCGAATACGACGGAAAGTTGCCGAAGACCTCAATCTCCTCTCTGAACCCATCCGCGATCTGCCGATAGGCCGTCAGCGCCAGCTTCACATTCTTGTGCGCCTCGGGAATCATCGCCAGAATCTCGTCACGCTTCGCCGAAGTCAGAGGTTCGGTCACGCCGCCAGGAATAACCCACCCCGGATGAATGCGCTTGTTCCCCAAAAGCTCGATGATGTGTTGCCCGAAGCGCCGCAACGCCACCCCGGCCCGGCCCAGTTCCGGCTTGGCGGCCACCACTCCAAGGATGTGACGCATTTTGGGATCGGACTCCATGCCCAACAGCAAATCCGGCGACGCCAGATAGAAGAAGCTCAGCGCGTGCGACTGCACCATTTGCGCCAGATTCAGCATCCTCCGCAGTTGCGCCGCGGTATGCGGAATCCTTACCGACATAACCGCTTCGCAAGCCTTCGCCGAAGCAATCAGATGCGACACCGGGCAGATGCCGCAGACCCGCGCCATCAGGCTAGGCATCTCATAGAACGGCCGCCCCTGGGCAAAGCGTTCGAATCCGCGCACCTGCGTCACGTGAAAATGCGCGCCCTCCACTTCGCCCTGGTCGTTCAGTTGAATGCTGATCTTTCCGTGCCCTTCCAGGCGGGTAACAGGATCGATGGTGATCGTCTGGCTCATAATTCAAGCTCCAAAAGTTTGAACAATCCGTAATGAAAGTTCTTTGAAACAGGGCCGGGTGCCCCAGGTCTCGATTTTGAGACCTGGGAAAGCACAAATCTTCGCCGTCACGGTACTAGTACTACAGTTGTAGATAGAAGCTCGGCAGAATCGACCCGCGCTTTCGGTAGTGGCAACACATAGCTCGGAATTGGTGTCGTCTTCGCCACTGGGACCATTGCAGCAAATGTTCAAGGCCGTGCCAACCGCACCACAGCATTCCGGTGAGCAGATGGCGCAGTTCGGGAACGCTCAGCCGCACCTGCCCTTCTGGAGTTTTTTTCTCCTCGCGCTCGCAATACGGATAACACTGCCTGGGCCAGCATAGATAGCGTGATATGCCGATACCAGCCCCGCCAATGACGCACCTCGTAATGATCCAGTCCGCATTCGCCCTTGGCTGTCTGGAAGCATTGCTCGATCTTCCAGCGTTCGCCAGCCACGCGGACCAACGCTTCAATCGTGTCTTTTCCGACCGGAGCGTAGCACAGATAGTAAGCATACTCCGGCTTCTCTTCGATGCTGCGCCGCACTAACAGCGCTCGCGTCCAACCATCCTGCTTCGATAACTCCATCAAAGCCCAGTCGTAGAGCCGTTCGCCCTTGCTGCCGAAGCCGGCAGAAAGACGCTCCCATCGCGATGCGGGCAAACTCTGCGTAATCGCATCGACTCGATGCTGCATAAAATCCGATTGCCACAAGCGCTGGTCAGAAGCTACGGCCAACACATAGGCCATCTGCCGACTTTCCAGAAACCTGCGCATCTTGCTGTCGTGACCGTACACCTCGTCGGCTGCAACCCAAATCGCGGCCGCACCCGAATCCAATGCGCGCCCGATCATACGACGTGCCAGTTCTGGCTTGGTGGCAAACTCAACCGTGTCAGGAATTCCAGCCTCGCAGCGGCGCTCGCGATCTTCAGCCCACTCTTGTGGGATGTACAGTTCACGATCCACCAGCGCTGCGCCCTTGTCGCTGCCATAGCAGAGAAACACGCCCACCTGGCTGTTTTCGATGCGTCCGGCCGTGCCAGTGTACTGGCGCTTGACACCCGCCGAATGAAGGCCCTTCTTGAGAAAACCTGTCTCGTCGACGATCAAAACGGCGTCCGCGCTGCGCAACTCTTCGATGGCGTAACTGCGTACTTGATCCCGTGCTAGATCCGCATCCCAGCGCGCTCGGTCTAACAGGTGTTGCACGGCATAGGGGGAAGTATCGCCCATCCACTCGGACAGCTGCCAGCCGTTCTTCCGCTCACACCCGCTCAACAAACCCTGAAGATAGGCGAGACTGCGCTCGCGCACCTCGGAGCGCGCAAACAGGCCCGCGATCAGGCCATGCACCCGCAACAACTCGCGCTTCCATCCCGACAATCGCTTCTCCATAGCAAAATACGGAGAATCAACCAGAGCGAAATTATCTTAGCATCTATCTACAACTGTAGTACTAGGCAAGCTCTCCGGTATGCGCCCGGTCCATACCCCACCAAACATCACCCCACCCCCGGTCCCAAGAATTCGCACTTTTTGGGGCCGATAAAATCAGCACAAGTCCTTCCGTATGTGCGTCTTGTCCTGAAGGGTATGGTAACGGAAAAGTAAACAGACATGCCTGAATTTGCAGGCAAAAAGGCGGAAAAGTGGGCATTTTTGCCTCTCTTCCAACACCAGTGATGAAAGTCATTGAGGGGCGGACCTGCGCTCATTAGTCTCGTAGTTACAAGGCAGGGACACCGTGAGCGCAGCAGTGGAAGGATTGAACCCGGGTACAGAGCGCAAGAAGACATTTGTGAAGCGGGTCCGGCCCGACATCTCGCAGACCGTGAGGCGCACGGTGCAGGGCATTTTTCTGGTGCTCAACGGCTGGCTCGGTTTGCAGTTTTACCTGTGGGTGCGCTGGCTGGAACAGGGCGGCCAAGGAGTTGGGGTGGCCCATCCAACCGGAGTCGAAGGCTGGCTGCCGATCGCAGGGCTCATGAATTCGAAGTACTCGCTGCTGACCGGGCAGATGCCTGCGATCCATCCTGCGGCGATGGTGCTGTTTCTGGCCTTTGTCGGGATGAGCCTGTTGCTGAAAAAGAGCTTCTGCGGATGGCTCTGCCCGGTGGGCACGGTCTCCGAATACCTTTGGAAGTTAGGCAAGAAGATTTACGGCCGCACGATCCGCTTGCCGAAGTGGCTGGATCTTCCGCTGCGCGGTCTGAAGTACCTGCTACTCGGCTTCTTCGCCTTCCTGATTGGCAACATGACCGCCGAGTCGATTCAAGAGTTCATGGCGACGCCTTACGGGTTAATTGCCGATGTGAAGATGTTGAACTTCTTTCGCACCATGGGCGTGACAGCGGCGGGCGTAGTGCTGATGCTGGTAGTTCTCTCTACGCTGGTGCAGAACTTCTGGTGCCGCTATCTGTGTCCTTATGGCGCTTTGATGGGCCTGGTCTCGCTGCTTAGCCCGGTCAAGATTCGCCGCGATGTGGAGGCTTGCGTTGACTGTGGGAAGTGCGCCAAGGCTTGCCCCTCCGCGCTCAAGGTGGACCAGTTGGTGCGGATCAGTTCGGTCGAGTGCACCGGATGTATGGCCTGCATTGCGGCCTGCTCCACCCAGGATGCGCTGCAGTTTGCGTTGCCCCCGAGAAAGGCTGCTACCTCGGCCGATCGTTGGTATCACCGAGCCATGCAACCGTTGGCAGTAGCGGGGATTCTGGCGGTTCTTTTTTTCGCGCCGATCCTCTACGCGCGGGCGACCGGCCATTGGCGGACGAATCTCGCACCCGGCGTTTACCAGGAATTGGTTCCGCAGGCCAATTCGCTGAGCCACCCGGGAAGGTAGCTGTCTCGCTGCGACTCGTCTTTTCGCTTAGAGACGCGGATGCCTCCGGAATCAAGGAACAGACTGCGGCCCGGCTGTATTGGTCGTCACAGATTCTCGTCCGAGATGCGAAGTAGCATCGCTGCGCGGCGGAGCGGAGAGCATCCCCTCGTGTTCACGAAGTTCGAAGCTCCATCCTCGACTCCGGGAGAACCCGTCATGAGCGAAACAACACGATGGATCTCGCCAAGTATTGAGGCGCGCCTCACCGGCGCAATCTACCTCGTGAGCGGCTGGGCATTCACCTACGGCGAAAGCACGGTGCGGCCCAGGCTGATTGTTCCCAATGATCCCGCTGCCACAGCGGCGAACATCCTCTCGCACTTGCCGGAATATCGTGCGGCCTTGGCAACGGATTTGGCCTCGACTGCTCTTTTCCTGATCGTGACGTTCCTGCTCTACGACCTGCTGCGTGTGGTGAATCCAGCCGTGGCGCGCATCGCCGCACCTTTCAGCGTGACGGGCTGCATCCTGCAGAGCGCCCTCATCTTCTTCCATCTGGCGCCGCTGGTTCTTCTCCAGAACCCAAGCGTCGGATCGGCATTCCTTCCGGCTCAGTCGCAAGCTCTGGCGATGGCATCCCTTACGCTCGGCGCCCAAGGGATGAACGCCTGCATGATCTTCTTCGGCTTCTTCAATCTGTTTACCGGGTATCTCATCTTCCGCTCGACGTTCCTGCCGAGAATCATCGGCGTGCTGCTCTCGTTTGCGGGTGCCTGCTACCTGATCAACTATTTCACTTGGTTTGCCAACCCCGCGCTCGGCGAACGACTGCTGCGGTATCTGATCTGGGAAGGGAGCGCTGGCGAACTTACGCTGGTCTTCTGGCTTCTCGTCTTCGGAGTGAACTCGCGAAAGTGGTTCCAGAGGGCGGAGGCTTGCCCTGCCCCAATGCGCATTGAGACTCCTGCGTAAGGGAAAGAACAATCTAGCGCTCGCTGCTCCAAGATCAGATCCGTGCTTGCCGTGTGCTACTTGTGCGCCTGATCAGAAGGCCGCGATTCCCGTGATCTTCTGACCCAGAATCAGGGTGTGGATGTCGTGCGTCCCTTCGTACGTGTTGACCGACTCCAGGTTCATCATGTGGCGCATGATGGGGTAGTCCTCCGTCACTCCATTCGCACCCAGGATGTCGCGGGCCAGGCGCGCGGTTTCAAGCGCCATCGCGACGTTGTTGCGCTTGGCCATGGAGATGTGTTCGTGGCCCACAGTTCCCGCGTCTTTGAGGCGGCCGACGTGGAGCGACAACAGTTGCGCCTTGCTGATTTCGCTGATCATCCAGACCAGCTTTTCCTGGACGAGTTGATGGCTGGCGATGGGCTGTCCATGAAACTGCTTGCGCAATCCGGCGTATTGCAGCGCCGTGTCGTAGCAGGACATGGCCGCGCCGATGGCTCCCCAACCGATGCCGTAGCGCGCCTGGTTAAGGCACATTAAAGGGCTCTTGAGTCCTCCAGTGGCAGGCAGCAGGTTGCTTGCGGGAATGTGGACATCCTGCAAGTTCAGTCCACTGGTGATGGAGGCGCGCAGGCTCCACTTTCCATGAATGTTGTTCGCCGAAAAGCCGGGTCGGTCGGTTTCCACCAGAAAGCCGCGGATCGAGTCGCTATTCCCTACGCTGTCTTCCTCGGCGACTTTGGCCCACACGATGGCGATGTCGGCGATGGAACCGGAGGTGATCCACATCTTTTCGCCATTCAGAATGTATTCGTCGGCGGACTTGCGGGCGGTGGTGGTCATCCCGGCAGGGTTTGAGCCGAAGCCGGGCTCGGTGAGGCCGAAACAGCCGATCTTTTCTCCCGCGGCAAGGGCCGGGAGCCATTGGCGCTTTTGCTCGTCGGAGCCAAAGGTGTAAATGGGGTACATGACCAGGGCAGACTGCACGCTGACAAAGCTGCGCAGACCAGAGTCGCCGCGCTCCAGCTCCTGCATGACCAGGCCGTATTCGACGTTGGACATTCCGGCGCAGCCGTAGCCTTCGAGGTTAGCGCCATAGAAGCCCATCTCGCCCATCAACGGCACGAGCTCGCGCGGGAAGCGACCTTCGCGAAAGCAATCCTCAATGATGGGAACGATGTTGTCGTCGACAAACTCGCGAGTCGTTTTGCGGACGAGCAGTTCGTCGTTGGTAAAGCTGGAGTCGAGGTGAAGAAAGTCAGCGCCCTGGAATTTGAAGCCCATGAAAGCACCTGCCGATCTGCGGCGACGTTCGCGGCAGCAAAGGTAGCAGATCGGGTGTCTTCGCGGCTACTGCAGAAACTCGCGCACAAAGGGATTCGTACTGCTGAGCAACTCGTGCAGGGAGCCATCGAAGATCATGTGGCCCTCTTCCAGCATGAGGAAAGTCGTGCCGGGGTCGGTCTCCCCCTTGGGAAGGGGAACCATTTGGCCTTGCTCGGCGTCGAAACGATGGGTACAGAGAGTGAAGGCGTCTTGCAGGCGGTGGGTCACCAGGATCGATGGTGTGTGGTAGACGTCCCGTTCCTTGATGATCAGCTCGATGATGGTGGTCGAAGTGACCGGGTCAAGGCCGCCAGTGGGCGAGTCGTAGAGCAACAACTCCGGCTGGCTGATCAGCGCCCGGGCGATGGCCACACGACGGCGCATTCCACCGGAGAGGCTGGAGGGAAAGTGCGAAAAGGTCTCTTCGAGCTCGACGAAGCTCAGCGCCTTGCGCACCCGGTCGTCAATCTTGTCGTCGGGCTGGCGTTCCTGAATGAATTGGTAGCCGACATTGTCGCGGACGGTGAGGGAATCGAAAAGCGCGCCTTCCTGGAAGACCATTCCGACACGGGACCGAAGGGCGAAGAGGCTCTCTTCGGACATGTGGGTGATCTCTTGCCCGAGCAGTTCGATCTGGCCCGAGTCGGGTTGCAGCAGCCCGTTGGCGAGCTTGAGCAACACGCTTTTGCCAACTCCTGCCGGGCCGAGCAGAACGCGGGTCTCCAAAGGACCGACGGAGAAGCTGACGTCGCTCAGCACCGGCGGGCCGTCGAAGGAGACAGAGACATTTTTGAAGGCAACCACCGGCGTCGCGCCCGGCTCCGTTGTGGAGATGGGAGTGAGGAGATCGGAAGTGGGTGTGTCCGTCATAGAAGATCAGGCCTATCGTGTTGGACCAAGCGAGGGTGCGATGGTTGGTGCGGCCCTCAAAGGGTGGGGTTGGCTTCCCACCCATCCCGCAAAGAACGCTGGATGGATGGGGCACAGGGTTTTTCGAAAGGCTAAGTCGGGAAGAGGGAGATCATGACCTGGCTGATCAGGAAGTCGACGAAGATGATCAATACCGAGGAGGTGACCACAGCGGAGATGGTGGAGCGTCCGACACCCTGGGTTCCGCCCGTGGTTCTCATGCCATAGAAGCAACCGATGGAAGCGATGATGTACCCGAAGAAGAGCGGCTTGACGAGGCCCTGCAAGATGTCGGGGTAGCGCAGGTATTCGTAGGCCATGGAGAAGTACTGCGTGCCGTTCTGGCGGTTCATGAAGACGGTGACGGCGGCGCCGCCGAGGATGCCGAAGAAGTCGGCCACGATGGTCAAAAAGAAGAGCATGGAGATGGTGGCAAAGATGCGCGGAGTGACCAGCTTGCGCATCGGGTCCACGCCCAGGGCGCGCATCGCGTCGATCTGCTCGGTCACCACCATCGATCCCAGTTCGCTGGCCATCGACGAGGCGTTGCGGCCACTGACCATGACGCCCGTTAGCACCGGACCGAGTTCGCGGATCATGGACATGGCGACAAAGCGCCCGGTAACGGCGGCGGCTCCGAAGGCCGAGAGTGTCGCCGCCGACTGCAAGGCCAGCACGCCCCCGGTAAAGAAACCGGAAAGCAGGACAATGGAGGCCGATCCGACACCGATGATGTCGGCCTGGATCAGAAAGTCGGCGAGATAGATGGGGGGACGATAGAGATTGGTGAAGGCGCGCGCCGAGAACAGGGAATATTCCTGGATGGTGAGGACGGTGTTTTTGGCGGTGCTCTCAAGACTTGTGATTGCCATTGGTGATCGGCCTTGCTTCGGTTGGCCGCTGTGCAGGCCGACGCTCTCTTGTGGACAGAATAGCGCATGTAGATGCCACTGCAACGAATAAGGGCGAGGTACGGGTCGATTGGACCGCAGTTTTTACTTTGCGGATCGAGAAGAGGGGCGGGCTCCGTCGTCGTAAACTGAGGGAAAGCGAGGATCGTTGACACCTGAAACGCAGGACAGGCTGGATGAGTTTTTTGCTGGGTTTGCCGGGGCGGGCAAGCCGCATTTGCTGCTGGATTACGATGGAACCCTCTCAGCTTTTCGCGTGGACAGGTTTCAGTCGCGGCCCTACGACGGAGTGCGCGAGACGCTGGGCCGGATACAGCGGGAAGGGCGAACGCGCATGGCGGTCATCACGGGTAGGCCTGCAGCCGAGATAGGCCCCATGCTGGGCTTGGAGACGCCTCTGGAGGTCTGGGGGCTGCACGGTGCTGAAAGGATGTATCCGGATGGTCGCCGCGTGCTGGAAGAGGCTCCTGCAGCGACCCAGGCAAAGCTTGAGGAACTGCGCGAACATCTGCGCCGCGACAACCTGGGGGGCCTTTTCGAAGATAAGGCCAATGGCGTCGTGATGCACTGGCGCGGCGTCTCGCGGCGGAAGGCGGAACAGGTGGAGCAGCGGGCGCGGGACCTCTTTGAGCCGCTGGCCCGCCTGGAAGGTCTGGCTCTTCTGGATTTCGAATCGGGCGTGGAGTTGCGCACGGGACGGAACAAAGGCGGAGCGGCCCAAGCGATTTTGGATGAAACAGACGACGGCGGACCCGCCGCCTTTTTGGGCGATGACTTAAGCGATGAAGCGGCGTTTCGGGTCGTGCAGCGGGTGGGCCGCCGCGGTTTGACTGCCATGGTGCGCAAAGAGTGGCGCGAAACGGCTGCAGAGCTGTGGCTCCAGCCCCCTTCCGAGGTGGTTCACTTCCTGAAGCGCTGGGCAGAAGCAGTGGAAGGGGACGCTCGGCTGTTTTGAACACTGGACTCGATCAAAGGCAGCCGATTCTCTTTGCTGATTCGCCTCACTTCTTGGATATCGTTCCCGCACCGTTTGGCGGGAGAAGGCCTTCGACATGGTTGAGGCGGATCGTCCCTTGACGACAATCCTGCTGCGGGACGACTTGCGCAATTCCAGGAAGTACCGTTGAGCCCCAAGGTTCAGGATACCCATTTTGATCTCTTCGGTTACCACCTTTGTGTGACCGGAACCTTCGAATTCTGGGCGATGTTTATTAAGTTGTCATATGCGAAGTCGATGATCAAGGCAAGAAAGTTAAAAACTTAGGATGCCGCCTTGTCCGATTCATTGAGTTCTGCGCAGCATGGGCCCCCTTCTGTCCTTGTTGGGGGGCGGCTATTGCTGCTCCTGAGTATTCAATTGGTTGCGGTTGTTTTGGGACTCGGCCTTACCTACCATCTTCGACAAGTGAACGCCGATTTTCTGGATAGGTACGAGTACCTGGATCGCACCCGCATTCGGATCACCCAGATCTCCGATCGCCTGCAGGATCTGCAGCAGCAAATTCAGCAGTCTCCCGCAAATGCAAAGCAAGGCGCAATTGCCCAGGATGTTCTCATCGATTTGATGGGGCTGAGCGCCTCTTTGACGGACAGCCCGGTTGAGCTTTCCGGCCAAGTTGCTGCTGTCAACCAGACAGTTGCGGAGTTGAAGAATGGCGCCCTCGCGGTACGCGTGGGGAAAGCAGGGGGAAGCGCGCCTGACCTGATTGCACGCATCGCAAAAGCGGAATGGTCGCTGAACACTCTGCGGCAAGGAGTCGATGCGCTGGACTCCGCCAATATCGCACAGGTGCGCGAGAATCGCCTGATCAGCTATTGGAAAAATGGGTTCGAGATATTTGCCTGCGTACTGATTGTCTGCTCGTTTGTCTTTGCGATCCGGCTGCATCGCCGCACGCGGCACGAAGAACTGGCCCGCTTCAAGATGGAGCAGGAAATGGCGGCGGAGCGCCGCGATATGGAGCGGCGAATACAAACGCGCACCATGGCTCTCGAAGACGAGATCGGGGAGAGAAAGCGGGTGGAACGGCTCAGTCGTGGCCGCAACCGGATTCTGGAAATGGTCGCGAGCAATGAGCCTGTCGTTGAGATTCTGCAGGTGCTGGCGATGACCATTGCGGAATTCAGCTCTACGTGGGCTTGCGCCGTGCATATCATGAACGCGGGCTCTCTGGATCTGGTGGCCAGTTCGGGGTTGAACCCGAGGATACTGCAAAAGATCCGAACCATCTCCATGGGCTTTTCCGGCGCTCCGGAGAGTGTGGCGATCTCTTGCGGGCGCGCTCACTTGATTGTGGATTTGGGGCAGGAACACAAGACGTGGAGCGAACTGCTGCGCGCGCACGGATTGCAGTCCGCGTGGTCTGCGCCGTTCATCGCCGCCGATGGCATTGCACTGGGGACACTCACGGTCTATACGCTGCTGAAATGGAATCCTTCAGAAGCGGACATCGAAATGCTGGAGTCGGCGCGCAACATGGCGGCGATGGTGGTGGAGCGGAGCCGCTTTCAAACGCAGTTGCTTGAGCATGCGTATCAGGATAGCCTGACCGGTCTGCCGAACCGCAGAACGGGCAGAGACCGTCTGGAGAGCGCCACAGCGCGCGCGGAACGAGCAGGAAGCCGGATCGCAGTGCTATGGATCGACTTGAACCGGTTCAAGCATATCAACGATCAATACGGCCACCCGGTTGGGGATGCCGTATTGCAGCATGTGGCGGAGCGGCTATCGAGCCGCCTGCGCGCCTCCGATACCGTAGCGCGAATGGGCGGTGATGAGTTCATGGCGCTGATTGAAGGAGTAGCTGGAAGCGCTGAGGCGGAAGCGCTGTCTGCGGATCTTCTACATCTTCTGGCGCAACCGATGAAAATTGGCGGGCAGGATTTGACGGTGACCGCGAGCATCGGAATCTGCATCTACCCGGACGATGCGAAGACCGTGGATAGCCTGGCGAAACGCGCCGACAAGGCGATGTATGCCGCCAAATTCGATCACTGCGGAGTGCTCTCCTTTTCTCCTGAGATGGACAAGGAATCGTCGCAGCGAGCCCAACTGGAGGATGAGCTTTCGCGGGCGCTGGAATCGAATGCTTTTTCGCTTGTCTATCAGCCGATCTGCCAGCGCGACGGCGTCTTGCAGGGCTTTGAGGCTTTGCTGCGCTTTCATTCGCCCAAGCTTGGCAGTGTATCGCCAGCGCATTTCATTCCCATTGTGGAAGAGATGCAGTTGATTGTGCCCATCGGAGAGTGGGTGCTGCGTGAGACTTGCCTGCAGATCGGGAAATGGCGCGAGGATGGGCACGATTCTGTCTCCGTATCGGTGAACATCTCACCGGTCCAGTTTGCGCGGCATGATTTTGCAGACACGGTGGAGGCAATTCTCGCGGAGACAGGACAACAGGGCACGAGCCTGGTGTTGGAGCTGACGGAAGGCTCGGTCATGCACGACTTTACCGAATCCTCTTGTCAGATGAAGCGGCTCAAAGACCTTGGAGTCAGGATCGCCATCGATGACTTCGGCACGGGGTACTCGTCGTTGAGCTACCTGCATCGTTTACCCATTGACGTGTTGAAGATCGATCGTTCGTTCATTGAGAAGCTGGAAGAACCAGATGGCACTCGACCCATAGTGGAGGCGGTGCTATCGATGGCGCGTACTCTCGGGTTGAGCGTGGTTGCCGAGGGAGTGGAAACGTTGCCTCAGCTCAATCTGTTGATTGAGAGCAACTGCGACTTGGTGCAGGGCTACTATTTTTCGCGCCCCATCGGCACAGAGGTAGCCGCAAGTTTTCTCAAATCCGGAATGGTAGTGCACGCGGAGGTATCGCAGCCACTGATTGCCGTTGGTGAGAGTTGCTGACGAGTTGGTTTTTGAAGCTTCCGCGATTTGATCGATTTTGTGCTTTACAAAACAGAGAGCCCTCCTTGATGGGGAAGGCTCTCTGTGATTGCCGCACTTATGCAGGCCGTTTTTACTTGGTTGGAGGATTTTGCTGCAGTCCCTTGTAGCGCATCATGGCGTCGACAGATGGGGCGTGTCCGCGCCAGTTTATGTAGAGCTTCTCCAGGTCTTCAGTGTTGCCGCGTGAGAGAATCATCGAACGAAAGCGATCGCCGTTGGCGCGTGTCAATCCACCCTGTTCTTCGAAAGCCTGATAGGCATCGTCATCGAGCATCTGCGTCCAGAGGTATGCGTAGTAGCCCGCAGCATATCCACTGCCCCAGATATGGCTGAAGTAGCTGGAGCGATAGCGCGGAGGCACAGCGGCAAGCAACAGGTGAGTCTTCTGAAGCGCCTGAGTTTCGAAGGCATCCACGTCTGGAACGGCTGTACCCGCCGCAAGTGTATGCCATTGCATGTCGAGTTCAGCAGCGGCGACGAGCTCGGTCAATTTGTAGCCTTCGTTGAAGGTTTCGGCTTTTCTGATTTTGGAGACCAGTTCGGCGGGCATGGCCGCGCCGGTCTTGTAATGCGTGGCATAGTGCTGGAAGACCGCGGGATAGATGGCCCAATGCTCGTTGAATTGGGATGGGAACTCGACGAAGTCGCGTGCTGTGGCCGTGCCCGAGAGGCTTGGATATTCGCTGTTGGCGAACATGCCGTGCAGCGCATGGCCGAACTCGTGGAACATGGTGGTCACGTCCGAGAAGCTGATCAGGGCCGGTTCACCGGCGACAGGCTTGGGAAGGTTGGCCACGTTGTAAACCACAGGCAGCGTCCCCATCAGTTTTGACTGATCCACAAAGGTCGACATCCACGCGCCGCCGTTCTTGTTGTCGCGCTTGAAGTAGTCGCAATAGACGAGCGCAAGCGGCTTGCCGTCTGCGTCGAAAACATCGAAGACGCGCACATCCGGATGGTAAACCGGAATGTCTTTGCGTTCCTTGAAATGGATTCCATAGAGTTGAGTGGCGGCATAGAAGACGCCGTTTTCGAGCACGTTGTTCAGCTCGAAATAGGGTTTGATCTCGGCTTCGTTCAGATCGAATTTCGCTTTGCGGACCTGTTCCGAGTAGAAGTCCCAATCCCACGGAGCGAGGGCGAATCCGGCCTTCTGTGCGTCGATCACTTGTTGAATGTCGCTGGCTTCGCGGCCAGCCTGCGCGGTGGCCAGGGGCACGAGCGCATCCATGAATTTCAAAGCGGCTTCCGGAGTCTTGGCCATCTGGTCTTGCAACTTCCAGGCAGCGTGGCTCGCGAATCCGAGCAGCTGCGCGCGGCGTGCGCGCGCTTGAGCGAGTTGCACGATAGTCTCGCGCGTGTCATTCGCATCGCTGCGTTCCGCGCGGCTGATGGAGTTTTTGAAGATTGCTTCCCGTGTGCTCCGGTCAGCAATGAGGGCCGCTTCAGGTTGCTGCGTTGTGTTCTGCAGAGGGATCAGATAGCCTGCTTGCTTGCGGTCTTGCGCGGCGGCGGCAGCGGCTGCGATTTGCGCGTCGCTGAGGCCCGCCAAAGCGGCCTTGTCGGTGGTTACAAACGCGCCGGCTTTGGTGGCGGCAAGCAGCTTCGTTGAAAACGCATTGGAGAGCGTCGATATCTCTTCGTTCAGCTTTTTGAGTTCGGTCTTGTCGGCGTCCGAGAGCCTGGCTCCCTCGTGCACGAAGTCCCGGTAAGTAACTTCGAGCAAGCGCAGGGATTCGGGATCGAGATGCAGAGTTGCACGCTGCTTATAGACGGCCTCGATGCGCGCAAACAGCTTGGCGTTCAAGTAAGTGGAGTCATCATGCGCCGCGAGTTTGGGGGCTTCTTCGGTCTTGACCTTCTGCAAGAGGTCGTTGGTGTTGGCGCCGGTGACGGCGTTGAAGGCTCGCTGCGCGCGATCCAGCAGCAGTCCGGTTTTCTCCAGTGCGACCACTGTGTTTTCAAAGGTAGGGGCAGACGGATTCTCGGCGATGGCCTCGATCTCGCGCTTCTGCGCAGCCATTCCCGCTTCGATTGCCGGCTGGTAATCCTCGTCCTTGATCTTGTCAAAGGGGGGCGCATGAAAGGGGAGCGTGCTGGGCGCGAAGAACGGGTTCGAGGGGCCGAAACCTTGTTCAGCGGCAGCGGCGTGCGGGAGCGTCGAACCGAGTCCGAGCGCACCGGCGGCAATGATTACCATCATGTTTTTGAGCATCTCTCTCCAGCACCGGGCCGGGATTATGCGCCGCGACGCTTGGCTTTGATTGTAACGGGGAATTTGTTGGTGGGCCCGATGAAAGACGACGGCTGCTGGTTCGCACCGAGAGGACTCTGATCAACACAAGGCGTGAAGCCCCGCATCTTCTAAGCCGAGTCTTGAAACAGCTTCCAGGCCTCTGACTGGATGAAGAAGCCCCATTGAGTTCGTGCTTTCCCTGGTCTCAAAATCGAGATCAGTGGCACCCAACGGTGGTACAAGATCAAGCGGTCAGTGACCTAGTCTCTGGCGCGCTTGCGAATTTCAATACTCAGGCGTTTGATCTTCTGGTTGAGTGTCGAGAGAGGGATATGAAATTGCTCGGCGGCGTCGGTCTGGTTCCAGTTGCAGCGTTCCAGTTTCTCGATGATGATGCGGCGCTCAATGTCTTCCAGAATGTCGAAGAGCGAAGCGTTGGGATTGTGTTCGAGCAGTGCATCCTGAAAGCTGCGTCCGGTGATTTGGCCGGGGAGCAACTCGGAACCGATGATCGGGTTGCTGGAGAGCACCACGCCGCGTTCGATGGAGTTTTCCAGCTCGCGCACGTTGCCCGGCCACTCGTAATCGATCAGTGCGCGCAGGGCATCCGGAGAAAGCTTGCGGGTAGCCAGTCCATTCTCGGTGGAGTAGAACTCCAGGAAGTGCTGGGCCAGCATAGGGATGTCTTCGCGGCGCGAACGCAGCGGCGGCAAGTCCACACTGATGACATTCAGGCGATAGAAGAGATCTTCGCGGAAGCTGCCATCGCGCACGGCCTGACGCAGATCGACATTGGTGGCGGCGATGATGCGCACGTCCACCTGAATCTCCTGAATGCCGCCCAGGTGCATGAAACGCCGGTCCTGCAAGACGCGCAGGATTTTGGCCTGGGTGTCCATACCCATGGTGGCGATTTCGTCCAGGAAAAGCGTGCCGCCATTGGCGACTTCAAAGAGACCTTTCTTCGATGCGATGGCGGAAGTGAACGCGCCCTTCACGTGGCCGAAGAGTGTGGACTCAAGCAATTCGCTGGGCATGGCCCCGGTGTTGATGGGGACAAACGGCTTGTCTTTGCGCGGAGAATTGGCGTGGATGGCTTTGGCGATGAGTTCCTTGCCGGTTCCGCTTTCGCCTTGAATGAGCACTGTGGAGCGGCTGGGTGCCACTTGCGCGACCAGGTCGAACACCTTGAGCATGATCTCGCTTTTGCCGACGATGTTATGGAAGTTATAGCGCTGCTTGAGGGTGCGTTTGAGCTGCAGGTTCTCTTCTTCGGCCTTGCGACGAGCAACAGCAGACCGAATGTCGGCGAGTAGCTTTTCATTGTCCCAGGGCTTCTGAACAAAATTCTCTGCGCCCGCGCGGACCGCCTCGACGACGTTATCCACGGTCCCGTATGCGGTGATCATGATGACCGGCAACAGAGGCTGACGTTCTTTGATCTGCGGCAGCAGCTCCATGCCGCTTTGGCCGGGTAGTGCCAAGTCCAGGAGCACCAGGTCGAAGCTTTCCCGGTCAATGGTTTGCAGTCCCTGTTCGCCATCTTCGGCCATGGTGACCGTATAGCCCTCAAGGGTGAGCAGCACTTCGAGGGACTCACGAATTGCGGACTCGTCGTCAATGACGAGGATGCTTCCAGTAGCTCCGGAAGCGGAGTTTGCGGAGATAGACATATTTAAAGGCAGTTCGACCTCAGGCATGTACGGACTTCCTTATTAACGGGAATTCAAGATGGAAGGTTGTGCCGGCGTCGATGACGCTTTCGACATGAATCTTGCCGGCGTGTTCCTGAATGATTCCGTAGGAGACGGATAGGCCCAGACCGGTGCCGCGCCTGTCTCCGGGTTTGGGGGTGGTCTTGGTGGTGAAAAACGGATCGTAGATCCGCTTCAAATGTTCAGGTGCAATGCCCGATCCGGTGTCGGTGACCCTCGCTTCGACATGCCCGTTGGCAAGTGTTTCGATGCGCAGTTGGCCGCCGGCCTGCATGGCGTCTTTGGCATTGAGCAGAAGATTCAGGAAGACCTGTTGCAGCTTTCCGGCGTTGCCGTTGATAGCCGGCAGCGTGTCGGCGAGTTGCAGTTCGACGTGGATCTGCGCTGTCTTGAACTGGTGCTCCAGCAGCGACAGGGTATCGCGAATCACCTGGTTCAGATTGGTCTCGCGGAATTCGGTCGTGGAGGTGCGCGAGAAGTTGAGCAGGCCGTTAGCGATCTCCGCGGCGCGGAAGCTCTGTTGCGTGATCTTGTCCAGCACCGGGCCGAGCCGCGCATCGCCTTTCAGTTGTTTGCTGAGCATCTGCGCATACGAAGAGATGACGGCCAACGGCGTGTTGATTTCATGCGCCACACCCGCGGCCAGCAGACCGATGGAACTGAGTTTGTCGGACTGCGTCAGTTGCGCTTCGAGGGAGACGCGTTCGGTGATGTCGTCCACCAGGATGATGCGGCCCACGGAGATGAAATCGCGGGACATCAGCGGCGCAACGGCGATGTTGGCAACCCGGGATTCCCCTGCGCGGGTAGTGAGCGGGAATTTGTAGAGGTGATGCACGCCCGGCTCATCGCCGAAACTATCGAGGGCCTCGACAACCTCGGAAGGGAAGATGGCGCGAAGCGGTTGTCCGAGTGCCTCGGCGCGGCTGAGGGCGTACATGGCCTCCATCTGAGCGTTCCAGCTTTCGATGCGGCCGTCCAGATCGAGGGCGAGAATACCGACGTTGATCGACTCGACGATGTTCTCGTTGAACTCCTTGAGTCGCTCAAACTCGCCGATCTTCTGCTGCAAACGGGTATAGAGGCTGGCGTTCTGGAGTGCAATGCCGATGTAGGAGGCCAAGGACTCAAGCAGTTCCACATCTTCGCTGGAAAGGAAGTCTCCGCCGATGGTGCGGCCAAGGCCGATCACGGCGATGGTGCGCGTGGACTGGCCGTCCTGAACGCGGCAGGGCAGGTAGTAATTGAGATCGAGCAGGGCGGCGGTGCGCTGTTGGCGCGGGGGCAGATGAATGGCCTGCAGGGCATTCTCGATGAAGATGTGGGAGTGATCGGTAGCGTGATCGAAGTCGAGAAAGCCCACATCCATGAAGTCCTGATCGAGGAAGCCTTGATCAAGGGAGGTGGGGCCAAAGGTCCTTGGTACGGCGCCCAGTCTGGTGGGCAAGCCGTGCGCGGCTGCCAGCGCCAGACGTCCCGAGTCTTTGGCGAGGAAGATGGCGACGCGGGCCACCAAGAGGGTGCGCGGCAATTGCTCCACAATGGACTGGAGCAGGGCATCCAGGTCGGTCTCGGAACTGAGGCCGCGGCCAAACTCCACGAGTGCTTTGCGGTAGTCGTATTTATGGCGATCGAATGCTCGATCAACCCATGTTTGAATGCGGCGCTTGAGGGGTTCAAAGAGGGCCGCGGTCGCCAGAATGGTAAGAATCAGGCTCCACTCGCGGACCGACTCTGGCGCGTGTATATGAACAAATTCCGAGACCAGGGCGATGATGCCGAAGTAGGTGCCCAGCAGCAAGCCCGTCGCCAGCGTGTAAGCCACGCCGCGCTTGAAGATCAGGTCGGTGTCCATCAAACGATAGCGGACGATGGCCCAACTGAACGTGAGCGGCAAGATGACCATCGACATCCCCGCCAGATCCGTGAGCAGGCTGGGCATGTGCACGTCGAGGAGAAAGGGAATAGCGAAAATCAGGGTGAATGGGCCGATAGCGAGCAGCGTGCCGCGATTAAGCCACTTCAACTGTTGGCGGAGGAGTGGGGTATTGGCTTGGCTGGAACTGCGCAGGAAGAGGGAGGCCGCCAAAACATAGAAGGCAGCTTCGTAGGCAGTATTGACTTGGTCGAGACGGTGCAGCAAAAGGCCTGTAGCGGTGCGCGTGGTGATGGACCAGATCCACAGCCCAAGTACGCCCAAGGACGGAGCGTAAACCAGCGGCAAGAGCCAGCGGCGATGGAAGGTCTTGAGGCGTTCTTCCGGGAAACTCAGGGCGAAGTGAAGAAAGAGGGCCGGCTGCAGCGAAGCCGCGACCACCCTGGTCCAGAAGACGACCCAATCCAAACCCTCCAGCACGGTGTATTGAAGGGCATAGAGGGCGAAAGAAGCCAGGCAATAGACGTAGAAATGCGTAGCTCGCGGCGCGGTCCAGCGGCGAAAGAGCACATAGATCCCAATGGCCAGATAGACGAGGCCGATCAGGCGTAAGCCGAGATCAAGTCCGCGGTCGTGGGGTTCCGGGATGACCGCAACGGGCGTATCGAGGGCGATACCGTCGCGGGTGATGGAGTACTTCGCGGTCCCATAAATGTTGGTGCGATAGAGCTCGCGCTCAAAATCGGACAGACGGGCGATGGGTCTTCCGTTGACCTCGGTGAGCAGATCCTTGGCGCGCAGTCCGGCATGCTGACCGGGACTATTGGGAAGAACCTTTTCTGCGACCAATCCGCCGGTAGCTGATTCGCTCCACCAGACGCCGTCATCCGGCTGCTGGAACATCAATTCCTGGCGAAAATTCAAGACCGCCAACACGACGAGCGCGACTGTGGCCACTGCCAACAGCATCGCTTGCAACCGGTTGGAGAGTCCTGTTTTCATGCGGGATCGCTCTGAGTCATTCTGGGTATTGCACGTCGGATGCCATGTAGAGGAAAACGGAGGCCTGTTCGAGAACTAAAGTCTAACTTCAAACAGCCAAGCTAGATAGAGACGGCCGGCGGAAGAAAAAGTCACCCGGACCGAGGCGTTCCATGGCAAATTATTCAATAAGCGGGATATTGGATACGTCGAATGGAATTGATGTATGGATATGCGTAGTTGTGCGATGTGTGATCGATTCTTCGCTTTTTACCGGAAAGAATGGGTTTGGGTACCTGCAATTGCGGCGGGGGATGCGTGGTCCAAGCCTAGATCCCTCCCATCACAGTCCGGCAGGCAACCCAAATCCCCGGTTTTACCTGTAGTCTGCTTAGCGCTGTCCATAGGTTGCCTTGGGACCATGCTTGCGCAAGTAGTGGTGGTCGCGAACATAGGAAGGGATTCCGGTCTCGGGTGCACCCAGCAGCGTGCTGCGGAAAGCCATGCGAGCAACGTACTCCAGAACATCCGCGTTTTCGACCGCGGCGATGGCTGTCTTACCCCAGGCAAAAGGTGCGTGACCGGCCACCAGAACACCGGGAACGGCGATTGGGTCCAGGTTATTGGCTCGGAAGTGGCTTGTGATGACGGCTCCGGTGTTGCGGACGTAGGCCTCTTCTACCTCCTCGGCGGTGAGCGGCCGGGTGACAGGAATCGGTCCGTAGAAGTAATCGGCATGGGTGGTTCCGAGGCAAGGGATGGCGCGATTGGCCTGAGCCCATGCGGTTGCGAACTCAGAGTGGGTGTGGACAACGCCTCCGATCTGGGGAAACTCGCGATAGAGGAGGGTGTGGGTGTCCAGATCGGAAGAAGGGCGGAGAGTTCCTTCGACGGTCTTTCCGTCCAGGTCGGTGATCACCAGATCGGAAGCCGACATGGTGGCGTAATCGACACCGCTGGGCTTGATGATAACCAGGGGCTGAGAGCCGGATCGGTCGATTCCGCTGACGTTGCCCCAGGTATGGGGGGCAAGACCGCGGCGGGAGATCTCACGGTTGGCGTGCAGGACTTGTTCACGCAGTTCGGCAAGCAGCATAAGGGATCCTTTGGGTGGGCGCACGTAGAAAGCGTTTACCGCATCCAGTCTATCAGGCATTTCCTGGCGAAAGGGAACGCAAATTGAAGGGGCCGAATAGGTTTTGGGATAGGCCTGGAAGAGGTCGGGTGCGACTTCTTGAGAGGATTTCGCTAACAGTTGAACGGGCTCGCCGAGAGGTTCCGGATCTGTGCCCAAACTCAATCCGCACGTGTGAGGAAATCCAACAGTCGAGACGCGTTGTCCGCTTGCCGAGTGTCATCGCCTGCTTGTGGGAGAGGCGGCAGAACAAACGGGGGCTACGGATGGCTGTTTGTTTTGCTCACTCTTTGGGGAATGCGTCTCGATGAGTTTTCGATTTATTTGTTTGCGGTCGAGATTGCGATTTGTAGCTTCCTTCTCTTGAATCAAAGAACGATTCAAGGAAGGGCACGGAGAGTACTTTTCACACTCAAGCAGAAAAAGCGCGATACCGATTGCAGCGAAGCGCTCATTTGCCGCTTCGCGAAGAGCAGAGCGGTGAGGCCCGGGAGACCCGTTATTATCAGCGCCGAGTGTTGGGCGCCCTCAGTTCCTAACTGCCTTGTTCCTCAGTCTGCATTCCGTGTCTGCAACTGCGGAAGGGATGAGTGCTAGAAATTTCTTTTTCCGCGCACGGGAACACGATTTCATCGTTTCCATGCCTGGTTGGAGAAGCATGTAAACTCGCACCGAAAGGAGACGTCTACCTGAGTGATGGCAAGCGGCATAACATTGGAACCGATGACGAGTTTGACGGCAGATGAGATGGCCGCGGAAGAGTTTTCGCGCATTGTGACAAGCCATCGCCCGCAGATCTTTCGTTTCCTGTTGGCCTCGACGCGCGACGTCGATCTGGCGGAGACGTTGACTCAGGAGTGCTTGTTGAAGGCGCACCGGAACTGGGGCAGCTTTCGGGGCGAGTCGAGCGCCATGACATGGTTGATGCGAATTGCGATCAACTTGCAGAAAGATCACTGGCGCAACCGCCGCATGCAGTTTTGGCGGCAGACGCGCAACAGCTCGGTGGATGTGGATGAAGCGAGTGACTGGCTACCCAGCGGCGAGAGTTCTGCGGAGCAGAAGCTGCTGGCCCGCGAACAAGTCGGGCATGTGTGGGTTGCAGTGGGGAAACTGAGCGAACGGCAGCGTACAGTCTTTCTGCTGCGCTATGTGGAAGAGCGGGAACTGAGCGAGATTGCGGCAGCGACGGGGTTGAGCGAGGGGACGGTAAAGGCGCACCTTTCGCGGGCTTTGAGCAAAGTGCGTGCAGAGTTGAGAGGACAGCAATGAACAGGGATGAGGAATTCGCACGGTCGGCCGAGATGACGAAGAGCGGGACAGCTCAAGCGGCGAAGTCTGGTTTTCATCGGGAAGACGATGAACTGGATGAGGAGATGAAGCAGGCGCTTGGAAATTTTCGCCTGAGTGTCAAGTCCTGGAGCGAGGCCGCATACAGCAGGCCGCGTGGGGCAATGCAGGTGCATGGACGCCGTATTTGGCGGCTCGCAGCGGGATGGGCATTGGGATGCGCACTGGCTTCTGGCGCGGTTTCCGGAGTGGTTCATGAGCGGCATTTGCGTCAGGAGCAAGTACGAGTTGCCGCCGCCGCGCAGGCCGAGCGGCAGCGCATCGCAGCCGAGCAGCAGGTCCGCGACGAAGAAGAATTGCTGGCCAAGGTGGACAGCGATGTATCAAGAGAAGTGCCGAGTGCCATGGAGCCGCTGGCTCAGTTAATGGCGGGGGATGAATCCCAGTAAGTTGAGGACCGGCAGGGGCCGGATCGTGAAGCAGGAGAAAGCCTTGGGAAGACAAGGCAGAGGAGACGGGGATGAAGATTGCAATGAAGTTGGGGTGGGCGCTGGCCGCATTGTTGCCGCTGGGTTTAGCGGGGGTGTCGAGCGCACAAGCGGGTGGGCCGGGCTTTGGAGAACATCGGCCTCCTTTTGAACGGGCGTTTGGCGACCAAGGCGGACGTGGCCGTTGGTGGAACAATCCTGCGATAGTCGAAAAGCTGAAGCTGACCGACGAACAGCGCAAGGGGATGGATCAGATCCTGCTGCAGCATCGGGAGACATTGATCGATCTGCGCGGCAACGTGGAGAAGGCGGAACTTTCCATGGAGCCCCTGATGCGGGACGATCAGCCAAATGAGGCCAAGATCCTGGCGCAGATCGACAAGGTCGCTCAGGCTCGTGCCGAACTCGAGAAGGCGAATGCACGCTTTCTTTTAGCGATCCGAGGCAAGCTCTCGCCGGATCAGTGGAAACAGATGCAGGCAGAGCGCGGCAAATTCCGTGAAAACGGCCGAGGGGGGCCGGGTGAACGGATGCGTCACGAAGGACGCCCGGATGGGCAGGAGCGTCCCAAGCTTCTTCCTCCGCCTCCGGGGCCACAGGGCGACCTGGAGCCGGGGCCTGGCCGAGGGGGGCCGGACAGCGTGGAGGCTCCCGCGGGCGGGCAGATTCAATAGGGAAGAGCTGTAACCAAGGACGAGATAGGGCAGGAATGAGGATTGGCGGCTGGGGGAGACCTCCAGCCGCCATTTTTCGTTTCAGAAAGATTATTTTTGGAGCTTGGCGAGGCCTCATTGGACCCTTCGGCGGGCAATGGACCTTCGGCGTGTGTCAATTTGAAGCATTTTATTGCTTTCTTTTGGGGCGGTCCCTGTGTGTATATGAACCAGTGTTTGTGCGGGTTTAGGCCAATTTGTCGCGATTCGAGACAAATAATTCTGAAAGTCCATTGGAAAAAGGTACTAAAGGTTTTTCTGGGGGATCCGATGAAGGGATCATTGCAGCAGCGTCTATCCGGATTCAGGGATGAACAGGCGGGTCGTTGGATGGCCACCGTTCTAGGCGTTAGCCAAGCATCCAGAAGGAGTACCCCATGGCCCTCGGTGTATTGAATAACCTGTCGGCGATTTACGCAGAAAACAACCTGAATAACACCAGCAACAGCTTGCAGAAAGTATTGGAGCAGTTGTCGTCAGGTTCCAAGATCAACTCCGGAGCGGATGACTCCGCCGGGCTCTCATTGGTGAACGGTCTTGAAGCCAATTCGACTGCCTTAGCACAGTCTGAGACAAATGCAACAGAGGGAGTCGGGCTACTTCAAGTAGCAGACGGCGCTCTTTCGCAAGTGACGAACCTGCTTGACCGTGCCATTACGCTGGCTACCGAAGCCTCGAACGGCACCCTAAACACGTCGCAATTGGCGGCTGCGAACCAAGAGTACACGTCGATCATGTCGGAAGTGAATAACATCGGATCGACGACCACATACAACCAGCAACAGGTATTTGCAGGCAGAACGGTTGCCATCTATACCGGCGACTCTTCGTTGACCGGATCTTCAATCGACGATCTGAATATCCGCTCATTGTCTTCGTCCAGCGTGGGCGATACCGGTGGCGCGATGTCGTACAGCAGCGGTCAGGGCAATGTATTCATCGATTTGTCGAAGGGGGGCACCAATGCCTCCGCCTCCGATAGCTTGGGTACTCCCGGTTCGGCGTCCAGTTCGACAACGATCACTGTCAACTATCTGGCCAAGGGCGCGAGCGGGAACGCAACCAACGCCACAGCGAACATTACTGTTGGCGCAGGCACCAACTTCGCCGATACGGCGCAGGGCATGATCAATGCCATCAACAGTTCAGGACTGGGCCTGAGCGCCTCCTTTGGTACTGCCGCCGAGGCCGGAACTGCGGCGACCGCAGCGGCAATCGCATCCGGCACTGCGGGCGGCACTGCCAATGATACGGGCATCATCATCTCCGGCACCGGTGTGGGTACCGGGACCAGCGGCGCTGGCGAAATCGGGACTCTGACCGTGGCCAACTCCACCGACACGCTGGGCGGAACGCTCACAGTGGTCGGCACAGATGGCAAGAGCCACAGCATCACACTGGGAACCCCGAACTCTACCGATACGATCGCCAACCTGGCGGCGACGATCAATTCCGCTGGCTATGGCGTGACCGCGACGGCCAATGCGGCCATTGTCGGCGGCCATAACGTCGGCACAGTGCTGACCTTCAGCGCTTCTTCGGCTGCGGTCACGGTCGCCGGCACGAGTGTCACCGACGGCGGTGTCTCCGATTCATTGACTGGCCTGCCGACAATTGATACGCCCTATAGCTCTACGGTGGGTACGATCTCCAACATGACAGCTGGCACGACGTTCAGCGCTGGCACATTGAAGATTGGATCGAACGCCGCCATCGCCCTTTCAGGCGATACGCTCGCCACTCTGGCCTCGACGATCAACAAGGGAAGTTATGGAGTGGCGGCAACGGTCAATTCCGCCGGTACGGCGATTAGCTTCACTTCCTCAAACTCCGCCGATACTTTCTCCGTCACCGGCGCGACCGATACGGCAGCTGACTCGATAAAATCGACTACGGCGGTCGCGGATCCGAATCAGATCGGCACCTTGACCCTGAGCGGCGCCACTGGCGGCGCAACCGATGTACTCACTGCCGGTACGACCATCACCATCGGCGGGAATACATTCACCGTCGCAGTTGGCAACCAGACGATGGCGCAATTTGCAGCGAGCATCACAGCAGCCAACGATGGAATCACGGCGACGGTCGCCGCGAACGGTGCGACGAGCGAGATCATGACGTTTGAGTCGACCAGCCCTTCCACGCAGGGAATTAAGATCAGCGCAAACACCCTCACAGATACCACCCTACCCGCCGCAACCTTCGCCACAGTAACCGATACGCCGAACAGCGCGAACTCTGAGTACTACAGTGTCAGTATCACAGGGTCCATTCTGGATACGACGACCCAGGGCGGAACGCTGACTACAGGCATGGTGGTCGATACCAATGGAACGAGTGGAGCGGCGACGACGAGCTATACGGATGGCGCAGGCGCCAACTTGGCCAACACCGATCTTCTGAGCCAACCCGATGCGCAAGCAGCGCTGACGGCGCTGGCCACGGCGATCACCGACGTAGCGTCCATGGATGGCTACATCGGCGCACAAATCAACACGCTGAACTCGGTGAGCCAAGTCATGACCACACAGCAGGAGAACGTGACGTCGGCACAAAACGCCATTCAAGCGACCGACTACGCTTCGGCCACCGCGGCCATGTCCAAGTACGAGATTCTGAGCCAGACCGGCATTGCAGCCTTGGCCCAGGCGAACACTGTTCAGCAGGAAGTTACCAAGCTGCTGCAATAAAACCTCAAGCACCAAGCAAAGATTGATCTGTTCAAGACAACCCAGGGACGGGCGGCGGCGAGGGGAAACCCTTGCCGCCCATTTTTTTGGGCATTGGCGGAAACCCTTCGCCAGAGCGGGCTGAGGGAAGAAAATGCTGGTTTTTCGCGTCTTTTTCCTGCAAAAACGAGGGTGGATGTTTACCTTTTCGTCATCTGGGTTAGTGATCCAAAATACACATACAGAATGACTTATGCGTGGTTTTGAGGCGCCCAAAAGTGCGATTTTCCGGGATAGGGGGTGGGTAGCGGCTTCTTCTGGACTTTCAGAGCTATCCGGGATTGCCTACCTGGCTGTTTGCCGAGTTTCCCCAACTCCATTGTGAGCCAGGATTGGGTAATTTTGAGCAAAGGGCTGTGATGGGGATGGGGCCAAAGGAGGGTTGCGCAGGCGGAAGTGGGCGGCGGTGCATTGCTCGAACAGGTAGATGTGTTCGAGCGGTTCCACAATCCGGGTGCCCTCTGTAGTGAGGCAAAATGTGCCTATTTCCAAAGGGAGAAGGCCGGCTTTGCTGGGGTGGTACTCAGGACAATCGCATGAAGATCCTGACGGCGTGCTTTAGGTGTTCTGAAAGGGCACGACTTTAGTCGTGCCGCCAATGAGCCGGAAAGCTCAGGGCTTTAGCCGCCGAGGGAAAGTTTGAAACCGCCAAAAACCTTCCCTCGGCGGCTAAAGCCGATGTGTTTGGGGCTTCGCGATCGGCACGGCTGAAGCCGTGCCCTTTCAAAACATTGCTCCACCTGGTTCACGACCTTCATGCGATTGCCCTGGGATGGTACTAGAAGCTTGACGTTTTCGGAAGTCGTTCCCGGTTTTGGTTGTTTGCCTTTTTCTCGCAGAATTCTTCGAGAGACGCGGAGCATGGGCCCCGTCCCTGCGGGACTCCGGACAAATCGTTGGTTTCGCTCACCCCGCGTTGAAACGCGGGGTGAGAGCATTTTCGCAAAAAGTGTAGACCGGAACTTCATTGGCTTCCCACCCATTCCGCCGAAAAACGCGGAATGGATGGGGCACCGAAGTCTACAGTAAAAGCAAAAATGCTCTGGCAAACCCTGCGTCTACTGCGCGGGTGCCAACGCTGGCGCTGGCAGTGCTTGGCAAGAAGGTTGATCAGGGCCAGCTTGAGGGGCCAACCTTCGTAAAGGATCCGGCTTTGGCGGAGGATATTTACTTCTTGGGGGAGACGGCACTTGAGATCTGCGGCTGCGTGGCACAGCAATTGCGAAACCGCCATAGGGCCTGTGCGTTGACGACGCCAATGACTCCTCGCAGATTCAGACGAAGGGATTGATAACCCGGAGCGTTCCGAATAACTGACCGTGCTGGAGATCTTCCGTATAGAGCAGATCGCAACGGGCCTGGATACCGGCCGAGACTATCAGGGAGTCGCACCACGAAAGTCCTCTTTGGGCGTGGAGGTGCAAAGCCTCGGCATACAGCGCCGCGGACGAATGCACGACCAATAACGGCTGAAGAACCGCAGTCAGATATTGCTCTGCCTCGGTTGGTTTCATCGGTTGAGAGAACCGGTTCAGGGCTATGTTGAAGAATTCTTGCACTACCTGATAGCTGATCACGCCCTTCGTCAGGGCATGGCGGATGAGTTGCATGGATTTCCGGGATTTTGCAGCGGCGCTTTGATCAAAGGATTAGACAAGAATATTGGTATCCTGGAAGAATCTATCGCTCATTCATTTCGTTCCTGCTGAAGTGCCGGCCGGCATCCACGTGCTGCAGTTGCCTCATCATTGCATCGAAACTCTGGGCGTCTCCAGCGCTCTGGGTGTACTGCCGCAGCCACTCGCGAAAAGCCTCGTTCAGGGTGCTGCGCTGGGCTCGCGCGATGCACCTGGATTCTTGCATCGAGGAAGCGCTCGGGACCAGAATAGGCTGCAGAAAAAGGCTGTATTTCGCCAAAAATCCTGAAATACGTCCCTCGGTGGCTAAAGCCAACGCTGATTTGATTGACCTTATCGGCGCGGCTAAAGTCATGCCCCTTCAAAACTGAGGGCAAAATTGAGTTTTCCGCAGCCTGTAAAGGCGTGCACTTTCAAAACTGACGGCAAAATAGAGTTTTTCGGCAGTCTGAGGAGGCCCCCGAGACAGCCGGCCGGGAGGCGAGCGCTACGGTTTTTGGTTGCTCGTGAGAAATGCAAGCGGGCCCCTGACCGAGTGAAAAAGTCCCATTGAGCTGGTGCTTTCCCAGGTCTCAAAATCGAGACCTGGGGCACCCAGCAGTGGTACAAAATCAAGCGGTTAGTGACCTGGAGCGAAACCAGAATTCCTGTGGCCCGGTGAATTTCGTGCAAGGTCGCCGCTCTCTGATGGTCGCGTCGACTTTTGGGGCAGTGCCTTCGAGATATAGCAACTCTGGTTTCGCCATGGTTTCTTTCTTCTACCAGCTTCCGTCGCTTTCGAGGAACGCATGAATCGACGCGGCTGCCTTGCGTCCAGCGCCCATGGCTAGAATCACCGTTGCACCTCCGGTCACAATGTCTCCCCCGGCAAAGACGCCGCGCTTGCTGGTGCGCGTGGTTTCCGGGTCGGTCTGGATGTAATTGCGCAGGTTGGTCTTCAGGTCAGGCGTGGTGCTCTGGATCAGCGGGTTCGCAGTTGTTCCCACGCCGATGATGGCCACGTGAACGGGGAGAACTTCTTCCGATCCCTCGATCTCGACAGGACGCCGCCGACCAGTTGCATCGGGCTCGCTGAGTTCCATGCGCACGCAGCGCGCGCCGCTGAGCCATCCTTTTTCGTCGCCAAGGAACTCGGTGGGATTGGTCAGAAGCCGGAACTCAATGCCTTCTTCGCGGGCGTGTTTCACTTCTTCCGCGCGGGCAGGCATTTCGGCTTCGGAGCGGCGATAGACGAGTGTGGCGCTGCGCGCCCCCAGACGGCGGGCGGTGCGAACAGCGTCCATCGCCGTGTTGCCGCCGCCGACCACGATCACATCCATGTCGCGACAAGCGTAGAGGGGTTGGTCGGAATCGGGGAAATTGTAAGCGCGCATCAGGTTCACGCGGGTCAGGAATTCATTTGCGGAGTAGACACCGTTGAGATGCTCGCCGGGAATGCCGAGAAACTGCGGCAGGCCAGCACCGGTGCATACGAAGACGGCGTCATAATGTTCGTCTTGCATGAGTTCATCGATGGTGACGCTCTTGCCGACGACTACGTTGGTCTCGAACTCCACGCCCATCTTGCGCAGGTTGTCCACTTCGCCTTTGACGATGACTTTGGGCAGGCGGAACTCTGGAATCCCATAAACCAGCACGCCGCCGATCTCGTGAAGCGCCTCGAAGACGCGCACGCGATGACCTTTCTGGACCAGGTCTCCCGCGGCGCTCAGTCCGGCCGGGCCGCTGCCGACGATGGCCACGCTCTTGCCGGTCGCAGGAGCATTGACGGGCAGTCCGGTTTTGCCGCTGGTGCGCTCATAGTCGGCGACATACCGCTCCAGGTTGCCGATGGCAAGGGCTTCACCCTTATTGCCGAGGACGCAACCGCCCTCGCACTGGCTCTCTTGGGGGCAAACGCGGCCGGTGACGGCCGGCAGAGCATTGTCTTCGCGGATCTTGGCGGCGGCGGCGAGAATGTCGCCCGCATAGATCAGCTCAACGACTTCACGAATCTTGACGCCGACCGGGCAATCGCGCACGCAGCCGGGTTTGGCGCAGGCGATACATCGCGCGGCTTCTGTCGCTGTATCCAGCACGGAAAGGCCGAGATTCACTTCTTCAAAATTGCGACTGCGCCGGGTTGCGTCGGCTTCGGGCATGTGGGTACGAGGGATCTTCATCCGCTCTTTCAAAGAAAGAGGGTTCTTATCGGGCATCGTGAGTCTCCTCTTCAGCCAGTTTGGCTGCCAATTGCGCCCGAACCTCTGCCAATTCCTCATCCTTGTGCTCCTCAAAACGCTTCAGCGACTCGCATTCCTGGCCGCGATACATGGCATTGCGTTGCATGAGGATCTCGAAATTGACCTTGGAGGCATCGAACTCCGGCCCGTCGACACAGGCGAAGCTGCTCTTTTCGCCTAATACTACGCGGCATCCGCCGCACATTCCTGTTCCGTCGATCATGATCGAATTGAGGCTGACCATGGTCTTGATGCCGAGCGGATTGGTGACTTGAGCCACGGCCCGCATCATGGGAACAGGGCCTACCGCGAGCACGAAGTCGATCTTGCGCCCCGCGGCGATCAGTTCATTGAGCTTTTTGGTGACCAAGCCCTGCTCGCCATAACTGCCGTCGTCGGTCATGATGTAGGTCTCGTTGCTGGCGGAACGGACTTCGTCTTCGAAGACGACCATCTCGGTGTTGCGCGCGCCTTCAATGAAGATGACGTGATTGCCGATTGCTTTCAGCGCGTTGGCGGTAGGTAAAGCCATTGCGGTGCCGACGCTGCCGGCGAGAATGATGGCGGTGCCGAAGTTTTCGATCTCGGAGGGATGACCAAGTGGTCCGACGATGTCGAGAATATAGTCGCCGGCCTCCAGAAGGTTGAGCAGGGAGGTGGTTTTGCCGATGGACTGGACGGCGATCGTGACGGTGCCCGCCTTGGGGTCGGAGGCCTTGATGGTCAGGGGGATGCGCTCGCCATTTTCGTGGAGGCGGAGAATAAGAAACTGACCCGGCTTCTGCTTGCGCGCGATGCGGGGCGCTTCAATGACGAACTGTTTGATTTTGAAGCCGACCGCACGCGCTTCGATGATCTTATACATGAACGACGACTCCGACTCAGCTTAAAGTGCTGCAACAAAAGGGAGAATCCCTTGACCACCAGAGCGACGAAGATCCTTCTGGCATTCTATAAGGCTAATCCGATTATTCAGGAAGCGGGGCTTTCCTCGTGTGACGTGGATCACTTGGTGGCGGGCCGTCCTTGTTGCTTCTACGGATTGTCTGGTTCCGGAGGGATGTAAGGAGTGGGCAAGGTTGAGACCTTCAGAAACTCCCATGCCTTGGCGTTCACTGCGTCCGAGATTCCATAGTAGTCGTGATTGTGGTTGGGGATGATGGAGAGTTTGATTGCGAATCCATTGGCTTCGAATTGCTTTTTGGTTTCCAGCACCATTAGTACCGGGAACCCGGCATCCTGATCGCCAACCTAGATGAAGATTGGGGTTCGCCTTTCCGCATAGGGGAAGACATCGTACTGTTGCTTGTTGAGAGCGCCTGCGTGGAGGGCCACCGAGGCATAGTAATGCGAGTCGACCACCGCAAAGATCAGGGCCATCACGGCACCGGCGGAGTGTCCAAAAAGGTAAATGCGGCTGTCATCGACGGCATGTTGGGTTTTGACCTTCTCCACCAACGCGTGCATGAAACGGGGCGGATCCATCTGGAAGTTCCAACCGTCGCTATTGAATGCGTCGGGTGCGACGAGGATAATGCCTTCCCGCGCGGCCAGGTCCTTCCATGGGGTGGCGGCGACCTCGCCATCGCGACCAGAGCCATGCAGAAGCAGCAGCACCGGCAAAGGGCCGGCCTTGTCTGGCACGAAGGTGTAATAGGTTCTGGTCTTTCCTTCAAAGACGAACTTGAGTTTATCGAGCTTCGGTTTGGCCTGCGCGGGCAAGGTAAGGACGAGTGCGCAAAGAATGAGTGCGGTGGAGCGAAGGACTTTCAAGCCCGCCTCCCAGAGAGTGCAGCAAGCAGCAGAAGTATACCGTGGCAGAATGCCTGGCGGGGGGGCCTTGGTGCACTGAGCAACCCTGCACAGACGGTCGAATTGCTCGCGGCGTAGATTCTCGTAGAAGTTGAGAACTCGAGAGGTGAATTCTATGAGCGTTAGCCGCCCCATTATCCCCGCCGTGTTGCTTCTGGCAGCCGGACTTGGGTTGATCTTCGCATACGGTATTGGAACGACCAATTTGAATATGGGTTATCCGATTTCCGGATCCACGCTCCAGATTGCCATCACAACCACCGGGCCCGCCGCAATGGGAGGCTTTGCGCTGACCGCTTTGGGGCTTCTGCTGCTGGTGTGGGCTTTCGTCGGGGCTGTGTTCAGCGAGATTGGATTGGTCGGGTCGAGCCGGACAGTTGAGTCGAGGCGGGTTATCGCTTCGCGTGACGACGCCCCAGTGGTGGTCGAGCGGGAGGTAAAGCCCCGGTGGTACGAGAGCCATAGAGATGTTGTGAAGTAGAGTCGTCGACGCGGGTGCGTTGACTACCAAGCTCGTGCCTCTCTTTGTCCTGGAAGCGGGGACATGGGGAGGCGTGAGTCATTTTGCTTGCCGGAGTGTTTTTGGGAATGGTGTAGACCGGGATCTCATGGGCATCCCACCCTTTCCGCGGAATGGTGCGGAAAGGATGGGGCACGGAAGTTTACAGCAAATGCAAAAAAATGCTCCAACGCTCCGAACGCGTTCTATTGCCAAAGGGAGAACCGCAGCCTTGCCGGGGTGGCAGTAGAAGTTTGACGTTTGCGGAAGTCGTTTCCGGTTTGAGTCTTTACCTTCTTCTCGCAGAATTATTCGAGAGACGCGGAGCGTGGGCACCGTCCCTACGGGACTCCGGACAAATCGTTGGTTTCGCTCACCCCGCGTTGAAACGCGGGGCTAACAAACATTGCGCCTACGGCGCGGGTGCCAACGCTGGCGCTGGCAATGCACTTCCGTTGGCAGGAAGCTGGCGCTGGCAATGAGCTTCCTTTGGCAAGTAGCTGGCGCTGGCGATGCGCTTCCCTATGGCAAGAATATGGCGCTGGCAATGCGCTTCTAATGGCAAGAAGGTGGCGCTGGCGATGCGCTTCCCTTGGCAAGAAGGTTGACCAGGCCCCTTTGAGGGGCCAACCTTCATAAAGTCTCCAGCTTTGCCGGAGGATATTTACTTGCGCTGCAGCGTGATCCCCAGCCCGGTCGTTAACACCATATCGTTGCCCTTGCTTCCGAGAGGAGGGAAGGAGGTGTAACGGTCGCTGTAAGTGGTTTGCCAGTTGAAGAACTTGCCGATGCGGGTGCTGAAGGTGGAATCGAAGGACAGTTGGTATTGGCCGAGATCCTTCATGTCCGGGTAGATGTAGAGCTGCTCGGTGAAGCGGCTGTTGGAGCCAACCTTGCGGGTGAACTGCTGACCGAGATCCAGCGCGGCAAAGCTGTTGGTTGTGGCGGGTCCACTGGAGCTGGTTCCATAGGATTCATGGGTCCAAACCAGGCCTCCGAGCACGTCCAGCGTTGTCTTGGGTGAAGCCAAGGCATGCCAGCCGAATCCGCCGCCCAGGATGGAGCGAAGGTCCAGGTTCTGCAATCCATTCGAAGAGAAATCCGCAGTGGTAAAGATAAACAGCGAGGGATTCAGGTTGTGGTCGTAGCGCAGGCCGCCGGCGGTCGTGTCGGCGGTGGTGAGGGAGGCGTGCTGGTCACGACTGTAAAGAGTGGAAGCATAGAGTGATGTTTTGTCGGTGCGCGTGGGTCGGGCAAGGGCAATGCCGGTTCCGTAAGTGAGGGTCTGCGAGTTGCCTTCGCTGAGCGCCAGGTTCACATTGGCTGTACCAGCCCAGGCTCTGGCCCAGGAAGGATGCAGGGAAGCCTCGTATGCCTGCTGGTCCGCGGGGGAACGCAGCACTACGACACTGGCAGCGGGCAAAGTGAACGACCCGGAAGGGGTGGTGACAAGGATGCCGCCCGGCTGGCGCTCCACGGCCTTGACACTCAGGATTTGCTTGCCATTGGGGAGGACCAACGGCTGGACGGTTGTGAGGGTTGAGACTTCGTCCCAGGAGATGGCAACGACGTCGGCATAGGTGGTCTTGAACGAAAGCTTGCCGCCCTCCAGCTTGACCGCCGTTCCGGTTAGCCGGTCGCCGTTTTTCAACACGACGACATCCGCGTGCAAGGGCAGGCCGGCGAACAGGGCAAGACTCAAAAACGCAAAAGACAGAAGGTTATAGCGCTGTGGGGAAGACATACGCATAGAGGAAGAACCTTTCAGTTGGGATGGACAGCGAAACAACTTTTGGGAACTCTCGATCAGGTCCGCTGGGTTTGCAGGCACTCCTTGTGAGGCGAATGGCCCGCTCATTCTGGGAGGCTGGGTATGCGTTGCAGCCTTTGGCCTTCAAAACATCCACTTCAACAGGGGTGAGCCTTTCCGTTGAAAAAATTATAATGACAGACTGGTTTTCGGATGCAGGTTCGTTCTGAGCAATCCTCTTTTTGAAGAGATGCTGCCGGGCATGGAGAAGTTCAACAGGAGTGCCAATCTTCGACCATTTTTCTTCCTTTGACCCTTCCCGGGTTCGAAAACCGGAGACCAGCAACGGTTGCATTGCGAATCCGAGAGTTGATTGACGAGGTTCGGGCCCCAGCAGGGCGCAGGCCGAGGTCGACAAATGGTGCGGAAATGCAGGATTCCAGGGCGATTACCAAAGGGAGAACCGCCGGGGTTGCTGGGGTGGCAGTAGAAGTTTGACGTTTGCGGAAGTCGTTCCCGGTTTGAGTTTTTACCTTCTTCTCGCAGAATTATTCGAGAGACGCGGAGCGTGGGCACCGTCCCTACGGGACTCCGGACAAATCGTTGGTTTCGCTCACCCCGCGTTGAAACGCGGGGCTAACAAACATTGCGCCTACGGCGCGGGTGCCAACGCTGGCGCTGGCAATGAGCTTCCTTTGGCAAGTAGCTGGCGCTGGCGATGCGCTTCGCTTGGCAAGAATGTGGCGCTGGCAATGAGCTTCGCTTGGCAAGAAGGTGGCTCTGGTAATGCGCTTCCCATGGCAAGAAGGTTTATCAGGCCAACTTGAGGGGCCAACCTTCGTAAAGCCTCCGGGTTTGCAGGAGGATATTTACTGAATCCCTTCGTTGACAACTAGGGGTTGGGAGAAGTATCCCTAGTAAAGCGATGTACTAGGTTGACGGGAGAGATCTGTCAAGGACCAGCATGACCCCCGGGAAGTATGATCGCTGCGCCGGTCCGCGGAGACACTGGAGCGCGCTGAACCGAGGCACACGGCTGATTGCACCGAGGATTCAGGATGAAAGCGAGAAGAGATCAATGACCGGTACGAGCGTGAGACTCTCATTCACAGAGAAATTCGGCTATGGATTGGGCGACATGGCCGCCAATTTTGTCTTCCAGGCGATGATGGCGCTGCAGTTGAGCTTCTACACCGACACCTATGGACTGTCTGCGGCAGAGGCGGGGAGCATGTTTCTCATTGTCGGTTTGGGCATGGCCTGCTTGAATCCGGTGATGGGAGTGATTGCCGACCGCACCGTCACGCGCTGGGGAAAGTTCCGCCCCTGGCTGCTTTGGACGGCCATTCCCTTCGGGGTGATTGGAGTTCTGGCCTTCACGACTCCGGATCTGAGCCCTGCTTCGAAGTTGATTTATGCCTGGGTCACTTATCTGCTGTTGCGTCTTGTTTACACCATGAACAACGTGCCCTATGCTTCGTTGAACGGTGTGATGACGGAAGATCCGAACGAGCGGAATAGCATCGCCACTTATCGCCAGATGTTTGCCAACGGAGCGGGCTTCATTGTGCAGGCGCTGGCGGTTCCCATGGTTCTGTATCTCGGTCGCGGCAGCAGTGCCCGTGGCTATCAACTGACGATGGGCTCTTTCTGTTGCATCAGTGTCGTGTTTTTTCTGATCGCCTTTTCGGTGACCAAGGAACGCATTCAGCCCGACCCCAGGCAAAAGAGTTCTGTGATGCAGGACATGGGTGATCTTCTGAAGAACGAGCCGTGGATCATTCTTTTTCTGGTGACGACTTTCTATTTCATCGGACTCATGATTCGCAACAGCATTATGTTGCCCTACTTCAAGTACTGCGCCGGGAACCCGATTCTGTTCGGCTGGTTCAATGGGTTCGGATTGACCGCGCTTCTGACCGGGGTGGCCTGTTCGACAGCATTCACCAAGCGATTGGGTAAGCGGTCGCTGTTTTTGTGGAGCATGTTGCTGACCGGCTTCTTCAATATTGCGCTCTTCTTTTTCCCGGCCACGGCCACGGTCCCGATCGTCGGACTCGAAGTTCTGCGCCAGTTTTCGTTTGGCATCTCCGGTCCAGTGCTTTGGTCCATGATGGGAGACGTTGCCGATTTCGGCGAATGGAAGACGGGACGCCGGGCAACAGCAACGGTCACCTCCGGAGTGGTTTTTGCGCTGTGGGTCGGGTTGGCGCTGGGCGGCGCCATCGCCGGTTGGTTGCTTTCTTTCTATGGCTTTCAATCGAATGTCGCCCAGTCGGAACACGCGCTTCTGGGCATACGTCTGATTGCTTCCTTTTACTCTGGTGCGGCGTTCCTTGCCGCTGCCGTCTGCCTGATCTTCTATGGCATCAACATGAAACTGAACCTGACCATCTCGCACGATCTGAGCGAGCGGCGCAAGGGCTTCTCGGCATAGGGAGCCGGTTTCACACAGCGGGGCGCGGATTGTGGCGTGCCCCGCTTTCCTTCGCGAGAGTTGAAAGACGCTTTTTGATTGAGCACAACCTGATAGGAGAATACTGATTTGCTTCGTCCCACGTTTCTTGTTTCTGTCTTGTGTCTGTCGGGACTGGCCGCTGCGGCGCAGACTCCCGCCGCCAGCACCTTGAAGGATGCCTATCGTGGCGCGTTTGTGGTGGGGGTTGCAATCAACGCGGATCAGATTGCGGGAACGGACTCGCAAGGGATCGACATCGTGACCCGTCAATTCAACAGCATCTCGCCGGAAAACGTGATGAAGTGGGAGCGGATTCATCCAGCGCCGGGCGTCTATTCCTTTGATCTGCCCGACAAGTACGTTGCGTTTGGTCTGAAGAACCACATGTTCATCGTGGGCCATTGCCTGGTTTGGCACGCGCAGGTTCCTGACTGGGTTTTCAAGGATGACAAGGGAAATCCGCTGACCCGCGAAGCCTTGCTGCAGCGCATGAGCGAACACATCCATGCTGTTGTCGGCCGCTACAAGGGCAAGGTCAACGGCTGGGATGTGGTGAACGAAGCCTTGAATGAGGACGGCACACTACGACCGTCTCCGTGGATGAAGATCATCGGCGAAGACTACCTTGTGAAGGCATATCAGTTTGCGCACGACGCCGACCCGAGCGCGCAATTGAACTATAACGACTACAACCTGGAGACTCCGGCAAAGCGCAAGGGCGCGATTGCCTTAATCAAGAGACTGCAGGCCGCGGGGATTCCCATCAACGTAGTGGGAAACCAAGCGCACTTGCATTTGGGCTGGCCCTCGACTGAAGAGGAAGAAGCGACGGTCACGGATTTGGCCTCGACCGGCGTCAAGGTAGCCATCACCGAGATGGATATCGATGTGCTTCCCCGGGTGGCTCCGAATACGGCGGATGTTTCGTTGAGTATCAAGGCCGATCCCAAGCTGGATCCGTATGCAAAGGGACTGCCCGACGAGGTTCAGCAGGCTTTGGCAAAGAGGTACGCCGATCTTTTTGGCGTCTATTGGAAGCATCGCGCGGTGATGAGCCGGGTTACGCTTTGGGGTGTCACCGACAGTGGGTCGTGGCTGAACGATTGGCCCGTGAAGGGACGTACTTCTTACCCGCTGCTGTTTGATCGAAGCGGCAAGGCCAAGCCTGCGCTTGATGCGGTGTTGCGGGTTCCCAGCCAGTCGGGGACGCGCTAAGCGAAGAGTCGATAAAGCTGGATTGATCGGGGAACTCACTTTGTGGGCTCCTTTTTTTATGGGAACTTCGAGGAAGGATCTTCTGGTTAAGAGCATTTCCTTGGGGGCTATGGATTTTTCGATTTAGTCTTGTCCAGGTCTCTGACCGCATAATTCCGTTCCATTGGCTCGTGCCTTCCCAGGTCTCAAAATCGAGACCTGGGGCACCCATCGTCGGTACAACTTCAAGCGGTCAGAGACCTAGTCGAGATTGGGTTTTGTGGCCTTCCATCCTTGAATCGAAGAACGATTCAAGGATGGGGTGCGGAGTTCACGATCAAAATGAAGACGCTATCGATCAGGGCGGCTTCGTCCCTCGGTGGCTAAAGCCAACGCTGATTTGATTGACCTTATCGGCATGGCTAAAGCCATGCCCCTTCAAAATTCAGAGCAAAATAGAGTTTTTCCGCAGCCTGTTAAGCCCTGCCCCTTCAAACTAATGGCAAAACTGAGTTTTTCCGCAAGCTGTTAAGCCCTGGCTTCCATGCCTTGCAGGATGGACTGAAGCTTGGTGAATTCCGGGTCGCCGTGGAGTGGTTTCAAGCGGGGATCGGCGAGGATCTGAAAGAACCACGGGCATCGCGCCTCTGCAGCGGTGCGGAGTTCGGCAAGAGCGGCCTGGTTGTCTCCCAGGGCGACATGAATGGCCGGGAAGAAGGAGTTGAGTACGAAGCGCTCGCGGCTGAGCCACTGCAGACGTTCGAGCTTGACGCGAGCTTCATCGGGTTTTCCGGCGCACACCAGGGTATAAGCGTGCACGGCCGCGCCCAGGTCGAAGTAGGCATAGTTCTCCGCAAGTTCGTGAGCCAATCGGGATGCCTCTTGTGCTTCCCCGTTGTAAGCAAGAATCATGGAGCCGTAGAAGGAGATTCCTTCATGCTGGGGAAACAACCCGATGGAATGGCGAATCTGATCGATGCTTTGTTTGTTCTCCCCTGCCAGGTGGTAGGCCCAGGCCAGGCGTGCGTGCAGCCAGGGTGAATAGGGATCTTCGCGGATGGCGCCGGTGAGCACGGCGAGGGCCTCGTCAAAGCGCTGTCTGCTGAGCGCGATCATGGTGCGCAAATGCGTGGTCCACAGATCGTGGGGCAGGTGTGCGGATCTTTCGAAGAACTCGAGTGCGGCAGGCAGATCCCGGTCATAGTGAAAGCTCACCCAGCCCATGACGGGCAGGATGGCATCCGGGGGGTGGGCCTGGCGCGGTGGGGATTCGATGGTGCTGCGGATGAGATCGACCGATACCTTTGGCGCCATGAATCCATAGAGTGCCTGGGCGGTGCAGACATTGAGCATGTCCACGCGCGCGGCGGTCAGATTGGGGTCGAGCTCGGCAGCTTTTTGAAGATACTGCAGGGCATCTTGCATGCGATGGCGTTGCATGGTTTGCCACTCATGATGACCGCGCAAGAATAATTCGTATGCTTCGCGATTCCTGGGAGTGGCGTCTTGCTCTGCTGCCGCGGCGATGGAGAGTTCCGCGAGGATGTCGGATGTACTCAGGCGCAAAAGGAGCTTGTCGACCAATTCTGTTTCGAGCCCGGCGATACGGCACTGGGGGACGAGCATATCTTCTACCCAGATCTGGATTCCGTCTTGCGTCCGAACCATTTCGGCGCGCAGGCGGAATTGATTGCCTACGGCACGGAGAGTGCCTGTGAGGACGAGATCCGCATGGAGCGCCTCGCCAACTTGCTGGGCAGTGTAGTTGCGGCCGGCGAGCACGAAGACTGAATCCCGGGCAATGACAGCCACGATGGGTTGAGGCAATCGTGTGAGCCGGGCCATGGTTTCCTCCGCAAGATTCGGGCCCAGGTAGTCGGGCACCGTGAATCCTGTGACGAAGGGCATGACCGCAAGACGAAGGAGGTGTTGGTTTGGCTGAGTGTGCTGGCGGTGGATTTCGGCTGAAAAGCGGTAGCCGCGTTTGTAGACAGTTTGGATGAAGTTCTCGGGTTCGAGGCGAGCGCGCAGGGAGGAGATGCACTTGAGCAAGCTATCGGCAGAGACATAGGTGTCTCCCCAGAGAGATTGCCGGAGTTGGAGCGGAGTAACGATGCGTCCGGCGTTATGGATGAAGAGGCGGAGCGCGGCCAGTTCTTTGGGGGGCAGATGCAGGGCGGTCTCGGCCCGCCAGAGGGTGCCATCGAGATCAAGTCGGAAAGTGCCGAAGGAGAACCCGGACTGAGAAGGCGCGAGGTACGACGAAGCAGGCGATTTCATCTGAATCAACGCATTTCTGCGGAGTTCCAAACGACTTGCCTGACAAAGGTTTGCTCATTAAGTCGAGCATTTTGAGGGCACAGCAACGGGTAAGGAACCCAACGGATTAAGACATCGAGAAATTGAACTTCAATCCATTCTTGCCTGGTATGAGTTCCAGACTTTTCGGTAGCTCACTTTTGAATTGCCGCAGCGGCAAATCGAACACGTCGTTTTCTTTTGCTCTAGAACGCGCACTGCTCGTGGACGATCCTTCTCGCCTATCGCTAGCAAGGTCTTTCGCGAGGCCTTTCTGGATCCCCTAAGTCCCGTGAATGGAATGCGGCATTGTGAACGTGTAGTTTGAACATCATCATAGACAATCGTTCACACCCTTTGAAAGTCGCCAAAGTAACTTGCAATTTGCGGACTATAGTAACTAGGTCTCTGACCGCATAATTCCGTTCCATTGGCTCGTGCCTTCCCAGGTCTCAAAATCGAGACCTGGGGCACCCATCGTTGGTACAACTTCAAGCGGTCAGAGACCTATCTGTTCTTGCCGGATCGTGCGGTCAGGGTACTGTTACAACAGTTGTACTTGCTTCGGATTGTTTGAATCCGGGCCTGAAGGCCTCGATGTTTGGGCCTGTTTTCAGGGGGTTAAAACCCCCTGTTCCCTCCGCCGCGGCTAATTCCAACTGGAGTACCGGGTCCCTGACCAGATGAAGAAGTCTCTGCGGGGTCGTGCTCTCCCACATCTCAAAATCGAGATGTGGGGCACCCAAAGGTGGTACAAATTCATGCGGCCGGAGATCTGGAGCCTTGTTGGTCCCGATATTCGTTCGAAAACGGACGAAAGTCGATCCCGGATAGCGGGTATTCCTTGGAAAGCCAGATCGACTCCATTGAGTTGGCTCTTCGGTGGTGTGATTGGCTTCCCACCCTTTCCGCGAAAGGGAAGGGGCACGAAGCACCTGGGGGGATCAACGAGATTGATCGGGGGCTCCCCCAAAAATTCAGAAAAAGGTCATGAAAATCTCGGTGCAAGCGCACCCCCGAGCGCCAGGCTTATAGAGAGGGACTGCCCAAGGACGCGGATGGCGGGAATGGGCGGAAACCGGGGGAGATTGGCATGACGAAGGCCGTTTCGTACGCCCAATGGGCGTTGGAACCTTATTGCATTGGCTTGAAGCTGCGTTCGCTGCGTACGCAGAAGCGTCTTACTCTTTCGAGGCTCGCTGCCGAGACGGGCCTATCCACGGCGCTGCTGTCGAAACTCGAAACCGCGCGCATGATTCCGACACTGCCGACGTTGGCGACCATCAGCCGTGTGTACGGCGTGGGGATGAGCTATTTTTTCTCAGAGCCGACGAAACATACGCTTTCGATTACTCGCAAGGAACACCTGAAGTCCGCCGGGAGAGGTGTGGAGTCAGTGAAGGTGACTCCGTTGAATGCTGTTTCGGAAGAGGCTTCGTTGCTTGCCCGGATGGTCGAGTTAGCGCCTGGAGGGGCTAGCTGCGCGGCGGATTTTCGTGTGGAGTCCCACGTGGAGGCAGGGCAGAAGCAGAGTGGGCTCGTCTATGTACTGGAAGGGAAGCTGCAACTGGAAGCGGGTGGAATGAGGGAATTGCTCGATGAGGGCGATTGCGCTTACCTTGACAGTGAGATGGCGCTCGCTCTGAGTGCCGCAGGGAAGCACCGATGCCGGATTCTCGCGGTCGTGCCTGCCAACTTGCGCAAGTAGAGGTCCTGCCCAGCTGAGAACGATTCGGTCAGGTCTCTTTCTTCGAGGCCTGGGACTAGTCTTCAGACCATGTGAATCGGTACTCTCCCATGAAGAAGTGTGGGCGAGGACGCCCACAGCTGGCCAGGCGGCCGGCGCTACACTTCTGTTCTCACCGAATCATGCGGTCATGGTACTCGTACTAGAGTTGTACTTGCTTCGGATGATTTGAATCCGGGCCTGAACAGGCTGCGGAAAGAGGCTGTAATTCGCCAAAGATCCTGAAATGCGCCCCTCGGTGGCTAAAGCCAACGCTGATTTGATTGACCTTATCGGCATGGCTAAAGCCATGCCCCTTCAAAACTGAGGGCAAAATCGAGTTTTTCCGCAGCCTGTAAAGCCATGCCCCTTCGAAACTAATCCCCTTCAAAACTAATGGCAAAATAGAGTTTTTCCGCAGCTTGTAAAGGTCTCGCTGTTTGGGCCTGTTTTCAAAAGGGGTTAAAACCCCCCGTTCCCGCCGTCGCGGCTAATTACAGCTGTAGTACTCGAGCGTTTTCGCAAATAGTGCAGACCGAAATTTCATTGGCTTCCCACCCATTCCGCAGAAAACGCGGAATGGATGGGGCACCGAAGTCTACAGTAAAAGCAAAAATACACTAGCCTGTTTGCGGCGTGTTTCCAGTCAACAGGCCCTGGATTACGCGTGCGCCACTGTCAGTTCCTTTTCCATGGCGATGGCCATCGGGAAGAGGAGATTGTTCTCAAGGTGGACGTGGCGGTGCAGGTCGCGCTCAAAGGCATCCAGACCAGCCAGTAGTCCGACGGTGGTGGGGCATGCGCCTTCGCCGGAAGTGAAGTTGGCGGTGGCCGAGCGCATCTGGTCGAGCAGGGAACCGGCTGCTTCGTGCTCGGTCACCATCATCTGGATGGGACTCTCCACCGTGGAGAAACAGGCGTGGGGGGCGCTGCCGTTGCTGTTGCGAAACGCGTCGAGGGCCTCGACATAGGGAAACAGGATGAGCTCTTCCTTGGTCAGGTGATTCGTGAGTTCGGTGGCGAGCATCTGCAATTGCCGATTGACCTGGGTGTACACGGGATGAATCGGGCCATGCTTGGCTGCGACTTTTGCGGCCATCGGAAGTAGCCGGGGAAGTTCGGATTTCACATACTCATGATGGGTCGCAACGATGTGGCGAATCAATTCGGTGGCTGTGGCTTGAGAGAAGTCCCGATCCGGCTGGGGGGCGGCAGTGGCGGCGGCAAGGGCGGCCAGCACATCTGCTGTTTCAATTCCTTTTTCGCTGCAGGCCTGCGCCAGGGGACGGCTGCCGCCGCAACAGTAGTCAAGGTGAAGGCGCTCGAAGACACGGATGGTGGCGGGCTGGGCGAGAGCGATGGAACGGAGCGTGGATTGGGCTGTGAACATGAAGAAGAACCTCCTGATGTCTCGAAGCTAGGCCGAATCGGGGAGTGCGACAGCGACTTTAGTCACGCGGGTATAAGATTCCGATAGAATCGGTCGGGTATGGGTGATATCAAGACAATTGGAACGCAGTCGGGCAAAGAAGCAGCGATCTGGATGCAGTGCCTGGGCCCCAACGGAATTTTTGGGGGGCTCGATCCCTCCGAACGAGAGAGCATCGCGCGTCGCGCGCGGCGCAAGCACTACGCGGCGGGCGAGTTGCTTTTTCAAGAGGGTGACCGCTGCCTTGGGCTGCATATCGTGGCGGCGGGGCGTGTCCGCATCTTTAAAAGCTCGTCGAGCGGCCGCGAACAGGTTCTGGCGATTGAGGGGCCGGGCAGCACGGTTGCCGAATTGCCAGTCTTCGACGGGGGAAACTATCCCGCTTCGGCGATTGCTTTGGAGCCCACGGAGATTATGTTTCTGCCTCGCGAAGAGTTTCGCGCTTTCTGTCTGGAGCGGCCGGAAGTTGCGCTGAAGGTGTTGGCGGCAGTCGGTGGACGTCTGCGCAAGCTGGTGGATCTGATCGAAGAATTGTCGTTTACAACCGTCCGCCAGAGGCTTGCCGGGCAACTGGTGCGGCTGGCTCGGTTGCAGGGAAGCAAAAGCGAGGAAGGCGTGGCCTTTGATTTGCCCGACAGTCACCAGGAGATGGCCCACAAGCTGGGCACGGTGCGGGAACTGGTTTCGCGCAACCTGACGCGGCTGGCAGCGGAAGGGATGCTGAAGCTGGACGGGCGGCATATCGTTGTTCGCGATCTGGCCCGGCTCGAGGAAGCGGCAGGGGAAGACGCCTAGGGCGATTGATCCGGTCGCGAAATGGCATGATTGGCTTCCCACCCTTTCCGCAGAAGACGCGGAAAGGGTGGGGCACGGAGCGCTTTCTTACAGGCCAGCGTTGCCGATTTACCGATAAGTTCGAAGGAAAGATTGGGTTTGCTCGCATCGGTGCTCAGTCTGTAGGATGATTTTTGCTTTTCGAGGAAGGCTGAACGATGCGACCCAATCTGAACTTGATGAAGGCAACCCTGACCGGCGCTTTGGGAGGGCTGCTTTTTGGTTTCGATACCGTGGTGATCTCCGGCATCATCGACTCGGTGGTGAAACTTTACGGGCTCAGCGACTACGGCAAGGGTTGGACGGTCGCCATCGCTCTGATCGGTACGGTGGTCGGATCGTTTGGGGCGGGCGTTGTGGGGCAGAAGTTGGGCGGACGCGAGACACTACGGCTGACGGCTGTCCTCTATGTGATTTCGGCTATTGGCAGCGGACTGGCCTGGAACTGGCCTTCGCTGATGGTCTTTCGTTTTATCGGCGGACTGGGAATCGGTGCTTCTTCGGTTCTGGGGCCGGTCTACATTGCGGAACTTGCTCCGGCGAAGTGGCGCGGCCGGCTGGTGGGCGCATTCCAGTTCAACGTGGTCTTCGGGATTCTGGTTGCCTACACTTCGAATTACCTGATTCGTTTGCTTCATCTTGGTGCTACGGAATGGCGGTGGCAGGTGGGCGTTGCGGCGCTTCCCGCGATGGGCTTTCTGGCGCTGCTCTTTGGCATTCCGCGCAGCCCGCGCTGGTCGGCTTCCCGCGATCGGATTGACGAAGCGCTGGCTGTGCTCAAACTGATGGGCGAGCCCAATCCTGAAGGGGAATTGGCCGACATTCGCGCGGCTTTGGCGGAGGAACACAGTTCGGCGCATGAACCGGTCTTCCGCTGGAAATATCGGTATCCGCTGTTTCTGGCTATCTCAATTGGAGCCTTCAATCAGTTGGCTGGGATCAATGCGATTCTCTATTACCTGAACAGCATTTTTTCCGCAGCCGGGTTCAGCCAGGTTTCCGGCGACCAGCAGGCCATCGCTATCGGCTTTACCAATTTGATTTTCACCATGGTTGGGATGAGCTTGATCGACAAGCTGGGGCGCAAGACGCTGCTGCTGGTGGGCGCAGCGGGAACGGCTAGCTGCCTTGCCGGAGTCTCCTGGATCTTTGCCACCAATTCGCACCCTGGGGCACTGGTGTGGCTGCTGATTATCTACATCGCGTTCTTTGCCCTTTCGCAGGGTGCGGTGATTTGGGTGTATATCGGCGAGGTCTTTCCCAACCACGTACGTTCCAAAGGGCAGGGCGTGGGGAACGCAAGCCACTGGATCATGAATACGGCGATTGCCTTGACTTTTCCGGTGATTGCGACGTCGATGGGCCGCGGCGCGCCATTCACGTTTTTTGCCGTCATGACGGTTGTCCAATTCGTTGTGGTTCTGGTGGCCTTCCCGGAGACCAAGGGGCAGACGCTGGAACAGCTGCAACGCAAGCTGGTGCCTGTCAAGTAGGAGAGGACAGGGAAGGAAGTTCGGATTTGGGATTCTCGGTAGCGTCCTTCACCGTTTTCTGCTTTTGCTTATGGTATGAATGAGGCAGGCGAAATCAAGCTCGGCGAATTGGATCTCCACGAGAAACGGAGAGCGCTGCGAGCCAGATATGAGGGATTCGATGGGGCAAATCGACGTTGCAGTTCCAGAGCAATTGAAGGACGTTGTCGAAGCAGTTGTGGACACGCTCGGTGAGCCAAGGGAAGACCGGCCGCCGGCGTTCGTGGCTACTTCGATTGAGGCCGACGCGCTGCGTGCGGAGATTTTGCGGGTAGGGCGCAAGCTATGGGAGCGGCAATATGTAGATGGCAACGGCGGGAACATCAGCGTGCGGATTGGCTCCAACTATGTGCTTTGCTCGCCCACCATGATGAGCAAAGGCGACATGCAGATGGCAGACATCTGTATGGTGGACCTGGAAGGCAACATTGTTGCCGGGGACCGTTCCCGGACCAGCGAGCTTCTGCTGCATCTGGAGATCTATAAGGCAAACCCCAAGGCCCGGGCCGTGGTCCACTGTCATCCGCCTTATGCTACCGCCTATGCCATCACTGGAACAGTTCCGCCCATTGGGCTGATTCCAGAGTATGAAGTCTTCATCGGGCCAGCCGCTGTGGCTCCTTATGAGACTCCTGGGACGCAGGCTTTCGCCGAGACTGTTTTGCCCTTTGTGGAGAAGCACAACACGATCCTGCTGCAGAACCACGGCATTGTCTGCTGGAGCGATACTGTTACCCATGCCGAGTACCTCTGCGAGATCATTGACACGTATTGCAAGACTTACCTGATCGCCAAGCAGATTGGCGCTCCGCTGACGCAGATTCCCGACGACAAGATTCAGGAGATTCTGGCCCTGAAGCGGCGCTGGGGATTCCCGGACGCTCGCATGACCGATGAGCCGGAGACGGCCGTGCCCAGTGCCGACCTGGAAGAGCTGGTGGCGAAGGTGCAGGCCAGGTTGGAAGGTCGGTAGGTTCCCGGCGTGCAAATATACGCGCCCGTGCCCCATCCTTTCTGCGTTTTTTGCGGAAAGGGTGGGAAAGCGATCATGCTATTGAAGGGCCGGATCAACTGGGTGATGGATCCAGCCTTAAAGAACCGCGGGTCCTTCGACTTCGCTTGGCGCACAAAACGCGCCAAGCTACGCTCAGGATGACAGCTTTGGTGGACGCGGGGTTCACGGAAGCGGCTTCAAGGCATGCGGCAAGCGGCTTCAACGCATGCGGCAAGCCGCTTTAACGCAAAGGATGGTACACTGTATTTGCGCTCAGTGATTTGGCCGTGAGCGGCGGTTTGCCTTTCGAGGCGATCCTGCCTGGCACAGATTTCCCCAAGCCCCTACAGCGTAGCCCTTGAGTCTCCTCCCGGCGACTCGGCTCTGGAACGATTCCTGTTCCATGAGTGAGATTTTCCGCCTCCTTGATTGGATAAGCGACTGGATCGGGACACGGCATCTTTTGACGTCGTGGGAGTAGGGTAGCCGTCTGGCGTAAAGCCGCGCGGTACACCAATTGTAGCGTGGGGCAGTCTCGTTGAGACGGGTCCGGGTGAGCAGGCAAATTCCTCGTATTAGATGCCTTCTGACCAGTCCCGTGGACGTTGTTGGTTCTTCCTTACGCATATCGATGAGCAGGCTCGCGCAGCAAAATGCGCTCGCGCCTCTATGTCCGGTTCCGTTTGCAGGCCTCTGAGAGAAATCGAGGCTCCCGGAATCAACAGGAATATTTTGATCACTAAATTTTCAGAGTTCACTCTTTCGGCGCCGCTGATGGCGCGCCTCGATGCCAACAAGTTTGAGATCCCGACCCCCGTTCAGGCGCAGGCAATTCCTCCCGCGCTGGAAGGCCACGACGTTCTGGCCACCGCGCAGACGGGAACCGGCAAGACCCTCAGCTTTTTGATTCCAATCATTGAAACCCTGCAGAAGACCGAAGGCCGCGGCGCCCATGCGCTGATCCTTTTGCCGACGCGCGAACTGGCCATGCAGGTGGAAAAGGCTTTCCGGCTCATCCGCTCTCAAAACTCGCAGACGGTGGCCCTGGTCGTCGGCGGCATGAGCGAACATGCGCAGTTGGAGACGATTCGCCGTGGCGCTCGCCTGATCGTGGCTACTCCGGGCCGCCTCGAAGACTTTCTGAAGCGCAAGCTGGTTCGTCTGGACGGGGTCAAGATCCTGGTGTTGGACGAAGTCGACCGCATGTTGGATATGGGCTTCCAGCCCGCCATTCAGCGCATCGCCGGATTGCTCCCCACGGATCGCCAGACGCTTTGCTACTCCGCCACGCTGGAAGGCGCGGTCAAGGAGGTAGCTCGCAAGTACATGAAGGAGCCGGTTCGCATTGAGTGCGGCTCGGTACTGAAGCCGGCGGAAAACGTCGAACTGCGCGCCTTTGATGTGGAAGCAGACAAGAAGCAGGAGCTTCTGGAACACCTGCTCACCACGGAAGAGGGCAGCTTCCTGGTTTTTGTGCGCACAAAGCACGGAGCCGACCGCGTGGCTCGCCGCCTGAGCCGCTCCGGCCACTCCGCTACACAGATTCACGGAGATCGCACCCAGGCGCAGCGCAACTCGGCACTGAAGAGCTTCTCCGAAGGGCGTCACAGGATCCTGGTGGCTACGGACGTAGCGGCGCGCGGCATTGACGTGCCTCACGTTGCTCAGGTCATCAACTTCGATCTGCCGAAGGTTCCCGAGGACTTTGTCCATCGCGTTGGCCGCACCGGCCGTGCGTCGGCCAAGGGGATTGCCTCCACCTTCACCGGTCCCGCCGAGCGTGGCGATCTGAAGCGGATTGAGCGTTCGCTCAAGATCACCATGAAGCACTTTCGCGTCCGCGCAGTTGATTTGGTGGCCGCAGACGACAAGCTCATAGGCGAGAACGCGGCGTAGGAATGGCTCACTTTTAGAGCATTTTCGCAGATAGTGTTGACCGGAATCTCATTGGCTTCCCATCCATTCCGCAGAAAGACGCGGAATGGATGGGGCACCGAAGTCTACAGTAAAAACAAAAATGCTTTAGGCTTTTGGTTTCAACACGTTCTGATGTTTTCAAAAGGCAAGAAGGCGAGCGCGCAAGGTTTGCGAAGAGCAACCCTTTACCAGGGCCAGGGCAATCGCATTTGGATCATTCTTTGAAAAAAGCGAAAAGGTAGGAAGGGTACGGGCTTTAGCCCGTACATATGCAGCCAAAATCGGCGGGGCTTTAGCCCCTGAGGGACTGAACTCGCACAAGTCTGCCTTCTTCAACGGTATCCCTCGGGGGCTGAAGCCCATTTTTCGGCATTGCTGCAATGTACGGGCTAAAGCCCGTACCCTTCAGCTGAAGCCCGTACCCTTCAGCTGAAGCCCGTACCCTTCAATGGTTCAAATGCGGTTGCCCTGTTACCAGGGCGGCTTTACGTTGACTCTGCCGCCTAAATCGCGTATTCTGGAGTCCTTGTGCGGTGTTACGCCTGAGGTCTGTGTACATGCACCCGGACCGACTGGACGGTTCTCTGCAAGCGAGCCGGCCGGAACAGGCAACCTTCTCTGGAAGTGCTTGAAATGGCAGATTTCAGGGGAGCCAGCGATCCCTTGAGGGTCAGCCCGCGCAGCCTCACCCGAACAGGATTGTTTGGAAGTGGGTGGAAGCCGATCCTTGCGCCTTTTGCGTGGGGGAATGCGCTTCGCATTGGTTTTTTGTTGTGGATAGGGAAGTGTTCGGCTTCAATGCCGGACTGGAACGCTCTTCGGGGCGGTAAGGTCTGGGGTTGGGAGACGGACGGCCAGGTTTTTGAGAGGGTAGGAGAGAGATGTCGACCTTTGTTCCGAGTGGGAAAAATATTCCCCGCAAGTGGTATGTGTTGGATGCCAGCGGTCAAACGCTGGGTCGTCTGGCGACCAAGGCTGCCGATCTGTTGAGCGGCAAGCTGAATCCCCAGTACGTTCCCTACATTGATATGGGCGACCATGTAATCGTCATCAACGCGGAGAAGGTGCGACTGACAGGCCTCAAGAGCCAGCAGAAGCTGTATCGCCGCTACACCGGTTTCCCCGGCGGATTGCGCGAAGAGTCTTTCGTGCGGCTGTTGGAGCGCAAGCCCGAGCAGATTCTTGAGCAGGCCATCAAGGGCATGCTGCCGAAGAGCAAGATGGGCCGTCAGATGGCCACCAAGCTCAAGGTTTATCGCGACGACAAGCACAACCACCAGGCGCAGATGCCGGTGGCGATGGAAATCAAGTAAACAAGCTGCTAGCTGCTAGCTTCTAGCCGCTAGCTTGGTTTGTTGGGACTGTGAGATTCACGGCTTTTAGCTAGAGGCTAGAAGCTAGAAGCTAGGAGCTGAGAAAAGAATGGCAGATCTGGTTCAGTATTACGGGACAGGGCGGCGCAAGTCGGCAATCGCTCGCGTCTTTCTGCGTCCCGGCACCGGGCAGTGGAAGGTTAACGGCAAGGCTTTCGAGACCTATTTCGTGACCGAGCAGCAGCGTGTTGCCGCCAAGCGGACGTTGGTTGTGGCCGATATGGCCGCCAACTTCGACGTCCTCACCACCGTCAAGAGCGGTGGCGTTGCGGCTCAGGCCGACGCCGTCAAGATGGGGATTGCCCGCGCTTTGATCGTCTTCAACCCGGAGCTCCGCAAGGTGCTCAAGGCGGAAGGCCTGTTGACTCGCGATGCGCGCGTCAAGGAGCGCAAGAAGTACGGACAGAAGGGCGCTCGCGCTCGGTTCCAGTTCAGCAAGAGATAGTATTCAGGGTTCAGGGTTCAGGGTTCAGGGCTCAGGGTTTCAGTTGGACGATTGTCTTGCTGATCCCTGACCTCTAATCCCTGACCCCTCGGTTTCAAAAATCCCCGCTTCGGCGGGCTTAATCCGGACCCGGGTAGTACCAGTCCGGATGCATTGCAATAAGGAGATCCATTGGCAACGATCACTATGAAGGAACTGCTCGAAGCAGGCGTACACTTCGGGCATCAGACCAAGCGCTGGAACCCCAAGATGAAGGAATACATCTTCGGTGAGCGCAACGGGATTTACATCATCGATCTGCAGAAGACTCTGAAGCTTTTCAAGGATGCTTCGAAGTTCGTGACCGATATGTGCGCGGATGGAAAGATCATTCTTTTCGTCGGCACCAAGCGCCAGGCCCAGGACGCCGTTGCTGAAGAAGCCAACCGCGCGGGCATGCCCTATATCAACAACCGCTGGCTGGGCGGATTGCTGACCAACTGGGTGACGGTGCAGAAGTCGGTGAAGCGCCTGCAGGAACTCGATGAGATGGCGACCGATGGCCGCTACGAGCTGCTGACCAAGAAGGAAGTGATCAAGATGGAGCGGGAGCGCAAGCACCTGCAGGCCAATCTGGCCGGCATCAAGAACATGAAGCGGCTACCGGACGCTCTGTTCATTGTTGACTCCAACAACGAAGCCATCGCCGTGAAGGAAGCCCGCAAGCTGGGTATCCCGGTGGTTGCCGTGGTCGACACGAACTGCGATCCGACGGTCGTGGATTACGTGATTCCTGGCAACGACGACGCGCTGCGCGCGATCCGCCTGTTCACCTCGAAGATTGCCGATTCGGCTGCCGAGGGTGTGAACCTGGTGGGCGACAAGGCCTTTGCCGAAGCGATGCCGATGCAGGCAGCTGCGGACGCCGAAGTCGAAGTTGCCGAAGCTGCTCCGGTCGAGGAAGTCGATCTGGAAGCGGCTCTGGGCGGTGGAATTCGCAAGGCTCCGGCAGCGGTTGCTGCTCTGGACGAAGCGGAAGTTGCGGGCGCCGGACTTTAATCTTTCCTGCGTACAAGCGTACGTATTATGAGAGAAGCGTGGCCGCCAATATGCGCGCCACGCTTTTCTTGCACCTGCGGTGCGGCAGACTCCTTCAGGGGGTGCGCGCCAATCCGGTTCTCCTGCGGCAAGACTTTGCCTCTTGGGTGGAACGTATAGGTGCGATGTTTAGAGCAAGGAACTGCCGGTTGAAAACCGAAACGCGGTAAGCCCTGGAAGGGGTCTAGGAATACGAGAGAGGATACTGTGAGCGAGAAGATTGATGCAAAGTTGGTAAAAGAGCTCCGTGAGAAGTCTGGCGCGCCGATGGGCGACTGTTTGAAGGCGTTGCAGGAGTCCAAGGGCGACATCGAGGGAGCATTCCTGGTTCTGCGCAAGCGGGGCATGGCCTCGGCACAGAAGAAGGCCGCGCGCAGCACCAACGAGGGCGCGGTGGGCACCTACATTCATGCCGGCGGCAAGATTGGCGTGATGGTCGAAGTGAATTGCGAGAGCGACTTTGTGGCTCGCACCGACGACTTCCAGAACCTGCTGAAGGACATCGCCATGCACATCGCGGCGACCGATCCCCGCTACGTTCGCGCCGAAGACGTGACCCCCGAAGACATGGAACGCGAGAAGGAGATCTTCCGCGCCCAGGCAGCCGCGACCGGCAAGCCGGCTCCGGTAATCGAGAAGATTGTCGAAGGCAAGATGGCCAAGTTCTACGAGGAAGTCTGCTTGATCGAGCAGCCCTTCATCAAGGAACAGACGATCACCATCAAGGAATTGATCGCTTCGCGCGTCGCCAAGATGGGTGAGAACATCACCGTCCGTCGTTTCGCTCGCTTCAAGGTTGGCGCGCCCGATTGGACTATGGCCTCGACCAAGCAGGTTGAAGCAGCTGCGGAGTAGTTGAAACAGGGATCAGAGATCAGGTTTCAGGGATCAGGAACGGCTCGAGGCTTCGGCTTCGGGCCGTTTTTGTGTGGGATGTTGCGAGCACAAAAAAAGGCCGATGCAGGTGTATTCCGCCTCGGCCTTTTCTGATCTTGAAGGCACAGGTCTGACGCGTCGAAAGCGCCAACCAGACTCTCACTTAAATTACAGGCATGGTGTCTCTCATGGGAATTGACTCCTTTGCACTTCTCTTTGAATTTTAGCCCTACGGCGTAATGACGTCAAGCAGTCGGCGGCGGGGTTTGGCCTGTAAGGTTAACAAAATCAGCATCCTGCGCCATGGATGCCAAGTCGGGCTCGTCTCTCATGATCTGCCGCAAGTCGGGGTTGAGGCGGAAGGCAGACTGGAGGTTGGCGATCACTTCGCTTTTCAGACCTATAGGGTCCAAAAGCGCCTGATAACAGGCTTTGTTGTAGATAGGCTCTCCCTTTTCCGGAAGCAGGGCGATGGCTCGGTCGACACAGACAATTGCCTGCTTCAGCGTGTCCCGGTCAAGTGGATTGGACTTCATCGCCTGTCGCTTGAGGATTCGGGCTTTGGTCATGATGGCTGAGCCGCTCTTGGGGTCGTCCGTAATGGCCTTGTCAATGATCGCCATCGCCTCGTCCAACTGATCCTTGCTGATGTGGCCTTCCGCCGAGAAGAGTGCATTGGTCGTCTGAGCGAGCCGCGCCAAGGTGTCGTTCTTTTGATTGAGTTCCTTGTTCTTCCTGGCAAGGGTGATGTTCCGCCGCTCGATCAACTTGCTCAAAAGCCAGTTTTCTTCCTTCAGATCACTGGGGAAAAAGACCATCGTCCATACGTATCCCATGAGGAAACCCAACGCGAAGTAAAAGATGAGGATCGCCATTCCTGCCGCCTGTGCGCTGGAGAGGGCCTCGGCGCAGGAGGCGCCAGGGACGCATGGGACAGGCATCAACCCCGGCGCCAGATGATACGATAACTTGCCCAGGCTGCTTAGGATGGGATGCAATTCGACCAGCCCCACTCCCACAATGATCTTGGTCAACCAGTCGGAGATCTCGACCAGATTGCCATTGCGCAGATCGTGGCTATTGCGACCAACGAAATACGTTGGTTCATCCGAGTTCAGGGCATCGGCGTCTGCGGACTCGGGGGCTCGGTTTTCTCGATCTGGTGGGCCTTTGCGATCTCCTGCGGCGGGGGCCCCGACGCGCGGAATGCCAAAGATAAAGCCCATCAGGCAGCCAGTCAACGAAGCTGCTCCTGCCACGAGAATCCCAACGGAAGCGACTCGAAGAAATTGGCTAACCGTTCCAGCGTGGAACGAATAGGCGAGAATCAGGAAGCAGCCGATGGAGGCCAACACCGCCATTGCCCTGAGGAATATGCGGCTTTCAAAGAAAAAGAAACCTCTCGGACCGATGGAAGTGTTGCTTGCATCGCGCTCACCCTGCCCTTGAGCATTGTCTTCGTGGCTGGAGGGCATTGCTGAATCCTCCCTTGTACTTTCAGGGAGCACTATAGCACCCGGGAGACTGCGATCTCCATTCATTTGTTCCGTTGCTAGCGGAAGTGGGTGCGCTTGGCCTCGTGTTCAGGAAGATTCACCGATACTGCAATCCACGTCGCTTCCCTCTTTAAGATGAGTGCTGCACGGCGATTCCGCTTCCCCCTCCGTTCGCGGGACGGTGCCAGCCACCAATATGCGATACTCGAAAAGGCATGTATAAACGAATTGTTTTGAAGCTTTCGGGTGAGGTATTGGCAGGCCCGCGCGGATTTGGCCTCGATGCCAACAAGATCGCGGAGATTACCGCTGAACTGGCGGATATTCACGCTTTGGGCGTGGAAGTGGGCGTTGTCGTCGGCGGAGGAAACATCTTCCGCGGGGTCGCCGACCAGGCCAAGCAGATGGATCGCGTCAGCGCCGACAACATGGGCATGCTTTCCACTGTGATCAACGCCATCGCCTTGCAGGATGCCCTGGAGCAGCGTGGTGTTCAGTGCCGGGTGATGAGCGCGGTCTTCATGAACCAGATTGCCGAGCCTTACATTCGCCGCCGCGCCGCACGGCACCTGGAAAAAGGCCGCGTGGTGATCTTCGCCGCAGGCATCGGGAATCCATTTTTCTCGACGGACACCTGCGCCAGCCTTCGCGCCATGGAACTCAAGGCCGATGTGCTTCTCAAGGGCACAAAGGTCGACGGCGTCTTCAATGCCGATCCCAAGCTGGACAAGGACGCCGTTAAATATGACGAGATCTCTTATATGGAGATCCTGCAGCAGGGCCTCAAGGTGATGGACCTGACGGCGGTCAGCCTGTGCAAGGACAACAATGTTCCCATGGTGATCTTCAACATCAACGAGCCGGGAAACATCAAGCGCGTGGTAGTGGGCGAGAAGGTCGGATCGCTGGTAACGGCCTAAGGGCAGCCGCCGGCATTCCGCTTCGGGCTGACCGCTCGGAACGCAAGGGAACCGCGGGAACATGAGCCGGGCATCGTTCTGGCTTTTCGGCTGTGCTGAACGGCGGCCAGGAGATCGGTAAAAGTTGGCGGAGATTCCCAAGCCGGCACGGCTCAATGCACTCACTGGACTGCGCTGCTTTGCAGCCGTCAACATTCTCTTTTTCCATTTCGACAATCCCAAGCACTTTGGCTTTCTGGCTCCGGTAGTGAATGCGGGATTCGTCTCGGTCAGTTACTTTATCCTGCTCTCGGGGTTTGTGCTGGCCTACAACTATTCAGGCCGCGCCCGTGCGGGAGAACTGGACAAGGTTCGGTTTTACAAGGCGCGCTTCACCCGCCTCTATCCCATTTATCTGCTGAGCCTGCTGCTCAGCTGGTGGATGCTGGACCGCGAATACAACGCTCACACCCACGCGATGTATTGGACGGGCGTGGCGCTCACCCCGCTGCTGCTGCAAGGCTGGATCCCCTCGATTGCCACCTTTCTCAACACCCCTGCCTGGACGATGTCCGCGGAGAGCTTCTACTACGCCCTCTTCCCCTGGATGGCGCGCTGGAAGCGACCGGAGCGGGCGATGCCGCATATCGTCAAGATGGCGGGCGTGTGGGTGCTGGGAATGCTGCCCGGTGCGCTTTACATGGCGTTCAATCCGGACAGCATCGCTCATCCCGATCGCTGGAGCTATGGTCCCTGGCTGCAGGCTCTGAAATACACTCCCTACTCGCACCTGATGAGCTTCGTCTTTGGCGTGATGCTGGCGGAACTCGACGAGCTGATGGAGCGCAAGAGCATGCTGCGGCTCTGCCTGGGGCTGGGAGGCTTCATTGGCATCTATGGATTACTGTGTCTCGGCCCACTGGTGCCCTACGCCATCATTCACGATGGGCTTCTGATGCCGCTGTTCGCCTGCATCATCCTGGGGCTGGCCGGGGAGAACTGGCTTGCAAGCGCCTTGGGAGTGCGGCCTCTGGTTTTTATCGGGGAAGCCAGCTATTGCCTCTACCTGCTGCATTACAACCTTTGGGCGATTTTGCACAATAGCCACCTCCTCGAGCGCACTGGGCTGGTGCGCTACGATCCCTGGATCAGCTACTTCTTCCTGATTGTGATGGCGCTGATGGCGCTGCACTTCATTGAGAAGCCTGCACAGAGGCTGTTGCGCAAGTGGATGAAGGCGTAAAAGGCAGGGATCAGGGATCAGGGACGCAGGCTCCCTTCGATGCACGGCCAGTTTTTCCGCACTGCCAGAAGGGCGCGCCCGCTGGACTGGATTTCTCACAGAGGCCGCAATGTGCCTGCATTCGTGCATCGGGGAAGTCCTCGGCGGCCGAGAGGCCCCCAAGAAAGCCGGCCGGGAGGTTAGCGCTGCGGTTTTTGGTTGTACGTGAGAAATGCGGGCGAACTATGCGGTTCTGGGGGAGGCGGAAGTCTCCGTGTTGGGCAGGTCCTTGAACCTTGATCCGGCAGTAGGATCGATGAACCTTGATCCGGCGTAAGATTGATGAGATGGTAAAACTGCAAGTTGGACGCGCGTTTTATCGCACTTGGGAAATCACCGAAAGGTGAGCCTGAAAACCACAAAAATGCAGGTCCTTCGACTCGCTTCGCTCGCTCAGGATGACAAAGTTTTGGGGTGGATGAACGCCTCAACCCACAAGCAACTGCTGTTTTTAGGATGAGATGGTTGAAAACTGCAAGTTGGACGCGCGTTTTATCGCACTTGGGAAATCACCGAAAAGGTGAGCCTGAAAACCACGAAAATGCAGGTCCCCTTCGGCTTCGCTCAGGGCAGGCTTTCGAC
>Ga0302320_10000482_pt1 | contig 95234 bp, 77 predicted proteins | sample Bog_T0_3_FD_202130 | JGI IMG/M metagenome (GOLD analysis project Ga0302320, IMG submission 202130) | Peat permafrost microbial communities from Stordalen Mire near Abisko, Sweden - Bog_T0_3 | ecosystem: Environmental > Terrestrial > Soil > Wetlands > Peat | place: Sweden: Abisko, Stordalen Mire... | reverse complement strand
TCGGTGCATTCGCGGGCCTGCGGTCGGCGGAAATCGAGCGGCTGGACTGGAGCGAAGTCCATCTGGCCGACAAATTCATCGAGATCAAGGCGGCCAAAGCCAAGACCGCCAGCCGGCGCATAGTGCCGATTACCGGCAACCTCGCGAAGTGGTTGAAAGATCACGCCAAAGATGAGGGGCGCGTTGTGCCGTTTGACAACGTGAACAAACAAATTGGCTGGCTCGTGGAGGACACGAACCTGGCGCTGAAAGAGGCGGCGGAAAAAGACGGCAAAGACCCGGAGAAGGCGAAAAAGGTGAAATGGAAAAAAAATGCGCTGCGGCACTCCTTCATTTCCTACCGTGTGGCGGAGACACAGGACGTGGCGAAAGTGGCGCTGGAAGCGGGTAATTCGCCACAAATTATTTTCCAGCACTACCGCGAACTGGTGCAGCCGAAAGAGGCGAAGGCGTGGTTTGGAATTAAGCCGGCTCCGACCAAGTAATCGTCAATCAATCCAACATGATTTGCCGCCGGGTCGGCACGCCCGCGAGAATACCCGACCACTTTTCCATATTCTTGTCTTTTCAAAAAACTTGACAAGCCGCTAAAATGGAGATACGCTTCCGCTGGCTTCTTGAAGCCAGCGGAAGCGTATCTCCATTGCATATTCATCAGTCATCCCGATTTCGTGTAGCTTGACAACACAGTGTCTTCCCCGTATGCTCCATAGGAGCATACGGGGAAGACACTGTGAAAATCACTAAACCACCAACGCAAGTCCCGATGGACCGATGGGAGGTCTTTTTGCGGACGTTGGGTGATCGTGTCTCGGCAGCCAGCGAGAAAAATCTGACGGCTCGGTGCTGGAAACATTCAACCCTCCTTCGTGAAATCCGAGCGATTACCAAATCAAATCAGGCAGTATTGCGGACAACTTTTCCGCCGGCTCATGTGGTCATCGAGCAACTCAAGCGGATGGGCTTGATCCACGCAATTAAGGTTCAATCTCCGAACGATACCGATTTGAATGATTTTCTCCTGCTGGATATGGAAGCCGGAAAAGGCGAAACTATTTATCCGCTGGAACTGCTCCAGGCATATTTGCCGGATGGCGTCGTCTGTTATTTCAGTGCCATCAACTATTACGAACTGACCACACAGATTGTCGCGCATCACCATGTCGCCCGGCTCAACCCGCCGAGGTCAAAAAATAGTTTGGCGGCGGTTGACGCAACGCAACCGGCGGGTGAATCCGTGGAACGAAACCCGCTCGGGACAGAAATTTTTCATTTTGAGGATGTTGGTTATTACCTGAACAAACGCGATGTCTCACTTGTTCCCGGCATCCAGTTTCGCGTGGTGTCCCCGCGTTGCTGGTTGCGAATTACGACACTGGAGCAGACCCTGCTGGATGCACTGATGCAACCGGTTCGCTGCGGTGGCGAAGCGGTCGCTCTTGAGGCATGGGAAACTGGGGTTAAGCAAATTGACGCGGATCGCATGGGCGAGCATCTGGCGAAAATCCAGCGTGATGATCTCGACCGGCGCGTCGGTGCGGTTCTGGAAATGATCGGTGTAAATGTTACAGCATCAACTTTGGGCCAGCGGCTGAATGCAGTCAGAGACCGACTGATTGCCGAGGCTCATCCTGAAATTCCGCTGCTGGCCGGTTTTGAATTCCCTGAGCTGAATAAAACTTGGAAGGTTCGGACTCCGTAACCATTGATTGCAATGAATCCCGAAAGCCGAGACCAGTGGATCAACGAAATTCTCAATGAGGTTTTTCTGGCGGTGATTGCCTGGGAGCCGCTGCGCAATGCACTTATTTTCAAAGGTGCGCGGATTTTGAATCTGCATCTTGGGGACAGCCGTCAGTCGCTCGATATTGACAGCAACATCGCATCCGAGTTGGATGTTTCTCCCCGAGACCTTGAAGCACAAGGATCGTTTTTGGAGCAGCAAATTGTGCCGGCATTACGTCGCCATTTTGAACGTCAGAATCCCGTCAAGTATAGGCTGGGCAGAGTAAAAGTGGATCGCCAGCCACCAAAAGGCCACCTGCGCGGATGGGATGCGTTTCTTTTGCGGATCGAAGTTCAAGACAACAGCAAGGCGGGCGTTCTCGGTTTGCCGATGTTGGAAATTGATGTGGCCGCGCCGGAGACACTTGGCCCGAATGCGGTTGAAACGCTCGAAGTCCAGGGAATTCCAGCAAGGGTGTATGCCCTGCACCGCATCGCCGGTGAAAAACTTCGGGCTTATCTCACGTCACTGCCAGCCTACCGGCGCAAGATGCAAGGCGGCGACAGAGAATTTCGGGTAAAAGACCTGCACGACATCGCCCGAATTCTGCGGGCACGTCCCGTCTTGGATGCCAAATTTTGGAATGACGCCGGGCATGAATTTCAACTGGCCTGCCAGTCTCGTTTGGTGGATTGCCGGGGATTGGAATCATTCATGGAAAACTGGCCACAGGCACACGAACGCTACGAGACCGACGCGAGCTTGCGAAATGTTCCCTTTGATGAAGCTGAACACGCGCTGAAAACTGTTGTCGGTTTAATTGAGAAGCAGGGAATATTTCCGCTGGAATTCCCCACAACTTGATGCTGGCAACGACTGGTCAGGTTTCCAAACCAGACATGCAGACTCCGAGCGTGATTCCTAAGTGCCATCCGATGGCGTAGCGAACGCGGTCAAGGTGGAGGCGACGGGTGCAGGGCGCACGACCTTGACGGCGGGAGCGAGCCATATAATGAAGGCACGAGGCACGCTCGGCGTGCGGCTATAAAATCCAACCGGCTTTCTGGTTCCGATTTTTTCCGCGACGGATGATTGTATTTTTAATTTTTTAGTTCTGCCAGCATAGCGGCTTTCGTTGGTGTTTTTTATGAAACGCCATCAACGAAAATGCCAATCCTGCAAAAAGTGGTTTGCCACCGATCCCCGCAACCACTATCACCAACGATTCTGCAAGCGGGCACCTTGCCGCAAAGCCAGCAAGATTTTCAGCCATAAACAATGGTTGGCCAAGCCGAGGACTTGGAAATTATGGGGCGGAGCGGATGAAGTGGAGCGAGTTCGGACATGGCGCAAGCTGCATCCGTTCTACTGGAAACGCACAATTCCCCTTATTTCACCGAAGCTAAATTGCGCTACATAGTTTTCATCGTCGCTGCTCGCACCCTTCTGCCATCATGGAAGAATGCTTTCCAGCTTTTGGCCGGAAACCATTACGAAGTCATAAAATACAACCGTCAGCACACAAAATGAGCCATGAGCCACCCAAGCCAAAGCGTGCCGCTGCTTACGCCCGCCGGTCGTCAAAGCATCCGCAGTTTTCGACTGTGCGGCAGATGGCTGTGATCCGCAAGTATGCCAAGCGGCGCGGTCTGAAAATCATAATGACTTATTCGGATGGGGCGAAAGGTGGCGGGAAGGCATGAGCAACGATGTTCCCAATGATCCGTCACCGGCCGACGATAACCCGTTTCAACCCCAGCGGAAGCACGGTGCCAACCCCGACGAGTGGTTGAACAGCGCGGCGGTGTATGTGCGGATGTCCACGGAACATCAGCAATACTCCACGAGCAACCAGATGGACGTGATCCGCGAGTATGCCAAAAAGCGCGGGCAGGAAATTGTTAAAGAATATTCGGATGACGGAAAAAGTGGTCTAAACATCAAAGGCCGGGGTTCGCTGGAACAAATGATCCGTGATGTGCTTGATGGCAACGCGCATTACAAATCCATTCTGGTTTATGACGTGAGCCGGTGGGGCCGATTCCAGGATGCCGACGAAAGTGCCTATTACGAATACATCTGCAAACAGGCGGGCGTGGCGGTTCATTACTGCGCGGAACAATTTGAAAATGACGGCAGCCCGATCTCCACCATCATCAAGGGCATCAAGCGGACGATGGCGGGCGAATATAGCCGGGAACTTTCGACGAAAGTTTATCAAGGCGCGTGCCGGTTGGTCAAACTTGGGTTCCGGCAGGGCGGCGCGGCAGGCTACGGTTTGCGCCGGGTTTTAGTGGACGCGAACGGCGTGAAAAAGGGTGAGTTGAAAATGGGTGAACAAAAGAGCATCCAGACCGACCGCGTGGTGCTGGTGGCCGGGCCGGACGAGGAAGTTGCCATCGTGCGGCGGATTTACTATGAGTTCGTCACCGACGGGAAATTTGAGTCCGAGATTGCCGCTGGTTTGAACGCGCAAGGTATTTTGACGGACTACGGGCGAGCTTGGAACCGGGGGTCAGTGCATCAAGTTCTGACCAGCGAAAAATACATCGGGAACAACGTCTATTCCCGGACCTCGTGCAAACTGAAAAAAAAGCACGTCAACAATCCGCCGTCCGAATGGGTGCGAGCGAACGGCGTTTTCGCGGGCATCATCGAACCAGAATTATTCCTGAAGGCGCAGGAAATCATTCTGGCCCGCAGCCGAAAATACACCAATGAAGAGATGCTGGAACATCTGCGCGCCGTGTGGCTGAAACACGGACGCATTTCGGGCATCCTGATTGACGCAGCGGAAGACCTGCCATCGAGCACGGCATTTAGTCATCGCTTCGGCACACTGATAAACGCCTACCGGATGATCGGCTATAATCCGGGAATTGATTTCAGCTTCATCGAGGAAAATCGGCGGCTGCGGAAACGCCATCCAGAACTGGTGGCGGAGGTCATTCAAAAAATCACGGCGCTGGGCGCGCACGCGGTCTGGAACAAAGAAACCGAATTGCTGGACGTGAACCACGAAATGAGCGTGTCCATTGTGCTCTGCCGTCATACCGAAACCGGCGCGGGTTCCTCGCGCTGGCTGATCCGGCTGGATGCCAGCGCCCGCCCCGACATCACAATCGCCGTGCGCATGGACGCCGCCAACGAAGGCATCCGTGATTATTATGTGCTGCCGGCGATTGATATGACGTGGGAAAACCTGCGCGTGGCCGAGGTCAACGGCATTTATCTGGACACCTACCGCTGCGACACGCTGGATTATTTTTTCGGCATGGCAGAGCGCGTGAACCTGGAGGAAACGATATGAATGATGAAGTGATAATGATTCCCATTGCGGAGGTTCACATTTTGAATCCGCGCCACCGCGACCAGAAAAAATTCGAGGTGATCGTCAACAGCATCAAGACGCTGGGCTTGAAAATGCCGATTACCGTCAGCCTGCGGGCGGAGAACGAACCGGCGGGGCTGAAATATGACCTGGTCTGCGGCCAAGGCCGGATGGAAGCATTTATCGCGCTCGGCCATCTGGAAATTCCGGCCATCGTGATGGAAATCACCAAGGAGGAACGATTGATCCGCAGTTTGGTGGAGAACATCGCGCGCCGCTATCCCGCGACGATGGATTTGATTCGCGAGATTGAACGGTTACGCGCCGACGGCTACACCAACCATCATATTAGCGAGAAACTGGATATTTCCGACACGATGGTCAGCGGGCTGCTGTCTTTGAAAAAGGCGGGCGAAGGGCGATTGCTCCAAGCCGCGCTTGCGGGGAAAATTCCGTTGTGGGTCGCCATTGGCATTTCCAAAGCGGACACGCCGGAGATGCAGCGTGAGCTGCTGAAAGCCTACGAGGGCAAACAACTGAATTATATTTCCCTGCGCATGGTCAGGCGCCTGATTGAAAAACGGCGTTTGCTGGGCAAACAAAACAAAGATGGCCCGCGCAGCAGTCGAACCAGCGCCGAAACGATTGTGGCCAACTTCCGCAAAGAAACTGAGCGCCAGAAACTGATGATTAAAAAATCCCGGATTTGCGATGCGCGGTTGTTGAACGTGGTCACAGCGTTCAACAAGCTGGTGGCCGATGAGCATTTCCTGACGCTGCTGCGGGCGGAAGCACTGGAGACGATGCCGAAATTTCTTTGGTCTAAATTAACACCGTCAATAAAACCAACCACATGAGCAACGCAAAAATTGGGTTCGCGATGAAAACAATCCGGCTGCTGCTGGAAAACATCCTGCCGGTGCGGCAAATCACCGAAGCGCACAAAAAAGCCAACCGCTACGAAACCATCCTGGCCTCCCTCAAGGTCGTGGGATTGGTCGAGCCGCTGGTGGTGTTTCCGCAAAAGGGCCAGCCGGGGAAATACATGCTAGTGAATGGACACATGCGCCACTATGCGATGAAGGAGTTGGGAATGACCGCCGCCGACTGCATCATTGCCAACGACGACGAAGGTTTCACCTACAACGCGCGCATCAGCCGACTGCCGGCAATTCAGGAACACAAAATGATCTCACGAGCCGTTAAAAACGGCGCGAGTTTGGAACGCATCGCGGCGGCGTTGAACATTTCAACACAGGGGGTAAAAGCTTCGTTGAATCTGTTGGTAGGCATCAGCCATGAAGCCGTTGAATTGCTGAAAGACAAACCCATTCCGCCCAAATCCATCCGCCTGCTGAAAAAGGTGACGGCAGAGCGGCAGGTTGAAATTGCGCGGCTGATGATTGACGCTAATAATTATCATGCCGGATATGCCGAGGGGCTGGTTTTGGTCACGCACAAGGAATTACAGGTGTCCGCCGAGCAGCCAAAAAAGAAGAAGGGCATGACCGCCGAATCCATTGCCAAAATGGAGCAGGAAATGGAGACACTGGAAAGCGGCATGAAAGCAATCGCCGATAATTACAAAGAAAACATGTTCACACTGCAAACCGCCTCCACCTATATCAAAGCCCTGCTGAAAAACACGCGAGTGGCCAAGTATCTAAAGGGGAAGCACGCGGAAATCGCCACGGAATTTCAAAACATCGCGGCGGCGGAAACCATTTGAACCAATCATATATAGTAATTATACTGACTCAAGGGAGCTTTGCGTAGGTGATCAAGTTTTAGCCAGACGTAACTATCAAATAACGCCCGTCTGACAGGCTTTTCCATTCAAACGGAATCATGCTGATCCCTGTCGATGAATCAATTGAATAACTGCTGGCACCAACTGCTTGTCGAGAGGGTAATGCGACAATTAAACGATTTAACAACATGAACCTTGATGCAATTCCATGGCACCATTCAAATCGTTTTTCAGGAACACTTAAAAGTCCAACACCAATATGCCGTTTGCTTACTTCTTTGAACCGGAGTGCGGCGAAATTTAAGGAAATGTCAAAATGCTCGGTCAATTTTAATATCAATTCTGCTTTGGAAAGCCCCTCGCGGGCACTAAAAACATTAAGCTTTGTTACTTCATCAAGAGGAGCTAATATTTCAGCAGCAATTTTATTGCAAAGCTGTTCGATTTCACTGCCAGCAGCACTGCGGCGAGCAGGTAGTTTTCTTTTATTTGAAGTTACTTCCCATAATGCCAAATGACCGACTTCGTGAGCAATTGTGAAACGTCTTCTTCTTCCCGATCCAGTTGCATTATCATATTCGACCACCATCTTCCCATTTTCCTCCATTACATGACCATCAAATCCGGCATTTTTACTATCTACAACAACATCGTCAAACTCATTGCCAGTGAAAAAAGTATTTATTTCGGTAGCAGATGATAAAATCCTAGCTGTTTTTATTCCCTTTGACGGCGGTGCCGTCATCAAAATGGGAGCGACAGATTCCACTGCACGTTTGGTTAGCCCATCGTAATTCAAGCTCACCAATATGGCCCTATTCAGAACGCCTAGACGAGCAGCCCACAAGTGTGCCGCTGATGGTTTTAGTGACCACAACGGCTTTAGTGTGTCAGTGTCCAATTTAATACCATGAGACGCAACAACCCCCGTCATCAAGTCTATTCCAAAATCGGACCATATTTTTCGGATGTCTTTCTCGCTACTTGTTTGCAGAAGGTGGTATAGGCGGACCTGCACTGAACGGGGTGACTGCGGTTCAGCATCTAAGACGGCCAACAAATCTTTAATAACAGAAATCGTGTCGCTGGGTTGGCAATTCTTGATTTGACTTTCCAAGTAACGATGGATTGCCCCCATCGTCGGTGCGCCGACACCGGCAGACATGCCCGAACCCATGACGACAATGGGAATTCTTCCCATCATCATGTTTTGCTTTAACTGGCCAATTTGTTTTGTGGCTTCCATCAGCGATATACTGTTACAGGATAAGAATTTGAATGATAAAACTGTTAAATTAATTTGGCAACAATCCAATATGATTTCACGATGTCCAATCCGCGCATAACAATTCCGCTTGTTGCAGCACGGTTTGCGTGGCTTTTTCCTGCTTGTCCGGCGGGTAGCCGAATTTGCGCAAAACACGCTTCACCATGACGCGCAGCTTTGCGCGGACGGATTCCTTGGCCGTCCAGTCAATGCTGACGTTGGCACGGATAGTTTTCACCAACTCCTGCGCGATGAACTTCAAATTTTCATCGCCCAACGCCTTAACGGCACTGTCGTTGGTTTCGAGCGCATCGTAAAACGCGACTTCGTCCTGACTCAAGCCAAGCTTTTTTCCGCGCGTGTCGGCCTGACGCATCTGCTTGGCGAGTTGAATCAATTCCTCGATCACCTGCGCGGTCTCGATGGCGCGGTTCTGGTATTTACGGATGGAATTTTCCAGCAGCTCGGCAAATGACTTCGACTGAATCAGAAATTTCTTGGAGCGCAGTTTGATTTCGTTGTTGAGCAACTTGCGCAACAACTCGACCGCGAGATTTTTTTGCGGCATCCCGCGAACCTCGGCCAGAAAATCATCCGACAAAATCGAAATGTCCGGCTTCTTCAAACCGGCGGCGGCGAAAATATCCACAACTTCGTCGGACGCGACGGCGCGGGAAATAATCTGCCGGATGGCGGCGTCAATGTCCCCCGGCGACTTTTCCTTGCCACTGATTTCGTTCTTGGCGATGGCAGCGCGGACGGCTTGGAAGAAACCGACGTCGTCGCGAATTTCAATCGCCTTCGTGTGCGGCACAGACAGGGCGAATGACTGCGACAGCTCGGTGACGGCGCGGAGAAAAGCCTGTTTGTGGTCATCGGGCTTTTTTGTCTTGGCTCCCTGGGCGTAAATAAATTCCTGTGCGGCTGGAAGCAGTCCAAGTTTTTCCGCCGGCTTGCCGTCCGTCCATTTCGACCAGTCGAAGCCGTGAAAGTGGTCGCAACAAATTTCGTATTTTTCCAGCATGACGGCGACGGCTTCCTCCTGGTCAATCGCCGTTCGTCCGTGTCCACCGCTTTCCGTGTAGGTGGCGAGCGCCTGCTTCAACTCATGCGCCAAGCCTAAATAATCCACCACCAAGCCGCCCGGTTTGTCTTTGAAAACGCGGTTCACGCGGGCGATGGCCTGCATGAGACCGTGGCTGCGCATGGGTTTGTCCAGATACATCGTGTGCAGACACGGCGCGTCAAAGCCGGTCAGCCACATATCGCGGACGATGACAATTTTGAACGGGTCTTTGCCGTCCTTGAACCGCTTGGCCAGCGCCTCCCGGCGCGGTTTGTTCCGAATGTGATCCTGCCATTCGAGCGGGTCACTGGCGGAGCCGGTCATCACGATTTTAACCACGCCTTTTTCGTCGTCCCTGTGGTGCCACTTGGGGCGCAATTTGCGGATGGCTTCGTAAACCTCAAAGCAAATGCGGCGGCTCATGCACACGATCATGGCCTTGCCATCCATCACCTCAAGCCGCGCTTCCCAATGCTTGACCAGGTCGTCGGCGATGAGGCTGACGCGCTTGTCCGCGCCAACGACGGCTTCCAACGCCGCCCATTTGGATTTGAGCTTTTCCTTATGCTCCAGTTCTTCGCCCTCGGTGGCGTCCTCAAAATCAGGGTCAATCTTCGGCTTCTCGGACGGCTTCAACTCCAGCTTGGCGAGCCGGCTTTCATAATAAATCGGCACGGTCGCCTTGTCCTCGACGGCGCGCTGAATGTCGTAAATGGAAATGTAATCGCCGAACACGGCCCGCGTGTTGGCGTCGGCTTTTTCAATCGGTGTGCCGGTGAAGCCGATGAAAGAGGCGTTCGGCAGCGCGTCGCGCATGTGCCGGGCAAAGCCGTCAATAAAATCGTATTGGCTACGGTGCGCTTCGTCGGCGATGACGACGATGTTGCGCCGGTCGGACAGCAGCGGATGTTTGCCGTCCTTGTCCTCGGGGAAAAATTTCTGGATGGTGGTGAACACCACGCCGCCGGACGCGACGGCGAGAAGTTTTTTCAAATGGGTTCGATCCTGCGCCTGCACCGGCTTTTGCCGGAGCAATTCATGGCAGCGGGCGAACGTGCCGAAAAGTTGGTCGTCGAGGTCGTTCCGGTCGGTGAGAATGACCAACGTGGGATTTTCCATGCCCGGCTCGACCACCAACCGACCGGCGTAAAATGCCATCGTCAGCGACTTGCCCGATCCCTGGGTGTGCCAGACCACGCCGACGCGTTTGTCGCCGGTTTCGCCGCCGGGTTGTTTTTTGGCAAAGTAGCCGCCGCTTTCCTTCAATTCCATCGCCCCAGCAGCGGCGGCGCGGATGGTTTCCGCCACGGCGATGTTGACGGCGTGGAACTGGTGATAGCCCGCCAGTTTTTTGATGACGGCATTGCCGCCGTCGTCTTCAAACACGATGAAATGCCGGATGAGGTCGAGGAAACGGCGTTTCTCGCACACGCCGCGCAACAACACCTCAAGTTGCGGCATGGTGGCGGGCGCGACGGTTTCGCCGTCAATCGTGCGCCACGGCATGAAGCGTTCTTTGTCCGCGCTGATCGTGCCGATGCGCGCTTCCAAGCCGTCGGAAATAATCAGCACGGCGTTGTGGAGAAACAACGCCGGGACTTGCTGCTTGTAAGTTTGAAGCTGGTGGAATGCCTGCCAGATGTCGGCGTTTTCATCCGCCGCATTTTTCAGTTCAATGACGCCCAGCGGCAGGCCGTTGATGAAAATCACCACATCCGGGCGGCGGTTTATCTGCCCTTCAATCACGGTGAACTGGTTCACCACTAGCCAGTCGTTATTGTCCGCGTCGGCAAAATCTATAAACCGGACTATTTCCGAGCCGATGCTGCCGTCCTTGCGGCGGCACTCGACGGCAATGCCGTCCACCAGCAGCCGGTGAAAGGCGCGGTTACTGGCGATGAGCGTGGGATGCTGCGGAATGGTGATTTTGCGAAACGCTTCATCCAGTGCCTCGGCGGGCAACTTGGGATTAAGCTTCCGCAACGCGGCGCGCAATCGTTCTGGCAAAAATGCCTCGCCAAAACTGGTGCGCTCGGCGGCGGCTTCGCCGGGAGCGATGACCTGACCATGTAGCAACGAATAATCCAATTCACCGAACCATGAAAGCGTGGCGTCTTCGACGACAGATTCGGTGAAGCTCATAAAAGCGATGGCGTAAGATTTTAAGTCTGAATTTTAATTTTGGTTTCAGCTTCTTCCACCTCAATTTCAGACTCAATCATCGCGTAAATTGGCACCTCGCCCTGCATCACTTCAAAAGACACGGCGAGACAATAGCGAGCCGTGCCGGCTTGCGGTAAATGATTCCAGCCGATGTGAGAACGCACCGCGATTGCGAATTCTTCCGGCAAGTTGTAAGAATCAAAGACCGCCCAATCCTTCTGCAACGAACCGCGAATCCGGCTGGTGTCTTCTGCTTCTCCCAATCCCTCTCGCTTATGCAGCGTCCAGGGGAATTCCTTGTATTGAGACTTGCCTCCGTTTTCCATCCGCGCCAAAAACTCATCTCTTGGCTCGCCCAGTTTGCTGGTTTCCCAATCGAGCCAAGTTTCCAAGTATCCTGTGCGGCGGGCGCGGGTTCGTCGCGGCAACGCCGTATATGCGAGCGTCACGTCTATCCGAATCCGTGCTTCCAATGCCGCGTTTCGCAATTCTTCGGGAATCTTGATCGTGTAAAGATGAAGTTTCTTGCTCGGAAGTTCCACAGCGTCCGGGGTAATCAGGGTGACGCGCCCCTCGGAATTGGAAGTGGCTTTTTCCAATGAAGGAAGTCCATAACCAATCAATTTGAGCACCTTGTCTTTGTTTGCTTCCTCTTCGGCCCAGCCTGGCCAGCGAGCACTTTGCACAATCAACGCACGGTAAAGCAAAGGCGACGCAGCGGGAAAAAGATTTTGAATGTGCACGGCGATGTGAGCCACCTTTGGCGCGGCAAACGACGTTCCCGCCCCATCCTTGGAGTAGGCTGGCGCATTGTGCATGGTGGAATTGAGTAATTCGACGGCGACCGCCGGGTGTCGCCGGATGAGGCGAGGCGGGTTTTTGGAATAAACCAAGTCGCCACCAATCTCAACGACTTCCGGCTTCACGACCGACCACGGCTCACCGTAACCGGCGCGGCTGAAACCAGAAGGATGGTGTTCTCCTGTTGCAAACGACCGGGTGTTTGCGTCCTCAAAAACCGCGCCGCTTACTGAACCCACTGTCAGCGCGTGGAGGCTTTGTGCCGGATTGGCGACACGCATTGAGGCTTCCAACTGGTGATCTGGGGGTTGTCTGCCAGCGTCCAGATGAGCGCTCAAACCTGTATTCGCCTGATCTCCATTACCTAAACGATCCTGATTGCCTGCCGATTGGATAAACAACACCTCCTGCTCGTGCGAAAGCTGATCCAGTTTGGCCGCCCAGGAGGTCATGCGCTGCTTCGGGCAAGGCACGTTAGCATTGATGGAGTGGTTGAAAATTTTTGTGAAATGTGGCGCGACGTGAAAATGCGCGACAACTTGCTGTAGGTATTCTTCCGGCGTGAGCGCGTCGGGCAATTTATTATCTGCTTTGAGAACGCGGGCGTTCTGAATCCAAGCGACCGGCTCAACCTCCCCGGCGACCGGGATTTCGTTGGGATAGAGAACTGCGCCAGCGACCCGCGTTCCGTGTCCTTGCGGGTCAACGTAATCGGCCACGTCGTCAGCGGCGACGCCGGGCAAGAAACAACGACTGGTGACTGCATCAATGGCTGGCTGAAGCCAGCGGTGTTCCTCCTGAATACCACTATCAATGACGCATACCGTGGGCGCGTCGTTTGCCGGCGCATTTACCACAAGATCCGGTTCGTCCTGCTTTGCTGGGCGTTGAGATGTCTCCCGTTGCAACTCCGGCGGCAATGTGGCTTCAAACAAGTGCGCAAAATTCAAAATCACGTCGCGGAAACCCTCGCCATTCATTTTCACGCGCACTTGCACGCTGTCGGGAAAAACCATACCAACTTCCTCTTGCCGGGCCGGGTCGGAAATCATCCCGGAAACAATTTCCCCGCCGTAATGCTGAATAAACGCGTTCAGTTCGTCCACGCGGGTTTCCGCATTTTCATCCCATTCGATGTTCGCATCTGCCCAAACCTTGCCACGCTCCGTCTCTCTGCGGTGTATAAATTCTTGCTCTGATTCCGCATTTTTCTTCTTAACTGGCGGCCACTTTACATCCCGCGTGCTGGTGGCGGTCTGAATGCCGAGGTCAAATGTATAAATGATTGCATTGTCCAAAGGCCACAATGCTAAAACCTCTGGCGCGAGAATGTTCTTCAAACGGCGTTCGTCGTCTGACTTGTCATAAATGTCGAGTAGAGAAGCCCCCGATCCGCCGCCGCGCTCACCCACCTCAAACTGGCGTAGGACCTCCTCCAGCTTTGTGAATTCAAGGTTCACTGACGAAACCAACATCAAACCTTCCTCGGTTTCCGCGACCAACTCCACGCCAAGCGCCCTGACGAGTTGCTCAACATCCACGCCCTCTGGCAATCTCAATAAAAATCCCCTGTCAGCGGGAATGGCGGGTAGGCCCATTTCTGCACGAAGTCTGCGAAGTTCCTCGTCGGACTGCCGCAACCGGCCGAAAATGGCGCGAAGCCGATCCGCGTGGCCTTTTGGATCGGCGCGGTTGGCGACTATCTCCGGGTTCTCGCGTGGCCCGCCATGAAACTTTGGGTCGTAAGCGCCTTGAAATGCCAGTTGTAAATGCGGGAAGTCTGGATTCGTCGCCATATATTACCCTTGCGCTTGGTGACGCTCCTGAATTTCTCCGAGCGCATGGCGGATGTCCGCCTCGCCGACACTACGTCGGCCTTCAAGCACGGAATGTTTCGCGGCGTTCTGCGCGACATGGACGACTTCCGATCCCGACATGCCATCCATCGATTGGGCAATCTCCCGCCAGCTTATGGCTTTGTCAGTCACCATCGGCGAAAGCGTGGCTTGCAGCATCCGGCAAATTTCGTCAATGCCCGGCAGCGGGACTTTGAGCACCTCATCGAAACGTCGGAACAAGGCGCTGTCCAGCGCCGAATCCAGATTGGTGGCGGCGATCACCAAGCCGTCGCCCTTGTAATCTTCCAGCATTTCCAGCAAGGCGTTGGTGATGCGCGTGACTTCGCCCACGTCGTTGCGCTCCGTGCGCGAACGCGCCAACGAGTCGCACTCATCGAGAAACAATGCACAAGGCGAAGCCTGGGCGGCATCAAAAACCTTCCGCAGATTGGTCATCGTCTCGCCGAAGTAGGAGGACAGCAGTGTGTCGAACCGCACTTTGCGGAGCGGCAGGCCGGTATTCCACGCGAGGCGTTCCGCGCCGAGGCTTTTGCCGCAACCGGGCGGGCCGTAGAGCAAGATGCGATGCCGGGGTTTCAACCCGTGCTTGGCCAGGCGCGTGCGCGCGGCAAATTCCTTTTCAATCCGATGGAAACGCCGCTCGACGGCATCCGGCAGAACCATGTGATGCCGGAGTTTATCCACCGGAATTTCCTGCATCAGCGGCGCGGATTCCCGGCGGCTGGTGGGCAACCGCTGGAGTGTGCCGGGCTGCGGTGCGGACTTGGGCGATGGTTTCGCCGTTAAAATTTGTTCCAGTTCCCTGGCCACGCGGCCATGCCCTTGCTTTTTCTCCTCTTCGATGACGCGACGGCACAGCGTATCCACGTCGGCGCTCGTGCCCGACTGGATCACCCGAAACAAGCGTTTCATCAGCGTCGCGTTCATGTCTGTTTTAATTTAATGGTTTTGCGGCAATTTGGAAATCTTTGTGTTTTCAGAAATTACTTAATAATTTGTAAGCGCATTCCACCGTCCTTTTTCATCGTAATGCTGACAGCCATTCATGCCGCCAGCTTGCCACAGCGCATCGAAAATCGGCTTCAATACCACATCGGCGGAGGTGGTGTAATCTTCCAGCAACACGTCTGGCAACAGCAAGGTGTCGCGGTCAATCGTGTGCGTGGGACGAAAATTCTGGTAAACGGAACCGGAAGCGATGCCGTAGCCCTTCACCCCCGTTAAAGTCAGCGTAATAATCAACGGCAACGGCACGCCCAATTGTTTGGCGGTTTTGAAATATCTTGCTGTGGTTTGCAGAATTTTTTGCTCCACATGGGTTGAGGCAATTAAACTTGAATAATTTGACTGCTGCAACAAGTCAGCATCTACCGCCTCAATGGCACCGGAACGGAAAACCTGACAATAGCCGACATTCCCAGCCTTTCCATTGGAATTGAAACTTAAAAAACCGTCGAGGTTATGGCGGTTGTTGTAACTATTATTCTGGATGGGTGCGCCCAAGTTGGGATCGTTTTCCAACAACGCAAAGCCTATCTGATTGTCCGGGTTGAGAATAGACAGCGGCACGAGGTGGAGGACGATTTTAGGGGTGGATGGCAAATCAATTGCCGCCTCGTTGGCGATAATTTTACCAAGCCGTTCCGTGCGGAAGGCGGTAATTTTGGCACGCAAATCACCGGAGGCGGTGAACGCGGAACGAATTTCGCCAACGTCCAATTGTTGTTTGCCGGCGCTGGTGCGCGAAAAGAACCGGGAAAGATTCTTGAACGTCACCATGTGCGGCCCGGCCCAGCTTTTGGGAATGCGAATTACAAGCACCGGGCCGGACGCAAAGCCATCAATGCTCCGAATCCGGCAGCCGGGGATGCGAGGTTCGATGCCAGACTGGATGATGGCAACCAAGCGGTTGATTTCCGCCCCGGCATTGATGCCCGCCAGCCCCTCGGCCTTTTCCGGCAGGTTCGTGGGTTTGTTATCACCGTCCCGCTTTTCGACAACGCCAAAAACAAGGTCGCCGCCGCCGGCATTGGCAAACGAGGAGACATCGGCCAGAAATTCCTTTTTATCCTCGTCGCCATTGCCGGGGAGTTGCTGTTTGTATTCGAGGGCGCGGCCTTCGGCAACGGCATTGGCCACCAACGCCTCAATGTCGGCCTTGGTGATGGCGTCAAAGTCACGGGGAATCATTATTTCAAGTCCTCCGGCTTAATGGTGCGGGCGATGTAGGCGACGACCGCCGTGGTCACGGCAAGAATCATTTGTGAATCCAACTGGCTGTAATGCTCGTTGGGCGAATGATGCGGCGGATTGGCCGCATCTTTGATTGAGCCAAGCGTCGCTTTTAGCCAGTCGTGGGTGGCCTTGCCAAGTTTGGTTTCCCAATGCTTTTTTAGAACCGGAATTTTCCGCGATTCCGGGTGGTTGGCAGCCGGCTCGTAGTCAAAAAACGGCTCAATTGCCAGCCGACATTTGCCGGCGGCATCATCGTAAAATCCGAGCCGGTGTTTTTCCTCTGCCTGTTTGAGTGCCTTGAAGGAATGATCCAACGCCGCGCACGCCTCCAGCGACGTGGCCGGAAATTCTAAAATATGCACCTTGCCATAGCCGATGTTTGGCAGCACGCGCGTGATCCAGTCGCTTTGAGTAACCTGAAATGTTTCCTGCAAGGTCATTAAATGCACGTTGTTCAATCCCCACAATGCCGGGCGCTTTGACGGCTCATGTGCCGGAAGTGCGCCGTATTCATCTACCTGAATTTGCATGTCGAGACGGAATTGCAGCGAACCGCCCTGACGCTGGCGTTCAATGGCTTCAACGCGCCGGGCATCTAGTGGAAATTCCAGATTGAGATACTCGCTGCCAGCATACGGTTGGTAGCCGTGAATGATGCGATGCAATGAGACAGGCCGTGCGTCAGCGATTTTCGGCCCGGTCGCAAAATAAATTTGCGCAGCAACCGACCGCAACGCGTAATCGTTGAGCGGGGTCTTCGGTGATTGTAATGCCATTTCCAACTGCCAGAACAGGTGCGGATAATCCGCGCCGCCATTGCCTGACAAACGCGACACGTCAATGTCTAGCTCGGCAAGGGTGCGCCCCATACCGCTGTTGAAATGCTTTCGGCTCATTTTCGTCCAGTCAACGGGTTCAACCGAAAACAGCAAATGGGAAGTAAGGCCCGGTTCTTATCTTCTCAATTGTCGGATTCTGCTTATCCACACTTAGTCGCCGGGTTTTTTCCGAAGCCGCTTCATGTGCAACGACAATGGAAGTAGTAGCAATACCATGAGAGAATCGGTCTTTCGCTTGAGCTTGAACCCAATCTTCAACGTATTCAATCATGCTTCCATTATAGCGACCACCACGCGTATCATCGTCAGTCGAATACTCTCCGATAGAACAACTCGTCAATTTAATAATGCTTTCTGGCGTAGCTTGAACACCATCGTCGAAGAGTTTACGACACGCAGCCCTATCCGGGACACGACCAACCGCAGCATTCGCAAAGTTGATCATGCGCGCTAGTTTTTCCAGCAAAGCGTCCGGGTGAACTTTTTGACAACAATCAAGAATAAGCGTGCGCTTCTTGGCTCCCCTTAAAAGGTCGGTAGCCAAGATTTGTTCACCCGCCCGCAACTCAAGGACTCGATCCCCGTGAGCGGTTGAATACCAACCGTGTCCTGTAAACATTACGAATACATAATCGCGCGGCGAAATAGCAGCAACCATATCTCGAACATCCTTTGCACTTGGGCGATCCATGTGGATTACCTCTCCCGCCTCCCATGCTCCGCCTGCCGGTGAAGTGAGAAGTTGCTGGTAATTTTTGATGTCCACATAGACACCTTTGCAATAATTCTCCTGCCCAGTTTCGCCGGGATTTGAGATTAAAAGAGCGCGTCTAGTTATCGGCATTTTGATTCTCCTGTTTTAAGGGTTCATTATTTTCGACTTTGGTAATAATTCCGGCGGCAAGGCGTTCGCTGGCTCCCGCAAGCATGGCGGCGGCACACATGGCCAGGCTCTCCATGCCTGACTGGCCGAAAACCGGAAGTATAAGTCCCATTTTAACCATGCCGCCGACAAGAACGCCCGCGATTCCACCCCCGACAATGCGGGCTATTCCTTCAAGGTAATGCAGGTGTCGCTCGGCGCTCGAATCCGCGTTGGGCTGTTTGCCCAACCTCAAGACGACGAATAGCACAGCCCCGATGCAACCGGCGCAGAAACACAAGGACAACAGAAAAGGCGTCCGCCCGATATATCCGATGATTTGAGTTCGAGCAATCGCTTCATTGATACCAACCAAAGCTGCTAATCCACCGGTAACTAGACACGATTGAAGCGTCCAAAATCGGGAAACCTGTTTACTCTTGTTCTTGAAAAAAATTCGCGCGTTTTCCAACACGGCTTCTGCGCCTTTAACATCGGCCAGAAGCACGCTCACAATCGCCTCGCCAAGCAAGCGTTTTGCAGAAAGTTTTAGGTCAACCGGCCAATTGTGAGCAATTGGCTCTAGCAATGCCACGCCGTTCAAAATTTTACGGACTGATTCTTTCAGTGGTGAAGCATCTATCAGCAATCCAAACTTTTTATCACACTCCCAATCGAGATCATATTCATGGTCAACGAACACAATAAACTCACCGTCCGGCGAATCATTTTGGTGGTATATCAAATACTTTACGACTGAATCGTTCCCTTTGAGAACATAAGTGGCTCCCAACTCGCTGGTCTTTTGTTCCTCTGTTTTTGATTCATTCATATTTATTCCCTTTATTTGACTGGCACGCGCAACTCGCCGGACAGCAGCTTGGGCAGCAGCGCGTCGCGCAACTCGGCCAGCGTGCGGGATTCTTCAAGGTTTGAAACGACACGCCGATGCAACGGCTCGACTTGCCGCTGAAATTCATCCAGCAAGGATTGCGGCGGCACGAGCACGGGCAACGTGCGAAAGTTGCTTTTGCTGATTTCCATGAACGTCGTGCCATTGGCCCGGCCTTTGATGGCTTCCATGTTTTGCTTGGTCCACAACCGGACGTAATGATTTGGCAGCGAGCCGCTGCAAATCATGGCGATGAAACCCTGATTCACTGCCACCGGCACTTCTGCAATCGCCATGTAGCCGATGGGGGCGCGAGATGAAAGCAGCACCGTTCCGACCGGTAACAAACCAGAACCGATTTGCTCAAGTCCAAGTTCTGTAATTTTCCGCTCGGTATTCAACAACACCGGGCTGTCGAGGGGCGCGAGGTCTTTTGGCGTCGCCCAATGATGCGTGCCGCCTTCCCAAAACTCCGGCTTGGTAGTGCTGGGCGTGCCGCCGCCGACAACACGGACTTCTTCGCCGATGGTGGATTCGCGCCATCCTTTTGGCAGCTTGGTCGCGGCGGCATCCACGAACCAAGATTTGAAAATTGTTTGCGCCAGTTCCTCCAGCGTCACATTCATCCGCCGGTTCAACTCAATCTTGTCGTCTAACGCGCCAAGCATCGAAGCGATGGCTTCTTGCACTTCGAGCGGTGGGAGTGTAACGAAGAGGCGACGTTGGTCGGTGAGGCTCAGATACGGAGCCATGTCCGTTGATGCCTTCATGCCGGTCAACTGCTCAATGAATTCGACGCCTTGTGACCAGTAACGAAGAAAGCCAGCGCACAATTTCTCTGGTTCGCGGCTTCGCCAATAACTGAGATGCGGCGAATAGACGAACTGAGGAAACTGATCGGTCACGAACGAAGTGCGCCCTGTGCTATTCCCTTTTGTGGTGATAATCGTGTCACCGACCTTTGACATCTTGGAGCGCACTTTGGATGCAAGGTGTTCGTGGAAATGCTCGACGCCGGAGAAGTCAATGTAACTGTCGGTGACGTGGCCGGCGCGAAGGAAGATTGGACCGCTGCCGCCAAGCTCGTTGTTCTGAGCGCGGTAACCGTCACCGATTTCGAGCAATCCTTCGTCGATGAGTTGCTGGAATGTCGCTTCTCGCCATTTACTTGCCATAACCCAGCCCTCTCAAGCTTTCATCGATGGCTTTTCCCAGTTTCACCGACTCAGCAAATTGGCCTCGCAGTTCGACCACGAGGCGGGGCAACTTTTTCTCGAATGGCTCGCCGTCATCTTCAATATCTTCTGCCCCAACGTATCTTCCTGGCGTGAGAATAAAGCTGTGTTTTTCGATTTCATTTTTGGTTTCGATTTTACAAAACCCCGGAATGTCTTCGTATTTGCCCGCGCCTTTGTCGCCACGCCATGCGTGATACGTTCCCGCGATTTTGGCGATGTCATCATCGGACAACTCGCGGTGGACGCGGTCAGTCAGCGTGCCGAATTTGCGGGCATCAATAAAAAGCACTTTGCCGCGACGGTCTTTGAAACGGTTGTTCCGTTTGTCGCGGGAAATGAACCACAGGCAAACTGGGATTTGCGTGGAGTAAAAAAGCTGTCCCGGTAGCGACACCATGCAATCCACCAAATCCGCTTCAACGAGGGCCTGGCGGATTTCACCTTCGCCGGATTGATTCGAGGACATCGAGCCATTGGCGAGAACAAACCCGGCCATGCCGGTGGGCGCAAGGTGATGGATGAAATGTTGCACCCACGCAAAATTGGCATTGCCCGTCGGCGGCACGCCGAATTTCCAGCGCACGTCCTCGCGCAGCCGGTCGCCGCCCCAATCGTCGTCGTTGAACGGCGGATTCGCCAAAATATAGTCAGCCTTCAAATCCTTGAAGGCGTCGTTCTGGAACGAGCCTTGTTCGTTCCACTTGATGTGGGCTTCGATGCCGCGAATCGCCATGTTCATCATGGCGAGCCGCCAGGTGGTGTAATTGGATTCCTGCCCGTAAATGGAAATGTCGCCGATGCGTCCGCCGTGGGATTCCACGAATTTCTCGCTCTGCACAAACATCCCGCCCGAACCGCAGCACGGATCGAACACGCGACCTTTGTAGGGCGCGAGAATTTCAATCAGCAGCCGGACGACATGGCGCGGCGTGTAAAACTGGCCGCTCTGCTTGCCTTCGGCGCTGGCGAACTGGCTCAAAAAGTATTCATACACGCGACCGAGAATGTCCTTGGAACGGCTTTCGCGGTCGCCAAGCCCAACTGTGCCTATGAGGTCAATGAGTTCGCCGAGCCGGTGCTTGTCGAGTGCCGGGCGGGCGTATTCCTTGGGCAGCACGCCTTTGAGCGTGGGATTGTCTTTTTCCACCGCGACCATCGCGTCGTCGAGGTCTTTGCCGATGGTAGGCTGCTTGGCGCGGCCCTGCAAATATGACCAGCGGGCGATTTTGTTGACCCAAAAAATGTTGTCGGCGGTATATTCGTCGCGGTCTTCGGCGTCGGCGGATTTGTCCTTCGCCAGCGCTGCGTGCCGTTCCTCGAACGCATCGGAAATGTATTTCAGAAAAATCAGGCCGAGGACGACATGCTTGTATTCGCCCGCGTCCATGTTGCCCTTGAGCTTTTCGGCGGCGGACCAAAGGGTCGCTTCAAAGCCCAAGGCCGAGCCGTTTGGCGGAGATTTTTTGCTGTCAGGTCGCGGCATTGCGCGAGTCTGCCAAAACTCGCAACGAGAGACAAGCAAGGGTGAGACGAGCTAGGAAAGATTTGGCCTGTGCGCCGTCGTGAACCGGCAGTGACTACCGGGACGCGTGAACGACAAAACTATCTGCACGCAACATTCACGGCGTCGAGAAGTTTTTTCTTGGCTTGAATGGGGTTCACAAACCAGTCGGTTGACCAAATCCGGTGCAATTTCCAGCCGCGTTCCATGAGGACTTTTTCGCGCAGCCTATCCCGGTCGCGCGCCGCCCGGCTGGAATGATATGTATTGCCGTCACATTCAATGCCCAGAGCAAAAAGACCGCCGTGAGCCGGATGTTTGACGGCCAGATCAATATAATATCCCGCCACGCCAACCTGTCGTTCGGTCTGAAATCCGCCGTGTTGCAGGACGGCTTCCACCTGAGTTTCAAACGGCGAATCGGCGGGCCGGCCAGCAGCGATGCCGGGGTCGGCCAAGACGCCGGACTCGGCATATTTCAAAAACAGATGGAAATCGCGAACGCCCTGCTGCTTGCCATCCACCAAGATTTGTTCACTGCGGATGGACGAAAATATTTCCATCCGCCATTTGGCGCGCGTGATGAGAACATTGAAACGGCGTTCACCGCCTTGACGATTCAACGGGCCAAATCGCTGGGTGGGTGTGCCGCCGGGCGTATGCGGGCCGTAGGTGCAGGACAAAATCATGATGTCCCGCTCGTCACCCTGAATGTTTTCAAGGTTGCGCACGAATAGCGGTTCCTCGTTCAACTCCGAGGCGAGCGATGTCATGGCCAGATCAAAGCGGCGGTCCTCCTGCCGCAGCTTATCAAGCAAATCCATGATCGCATCTTGCTGATAAAGATTCATGGTCACGACACCGATGGTCAGCCGGTCTTTGGCAGCCTTGGCATATTCGCGCAGAACCAATTCTCGAACCCGCGCGGCGACCGCTTCCGCCTCCAGAGCATTTACCACCTTGCCGGTGGTGGTCGTGGCGTCGGGAATGGGGGTGTAACGAATTCCCAATTCTGGATGGCTGCGATGCGGATGAGGAAACAGAATTAACCGATTGTCGTAGGAAAAACTGTTGGCAGGCGCGATCAATGTTTCATGCCGGCTGCGATAATGCCACAAGAGCGGCGAGGACTGGAGCGAAGCTACCGACGCATCCAGAATGCTTTCAGATTTACCGCCGTCGATTTCCTCCTCTTCTTCGGGTGACTCATCTTCTTCCAAGGCTGACATGAAGAAATCACTGGGAGGCATCTGCTTTTGGTCACCAACAACCACCAACTGCTGACCGCGAGTGATGGCACCCCACGCATCCTCTGGGTTGATCTGCGATGCTTCGTCCATGATGACCACATCGAAATTGATCGCCCCTGGGGCGAGGAACTGGGCGACCGCCAACGGGGTCATCATCCAGCAAGGACACAAATCCTGCATCGCCCGACCGGCGCGATTGACCAACTTGCGAATCGGCAAATGGCGGCGTTGCTTGCCCATCTCATGTTGCAAGAGCGCATATTCAGTATGCTCGCCAGCCGTCCGACCTTTCCAGCCCTCGGTTACGTCACTATTGCACAAGCGCCGCATGATGAAGCGACGATTCGTCTTCTGCTGTTTATCGTCATCGTCTTGGAATTTCCGGCGGAGCCGTTCATGTTCGCTGGACTGAAAATAGCGCAGTTCATCGTCCGCCTCCCAAACCGACTTGGCCTGTTGAAAGGCCACGGCACCGCGAAACGTATGAATCACTACATCGGCTGAAACCGGGCATTTTTCCGCATGTGTGAGGAGGTTGGCCAAACCCAGTTGCCGCGCAGTTCCCCGTTCCCGGAGCAAGGCAGCAAAACTGGGCAACAACGGAATTTTGGCGATGAATACTTCGCAATGCGATTCAACATCGCGCCAAGTTCCTTTGAGGGAAAGAATCTTAAACGGCCCATCGTCCAACACCCGTCCGAAATTTTCCAAAGATTCTTTCGTCAGTTTTGTAGCCGCTTTTAGGTCGGTCAACTTCGGCTCAATCGCCAGCAAGGTCACGCAGCGCGACGTTGTGTCCGTGGCCGCAAGCCAGTTGGCCAAGGCGGGAGCAAATCCGCGCGCGGCCGCAGTCCACTGGCGATGATTTTGGATTCGGGCCACTTCGAGCCGGGTGGCATCCCCGCCAAGCCGGTCATGCCAGCTTTGCAACGCTGATTCCAACTCAAGGGCGCGGCGCAAACCCGCCGTAGCTTCCGCAAGGTCATGAACTGTATAATCGTTGGACTGGCTGTGCGTTTCGACAATTTCCAGGGCGCTTGTGGTTCGGGCATTGCGATCCGCCGTTTGGGACGACCAAGCGGCCAATGTCATGGCGGATTGGGATTCGTGCAAAGGCAGGATAAAATTGTCCTGAAGTTTGCGAATCCGGCCACGAAGTTCCTTGGCGCGAGATAAAACATCCTGCCACCAATGCAGACGGCTATCGGTTTCCTCGGTCAGAATCCATTGAAGCAGGGTGCCCGAAGCGCCGTGGAGACGCAGCGACCCCAACCAATCCAGCGTGGTGGTGATCTGTGCGTCGGACAGCAGCGAGGGGTCTTCGTGAAGGATTTCTTTCCACGGAACAAAAGCTTTGGTTGCGGCTTCAATTTCATGGACATCATCCAAGGATTCCTGAATCTCAACCAATGATAAATGTTGGTCGAAGGTGCATTCCGATGCCTGGATACGAACAACGCTGCTGGCCTGTATCAACTGCGACAGTTTGCCCGCCAATTCAGAAACAGATATTTCCGGCGCAAGCCATGCAGGTGCTGGCTGGCTGGCGGTCAACTCGCGTAGTTGGCCGAGTTGCTGGCTGAATTCCAATGCGGCCTGAAATAATGGGAAATGTGCGGCTGGCTGCCATTTTTTCCCAAGAATCGCGGCGACCAAATTGGGTGATACTTTTAATCGGTGCAATTCCGACAGCCACTTTGCATCTTCGGCCAGAGCTACCGGGCTGAGACCGGCAGCCACCACTGGATCAGCCAGCGCGGAATGTTGGCGCAACCCCACCGCCGACTTATGCAATTGCTCAAGCTCGTTGATGCGACTGAAAAGTTCTTTGAAAGTGGCGTTGGGTTTCAGTTTCACCGGTGCCGAAATCCGCCCGACGAGGTCGTTTAATAATTTCTCTGTCCGGATTAACGCCGTGCAAAGGTCTTGAATTTTTATGGCCGGCAAATCAGCGGTCAACAATGCCAGCGGAGAAATGGCCATCAACTCACGACGATGCTGGTCAAGTATTTGAGTCAGAATCTCGGTGGATTTAATACTGTCACGCAACCCCTCCGCGTTATGGGTTGCGGAATCTACAAACGACGTAACGTCGCTCGACTGAGTGGAAACCTTCAAAAGTTGAATCCATGCCAGTGTTGGCTCAATGGCAGTCCAATTTGTGTTGATGCCGCGAAACAACCCGCCCAGCACATTTCCGACGGGCGCGGCCATAAAGGCCAGTCGCCGCCGCTCATGGGCTTCCAATTCATCCAATAAAGTCAGAGCAGCGGAATCCGTAGGAAATGGGGAATTAAGAAATGCCCGGATTTTTTTACGAACGCCATGGTAGCGTCCGGAAAACCAGCGCCACCAGCAATCGGTGAACGAGCGTAATTCACGCCGCAAAACTGGGATGGAATCCACTTCCGGCAAATCACGGAAGGCAACCCGGTCTGCATTCTTTTCGCGGAAAAGTTGGATGTCACGACTTTCAGCCATCGCCTCTGAAACAATGTCGGCATTCGATTGGACACAGAGAGCAGCCACGGGAACTTCGGCGGGCGCTTGCGGACGGCTGACCAAAATCAAAAATAATTTTTTGGCCTGAGTAATTTGGTCAACAGTTTCGGGCTGAAGTAGTGGCCAAGTCTCGAAATGAGCTTTGAAATCGGCGATGAGTGTTTGGGTCGCTTTCCGGAGTTTTTCAACTTTTTCGAGCAACTGCGCGACGGATTCCAGATTCTGGTCTGCAAGGCCAAGTTCACCAATTATCCTGGCGGCCTCGTGGTATGTGGCTAGAACGCCGGATTCGACCAGTTGGCCCAATTGAATTTCTGGAAACCAGTCAGATACGGATTGATAACGCTTCTGGTAACTTTCCACGGCGTTGCCGAAGGCTTGCAATAAAGTCACTGGGCTGGGTTTTCCAACAAGTTTAGGAAGCACTTCCTCTGTCCCATGAGACGGAAATTGAAGAAGTTCTACCGGAACATTTGCCAGTGTCGCCAATGCTGGAATATCGCCAATCTTCAAGGTGTCACTAGCCAATACATCAGCGCAAAAACCCGCTGTGATTAGGCTGCCAGTTCTGCTATCCAAATCCGCGAGCGCCAAAAGATTTTGTTCGAACGCGGCCAGTCCTGAAAGTTTAACCATGCCCAGCGAATGCTGGCATAAAGTGCGGACAGCCGGTTCAAATTCACCAGCGGCGATACCTGACCGCAGCGGTGCCGGGTCAGCCACGCGAGAATTCAAACGCACCAAGCTGGTGTGATACCGTGCGAGCCTTTGGGCTAGGGCACGCGCTTCGTTTTTCCGAGCGGCATCTTCCAGCACATACAAGGCGAGCACGAGTTTGGCACCCACCGGAACCTGCAACTCGCGATTGGCGTTTTGGTTTGCGAGCAACTCAACATGTTTCCACGTCATCGCGGCGGCATCAGGCGATGATGAATTGGGCTGCCAAATTGCCGAGATGCCGGCGGGATTAAGATTGGCATACGCCGACAAATCCTCGGCAGACCGGAGCAAATTATTCAATTCATCCAGTGATGACTTGGCCGAAGCCACTGAACAGCGGGGACTAACCACTGAAACGACGGCATTCAGTGCCTCGGTGGCGCGCGAAGCGACATACCGTCGATTATCTTCCGTGAGGCGTAGATGCCTCTGCGCCTTGTTTAACTGGCGGTAAAATTCTTCCAGATCACGCTCCAAACGTGCCACGACGGTTGCATTTTCCGGGGCCTCCCACAGGAAAGCCAGCAAGCCAGGCATAACGTCTTTTAACACCGTTAAGCGGCTTTTGCTGATTTCAACAACGAGCTGTTCGACCTTGGCTATTGGCAGTTCATGGAATTCATCCGGCAACATGGCAAGGCTATCGGACAAATCCACGGCGGATTGTTTTAGCTGCCGGACTACGGATTCGATTGACTGGGTGTCCATCGAGCCGAGATTGAGCGGTGCCCAATGGGACCAGCTATCGCCGACCTCGGTTTTGAGTCGATGCCATTGGTGAATGGTTTGCTCACGTTTTTCCAGCCAGTCGGGCGGGGCTTCAATGTCCAGAACAGCGACATTTAGCAGTTCTTCGTTCCAATCTACACCCCATGCCTCTTGGAGCATTAAATGCAGGGCAGTAGCTTTTTGGATCAAGGCACAGGCGCTTTGGTTAAATCCAGCCGGCTTCTCGCGCAGTCGGGCGGCGTGCCCATTCAGTTTTTGGGCAAGAGCCACAACCTGATTATTGAGTGGGCGCTGCCAGTCCAAGTTTTCCCGTAATCGCGCACATGTGCCAAGATGCTTATGCACTTCAGTCACGCGCGCCTTATCGCTAAACAACGGCAAACAGAATGGAGCAAGTTCCACGGATTCCAAACGCCGCCGGACGACTTGCAGTGCCGGAAGTTTCTGGGCGACAAAAAGCACCCGTTTACCTTGGGCAATGGACACCGCTATCAAATTGGTAATCGTTTGCGATTTGCCCGAACCGGGCGGCCCCTGAACCACCAGCGAAACACCTTTTTGGCCCGCCAACAAAGTTGCATATTGTGTGCTATCTGAATCCATCACCACCGGTAGGTCTTCGGTGGCCTGATGGTTAGCGACATCGTCATCAGATGGAATGCCATCGCTTTGAGGCAAAGGATCGCCGTTTAGAACTGCGGTGACGATGGGGTGGTTGTTGGGTGATTTACCATCCGGCCACTGGGCGGGATCTAAATCAAGCCACAGGCGATAGCGTGCGAAATTAAAGAAACCGAGGGCAATAGTTGAGTTCACCTTCCAACTCTTTTTGGCGCGCAAGAGCCGACTCACCCGCGAAAAATATTCCGTCGCGGTTTCATCTTCGTCCAGATCGGGCAAGTCGATGGCAAAATCCTGGCGAAGTTTTTCAGCGAGACAAGGATTGCCTTGTGGTTGGTCGGCATCCATGTGAATTACGAATTCACGCTCGCCGCCTTCCTCCGTCCGCTTCTGGTCGAGATTGACATGAACCAAAATCAAGGGAGCAAAAAGCGGCTCGTTAGCGCGCGGGTGTGGCGGAGCTTCACACCATTCCAGAAAACCAATCGCCAGAAACAGTGCGCTGTCGCCGGTTGAGTTGGCCAAGGTGTTTTGCTCGTTCCTGATTTTGGTCAGGCGCTTGCGAAAATTTTCATCCGGGAGCAAGGAAATCAGGTTGCCGCGCTGGAGAAATTGAGAGACCCCTCGAATTGAGTCAAAAACATCGGTCCATTCTTCATGTCCCAAGCTTGCCAGTGAAAGATTCGCCCCAGTTCCGGCGGTTGTTTGATTTTCCGACTGACGCAATTCCTGTGCGAGTTGCGATTGTTGATCGCGGGTCAGGTGGGCGATTTCAACCTGTTTTTCATCGTCAACCAACGTCTGCCATAGCGACTCAATGTGCCCCTTCAGCCCAACGTGTTTGTGTCCCTTTAGGTCGTCGCGGTAGTCCGGGTTGCCTGGGCGAAAATTGAGTAGCCGGTTGCGAAGTGTCAGGTCGAGTAAACGCTGCCGAGAACGACGGAGTTTTTCCGCAACGTCCCCGCCCGGTGGGTTTGGGCGTGCGGTTCCGGTTCCTGGCAACTTGATGCTCATGATATTTACATCAGACCAGTTTCCGGGAAACGTGGTTGATGCGGCATTGCAGCAAGCACTGTCCGATATTGGCAATAATCAGGAGCATATCCCGGTCAAGTTTCACGAGAACTGCGGACAGACGCAAGCCGGAATCTGGGACGCGTTTATAGATTCGATTGCGGTCAGTGCAAAGAGTTGCGCAGACATGTTTGCGGACAGCTATTGAATGTGGAATGTGCTTGGTCACGGAAAAGCCGTGGCTAAATCGTGGTCGTGAATAGAACGTGGAATATCTCTGGATGATTTATCGGATATTGCCCGGACGCCACGCGGACTGCTTCGGGGACGCCAACCTGTCTGCTTCGTGATCTGCGGCGTGGACTGCGGCGGGAATTGCCAAGTCATTTGCGAACCATCGTGCCAACTATGGTGCAAACTTTGGCGCGCACTTTCATTGGCGTCTTGTGGGACGCTTCCCGCCAACTGCCCGGACACGTCTCGGACGTTGCCCGGAAGTTGCGCGGATGCTGCGTCGGACGCCACGCCGGATGCTGCGCGGACTGCGGCGGCAATTGCGAAGTCATTTGCCAACCATCGTGCCAACTTTGGGGCGAACTTTGGCGCGGACATTCACCGGCGCTTGGTGAGATGTTTCCCGCCAACTGCCGGGACATGTCTCGACTGTTGCCCGGATGATTCACCAGATGTTGCGCGGACACTACGGCGGACACTGCGCCGGACACTGCGCGGTCGTTGCGCGGTCGTTGCGCGGTCGCTGCGCGGCTTGCGGCTTTATTTTTTAATAAGGGGATGGTGTCTAACCAAAATGACCGGCTTTCCAATTCCAGAAAGCCGCCAAAGATACCGTTCGACTGAACACCTCAAATTGATGCGTCCATGAGCAAATTACCAAGCACTGAACGGGCGTTCTGAAACCGGCAGCGAAACGGAGCAGGTCGGGAGTGGCATGAACGGACGACGGCGGAGTTGAGCGCGGTTTTAGAACGACCGATGAGTGCGCAACCGTCTAGGTTTCCATTGAGGCGATTTGTCTGGCCGGTTGCTGAATACCTGGAAGCAAGCCGGCCAGTCAAAGCGCCGACCTTAACGCTGCCTGATTTTCCCGATGGTTGTTGCCGGGAAATTTGAACCTGCCAATCTCTTCAGTCTGGCCGAAATAGGGATAATAATCCGGGAACTTGGCCAGCAACACAGCCTCCGCCTTGGCATATTTTCTGAACTGTCTTACGAACCTGGCGGCATTCCTGACAAACCTGCCATGCTCGTATTGGTAATCATGCCTTACCACCATTGAACGCCGATGAATCGTTCTGAATCCCTGCTGCATGAGGCGAAAACAAAAATCAATGTCCTCGCAGGCAGCATCAGGAAATGACTCATCGAACCTGACATTTTCAGCCACCGGTCGGCTGATGGCAAAGTTGCAGGTTGGCCCATACAACAGGATGCTGGTGCGCTTGAAACATCTGCCGTTCAGGGTTCCATTGATTTCGTGATATTTGTCAAACCAAGTGGAATTTGATGAATCGGTTCTGCCAGAAAGACCGTGAACGTATGGGTTCTCGACGAATCCGCTGACTGCCTCGGAAACCCAATTTGATTCTGGAATGCAATCTGAATCCGTGAACAAAATGACATCGGCCTGACAATCCAAGGCGGCATCCAGACCCTGATTTCGTGCGGCTGCCGGGCCTTTCGATGTCGGGCTGTTCAAAACCTGAACTGCGCTCGGAAGTTGGGGCCAGAGTGGTGAGCCATCGTTGACGACAATCACAGTCGCCGCTTGGTCCACAATTTTGCCGACTGCCCGTCGCAGTAAATCCGCCTGAAACTCCGAGGAGCACTTGGCAGGAATGACCACCACCGCCCGCGATTGGCTGGTCACACCGTTCCGCAAAACTTTTGGTTGCAGCTCAAGAATTGATCTAGTCTTGGGGTGACGTGCTTTCACCTGCCCGGTTTTTGATGCTTTGTAGGCAATCACCTCCAGCACTTTGGTGAGGAGAAATCGTTTTCGACCGGCACGCCCCCGCATTTCCTCCCACCAGTAATCGAGCGTATCGCCGCTGGGCAGATGCACCAAGGAACTCACGCGTCACCTCCCAGCCAGGCACAATTCCGGCAATAAGCATCCTGCTTGTGTGTCCGGCGAAACTTTTCCGCCGGTTCAGAGTTGAGGATTTGCAGAATATTTCCGCCCCGAATATGCCCCATTTTGTGGGGATGAAACATATTGCACGGCGTCACAAAACCATCGTGCTGGATGCAAGTCTCACGGTGCAATGCGGGGCAGGACAAACGGGAGCCATTCGATTTGGCTGACGTGTGCAAATCAAGTCCAACACCCTGAATCTGGTCGGGAATCAGGCATGGCAGACCGGCGGAATCCAGCAACGCTTTGGCTTCAACAAAGGCATTGCGAATCGCGGCCCATTCCGAAATGACGCGATTTAGCACCCGGTGGTCTGGAACATCGCTTCTGACAACATTGTAAATCAATCCGACATTAAATGTCCGCGCCAGCCGGGCCATGTCGGCAATTCGATGGATATTGCCGTCTTGGAGGGTGAACACGAAGTAGGGTCGTGGCTGATGATCGGCGAGCAGCTTTAGATTGCGCTCGATATATTCCCACCGCGCACCGCGTCGGATTTCCGCCAGTTCCTCCGGGTCGGATGAATCCAACGATATGAAAAGCTGCACCCCGAAAGTTTTTAATAATTCCACCCGTTCTCCGTCACGGATGTTCAAGTTTGTGAACAGGTGAAGCGCCACAGTCGGCCATTTTTCACGAATGGTTTTGAGAAATGCCGGAAATTTCGGGTGGATGGTGCTTTCGCCCCGGCCATTTAACCGGACGATTTCAGGCGGATGACTGAACGCCGCCAGTGCCTGATTGAGCGTGTCCTCGGTCATGAAATACCCCGGCTGATTCCGTTCCTTTACAAAACCGCACATGATGCACGAAAGATTGCAGTTGTGGCTGAATTCCAAAATCAGCTCCCGTGGCTGGATCAATGTTGTCAGTTCCGTTGATTGCATTTGAGCACTTTGCAAGGAAGGTTGCATTGACGCATGGCTGCTTGGACGCCGGTGGCGTAGTCGCTGGAAATCATCCCGGCAATTTGGTCGCGGGTCAAATTGCCCAATGGTTTTTGGCAGCCCGGCATCCATGACTGTTGGAAACAGGTGAAAACATCGCCGTTGGGCAGGATTGAAAGATTTCTCCCGGCGGCATGACAGATTGCATTTTCCGGCACCCGTTTCTCTTGTGCCGGCATCGCGGTCCACTCGCCGCCAAAACCCTCCGCCATGTAGTCTTGGATGCTGTGATACACCCCAAGCTCGTCGGCCAGCGCCCTGACATCAGCCAGATGATTTTTGGTTTCCTGGGCCAGCACGGACTGGATGCTCAATTGGTCTGGCCGCAAGACGCTTCGGGCGTAGCGCAAATTGCCGAGAACGGTGTCCATCGTGTCCCGGCCCCGGACGAACTGCCAGTGGTTCCGGTCAACGGTATCAATCGAAACCACGATATGAATTTTCAGCCGGGCGATCTGGTCAATGAACGCTGCGTCCATGAGCACTCCGTTGGTTATCAGAACGGTGCGGCAGGGATGATTCTTGATGGCGGTGAGGAGGCTGATAATCCGGTCACGAAAGAGCAGCGGCTCGCCGCCAACGATGCAAAATTCTGTGAGATCAGGCAGCGAGTTAATCGCTTGGGCGACCAAGCTCGAATCCAGAGGCGTGAATGCCGGACGAATGGCCCAGTGATGACATTTAGTGCATCGCTCGTTGCAGGCGAATGAAATCAAATAGTAGAGATTGGTGGGCGAGAATGATTTCATGCGGATTTTGGCCGATGGGATTTTGTAAAATCAATTCAACCCCTCAACATTGGAAATTGTCGGGGTGGAAATTTAGGCTATGCCCATTTGGCAATCGCGCGAGCGACTTCATTGAGATTGGTGATACGCCATTTGGCCCCATTACCAACCAGTGATGCCCGTTTCTGCTCGGCTGCGGCAGCCGCCGGACTGCGGCGTGCCCTGCGTATTGCCGCCATGCGGCTTTGGGCCTCCTGCCGTTTTATTTGATTGAAGGACATCTTTTTCACTCAAGAAATAAATAGGGTAATCCGGGGGCGGAATCAAGTTTGCGCCGGCACTGGACGGGCGATTTGAAAATTGGAGCGAACGGAACGGCTGTGGAGTCGCGGGATTTTCAAAACGCCCGTTGAGTGCTCGACCGTCTAGGTTCGCATTGCTGGCGATTTGTCTGGCCGGTTTCCGAGTGCCCGCAGGAAAGCCGGCCAGTCAAAGCGCCAGGCAGCATCATTTCGATGCGAAAACTGCAACAAAATTTCAGACTCTGCCGAGTGAAAAGCGATAATCCCCAATAAAAACAATAGGAATACGCGCTTTTACATCCAAAAAGTGAGGATTTATTTTGTGTAAAGATTGCACAAAAGCGGACTTTTTCTCCGTCAAACTGGTTGGCGAATGGAAAAAAACATCGGCCAAGTGCATTTGGTGTATCACATACACCTCAACGGGGGAAGGTTTTGGCAAACTGCCAGACATGAAATCGGAATCGGTCTTGGTTCCGTGGTTGAACCACGCTTCGTGTGCCTGGCACGCCTTGCGCCGAATGGGTTCAGGCAGAATGAGCAATCGGAAAATGAATGACAGAAAGAAAATAACGATTGTGCCAACGGGGCATAAAGCCATTTGAAAAACCGCTAATATCGCGCGTTATGTTTACAGCCGTCGCACAGAAGAATCTGGCAGATGCCGAAGGCTACTTCGACGAGCATCTGGCGCAGAACGATTACTACGCCGCCGGCGAAATCCGGCCCGGCCAGTGGATCGGCATGGGCGCGGAACAGCTGGGGTTAAATAATGCCGTCACCCGTGATCAATTTCACTCGCTGTGCGAAAATAAAAATCCGAATGACGACAAACGTCTGACATTGCGGCAGGAAAAAGCAAATCAGCGGCGCGTATTTTATGACTTCACCTGTTCTGCGCCAAAATCGGTTTCGGTGCTGGCGGTTACGATGGACGACGACCGGCTGGTGTCGGCACATGAAGAGGCAACACGCATTGCGTTCCGCGAACTCGAAACCTTTGCGGCAACGCGGGTGCGCAAGCAGGGCAACCAATGTGACCGCACCACCGGCAATCTGGTAGCCGCCGCGTTCACGCACACGAGCAGTCGGGCGCTCGACCCGCTGTTGCACACGCATCTCACGGTGTTCAACGCCACTTTTGATGAGACGGAAAAACGCTGGAAGGCATTGCAGGCGGGCGGCATGTATGACGCGATTCGTTACGGCACGGCGGTTTATCGCAACGAACTGGCCAAACAGGTGCAACAAATCGGCTACCGCATTCGCTCGGCGAAACACGGCTTTGAAATCGAGGGTGTGAGCGATGCGGTGTTGAAACGATTTTCCAAACGCTCCCAGCAACGTGACGCGGTGGTCCGGGAACTGGAACAAAAGCTGGGACGCAAATTGTCAAACAATGCCATTGCCCTGGCGGTGCATCAGAGCCGTGCGAAAAAGATCAAAGGCATTTCGACTGCTGAGGTTCGCGAGCAGCAGTTGGCACAACTACAGCCCGATGAATTGCTGGCGTTGCAAAAACTCTCCATGGCGGTTCAACCCGTCCGGCAAGTCCGCCGGTTTGAACCGGAAAACCAAGCCCTAAATTACGCCCTCGCCCATGTCTTCGAGCGCAAGTCGGTCGTGCCAGAGCATGAACTGTTGGGCGTGGCGCTGGCGCAACATCCGGGTGAACTGGATTTGCCGGCGTTGAAAGAGGCGGCAAAGTATTCAGAGCAACTGGTCAAAACCGAGCGTGGATTATCCACGCCACAGATTCTGGCAACGGAACTGGATTTGATTCAGACAGTCAATTCGGCCTGCGATGCTGTTGCACCGATTCATCCCAGCTACCGGCCCGCCGACTGGCTGGGCGAGGATCAGCAACGGGCCATTTATCATGTTTTGCGCACCCATGACCGGATCACCGGCCTGCGTGGTCTGGCTGGCACGGGCAAGACCACGGCGTTACGCGAGTTGGTCGCCGCCTGCGCCGAAGTGAAAATCGAACCGCTGTTTTGCGCGCCGACGGCAGCGGCGACGGATGTGCTTCGCAAGGAAGGATTCGAGGCGAATACACTGCAAAGTTTGCTGCTGACGAAACCGAAACTGGACGAACGGCGGTTGGTGGTGCTGGATGAAGCTGGGGCGGTGGGCATTGACGACATGAAACGGCTGTTTGACCTGGCGCGTAACGCCCGCGTGGTGCTTTCAGGCGACACCGGCCAGCACGCCTCGGTGGTGCGCGGTGATGCGTTGCGGATTCTGGAGCAACATTCCGATTTTCAATCCGGCCAACTGACCCGCATCCGTCGCCAGCGCAAAGCCGAGTATCGCAAGGCGGTCGAACTGGCGGCGCAGAAGCGGACGCTGGAGGCGTTCGCCCAACTGGAACGCATCGGTGCGATCACTGAATCTTCCAACGACAATCTGCATGACAAGGCTGCGCGGTCATACCTGAAGGCTTTGGAACAAAACCGATCTGCATTGCTGGTCGCTCCGACGTGGGCGGAAATTGAGGCGGTTACGGAGAAAGTTCGGGCCGCAATGAAAACGTCTGGCCGTCTGGCTGGTGAAGAAAAAGAATTTCAGGTTTTCGATTCGCTGTCGTGGACGGAAGCGCAAAAGCAAGATGTGCGGCAATATCATCCCGGCATGGCGATCCGGTTTCACCGTCGGAAGGATGATTTTACCAAAGACGAAACGGTCGCGGTCGTCGCGGTCGAAAATGATTCGATCAAAGTCCAACGTGCGGATGGCTCTGAAAATCTTTTCCCATTGGGTGCAGGCTGCGCCTGCTTTGATGTGGGGGAGAAACGAAAATTGAAAATTGCTGCCGGCGACAAGCTGTTGCTGCAAGCCAACACGGTCGGCAAACGGTTTATCAATGGTGAACTGGTCGAGGTTCGGGCGATTCAGGGCGATTCCGTGGTCCTGGCCGATGGCCGGGTTATTCCTCAAAATTACCGCACGTTCACCCATGGCTACGCCGTAACGTCACACGCCGCCCAAGGCAAGACCGTGGATGAAGTTTTGGTCGTGGCGTCGTCGCGGTCGCTGGCCGCCGTCCATCAGCAACAATTTTACGTCAGCGTCTCGCGCGGTCGTGAACGCTGCCAGATTTTCACCGATGACAGCGAGCGGTTGCGTTCGCACGTCACCCATTCCAGCGAACGGCTGGCCGCCGTGGAAGTGGTCCCGCATTTTAGCCGGCAGAAATTCATCCTGCGGGTCATGGAACGTGGTCAGCGTTTCCTGAAACAATTCCGCCAGCGCATGACGCAATCCCTTTCACCCCGCAATCGCATCGAACAAATCCGTAAAATATCTTATGAACACCAACACCAACCCAGACGAAGCATCGGTGTCTAGCACGCGTGACAACCCTTGCTACGGTGGTGATCCGAACGTGGCGGCGCTCAACGTATTCGCCGACGACGAGCACAGCTATTTTCTGCCCTACGCGCAATTGCTGTATGCCGAGACGATTCCGAATCCGGCACTGGAAAAGAATGCCGATGCGCCGCCCGAAAAGCTGTTGATCTGTTTTGCCGTGGCCGAAGTCACGGTGCTGGGCAGTGGCCTCCAAGCCGTCGCGCGGAAGATTCAGAGGTGTGACTTGAACTTTGTGAAGGCAGTTGACCGGCGGTTCGCGGCCTCGCTCAAGACTCACGTTGTCGCCGTCTCCATTACTTTAACCAAGGAAGGACATGAACACTGAAGTCAACAAAGTGCTGGCCGCCAAGTCGGACGGCCAGCCGAGGCGGATTTCCTCCCTGATGAACGAATTCCTCAATCTCCGGCAATTACCAGGCACGCATCATGAATAGCGACTACCCCACAAAAAACTCATCAGGGCGCTCTTGTCTGACGGATGATGTTGCGCAGGACGAGATGCTCACCAAGCGAGAACTGGCCGCGAAGCTAAAGGTCACGATTCGGACAATCGAAAATTGGCAGCGCGACGGCTTTTTGCCCTACATAAAAATTTCCAGCGTGGTGCTTTTTCACTGGCCGGAGGTGTTGGAACATTTGAAGGCGAATTTTAAGGTTTGTCGGCGTGGCGTTTTACACCCTCGTAATTAGACCAGACGGTGTCGGCTAAAATTTTCCACCGTTCGCCAGCGGACTGCCGCTCTCTTCAAGCCTCGCCCAGACTTTCACAGTCTTGTGGTAGGTGATTTCTGGAATTGTTCTGCTTGTTCCAATCCCTCTGCCGGTGCTAGTCTTCGCGCCGGTGCAACTTTTGAAATTAATTGCTGGCGGAGCGATTTTGACCATCAACCATGAAAAAAATCCTAACAAATCCTAACACTAAAAGTTCGTTTTGGGGTGGTCGGACGACGAACGTGGAAAATTGTGAAAACGTCGTTTCACCCAATAATAACGGGCTTATAAACCACTTTCGCCGAATAATGCCGAAAATGGCGTTTTAGATTCGAATCTCACCGCCCCGACCATTTTTCAATTTTTTGATCGCCGATTGCCGAATGGAAATTCAAGCCGATCTGCTCATTGAACTGGAGTCCATCCTTACCCGTCTCGATCTGGCGGCAATCTTCCCGGCCTCGCAGTTGCTCGAAGTCGAACTCGGCTGTGGCGACGCTTCGTTTCTGGTGGAATACGCGCGCCGGCATCCGGACCGGAATTTCATCGGCGTTGAGCGGTTGCTCGGCCGTCTCCGCAAGCTGGACCGCAAGGGCCGTCGCACCGCGCTGACGAATTTGCGCGGCGTGCAGATCGAATCGTCCTATTTCTTGAAATATCTTTTGCCGCCCCGATCGGCGTCCGTGTTGCACATCTATTTCCCCGATCCCTGGCCGAAGAAAAGGCATCGCAAAAACCGGCTCATCAATGATTCGTTTCCGCAACTAGCCGGCACCGCGCTCGCTCCGGATGGCGTGGTGTATTTGCGAACCGACGACGAAGATTACTTTGCGCAAATGACTGATGTGTTTGGCGCGAGCGCGGATTTTCAGAAAATTGAAACACCGACCGAACTGGCGGCATTACTCACGGATTTCGAGCGGGAATTTTGCGCCCGGGGAATCCAGACTTTGCGAGCGGCTTATCGGGCAACGTGAATTCGACATTCAAACATCAATTACCGGACCGTTGCCGTCATCGGGTCTTTGGGGCGGCGGCGGGCGGCGGTGAAAGGTGAGGCGCCCGCCGCCGGTCAAAATGTTCAGCACCACCGACACAATGCTGATGATGAGCGCGCCAAGGAAGGCGTAGCCAAAGCCGTCCACGTGAAAAAACGGCAGCAGCACACTGACCAGGATCAGCAGCAACGCGTTGATGACGAAGGTGAAAAGTCCCAGCGTGAAAATCAGCAGCGGCAGTGCGAAGAGCATCAGAATCGGCCGGACGAACGCATTGAGGATGCCCAGCAGGAATGATACCCACAGCAGGTTCACGAAATTGCTGCCGTAACTGATGTGGTTGTGCAAAAGCATCACCGCCACCGCCACCGCAAAGGTGTTGATGGCCCAGTTTCCAAGAAAACGCAGAATCTTTTGTGTGCCGGGCTGCATGTCGCGCGTAAAATCAGCGTGCTCCAAACTGCTCCAGTCGGCGTAAAAAAACAAGGAGCGTTTTTGATGGATTGTCGGTGGCGGTCGTTGCAAATTGTCCGCGTCATTATGAAAACCTTTTGGTTCCTACCTGCCGCCCTAACCGGATTCGTCATCGCCATATCGCCTTTGGCGTCCGCTGAAAGCGTCATCGTGCCCGGCGCCAAGCTCGAAAAGCTGGCCGGCGATTTTCAATTCACCGAAGGTCCGACCTGCGATACCAGCGGCAACGTTTTTTTCACCGACCAGCCAACCAATCGCATCATGGAGTGGAGCGTGGATGGCAAGCTCTCCATGTTTCTGCAACCCGCCGGTCGCGCGAACGGCATGTATTTCGATGCCAAAGGCGACTTGATTGCCTGCGCTGACGAGAAAAACGAGCTTTGGTCCATCGCCCCCGACAAGACCGTGACCGTGCTCGTCAAAGACTATCAGGGCAAATACCTCAACGGCCCGAACGATGTGTGGATCGCACCGAACGGCGGCATGTATATCACCGATCCGTTTTACAAACGACCGTGGTGGGATCATGATACGATGGCGCTGGACGGTGAGCAGGTTTATTACCTTTCACCGGACGGAAAAAAACTGGCGCGGGTGACCGATGATTTCAAAAAACCCAATGGCATCACCGGCACGCCGGATGGCAAAAAACTTTTTGTCGCCGACATCGGCGCGAACCGCACCTGGGCCTACGACATCCAGCCGGACGGCTCGCTCACGAATAAAGTGCTGTTTTGCACGAAGGGTTCCGATGGCATGACAATTGACGAAAAGGGCAACATTTACATCACCGGCCGTGGCGTGACGGTCTTCGATAAAACCGGCAAACAAATCGAACACATTGACGTTCAAGAACCCTGGACGGCCAACGTCAGCTTTGGCGGCAAGGATCATCAAACGCTCTTCATCACCGCGAGCAAGTCGCTTTACTCCATCCGCCTGGTCGTCAAAGGCGCAAATCCGTCGAAGTAAGACGAACGGTTTAAAGACCTTGTTGGTCTGCCGGCTTAGTCCTTCAAGGAAGCCAGTGACCGATGCCGGTAATGCAGGATTTTGAATTCCGGGGTGTCGTGGATTTCCCCGTCCAGTTTAAATTGATTTTCAAACGGCGGAAAAAATGCGTCGCCACCTTCCACCTCGCACTTGATCAACGTAAGGTAAAGGTCGGAACACCGTGGCAATGCTTGCGCGTAAATTTCCGCGCCGCCGCAGATGAAAATGTCATTGGGAAACTCGTCGGGATCCAACTTGTTCAGCGAATTGAAAATCAGGATTTCCGTCTCCTGTTTTTCCCCCAGCCGGCTGAAATGAAACTGGTAGGCGCGCTTGAGCTGGCGCCCGCCGCGCCACTCGTGATATTGCCCGAAAATTTCCGGGTGACTTTTGATGAGCCGCTGCGGATGCCGCGTGAGCACCATGTTCTTGCGGCTGGGCAGCGGCTGGCCGAGGCTTTCAAAGGTCTTCCGGCCCATGACGATGACATTGCCCATCGTCATTTTTTTGAACCACTTGAAATCCTCCGGCAAATGCCACGGGATTTTGCCGCCCGCGCCAATCACGCGGTTCAGCGACATCGCGGCAATGGCTTTGAAGTGTTTCATTTGCTTTTTACCGCCGAGACGCCGAGACGCCGAGACATCGAGACATCGAGACAGAATTTACGCAATTAACAAAATGGGGAACAGATGATTTCATTTCTGCAATATTTTCGTTTTTCCTCTGCGTCTTTGCGCCTTTGCGGTTAAATTTCAAACCGCAATCGGCGCCTTGATGCCTGGATGCGGGTCGTAACCGAGCAATTCAAAATCCTCGAACTTGAAGTCGTGGATGTTTTTCACCGCCGGATTCAATTTCATTTGCGGCAACGGTCGCGGTTCGCGCGCGAGTTGCAGCTTCGCCTGCTCGACGTGGTTTTTATAAAGATGCAAATCGCCGAAGGTGTGGACGAAATCCCCGGGCTTCAGCCCGCAAACCTGCGCGACCATCAGCGTGAGCAACGCGTAGCTGGCGATGTTGAACGGCACGCCGAGAAATAAATCCGCGCTGCGCTGGTAAAGCTGGCAGCTCAGTTCGCCCTCGCTCACGTAGAACTGGAACAACGCGTGGCACGGCGGCAACGCCATCTGCCCGATTTCACCCGGGTTCCACGCACTGACAATGTGCCGCCGGCTGTCGGGATTTTTTTTGATCTGCTCGATGACCAGGTCAATCTGATTGAGGGAATGTCCGTCGGGTGTGCGCCAGTCGCACCATTGCGCGCCGTAAACGCGGCCCAAGCTGCCGTCCTTGTCCGCCCATTCGTTCCAAATTGTCACGCCGTGCTCGTTGAGGTATTTGACGTTCGTGTCGCCGCGCAGGAACCAGAGCAGTTCGTAAATGATGGACTTGGTATGGACTTTCTTGGTCGTGAGCAGCGGGAAATTGCTTCGCAAATCGAACCTTGCCTGCGCGCCAAACACGGAATAGGTGCCGGTGCCGGTGCGGTCGGCCTTGAATTTTCCATGCTCCAGAACGTGCCGCAGCAAATCGAGGTACTGAATCATCGCGGGAAAAATTTAACCACGAAAGACACAAAAGACACGAAAAGAAATTTGGCCGGGCGCAACATTCTTTAGCCACAGATAAAACGCAGATTGAATACGGAAAAGTGCGGCACCGACCAGCCGGGGTTTCGTTGAAATCGGGCCGCCCCGCCAGGTTTTGTTTGTCCGCCACGGATTTTATCCCGCCCGCCGCTTTTCCAGATCCGGGTTGAACTTGTCAATCTGCACGGGGATGACAAAGGGATTGGAGAGGGTTTTCACCCGGTTGAACCCGACGTCCTGTGTGTGCAGGATGGAGCTTTCAAAATCGCGGAAGTCGTAGAACTTCGCGAGTTCCCTGAACTCATTCTCATTGTTGAGGTGCGACACGAACATGTTCTCCGTGTTGGAGAGAATGTTCGGGTGAATCGAGGAAACTTCCTGCGTGGCATAGACGGTCGCAATCCGGGCCTTGGCGCCTTCCTTCACGATGCGTGGCCAAGTCTCCGTCAGCGGTTCGTTGCGCCCGATGAGGTTGTGGGCCTCCTCGACGTAGATGACGATGTGCGGCGGATACTTGCCCAGGCTGAACACGGCCATCGAGCTTTGGAAGATGTGCTGGGCGATGCGCTTGCTGAGACGGTCCCGCTGCGCCGTGTCGCCGACAGAGAGGTCAAGGATGACAATCCGTCCGTCCACCAGATGCTGGTAGATTTCGCCGCTGACATCCGTGGTGCGATGGGGCGAGTGATAATCCTTGAACGGCTGCAACAGCCGGTAGCCGGGAATGTAGGCGCCCTGATCATTTTTTTGTAGCAGCATGTTGACCAGGGCCTTGGTGTCCGGGTCAAACCAGGGATCATTGCCGCTGGAGTAAAGCTGCTCCTGAATCTGGCGGGCGAGGTCAAACCACGTGAAGGCTTGCGAGGCGGTCATGCCGTCATTGGGATCAACCGAGGGATTCACCAATTTGCGCACGATGGAGCTGGCCTCGAACTGGATGGCAAACCCCTTGGGCCATTCAAAACCGGCGCGGGCCAGGACGGCGTGATAGGCCGCCACCTTCCGCCGGTAACGGGTGTTTTGTTTGGCCCACTCGTCTTCGTCGTCGAAGTCCTGCTTGCGCGGTTCGTCAAACACGATGCTCTGGAAGGCTTCCAGATCCGCCGAGCGGGGCAGGCGGGCGGCCTCGATGAGCGCCCGAATCGTGGCGTGGCCTTCCTGGATCTGGGTGTAGAAATTATTCAGGATTGGTTGAAAGCCCGCCACGGGAATGATCCGGTAAAGAACGGTGTTTTGCGGATAAACCTCGGCGATGGAGCCTTTGTCCTGCTGGTTGGCGTTGGCGTATTCACCGTTGAGGTCGTAGATGATCTGGCCGATTTTGTGTCCGCTTTGCGCGCTGGTGCGCATGACCACGGACACGAGTTGCTTCACCGTGTTGGACTTGCCGGTGCGGGTCATGCCGAACACTCCCGTGCGCCGGGAGAGAAAATCAACCGCGTTCAAATTAAAAATCACGTGGCGGGCCGGGTCTCCCCGATGGAGCCGGTCAGTGGAAGTAAAACGGACGGTGCCAATGGGAAACCGGGGCAGCGCGGTCTTGAATCCCATCCGCCGCGCCTCTTCCGCCGTCGCAATGGCGCGCTCGGGGCTGATATAATTAATGATGGCTTCCAGCGCCGCGGCCCGGGGACAATACACCCGAAGCTCGGCGGCGTTGAGATAGGATTCCATGTCCGCACCCAGGCGGAGCGTGCCGTTCTGATTGTAAAAGGTGCCGAGAATGCGGCAGGCAATGCCGCCAAATTGAATCTCGCTTTTGGTGGGAACGTCCATTTCCTGTCCGATGGTCTTGACGGCGCGGTTTTTCAGGTCCGCAATTTTCAGCCCGAGCAATTTGTCTTCCACCGGCAGGGACGCGGACCCCATCACGCGGAGCAGGATCGCTTCACTGGCCGGCTCTCCGGGGACGACCGGGGTGGCGAGCAGAAAGCAATTCCGGGGAATTCCATTGGCCTGGGTTTTCCAGGCATCGTTGGTGAGGACGGCGGCGCTCTCGTAATCAATTTGGAAGACCCAGCCGACGAATTGATCCTCTTGAATGAGCTGGGCCAGTGGATCCGTTTGCGTGTTTTCGTTCATTCAAAGGCGTTTAGCAGCAACTACCTTGCCGGAATACTGGTAAAACAGGCAAAGACAGCAAGTTTTATTCAACGGCGCCGCCCCGGAGCGCCGACCTCCGGCACGGCAGGTTTTGGGATTCCAGCCGAAATGCGCCGGATTGGAATTCGGCGCTCCACTGTTGCCATAAAAGTCGGGGTCACGCCCCCGAATGCACCCGCACTGAGACTTCAACCCGCCCTTGGCGCAATCCTTGATGTCGCGGTCTTGGTTTCCGCCGGCCCGGGCATTCCGGATTCAAAATCGGCGGGCAAATCCTCCGGCAACAGTGCGGTGAGCGCCTCGCGGTCGCATTGCCCGCTGGCGACCAGCCGCGTGCTTTGGTTGCGCACGGCGGATTCGAACAGGTTCCGCATCTCGCGCGCGTTGCCAAACTGGGCGTTGCTTGCGGCATGCAGGTTCACGCAGATGGCCAGCACCTTTTTCTCCGTTTCCGGCGAGCACACCAGCCCGCTTTGCGCGGCCATGCGGCGGAAAATTTCCAGTAGTTCCGCCGGCTGGTAATCGGGAAAATTTAAGTAATTCGTGAAACGCGATTCGAGGCCAGGGTTCGAGGCGATGAATTGTTTCATCGGCTCGTTGTAACCGGCGACGATGACGATGAGTCGGTCGCGGTCGTCTTCCATGCGCTTGAGCAGCGTCTCGATGGCTTCGCTGCCGAAATCTTCCGCGCCGCGGCCAGCCAGCGAGTAGGCTTCGTCAATAAACAGGATGCCGTCGAGGGCCGAATCAATCATCGCGTGGGTGCGCACCGCCGTCTGCCCGACGTATTCGGCCACGAGCCGGCCCCGGTCGCACTCGACAACGTGTCCGCGCCGGAGCAGGCCGAGCGATTTGTAAATGCGGCCCATGAGCCGCGCCACCGTGGTCTTGCCGGTGCCCGGATTGCCGAAGAAAACGCTGTGCAAACTCGCCTGCACAACGGGTAATCCCTGCTGGCGGCGCACCCCCTGCATCCGCGCGAAATTCGTGGCGCGATGAACCTCGTTCTTCACCGGTTCGAGACCGACGAGCGCATCGAGTTCCTTGAAAATGGCGTTGAGATCTTCCTCGCTGACGCCGGGGTCGGCGGCGCGCGCGGTGTAATCCACGGCGTATTGCCGCGACACTTCGGTGAATTGTGCGGAGATGACGGCGGAACGGCGGCGGCTGGCGTCGGACATTTCGCGGTCCATGTTGGCGAGTGTTGTTACAAGCGTTTGCAAATTTTGCCGGACAAATTCAATCGTGACCGGCTGCAAACCCAAATCCAGCGAGTGCCGCGTGAACAGGCTGAAAATTTCGTCCAGCCCGCGCTTTTCCACCGGCTGCAACATGGTTTCCACGCGGTCCATCGCCTTGCGCCCGCTTTTCGTGAACCATTTTGCAAACGCGGCTTCATCGCCGTTGGCGGCGGCGTAACCGGATTCCAGCAACCCCTGCGCGTCGTCCGCCTTCGCGGCCAGGCCCGCGATGCAAAGGGAAAGTGCGCCGTAAGCCTGCAACTCCGATCCATTGGTGGCCAGCCGTTGCCACAACGCCAGTGCCAGCAAGCGGACCAAACCATGCAAGTCGTCAATCAAATCAAATTCCTCGTCGCCGATGCGTTTGACGGTCATCAGCGGCGGCGTGAGGATTTGCGCGCATTCAACCAGCAGGCGCAGTTGCAACAGGGCGCGCAGGACGGCTTCCTCCTTGGCAACTGCGTAGCGAAAAACCTGCGCGCGCCAGTCGCTGTGGCGCAGCAATAGGTGCAGCCGCCGCGAGTGCGACTCGATGCTGTTGCGCAACCGCGCGGCGTCATCCGGCGTGAACAGTGATTGCGACTGGTAATAATTCAGCAGGTAATCGCTCGTCATGCCGTCCAGTTCGCCCAATTCGTCGCGTTTGAACGACACCGTGCGGCTGGTTTTGGGATTGCGAAACAGCGTGGTGAGAATCGAGCCGGGCAGGAACGACTCATGTAGCGGCACGACGACCGGCGCCGCCTCCTTGATGCGCGGCAGATTGGCCGGCGCGCGTGTGACTTCCTCCAGCACGCGGGCGTAGCGGAGAAATTCCTCCAGTTGCTGGCGCAGTTTGGCTTCTTCCGATTCAGGCTGCCGGTTCGTTTCCATGCCGCACGGTTTTCGGGTTGAGAACAGCGCAAGTTGCCACTGACGCGATTCACATGGCAAGCTCCGAGTTCCCATTAAAGTTAAAAATAAAACTTGGCCTCGCCGGTCAGTTGGCGGTTAATTCCCGCGTGGCCACCATCGTTTTCGACATCGAGACTTCCGCGCTGCCGCTGGAAAATTATGACGAGGCACAGCAGGAATACTTGTTCCGCGAGGCGGTAAAAATCGCCGATGAACCGGCCCGCGAGACGAAACGCGCCGAAATCCGGCAGCAGTTCAATCTCTGGCCGTTCACCGCGCAGGTTGTCTGCATTGCCATGCTCAACGCCGACACGCAGCGCGGGCAGGTGCAGTTTCTCGCCGAAGATTTTGAAGAAGTTGGTGCCGAGGCCGGCCCGGTGGAGTTCATGCCCTGCGCGGATGAATTTGAATTGCTCACGGCATTTTGGGACGTGGCCAAGCATTACGATTCGGTCGTGACCTTCAACGGCCGCGGCTTCGACGTGCCGTTCATTTATCTCCGCTCGGCGCTGCTCAACGTGCCCATCTCGAAAAAGAACTGGCTGGGCTACCGTTACGCGGTCGAACCGCATTGCGACCTGGCGGAACAATTCACGTTTTACGGCGTGAGCGGGCGCGAAGGCGCGGCGCGGCGGTTCAACCTGGATTTTTACTGCAAGGCGTTCGGCATCGAATCACCCAAGAGCCACGGCGTCACCGGCATGGACGTGAACACGCTGATGGCCGAGGGCAAGTTCCGGGACATCGCCGAATACTGCCTGCGCGACGTCCGCGCCACGGTGGAGCTTTATCGCATCTGGAAGGAAAGGCTGGCGGGGATAAAATAGAAAGGTCCTATGTCTGAGAATAACAACATACAACCGAGCGAAAATCCTGCCCCCAAAGTCGTCAGAGCGGGAATACAGGTTGTCGGAGGATTGGTGCCTTTTGCGGGTGGCCTGTTTTCTGCGGCCGCAGGCATTTGGTCCGAAAACGATCAACAAAGAGTGAACCACTTTTTGCAGCAGTGGCTCAAAATGATCGAGGACGAAATAAAAGAGAAAGAGAAAACCGTTCTTGAAATAATGGCGCGGTTGGACATGCAAGATGAAAAAACCAATGAACGCCTTCAGAGTAAAGAGTATCAGTCTTTGCTGAAGAAAACCTTTCGTGAGTGGGCGGGAGCTGAAAGTGAAGATAAACGGACTTGCATTAGAAACATCCTTGCCAATGCGGCAGCCTGCTCGATTGTGAGTGATGATGTTGTCAGGCTTTTCATAGATTGGATTGGCCTATATTCCGAACTGCACTTCAAAGTTATTGCAGTCATTTATCGCCATCATTCTGATGGTATTTCGCGTGGCAATGTGTGGAGAGAATCGGGAAAAGCTGAAGTGCGTGAAGACTCGGCTGATGCAGATTTGTTTAAATTGCTCATTCGTGATCTGAGCACCGGCGGAGTTATCAGGCAACATAGACAGGTTGATTATAATGGAAATTTTATTCCTAAAACACCTCAACATCGGCCCAAAGGTTCTGGGCCAAAGTCAATCACTTCTGCATTCGACGATGAGGATTTGTATGAGCTTACCGAGCTTGGAAAACAATTCGTGCATTATGCTATGACAGATTTGCCTTTGAAGATTGAATTCAAGCAATAACGGGACGGGCATTTTAAAAATAGCCCAGCGCTTTAGCGCTGGGTTTGTGGCGTCAAAACCAATTGAGTCCCGCAGGGACGGCAGAACATTTCTTTCGTCCCTGACGGGACTAAACCATTTTAGGTGCATTTGACCCAGCCATAAATGGCTGGGCTGTTTTCATTTGCTTCGCCCTGAAAGAAGAAGTGCGCCGTTTCGGAAAAACGCCCAGGCCAAAAGGGAGTTGAAGGGGCTGAAACCGGGGTTTGAGGCAAAAACGGCCCGTTTTTGCTGAAAATGGGGGGAAACCCATTGGTTAGGGGTGCAAACCCAGCCGTTGGGGGTGGAAAAGTAATCGTTGGGGGCGCAAACCCAATGATTGGGGACGCAAAAGTAACGGTTGGGTTCGCGCCCCGGGCGGTTGGGTTTGCAAAAGTAACGATTGGGTTTGCCGCCCCAACCGTTGGGTTTGGCAAAGTAATGGCCGGGTTTGCGCCCCCGATGACTGGGTTTGCATCACCAGCGGCAGGTTTTCCATGCATCGGACGCAATCGGCAACGGTCAGCGCGAGAGTGGTTGCCGCCCGGCTTGCCGGATGCCACACTGGCTGCGTCCGGCCCATGTCCACACTTATTTGCTTTGCCCTGAAGGAAGAAGCCGCGCCATTTAGGAAAATCGCGGGCGGCTTGCGCTACAGCCACTCTGTTTCGATTCTCCTCACCGGCATCGGACGCCAAAATGCCGAAAAATCCGTGCTCGAATTTCTGAATTCCTGTAGGAGTCGAGGTAACGAGACTCAAATTAAAAATATTTTAGAGACTCCTCACGTCGTCTCCTACGACCCAAACTTAGTGCTGACCTGCGGTTTCGCCGGCGGATTGAATCCGGATTTGAAACCCGGCGAAGTTGCTTTTGAACTCTCAACTCTCAACTCTCAACTCTCAACTCGCCTTCTCGCTGCCGGCGCCAAACCGGCCAAGTTTATCTGCGCCGACCGCATCGCCACGACCGTTGCCGAAAAGAAAAAATTGCGCGCGGAAACCGGCGCGGATGCGGTGGAAATGGAATCGGCGGTGATTCGCGCCATCTGTGCGGAGCGCGGGATCCGCTGCGCCACGGTGCGCGTGATTTCCGACATGGCCAATGAAGATTTGCCGCTGGATTTCAACCAGCTTTCCAAACCGGACAAGAACCTGGATTACGGCAAACTGGCCTGGGCGATTCTCAAATCGCCGGGGAAAATCGGCGGGTTGTTGAAATTGCAGAAAAAAACCCGGTTTGCGGCGGAACAACTGGCGGAAGTGCTGACCAAAATCACTTTTCCGTGACTCGCCATTGTCCCACGGGGACAATGGAAATTAACCAGCCGCATTGTGGCTGGATTCACAGGAGAAAACCAAGCGCGTCCTGAAGGGAAGCGGAACCGGCAGCGCATTTTCCACCATCCTTTCAGGACGGATCTTATCTTAGGACAACCAACCCGGCACGCCGTGCCGGGCTAATTTCCTTTGTCGCTTTGCGACTGTACCGCAGTCGGCGGCGGAGCGGATTTTTCCTTCAGGTGTTCGCTATAGCTGATGAAGGCCGCGCCGAGCATGATGAGCGCCACGCCGCTCCAGCGCACGGCGTCCACGCGCTCGTGCAGGAGGAATTGCGCCGCCAGCGTTGTCATCACGAAGCTCACCGCCGTCAACGGCCAGACGAAGCTCACGTCGCGCTGGCCGATCAGGTATTGCAGCATGATGAAAAAAATCGTTTCCAGCAGCAGGCCTAACAGCACGTCCTTGTTTGTGAACCAGTTGCCAACCAGGGTGACGACGTTCTTCCAGACCGGCAGGGTGGTTTTGCGCTCGGCGTATTTTACCGAAATCTGGTCAATGCCTTTTTTCAGGGCGATGACGCCGAAGGCCTCGAAGGCAAAGGTGATGAGGAGAATGATTAAAATTTTTGTCATATCACAAATCCTGGTAGCGGATCAGTTCGATGCCGAGTTGGTTAATTTGTTCCTTCACCCGCGGACTCACGAGGGCGTCGAATTCGTGCTTAAATTCATCCAGCGACGGATGCGAGTAAAGCTCGGAATCGCCCGGCGGCAGTTCCGGCAGCAACTTCAAAACGTATTCCTCGTCCACATGGGAATCCTGCAGCAGCCCGAACGTGATTTGCGCATGCTTGATGCCGCGTTGCCGCAGCGGTTCGCGGGCACGGCTGGAAAGCCATTCGTAAATTGCCGCGTGCGAAACGCGATAAAACCAGCGTCCGCGCGCCATGCGCCGGCTGCGCGCAAAACAATCACGGGTGAACCGCATCTGGCGGATGCCCAGTTTTTCCGCATCGTCCATCAACATCCGGAAAACAACCGGATGCAGATGCAGGTGCAAGTGGCCGTTGACGTGATCGAGCGGCAGCCCGGTGGCGTGGAACCGCGCAAACTGCGCGTGGATTTCCGCTCGCAGCGGTTCGCGCAGTCTGCGATTGAAAAAATATTGAAAACCGGCGCCGACGGCGTTGTGGGAAAATTCGCCGCGCGGGTTGACGAGGCCGGGGATATTTTCCGGCGGCAGCGCGGAGTGTCCGCAGAGCAGCGTGAGATGCAAGCCGACACCCAGCTTGGGATTTTCCTTTGCCAGCTTGACAGCCTCGTCGAAGCCGGGTTCGTTCACCATCAGGCTGGCGGTGGTCAAAATCCCCTCGCGATGCGCGCGGATGACGGCCTGGTTGATGGAGTGGGAGCGGCCGAAATCATCCGCGTTGACGATGAGGCGGCGAAGGGATGGCCGATGGTCAGTGCGGTCCATAATTGGATGCGGTTGCGCCGACCGCCAACCGCAACCAGCTTTGAAGAATCAGAAAGATTTTATATCCATTGCTGAGCCGTGCCGGTTGCGGGCCGAAAACGTTGAACTGTTGTCGTTCCAGTTTGAGCAGCAGCCGCCAGTAAACCGAACCCATCAATTCGGCGGCGACCATGGAACGCCGGTCCTCCGTGGGCAGGGTTTCGCGGGCGAGGCGGTAGAAATCCCTGGCGCGGGCGGCAACGCTATCGGCGAGTTTGAGGTAGCGATCGGAGTATTGGCTCTTGAAAATTTCGTCTTCGGTCACGCTGAATTTGTTTAACTCGGAGAGGGGCAGATAAATCCGGCCGCGTTCGGCATCTGTGCGCACGTCGCGCAGAATGTTGGTGAGTTGCAGCGCCTTGCCGAGATAAATGGCGTAATTGCGCGTCGCGGGATTTTTATAGCCGAAAATTTCGATGCTCAACAAACCGACAACCGATGCGACGTGATGGCAATATTTTCCCAGCGCCTCAAAATCTTCGTAGCGATTTTTCGCCAAATCCATCTCGCACCCTTTGAGCAAATCGTCGAACAACTCAAAGCGCAGGTTGAATTGCCGGATGACCGGCTGCAACTCGCGGTTCACGGGAAACTGCGGCGTTTGGTTTTCGCAAGCGCGTTTGATGTCCGCGCGCCATTCGGCGAGCCGGGCGCGGCGCTTTTCGACCGGAGCGGATTCCTCGTCAGCCACATCATCCACTTCGCGGCAAAAGGCATAGAGCGCGGCCATGGCGTCTCGTTTGGCGCGCGGCAACACCACAAAGGCGAGCGCCAGATTGGAGGCGCTTTTGCGAGTGATCGCGCGGCTGTGGTCCATCACGGTGGTGTGGTTGGCATCTGCCAACCAGGAGGTTTTTCCTCCCGGCGAACCGGCGGCAGCCCGCCATTTTGGGCCAGGGTGGGATTGAGTAAACGATGTTCATGGTGATGGCGGGATTTACGCCGCCGCCGACCCGGCTTGCGAAAGTAAAATGTCCAAACCAATGCGCCGATTGCCACCAAAGCGATGGCTCCAGCCATGATGAAAAAATCCACCCATTGTGGTGACATCTGGCCGATGGCTGTTGTTTCATCCATTATATCAAAAAAAGTCAGGCTTCAGATCATGGCCGGTTCCGTCACGGGCTTTCACCCGGAGCATTGTCGCCGACGTTCATGTTCAACCGTTGCATCCGGTAACGGAGCGAATGGCGGCTTAATTTAAGCTGTTCGGCGGCATGTGTCAGGCTCGAATCGCTTTCGGCCAGCGCGTGGGCGATCAATTCGCGTTCCAGGCGCGCCAGCGCGTCATCAAGCGATTCGTCGGGGGCAACCTGCATGGGCGCGGCTTTTTGCAGGCGGGTTTCAACCTGGAAATCCGGCAGGCTGGCCGGCTGGATTTCCCGCGTTGTTTCCAGAATCAGCGCGCGTTCGATGACGTTGCGCAATTCACGCACATTGCCGGGCCAGGTGTGCGAAAGCAATTTCTGGCGCGCGGCGGGCGCGATGCTGTCCACATTCTTATTCATCGCGGCGCGGAACATTTTCAAAAAATGCCCGGCCAGCAGCAAAACGTCTCCCTCCCGCTCGCGCAGCAGCGGCAGACGGAACTGCACCACGTTCAGGCGGTGGAACAAATCCTCTCGGAACTGCCCTTCGGCAATGGCCTGCACAATGTCGCGGTTGGTTGCGGCGATGAGGCGGACGTTGACCCGAAGTTCCTGTGTGCCGCCGACGCGGGTGAAGGTGCCGTCTTCGAGAAACCGCAGAAGTTTGGCCTGGAGCGGCTTGCTCATGTCCGCGATTTCATCGAGAAAAATCGTGCCGCCATCGGCTTCTTCAACACGGCCGGGCTTTTGTTTCACCGCGCCGGTGAACGCGCCCTTTTCGTGGCCGAACAATTCGCTTTCGAGCAGGGTTTCGGGGATGGCGGCGCAATTGATGCGGACATAACCGGCATCGCGCCGCTGGCTCAATCCGTGCAGCGCCCCGGCGACGAGTTCCTTGCCGGTGCCGCTATCGCCGAGAATGAGCACCCGCGCATCGGTTCGCCCGACGGTTTGGATGAGCTTTCGCAACTCGCACATCTTGGGCGATTCTCCCACGATCTGATCGAGGCCGAAGGTTTCGTTGGCGCGCGAGCGCAGCGCGGCATTTTCCCGCAACAATTGGTGCCGTTCGGCGCAGCGCGCCGCCGCATGGAGCAATTCCTCCGGTGCGAACGGCTTGGCCAGATAATCCATCGCCCCGGCCTGGATGGCCTGGACGGCGAGCTTGGGCGTGGCGTAGGCGGTGAGCATGATCGCCGGCAGGTCGGGCCATTGATTGTGGAGGCGGGCGAGAAATTCGTAGCCACTCATGCCGCCGAGGCGGGCGTCGGTGATGACCATGAAAAATTCCTCGCTCGCCAGCAGATTCAACGCCTCTTCGGCGGATTCGACTGCGCGCACGGCATAGTTCTCGCCCTTCAGCACCGTTTGCAAGGACAGGCGCATGTTCTTCTCGTCGTCCACGACGAGCACGGGTGGCAGCAGCGCGTTCATTGGGCTTGTTTCAGCAACGATTTCGCCGGGAAGGTTAACGTAAATTCGGCCCCTTTTCCAAGCTCCGATTCCACGCGCACATGACCACCGTAAAGCTCGACGTTATGTTTCACGATGGCCAGGCCAATGCCGGTGCCGCGCTCCTTGGTGGTATAGTAAGCCTCAAAAATCCGCTCGATTTTATCAGGCGCGATGCCCGGACCGTCGTCGCGCACGGAAATTTCAATCAAATGATCGCGGTGACAGCGAGCGGCGACCCGCACGTTGCCCTTGTCACCGAGTGCTTCGCGCGCGTTTTTCAAAAGGTTGACAATCGTTTCGGACAGGTGACCGTGCTGCATGAGCAGCGGCGAAAATCCCAGGCCATATTCGCGATGGACTTGAATGGCCGTTGGCATGGCGGGCGGAAACACCTGGGCGATGGCGCGGTTGAGTTCCTCAATGACGTTGAGTTTTTCGACGTGACCTTCGCTCAATTGCGCGTAACCCATGATTTGCGTGATGACCTGATCGGCGCGGGCGACTTCTTCCTGGATGATTTCGACCTGCTGCGTGGAGACGGTTTTGCCGTCACGCAAGGTGCGTTGCAGCGAGAACGCAACGTTGTTGATGACCGCCAGCGGGTTTTTGATTTGATGCGCAAATTCGGCGGCGAGACGTCCGGCGGAATGCAGTTGCCCTTCGCGCGCGGCAAATTCCTCCGCTTCCTCGGCGGCCAGCCGCTGGCGTTCCAACAGCGCCTGCAGGCCGTAGCAGCAGATGGTCGTCAGCAGCAGTACCGCCAGCCGCAGCAGAAACGGCTCGCCCCAATCATCGGCCGAGGTCAGGTCCAGCCCGCGCCGTGTGAGTTCATCCACATTTTGAGAAACCGAGATATCCAGCACGACCGCCAGCACGTAGCAGAGGCTGATGGCAAAATTCAAAAACAGTTGTGAAAACCCCGGCGGGATGCTCACCGCGTTGCGGATAATCAATACGACAAACAACCAAAAAAAAGTGCTGTCCAGGCCGCCGGTAATCAGCGTCATGCCCGCGATGAAAAGTCCGTCCACCAGACTGCTCGTGACCACCGTCCATTGCACAACCGCCAATGGCAGCCGTCCCATGTTCAACAGCAGGACAGCCAGCGCGATACTGGCGAGCGCGTAAAACCAAAAAATGTACTGAACCGTTTCAACCGCCACATCCAGCGTGCTTAACGCCTGCCCGAACCACGGCGTCGAAACAAATGAATAAAGAATGGCGCCGATGGCGACCGCCCTGACCGGCAGCATGACGTTCCGCTCCATGCTTTCAATGCGATGGAGCAACTGCGGTGGGTCGGGCGCCGGGATTTCCAGCGCGGTAAACAAACGTTTCAGCCATTGGGCATGGCTTGGTTTCATAATAAGCTCGCGGTCGGCCGGAAAAATCAGCGCAACAATTTCAACGCGCGCTGGGCAACCGCTTCCACCGGCCACATCCGGCCAATGCCTTCGTAACCGCAGGAAAGCATCCCCTCGTCCGGCCCGATGAATTCCACGCCGCGCGCCTTCAGCGTTTTTACATTCTGCTGCGTGGCCGGGTGCAGCCACATTTTCCCGTTCATCGCCGGCGCGATTAAAATGTTCGCCTTCGGATTCAACGCCAGCGCCAGGCACGTCAGCGCGTCGTCCGCCAGGCCGTGCGCCAGTTTTGCGATCACATTGGCCGTGGCCGGCGCAATGAGCAGCAGGCCGGCTTGATCGGCCAGTTCAATGTGCGTTGGTTTCCAGCCCTCCTCCGAGTCGAAGAGATCGGTCACGACTGGCTGGCGCGAAAGCACCTGGAACGGAAGCGGTGTGATGAACCGTTGCGCGTCGGCAGTCATCACCACGCGCACGCTGCACTTCTGCTTCGTCAGGAGACTGGCCAGGTCCGCCGCCTTGTGCGCGGCGATGGAACCGGTCACGCCTAAAATAATGTTTTTGTTCATATTCAACCGGGTTGCGGGTTGCGTGCCGCATCAAGTAATGGCCGCGAATGCTGCTAGACGCAACACGGAATACGAAGCTTGCCCGCTTAAAACTCCGGCGCCGGCGCCCGCGCTGCAAGCATCTTTTCCGCCTCAACAATCGCCAGCATCCGCCGCAAATCCTCCGGGATGGTCGTGCTGATCAAAAGATAATCGAAATCTTTCCACTGCGCGATTTCCTTCCGGGCGATGCCCAAACGCTTTTGGATTTCTTCCGGCGCATCCGAGGCGCGTTTTTTTAATCGCGTTTCCAGCACGGCGATGGAGGGCGGAGTCAAAAACACAGTTACCAGCGCCTGTTTCAATTCCGGATCGGCCAGCGCCCGGTCGTGGATGGTCGCCGCGCCCTGCACGTCCACGTTCAGCAGCACATCCCGGCCACGCCGCAATTTGTCCAGCAGCTCGGAGCGCAAAAGGCCGTAACTGCGGCCAAAAACCGTCGCGTGTTCGATGAACTCGCCCGCTTGCGCGCGCCGCTGAAATTCCGCCGGTTCAAAAAAATAATAATCCACGCCGTCCTTTTCGCCGGGCCTCGGCGCGCGGGTGGTGCAGGTGATGGCGCGGGTCATGTCCGGCCGCGCGGCAAGCAACTGCTGGCACAACGTCGTCTTCCCGCCGCCGGAGGGGGCGGAAATCAGGATGAGCAATGGACTGGCGTTTGGCATTGAAAATGACTAATTGCTAAATCCAAATGACTAAATAATGACGAAGCTCGAATGACAAAACATCTCCGGCGTTGGTCGCGGAAGCTTCAGGATTAGTCATTGGGCATTCTTTAGTCATTATGGTTTGGGAATTCGTCATTTCGTTGTCATTCCACATTTTGCGCCTGTTCGCGAAATTTTTCCAATTCCGCCTTCAGCGCCACCACCTCGCGCGCAATCAGCGCGTCATTGGCCTTTGACCCGATGGTGTTGATTTCGCGGTTCATTTCCTGCGCGAGAAAATCCAGCGTGCGGCCCACCGGCTCCTTCGATTTGCCGCAATCCTCAAACTGCTGGAAATGGCTTTGCAGCCGCGTCAATTCCTCTGAAATATCCGAGCGGTCGGCGAACAAAACAATTTCCTTCAACAGCCGTTCGTCGTCCGGCGCGGGCGATGCCAGCCCGGCATTCTTGATGCGCTCGACGAGCTGCTGGCGGTAGCGCTCCGCCGTCTGCGGCGCCTGTTTCTGGACGCGCCCGGCGCATTGGCGCATGACTTCGATGCGTGCGGCCAGGTCCTGCGCCAGATGCGCGCCTTCGCGTTCGCGCATTTTCACCAGCGCGGCCAACGCCGGTTTCAACGCCTTTTCGACGACGGGCCAGATGTTTTCCGCATCCACCAAATCCTCATCCGTCTGGAACACCCCCGGCGCGCGGACGATTTGATCCAGCGTCATTTCACCGGACAATTTCAACTGTTTCGCCAGCCGCGCCAGTTCCGTCGCGTAAGCCTTGGCGAGCGGCAGGTTGAGGTGGGCGCGCGCCGCCGATTTGCCGTTGGCGGCGTGGAGGGTGATGCGCGCCGTGACGCGCCCGCGCGCGACCCGGGCGTTGATGGCGTCGCGGATGGGCGCTTCGAGCATTTCCAGTTCGCGCGGCAGGTTCACGGAAATTTCCGTCTGCCGGCGGTTCACCGCACTGAGTTCCGCGGTGATTTTGAAGCCGTCCCGCGCACTCTCGCCCCGACCATAACCCGTCATGGATTTCATCGGGGTGAAATATGCAAAAATCCCGCGCGTCAGGCGAACAAATTTTCAAGCGCCTCGTTGGAGTTCAAGCTTCAGCTTGTCCTTGAAACAGGCTAAGGGACCGGCGCACGGCGGCTGCGTCTGGCCGGGCAGCTTTGCTGGTCGGCGCGCAAAATGAAGGTGGTGGGCTTGCGCGGCCGGCATGAAACATTAAGACCATTGAATGAAATTAACGTCGTCTTTGGCAATAAAATCGGACGCGCCGGCGATTTTTAGATTGCCAGTGCGGTGATTTGCCTTTAAACTCCGGTTGCAACCTTTGGGTTAAGGTTATGTTTTTTGGCGTTGATTATTATCCTGAACAGTGGGTCTTTCCTTATGCCGGCACCGCCGACAACCCCGAGGGCGCTTGGGAAAGCGATGCTGAATTGATGGCCAAAGCCGGCGTCAATGTTGTCCGTATCGGCGAATTTTCCTGGGGACTTTGCGAGCCAGAAGAAGGCAAATACGATTTTTCCTGGCTGCGTCGCGTAATGGACATCATGGCACGGCACGACATCAAAGTCGTGCTCGGCACGCCCACCGCCGCGCCACCCATCTGGCTGGCCAAAAAACATCCGGAAATTCTGCCAATTGATGAGGATGGCCGGGTCAAGCACGAGGGCACGCGCCGCGCCGTTTGCTTTAACAACGATATTTTTTGGAACACCTCCAAGCGCCTGGTCGAAAACATGGCCCGCGCCTTGGGCGATCATTCCCAATTGATCGCCTGGCAGATTGACAGCGGCCTGGGTGGACATCAAACCGAGTGGTCGTTCAACGAAGATTCGCGCCTGGAATGGCAAAACTGGCTCAAGTTGAAATATGAAACGGTCGGGAGCCTGAACGACCGGCTCGGCTTGCGTTATTGCGGCCAGGTGGTTTCCTCCTTTGATGAGGTGCCGATGCCCATGCACGCGCCCACCGCGCACAACCCGGCGCTGGTGCTGGACTGGCACCGGTTTTGCAGCGACGCCATCATCGCCTTTGTCCGAATGCAGGCGGATGTCCTGCGTGAAATTTGCCCCGACCATCCCGTCACCGTCAACCTGCGCGCGCTCCAGCGAAAATTCGATCACTTCGACATGGCTGCCGCCGTGGACTTCGTTTCTGCTGAAAGCAACGCGGCCATCAAGACCAAATCCGCTGAACTCGCCTGTGACATTGATATCCTCCGCTCGCTGAAAAAATCGGACATCAAAACCCCCGACGGCGATTGCGGCTTCTGGGTCATCGAACAAAAGGCCGGCCAGGTCAACTGGCAGGACGTCAACTCGCTCGTGCGTCCGGGCGTCATCCGGCTGTTCACCTACCAATTGATTTCGCGGGGCGCCAGCGGTGTGCTTTATTATCGCTGGCGGCAGTCGCGCATCGGCAACGAAAAATTTTCCGGCGCCTTGGTGCCGCACCACCTCGAAGGCAGCACGCGCGCCTTCAAGGAAATCAGCCAGATCGGCGAGGAGTTGAAACTGCTCGCCCCCGCCATCAAAGACACCAAAGTCGTGGCTGAGGCCTGCATTCTTTACTCGCATGACAACGACTGGACGCTGCAACAGCCGATGCAGCCGAACAAGTTTTTCAACCTTCGCGAGCACATTCAACTCATCTACAACGCGCTCCACGACCGGAATATCTCCGTGGATTTTGCGCGGCCAGCGGAAGACCTTTCGCAATACAAAATCGTTTTCGCGCCATCGCTGCACCTGCTGTCCGATGGCGAGGCCGACCGGCTTAAACTGTACGTCCAAAACGGCGGCACGCTCGTCGGCACGTTCAATACCGGCCTTGTCAATCAACATGGCATCGCGCCTGACACCGGCTATCCGAACGACATGATTGACATGTTCGGCCTGGAGGTTTTGGAATTCGACCCCATTCCGCCCGGCGAGGAAAATCACCTCACCTTCAAGGGCGCGTTCCCGACCAGCCATTTGCATCCGGCGCGGCTGTGGTGTGACATCATCGAGCCGAAGGGCTGCCAGATTTTGGCGACTTATGCGAAGGATTTTTACGCCGGACGCCCCGCCATCACCATGAACACCTTCGGCCTCGGCAAGGCCATTTACGTTGGCACCCTGAGCCATCAGCATTTTTATCACGACCTCGTTTCCTGGTTGCGCCAGATGTGCGGCCTGCAGCCCCTGCTGAAGGTTCCTGAAAACATTGAAGTCAGCATGCGCCAGAAGGAAGGCACGCGCGTGTTCTTTCTGCTCAACCACCAGAACTCGCCCGTGCGCATCCAATTTTACAAGCCCATGCACGATTTCCTCACGGGCAACACGTTTTCCGGCAACTACGACCTCCCGCCGCACGGGGTGCTTGTCCTTGACGAACATCCCGAAGACAAAATGTCTGGCGGCGACGCCTGATTTGCGGTTTGTTTTGCGGTGGTGAATTTTCCCGAAGCCACCCTTGCCGCCCTGGCGCTGTTGAGTCTTGCCCTCGCGTTCTGGCAATGGCTCGCCGCCCGGCGTTTCCCACTGCACCGGCGCGCCGCCGATTTTTCCTTTGCCCCCGCCATCACCCTGCTCAAACCGCTCAAAGGCTGTAACACCACCACCGCCGCATCGCTCCAAAGCTGGTTTGATCAAAATTACTCCGGCCAGATTCAAATTCTGTTCGGTGTCGCTGACGCCGGTGATCCGGTATGCCAGATCGTTCGCGAACTCATTAAAAAAAATCCCGGCCGCGACGCGCAGCTTGTCGGCTGCGCTGAATCACTTGGCACCAACGGCAAGGTTTCCACGCTCATTCAACTCGAACGGCTGGCCAGACATCCGCTGATTCTGGTCAGCGATGCCGACGTGCGCGTGCCGCCGGATTTTCTTGCCAGCATTGCCGCGCCGCTGCGCGATTCAAAAACCGGTCTGGTCAACTGCTTTTACCGGCTCGCGAATCCCGTGACAGCCGCCATGCGCTGTGAAGCCATTGCCATCAACGCCGATTTCTGGAGCCAGGTTTTGCAATCCGCCAGCCTCAAGCCGCTCGATTTTGCCCTCGGCGCGGTCATGCTCACGCGCCGAAAACTGCTCGAAAAAATCGGCGGGTTCAGCGCGCTGGCTGACTGTCTGGCGGATGATTATCAACTCGGCCACCGCATTGCCAAAAAGGGCCATCAAATTGCGCTTTGCCCCGTCGTCGTGGATTGTTGGGACGCGCCGATGAACTGGCGCGACGTCTGGAAACATCAACTGCGCTGGGCGCGCACCATCCGCGTCTGCCAGCCCGTGCCGTATTTTTTCAGCATCCTGTCCAACGCCACGTTCTGGCCGCTGCTGTGGTTGATGGCATCGCCCGTCCTGTCGAAAACAATTTGCGCGCCGCTGGCCGCCATTGCTCTTTTGTTGATGCGAATCGTCATCGCGCAAAATCTTCAGCGCCGGTTCCTGCCGTCGCGCGACCAGCTTGCGCCACCGTGGCTGGTGCCGGTGAAAGATTTGCTGCAGGCGGCAGTTTGGCTGGGCGCATTTTTGGGGAACACCGTCGAATGGCGCGGACAAAAAATGCGTTTGCGCCGGGATGGAACCTTGAGGGTAGAACAGTAACCGTCTGCGTGTTCAGCTTCAGCGCGGACGCCCCGGAAGCTTTTTTAAACGGTTTGTGGAAAGCCGTGCTGCCTATGGGGCTTGTGGCTGGGGCAAGGCCGTCTGACACGACTCGAGCTGGTGGCGGATGGCTTCTGCGAGCGGGCCATTGCCCTGGGCCGTCGCCAGGTTCAAAGCTTGCTGGAAATGTTGAATGGCCCCAGCCAATTTCCCCTGTCTGGCCAGGGCGACGCCCAAATTAATGTGGGCGTTGGCGTAATCCGGGTTGAGTTGGAGTGCCCGTTCGAAGTGTTCAGCGGCTTCAACCAGCTTGTCTTGTCTGGCCAGCGCGATGCCCAGATTATTGTGGGCTTCGGGGCTGTCCGGATTGAGCTGGAGCGCCCGCTCGAAATGTTCAACGGCTTCAACCAGCCTGTCTTGTCTGGTCAGCGCAATGCCCAAATTATTGTGGGCTTCGGCGCTGTCCGGGTTGAGTTGGAGTGCCCGCTCGTAATGGCCGATGGCTTCAGCCAATTTTCCCCGCCCGGCCAGCGCGATGCCCAGATTGATGTGTGCCTTGGCATAATCCGGATTGAACTGGAGTGCCCGCTCATAATGTTCAATGGCTTCAGCCGATTTTCCCTGCCTGGCCAGCACGATGCCCAAATTATTGTGGGCGTTGGCATCCTCCGGGTTAAGCTGGAGCGCCCGCTGGAAATGTTCAATGGCTTCAACCAAGCTGCCATGGTCGGCCAGCGCGACGCCTAAATTATCGTGGGTCACATAATTTTCCGGTGTGACAGCGAGCGTATGTGTCCACAACGATTCACTGTCGCACCAATAGGCGGTTTGGCGGTGGGCATCCGCCGCTAAAACCGCCAGCACCAGGGCCATGATGCCTCCCAACATCACGCGGCGGTGGCGCCAACCCGCGCCTAAATCCGCTCCCAACCACACCACCATCATAGACAATCCGATCTGGGGCAAATAGGTGTAGCGATCCGCATGCGCCTGCTGGGAAACCTGGACCAGCCCGATTACCGGCACCAGCATCCCCAAATACCACAACCAGCCCACCATCAGGAAAGGGCGTTTTCGGCGCCAGACAACCACTCCCCCGGAAACGGCCGCCAGAAATAGCGCCGCAAAAAAAACCTCCCCGGTCGGCGGGCGGCTTGTCGAATAGGGATAAAAAGGCGCCAGCCCGGCCGGATAAAACAGCTGCCCGATATAGGTGGTGCAAGACATGAGCGCGTTGCTGGCGCGCAGCGCAAATGGCAGTTGCTCCCGGGTCAGAATGGCTTTCTGTTGCGCCAGCAACGTCACGGCGCAACCCACCACGGCCAGCACCAGCAAGGGAATTTTCTCAAGCAGTAGCCGGCGCGGAACCCCAAACCATTTCCGCCCGCCCGCGAATTGGGCGAAACGCCCCAGCGGCCAGTAGTCCAGCAGCAGCAATACGAACGGCAGTGTGACCACCATGGGTTTGGACAACAATCCCATCGCAAACAGGAATATCACCCCCAGGTAACGGCCGGGGGAAAACGGACGGCGCCCATGGCGCTCGTAAGCCCAGAGTGTCAGCATGAAAAACAGGCCGCTCAACACGTCCTTGCGTTCCGCCACCCACGCCACCGATTCGACCCGCAACGGATGGACCGCAAACACCGCCGCCACAAACGCACTGCGCCACAGTGCGCCGGTCAGGTTTCGCAGCACCAGAAACAGGAGCATGGCGTTTACGGCTTGCAACAGGACATTGGTCAGATGATGCCCGCCCGCCCACAACCCATACAACTGACAGTCCAGCATGTGAGAAATCATGGTCAGCGGATGCCAGTTGAATACCATGATATGGGTAAAGACCCACTCGACGCCTTTCAGACTGATGCCTTGGGTGACCACCCTGTTCTCATAGACATAAAGAGAATCGTCATAATTAACAAATTCATGATACAAGGTCTGGCCAAAAACGGCCCAGACGCCCAGAGCCAGAAAAAGGCAGACGGCGAAGGACAGCCTGTGATTGGACGGTTGAACTTCCGTCGGCAAGGGATTGCCGCCCGGGCCGGCCAGGGGACTGGAATGCGCCGGCGATCCGGTTTCATCGTGAAGCTGGCTCTTCGGGTGTTGGCTCATGCAATTTTAAACCCAACGGCGTTCTGGTAGTTGGCGGATGCTAGTCCGAAGCCCTTTTCGTGAACTGTCAATTCAGCCCGCCTACACGCTATGACGCGGCAGCCTTCGCCCTTGCTGCGCTTCGAGCGAAGGCTGGTGGGCGATGAGGGATTCGAACCCCCGACCGTCTCCGTGTAAAGGAGCTGCGCTACCACTGCGCCAACCGCCCATAAACCATTTATTTACTAGCCGATTTCTGTGATTTGATAAACGCCATTTTTTGATTGACACCCCCACTTGTCACCCCCATTATTCGGGCATGAGCAAACGTCCGAGCACCAGACAGCTCTTGGTCAAGATCCCAAATTATCCGTGTCTTTATCGGCATAAAGTCAGCGGGAGATATTATGGGATAAAGAAATATCGCGGCAAGAGGAAAGAACATTCCCTCGAAACGACCGACCGAAAACTTGCCGAGCGCAAACTCAAAAAATGGATCGCCGATCTGGACACGGTTGATGCAACCGCCGAAAAAATAACGCTTGGCGGACTGTTGGACAAATTTCAAACGGTTCGACAAGGGTTTTCCAAGTCCACACGGGATACCGAACGCAGTATTATCAACAAATTGAAAAGGACTTGGCCCGCAGGGCTTGACTTACGCGTGTCAGAAATCAAACCGTCAATGCTGGACGAATGGATGGCGCAGCAGGAGGGCGGCCTCAAAAATTCCTCCTACAACCGGTTCACGCAGTTTCTAAAACTGCTGTTTGAGTTGGCTGTAGCCGATAACATGATCGCCGAATCCCCTGTTGCGCGGATGAAACGCACATGGAAACGGCCGCAACAGCCAGTCAGGAACATCCCCACACAGGAGCAGTTTGAGGTGATTGTAAAGAACATCAGATCGCAGGAATTTAATAGAGTAGCGGAACAATCGGCTGATTTCATCGAATTCATGGGGCTGGCTGGACTCGGGCAGGCGGAAGTGAGCGCGCTCACTTTGGGAGATATTGATTGGAAAATGAACCGGATTCAGGTTCGGCGCCGGAAAACGGGCGAGCTCTTCTTTGTCCCAATTTATCCGCACCTTAAGCCTTTGCTCGAAAAAATATGCAAAAAGTTTCCCCAACCCACCTCTCGCAGCCAAAAACTGTTTGAAATAAAAGACGCGCACAAGGCTCTGACGAATGCTTGTCAGCGACTTGGTTTCCTCCACTTCGGCCAACGTAACATCCGCCAATTTCTGATTCGTCGGCTTTGGCAATCCGGTGTTGATTACAAACTGATTGCAAAATGGCAGGGACACCGGGACGGGGGAAAATTGATTTTGGACACATATACAGAAGTTTTTAGCGCGGCGGACACGGATTTCGTATGCGCAGAAACAGTTGAGTTCTGTGGGAACTTTGCCAGAGGAAATCAATCGCTTAATCACCGACCCAGTGAAAGAGGGGCTGGCACAAATTCAAGATCGAATCGAAAAAACCATTCTTCCCAAAATTAAGGAGCAGCGAGTGCGAGAATTAAGACTTTTGAGTCTTAATTCTCAGTTGGGAGAAATTACAGTCACCATCAAAAGCAAAAAGGAGCAGGTGCAAGCGCTCCAAACCAAACTGCAATCCCTCACGCCGGAACAACAAACCATAATCCAAGCTCACGACCTTTTGAGCCAACAAGACCAGTGGCTAGTTGTTATTCACTTCTGGGAATTTCCGTGATTGCTCCCGGTGGACTGGCCGTGAGTGCGGGCAATTTTATCGTGACCACACCGCCCAAGCCCGGCTTCCAAGCCATCAGCTTTGCGGGGGGAAATGTGAGCCTGACCATCACCGGCACGGTGGCGACCAGCTACACCATCATGGCGGTGACGAATCTGGCGGATACGAACTGGGTGCCGCTGCTGACCACCAACCCCGCCGCCCTGCCGTTCACCTTTGTGGACACCAACAAACTGCCCCAACGCTTCTATCGCGTAAGCGGACAGTGAACCGTTGGAAAATACTATCGCTACGTTGAGACAAGCTCAGAAAGTGATCCTCCAATTACTCGTCGCCCCCTTCTGAGCGCCGCGTGCTTGTTGTGGCCTTGGGTGTCTGCACTTCGGTGGCTGGAAAATCGCAATGCGGCCAAAAGGACGTTTGACACACAACTTGCGTTCCGGGGGACAAAAGCGCATTTTTTCATCACGCAAAACAAAAAACCGCCAATGAAAAAATATTGCTGGGTTCTGCTCATCGCCTTCGCCGCCGGCCTGCGCGCCGCCGATGCGCCTAAAATCAATTCGAGCAATTCGCCCGCCGCCGCCACCAACGAGCCACCGGCCGCAAAAGTCGAGGCCGGGAAAATCCCCGACGCCACCCACAAGCCGGTCTGCACGACGAACACCGTGGCCATTGCCGGCCAACGGGTTACTTACGTGGCCGAGACGGGCATGTTGCCGCTGCTCAAACCCGACGGCACTTCCCGCGCGTCCGTTTTTTACGTCGCTTACACCCGTGCCGGCCAGACCAACAAGTCCGCGCGGCCGGTCACGTTTTGTTTCAATGGCGGTCCCGGCTCGTCATCCGTCTGGCTGCACCTCGGCGCGCTGGGCCCGCGCCGGGTAAAGATGAACGAGAACGGCACGCTGCCGCCGCCGCCGTTCGGCCTGGTGGACAACGAATATTCCATTCTGGCGGACAGCGATCTGGTGTTCATTGATCCGGTCGCCACCGGGTTCAGCCGCCCGGTGAAGGACGAAAAGGCCAGCCAGTTCTTCGGCGATTCGGCCGACCTCGATTCCATCGGTGAATTCATCCGGCTCTGGACGACGCGGCACGAACGCTGGCTCTCACCGAAATATCTTTGTGGCGAGAGCTATGGTGTCTATCGCGCGGCGGGGCTGGCCGACCATTTGCGCTCGCGTTGCGGGATGTATTTGAACGGGTTGATTCTCGTTTCCGGCGTTCTGGATTTTGGGACCATCTGGAACAATGCGGGCAATGACACGCCTTACCCGCTCTATTTGCCCGCTTACACGGCGGCGGCTCATTTCCATAAAAAACTGCCGCCCGATCTGGCATCCGACCTGCCCAGGGCGCTTGCCGAGGCGCGCGAATTTGCCCGGGGCGCATACCCCGCCGCCTTGCAGCAGGGTGATGCGCTGTCCGCCGATGAACGCAATAAAATCGTTGCCGAACTCGCGCGGCTCACCGGCTTGAAGCCGCAAGTCATCGAGGACAACCATCTGCGAATTGACGAAGGCGTGTTCCGCAAACAATTGCTGCACGACCAGGGCCTGATCCTCGGCGCCTACGACGCGCGCATCACCGGACGCGACGATGATCCCGCTGCGCCGTATCCGGATTTTGATCCGTCCAGCGCGGCCACGCTCGGACCGTTTTCCGCGGCAATGAACAGTTACGCCCGCGGAGAATTGAAATTTGAGGATGATTTGCCCTACGAAATCCTGGCCGGCGTGCAGCCATGGAATTACGGCGTCCGCAATAACTACGCCAACGCCGCGGAAAAGCTCGCCGCCACGATGAACCAGAATCCTTACATGCGGATACTCGTGCTGGGCGGACGGTGCGACCTGGTCTGCCCGATGGACACGATGCGTTACGCGCTCGAACACATGCAGCTCGCCGCCGATTATCGCACGAACATCACCTACGCCGCGTTTGAAGCCGGCCACATGATGTATATCAACCTGCCGGACCTGAAAAAGATGCAGCAGGACCTGGAAAGTTTCCTGAAGCCGTGATTTGCAGATGCCGGGGTGACGAGGCTTCAACCGCTTCCGCTTTTAAAGCGAGCCTCCTTACGTGGACTCCTGCGTTTTATTCGTGGACGCGAATGAGGGTTTTGACGGCATGATTGCCCGCGGCCATGGATTGGAACAGTTCCGGCAACCGCGAGAGCGGGCATTCGCCATCCACAAACTCCGCCGCGCGTACCACGCCCGCTTCGATGAATTCCAACGCCCGCCGGATCGTGCGCGGTGTGTGATGGAAACTCGCGAGCAGGGTTAGATTGGAATAATGGATGAGCGTGGTGTCGAGGGTGATGCTGGTGCCGGCCGGACAGCCGCCAAAGAAATTCACCGCGCCGCCTTTGCGCACGAGATGCACGGCGGCTTCCCAAACCGCCGGCTGGCCGACCGCCTCAATCACCGCGTCGAAATGCGTTTTTGTTGCTTCGTGAACTTTGGTGACCAGTCCGCTGCCATCGCCGATGTCAACCACCTCGTCCGCGCCGAGCCGTTGCGCGGCTGCCAGTCGCGGCGCGCGCCGGCCGGCGACGGTGACGTGGCAGCCAAGTTTTTTGGCCAGCGCTACAAACATCAAACCAATCGGCCCGGCGCCGAGGACCAGCACGTTTTGGCCGGAGCGCAATTGGGTGTCCGCGACGCCCTGAACGACGCAGGCGAGCGGTTCGACGAGCGCGGCGTCGCGGAAATCGGTTTCCGGTTTGAGGCGCAACAAGTTTTTCTGGACGAGCGGGGCGGGAACAACGATGGATTCGGCATAGGCGCCGTTGAGGAACAGCAAATCCTCGCAAAGGTTTTCCTGGCCGGTGCGGCAATGGAAACAGCCGCCGCACGGCGCGGAATTGGCCGCGACCACCCGGTCGCCGATTTGCCAGTTTGTGGCAGCCGCCGTGAGTCGGCTCATTTCAATTCCCGATTTTTCAGAGCGAGTGGACTCACGTCCGCTGCTGCTGGAAACCTCACAAACCACTCCCGCAAATTCGTGGCCGAAGACGGCGGGCGGCACGATCATTTTGGCGTGATAACCGCGTTTGAAGACTTTCAAATCCGTGCCGCAGGTGAGCGCGGCTTCGACGCGGATGCGGACTTCGCCCGGTTTGAGCGCGGGCGGCGCAATGTCCTCGATTTGAATTTTTTCCTTGCCGTGCAGGATGGCGGCTTTCACGCCGGTAGTTTATGGGCGCCAGCGGGCCGGCGGAAGCAATTTCCCGGTCCAGAAAAAAACTGCCAATTCGGTAAGCCGGTCGTTGGCACAGCAAAAAAAACGGGCTGCGGAGTGCCGCAGCCCGCCCGATTGGGATGGAAATCACTGACCCATCCATTGGCCGCGAATGATGGCCTTGGATTGCGGGCACATGGGCGGGAGCCCGCCTTGGTTGCTAAAGTTCGTATCAAATCCCCAATTACGCTTGGGGACGCCGTAAACGTTGCCATTCCAGGCATTGGTCGCGTAGATGCTGGGGAACAAGACGACAATGGAGCCGTTGTAGGTTAAAGCCGGGCTGGGGTTGCCCCAGTTCTCCAGCAGGCGTAAAAAGTTTTCCACCCCGCCGCTGTAACTTGAATTGGTTGATTGGACAATGCCTTCCAGTGCCGCGGCGTTGATGGTGGTGGCTACGGGAACACGGCTGCCGACACCGAGGCTTGCGTTATTGGTATCGGCCCATTTGGTGGAAAGAATGGTGATGGCATCGCCCATAACCGCACAGGGATACGTGTAGGTCACGTCGCCGAGATTCGTGGAGAAATGGGTGCCATCCGTGGTCGTGTTTAAATTGCCCAGCACATAAAGCGCCTGGGGCGTGGAGACGGTCAGGCCATAGGAGCCGTACAATTGCTGTCCGTTGATGATACGCACGGCCGGCAGAGTGGAGCTGCCTGAAACACTGTTATAAACAGAAATGGAATCAATGGGGTGGGTTTTGTGTGACTGGCACATTTGATTCCATCGGTAGCCTTCATAGGCGGTGTTGGTGAGCCAGTTGTTGAGCAAGGCCACATCAATCTGGACAGCTTGCACCGTGTCTTGTTCGCGGTAGTCGTAGAAAGTAACGTTGGTTATCCACGGGAAACTGGAGGCGACGCGGATGAAGTTTGTCGTGGGTGTGGGCAAGTTCGGAGAATTGGTGGTGAAAATCGTTTTGGCACTCCGGTTTGAAATCGTGCAAAGCTCGTTGTTCGTGAGTTTGTTCAAATAGGGGTTGTTGAACGCGTCTTGAAAGGTGACGTAGATATTGGTGCCCAGGTAGCCATTGACGCCGAAAGAGGCGTTGGAAATGATGAGATCGCAGGAGTTGAAATTAAACATCAGGCCGTTGGTCGAATACGCGGCATCGGATCCTCCAGCATAGGCTGCCGGCGGTATGTTCAGAATGGCTTCGGCATTGGTGGGAGAAGTGTTGGTGCCGGTGTTACCGACGCCGATCGGCAGGGTCAGCGCATCGTTGCCGGAGGTTGGCTGTGCCGGACTCAAAAGAGTGAAATTCGGAGGGGCGGTGCCGTCGGTTTTGCCTGTGCAAAAAGGATCGGTGCTGGAGATGTTGACCTGTCCGACGGCGGAAACCCTGGAATTAAAGGTAAGGTTTGCCGTCCCCGCCCAAATGCCCGCATTGGAGAAGACCGGACCATTGATGGTCATGACGCTGCCAGGATCAATTTCCAGATTGATGTTATAGAAGATGGCGAATTGAAAAACAGGGATGGATGCAAATTGAACATTCTGTATGACGGTGGCCGGCACGCTGCCGCCTTGACCGACTGGACTGACTGGCGTGGCGGTGGCGGTTACCGTCACCGGCGTTGGAAAGCCGAACAATCCGGAAAACTGCGAGTCCAGGGGTTGCGTAACGGGCGCGATCGGGCCGATGTAAACATCAACATTCATCTCGCTGGCGTTTGTGCCGCTGAAAACGTATTGGACGGGCCAGTTGGTCTGCGGAATGGAGAGCGAGGCGTAGTAACTTGCGTTCGTGAGGCATTGAGCCAGGAAGTCACGCTCCATATTGGCAAGAATCAGTTCCGTGGCGCCCTCGGCGGCGTATTCGCTCCCCAGGAACTGATTGTTCCGGGCGGTTACATTGGCGTTGCTGGAGACCCAATACATGAAGCTGGCGAAGAGTATCAAGGCGGCCACCAGGAAACCCAGCACGATGAGCAAGGCGATGCCTGATTGATTCCGCCGGACGGGTCTGAATGGAATTTTCATAATGTTCCTTTGATTTTTTAATCAATCGTGCGGCGCGTGGCCCGCGTCCGCAGTTGGTAAAAGTCGTACATGTTGCCCGGGCCGACTGCCGCCACCGGATATTCCCATTGGTAGAATTGCAGGATTAACTCAAAACAACGGCTGTTTTGGTTGTTATTGGTCAGGTTGCCCCGATAATCCTCGGCTAGGAAAATGACGGTGTTCGTGATGTAACTGGCCAGAACCCTGGGCGTGCTGAAGTTGGTGCCGCCGGTCGTCGTCGTGCACATTTTCAGTTGGTTGGTGGTGGAGGTGGTATCCAGATAGAAAAGCGTAAACTTGGTCGTATCCGTGTTGGTGAAAACTTGCAACGCATTTCCCTGCGCGTTGGTGGTTATGGAGTCAGGAGTAAACGTTGGAACGTTGCCGGAAACAGTGCAGTTTCCCACCTGGAGCGTTTTCGCCTCGCGAATGGAATCCCGGACTATATTCATCGCCTGGCGTCCGCCACTGGTCGCGGACACCTTGGTGGCCGCCAGCGTGTACATGCGCAGTGCGAAGAGTTGAGTGGCAACTATCGCCGCCACCACCAGCGAGAAAACCCCGAGGTTGATCATCATTTCCACCAACGTGAAAGCGCGAACGGTCGTTGGGTGTGAACTCACCCGGTTGTTTGGAGAAGTTTTCATTCGTCAGGCGCGCGCAGCGTGATCACGGTGTTGGTATAGCATTGCCCGGTTTTTGCAAACATCCATACGGCATCCGACTGGACTTGTCGCAACGGCGGGTTGACCGAAATTTGTGTGACAGTGATGTAATTGGTGACCCAAAATGCAAAGTTCGTTGAATCGGGGGTTCCGGTGCTGGGAATGTCGAGTGTGTTCGTTTGAACATTGGGCACCACCACGCCGCTGGAGTTGGTCGTCGGAGGAAGTTCGTCGCCCGTCCCCGGCCCATTCGTTGGCGGGAACTGTTGCGAATTCCATTGGGCGCACCGTGCCTGTTCGATTCCCTGGGAGGCATACGACTGTGCGGCCAGCGACATGGAACTGTATTCCGCCATGCGATTGGCCTGCACATAGCCATACATCAACCCCCCCATCGCCAGCAATATGATCATCACCGCTATCATGGATTCCACCAACGTGAATGCATTGGCAGCAGTCCTTATGTCAGCTTGTTTAAAGCGAACCAGCATAATGGATAAAATTGAATTTTCGCTAATGGCGTCTCTTTTCCGCCGGACGAGAGTTTTAAGCATGGTACGTGCCATCATGAAAGGGGATGTCCGTATTTACAGCCCTTGCCCGTTGTGTCGCGGGACCTTGCGCGCCGGTGTGCCGAAGACTGTCGCGGCGCGTCGAATTAACTTTTGGAACACCATCCGCCGGACGGTTGCTCTCCGTTACGCCCAAGCTTTCGTGTCTTGAAAATGGACAGCGAAACCGGTGTACCAACGGCTTCAGGCAAATAAGCCTCTCGTATCAAGTCTCGATTCGCCGGCCGGGTGGCGCTTTCACAAAATTTGTTTCCCGCAAATAAATCGGCTCCAGCTTTTCACCCGCCACAAAATCGCTTCGGCTCAAGGCGAGTTGTCCCAGCATCGCCGCTCGGGGGAAAACCATCCGGCCATTCCCAAACCATCGCGTCACCTCCGGCCCGATCAAGATTTCATTCGCGCTGGCCCGCGATTCAACCTCCACCCGCGTCAAAATCCGCAGCGGCTCAATTTCCTTCCGGCCCGCCGCCGAAATGTCGTACAACGCCAGATAAAATTCATTTCGTTGCGCGTCAATCACCACGTTCACACGACCGGTGATTTTTTCCGCTTGCGCCTGCGCCGCCACACTTTCCGCGCTGCTGATGCCAAGCAACTTCACCCCGCCATTGGGAGACGCCAGCTGCCAGCCTTGCGCCATCGAAAGTGCGACCCGGATGCCGGTGTAGGAGCCGGGTCCAAGACCAACGGCAATCACATCAATTTGTTCACGTTCCAGACCGGCCTCGCGCAGCGCGCCTTCAATCATCCCGAACGCCCGCGTTCCGCCGGTGCCGGTTTCAACCACTTCGCTGGCGACGAACGCGGCATCGCCCGCGCGCCGGCGCACGACCGCGACACTTCTTTGCCCGGATGAAAATTCAAGCGCCAAAATCGTCATAAATAATCCGCCGTTCTGTTTCACTGACAATTTCAATTTTCGCTTTTATGATTTTGCCATCTTCCATCTTTTCCGCCCATTCAATCACCGTCACTCCGTCCGGCTGCAGAAATTCCTCCAGCCCGGCGGACGCCATTTGCCCGCCCGTTTCGAGCCGGTACAAATCCAGGTGAAACAGCCGCAGCCGTCCGCCGCCATATTCATTCACCAGCGTGAAGGTCGGCGAATGCACCCGCGCCGGGATGCCGAGTCCACGCGCGAAGCCCTTCACGAACTGCGTCTTGCCCGCGCCCAAATCGCCGGACAAGCCGACGACCAGTCCGGTTTGCGCCGCGCGCCCCCAGCGCTCGCCCAGCGATTCGGTCTCCGCCGGACTATGCGAAATGAATGTAGCCATGGGCTGTGAGCGGTTGGACGCCGGTTCGGTCGCGAATCGCGACGCCTTCCCCCGCCGTGATTTTACCGATGCAACTCAATTTCAGTTTCGGAAATTGTTTTTTCCACGCGTCGAGCAATTTCACCGCGTCGGCGCCCGCCACCGTGAACAATAATTCAAAATCCTCGCCGTCGGCCAGCGCCGCGACGAACGGCGTTTGGGCGGAGGAACCATCCTTCGCCCGCAATTTGGCTGCGCGGCTAATGGGAATGGCCGACTTGAGCAATTCCGCGCCAACGCGGCTGGCCTTCAAAATGTGCCGCAAGTCGCCCGCCAGTCCGTCACTCAAGTCAATCATGGCATGAATGGGAAAATGTTCCGCGAGCCAGCGCGCCTCGGCCAGGCGCGGCTCGAATTCCAGGTGCTTGCCCGCCAGCGAGCCGCCGAGTTCGCCCGTCACAAAAATGGCATCGCCGGTTTTGGCGCCGGAACGCCGCACGGCTTTTCCACGCGGCACCAAACCAAGCAGCGCAATGGAAATCAAAATGCCCCCCGGATTCACCGTCGTTTCGCCGCCGACGATGGCCACGCCGTGTTTTTGCGCCAGGGCGCTCATGCCGTTGTAAATGGCTTCGATGAATTTCACGTCGAACTTTTGCGGCAGCGCGAGGGTCACCAACGCGGCGGTGGGCGTGCCGGCCATAGCGGCGATGTCACTGAGGCAGCGGGCCAAAGCCTTGCGCCCGATTTTTTCCGGCGGCGTCTCTTTGGTAAAATGAACGCCTTCGACGATGGCATCCGTTTTGAACAGCAGCCATTGATCCGGCAGCCCGAAATCGAGCACGGCGCAATCGTCGCCCGCGCCGGTTACGACGAATGGGTTCGTCGGCAGCGATTGGGTCAGGCGCGCGATGAGTTCAAATTCGTTCATGTCAGATGAAGGGCGTGCTCATACTTTTGTAAAAACTGGTTCACCGGCTCTTCAAAACACAGCAACACGAGGTTCGCCGCATTGAACAGGCTGTGCGCGGCGATGGGCGCCAGCAGGTTGTCCGTCTTTTCGTAAAGCCACGTCAGCGCCAGCGCCAGCACAAACAGCGGCACGAACGTCGCGGCATCGTCATGGATCAACGCAAACACAAAACTGACGCCGAACCACGCCAGCCGCGGCCAGCCGAGTTGCTTGACGAACGGATACAGCATGCCGCGAAAAATAAATTCCTCGGCCACCGGCGCGAGCACAACGGCGAACGCGCCGAGATAAATCCGCATCCCCCACGATTTTGTGCCGGCCAGCAGCGTCACGGCGAACTGATTTTCCGGCGGCCAGCCAAGTTTGGCCAGCACGACCGCCGAAACCTGTTGCAATCCCAGCGCAACGGGCAAAAGGATGACGACGACCAGCACCGCCGGAAGCAGCGCGCGCGGCAATTGCGGCCCGCGAAAACCCAGGGCCTCGCGCCAGTCAATTTGATGCTGCCAAAAAAAGAACAACATGAGCAGCCACGTCGCCCCCTGAAAACCCAGCGTGCCCAGCAGCACCGCGCCAAAACCGTCCGGCGGTTGGAAGGCGGCGAAGCCAGCCTTTTGCAGCAAGCCGGCAATCATCAGGCCGAGACAAAAGCAGAAAAGCTGCGCCCCGCAAAACTGGAGCACGGCTTCGCTCCGCCATGGTTTGGCCGACAACATGCCCGCAGGCTATCGCAACCGCGCGCCAGTGACGACGCAAAATTGGGGCCGTTGTCAACATCCGACAACAATATCGAATCCAAAAGTCAACGCCTGGAAATTCGATGTTGAATGTGGAAGTTCAATGTTTCCCTTTGAGTTCACCCTGGCTTCGCTTATTGTCATCATAAGTTGCATGAAGTCCGCCATACATCAGCACACCAACCGCCTGGCGCGCGAAAAATCACCCTACCTGCTCCAGCACGCGCACAATCCCGTGGACTGGTTCGCCTGGGGTGATGAGGCATTTGAAAAGGCGCGGGTTGAGAGCCGGCCGATTTTTCTCAGCATCGGCTATTCGACCTGCCACTGGTGCCATGTCATGGAGCGCGAATCGTTCGAGGATGAAAGGGTCGCGGCGTATTTGAACCCCCACTTCGTCAGCATCAAGGTGGATCGCGAGGAGCGGCCCGACGTGGACAAGATTTACATGACCTTCGTGCAGGCCGCGACCGGCGCCGGCGGCTGGCCACTGAATGTCTTTCTCACACCGGAACTCAAGCCATTTTTTGGTGGCACCTATTTCCCGCCGGACAATCGTCAGGGCCGTCCGGGTTTTCTGCCATTGCTCCAGCAAATCCACGAAGTCTGGCAAACGCGCCGCGCCGAAATCGCCGGTTCCGCCGCCGACATCCTTGCCCGGCTCGAAGCTGTCACGCTGAGCGCGGATACGGGGGTTGTGCCGTTGACGGGTGACACGCTTAAAGACGCGGGTGAATTTTTCAAGCGCATGTTCGACCCGCGCCACGGCGGTTTCGGTGGCGCGCCCAAATTTCCGCAGCCCAGCCTGCCCTCGCTGCTGCTGCGTTGTGCGAAACGATTTCACGACGATGAAGCCGCACGCATGGTGCTGCACACCTGCGACCGCATGGCAGCCGGCGGCATTCACGACCAATTGGGCGGCGGATTTGCGCGTTACTCGGTGGACGCTGAATGGCTCGTGCCGCATTTCGAGAAAATGCTTTATGACCAGGCGCAGCTCGTGCAGCTCTATCTCGACGCCCACCTGGTTTCGGAGGGGCGAGTTATACAAGCCCCTGACTCGTCCAGCGGAAAAGTTTTAGGTCTCGCAGATCTCGCCCCTCCGAAGGAAACGGATTACGCCGCCGCCGCCCGCGACATTCTCGATTATGTCCTGCATGACATGACTCATCCTGACGGTGGATTCTATTCCGCCGAGGACGCCGACAGCGAAGGGCACGAGGGCAAGTTCTATTGCTGGACGCATGATGAATTGTCGAAATTGCTTTCGCCGGAAGAATTCAACGTTGCGGCGCGCTATTTCGGAATCACCATGGAAGGCAACTTCATTGACCACAGCCATTCCCGGCCGCTGAAAGGACAAAACGTCTTGAGCGTTGCACATCCGATTGGAGCGCCGGTCTCCGACCCGGCGCTCCAGGATGAATCTTTGCTCGCCTCCGCCAAAAGGAAAATGCTTGATGCACGCAACCAGCGGATCCGCCCGCATCTCGATGATAAAATCATGGCTTCCTGGAACGGGCTGATGCTGGGCGCGATGGCCCGGGCGCATGCCGTCCTCGGCGATGAGAAATATCTTGCGGCGGCGGAGAAAAATCTGGCGTTCATTCAGGCGAAACTCTGGGAAGTATTTCAAGGTGGGGCGGACAGTCCTCTGCCCGCCGATGGAACGCGTGGCGACGGCGCGCACGGAGTGGCGCGCCCTACCGGCACGCTTTACCACCGCTGGCGGGATGGGGAACGCGACAGCGTCCAGTTGCTCGAAGGTTATGCGTTTCTGCTTTCGGGCGTGATTGATTTATACGAGGCCACACTTGAACCGAAACATCTCGATTTCGCCATCGCGCTGACCGAGGCGATGATCGCGAAATTTTACGACCCGGAGAACGGCGGTTTCTGGCAAAGCGCCAGCGGCGCGAAGGATTTGATTTTGCGTGTGAAGGATGACTACGATGGCGCGGAGCCGTCGGGCAATTCCGTCGCTATGCTCGCGCTCCTGAAGCTGGCCGCCATCACCGACCGCGAGGATTTCCAGAAACCCGCCGAGACCACGCTGCGATTATTCGCCCATCGGCTGCAAAATTTCCCGCAAGCCATGCCATTCATGCTGCACGCGCTGGATTTCTCGCTGGAAAAACCCCGCCGCGTCGTTATTGCCGGCGATCCGCATGACGCAAAAGCGCGCGAACTATTGCGCGCGGCGTATTCCGTTTATCAGCCAAACAAAGTCGTGCTCGGCAACGCCGGTTCAGTCGAACCATTTGCCAGAACCCTGCCGGCGAAAAGCGGCCCCGAGGTTTATTTTTGCACCGGGAATTTCTGCCAGCCACCGACGCAAGATGCGGCGAAGATGAGTGAGTTGTTGAAGTAAACAGCCCGGCTGGGTCACATCGCGGTGTCTCCCTGTTCCTCGGTGCGGATGCGGTAGGCGTCGTCAATGGTCGAAACAAACACCTTGCCGTCGCCGATCTTGCCGGTCTTGGCCGCCGCGATGATGGCTTGCACGGCCTGTTTCACCAGCGCGTCCGTGACCACGGTTTCGATTTTGATCTTCGGCAGAAAATCCACGGTGTATTCGCTGCCGCGATAAATTTCCGTGTGGCCTTTCTGGCGCCCGAAACCTTTCACTTCGGAGACGGTCATACCCTGGATGCCGATTTCGTTCAGGGCCGTTTTGACATCGTTCAACTTAAACGGTTTGATGATGGCTTCGATTTTCTTCATAAATGCTCCATGGGTTAATCGGTATAGGCGCGCTCGCCGTGCTGCGTGAGGTCCAGGCCTGCGTCTTCATCTTCCACATCCACGCGCAGGCCGACCAGCGTGTTGACGATTTTCAGCAGGATGAACGTGGCCACGCCCGCAAAGACCATCGTGAAAATCACGGCCGCCGCCTGGTTGACAAACTGGCTGGTGCCGCCCGCCAGCGACACCGCAACGCCGTTGGCATGGAAGGTGTTCGCAATCGCCGGGTTCACCGTCGCGCTGGCCAGAAAGCCAAGCATTAACATGCCAATCGTGCTGCCGACGCCATGCACGCCAAACACGTCCAGCGAATCGTCGTAATTAAATTTTGCCTTCAACTTTGTCACGGCCAGATAGCATACCACTCCGGCCGTCAGCCCGATGCCAAACGCCGCAGGCACCGTGACGAATCCCGACGCCGGCGTGATGGTAGCCAATCCGGCGACCATGCCCGAGGCCGCGCCCAGCACACTCGGCCGGCCCTTGTGGAACCACTCCGTTACCGCCCAGCTCAACGCCGCCGCCGCTGCCGAAAAATGGGTCGCGGCAAACGCGCTGGTGGCGAGCGTGCCCGCGTTAAGCGCGCTGCCGGCGTTGAAGCCGAACCAGCCGACCCACAACAATCCCGCTCCGATGAGACTCAGCACCACATTGTGGGGCAGCATTGGTTCCATCGGATAGCCGGTGCGTTTGCCCAGCACGAGCGCGCACACGAGCGCCGACACGCCGGAACTGATATGCACCACCGTGCCGCCGGCGAAATCCAGCACCGGCACCCGGCCGTCCAACGCCCAGTTGAAATAGCCGCCCTTGCCCCAAACCATGTGGCACAGCGGAAAATACACGACCGTGATCCAGAGCAGCACGAACAACACATAAGCCTTGAACTTGATCCGCTCCGCCACCGCGCCGCTGATGAGCGCGGGCGTGATGATGGCAAACATCATTTGAAACAGCATGAAGGATTGCTGCGGCACCGTGCCCGCGTAATCCGCATTTGGCGCGCCGCCCACGTCATGCAGCATGAAATACGTGAGCGGATTTCCGACAAATCCATTGCCCTTCGCGAAACACATGCTGTAGCCGAACACCATCCAGAGCGCCGACACCAGCGCCATGAGGATCAGGCTGTGCATCATGGTGGCGAGGACGTTCTTGCTGCGCACCAGCCCGCCGTAAAACAAAATCAGCCCCGGGGCCGTCATCATCAGCACCAGCGCGGAACTGACCAACACCCAGGCATTGTCGCCGGTGTTGATGGGCGATGCCGCGGACGGCTGGAGTGCCTCGATGTGGGCTACGCGCTGTTCCAACTGCGAAAGGCTGGTGTCAGCGGCAGACAACGAGGTCGCGCTGAATCCGGTTAAAACGCAGATGACAGAGAGGATGAGACACAATTTGACTGAATGATTTAGTAAATTCATGGTGATCGGAGGGAAGATTATCTTTGCCCGTGCCAGGGAATCAAGCATAACCATTCACGTTTGGAACGCCGGCTCAATTCAAAGTGGTTGCCGCCCAGCTCCCGAAAAACGGCCCCACGGTTTATTTCAGCTCTGAACCTTCCATTCCGACATCGCGTTCGCGGCGCTCGCCCCGGCCGCCGCGTGGCTGCTGCAACTGGCGTAGCAACCGGCGGAGGGAATCAATCTCGCGTTCGTCGGTGATTTTCTGGCGTTCGGCGAGTTCGACCAGCTCCAAAGCTTCCTCCATTTGATTGAGCGCCTCCTTCAGCGATTCGACAACTTGCGTCACTTCACCGACCGCCTGGCTGATGGCGGAACCGTCCGGTTCGGCGGCGCGCGGCGCGGGAACTGCGGGCTGAAATTTCTGCCTCGGCGGTGCGGGTGGTGCCGGGAGTTCGGGCGGACTGACGACTGGCGCGATTGGCGGCGGCAGTGATTCAGCGGGCGCTGGTTGATCCGTCACTGGAACGGACGGTGCGGGACGGCGACGTCCGCGTCCGCCGCGATGCCCGCGACGGCGTCCGCCGCCTGGCACCCTGGTTTGCGCGGGCTGATTCATCTCGGAAGCTGGTTCCTCTTGGGACATTTCCACTGGAGCATGACGTGCCGCCGCGTAAAAGCAATCGCGAATTATTCCCAACCGCAATGTGTTCTGGCGGGCTACGGTTGTTTTTTTACAAACAGCGCGAGCGACGCGGTGTAGCCGTGGAGGAAATTCTTCTCGCCAACGGGCCCGATTTCGCCGTTGCAGAAAAATCCCGAAAGTCCGAGCGGACCGAGCCGTTCCTGCACCAGTTCGGCATCGTGGTTCGCGCGGCCAAACAGGTGCTTCCCGCGTCCGTTGCAGCAGCAGAGGCAGCCGCCGTAAATCGTTGCGTCGCCAATTTGTTTCTGCGCGCGCGCGAGCAGCTCGTTCATGTCCTCGGTCGCCGCGGCGGCGTCGCGCCGCTGGAATTGCATGGTTTGCCCCGCGCGCGGCAGCGTGCCCACGGCCAGCACGCCGGAGTGTGGATCGCCGCCGATGAGGTTGCGCACGAGAAAATCGCCGCGATGGAAATCTTCGAGGTATTCGTTGACCACCAGGCCGATGAGCAGATTGCCCTGCGCCTGGCGCTGTTCGTCGGGCGGAAGTTTTTGAAAAGTCTCGGCCAGCACCGTGTAAGCCGGCCGGTTGCCGATGTGATGGATTAAATTTTTTTCCACGCGCGTGAGGGTCCATGTCTCACCGATGGGCGTGCAACCTTGGGAAATGACGCCGGTCAGTTGCACGTCGCCGCCCACGGAAATCGCCACGCCGCCATCCTCAAACACGTCGCCATTCAGATAAACCTGGGTCATTTGCTGATTGAAATTGCCGCCGGCCAGACCGCCGAGCGCGGGCAGCGGCGCGTAGGCCTCATTCCACGAGCGAATCCAGCTTTCCGCGTCGAGATGAAACGGGTCAATGAAAACGAGCCAGCCGTTCGTGCGCGCCGGTTCGATGCCGGACTCCAGATGCCAGTAAGCGGGTCCGCTGGCTTCCTCGACCTGTTCCTGCGTGAAACGAAACTCCTTCAACTCCGCGCCAGGCAGCGAGTAGAGCGCAAGCACCAGCCCGGTCGCGTCTTCAATTTCCTGCGCCCCGGCGATCAGCCCGGCGCTCGAACAGCCGGCGAGCAATGGAATCCGGGCGTGAACGCGCAAAATTTCCAGCGCCTGCCGGGCGAAGGGGAAGAATTTCGGCGACATAAAAACCAGGCCGAGGGAAACCTGCGGTGCAAGAAGTTGCGCGCGCAAATTCTCCGCCCACTGCCGCAGGCCGGCTTCATCAAACCCGCCCGGCCAGTGCCCCGCGATGGAAAATTCGTTGTTCACAACTCTACTTCAACCATGCCACAACTTTCTCGCCGGACCAAATCTCTTTCACGAGCTGGCGTTTGCGCGCGACGGCGGCGCGCCGGCCATTGACCAGAATCTCGGCGGCCTGCGGCCGGGTATTGTAATTCGACGACTGGGCAAAACCGTACGCGCCCGCGCTCAAAATCGCGAGATAATCGCCCTCACCGGCTCTGGGCAACGGGCGATCCTTGCAAAAATAGTCGCTGGATTCGCATATCGGCCCGACCACGTCGGACTGGAGCGTTGCGCCGCCCCGGCGTCTGAGCGGCGCAATTTCGTGGTAGGCGTCATAAAACGCCGGACGGATCAAATCGTTCATTGCGGCATCCACAATGACAAAGTTCTTCCGGCCCGTGCGTTTGACGTATTCGACGCGCGTGACGAGAATGCCCGCATTGCCGACGATAAACCGGCCCGGCTCGATCAAGATTTTCAAGCCCAGCGGGCGCAGCAGCGGCACCAGCCGGCCGGCGTATTTTTGCGGCGTCAGGATGTCCTTCGCCAGGGAGGTTTTCCACCAGGCCGCCATTCCGCTGGCGAGCGCAGGCTGGTAAACGATGCCCAGGCCGCCGCCGAGGCTGAAAAACTCCAGCGGATGTTTTTCCCGCAGCCGGTTTAACAGCGGCAAAACCTTGCGCACGGCCTGCTCGAACGGGCTGGTCTGGGTGACTTGCGAGCCGATGTGCATTTGCAGCCCGCGCAGCCGCAGATTTTTCAGTTTGCCCGCGCGGGCATAAACGCCCTCGACCTGCTCGAACTGAATGCCAAATTTGTTTTCATAAGTGCCGGTCGTGATTTTCGCGTGGGTATGGGCATCCACGCCCGGGTTCACGCGCACGGCGACCGGCGCGATTTTTTGGAGCCGGGCGGCGATGCGGTTGATGCGCAGCAATTCCGGCTCGCTTTCCACGTTGAAGGAATAAATTCCCCGCCGCAGGGCGAATTCAATTTCCGCCTCCGTTTTGCCCACGCCGGCGAAAACACATTGGCGCGGGTCGCCGCCCGCCGCGATGACGCGTTGCAATTCGCCGCCGCTGACGATGTCAAAACCGCTGCCGAGGTTGGCCAGCACACGCAGGACGGAAAGATTGGAATTCGCCTTCATCGCGAAACAAACCAGATGGTCCAGCGGGGCGAGTGATTGATCCAGTTTCCGGAAATGTTCCGTCAGTGTGCGCTGCGAATAAACGTAAAGCGGCGTGCCGAACTTGCGCGCGAGCGACTCGACGGAGACGCCTTCGCAAAAGAGCCGGTTGCCGGCATAATGAAAATCGTGCATGACGCGTGAAGTTTAGGGTTCAGAACTCAAAGTTCAACCCCGAATGCCTTCGGAGCCAGGGTTGCCAAATAACAAAGCCCGCCGGCCACGAAGGCGGCGGGCAAAAGCCAGGCCCCTTTATGGCTGGGCCAGGATTTCCGCGCGCTGTTTCTGATATTCTTCCGGCGAAATCTGGCCGGCCTTGTACTTTCCGAGCAGCGCTTGAAGTTGCGCCTGTTGAGTTGCGGAAACCGGCAGCAGCGGTGATTCAATCGGCTTTAAGCCCAGTTCTTTTCCGGTATAAATTGCGTTGATCTGGTTCGTTGCGCTCATCACGCCGGATTTGACTTTTATTGTGGCGGATGCTGCGGAAATTGGAAGAACCATACCCGCTGCGGGCGTGACTGCGGGAGGGGGCGGCTGGATCGTGACTGGCGCGGGCTTCAACTCTGGAGCTATGGCTGCCGGTTGTTGGGCTTCGGTCGGCGCTGGCATCGCGGACGGATTCTCCGCTGGCGGCGGAGTGACGGGTACGGGAGTCAGTACTGGTGCCGGCTTGGTTTCGGCTGGCGACAGAGTGGCTGGTACAGGCTCTGCCGGCACCGTCGTAGCTGGCGGATTTTGTGGTTCAGGCGCAACGGGCGGTGCAGGTGTCGGGGCGACTGTAATCGTTGCGGGGGCGGCGTTGGACTTGGGCGTGATTAAAGGAGGAGCCGGTTGGGCTACAATTGTCGCCGGTGGCGGCGTGGCTGGCGCGGGTGTTATCGTTGCAGCCGTTGGGCTTTGCGGTTTAATCACAACTGGCACCGCAGGTGCCGGGGTCGGCTCGGGGATTATTGGTTTGGCTGCTGGCGGTGTCACTGTGTGTGTCAGAATTATTGGCTTGGCCGCCGGAATGGTCACCGTCGTCGCCTTGGCTGCCGGAATTGTTACCGCTGTCGCCGGAGTTGCTGCCTTGGCCGCTGGAATGGTTATCGCAGTTGTCGGGGCTGTTGGCTTGACTGCCAACTTTGTTGCATTGGTCGCTGTGATTGTCGTCTTGGCTGCCGGAACCGCTACTATAATAGCTGCTGGCACTGCTGCTTTGGCTGCCGGTGCTGTTGCTTTGGCCGCTGGCGCTGTTGCCTTGGCCGCTGGCGCAATTGCCTTGGCGGGGACACTATTGGATGGCACTTGGGTTTCTTGCTTATCCAATTCACTCATTTTTTTGTCCAAGGCTGCACGCAGGGCGGCTTGAACCGGAGTGTCGTCCGCACGGACGGAAAGGAAACTCGCACATAAAATGATTGCGCAAACCGTGGGCAACAACTTGGGAATTTGCATAACGTTTTCTACGCCTATTTTCCACCGGATGCAACAGCTTTTCCAGTCGCGGAAAACAATTTCTGCCATGCGCCGGGGATGGGATAAGTCAACACTGACCGCAGCAGGATTCCCCGCACTTCACTGCGGGTAATTTTAATATCCTGTTGCAGCTCAACCACGTTGGCCGCGCGCAATCGTTCGATCGTCTTCCGGCCGATCAAAATCGGCCACGCGCAGGCCAGTCGCACGCGCACCTGCCCGAACGGCAGCGTGTTGGTGTAAGCCCAGCCCGCTGCCAGATGCGACTCCGCCTGGTCGAGATAGCTGTGAAACAACGTACGAAATTTTGCTTCGTTCGCCGACGACAGCAAAACCTCGGGGATCAATCCCGTCGGCTCCAGTTTTTCCGCCGGCAAATAACAGCGGCCGTTGCGCAAGTCCGCCGGCAAATCGCGCAGGATGTTCACCAGTTGCAGCCCCTTGCCAAAGCGGATGCCGTTCGCCAGCAGTTGCGCGTCGTCCAGTCTCGCCTCCGGAAACAAATGCGCACGGCACATTTTCGTCCAGAATTCGCCGACACAGCCGGCCACGCGATAAGTGTAGTCGTCCAATTCAGCGGCGGTTTCCAGCGCGACGATTTTCTCGGCGGACGCCCCGGCAAACCGCCGCAAATCCAGTTCCTGTCCGCCCATGATGATGTCGAGGAGGGTGCGGACGAGTTGCAGATCGTCGGGCGAAAGCGTTTGCAGCAGCGCGAGGCTGTCCCCGGCTTTTTCCAGCAGCACCCGCTCGGCGGGCAAACCCTGGTGCTGCGCCAGCTCGCCAAAATTCAGCGGCACGGTGGAGGAAGTCAAAATGCGTTCGCGCAACCGTTGGAGCGCATCGAGCCGTTGCTCCAGCGGGACGAGTTCGGTGTCGGCGATGGTGTCGGTGGTGCGCGCGAGCAGGTAGGCCAGGCCGATCTGCGGGCGCACGGTGGCCGGCAGCACGCGCAACGTCAGATAAAACGAGCGCGACGTCGCCTTGAGCAAATCGGCCAGCGAATCCTTTGGCGGCTCGGACATCACCGGAATGAAACACCGAACGTCCCCAAATGTCAGCATAGATTTGCAAAAGCCTTCTACGGCCTTCCACTCCAACTAGCGTAATACCCGCTCCACATAGAAAACTTCTCATTCCAAATTGCCAATTGCCGCGTCCTCATATACTACAATGACTTCCACATGAGAAATTATGTAGTCCATTTTGACTATCACGTAATCCACTTTGAAAAATGCCGCATCCAAATGGATTACAACGAAGTCTATATGAACTAAAGCCCGCTCCAAATCTGCTATTGCCCATTCCAATTAGAGGAGTGCCGATTCCACATTGACAGCCAATTTGCCTTATAATACCCTTTTTCTCATGAATCCGACCCCAGAACCGCCCAAAACCATCACCGGAACGCCGCGACCCGATTTGGAACGCCTTGCCAGCGCTCTCGGTCATACCACCCGCTGGAAGATGCTCAAGGAATTGAGCGCCGGCGAACCGCGCACCATTGACGAGATGGCCAAGGTCGCCGGATGCAGCTACGACAACGCCTCCAAGCACCTCGCCATGTTGCGCAAGGCCGGGCTGGTGGTGCAGGGACGCGGCCGGCTTTATGAAGTGCCCAAGAGCTATCTGCCTGAGCCCGGCCAGCCCGTCGTGGATTTCGGCCACTGCCTGCTCCGGCTCGACGCGGTAGGTTGAAACGGACGCGACGGCGACGGGAGCAAATCATTTAGTGCCGCTGGCATTTTTAGACAGTCCCCCAGGCGGGATTCAGAATTCAATTTGCGCCGACTGTTCGAGAATCAAAGATTGATGCGACGGCGGATTGGTTGGCGGTGGAAAAGCGCCAGGGGACTGGCGCAGTCCAAAAGCTGGCACAAAATTCCGTGACCCTCGCGAAAGCGGAGCGTCTTGGACTGCGGCAGCCCTCTGCCGCTTTCTACGCGTGCAAAGGAATTTTGGCTTCACTTTCCACCCCGCGCGCATCATCGTCATTTCATGCCCGAACCAAGAACACCTTGGCCGCATGCGCCCACACACCAGCTTTCTGCTCGCGGAACCTATTTTGTCACCGCTTCGACTTATCAAAAGGGGCATCATTTTCGCGGCACGAAACGGCTTCGGGTTTTGCATCGCGGTTTGCTGACCGTGGCCGAAAAGTATTGCTGGCAGTTGGAGGCGTGGGCGGTGTTCTCAAATCATTATCATTTTATCGCCCACTCGCCCGCCAATGCCGACGACGCTTCCAACTTGAGTGACATGTTGAGCCTGTTGCATGTCAAGACGGCGGAATGGGTGAACAAGCTGGATGCCGCGCCGGGCCGGCAGGTTTGGTTTAACTTCCGTGAAACTAGGCTGACGCACCAGCGGTCGTATTTGGCGCGGCTGAATTACGTCCACCAGAACGCGGTGAAACACGGGCTGGTGCCGGTGGCCTGCCAGTATCCGTGGTGTTCGGCGGCATGGTTCGAACGCACGGCTTCGGCGGCGATGGTAACATCCATTTACCGGTTCAAGACGGACCGGATTACGGTGGCGGATGAATTTGAGGTAAGCGCGGACTGGTAGGCGGTCGGTGGAAAAGCGCCAGAGGGCTGGCGCAGTCCAAGACGCTGGCGCGAATTTGTGTGACTTTCGTGAGCGCGAAGCGTCCTGGAGTGCGGCGGCCCTCCGCCGCTTTTACGGACGCACACTCAACGTCAGATAAAACGAGCGCGACGTCGCCTTGAGCAGATCATTTAACGCAGTTGGCATTTTTAGACAGTCCCGCAAAGCGGGATTCAGAATTCAATTTGCGTCGCCAGTTTGAGTTTCAAATTTTGTTGATTCTGTAAATTTACCTCACCTTTTAATGCAAGTCCTTTTCGTGAGTCGCTGAAGACAGTTGCCCAAAGTCAAGATTCTGCAATGCTTTCATTGTGCAATCCGAGCACATATCAACAGTTGCTTCTGTGGTAATAGCGTGTGCAAGTTCCGTAGATTCTCCGCTACTTTCATCACCGCTCAACGACAAGAATTCCAATTCAAGAAATTCTTGTCGAACCAAAGAAGGTTCTCCGTCATGGCCTTTTCGAATACGAGAAGTAAATCCAAGCGAATCAAGGTTGCCGACTATTAGTTTTAATTTGTTGGGAACAATTCCGGTAATACGCCGCAACAAATCCAAGTTGATATGAACGTTGTCCGGCAATTCAGCGGGACATCCTTCAAGGAAAATTGCAAACACCACGCTTCGTTCTTCTTTTGTCATGCGACGAAGTGCATTGAAATAATCGTGAGCACGACTAACGATTAACTCTTTGTCACTTTCGCCATCAAGCGGCAACAGCTTAAAAAGTTTGTTCGGAATTGGCGGAAAATAATTTACACGTTGGCGAGGACCGACTTTGGTGATTATCAATTCAGCAAACTTTTTAGGCGAAAGCGCCTTGAGTCCAACATAACCAATTGTATCACGTAATCCTGGTAATTCAGTTTTATCAAATCTAGCTGGCAGCAAATATTCTGCGTGCTGTTTGAAAGCACGTTCTTGAGCCGCTCTTCGCTCGTGATTTGTCCACAATTTTTTGCTGTAATTTTTAGAAATAAAAATCACGCAGTAACGAGCGCGTTTTCCATAAACTTCATGTAAATGTTCATATAAATCTTTACCCCAAAGAGATACTTTTTCGTATTCGTCGTAAAAAACACGAAGGCCACTCGAACTTAAAACAGATGCGACTTTTGCGACATAGCTTCGATCCTCGCCAGCAAAGGAAAGGCACACGTCAAATTCGAATTCACCTTTTTTTGCCATAATTTTACGAAAGCTGTTCCCGCCAGCGGGCCAGTTGCTTTGCGACTTCCTTCGTGCCCGGTGCGCCGGTCAGGTTCCGTTTCGCCATCGCTCGTTCCAAATTGAAGACGCCCAGTGCGTCGCGGCCGAACTTTTTGTCCACGGACTGCAATTCCGCGAGCGTGAGCAGATTCAATGGCTTGTCCAAGGTTTCCGCCAGCGCCACGACCGCGCCCACGGTGTGGTGCGCCTGCCGGAACGGCACGCCTTTGCGCACGAGATAATCCGCCAAGTCGGTCGCCAGCAGCGCCGGGTCGTTGGCGGCAATCGCGCAGGCGCTGAGATTGATCTGGGTATTTTGCAGCATCGCGGCCATGAGGCGTGTGGTGGCGCGCACGGTGTCGGCGGTGTCGAACAGCCGTTCCTTGTCCTCCTGCAAATCGCGGTTGTAGGTCATCGGCAAACCTTTGAGCAGCGTGAGCAACGCGATGAGATTGCCGAAGACGCGGCCGGTCTTGCCGCGCGCGAGCTCGGCGATGTCGGGATTTTTCTTTTGCGGCATCAGCGACGAGCCGGTGGTGTAGGCGTCGGCGAGCTTGATGAAGTTGAATTCCGCGCTCGTCCAGAGAATCATGTCTTCTGCGAGCCGTGAGAGGTGGACGGCCAGCAACGCGCCGGCGGCGCAAAATTCGACGGCGAAATCGCGGTCGCTCACGGCGTCCATGGAATTCTGCGTGAGCTGCGGCTTGCCGTTGACGTCCACGAAGCCGAGCAGTTTGGCGACGAGCACACGGTCCAGCGGCAGCGTGGAACCGGCGAGGGCCCCGCTGCCGAGTGGGCAGACGTTCACGCGCGAGTGACAATCCCAAAGGCGTTCGCAGTCGCGTTCCAGCATCTCGACGTAGGCGAGCAGATGGTGCGCGAGGTAAACCGGCTGCGCGCGTTGCAGATGCGTGTAGCCGGGGATGAGCACGCCGGAATTTTTCTCGCCGAGCGAGACGAGTGCGCGTTGCAGGTTGGCGATGTCACCGAGCAGCAAGACAATTTCGTCGCGCAGCCAGAGGCGGACGTCGAGGGCAACCTGATCGTTGCGCGAGCGGGCGGTATGGAGTTTGGCGCCGGCGGGAACACGCCGGGTCAGTTCGGCCTCGATGTTCATGTGAACATCTTCAAGCTCTGGCTTCCATTTGAATTTGCCGGCCTTAATTTCTTTGCTGATGTCCAACAGGCATTGCCTGAGGGTGCTCACTTCGATTAGGTTCAAAACGCCGATCCTTCCAAGCATCGTCGCGTGGGCGATGGAGCCTTGGATGTCCTGCCACCACAAGCGCCGGTCGAAGGAGATGGATTCGGTGAATTGCGCCACGTCCGCGCTGACTTCACGCGCGAAGCGTCCGCTGCGAGAAACGGGAGTTTTTTTATTCATGCTTACGACCAGTTTTTAACGCAAAGACGCAAAGACGCCAAGCCGCAAAGAGCTTTTTTGTTTTTGCTTCTCCGCGTCTTTGCGTCTTTGCGTTAAAACTCTGAAAACCACGTTGCCGACGGTGCGCGAATATGGAATTCTTTTCGGGCAGCCATGAGCGAATTCAAATATGCATGCCCGATTTGCGGCCAGCACATGAGGTGCGACTCGTCGCAGAGCGGCACGGTGATGGAATGCCCGACGTGCTTCCAGAAAATCACCGCCCCGCAAGCCCCCGCGACGGACGACTCGAAATTCATCATCACGGGCACGAAAGTGGGCGAACGTCCCATTCCGATGGTGGTGGCGAACGCGGGGGCGCTGCCCACGCCCGCGCCGGAGAAAAGTTTTCCCGGGCCGGCGGTGGTCTTCATCGTTTTGTTCTGCGTCGCGGCGGTGGTGTTGTTTGTGTTTCATGGCAATATTTTCAAGTCCACCGGCGGGCCGGACAACCGGGGGGCAACAGCGTCGAATGGAAAGCAAATGACTTCGCCCCCGCCGCCCATACCGATTACCGGGCTGGCGTCCGTCATCTTCGACAAGGGTAACAGCCTTGTAATTGGCGCCGGAACAAACGAGGCGGCAATAAAAGACCCGGCGCAGGCTTCATTCCTTGCCAATTTCAAAGACGATCTCACCCGGCCTTTGGCATTTGAAGGGCCGGTCCCATTGACAACCCAGTCTGGAAACGGCCGCGTAGTTCCGGGCGCCACCGGCGAAATTCGGTATCACGCCTCATTCCCCGGTGGATTGGTTATTGGCGTGAAGCTTGATGGTCTCGTCCCCAATCACGAATACCTGCTCACCCTCAACGGCGCGATCCAGCACGAGGGAAACAACAATTTGCCGGAAAAAGTGTCACGCGGCAACAAACAGAAGTTTTATGATTTTAGCCCGGTTATAACTGATGAGAACGGCCACTATCAGGCAACCTTTGGTATCCGGTTGCCGCCAGGTCCGTATGATGTCTATTTTTTCGTGAAGGACACGAGTGACTGGAAGATTGTTCTTTCCCACAGTTTCTTCCAATTCACGGTCGAGTGATTTCCCGGGTCAGGCGAAAGTGAAGCGAGCGTGGACTTGCCAGCGGCCTGAACCCGCCTGAAACTGGGGCGCGTGAACATCGAACTTCTCAACACCGGCAGCGAATTGATGCTTGGTCGCGTGCTCAACTCGCACCAGCAATGGCTCTGCCGCCGCCTCGCCGATCTCGGTTACGTCGTGACCCGCCAGGTGGCCGTGCCGGACACGGCGCACGACATCCAATCCGCCGTCCGTGAAGCGTTGAGCCGCGCGGATTTGGTCCTTGTCACCGGCGGCCTCGGCCCGACTTCCGATGACCTGACGCGCGATTTGATCGCGCAGTTGCTCGGCAAAAAATTGCGGCTCGACGAGGCGGTGCTCGACCACATCAAGAAGCGTTTCGCGGCGCGCAACCTGCCGATGCCGAAGAACAACGAAGTCCAGGCACTCGTGCCCGAAGGCGCCCTGGTGCTGTCCAATCCCAACGGCACCGCGCCGGGACTGGCGATGAAAATCGAAGATCGAAGATGGGAGATGGAAGATGGCACGCGCAATTCCCCATCTGCCATCTGCCATCTGCCATCTGCCTCTTCAAAATGGCTGGTCCTGCTGCCCGGCCCGCCGCGCGAACTGCGCCCGATGTTCGACAATTTGGTCGTGCCGCTGCTCCGGCGTGAATTCCCGCTGGACGCGCCGTTTGTCTGCCGCACGTTGCGGACAAGCGGCATCGCCGAATCGCTGGTGCAGGAAAAAATCGCGTCGCCGCTGGGCGCGCTCGTGGCGGCCGGGCTGGAAATCGGCTATTGCGCGCGGTCGGGGCAGGTGGACGTGCGGTTGTCGGCGCGCGGCGCGAGCGGTGAAAAAATCGTCCACGAGGCGGAAGCCATCGTTCAAAAAATTCTCGGCGCGCAGATTTACGGTTTTGACGACGAGACGATTGAAGCGGTTGTCGTCCGGCTTTTGACCAAACGCAAAAAGACCTTGGCGCTGGCGGAATCCTGCACTGGCGGCTGCCTCGCGCATCGCGTGACGAATGTGCCGGGCGCGTCGGCGGTTTTTCTGGGCGGGCTGGTGACCTATAGCAACGCGGCGAAGCAAAAATTTCTCGATGTCCGCGCCGAAACGCTGGCGGCGCACGGCGCGGTGAGCGAAGCGGTGGCGCGCGAAATGGCCGAGGGCGCACGGTCGCAACTGGGCGCGGATTTTGCCATTGCCGTTACGGGCATCGCCGGTCCGGGGGGTGGAACCAAAGAAAAGCCGGTGGGGACGGTATTCATCGGGCTGTCCGGGGCTTTTGGGACGGTGGTTGAGCGCCGGCTGAATTGTTTTGAGCGCGAGACTTTCAAGGAAATCACGGCTTGGCAGGCATTGGAAATGCTGCGAATCAGGCTGATTTGAGACATGGCGGTGGCAGTTCGCCCCGTCGAAGTGGGGCCGCATTCGGGCGGCGGGCAGGCTGAAGCTCTGGCACGCTTTGTTCTTGAGGCAAACAAATTTCGGGATAGATTGATGCCGTTCACTATTTTAAATGGACAGAAAGGTTATTTTCAAACATGGCCTTAACCGCAGAACCATTGATTGCCAAGAGCAACACCGCTGAAAGTGACAGCACGACATTTCGCAAACGCCGGGGCACGCTGTTGATTGTGGACGACGAGGACGGGCCGCGGCAGTCGCTGCGCGTGATTTTCAAGGACGAGTACGATTTGCTGATGGCCGAGGACGGGCCGACGGCGATTGAGCTGGCGCAGAAGCATCCGATTGACGTGGCGGTGCTGGACATTCGCATGGCTGGCATGTCGGGCATTGAAGTTTTGGAACGCCTCAAATACGTAAACCCGAGCATCGAGGCGATCATGATGACGGCGTTTGAAACGACGGACACGATTCGCCAGGCGTTGCGGCTGCGCGCATGCGATTACATCAACAAGCCGTTCGACCTCGCCACCATCCGCGCCGCCGTCAGCCAGGCGATGCAGCGGCGCACGCTCGAAAGTGAAATCCACAGCAGCGCCGAAAAAGTGCAGGAATTGCTTTCCGAACTGCAAAACCAGAAGGTCGAGGAGCAGCTCGCCAAAACGCGCGGCGACATTTACGCCAGCATCATTCACGACATCAACGGCCCGCTGACGGTCATTTCCGGCTTTGTGCAGGTGCTCACCCAGCGCCTCAATCGCTCGTCCCGGCTGGAAATGGAGGATTTGGAATTCATCAAGGACCGCCTGCGCATCATTGCGCGGCAGGTGGGGAATTGCGTGGAAATTTCCCGGCGCTACCTGGGTTTTCTCCGCCGCCAGACCGATGAAGCCCCGCGCGCGAGCGTGAATCAACTGCTCAAGGACCTTGAGCAGCTCATCCGCGTTCATCCCGGACGGAGCGACAACGAATTTGGCGTTCAGCCGCTGGCCGAGGACTTTGGCGTCAAAATGAACGGCACCGACGTCATCCAGATTTTGCTGAACCTTGCCGTCAACGCCTTTCAATGCGCGCCGATGAGCCATCGGGTGGAGATCAGCGGGGAAATTTTGCGGGAGCCGCTGGATTTGACCACCTTCAAGGACGGGACCAACGACCGGCTGCTGAACGTCGAGAGCATGGACAACACCGCTCCGCTCGTCAAATTGAGGGTGAGCGACAACGGTCCCGGCATCCCGGCGGAAGTGCTGCCGAAAATTTTCCAGCCTTACTTCACCACCAAAGGCCCGCGGCAGGGAACCGGTCTCGGTCTCAACATCGTGCAGCGGCTCATCAAGGAAGGGAAAGGCGCCTTGCATGTTCACACGCGGCCGGGCGAAGGCACGACGTTCACGATTTATCTGCCCGGCGCGGATCTGGCCAAACAATAAAAAGTTTCCGCCAGTCGTTACTTCCCCAAATACTCGCGCGGATCAACGATCTTCCCGGCGATCGCGCTCGCAGCCACCGTGGCCGGAGATGCGAGAAATACCTGTGATTCCTTGTCGCCCATGCGGCCTGGAAAATTCCGGTTCGTGGCGCTGATGCACTTGATGCCGGGTTTGTTGATGCGGCCAAACGTGTCCACCGGCCCGCCCAGGCAGGCGGCGCACCCGGCGTTTTCCGTCATCTGCACGCCCGCGCTCACGAGTACGTCCCAAATCGTCTGGCTGCCCCAGTAAGTCGTCTGCAAATCGCGTACGATCTCCGGTGTCGCCGGCACGCCGAACGTGTCAATGGTCACCTTCTTGCCGCGCAACACCCGCGCGAATTCCACGAAATCGCTCGTCTTGCCGCCCGTGCAGGAGCCGACATAGGCGCGATCGAGCTTCACATTCATTTCTTTCGCCTTTTTACGCTGGCCGGGATTGGGATGGCACGCCACGGTCGGTTCGAGCTGGTCGAGATTTACGACCAGTTCATAGACAAATTTCTGTTTCTTGTCCGGCGTCACGGGTTCGTAGGCGGACTTCGTGCCGTTCAATTTCACGCGCGCGTCCACGTATTCCGCCGTGCGCGAATCGAACTCAAAAATACAGTTCTTGCCGCCCGCTTCGATGGCCATGTTCGCAATGGTCATGCGGTCATCCATCGAAAGCGATGCCGCACCGGGGCCGTCGAATTGCATCGCGCGATAGGTTGCGCCGTCGAAACCGATTTCGCCGATGCAATGAAGAATAATGTCCTTCCCCATCACGCCCGGCTGCAATTTGCCTTCGAGCCGGAAATGCATCGTTTCGGGGACCTTGATGAGCAGCTTGCCCGTGCCCATGATGAAGCCGGCGTCCGTGTTGCCGATGCCGGTGGCGAACTGGTTGAACGCGCCGGCCATGCACGTGTGCGAGTCCGTGCCAAACAGCACCTCGCCCGGACGCGTATGGCCCTTGGCCGGGAGTGCCGTGTGGCAGACGCCCGCGTAACGCGAACCGAACTGCCTTTTCAAATTGCCCCTGGCGGCGTCGAATTTCCACGAGCCGTTCGGATCATCAATCACATCGTAGAAATACGGAATGCCCTGTTCGCGGACGAAATCGCGGAGGATGTCCACGTTGCGGTTCGAGAGCGAGTCGGCGGTGAAAATGTAGTGGTCGGGGATGATGACGATCTTGTTTTTATCCCAGACCTTCGCGGTCTTGCCGAATTCGCGTTTGAACACGCCGATGGTGCCCGGCCCGCAGACGTCGTGCGTCATGAGCACATCGGCGCTCACCCAGATGTTGTCACCGGCTTCCACCCGCGGCTTGCCGGAGGCGCGCGCGAGCAATTTTTCCGTCAATGTCATAAGCTGTTAAAAATAGCCGATGCGCGGCGCAAGTTCAACTGCGCAAACAAGCTCCGTCAGGAGCGAATTCGTTTTGAGTCCCAGTCAAAAAATTGACGCCATTCTCGGCGCGCGACGCGACGTGGCGCCAGTTGATTCCGAGTCCGGCGGCTCAAACACTACCCGGCGGCCACAGGCTCTGTCCGATGTCCGTCCGGTAGTAGCTACCCACGACGCGGATTTTGCGGATGTTCGCGTAGGCCTTTGCAATCGCCATGTCCAGCTTCGGCGCCAGCGCTATCACGTCCGCAATGCGATGGCCGGTGGACATGAGCTTTTTGTCCGCGCCGCGCGTCACCTCGTTCCACCACACGTCGCAATCAAATTTCTCATCCACTTCCAGCGGCAGATGCGGGCTGCGCACCTGGATGAAAGGATAGCCATAGCCCGCCAGCGTGAGCGAACAGCCGAAATTGAGCTTTTCGTTGAATTGCAAGTTCAGTTTTTCGTTCCGAGCCGTCCGCAAAATGGTTTCCGCCGGATTTTTCAGCATGCGCAAAATCATCGGGCCGGAGGTGACGCCGATGCGGATGTTGTATTCGATGACATGCCACCGGCCCTTGCGTTTGACGGCGGTGACCTGCAACGGCCCGTTGAACTTTGCCGCGCGCAGCCACGGCAACAACGGATGGATGAGCTTTCGCGCCAGTCCGTATTTGTCGTTGGGATCGCATTCGACCAGCCCGCCGAGCGGCGCGCCGGCCACCACGCCCTGGTTGCCGTTGAAGGCGTATTTATATTCCTGGTTTGTGACGAGCGAATGAATTTCGCCGCCGCTCACCAGCACGATGTGCCCGATCTCGGCGCGGCCCAGGTATTCCTGCAGAAAAGCGCCCTCGGCATAATTCACATGCCGCAACCATGCCCGCGTGTCCTCGACCGTCTCGCAAAGAATCGTGTGGATTGGGCTGGTTGGCGAGCAGAGCGGATTTTTGATGACGAACGGCTGCGGATGTTTCGCCAGGATTTTTTCGGCGGCTTTTTGACTGGACGCGACGTAGGCCTGCGGAAATGGAATTTTAAAGTCAGCGCACAGCTTGTGGGCGAAGTCGCGCTCGCGCTCGATGCGCATCGCCTCGCGTGTGGGGCTGAAAATGCCAGTGCCCGATTGCAGCAAATCCTCCGCCCAAGGCTGCAACGCCCAGTCAATGGATTGCGGGATGACGACCTCGACGCCGTTTTTCTTGAGCAGCGGAACCGGGCTGGGAAAGGCGTTACGCGAAAAAGTTGGCCCGACCAGCGATGGCGGGAAATGGCCGTAATTGCGGGTGAGATAGGTTGAAACCTTCGCGCCCGCGTCCGCCAGCGCCTGCCCGATGCTGTGCGCGAACGACCCGACGCCGAGAATCATGACCGACGCTGTCGTGCGCTGACGATTGGATTTTTTACGGGCCGTTTTTTTCACTTATATTTTTTCGGCCGCTGCTCAGCTTGAGCGACGGCTGAAGTTGTTTGCCTAGTTTGGAAAAACTGCGAACTTTTACAACCATGAACGCTGAAAACTTGCAACGGATCGAACGCATCGAGGCGCACATCGCCCATCTGGAACATCAGGTGGAACAGTTGAACGGGGTGGTCGTCGAACAAGGCCGGCTCGTGGAGCATTTGAAGAAACAGACGCAGCGCCAGTCGGCGGTTTTGGAAACCATGGAATTGGAACGCATCAAGGCCAACAACCCCAGGCCGCCTCACCACTAAAACATGTTTTTAAAATCAACCGCTGCCGGAAAATATGCGCGGATTTGGCGGCAGCTTTTGGACTGCGCTGGCAGAGCGTAGCGGCGACAGCGCTTTTGCAGAATGAATCAGTCGGCAATCTTTTCCAAAGCGGCGCTTCGCTTCCCGCCGCAGTCCAAATTTACCCGCCTCGACTTTGCCAGTCATTTTGCTATCTTGTGTTTTGTGAGTTTTGTTGCTGAATTTAATTCTTTGCCGCTGGAGTCGCTCGTGAAACGTTCGCAGACGGCCGGGGTCCAGGCTGTGCGCGAGAGCATGGCGAAGACGAAATTGTTGCTGCCGGATTTCGCGCATTTGATTTCGCCGGCGGCGGGTGGATTGTTGGAACACATGGGCCGGCGTTCGCACGCCATGACGCAGCAACGCTTTGGCAAGGTCATCCGGATGTTCGCGCCGCTCTACCTCTCCAATGAATGCGTCAACAATTGCCAGTACTGCGGCTTTTCGCGCGACAACCCCATCCTACGCGTGACGCTGTCGCTGGAGGAGGTCAAACGGGAGGCGCAGGCGCTCAAGGAACAGGGCTTTCGCAACCTGCTGCTCGTCGCGGGGGAACATCCGAAGTTCGTTTCCAACAATTATCTCAGAGATTGCATCGCCGCGCTGCATCCCGACTGGCCGGGCATTTCGCTCGAAATTGGGCCGATGGAAACCGCCGACTACGCGCCGCTGGTCGCAGCGGGCGCGGACGGGTTGGTGGTTTATCAGGAAACCTATGACCGAAAAATTTATGCGGACATGCACACCGCCGGGCCAAAGCGCAATTTTGACTGGCGGCTCGAAACGCCCGAACGCGCCTACGCCGCGGGATTCCGGCGGCTCGGCATCAGCCCGCTTTACGGACTGGCCGACTGGCGGTTCGAGGCTATCAGCGTGGCGGCGCATGCGGATTACCTGCTGCGGAATTGCTGGAAGGCGCAGTTGACGATTTCGCTGCCGCGGCTGCGTCCGTGCGCGGGCGAATTCCAGCCGCTCACGCACATGACCGACCGCGACCTGGCGCAACTCGTCTGCGCCTTCCGCCTGATGTTCCCCGACGTCGGCCTGGTGCTTTCGACGCGCGAATCGGCGAAGCTGCGCGACGGGCTGATTCCGCTGGGCATCACGATGATAAGCGCGGGCAGCCACACCGAACCGGGCGGTTACACCGGCGCGGGCAAGGAGAAGATTCATCACACCGAACGCGGACGGATTGTGGAGCTCGCGTCCGGGGCGAGCGAATGGGCGCCCACGCCGGAAAATGCGACGAATGCGACCGGACAATTTAAAATCGCCGACGAACGTTCCGCCGGCGAAGTGGCGGAGTTGATTCGCCGGCTGGGGTACGAACCGGTGTGGAAGGATTGGGACGCGGCGTTGACGGCGTGACAGGTGAACATCGAACATCCCATGAACATCTTGATGATTTTCTTTGTAGCGATTTGCCTTACGTCAAGAGCAGGGCAGGAACCTGCGTTTGACTTGAGCGGTAATTTCGACGACATCTTTGCAGGTAAACATGGCCTTGCTGGCTCGTTTACAGTCAAAGCTTTTAAAACCGATGCTTTGATTGACATGACATTTGAAAATGGAGTTCGCGAAGTTGTCGGAACAGACGGGCACGATACATTTCATATTTATCCAATTACTGATGACCTCAGAGCTAAATTCCCGAATCCCAGTGGGCTAGCGGATATTTCGAACGGCCGTTTTCCAATAGACGCGCATTTTATGCAGCAAGCCCTTTGGTTGGTTTGTGTTCATGACCCTGAATTAATTACAAATCCCCGCCGTTTCTGAGTTCGTGACCTCAAAGCTGGGAATCAATACGCTACAAGGCTGAGGGGGCGGACATGGTGTAGGGAGCCCGAAGGGCGACCGGAACCATGCCCGCCCCCG
>Ga0302320_10000481_pt1 | contig 95258 bp, 72 predicted proteins | sample Bog_T0_3_FD_202130 | JGI IMG/M metagenome (GOLD analysis project Ga0302320, IMG submission 202130) | Peat permafrost microbial communities from Stordalen Mire near Abisko, Sweden - Bog_T0_3 | ecosystem: Environmental > Terrestrial > Soil > Wetlands > Peat | place: Sweden: Abisko, Stordalen Mire... | reverse complement strand
CACGCTGCCAGATCATTGGGACCCTGGAAATCGCCATCACCTGCGACTACACTCCCATGCCAGCGAACTCCGCTCAGACCACCGGCATGCCGCAAATCGCGCTGAATCGCGCTGCGCTGTCATTCAAAACGAAGGACGACAATTGGATGCGCCTTGAGCTCAGGTTGACAAAGCTGGACAGTACCCCGATTTCGCAGACTCGTCCGGTCTACATCGAAGTTGACGACGATGCCGGCCACAATTTTATCCGGCGGCCGTTGCCGAACGTAAAACTCGCCGCCCTCGCACCTGGGCAATCGGTGGACTTTCACGAGCAGATTCTGGTCCCCGCTCTCCGGCCTGGGCATTACCAAATCACGCTTTGGATACCGAGCACCGATCCTCAGTTCAAATTTAGCTCCACACATAATCTGCTGATCAGCAGCGTTGGCGTGGCCGACGAGAAATCCGGACTGAACAAGGTTGCCGCGTTTTCGGTTACGCGCTAAGGTGCAATATAAATCTGGCTGGGCCTTTTTGCACAAAGACCTCGCTGCGAGTGTATCCTCCTAACTTATGTGATACGATGGAAAATCCTCCACCTTTAATTTCTTTCAGCCTCTGTGCGTGGCTGATGACTTTGGCCGATGAACATGGTTCTCTCGATGGGGCGTATGGATGAAAGACGTTGAATGCTTGGAGACCGCCAATCTTACCGTTGGCCATGTGAGATTTATGGGATTCACTCGCCGGTCCCGGGCCGCGTGCCTTCTGACTGCCGCGATGGCGTTCACAGCCTTGCATGCGGCGGGGCAAACGAGCGTTCTGACCCAGCACAACGACGTTGGCAGAACCGGCCAAAACACAAATGAGACAATTCTCAACACAACCAATGTGAATGTAAGTTCCTTTGGGCAGTTGTTCAGCCTCCCGGTTCAAGGACAGGTCTATGCGCAACCCCTCTATGTTTATCAAGTGAAAATCAATGGAGTCTTCCACAATGTTCTGATTGTCGCAACGGAGGAAGACAATGTGTACGCCTTCGATGCGGATACACCAGCCGCCCCGTTGTGGAGCGCCAGCCTGGTGGACCAGAAACATGGCGCCGGGGCTGGGGAGACAGCGGTACCGAGCTCGGTGATTGGCTGCACGGACCTGCTGCCCAGCATCGGCGTTACCAGCACTCCAGTGATCGACTCCGTCGCAGGCTTCATCTACGTTGAAGCAAAGTCAACCGATGGAACAAACTTCTTTCACCGGCTGCATGCGCTGAACCTGGCAACCGGCGCCGAAAGTTCGCAAGGACCCGCGGTGATTGCGGGCACTGTGAGTGGCACAGGCGACGGATCGAACAACGGGCAGGTGACGTTTGACGCCTTCTACGAGAACAACCGGCCCGGGCTGCTCCTTCTGAATGGCTCAGTTTATATTGGATTTGCTTCGCACTGCGATAACGGCCCCTACCACGGGTGGCTCTTTGCTTACAATGCCACTTCCCTTGTTCGACAAAGTGTCTTCGTTACCACTCCGAATGGCGGCTTGGGTGGGATCTGGATGTCGGGATCAGGGCTCGCGGCCGATGCGAACTACATCTACACAGCAAGCGGCAACGGAAGCTTTGATACAACGAACGTTCCGGCCACGGAGCTGGGCGACACGGTGATGAAGCTGGGCACCACCGGGGGCAACCTATCACTTCAAGATTATTTCACGCCCTCGGATCAGAATTGTCTGGCAAACAATGACTTCGATCTTGGCTCAGGTGGAGTTTTGGTGCTTCCCGATCAGCCGGGAGTCTACCAGCATATCCTTGTGGCTGGCGGTAAAGAAGGCGCTATCTATGTCGTGAACCGCGACCAGATGACCAAGGGCAACAACCACTTTGAGAACAGCAACAACTGCATTACCAACGACCCGCAGATTCTGGAAGAATCGGCATCGGGAGCGTTTGGCACTATGTTTTCCTTGCCCGCCTACTGGAACAGCACCCTGTATTACGGGGCGGCTGGAGACGTGATGAAGTCGATCCCTCTGGTGAATGGACTTCCAGATCTCAGTGCGACCACGACCAATTCACTGAGATCCCTCTGGCCGGGCACGACCCCGTCGATTTCTTCCAATGGCACGGTCGCACACACCGGCATTCTGTGGGCTATCGAAAATGGATCGGACAATGGGACTCCCCTCCCCGGCATCGTCTACGCCTTCGATGCCATGGATATTTCCACCGAACTGTGGGACAGCACGCAGGCGCCCGGAAATCGCGATGCGGCGGGCGTTTACGTAAAGTTTTCAGTGCCTACCGTGGTGAATGGCAAGGTCTATGTCGGCGCAACGAATTTGGTAAACGTGTATGGCCTCTTGCAGGGGCCAGCAACTCTCACGTCACCCACGCCAGGCACGACATTACCTGGCCCGACGGTAACATTCTCCTGGCTGCCCGCCGCCGGAGCGACGAACTACGAGTTCCAGCTGGGAAGCAGCGGAGTGGGCTCCAGCGACTTGTACAATTCGGGCACACTTTCGCCAGCGACCACTTCGAAGACCGTAACCCTGCCCATCAACGGCACGAAGATCTACGCGCGGCTCTTGTCCATGATCAGCGGAGCCTGGCAATCTGTCGATTACACTTACACGGCGGCGTCCCAGGCGGTGCTGACAACTCCCGCACCGACCACCGTTCTTGCAGGGTCCGCGGTGACCTTCACCTGGACGGCAGGCACGGGAAACCCAACCGGGTACTCGCTCTGGCTGGGGAGCACGGGGGTGGGCTCGAACAACTTGTATGACTCTGGGGAGAAGACCGTCACTTCCGTCACGGCCGGCGGCCTGCCCGCCAACGGCGAGGCAATCTTCGCGCGGCTTTACACCAGTTTCGGCAAAACCACTGTACACAACGACTACGCCTACACGGCAGCAATGCTGGCGGCGATGACGTCGCCGGCGGCGGGCAGCGTTCTTTCGAGCCCCAACGTGACTTTTAGCTGGTCCTCGGCTACAGGAGCGACCGGGTACTCGCTCTGGCTGGGAAGCACCGGGGTGGGATCGAACAACCTTTACAACTCAGGAAATACGACGAACACTTCGGCCGGGGTCAGCGGTCTGCCCACCTACGGCGAGACAATTTATGCTCGGCTACTTACGAATCTCAATGGAAATTCGCTGTCCGTCGACTACACCTACAAGGCAGCGAATGTGGCGCAGTCGGCGCTGACAAGCCCGACGCCTGGCAGCACGCTGACCGGGACCACGGTGACATTCAGCTGGACGGCCAGCAGCGGCGCGAGGGGCTACTCACTTTGGCTGGGCTCAACGGGGGTGGGGTCGAACAACCTGTACGACTCCGGGGAGACGACAGGCACCTCGGCAACGGCCAAGGGGCTGCCCGCGAATGGAGGGACGATCTATGCGCGGTTCAACATCAATTTCAATGGGGTTTCTCAGCACGTCGACTACATCTACACAGCCGCCCCATGAGCAACTGAAGACCTGTCCCAGAGGAAGCTCGTCCCGGGGATTAATTCCGGCAATCAGAAGGTTCAATCAACGTATTTTAAAGGAATTAACCAGCTAAGATTGCGTGGCGGTGGTTGGAGTCTGCAGGGAACCCTTCTCCGGATCGGATTCCCTGCTTACAGGGAAAAATGCAGGGAAATTCGCGCTTTCAGCCCATAAATCTGGCGTTGAGAATCCTCTACGCTGCTGAATATAGGCGAGTTCCTTCGCGCTTATGCCCAATTCAGGCGCACCACCTGACAGGGAATTATCACCCATGTATCAGGGAAAATCATTTCCCTGTTTTCCGGCATTCCTACCAACGCCGACTCCGTGCACCTCGATGTTCATTGAGCTCCAAAGCATCAGAGAGCGCTCATGAGTCTTTGAGAACGGTCCGCAGGCGAGTATCGTCAGTTTAGGCAAAGGTCGGGCCGTGCGTGGTGCTTTGACGGGGCTTCATGAAGGTTGGACCATCTAAGATCATCAGGGGGAGTGGTTCATGGCAATCTCAGACATTTTGGCAAGCATCGATCGGGAAATCGCCCAGTTGCAGCAGGCACGCGCTCTGCTGAGTGGTGGTACTCCGCAGGCCAGCAAGAAAAAGGCTGGCAGGCCGAAGAAGGGAGCGGCGGCCGTTGTACCTACTACCGCGAAGCCCGCGAAAAAGAAGATGATGAACATCTCTCCCGAGGGGCGGAAACGGATCGCCGAGGCAGTCAAAAAGCGCTGGGCGGCGCAGAAGGCTGCTGCGGTAGTTGCACCAGCCGCCACGAAGCCAGCGAAAAAGAAGCCTGCTGCCCCAGTTGCACCGGCTGCCACAAAGCCCGCGAAGAAGAAAGCGGCGGCGGCGGTTGTACGCACCACCAAGAAGCCTGCGAAGAAGGCAGTCGCGGCAGTTGTACCGGCCACCACGGAACCTGCGAAGAAGGCTGCAGCCGAGGCACCGGCAAAGTAGCCGGCCACTCTCCGGCACGAATATGTGCAGGCGTCGGCCGGAACCCTTGTCAGCTCAGTCCCCTGCTTTGGTCTCTTCTTCTGGCCAAAGCGGCGGCTGGGCGGCGCGGGTTCGTTCATGCTGGAGGTCGGCGAGGATGCGGGACCAGTGGAGGATGCTACGCTCCGTTCGTGCTTGCCGCCCCTGTGCCTCCTTGAGCTTACGTTCCGCGTGGCGCATGCGACGTCGCTGGATGCGGTCGTGCTGAGGATCTGTGCGCATGCCGAGACTCAAAACCTGAGTGTCCAGAGTACCGCTCGTTGGCACCTCAGAATGCACCTCCGGGCAAGGGGATGAGCACGGTCACTCCCATTCGACCTTCAATTAAACAGGCTGAGGGAACGGCCACCACAATCATGATGCGCCTCCGCAGGCAGACTGAAGTATCCCGCGGTTTGGTTCTTCAAAGCCTCGCAAGCAAGTCAGAATCGCTCTACCGCTTTCGCATACGAAGCGACTCCCAGCTCCCATCAGTTATCCAGCCCCCGTCCACTACGAGGGCGTGGCCATTCACGAATCCGCTTTGCTCTCCGTCGGCGAGAAAGGCGATGGCCCGGGCAATATCGTCTGGACTGGCGAACCGGCCCATTGGAATACGCCCGGTAATGTCCGCGTCCGTGTAGCTTCCTCCCGCCTGATCAGCAACATCCATCTCCGTCTTCACCCATCCTGGACAAACGGCGTTGACTCGCACACCTCGCCCTCCCCACTCGGCTGCGAGTGTGCGGGTCATGCCGATCAACCCATGTTTCGACGCGTTATAAGCTACCCGGTCCGCAATTCCGAGCAACCCTGCAACCGAGGCGACGTTTACGATTGAACCGCTGCCCGCTTCGAGCATCTTCGTTCCGAAGGTCTTCGCCAGGAGAAATGGCGCCACGAGATTCACCTCAAGCACACGGCGATAGTCGCTAAGAGTGGTATCCTCCGCGGCTGAGATAAGACTGATACCGGCATTGTTCACAAGCACGTCGATACGTCCGAATCGGTCGAAGACCTCCTTGGAGAAACGATCCACGGTGGCCTCATCCGTAATGTCGCCGGCGTACCCGATCACCTCGCGTCCTTTCGCGCGTATGGACCTTACAGTCTCGGTGGGATGGTGAAGATCGACGATAGCAAGCCGGTAATCTTGCTGGGCAAACAACTCCGCAGTCCGACGGCCAATCCCCTGCGCTCCTCCGGTGACCACGACTACACGATTGATCCTGTTCATCTGTACTGTGCCCCTCTTGCTATCATCGTAAACTTCCACAGTGCGAATCAATCGCAGCACGGATCATGGGTACTGCATCGATGCATTCAGCGCGCGGCAAGTAGTGCAAGAGCCTGGCGCCATCCATCGATCGATAACGGTCGGCTCGGGGATGCATCGCAATTCTTCTTCAAGGATGGCTCCAGGATGCGCAGGACGCGTCGATCGTTTGGCGGACAGGTCAGCGTACCAAGCTTTTCCCAGTAAGATGTGGCGATGTGGTATACGTTGCGGATGTCGCACCGCCGTGTCTGCATAACCGCTATTCTCCTCCTCGCTGTTGCGCACGCCTTCCTCGCCTCAAGTCTCTCAGGGGCCCAGGACCTCGCCCCTTCGCCGCCGATGGGGTGGAGCGAATGGGACGCCTACGGAATGTCGGTGACCGAGTCCGAATTCAAGGCTAATGCCGCGGTACTTTCGGGGCTAAGGGAATATGGCTGGCAATACGCGCTGTTCGATGCAGGTTGGTACATGGAAAACCCAACTGGCGTGAACCGGGACAGCAAGAAGTATGTCCTGGACCAGTACGGACGCCTGACACCCGCCGTGAATCGATTTCCGTCGGCTAAAGATGGAGCGGGGTTCAAGTCGTTGGCCGATTGGCTGCATAGCCAGGGGCTCAAACTCGGCATCCATGTGATGCCCGGTGTTCCCCGCCAGAGTGTGATCGAGAACCTTCCCATCGCAGGGTCGAGATTCCATGCGGTGGACGCGGCCGACCCCACTCAGACCTGCTCGTGGGACAGCGAGTTCTACGTGGCAAAGGACAATGCAGCCGGCCAAGCCTACTACGACTCGATCGTCAGACTCTACGCAGACTGGGGCGTGGACTACATCAAGTTGGGCTGTGTCAGCGATCATCCATTCCATGCCAGTGGGATCAGGCAGATTGCCAAGGCCATCAAGAAGTCCGGTCGGCCGATCGTGCTAAGCCTTTCGCCGGGGCCACCACCGCAGCCTTACGTGAGTTTCGTTGCCAGGTATGCGCAGGTGTGGCGGATCTCCGAAGAACATTGGGATTTTTGGGCGCAGCAGCCGGACAAAAGCAGTCATCTGATGGGGTTGCGGGAGGCGTTCGACCTCTTTGCGAAATGGGCGCCTTCTGTGAAACCGGGCGCATGGGCGGATGGGGACCTCTTACCGGTTGGCTGGCTCGGGCCGCGTCCGGGATGGGGCGAGTCGCGGCAGTCGCGGGAGACCGAGGACGAGCAGCGCACCGAGTTCACGTTGTGGGTGATTGCGCGTTCTCCGCTCATCCTGGGAGCCAACCTGACCAGGCTGGATGCATTCACACGTTCGCTGATCACGAACAGGGACGTCATCGAGATCAACCAAAAGGCTTGGAAGAGTCATCCATTGAACGATCTCCATCCCGGCTTCGAACATGCCAGAGTCTGGGAAACGCACACGAGGACGAACGGCCGATTCCGAACGTACGTCGCTTTCTTCAATCTCGATGACAAGCCGGTCACCCTGCACGCCACCTGGAAGGAACTTGGCATCGAGGGCAAGCACGCAGGCCGCTCTCTCTGGGACGGCATTCAGTTTGCGCCCTCGACGGCCATCGAGATTACCCTGCCTGCTCACGGGAGCGCGATTTACCAGGTCGAGTAGGAGGAAAGCCAGCGAGGCACCGACCTTGCTCACTGGTAATTGTGTGCAGGCTAGTGAAGGCTCCAGGGTGAAGGCACCGAGAGGATTGCGAACCGCAAGGTGTGGCTCTGCCCCATATCGTCCGATTCGACCGGCACAGTTTTTCCGGCTGATGGGTTCCCCGTCGGTCGGCACCTCCGTTCCGATCGTCAGGAGACTACCCGGCGGGCTTTCTCACACTGCTCAGCAGCCACGAAACACAGCTTCCGTGCCTGGTCGATCCGGACCGCGAGGCCCAGAGCCTTCCGCTGACGGGAGTCCGTCGCTAGACAGGCCGGCGGTTATTTCAAGTCGGCCGGAATAACACTCCGCACGACGGGCGGTTGGCTGATCGCGAAGATTTACGGCTTCTTTGGCTCCTCTTCCTGCTGAACCACCTGCCCTTCGCCGGGGAAGGGCCAGTTTTTGTCCAGCAGAATCTCTTTTTCGCGCTGCCCCTTGGGCACTCGATCAATCGTGAGGTTCTCAAAGAAGTGGACGCCGGTCTTCCCGGCGCTGGCGATATCGGTGTCGCCATCCCCATCGAGATCCATCACCACAAACTGAGTGCCTGCGCCAGCCGTGCCGTTCACTGAGACGGGGTAGCGCGTGAACTCCCCCGTCTTGCGGTTGATTTTGTAGTAATAAATAACCAGGGGATCGTAGGAACCGGCGTCATGGCCGTTATGGCCGCGGTATCGTTTGCCGGTAATCAGTTCCGGCTGCCCGTCGCCGTCAATATCCGCCAGGGCAAGCGCGTGCGACTGCGAAAAGGACTCGTCGATGGCGTGCTGAACCCAATGACGGTTGGCGCCTTCTCCCTGCTGTTCAAGCCAGTAAAGGCCATAGCTGTGACCCTGGCCGTAGATCAGGTCCATCTTGCCGTTGTTCAGCACGTCGTAGCCGATGATGGGGAATCCGGTGTCGCCAAGGTGCCACTCCCCATGCCACTCCCACTGGTCCTTGTCCGCATCGATCTGCTTGAACCAGCCGGTAGGGGTCAGGATATCGGCCTTGCCGTCGCCGTCGATATCCGCCACGCCCACGCCGTGCCCATCCTGCGCCCGCTCACCGACGTGATGCATCCTGGGCTCGGGACCTGAAAAGTCTATCCAGATGAGACCCGATTTGTTGTAGTGGGCCAGGATCAGGTCCGGCTTGCCGTCGCCGTTGATGTCGGCCATCCAGCCGCCCTCCGTGTCGTAGCTGTTGCCGATGAAGTGCTTCTTCCACATGACCCCTTGCTTTTTGGGATTCTCGTACCACCACACGCCGTTGGTCATCCAGGCGGCGGTCACAATGTCGGGAGCGCCATCGTGGTTCACGTCCACTGCCCACTCGCCGCAGTCGGCGACATATTCGTTGACGATTCCGACTTCACGGTACTGGTGGCGCTTCCACTCCCCGCCATTGGGCCCTGGATTTTCATACCAATAGGCTCCGCTGACAAGGTCGGGCAGTCCGTCGCCGTTCATGTCCGCCGAAGTAATCCCCTCGGCGTGGTCGGTGCCCAGACGATGGGCAAAAAACGTGACCTGCGGCACTCCGCCAGGGCCGGGACCACGAGCTTGAATCCGATCGGCGCCGCCAACGAGCTGGGCCATGGTCGGAACGGCAAATGCAAGCATCACGAACGCCACAGGTAAATTGACCCTCACGGTAATCTCCTCGATTTCAATTTGCGTAACTCGACGGGTTGCTTTGCCAACATGCTCGACATCAATCCTCAATCTGCACGACTGTATTCACGACGTTTATTCTCTCACGAGCGTGAAGAACCTCCCGTCATTTCACGTACTCCTTTGTGCAGTGAATTGTGCCGCATCGCCGGAGGGCTTAGCGGTTCTCACCGTGCTCTGATTCAGTTCGCAGTGCGATGAATTGCTCCAACTGCTTCACGGAGTACATCAGCATGCCGCCAACTTTCGTCACTGGCGGCCCGCTACCAGTCAGCATGCTGCGCCGGCTGGAGGCATTTCCGCCTTTGGTCGGATAGGCGAGACATCTACCATCGGCATCCTACTTCCTAGAGGAGGAGCAGATGACTCAAGAAACGAAGCCAGTCCGTCTTACCGACGATGAAGTTGCCAACGCGCTTGTGAACGATTCCCTGGGGACGGTCGATCAAGCGGATTCCAGCGGCTCCGATGAGGCTAAAGAGACTGGGGACGCGAAAAAGGGGAACACGAGAACTCGGGAAGACTAGCATTCAGTGTGCGGGGAATGCCCTCAGCGCCCTCTTCACAAACGTCCCCACCGGCATCCTTCAGCGCAACCTCGCGGCCGTCGACCGCATGCTCAAGCAACCCAGTGCCACGATCCTGTTCAGGATTGCCAGGCTGTATGTGAAGACGATCAAATGGCTGTTGGCGGGGAGCGAGGGTGGGGTCGATGAGGCAGCCGGATGCTCACGGTGTAGTGCCGCCCACACGGCCGCTGCCCATGCTGGCACACGCGGCCTGGAGCACCCGCCGGCGCAGCGAGCGCACCTCAGATGCCCACCAAGTGGACAGCCCAACAGAGACCACCTTGTTCCCTGTTCGGCGACCATACAACCAGAACAGGGAATCCCGGAACGACTTTTCCGAAGCATGGCGTGGACCGGCTATATTGTTAGCAACGAACGGAATCCAAATCTCATTCTGGATTGCGGCTGATTCTTACAACGCGAGGCCCACAGCCATGGCGCAGGTCAACGGCTGTTGCATCCGCGTAGCGCACGGCAGGAGAGCGCGAATGAAATATCTCGCTTTTGCGGCGGTTTTTTGCCTGCAATTCCAGATGTTTGCCCAGCAACCGGCGCCGGAGATCAAGTTCCGTGCCCAGACGGATTTCTTCAAGTTGCCGCCGGATCTGTATTTCGGAGAGGCTGCCGGCGTAGCGGTGAATTCAAAGGGGCATGTTTTCGTCTTCTCTCGTGGCGGCACGACCGGCCCAGCCTACGGTGCGGCGGCGGCCCAGTTGTTCGAGTTTGACGCCGATGGAAAGTACGTCCGTGAGATCGGCCACCATCTGTATGCATGGAGCTATGCCCACTCCGTCAAGGTCGACAAGGAAGACAACATTTGGATCGCCGACAAGGGATCGGACATGGTCATCAAATTCAGTCCGGAAGGCCGGGTGTTGATGGTCTTCGGACGCAAGCAGGAAGCCTCCGACGAGGGCGCTGGTCCGCTCAAGCACCCCAAGCCGCCGCTGCAGCCGATCGACGGGGAGTTTCGCCAGGTCACCGATATAGCCTGGGACGCAGCAGGCAATACTTATATCAGTGACGGTTACATCAATTCCCGGATAGCCAAGATCGATAAAGACGGAAACTGGATCAAGTCCTGGGGCGAATCGGGAACTGGTCCAGGCCAGTTCAATACGCCGCACAGTATCGCTACGGATTATGCGGGCAATGTGTATGTGGCCGACCGCGGCAACGGTCGCATTCAGGTTTTCGATGGAGATGGCAAGTTTCAGCGCGAGATCCGCATCAATGTGCCCTACGTTCACAAGGTTCGCCCATGGATGGGAAACATGCCGTCCGAAGTGCCTGCTACCGCTGAAGCTCCACCGCCCTTGAACAAGACGATGTTGAACGGCTCTCCGTGGGCGATTTGCATCACACCGGGGCCCCATCAGGTGCTCTATGCGTCAGATGGTTATCCGGGGCGCATCTATAAACTCAGCCTGGATGGCAAAGTTCTTGGCGTGCTTGGCACGAGCGGCCACGGTCCTGGCCAGTTTGGCTGGATTCACGAACTGGCTTGCCCGTCAGAGAACGTCTTATATGCTGCCGAATTGCTGAATTGGCGGGTGCAGAAATTGACCCTTGAGCAGACGCCATAATCTCGAACGACTTCAGGCAACAACTGGATACATTCCCTCAACGAACTATGGCAGGTTCGAGCAGCTGTGAGCCATTGCCGTGGAGCTTGGCGACGTTGCATGCTTTCATGCCGTCGGCGGGGTAGGTTGGGAAGTTCTTCAGAGGTTCCCTCGGTGTCGATCACTCTACTACATTTGAGCGCAGCCATTTCTACCCAGATAGACAGACTGCTGCGAAAACCTTCCTAGCCACGCGACATTTTCGCGGATATAGTTCCAGACGCGACGACGAAACGCCTCGTCGGTCTCGACCGACTTCGCGAACAGAAGTTGGGTCGATGTCTTAGCCTTCCAACTCTCTCTTCCCATAGGTGGAACCTGCGGCGAATGAAACGTCTGGTAATCAACATCAAGGTCCATCATCAGTTGGATCGCGATCGAGGAAGGAATCTGGCCGTCTTGGTAGAGGTCGGCTATGCACTCGATGATGACGCGATTCTGGGGGTCTTCTATGTAGGCTGCCCCTTTCTGAAACAACGCTGTCGTTTGCTTCGTTGCCGATGCTTCCGCCGCCATCATGGGTTTCCCTCCATACGCCATCCGCAGTTTCCACCGCCGGTTGAAATCTCTCTAACGCAATCGCCAAGTGAGGTTCCGATGCCTTCACTTTACCCTTTAGCTGCAGCCCGGTGAAGTCCGATCGCTGGGTTCTGTCGACTCAGGTATCCGGACAGTAAGCCTAGCCTGCCACGAGTGTCCGCTCCGGAGTAAGCGATCGCGTGGCGGGTCTCGTGGAGGCATGCGGCGGCCCCTCAGGAGCGTGGAGCACGACGGGGGTAATACACAGAAAAGCCCCCACCGGCAGCGTACCGAGTGGGGGTTTTTCTGTGCCTTCAAGCCAGAAGAGCATCCCGGAAAGAACACGTTCGTTCGTCGTGTCCCTCATGGGGTTCCGTCCAGTTCGGGCCATGGCCAAATTCTCCATACCACCCCGCTCCACCAGAAACGAGCTGAGAGCATAGAAGAGGACGCGAGCGAGGCCCCTCTGGGCTTCACTCTGTTGGTGGAGAATCTCCACACCGTTGCAGAGGTTCTCGTACAGGGTTTCAAGCTTGACGTCGGACACTGGTTCGTGGGACATAGGTCTTACCTCGAAGGCTGGGTACCCCGACCCCACCAGGTGGGTCGAAAGTTCCACTGCTCTCTGGTCGACCAGAAGAAAGGGTGAATCAAAGGGAGATTAGCTGCTCGGAGAGAAATTCTCTGGCGAGGATTTATGCTGAATTGGCCCGGAAATCGGGGAGGTTTTAGATGCCTAAGTTATTGATTATAAGCAATTTGACTGCGTGGCGGAGAGAGGGGGATTCGAACCCCCGGTACAGCTTTTGACCGTACAACGGTTTAGCAAACCGCCGCCTTCAGCCACTCGGCCATCTCTCCGCGTCTTGAGATGGATTATACCGGAAGTTGGGCTGGGCCCGCACAATAACGGAAAGAACTCTCGAAAGCACGACCGTTTTCCTCGGCGCAATTTTTCGCTTTCTGGAACGGGCCAAGGTTGTTAGATTCGCTGTGATGCCTTTGATTTTCCAACCAGTCCGACGCAAAATGCGCTTTCTGCCCCTCATTGCCGCCACCTATTTCATGGTGTCCGGCGGTCCCTACGGCATTGAGGACATTCTGGGCGGGGCTGGGTTTGGCAAGGCGATCCTCATTCTTCTGGTTCTGCCTTTCCTGTGGTGCCTGCCCACCGCGCTCATGATTGGGGAACTGGCCAGCGCCATCCCCGCCGAGGGCGGCTTCTATATATGGGTACGGCGCGCGCTGGGCCCTTTCTGGGGCTATCAGGAGGGATGGCTCTCGCTCTCGGCCAGCATCTTCGACATGGCCATCTATCCGGCCATCTTCGTTCTTTATCTGGGCAAATTCTCGCCCTCCCTTACAGACGGCTGGCGGGGCTACGCCTGGTCGCTGGCCGTGGTGGCGCTTTGTTGCGCCTGGAATCTGAGGGGCGCGCCGCAGGTGGGCGAGGATTCGGTGTGGATGTTCGTGCTCCTGCTGGCTCCGTTCGTTGTTTTTGTTGTTCTCGCCGTGTGGCATTGGTGGGGCGCGCACCCGGCGGTGCAATGGACCCAGCCCGCATCTGAGGAAGCGCTCTCTACTGCCGTCCTGGTTGCCATGTGGAATTACATGGGCTGGGACAACGCCTCCACCATCGCCCAGGAAGTGGAGAATCCGCAGCGCAATTATCCGCGCGCCATGGTCGCGGCCACCGGGCTGGTCGCCGTCACTTATATTCTCCCTCTGGGCGCCATGGCCCTGGCTGGCTTGTCTCCACGCAGTTTCTCCACCGGGGACTGGACCACGGCCGCGCGCGCCGTGGGCGGGCCGTTGCTGGGCCTGGCCGTGGTGGCCGGCGGAGCCATCACCGGCGTGGGCATGTTTAACGCTCTGGTCATGAGCTACTCGCGCCTGCCCATGGCCATGGCCGAAGAAGGCATGTTGCCGCTCGTGGTGGCCCGGCGGAACAGCCGCGGAGTGCCCTGGGTAAGCGTTGTGCTCTGCGGCCTGGCCTGGGGCCTGGCCCTCAAGCTGCCGTTTGAGCGCCTCATCTCCATCGACCTGATCCTTTATGGGTCCAGCCTTCTGCTGGAATTTGTCGCCCTGGTGGTGCTGCGCGTCCGCGAGCCAAATCTGGAGCGGCCCTTCAAGGCCGGCAACTTTGCCGTCGCCTGCCTGCTGGGGGCCGGTCCCGCCGTTCTGATCGGGTACGCCCTCTATGCCTCCCGCGACGAAAAGATCATTGGCACCACCTCGGCCCTGTTGTTTGCATTCGGGGTGAGCCTGCTGGGGCCGGTACTCTATTGGGCTACGGCTCTCCCGCTGGCTCGCCGGCGCCTGGCCACGGAGGCGCAGGGCGCGGACTGATCAATTCCTGACTGACCACATCCGGACTGACCCTTCCTGACTGGTCCAGCCTGATTGGTCCAGCCCAGCCGGACCGGCCATCTCTCAACCGTACCGTCTTCCCCCGGCCTTCTTCTAGCCGGCCTTAGATTCGCGGCTCCGTCTGCAATCAGTCAATCGAATTGTTTTGACAAAGTATTGTCGCGTTTGTATTAAATTGACCACTAGCCCTAGGAAGGTCTTGCCGTAGTGAGCATGATCTGGGTCTTTCCTCGACCCCAGACCGGGCCGCAGCTCTTTGGCTATTCCCCGCGTCTTGAATGCGAACTGAATTCGAACCTGCAAATCTCCTGATCGGCCTTGTTGACCCGGCAGGTGAAGAAAAGAGGTCTCCATGTGCACGATGAAGGATGCTTTCCCCTCCATGGGCCGTCGATTGCACCTTGCCTCGGCCGCGTCTCTGCTCTCTATTCCACTAGCCCTCGGCCTGGTCTCGACCTTGACTTGGTCCGCACAGGCCGCCGCGCAAGAACTCGCGCAGACCGTCACGGAGGCATCCGGGCAGGTGCAGGAGCCCGGCGACCGGGCGGCCTCGGTCCCGGTGGTGCCGCAGCAGATTCGCTACGCGGGCAAGCTGTCCGCGCGGGCGGGCGAGCAGGTGGAGGCCGAGTTCCGCATCTACGCGGCGCCGGATGGCGGCGAGCCTCTCTGGACCGAGGCGCAACAGGTGCAGGTGCAGCTCGACGGCTCCTATTCGGTTCTGCTGGGCGCGGCCAGCCCGGCTGGCTTGCCGCAGGCGGTCTTCGCCGGCGGCGCGGCGCGCTGGCTTGGGGTGAGCGTGGACCGGTCGCAGGAGCAGGAGCGCGTGCTGCTGTCGAGCGTTCCCTATGCCATGAAGTCGGCAGACGCTGAGTCGCTGGCCGGCCACGCGGCTTCAGACTTCGTGACGCAGGAGCAGCTCGCCGCGCTGGCTGCGGCCTCCGCGCCGGCCGCGCTGGCCAGCCAATCAGCAGCCGCTTCTGCTGAGGCGCGTCCGGACGACTCCGGCCCGATCACCGGCGTGGGCACTGCCAACGCGATTGCTCTGTTCACCGGCGCCAACGCCATTGGCAACGCCAACATCGTGCAGTCGGGCATGGAGATCGGCATCAACGAGACCACTCCGGCGGCCATGCTCGACGTGGGCGGCACGGAGACCGTGCGCGGCGAATTGGCCCTGCCCTCGACCAACACGGCCACCACCGGCGGCGGCTTCAGCTCGCAGCCGCTGGAGCTGAGCGCCAGCGCCTGGTCGACTGCCGTTCCAGGGGCGGTGGCGCAGAACTTTGTCCTCGAGTCGACGGCCACCGGCAACAACACCGCAACCCCCGGCGGAAGCCTGCAGGTGCTCTACGGCTCCGGGACCAACTCTCCAACCCCGACCGGGTTCTACATCTCCAGCAACGGCAAGGTGACCTTCACCAACGGCCAGACCTTCCCCGACACGCTGGCCAACGTGGTGGCCAACAGTCCGCTGACGGCCGTCACGTCAGCGGGGATATCGACCATCGGGTTGAGCACCGGAGTGCTTGAGACCACGCTGAACACGGTCTATCCGCAACTGGCCGCGGCCAACTCCTTTCACGGTACGCAAACCATCAACGGCGGGCTCACGCTGACCTCGGCATTGACCGGAACCACCGAAACACTGACGGGAGCGCTGAACTCCTACGGCGCTCAATCCACCGGCACCATCCTGCTGAAGGCTCCCAACCCGGCCACCGCGACCACCAGCTACAACTCGCCGGTGTTCATGTTCACGGGCAGCGCTTATAACAGCGGAACCAGCGCTGCGGTGAACCAGAACTTCTCCTGGCAGGCAGTGATTCAAGGCAACAACACGGCGACACCCTCGGCCAATCTCGCGCTGCTGGCCGGAACAGGGAACGCCAACCAGTCGCCTACGGGCTTGTCGATCTCGCCCAAGGGCATCGTCAATTTTGTGTCAGGCCAGACCTTTCCCGGCGGAGGTGGAGGCACCATCACCGGCATCACCACCACGAGTCCGCTGACCGGCTCCGGAACCTCCGGCTCGGTCGCTCTGGGGTTGAACGAGAGCACCCTCACCAGCGACATCGCGCCGGCCATGGCCACCGCCATCGCGCCCGCCATCGCCACCGACATCACGCCCGCCCTCCAGACCACCTTCGACGCGCGCTATGCGCAGCTGGCGAGCAGCAACACGTTCTACGGCGACTACAACAACTACTTCGAAGGCTACACCTTCTTCGACACGGGCGCCGAATTCGAAGACTCCATCCTCGTTTATGGGCCTACAGGTGATGATGTTATCGGCGTGTATGGTCATGCCGGCTACGGCACTTCAATCGGTGTGAAGGGCTATTCGGCCGGCGATCAGGGCTACGGCGTTGTTGGCGATTCCGACGGTGATGGCGGCTGGGGTGTCTACGGGTGGTCCCGCTACGGCATCGGCGTGCTCGGTGTGTCGCCGGACTATAGCAACACCTACACGAACTACCTTGCAAATGGGCTGCTCGCCGGAGTCTGGGGAGATTCCTCGCTTGTCGCGGGCGCCGGAGTTAACGGCACAGCCGACAATGCGGCGGCGGCGAACTTCATCAACAACAGCGCCGCCTATCACACCCTGTACATCATCAACAATTCCACCGGCGGCACGGGCGCTGCTGTTCTGAGCGCATCCACACCCAACGGGTCCTGCGACATCACCGACGGCGACTTTGCCTGCACGGGCCAGCTCAAGACCCTTGCCTCCATCGATGGCGGCGCGCGCATGGTTGAAACCTATGCCGTGCACTCCGCGGAGAACTGGATGGAGGACTTCGGCACCGGTACCCTGGAACGCGGCGTAGCGCACATCCGACTCGACAAGACCTTTTCCGAAACCGTCGCCAACAGCCCTGACTATCACGTCTTTCTCACCCCGGGCGGGGACTGCCGGGGTTTATACGTGATCAACAAGACCGCGCAGGGCTTTGAAGTCCGCGAGTCGGGGGGCGGCACATCCTCGCTCGAGTTCGACTACCGCATCGTCGCCAAACGGCTGGGCTTCGAGAAGGAGCGCCTGGCCGATGTCACCGAGCACTTCAGGGCTGAAGAGGCGAAGCTGAAGGAGCGCCTTGGGAACCCCTCCACCACCCCCAGCCAGCCAAGGCACATGGAACAGCCGTTCGATGGGCACAGGCCTCCCGGCAGCATGCATAAGCGGGTTCATGCTCCGCGCCCGAATCCAGCTTCTCCCGCACCTTAGTTGTCCTTGAAAATCTTGATGGGCCGGGCCGCGCGATCCGCCTTTGCCGGGACGGTGAGCGAGACGGCGGACTACCACGTCATCCTCACTCCCAACGCCGACTCCCGAGGCCTCTACGTGATCAACAAGACGCTCACCAGCTTCGTGGTGCGGGAGTCAGGCGGCGGAACCTCCTCGCTCAGCTTCGACTACCGCATTGTTGCCAAGCGCCGCGGCTTCGAAACACCTCGCCTGGTCGACGTCACCGAGCGCTACAACACCGAAATGAGAGCCGCTTCGATAACCCGCAGCTCGGGCATCCGGCACAGGCCGGCCGCGTTGGCCAAGTCGCCCTTGCAGATGGCGCTCAACTCCAACCCCCGCCGCATCGTGCTGGGTAGGATTCCCACCGAACACAAGCCGATGGCCCGGCCCGCCTCGGAAAACCGGACCGCACCTCGTCCCTGATCTGGCCCGAGCTACAACAAAAGAGCCGCTGACCCTGGGGGTCGGCGGCTCTTCTCTTTGCCTTCGATCAGCCGCGCCATCCGGCTCCCGCGGCCCACTTTACTCGCTCCCCGCCTGTTTCGCCTTGCTCTCCTGGAACTGCCTGGCCGACTTGGCCACCTGGTCGCGCGCATAGGCCGCGTCGTGCCAGCCCTTGATCTCGACCCGCTTGCCTTCGAGATCCTTGTAGATGGAAAAAAAGTGGGTGATCTCCTTCAGCATGTGGGGATAGATATCGGTATAGTTCCACACGTTGTTGTAGCGGGGATTGTTCTTGCCCACGGCCAGCACCTTCTCGTCGAGCACGCCCTGGTCGAGCATCTCCAGCAGGCCAATGGGCCTTGTTTCCTGTACGCAGCCGGGAAAGCTCGGGCTGGGCACCAGCACCAGCACGTCGAGCGGATCGCCGTCGTCGCTGAGCGTGGAAGGAATAAATCCGTAGTCGCCGGGGTAATGCACCGGGGAGTGCAGGTTGCGGTCCAGCTTGAAGACGTGCAACTGCTTGTCGTACTCGAATTTCTGCGTTCCGTCCTTGGGGATTTCAATGACGGTGCGAAAGACCTCGGGCGAACGGTCGCCAATGGGCAGTTCCAGATAATTAACCATCATTTGTTGCTGCTCCTTTTGGTGCATGGGGGAAAGTGGGTCCGGCGCGGGGTAGTGTCCTAACTCTGCGTTGCTGCGTCTTTGATCGTCTGTCCACTCGCAGGGCAAACGTAGAATTTGACGTTGGGGTCTGGGTCTGAAGTATTCGTCGGCTGGAGGGGCATATTGTGAATGCCACAGGTTGGCGGGTTCGACCCTGGCTTGCTAAAACACTGTTGTACCATTTGATTCCTCCCGCCCAGATTATATGCTCCAAACACACGAGAGCCCCTCGTTTCTGAGAGGCTCTGTGGCAGTTCTGGGAAAGGGCGAAGCAGGTCTCAGACGCTACGCGCTTATCCTGTCGCTGTCAATCCGCTTCCGGTGTTTCATCTTCATCGAATGATTCTTCTAGCGCCTGAATCTGCTTCTTTAGCCGCGTCACATCTGCCTTGGTAGGCTGCCCGATGATGCGCAAATCGGCTCTTACGGAACGGGGCATAGATAGCGTCCACGTCCACGCATTGACCGCTTCGGTGGCCTGTGAAGGGGGTTTCCCAAAGTTCTTGACCACATCACTCGCTATGAACGAATCTACAGGTGATAACGATTTGTCCTCAGTCTGCATCGCATTTGCCTCCACCGATTCAGGCGTACTGGAGACATTATAATTCGTTCCGTTAAGTTCCGCAAAGGAGAGCGTATCCCTAAAGGCTGCAACAGCTTGCTCCGCCCCGCTAGATGTGAAGTCCATCCGCGACACCAAAAAATTCTTGATTGATTCGTCAGAGCCTTCCTTCTTCTCTTCGTTTAGAAGGCGAAAAAGCTCTGGAGAGAGCGCTGCTGTGCGCTTCGCTTCCAGCGCTTCTTTATCATTTGCAGGATAGAGAAGATGAACGGCTAACTCGCTGACTCGCATCCCCTTGGCTTCGTCGCCGTCCAGCAAATCATACTTTTTCATAGACGCGATCTTTGAACGAGCGTTTCCGCTAAGACTGCTGTATCCCAATGCCTTTGCAATATCTTCACCGGCCACCTGTGTTCTTTTCTCGCGGTCATAGACCTGCCGGACGAATGCGACTGCTTCGCTCAAACCATGCGCGGGGTAGTTGGGGCTTCGAGCCATGTCCTCACCTCTTCCATTTCATCATAGGACCTAGCCCCGCCGTTGTCAAGGATAATGAGGGAGGATTATTTCTCAGTTAGCCTCATATTCTCCTTGCGGAGCGGAGGCTAATCTGTTACCTTTGTAAATAGTTCAGGCCGGGATCCGGGAAGCACCCCGAAAAACCCGGCCTAGAGAGGAGGTCGAAAGCGATGCGGAAGATCACTTTCACCATTCACTTTTCGGATGGAACCACCGTGGAAATCACGGTTATCCCACCGTCTTAGCTGACTAACCAAAGGCGCTCCGCCCTCGACTGGAATCGAGAACGGAGCAAATCCAAGAATCGGGACGAGCCCAACACTTAGACGCCAAAGCTAGTTTGAGGCTTTTCCCCAAAAAAGACAAGAGGAAAAGCCATGACCTGCCACTATTGCCGCACCACCTGCAAGCGCTTCGGAAAGCACAGAAACGGCCTCCAGCGCTACCGCTGCAACCAATGTGCCAAGACCTTCACCGAAGAGCATGAGCGTCCCCTGGACGAAATGCGCCTTCCCTTTGACCGCGCCGTGTCCATCCTGCAACTGCTTTTGGAGGGCATGAGCGTTCGTAGCGTCGAGCGCGTGACCGGCGTTCACCGTGACACAATTCTCCGGCTGCTCGTCCTGGCCGGGGAACGCTGCTCCGCTCTGATGGAGTCCAAGATTCAGAATCTGCCCGTCAAGGATGTTGAGGTTGATGAGATTTGGGGATTTGTTGGCAAGAAAGAAGGCCACAAGTCTGATGATGATGGTGCGGAACTTGGAGATGCCTATTGTTTCATCGGCATGGAGCGCAGCACGAAGCTGGTTCTGGCCCACCATCTGGGCAAGCGCACGGCGAAGGCCACAGATGCCTTTATCGGTAAGCTGGCCTATGCCACGTCACGGGACCGCTACCAGTTGACCTCAGACGGATTCAAGCCCTACGTGAGCGCCGTCAAGCTGATACTGAGGGACCGCGTAGACTTCGCGCAGCTCGTCAAGGTCTACGGCACTCCCCGCGACGGCGAGCAGCGTTACAGCCCCGCCGAGGTTGTGGATTCTGTCCCATGCGAAATCATGGGGCGACCAGTCAGAGACAGGATTTGCACGTCACATATCGAAAGACAGAACCTCAGCGTCCGCATGGGAATGCGCCGCATGACTCGACTCACTAATGCGTTTTCTAAGAAGTGGGAAAACCTGCAAGCTGCTTATTCCCTATGGTTCGCCTTCTACAACTTCTGCCGCGTTCACAAGACACTGCGCGTCACCCCTGCGATGGAGGCGGGGATTGCCGCTCACGCGTGGACAGTTGCTGATCTTCTCGGCGCTTAAGGCTCGACTTGTGGGGGAACGTCCGGGATAGGCGGCATCCCGTACATGAGAGGATTGTTAGAAACCCCTTCAAAAAGTAGCGATTGCCACGGCTCTACGGGAGTATTTGAAGTCGGAGTCAGCAAAAACAGAAACGGCATGTGCTTTGCCGTTTCGAAAGCAAGACGATTTGCCTCTTGATTCAAAAGGCAAAAATTAAGCAGGCGTCCGTAGTTTTGCATATTGGTCTCCAATCTCTTTGGAATCAGGTTTGGTCCGTTGAGCAGATTCAAAAATGCCCTTTAATGAAGTGATTAGCTCGCCTGGAACCTGCCATGTCTCTGTAGAAGAAACAACGTACATTTCTGTTTCCTTCCCTACCCCAGGGGCGACTTCTGCTGCTAATTTGGCCCCGTAAACAGCAAGCAGCGTTTCAGGGAGGCTCGACTTGGGATGATGCAATTCAAGGGCCAATTTGATCGAAGCGTGGGTTGCGCCGCTTCCGGTTATCCCGTATCCGATTTTGTCAAAAGGAATCACCTGGCCTGGATGGGAGACTAAATATATGTGCGTCCCGCCGTCATCTATTCCCGCGACGATGATTTCCGCATTGAGATTGAACTGGCCCGTTTGCATAAACAACTGTGCAAAAATCTGCCCCTGGGGTTGGAGATACGCGGGTAACGTGCCACCTCTGGATCGAAACAGCGCGAAATCTGGGCCAAGGGCGGGAGCGACAATCGTCTGTTCGATCTGCTCATTGCGCAAGATCCCATATTCTTCCATTACGGCTCGCGCAATGATATCAGCGCTTTGTTTCGGAGATGTTGCATATTTTATTCTTGCTCGCTTCAGGATTTCGGCCACGACCAACGAATTCCCTGATCCCATTGCCAAGCATGTCGGACTCATCGCCTCAATTTTGCTAATCGGCGGCTCGAACTCAACATTGAGGGGAGGACCGATTGTGAACATCCGATCGGCAGCAAGAACTAGGTTTTTGCCATCATCACAGGTTGCAGCAATGCAAATTGTCATTGTTTAACTCTCGGCTGCGAATATTCTCATCCGGAACGGTAACTGCGCAAGTACCTAATTATACACTCCCATCGCAATATCTTGATTTGGCGATGCTTTCTCGTCTCCCCCGGCTGGATTAAGTTTTCTCAGCAACGCACTCTTAGGACACTACCCGGCGCGGAGAATTGAACCGGCGCGTCGATAGAATCGAGGAAGAATGCCTGAAAACTCCGGCCCGGTGCCGGTCATACTATAATCAGGGAAAATGAAGGCGCATGTCTACGTTACGCTGAAGACATCGGTCCTGGACCCCCAGGGCCAGACCATCCAGAACGCCCTGCGCAAGATCGGCTACGCGGAAGTGACGGCGGTGCGCCAGGGCAAGTATTTCGCGCTCTCGTTGGCCGATGGCCTCTCCGCAGAAGCCGCCAAGACCCAGGTCGAGCTCATCGCCAAGGATGTGCTCACCAACCCCGTCATCGAAGAGTTTACATACCGCATAGAGGAATAACTGGCCTCGCGCCGGGACGCCGTTCCGGTCTTTCAATGCCGCTCCGGTCAGAGGCGAATCGCCCTGAATGCACACCCTCCTTCGGAGATTGCGCCCATCAGCCGGTGGATCCAGCGTCTATAATTTACGCAAGCACCAGAGGTTCAGATGAATGCTGCGGCAAGGCTCAATGCAGCGGTAATGATGCTTGGGAGCGTGTTCTCGCCTCCCTTGATTGCTCAATCCCAACTTGCTCCACACGCCATACCCGCTCAGGCTGCGTTGATCGCAACTCCGCTGGACAACCATCTGCGCATCCGCATTCCCTATTCAACGCATCCCCAGGCGATACCTGCGCATGACGCCGGGGCGCTCGACGGCGGAGTATCACTGGAGCGGATGATTCTGGTGCTGGGCGCAACAGCCGAGCAGGAGCACCAGGCGCGCACGCTTGTCGACAGCCAGCAGACCAAGGGCTCGCCCGACTTCCGTCGTTGGATTACGCCTGAAGAATTTGGCCGTCGTTTCGGCCCTTCCGACCAGGAGATTCAAGAAGTTGCCGATTGGCTGCAACAACAGGGATTCGCGGTAAGCGGGATAGCCAGGAGCAAACGCTGGATCGAATTCAGCGGGACCTCGGCGCAGGTCGAGTCCGCATTCCAGACGGAGATGAGGCATTATCAGGTGGACGGCGACGTGCACACCGCGAATGCCACGGACATCAGCATCCCCGCGGCATTGTCCCCCGTTGTGCGCGGTGTGGTTTCTCTCCACGATTTCTATAGCAAACCGGCCCTGATCCCGTCCAACAGACAGGCAACAGCCAAGTTCGCAGGTGGAAAGCCCGCTATGGCCCTTGAGGGAGGCGGCGATGCAATCTCCCCGCCTGACTTTGCAACCATCTACAATCTCAATCCCCTGTATAACGGTGTCTCTCCCTCACCAAAGACCACGCCCATCGACGGAACCGGCCAGACGATTGCGATTATCGCTGAGGGAATGATCAATACAATAGCCAATACGGGCTTCGATGACGTCGCCGCATTCCGTCAGATTTTCGGCCTGCCGGCCAACCAGCCCAACGTCATTGTCACCGGGCCTGGCATCGCTCTGAACAGGGTGGACGCGGAGGCGACCCTCGATGTCGAGTGGTCGGGCGCGGTGGCTCCCAATGCCACTATCGACCTGGTCGTCAGCGCTGGAACCCTAACCACCGACCCGGTCGATCTCTCCGCGATCTATGTGATCGATAACAATCTGGCGCCGATCATGAACCTGAGCTTCTCAGAGTGCGAGCAGGACTTTGGGAGTGCGGGAAACGCGTTCTGGAACACGCTGTTTGAGCAAGCAGCCGCGCAAGGCATAAGCGTCTTCGTCGCATCCGGCGATTGGGGCGCGGCGGGCTGCGAACCGGACTCATTCTCCAGTAACACTGACCTGGCCGTAAATGGCCTCAGTTCCACCCCGTTCAACACATCCGTGGGAGGCACGGAATTCGATGAAAGCGTGAACGGCGGGACAAACGCGACATTCTGGAACAGCGGAACCGGTCTTGCGACCGGTTACATCCCGGAGATGGTCTGGAACGACTGCGTCACCAAGTGCGAAGATGCCGCGGGCGGCGGCATCAGCTCCATCTATCCCATTCCAAGCTGGCAAACCCTCCCCATCCTCGGCTTGTCCGGCGCCAAAATCCCCATGCGCGCGCTGCCCGACGTCTCATTTGCCGCCGCCGAAAGCCACGATCCCTATGTGTTTTGTTTCACCTTGCATTCTTTCGATCCGGACTGCCAGGTGAGCGGAGGCTCAGTTTCGTTCAGCAACTTTGCGGGAGGAACTTCGTTTGCATCGCCGGCGATGGCCGGCGTGATGGCCTTGATCGATCAAGCCGCGGGAAATCGTCAGGGACTGGCTAACTTCGAGTTCTACTCCCTGGCTGCCACTCAGAGCGGTAGTTATCCTGCCTGTAACTCCTCCAACCAGACCAATCCCGCGACACGGCCTGGGCCGCAATGCGTCTTCAACGATGTCACCAGCGGCGACAACGGCGTGCCCGGCAACGACACGCTCACCTTCACCCCGCCCGGCGACAAGGCCGGCCAGCTTGGATACAACGCGGTTCCGGGATACGACCCGGCCACCGGCCTGGGATCGATCGACTCTTCCAAATTGGTGAATGCGTGGGTAACTGCCGAGGCAGGATTCAATGGTTCTTCAACCACTCTTTCCGCCTCGTTCAACGGCAATCCACTGCCATCGAATTCCGTCAGAATTGTGCATGGGCAGCCGGTTTCCGTGATCGTCTCGGTTGCGGCGCTGAACGCCAACAACAAGCAAACTCCGAGCACGGAAATCTCGCTGCTCGCGCAGGGCGGCAATCTCCCTCCCAATGTCGGAATCCAGTCTGCACCGATCAGCGGCGGGGGCGGAACGGCGAGTACGGGCGTTCTCAGCGTCAACGACCTGCCAGCGGGCACGAACTATAACCTTTATGCGTACTTCCCCGGAGACGGCGACTTTGCCGGCAGCTCATCCAACACCATCTCGCTGAGCGTTGCAGCGGAAAACACCACCACGAAGCTGCAATCCGGAATCCTGGCAGGTGGCGCAGGGGGGACCTTTACGCCTGGGACCACCCAGGACTACGGTGATCCAAACAATCCGCTCGCATTCAACGTCACCGTCGCCGGCGTCTCCCAGCTTCTTCCCACCACGGGTTCCGTCACTTTTTCAGACAATGGCAACGTGCTTGGTGCTGTCCCGCTCGGACCCGAGCCCGGCGGCATCGCTCAATATATCGACGGCGAGACCTCGAGAACCTCTCTCGGGATCGGCCAGCACGTCATTACCGCCGCATACGGCGGCGACAGTGCTGTCCCGCCCAATTACAACCCGAGCGTCAGCAGCAGCGTGACGGTCACCATCACCAAAGGCAACCCCGAGTTGGAATTGCTGGGCACCCCAGCAACCGCAATCGCCGGCCAGCAGATCAACCTGAATGCTTTTCTCTTTTCCAACTACTCTGCCACCGCGCCAACCGGCTCGGTGCAGTTCTTTGACGGCGCCACGTCCCTCGGAGCGCCCTTCGCACTCACCCCAGCGACCTGGACAAATGTCCCCCTCACGGCCACTTTCACCGCCGACGGCACGCATATCCTGACCGCCCAGTATTCCGGGGACAGTAACTATAATTCTGTTACGTCCCCCTCGGTGAGCTTGCTCATCGCCGCGCCTTTCGCACTAACGGCGGCTACAACTAGCCAAACGGTCCAGGGCGGGCTGACTGCCACGTACAACCTCACCCTCACCGGCACAAACTTCGCGGGCGTGGTCGCGTTGAGTTGCACCTCGGCGAGCGCTCCGGCGGGAGTGCAATGCAGCCTGCCTGCTTCGGAGACGCTCTCTTCGTCGGCAACGTCCGTGCCGCTCACCGTGACGGTCTCAACAACGGCAACCGCGAAAACGTCCGTGCCTCGCTATTTCCCCGGCACGCTGCCGTTGAGTTATGCAGGACTCGTCGCCTTGGCGTTCGTTGGCAAAAGAAGGTTTGCAAGACGGCTATTTCTGGCTTTGGCGGCCTTGGCGGTCTTTGGTGTGAGCGCATGCGGCGGCGGAGGCAGCCAGCCCGTGACGCCGGCCCCAACCATTGTCGCGTTCACAGTGGCGGCCACGAGCGGCTCGCAGGCCACAAACCTCGCATTGAACATGGTCATTGACCACTGAGTACGAAGGCATGGTGCGCGACTTGGCTGTCACATCCGGCCAATGGCCCTTTCGCATAAAATCGTTTCATGTGCGGCATTGTCGGTTATGTTGGTCCCAAGAAGGTAGTCCCCGTCATCATCGAGGGGTTGCGGCGTCTGGAATATCGCGGTTACGACTCGGCGGGCATCGCCATCGGCAGCCCCTCAAGCCCCACGCTTGAAGTCCGCCGCGCCAAGGGTAAGCTGGCCAACCTGGAAGAGGTGCTGCGCGAGCATCCGCTGGAAGGCAGCTTCGGAATCGGCCACACGCGCTGGGCCACCCACGGCCGGCCCACGGAAGAGAATGCCCACCCCCATCGCGACTGCTCAGGCCGCATCGTCGTGGTGCACAACGGCATCGTGGAAAACTACCTCGACCTGAAGCACGAACTCATTGCCCAGGGCCACACGTTCGTCACCGAGACCGACACCGAGATCATTGCCCACCTCATCGAACAGGTGCAGAAAGACGCCGAGGTATCCGGCGAACCGATTCTGTTGGAAGCAGCCGTGCGCCGGGCGGTCAAGCGCCTCACCGGCGCATTTGCCCTGGGCGTTCTGTCTGCCGCAGAGCCCGACAAGATTGTCGCCGCGCGCTTTGGGCCGCCGGTGGTCGTCGGCGTCGGCGAAGGCGAGTGCTTCGTCGCCTCCGATGTCCCCGGTATCCTGCACCACACGCGCAACATCTACTTCCTCGCGGACGGGGACATGGCCATCCTGACGCTGGCCGGCGTCCAGCTCACCGATTTCGACGGCAACCCGGTGCAGCGCGCCATCACGCGCATTACGTGGGATCCTGTGCAGGCGGAAAAGGGCGGCTACAAGCACTTCATGCTGAAGGAAATCTGGGAGCAGCCGCGCGCCATCACCGACACCACGCTGGGCCGCGTTTCGCTCGACTCCGGCAAGGTGTACCTGGGCGAGATGAAGATCGCGGACGAGGAGCTGGCCGCCGCCTCAAGCATCAACATCGCCGCCTGCGGCACCAGTTGGCACGCCGCCATGGCCGGCAAGTACATGATCGAGCGGCTGGCCCGCCTTCCGGTCGACGTGGATTACGCCAGCGAATATCGCTATCGCAATCCCATCCCCGATCGCAACGCCCTGGGGCTGCTCATCACCCAATCCGGCGAGACCGCCGACACGCTGGCCGCACAACGCGAGATGATCGCCCTCGGCTCGAAGACCGTGGCCATCTGCAATGTGGTGGACGCCATGGTGGCGCGCGAAGCCCACGGCGCCATCTACACCCACGCAGGCCCCGAGATAGGCGTCGCCTCGACCAAGGCCTTCACCGCGCAGCTCACCGCGCTCTTTATCCTCGCCCTCAAGCTGGGCCAGCTCCGCGGACGCCTCGACCCCGCGAGATCGGTCGCCCTCATTGAAGAGCTGAGCCGCATTCCCGCCAAGATCGAGGAAGTGCTGCGTTCCCGCTCCGCGCAGTGCGAGCAGCTTGCCGCCGGCTTCTCCCATGCACGCGATTTCCTTTACCTGGGCCGCGGCATTCACTTCCCCATTGCGCTGGAAGGCGCGCTGAAGTTGAAGGAAATCTCCTACATCCACGCGGAGGGCTACCCGGCCGGCGAAATGAAGCACGGCCCAAACGCTCTTATTGACGAGACCCTTCCGGTCGTGGTGCTGGTCACGCGCGATGAACACGACCCAGCGTCAAAGCTACGCTACGAGAAGACCCTCTCCAACATCCAGGAAGTGACGGCGCGCTCCGGCCGCGTCATCGCCGTAGCCACCGAAGGCGACTCCCTCATCGGCAGCCTCGTGGAGCACGTCATTTTCATTCCCCCGGCCTTCGAGTTGCTCAGCCCGCTCATCGAAGTCGTCCCCTTGCAGTTGCTCGCTTATTACATTGCCGTGCGCCGCGGCTGCGACGTGGACCAGCCCCGCAACCTGGCTAAATCCGTCACCGTGGAATAGCTTCACGGGCCGCCCGAAGATGCTTCGCGTCGCGGCTCCAAAGAAGCGTGCATATTCCACGTTGAACCCAGAACGGAGTACCATCTCAATCATTCGGGGCAGCGCACGTTTACCCCGTCCCCATCGCCTTGGAGCTCAAAATGGCCGAGTTTGTTCTCAACGTCAACGGAGCGCATCTTCGTACCACGGCCCCTCCCGAGGAGCCGCTCCTCTCCGTGCTCCGCAACCGCCTCAATCTCACCGGCACAAAGTTCGGCTGTGGCGAAGGCCAGTGCGGAGCCTGCACCGTCCTGCTCGATGGCCGCGCCGTCCGTTCCTGCCTCACGCCAGTTTCCGCCGCGGCTAACACGAAGATCGTCACGATCGAAGGCGTAGAGCAGAACGGCGCGCTCAGCCCGGTTCAGCAAGCCTTCCTGGAAGAAGGCGCATTCCAGTGTGGCTACTGCACCTCCGGCATGATCGTCAGCGCCACCGCTCTGCTGCATCAGCACGCTGACCCCAGTCAGGATCAAATCATCCAAGCGATGGAAGGAAACATCTGCCGCTGCGGCACCTACCCGCGCATCCTCGAAGCCATCAAGCGCGCCTCACGCATGCAGACGGCGGGGGCCAGCCGATGAAGCTCCTCGTCTCGGCCCTCCTCGATCCCCCCGCACCCGGAATCCACGCCGGCTCACAGATCGATCGCCGCGACTTCCTCCGCGTTCTTGCCGGAGGCCTGCTGATCTGTCTCCGGGAGCCCTCTGCATGGGCGCAGGAGTCGGGCCGCGCCTTTGGCGGTCACGAGCTTCCCAAGGACATCAGCGCGTGGCTGCACATCGCCGCCGACGGCCAAATCAAAGTCTTCACCGGCAAGGTGGAAGTCGGCCAAAACATCCGCACATCTCTCGCGCAGCAGGTGGCCGAAGAGCTGCACGTTCCCTTCGACGCCATCACCATGGTCATGGGCGACACCGATCTCGTTCCCTGGGACATGGGCACCTTTGGCAGCCGCACCACGCCCACCATGGGGCCGCAGCTGCGCACCATGGCCGCCGCAGCGCGCCGCATGCTCATCGAAATGGCCGCCCAGCGCTGGAATCTTGACCCGGCAACCCTCACCGCCGCAGACGGCGAAGTCATCGACCCCAAAACCACCCGCTCCTTCACCTATGGCGCTCTCACCCGCGGAGAGAAGCTGGTCAAAGTCGTCTCCGCCGACGAAGCCCTTGCCCCCGCCGCAAATTGGAAGATCGCCGGAACCGCCGTGCCGAAGGCCGAGGGCCGCGACTTCGTGACCGGAAAGCATCAGTACCCCTCCGACATCACCCGCCCGGAGATGCAATTCGGCGCAGTGCTCCGCGCAGACGGCTTCAACGCGACGCTTGCCTCGATCGACACAGCCGCCGCCGAAAAGCTTCCTGGAGTCAAGGTCGTGCACGACGGCGATTTCATCGGCGTCGTCGCCCCCGACGCCTTCGGCGCGCAAAGAGCCCTTGAAGCCATCCAGGCCAAATGGACGGTGCCGCCCCAGCCAGGGAACCAGGGCCTTTTCGAATACCTGAAAAACAATCCCGAAGCCGGTCAGGACGATCACCCGCAGCACGCCGCCGGTTCCGTTCCCGAAGCCTTCGCTTCTGCCGACGTCAAGCTCGAACAGCTATATGAGATTGCCTACATCGCCCACGCCCCGCTTGAGCCGCGCGCCGCCGTGGCCGAGTGGAACTCGGGCAAGCTGACCGTCTGGACCGGAACCCAGCGCCCCTTTGGCGTGCGCGACGAATTGGTGCAGGCTTTTCACCTTTCGCCCGACCAGGTCCGCGTGATCCAGCCCGACATGGGCAGCGGCTACGGCGGCAAGCACACCGGCGACGCGGCTATTGAAGCCGCTCGCCTGGCCAAGGCCGCCGGCAAGCCCGTCAAGGTGGTCTGGACACGCAGCGAAGAGTTCACCTGGGCCTACTTCCGCCCCGCGGGCCTCATTGAAATCCGCGCCGGCGCGCGCCGCGACGGAACCCTCGTCGCCTGGGAGCACCACAACTACAACTCTGGCCCCGCCGCCATCGGCACTCCCTACAACGTCGCCAACCAGCTCATCCAGTTCCACGCAACAAAGTCCCCGCTTCGCCAGGGCTCCTATCGCGGCCTCGCCTCCACCGCCAACCACTTCGCACGCGAGTCGCACATGGATGGAATGGCGCACGCAGCCGCCATCGATCCTCTCGAGTTCCGCCTCAAGAACATCACCGACCCTCGCCTGAGGGCCGTCTTCGAGGCCGCCGCGGAAAAATTCGACTGGAGCCGCTCCAAAGCCACGCCGGCGCTCGGATATGGAATCGGCGGCGGCCTCGACAAGGGCGGCTACGTGGCCACGTGCGCCGAAGTGGAGATCGATTCCGCCGGCAAGCGCGTACGCATCCGCCGCGTTGTGCAAGCCTGGGATTGCGGCGCGGTCATCAATCCCGACGGACTGCGCAACCAGCTTTCCGGCGCCATCGTCATGGGCATCGGCGGCGCGCTCTTCGAGCGGATCCTCTTCGCCGACGGCCGCATTCTCAATCCGCATTTCGCCGAGTATCGCGTTCCGCGCTTCAGCGACACGCCGCAAATCGAAATCGTGCTCATCGACCGCAAAGACCTGCCCTCCGCAGGCGCGGGCGAAACCGGCCTGGTGGGCCTCGCGCCCGCGGTCGGAAACGCCATCTTCTCCGCCACCGGCACGCGCCTGGTCAATCTGCCCATGGCTCCGCAGGCCCACAGTCCCGGCGAATCCGACTCTCCGCTCCGCAGTTGATCGCGGCAGCGAGCACAATCCCTCTTCACCGCGCGTGCATATAATCAGAGCGTTGTGCACGAGCCTCATCCCATGCCCACCAAAACCATCATCGAGCCGTTTCGCATCAAGAGCGTCGAGCCCATCCGCTGGACCACGCGCGCTCAGAGGGAGCTCTTGCTCAAAGCCGCGCATCACAACCTTTTCCTGCTCGAAGCCGACGACGTGCTCATCGACCTGCTCACCGACTCCGGGACAGGCGCCATGTCTACGCACCAGTGGGCCGGCATCATGGAAGGCGACGAGAGCTACGCGGGGAGCAAGAGCTTTCACCACTTCAAGGGCTCGGTGCAGGACATCACCGGCTACACGCACGTCATCCCAACGCACCAGGGCCGTGCCGCCGAGCGCATTCTCTTCAACGTGATGTGCAAGAAGGGCGACGTTGTCCCCAACAACACTCACTTCGATACCACCCGCGCCAACGTCGAATTCGTCGGCGCGGAAGCGGTCGATCTGGTGCTCCCCGAAGCGCGCCGGCCTGAGACCATTCTGCCGTTCAAAGGCAACATGGACGTGGCGGCGCTGGACGAGCTCATCCAGCGCGTCGGCCGCGAGCGCGTCCCGCTCGTCATGCTTACCGTCACCAACAACTCCGGTGGCGGCCAGCCTGTTTCCATGGCGAATGCACAGGCAGTCTCCGCCGTCTGCAAGCGTCACAACATCCCGCTCTACTTCGACGCCTGCCGCTTCGCCGAGAACGCCTGGTTCATCAAGCAGCGCGAACCCGCCTACGCCGACAAGACTCCCAAGCAGATTGCCCAGGAGATGTTTGCGCTCGGCGACGGCTGCACCATGTCCGCCAAGAAAGACGGCATGGCCAACATCGGCGGCTTTCTCTGCACCAACGACGACATACTCGCCCGCCAGGAGAAAGACCTGCTCATTTTGACTGAGGGATACCCAACCTACGGCGGACTCGCCGGCCGCGACCTCGAAGCCGTCGCCATCGGCCTGCAGGAGTCGCTCGACGAAGACTACCTCCGCTACCGCATCGCCTCCACGGCCTATCTCGGCAACCACATCGCCGAGCAGGGCGTGCCCATCGTCCAGCCCCCCGGCGGCCACGCCATCTACCTCGACGCCAAGGCCTTCCTCCCGCACATCCCCGTCGAGCAGTTTCCCGGCGTAGCCCTCGCCGCGGAGTTGTACCTGGAAGGCGGCATACGCTCCGTAGAAATCGGCAGCCTGATGTTCGCGGCGGCAGCGAAGATGGAGTTGGTGCGGCTGGCGATTCCACGGCGCGTGTACACGCAGAGCCACATCGACTACGTGGTCGAGATCATCCTCAGAGTCTTCGCGCGGCGCGAGCAGATCAAGGGGCTCCGGCTGACGTATGAGGCGCCGTTCCTGCGGCACTTCACGGCGCACCTGGAGCCGGTTGGCTGAAAGGGAAAAATGGAAGAGCCTGCGACCAAATCTAGGGTTGATCGGGAATATGAGGAGTGGTTTCGACGCCAAGTGCAAATCGGCATCGATGAGGCGGGCGCAGGCGATCTGATTCCCGCAGATGAAGTCGAGGCTGAATTTGCCGCTCTGCGCGCCAATGCACTGAAGGGGCTGGACTGAGCAGCTTTAGGCTCTCCCCGCAAACTCCCCCGTCTCGGTATACACCTTCACGCGCTCGCCTTCCTGGATATACAACGGCGCCTTGATCTCCAGGCCCGTCTCCAGCCTTGCCAGCTTGGTCACCTTGCCGCTGGTGTCGCCCTGCGCGCCCGCCTCGGTGTAGGTCACTTCCAGCTCGACTTTGTCCGGCAGCTCCAGTCCGATCGGGTTACCGTTGAACTTGTTCAGCTTCACAATCGCGCCCTCCACCAGGTAGTCCAGCGCGTTCGCAATCATGCTCCCCGTCAACCGCAGCGTGTCAAAGGTCTCCTGGTCCAGAAAGTACGAGCCCTCGCTGTCGGAGTAGAGATAGCTCGCTTCCACCGTCTCCAGGTCCGGCTCCTTGAACTTCTCCTGCGCCTTGAATGTCTTGTCGAAGACCGCCTGCGTCAGCAGGTTGCGCATCTTCAGCCGCACCAGCGTCTGCCCGCCGCGCGCCGTAGGCGTGGAAACCTCCGCCTCCAGGCAGTAGTACGGTGCGTTTTCAAACTCAAAAACCATCTTGCGCTTCACGGTAATCGCTTCAAGCAGTGCGGCCATGGAATCCTCAAGTGAAGAAATGGGAAGCCGACAAATCCGAAGTGGCACTCGTCAGCTCTGGTTAATTATAGGAGGCGGCGCAGGGGCAGGCGGTGCAGCCGGCGCGGGCCGGCCGGCAGGCGAGCAGACACACCGCGTGCCCCGCACTTGCCAGCCAACCCCCTGGCTGGCGATACTCCCAACAGTCCTATTTTTGGGCTTCATCCTTGTTTTGAAGCGAGATCCGCCTTGGCCCGTGAACTTCTTACCGCACGACTCGAGAAAAAAGAGTGTATCTCCGAGTCGTCGCAGTGCTACCACTTCGAGTTCGTCCTCGATCAGCTCGATAGCTTCCCGTTTACCGCCGGCCAGTTTATCTCCGCCGTGGCCGAGGACGCCAACGGCAAGCAGCAAACGCGCGCCTACTCGATTGCCTCGGCAGCCCGTGAAAACCGCTTCGACCTGTGCGTGAACCGCGTCGAAGGCGGCTTCTTTTCCAACCACCTGGCCGATCTCACCGATCTCCAGCCCGGCGGTACGATTCAGGTTCACGGGCCGCACGGCCACTTCATCCTCCACGAGCCGGTCACCGACTCGATTCTGATCGCCACTGGGACCGGCATCGCGCCCATGCGCGGCTTTGCCCAGTGGTTATTCCCTGAAAACGGTCCCGACCGCAGCAACGGCAAAGATATCTGGCTGGTCTACGGAACGCGGCACGAGTCCGAGCTCTACTACCACCACGAGTTCACCGCCCTGGCCGCCCGCCATCCCAACTTCCATTTCCTGGTCACGCTGAGCCGCGCAGAGCCTGACTGGACCGGCCTCCGCGGCTACGTTCAGACATACGTCGCCAAAATTGTTGAAGACCGCGCCGCCCGTCTTGGCCTGCCGCCGATCCAGCCTGAAGTCGACCCATCCATCCCGAAGTCCGAGCTCAACTTCGACATTTACGCCTACATCTGCGGCCTCAACAACATGGTCGCGGGCGTTCGCGAAAAGCTGGCCGGCTACGGCTGGCACCGGAAGCAGATCGTCTTCGAGCGCTACGACTGAGCGGCAAACTCTGAGTGATCGAAATGCAAAACGCCGCGTCTTATCCTGGAACCTTCGGCAACCAATCCCCGGCCGTGACGCGCAGCTTCCCCACCGCCCCAGTTCTGGCCCTCATCTTCGCCGCCTACCTCGCCGCCCGCGCCCTGGAGATTATCCCCAACCCCATTCCTCGCACCGCCATCGTCGCGCTCGACGTTCTCTCGGCATTGGCCTTTGCCATCGTCCATGGCGCACGCGCCTGGGGCCTGCGGGCCGTGCTGATCTTCGCGGGTATTTGCACGCTGGTGGGCAACGTGATGGAGAATTTGAGCGTTGCTACCGGCTTTCCCTTCGGGCACTACTACTTCCTCGAGCTCATGGGCCCTAAACTCTTCCAGGTCCCGATTCTGCTGGGCCTGGCCTACATCGGCATGGCCTATGTGTCGTGGGTTCTGGGCACCCTGATCGCCGGTCGCTCGCGCAGTCGGCTCGCAGTCCCGCTCACCGCCAGCTTCATCATGGTCGCGTGGGATGTCGCGCAGGACCCCGTCTGGTCCACCGTTCTTCACGGCTGGGCGTGGCAGCAGGGAGGGCACTGGTTCGGCGTCCCGCTTTCGAACTTCCTCGGCTGGTACCTGACCGTCTTTCTCATTTATCTTGGCTTCGCGCTTTATCTCAGGCGCTGTCCCGCTACGGCGACCGCCGCCAACCCCGCGCTGGGCGGCCCGGCCATCAGCTTTTATGCCCTGTGCGCCGCCGCCAACGTCTGCCAGGTCTTCCGCCAGCCCAACCCTGCCGTCGTCCAAGACCCCACCGGCCATGCCTGGGCCATCGCCGACATCACCGCCGCTTCGGCGCTGGTCTCAATTCTCTTGATGGGAAGCTTCGCCGCCGTCGCACTGAGCAGACTCGGCCGGCGCCGAGCCGTTACAGATTGAACAGTTCCCGCAGGCGCCTGGTTTGCGCGCGGCTCACGGGAATTTCCGTCTGCCGCTTGTCGTTCATCCTGAGCTGGTAGCTGGACTTGAACCACGGCACCACCTCGCGAATGTGGTTGATGTTGACCACGAACCCACGGTGCGCCCGCCAGAAGAGCGCCGGATCGAGCAGTTCGAGGAGCTCCTCGAGCGTGCGGCACTTGGAGTGGCCCTCGAAGCTCTGCGTAGCCACCCGGATGACGCCCTCGTCAATGGCTGCGTAGCAGATCTCCGCCTGATCAATGAGCAGCAACCGGCTCTGCGCCTGGACAATCAACTTGGCCGGCTGGGGCGCCCCTTGGGGCCGGTTCAGCAGCCTGAGCAGCGCGTCGAGCTGGGACTCGATGGGCTTTTCCGGCGTCGTCGCGCCACCGTTTGCAGCCTCAGCCGGAATGCGGCCGCGCACCCGTTCGACCGCCTGCTGCACGCGGGTGCGGTCAAAGGGCTTGAGCAGGTAGTCCACGGCGTTCACGTCAAAGGCGCGCACGGCGTACTGGTCATAAGCGGTGGCAAAGACAATCTGCGGCAGCGGCTCCGCTTCCCTGCCCGCGGCGGCCAGCTTGCGGTTGCGGTCCAAAAGTCTCTGGATCACGGCGAAGCCGTCGAGCCCCGGCATCTGCACATCGAGAAAGACCAAGTCGGGGCGGTGCTCCTCGATCAGCTCGACCGCCTGGATGCCGTTGGTTCCCTGCGCCACCACGTCCACCCCGCCCACCAAGTCAAGGAGATACTTGAGCTCGTCGCGGGCCAGTTGTTCGTCGTCGATAATGAGCGCGGAGATTGTCATGGAGACAGCCAGACAGGAATCTCGATTGTAGGAAGGGAACCGGGCGCGGTCAATGGCGCGAGGGCCATCGCAGAGTCAGCCGGCTTATTCGCCCAGCACCCGCAGGCGCGCGGGCATGTGGTCGTCGGCCAGCTCGTGGCCGCACTGGGTGCAGAACTGGTCTGCCGCCCGGACAGTGCGGAAGCAGTTGCCGCAACTGGCAGTGAGCCGGTAATCGCACTGCGGGCAGAAGTGGAAGTCGCTCTGCACATGCGTCGAGCAGGCTGGGCAGCGCGAGACCACCGGCGCGCGCAGCAGGAAGTAGAGCACCGCACCAATGCCGCCCGGCATGACGAAGCAGATCACGATCCAGAAGCGCGAGCTCATGCCGCGGCGCGGCGCATCCTTGCTGACGTACCCGACCATCAGAAAATAGAGCGCCGCCAACAATCCCCATGAGATATCGAAGTAAATGCGCAGCGCCAGCGGCATGGGGTGCTTGCCGTCAGGAAGCACAAACCAGAAGTAGTACTCGACCAGCCCAAAGGCGATTACCGCGGCCACGATGGACCAGACCGGAATCAGCCGCTCATCTTCGTTGACGGTAATGGATTGTGGTTCGCGCATAAGCAATCCCTGTCTCAATCGATCTTCCGGGAGGTCAAGCCGGGCTTAACCCCACATTGAATGGACGTGAAAGAGAAAAGGGAAGTTGCGCGGATTTGACTAATCCGGGCGATTTGGTCAGGAGCGCGGCGGGAACCGGGAGCCTGGGGCTCAGGGCCGGTTGCGCACCCAGCCGGCCACGAGCGCCGCAGCCACCAGCGCCGGGCAAAGGATGCACACCCAGAGGGCAAACTGGCAGGTCACGTCTCTCCAGCGATCAGCGGCGATCAGCCTGTCGACCGAGCACCAGACCAGCGGCCCCAGCAGCATGACCACCAGCAGAATCGACGCCAGCGCCACGGCGCGAATGCGTTTCCGTCCTGCCTGCTGCTCCTGCATCAGCCCGAGCGAGCCCATCACGACCCGCCGCGTGCGGCCGGCCATGAGGCAATCGCGATTTGCCTGGCGGCCGGCCAACGCCGAGAGCAGGTCGCGGTCGCCGCTTGCGCGGGTGCGCACGTCTGCCTCCGGGCCGCGACCGTCTGCCCCTCTGGTGGGGTTCACACCGCCTCCAGGAGGCGCATCTGGTGCCGCTCGAGCTTGGGCCTGATGGCCGCCAATCCACGGTAAAGTCTTGACTTCACAGTAGAAAGCGGGGCACGCGTGACTTTGGCAATCTCTTCCAGCGACAGCTCCTCGTGGAACCTGAGCACCAGAACCTCGCGGTGCAGCGTATCCAGTTGCAGCAGGGCCGCCGCAATCCGTTCCCGGTCTTCGAGGTTGGAGAAGCGGTCAAAGGGCGTCGGCTCGCCGTCGGCAACCTCGAAGCTCATCGGCCGGTCGTCTTCGCTCTTGCCTTCAAACAGCTCGTCGAGGCTGGCCATGGTGCGCTTGCGCCGCTGGTCGATGACGAGGTTTCGCGCAATGGTAAACAGCCAGGTATCGAACCGCGCCTGCCCGTTGAACTGCGCGCCGCGCACCATGACCCGCATCCAGACCTCCTGGAAGAGGTCCTCGGCCAACTCGCGGTTGCTGGTCAAGTAGAGCAGATAGCGCAGCAGGCGGTGCTGATAGCGGACGATCAGCTCGTCGAGCAGCCCGGCATCCTGGCGCTTGAGCCCCTGGGCAACCGCCAGGCTCTCCTGACGCACCTGTTCGTCAACTGCATGAGCGGAACCCAGGCCAAACAAGGGGAGGACAGACGCAGCAGTAGTCATTGTGTTTAATTAGACGCCCAAACTGGCCGCCAAGTCGCGGAAAAAGCGGATTGGGCGGTGAAATCGCTTCTCAGGCGAGTAATCTCACCAGCCGAGCCTAATAAAGTCCGGCTTGCGGACTACTCACTCGGAACAGACCTCGTTGGACGATCATTGCTTGCCTATTGAGTTTTATTACCCGGATGAAGCCGTTCCGCTGGGATTATGCCAGCCACCGTCTGCTGCGATCAGTGCATCGGCCTGTTTCGGGCCCCAGGTGCCGCGCTGGTACTTGAGAGCTCGGGGATGATGCCTGAGTACCTGATCGACCACCATCCAAGCGGCTTCAACCGCGTCCTCGCGGGTAAATAGTCCCCCGTCGCCTTTCATGGCGTCGCCCAGCAGCCGCTCATAGGGCGATTCTTCCCCCGGCTGCTGTTCAAGCAGATAGAGCTCTCGCTGTTCTCCGATAAATTGCTCACCTGCAATCTTGACGCGAGCGGCGAGTCCGATCTCCGCGTTGGGAGAGAGCCGGAAGCGAAGATAATTCCCCTGGCCCGTAGCTGCCGCCGCGTCCGCGAAGAGCTTCTGCGGCGGAGGCTTCAGTTCGACAAGAACTTCGGTCGCTGTACCGGGCAGGTATTTTCCGGAGCGCAGATACCACGGCACACCATCCCAACGCCATGAGTCGATAAACAGCCGAACGGCGCAATAAGTCTCGACATCAGAGTTCTTCGCTACGTCGTCCTCCTGCCGGTAACCCGCGTATTGACCGCGCACCAAGTCAACCGGTTTCAAAGGACGGATGGCCTTGAATACGGTCGCCTTCTCTGTTTGCACTTCGGCGAAATGCCTGCCCGCAGGCGGTTCCATGGCGAGCAGCGCGACGATCTGAAACAGATGATTCTGGATGACGTCGCGCAAGCATCCAGCGGACTCGTAAAATGCGCCGCGCGTTCCCACCCCGAAACTTTCAGACAGGGTGATCTGGACACTGGAGATGTAATTGCGGTTCCAGATTGGTTCGAGGAATGAATTGGCGAAGCGGAAGTAAAGGATATTCATGATGGCTTCCTTGCCCAGGAAGTGATCGATTCGAAAGATGGAGTCTTCAGGGAAAACCGACCGCGCCACGCGGTTCAGCGCACGAGCCGAGGCCAGGTCGCGCCCAAACGGCTTCTCGACGATGACCCGCGCATTCTCAGCTAGCCCCGCTGCGCCCAGCCCTTTGATCACGGTCTCAAAGAGCGACGGCGGGATGGCGAGGTAATGTGCGGGGCGGCGCGCTTTCCCGAGCGATTGCTTGATGGCCGCAAAGGTATTGCTGTCGTTATAGTCCCCACTTACATATTTGAGCAGCGATAGAAGACGCTGAAAAGCCCGCTTGTTGTCGATTCCGCCCGACTGCCTGATGCTGTGCGCGACTCGTTTCTCCAGGCGCTCGAGAGTCCACTTCGGAAACGCGACGCCGATGACTGGAACGTTGAGGGTTCCGCGTTTCACCATCGCATAGAGTGCGGGGAAGATCATCTTGTGGGCGAGATCGCCTGTGGCGCCATAAACCACAAGAGCATCGGAATGAGAGGTGCGCATCAGGCGCCCTCCTTCTTGGCAGCCACCGTTTCCAGATGGCCGCCGAATTTGGATCACAATCCCGATGATAGCTCGTTGGTGAAAGTGACATGGCTGCGCAAGGCGCTATTCAACTTCTCAAATCCGCTTCGAGCCTGCATGGACCGCGATGCGCACCAGGGCCAGCGCCACCGCGCCCCACAATGCCGGGATCCATCCGCTCACATGGAAACCGGTTACGAGGTGCGACGCTAACAGGATCATCATTGCATTGATCGCTCACACCGGCTCGCATGCCATCGAGTTCTGTTCGGATTATCGGCTATTCGGAAGTGATCCTACCGGCGGTTCGCGCCCCAGGGGCCCATCATGCCCCACGCTTCTTTGCCCTCCCCGCCGCCCCGAGCGCATCCCCCACCGCCTGCGCCGCCATTCGCTTCCGCGCATCCGCACCCTGCAAACGAAAACCCCCGGCAGATGATTTCGGCGCTGCCCAAGCGTCATCATTGCGTGGGAGGAACCGATGCAGACACCTGCTTGTGCGGTGTAAGGACTACGGGCCCCACCAAGCCGTAGGGTTGCACCAGTCCTCGCTTGGCAACCCCATCGTCCAGCTTCGCCAGGCGGTTGTTCAGGGTGGTTGCAACACGTATGGCGATCGTGTTTTTGCCGGCCGTCAAGTACGGCCCGACTTCGGCCTCGGCGCTGAGTTGATCGACGGGGACAGGCTTCCCGTTCACCGTCAATGTGAACGAATCAAAGACTTCGCCCAGGCTGAGCGTGGCGCCGTCGCCGGCGGTCCATCCTGACGGCAATTCAAAGCTTGTGACATAGGCGCCGATTCCGGAGGCGTGTTCGAGCGCGGGAACCCGCGGCCAGGGCTTCAAACCGTCAAGCTCGACGGTCACGGGAATCTTTCGCGTCTCCGCAGCGGCTGGGCCAGTCGTATCGGCATACGGGTTCGCCGGCTGCCAGTCTTCGGCGCTTAACTCCCATCTCGCATGGGTCAGGTCGATGGCTGCGCCGGCACTCGACGCTGCGACGGAGTCGTGAACCGCGGGAGCCGTGCCGCCGAACCGGTGCGGGTCTTCGCTGAGCGCGATGAGCTCGGCATTATCGCGGGAGAGCCGGACGCGAAGGGTCACCCGGCCTGCGTTCGATTTGAAATCGGCGATGGGCGCGATCTTGCCTGACCATGCGTTCAGCAGATACGGGCGTCCACGTCCCTCAAGCGAAACCTCGATATCCAGCGGCATCCCTGTCGCGGGTTCGAAGAGGTTGGCCGGCTCGCCCTTGGGACTGACGACTCCCTGGTTGTAGAGGAAGTAATAGTCCGTTGCGGTGGCCGCATCCCTGCGGTGCGCACTCAACATCGGAGACGGAGCGGCGGGCTGCGCGGCGGGATGAACGCCCAGCGATTGAAGCTTGCTGGGCACATCGGACTCGTGCGCTACGCGGTAAACATTCTTTTCGGCGAACAGGTCGCGGACGATCGTCTGCAACTCCGCGTCGGAACCGGGCGCCAGGCCGGGCGTGCGGTCGGGGGGCGCGCCCACAATAATAATCGGCAGGCCCGCGCGCGCATAATTCAGGATTTTGCGCGCGACTTCGACCGGCATAGACGTTTTGACCGGATCGGTTGCCGGCTCCTGTTCGCTGTCGATGATGAATGTCTTGTAAGCCGGTCCATCGGCGGCAAGGCGCTTCCCGGTCACCTTGGCATTGGGCAGATTCAGCAGCGTGGGGTCAAGATAGTCGCGGGTGTAGCCAGCCTGCTGCAAGCCTGTATCGCGCCACATGCGAAACCCGCCTTTGACCATCTGCGGCAACGGGTAGATGTAGTTCTGCATGTAGACCGCGACATCGGTTTTGGCGTCGCCCTGGGTGAGCACCTGCGCACTGCGGGCAAAGTAATCGTTGTAGATGCGCGCGTCCTCCCAGTCGGGGTCGCGCGGTCCCCACGCATTGGAGAAACCAGCCGGCGGAAAGACGTGATAGCCCGGCCATTTCGACGTTGGGCTATCGCGATATGGATAGACGTGATAGACCAGCCTGGTGATGCCGCCGGCAAAGCTCTTGTGCATGCGAATGGTCACGTCTTGCAGCGTCTGCGCGTAGTTCATATTGAGCGCCGCGCAGCATTCCGTGGAGTACCACGGGTTTCCCGTCATGTGGTTCGCGGACGCGATGGGAAGATAGTTATCGACCTCATCGTTGGTGAAAAGGGACTCATGCTCGGGCCGGTCGAGCGACGCCGCGGCTTGGATCTGCTCATTGATGGCGGTCTTCGGGGACATCTCGCCTTCGGGCTGGATGCGGAGCTTCAAGTTGAACTGCCGCAGCCAGGCCTTCAGCGGCGTGACCTGCTTCTCGATCCAAAGGTCGCCGCGCACCTCATAGAGGTCGTCGCGCACGCGCGGTGCGCTGGCGTCGCTGAAGCTGAAGCTTTCTGGGAAGAGCGCGGCCAGACGGGGAACGAGATCGTAGTGCTTGCGGCCGCGGAACTCCTGCGGCATCCTGTTGGTCCACAGCTCATCGGGGCTGCCGCGGTCGACGCTGTGCGAGTCATAGAAGATGTCGCCCCCGTTGGCCCGCATCAGTACTCTGGCCTTCGGGCTCAAGCCCGCTTCCATGCTGTCGATCAACTGCTTGAAACCCTCTTCGCTGAACGGATCGGGCTGGGCGAAGACGCCTCGCGACCAGAACGAGATCAACTGCCATCGCGCCCCTGCCGGAGAAGCGGGAGCTGTCCAGCTGATGTTTCCGGCGGTCGTCCCGCCCAGCACGCCCTCCGTATTCCTTGCGTTCACCGTTGCAGTCAGATCGATCACGGAAGCGGGGTCCAATTCAGCAGGGCCGGTTGCAGGGCAGGGAGAGGCGGTGCATCGATAGGCCAGCAAGGCGATGAGGGTGATGCGATGATGCTGCTCAGACTCGGGCGGAGGAGGAGGGCCGAACTGAGGGCGGGCAGGCGGGTGGGCAGGCGGCAAAGGGCCCTCGAAAGTCGAGCCCGCATCCACCGGCGCGTTGCCAAACGCCAGCGTTTTGCGGGCATGGTCATCGTCGATGGAGTATCCGGCAGGGTTCTGGGTTGGACCGTGACTCAGGCTCACCTTGATGCCCAGTTCGTTGGCCTTCTTGAGCAGCGCCGCCAGCTGCTCGTTGTTGGGGAACGCACCCTGTCCCACTTCGACGCCGGCGATGCCCTTGTCGTGCAAATCCTGGACTTCTGCCGCGATCTCACCGGGGTCGGCGGTCGCAGGCAGGTTCATGCGCACCCAGGGGCGATCGTTGGCTGGAGGATTGGAAAAGGAAGCTGCACTCAGCGCCGTCACCGGATTGATGCGGGTCCACTGGGTTCGGGATGCAGCGGGTGAATTGCTGTTCTGCGCCCAGACCATTGCTCCCAGGAAAATTGCGATTACAGGGAACGCTTTCGCTGCCGTTGATTTTGCCACGCTTGCCTCCACGTCCATGGGTAGAACGATTGGTTCACTTTCCGGGAGTTCTTCTGAGAGCCTGCCAAGAACCGAGTTCGAGGAACGCCGGCTGAGGTTCGTCGTCTCCCACCCATTCGCGATTGGTTACGAAATGCGGGTTCTTCGACTTCACTTCGTTTCGCTCAGATGGATGGGGCACGGTGCGTTTGTGGCGGGTTGAGAGTGGGCAAACTCCAGTTTTTGGACAGATTCTGAGACTATTGAGTGGACTGATCGGCAGGGCGGAAAGACCCACTCCGCAAATGGATCGCGGAACGCGAAGGAGGGGGGCAAACCTGACGCATGCAGCGGACCGTCCGCCCGCAGCCGGCAGCCGTCACTCGCCGCCGTTCTTGAGTCGCCCCGCCACCTTCAGCGCATCCTCGACTGCCTGCACCGCCCGCCGCTCCCGTGCCTCCGCGCCCTGATAGTGAAAAATCCCCAGCAGATGGTTGCGCCGGCGCAACGGGGTCATGGCTTCCCACCCGGCGCGCGCCCGCGGCTGGCGCTGAAAAGCCGCCTTCAGAATCGGCGGCGGGTCCTTGGGATCGATCTCCCCCTCCATGGCCAGCAGGAGCCACTCGGCGATCTTCTCTGCCCGCTGCACGCGGCTCTCGCCCGCCCTGGCCTCGCTCACGAGCGCCCCAATGACGCGGCGCATGTAGTCGTTGAGCCCGTCGAACCAGCGCCGCAGACGCCTGTCGCCCTTCAAAGCCTTCGCCAGCTCCGGGGGAATCTCGGCCGGTCGTTCCTCGAGGTCGGGCTCAAGCGTGATGCGCACCTTCTGCCCCACGCCGGCCTTCGCTGCCGCCTGCATCTTGCGGTTCACCAGCAGAAAATGCCCCCCGTCCGCAGACCCCATCAGCGAGCTGCGAAACGCGAATCCCGCGATCTCCCCGCGCACCCGCTTGCCCCGCCGCTCCGGCCACGCCCTGGCAATGTCGAATGGAATCCGCACCACCACCCAGCCCAGACCGTTGCGCAGCGGCTCCAGCACGGCGGTGAACGATTTGGCAGGCGACGCCTTCATGGGCCTCCAGACAGCCCCAGTATGCCGCCCCACAACACGGTCCATCAAGGAGTAAAAAGCGCCTCACTCCTCGCGCAGGGTCTGCGCAGGATCGATGCGCGCAATGCGCAGCGTGGGCGCCGTGGCCGCAATCAGCGTTACCGCCGCCAGCACCAGCACCGCCGTCGCGATGGTTCGCGCGTCGTAGACCCCGACGCCATAGAGCACACTGTGCAGCGTGCGCAGCGCTCCCGCGCACAGCATCAGACCACCCGCCAACCCCAGAGCGGAAGCCCTCACCCCCGGCGCTCCCACGCTCACCATCGCCTGCCCAATCGACGAGCCCAGCGCAATGCGAATTCCGATCTCGCGCGTCTTCTGCCCTACCAGGCTTGCCACCAGCGCAAAGATGCCCACCGCGCTCAGGAGCAACGCGAGAGAAGCCATGGCGCTCAGCAGCGCCACCTCCACGCGCTGCTCCGCCAGCGTCTTCGCCTGCAAATCGTTCATGCTGTAGAACCCCGAGAACGGCAGGCCTGGATCGGCGTTGCTCAGGGCACGCTGCATCTGCGCGGTCAGGCCCTCCACCGGCCTGGCCGTGCGCACAATCCAGCTTGGCTGAAACCAGACGTGGACGACGGCCAGTAGTTTGGGGTCCACCTGCGCGGCGGGGATGTACATGGCCTCCTCAGTCTGCAAGGGTGCGGTCGGGTACAGACCGGAGGAGAGCTGAATATCGGAAACCACACCAACGATGACCACATCTTTATCCACTGTGCGGCCCACGGGGTCGTCGCCGGGAAAGAACTTCCGGGCGAAAGTTCGGTTAACGATCGCCACGTGTTGGGCGTCGGAGCCGTCGCTGTCGGCGAAGGTGCGGCCAGCCAGCAATGGAATCTGGAGTGTTTCAAAGTACTCGGGCGTGACATAGAGCTCATCAGTTCCCACCATGCGACGATCGCTCAACGTGACGCCACTGTTCAGCGCCCGCTCGTAGGGCAGCGAAAGGCCCACTGCGGCGTTTTCGACGCCGGGAATCCTGCGCATGGCCGCACGGCTCTCAATGAGTAGGCTGTTGAAGGCGGCGGGATCGTGAAATCGGGCGTCGTCGAGCGAGGCCTTGGCGGTCATGACCCCGTTGGCGTTGAAGCCGGGAGGCAGCGTTTGCAGGTGGATAAGCGTGCGGATGAGCAGATCGCTGCCGGCGAGCAGTACGACAGTCAGAGCGACTTCGCCGGCGATCAGCACCTGCCGCAGGCGAAGACGATCCCCGCCGGCGACCGCGCGGGTGGCAATCGAGGAACGCAAATCGACCTTGCGAACCGCGAGCGCGGGCAACATTCCGAAAAGCACGCTGGTAAGCACCGAAACAGAGAGGGTGAATGCGAGCACGCGTCCGTCGAGAGGCACTCCGGCTACCGGCAAATAGCCTTCGGGCAAGAGTGAAAGCAGCCCGCGCAGAGCCAGAAAGCCCGTACCAACGGCTGCCATTCCTCCCAGGGAAGCCAGGAGAAGATTCTCGATCCAGAACTGCCTCTGGATCTGCCAGCGCGAGGCCCCGAGGGCAAGCCGCGTGGCGATCTCTGGAATGCGCCGCATCATGCGCACCAGCGTTAATCCGGCAAGGTTGGCGCAGGCGATGAGAAGGATGAAACCGGCTGCAATCATCAACGCCAGGGCTTTGGGACGCAGCGCCGCGGCTTCGCCCCGCTGCAGTGGGACGGAATAAAACATCACGCGGGTCCCGGGATTCCTTGACTCGACGCGCTCGATTCGCGCAGTCCAGGCGCGCCCGATTTCCGCATCGGCCTGCTGCCAGTTTGCGCCGTCGCGCAGCCGGAAGATAACCCCAAAGTTCGTGCCTTGGCCCTCTCCATCGCGGGTGGCCTGAATGGCCGTGTAGATATCCGCGTTCAAGGGTGTCGTTGCCCCCTCCGGCAGTACCCCAATCACGGTGTAGGCGTCACCTTTCAGGTGGATGGTCTGCCCGATCAGACCGGTGTCTCCGCCGAATGTGGTGCGCCACAGACCGTAGCTCAGAATGGCCGCCTTCGGCCCATTGGGACGATCCTCAATTTCTAAGAAATTGCGTCCGAGAGCGGTGTGCAACCCAAGCACATCCAGATAGTGAGCCGACACGCGCCCGGCATGGAGATATTGCACGTGCTGGCCAGCCTGGAGATTCACACCACTGGCCAGGGAGCTGAATACGGCGGAGAGAAGGGAAGGAACATTGTCGCGTAACTGCTCCCATTGTTCTCCGTCGATCCAGCGAAGTTCGTCAGACGCGTGCGCGCCCTGGGTGCGCTGAAAGATGGTGCCCATGCGCTCAGGATGCGCGTACGGGAGGCTCTTCAGCATCAGCGCATTCACAATCGAGAAGATCGCCGTGTTGGCGCCGATGGAGAGCGCCAGCGTCAGCAGCGCCGTCGCCGTAAATCCGGGATTGCGCAGCAACTGACGCCAGCCGAAGCGGAGATCCCGCCAAAGCAGCTCCAGACCGGCCCCCGCCCGGTGATCGCGCACCGCCTGCTTGGCCTGTTCAATGCCGCCGAAATCCGCCAGCGCCGTGCGCCGCGCTTCGCCCGCCGCCATCCCCGCGGCGATCCGCTCGTCCGTCATCATATCCACAACCGCGCGAACCTCATCGTCCAGATGCTTCTCCACCCGCTGCTTCCCGAAGAGATTCCGCAACACGCTTTTCATCCTGGACCAAAATTGCATCTGCCGCCTCCTACGTGGCCCGTAACGCGTTCGCCATGGCCACGGCCACCTTTGTCCATTCCTCGGTTTCCCGCGCCAGCTGCCCCTTCCCTGCCTTGGTCAGCCGGTAGAACTTGGCCCGCCGGTTGTTCTCCGACTCGCCCCAGAACGAACTCAGCCAGCCGGCTTCCTCCATGCGGTGCAATGCTGGAAACAGCGAGCCGGGCTTCACCTGAAAGGTCCCGCGGGTCATCTGCTCGATGCGCCGGGAGATCCCCAGCCCGTGCAGTTCCCCGGTCCCCAGCGCTTTCAGGATCAGCAGATCCAGCGTGCCTTGCAGCAGATTTGTCGATTGTGAACTCATCGTCCGCACGCCCCTATCGAATGACTATATGAGTGTGCACCTCTTCGTATAGATTGTCAATAGGAGCATTCTCCGCGCTCCCGCTTTGCAGCCCGCATCGCCAGCTCATCCAGCCCGTAAGCAACTCCGCGCCGGCTGAAGTAAACTCCCGAAGTGGGCAAGGATATCGAAAGGAACGCATGCGAAATCTCTCGATCGTAGCGGCTGGAGTGGCTGTCTTTGCAGGAACACTGTTGGCGCAGGCGAACGGACCTGAAACCGCCTCAGGCTATGGATGGAACGTGACTGGCGACGCGCAGCAGGAAACAATTCGCGTGGAGCACGAAGGCCTGGGAACGGTGATTGAGAATCTCCACCTGTCTCTATCCCAGTCTGGCGCCATCACCCCTCTTCACGGCTGGAAGTTGGGCCGGGGCGCGAGCAATCAGCTCACAATTGAAACAGCGGCCCCGCAGACGTCCTGGCGCTTCGAAGTCGATGACGGCTCGCTGACAGTCTCCTGCACTGACACCAACGCCCTGGTCACCGCAACCGTACCGGCTTCAAAAGACCGCACCGTCGCCCGCCTCATCGATCAGGGCGGCGTGCCGGTGGTCTGGGCGGGGACCGATGAGGTACACGACGGCTACGGAGGAAGCGAAACCAAGAACCGCTCGTTTCTTCCCCGCAGCAATGCCGACGTCATGTTCTTTGCACTTGGGCCGGTGTCAGCCTCGACGCTGCATAGCCTTTTTGACCACCCCACGGACACGGCAATCGACTTTCCCGGGCAGACCACACTGGTGCGCAACAGCCGCAATCCCGATCTGCTCGACGCCACCATTCCTGTGCCTGGCAATGCGGTGCTGCGGCTTGTTCCGGACTACTTCACCAAGACTCTCGGCGTTCCTTATTACGCGCCCTTTGACGACTCGCACTTTCCCCGGCCTCCGGTCGTCTGGTCCAGCTGGACCAGCTACTACGCCGACGTTACCGAAGCCGACGTGGTGCGCAATGCGGACTGGCTGGCCAAGAACCTGAAGCCATATGGATTCAACTTCGTGCAACTGGACGACGGCTACGATCGCGACGAAAAAGGACAACATGATTGGATTGAGAACTGGGACCGCACCCGCTTCCCGCACGGCCCGGAATGGTTGGCGCAGTACATCAGGTCCACAGGTCTGCGCGCCGGCATCTGGCTCGTCCCCAATGCCTATGCGGGAGCCGTGAAGGACCACCCCGACTGGTATCTCCGCGACAAACATGGAAATCCGATCCTCGACTACAACACGCCCGCACTCGACTCCAGCAACCCCGAGGTCCTTCAATTCCTCAGAAAGCTCTTTACCACTCTCGACAATTGGGGATTTGACTACTACAAATTCGATGGCGAGCATGCCCTGCCCCAGTATGTGCCAAGAGTTGACAAAACCAACCTCTTTGACAGCATCGCGAATCCGCTCGATGTGTACCGCAACCGCCTGAAGGTGATCCGCGAAGTCCTTGGGCCGGACCGGTTCATCGAGGGATGCCCGGCCGGAACGCCGTTGAACGGGATCGGCTATTTCCAGTCCTATTTCAACGGCGACGATCTCTACAACACCTGGCAGGGCATGTATCCGCTCTTCAGTTCCATCAACGCCAACGGCTTTCTTAACCACATGGTTGTTTACGTCATGCCGGGAGAAGGGGCGGAACTGGGGCCTCCCATGACGCTTGAGGAGGTGGAGAGAAAGAGGCATCCCAGCGTGCTCGCCACCGCCCGCGAACGTGAGCTGCCCCTCACGCAATTCGGCACAACTCTTGCCGAAGCGCATACGCTGGTTACCTATCTCTCCCTCACCGGAGTCGTCTACCCCCTCGCCAGCGTGATGCCGGAGTTGCCTGAAGATCGCGTGGGCCTCCTGAAGATGACGCTGCCCCCGTTACCGATCCTTCCGGTCGATCTTTACAGTCGCGGAACCGACATGCAGTACGACCGTTTCAAGTCCACCACCGCCGACTCATATATCCATAACTATCCGGATATTCTCGATCTGAAAGTGAGTGCCGCGTCGGGGGTCTATGACGTCGCCGGCGTCACCAACTGGCGCAGCGGAGTCATGACAAAGAGACTGACCTTCGCAAACAAGCTGGGCCTCGCACCCGGCCCGTATGCCGTCTTGGATTTCTGGAATCAGAAATTCCTCGGGGTCTTTGAAGGAAGCATCGACATTCCGGTCCAACCGCACGACACGCGCGTTTTGCTCATTCATGCGGCGCTGAATCACCCCCAGCTCTTGGGCACGGCCCGGCACATCAGCGGCTCTTATTCCATCGACAAGCTGGCCTGGGACGAAGCGGAAAACCGCCTGCACGGAACTTCTACAACCATCGACGGCGCTCCCTACACGCTTTGGATTCGCGTGCCGAAGGGCTTCAAAGTTCCCGTGGCCAGAGCCGCGTCCGGCTCTGCTGAAGTGCCGGTGCGGAAGGGACTGAGTGGCGAACTGTTGACGCTTGTCTTCGCCGGCCAGTCCGGCCCGGTCCAATGGGAAGTCACCTTCGCCCGGGACGACGCTCATTGAGGATCGGCGAGCCGGCCTGACGCCTTGAACCGGGGGCCCTCCGCAGGCCTCTGAGCCGGCTTGAGGACCGGTCGGGACCCCCGCATGTGGATCACAGGCGGCCCGAAACTCGCCCCTCCGCCAACCTTCTACAATCTTTCTTATGGAAGTTCTCTACGGCGTGCACCCGGTCGAAGAAGCCCTCAAGGCCGGGCGGCGGCGGTTCGATCACGTTCTGGTGGCGCGCGAGCGCGAGGACCTGCGGCTAGAGCGGCTGGTGGGCGCGCTGCGCCAGGCCGGCGTCCGCGTCCGCCAGGAGTCGCGCGAGCAGTTGACTCAGCTGGCCAAGACCCCTGCCCACCAGGGTGTCGTCGCCCTTGTCCGCGCGCAGGAGTTCCTCTCCATCGAGGATCTCTTCGCCCCCGATCCTGCCAATCCCGCCGCCCGCCGGCTGCTTCTGGCCCTCGACGGCGTCGAAGACCCGCAGAACCTGGGCGCGCTGCTGCGCGTGGCCGACGGCGCCGGCGTGGACGGCGTCCTGCTCACCGAGCGGCGCTCCGCGCCTATAAGCCCTGTCGCCGTGAAGGCCAGCGCGGGAGCCGCGGAGCATCTTCGCATTGCCCGCGTCGTCAACCTCGTCCGCGCCCTTGAAGAGCTGAAGGAGCGCAACATATGGGTCATCGGCCTCGACGAGCGCGGCCAGACAGATTACGACTGCTTTGACTTCACCGGCGACTGCGTGCTGGTTCTGGGCCGCGAAGGCGCCGGCTTGCACGACCTGGTGCGCCGCACCTGCGACCATCTGCTGCGCATCCCCATGGCCGGCGGGGTCAGCTCGCTCAACGTCTCGGCGGCCGGAGCTGTGGTCCTGTACGAAGCCTTCCGCCAGCGCCGCGCTGTTGACCGTCGCGGCCAAGGCGCTGTTGACCGCGGGGCGGGGGCCGCGTCAAAACAACACAAACAGAAAGGCCTGGGTTCATGAAGTTCTCCCTTGCCGGGATTCTCCTGGCGCTTGCCGCCGGCATGGCAGCCGCGTCAGTCTGCGCGCAAAGCACCACCTATACTCCGCCGGCCGTCGAACCGGCAGCCCAGGCCCCGCCCGACCAGCCCAAGCCTCCTGGCGGCAAAGTCATCCTGTCCCGCTCGACGGACGAAAACGGCCAGACAAGCACGCAGGCCGGTCCCGCTGCCCAAGCGCCGCCCGTCAAAATGGCCGACGCTCCCACCGCCGAAGACGCCGAGCGCCAGTCCGTCACCTTCACCGACTTCGACATGGACGTGCATCTGCGCCCGGCCGAGCAGCACATCGCGGTACGCGCCCTGCTCACCCTCCGCAACGACGGCACGAAGCCCCTGGCCCGGATCCCGCTGCAGATCTCTTCCTCGCTCAACTGGGAGCGCATCCGGATCAACGCCCGCGACGCAACCTTCCCGGTAGCGATTCTCAACTCGGACGCCGACCATACCGGCCAGCTCCATGAAGCCGCGGTTCCGCTGGCGCAGCCGCTCGCGCCCGGCAGCAGCATCCAGCTCGACGTGACCTACTCCGGACTGATCGCCCCCAACGCCCAGCGCCTTCTCGCCATCGGAACGCCGGACGACGTTGCCCTGCACTCCGACTGGGACCAGATCGGCCTGGACTTCACCGGCCTGCGCGGCTTTGGCAACGTGGTCTGGTACCCGGTTTCGAGCGTCCCTGTCATCCTGGGCGACGGGGCGCGCCTCTTCGACGAGATCGGCGAACACAAGCTGCGCGTGGCGGGCGCCCATTTCCGCATGCGGCTCAGCGTTGAGTTCCCCCACGGCCGCGCCCCCTCGGTGGCGCTCATCAACGGCCAACTCGCCCCGCTCTCGGTCACCGAGCCTACCGACCTGAACCAGGAGGTCTCTGGCGTGGCTACCGCCGACAGCGGCGGCGGGACCCTCGGCTTCGAGAGCCCAAGCCTCTTCGTGGCCATCCGCACCCCAAAAAACGCCGTCAACACCATGCTCTGGGTCTTGCCCGACGACGAGTCCGCGGTCTCTTCCTGGTCGGACGCGGCCTCCGCCGTGACCCCCTTCCTGCAGGGCTGGCTGGGCCAGCGTCCGCGCTCCCAGCTGACGCTCCTCGACCTGCCCGACGCCCAGGACGCTCCCTGGGAGACCGGCTCTATGCTGGCCACGGCCATCCGCACCGCGCCCTCGGAACAATTGAACGGCGTTCTCGCCCACGCTCTCACCCACGCATGGATGGAGTCGCCCCGCGCCTGGCTCAGCGAGGGCGTGGCCCACTTCATGGGCACCCTATGGACGGAAAAACAGCGCGGCCGCGAGAAGGCCCTGGAATCCCTCGAGTCCGCCCGGCCCGCCCTCGCCCTGGCCGAGCCGGAGAGCCCCGGCCAGAGCGCAGGCCAGCCGCTGGCAGAGGCTATTTCGCCTGTGTACTACAGAACCAAAGCTACTTATGTCTTCTGGATGCTTCGCGAGGCGGCGGGCGACGCCACACTCTCGGCTGCCCTGCGCGCCTACGATCCAGCTGCCGACACGAGCCTTGGCTACGGCCGCGACGCGGGCCCGAGCCCTTTCGAGAAGCTCCTCGAACAAGCCGGCGCGCGCAGCGATCTCTCCTGGTTTTTCGCCGATTGGGTCAACGCCGACAAGGGCCTGCCCGACGTAGCCATCTCCAGCGTCTTCCCCGTCGCCGCCGAATCCGGCAATTGGCTGGTCACCGTCAACATCGCCAATAACGGTTACGCCTCTGCCGAAGTCCCCGTCACCGTGCGGTCAGACACGAATTCGGTGACGCAGCGGGTCCTGGTCCCCGCCCGGGGCAAAGCCGCCCCCCACCTGCTCATCCTGGGCAAGCCGACGGAAGTGCAGGTCAACGATGGCGTGACGCCGGAAACCACCGCGACTGTCCATATCGCCCGGCTGGACCAGGCCGTGGGGAACTCGTCCGGCCAATAGTGCCCACGAAACCCTGAGCCAGGTCCACCGGAACCCTGGCCCATGCGGCGGAGTGGAGCATCGCCTTCAACCGCGGCGATTCACCGATCCGCGCCGACTCGGTGACTTGTTTCTCCGTCACTGTGCCGTAAACGTGTAGTCGGTGTACACCGTGACGTTGCCGTAGGTGGTGTGCAGCCGCGCATAGATTGTCTCTCCATTGGTGGGCAGGCCCGTCGCCGAGGCCGAAGTGCCCGGCCATTCATGCGAGTCGTACAGGTCGTGCAAACCAGGCCCGGTGGCGCTCAGCCAGAGCGAATAGCCGGAGGCCCCGGTTGCGGCCGACCACGTAAACGTCACGTTGGCCCCTCCCAGCACACTGCCGCCCGCCGGCGACGTCATCGCCGCCAGCGTGGTCGCCGTGTAGACGTAGTCGGAGTGCACCGTCTTCTTGCCGAAAGTGGTGTAGAGCCGCGCGTAAATGGTCGCGCCATTGGCCGGCAGGCCGCCCACCTTGAAGGACGTGACCAGCCATTCCCCTGAATCGTAGAGGTCCTTTGAGCCCCGCCCGGTAGTTCCCAGCCACAGCGAGTACCCAGTTGCCCCGGAGGCCGGCGACCAGGTGAACGTCACCTCGGGCCCCTTCAGCACAGTGCCTGGAGTAGGAATATAAAGCGTGTCAGGCCCGGGCGGGGCCGGAGCCACTGAGAAGCTGCCTGAGCCAGTCAGTGTGGAAGTGGCCGTGTCCGTGGCCCTGATGTTCTGTGTCCCGACCGTGTTCAGCGTAACCGTCGTTTGGCCCACGCCGCTGGTCAGTGTCAGGAGTCCCGGATTCACGAACAGCGGATCGGAGCTGGAGAAACTGACCGTGCCGTCGTAGGCGGTCGCAGTGCCTCCGTTCGACAGCAGGGCCGTGACGGCAACGGTAAACGGCAACCCGGCAACGACCGAAGCCGTGGTGGTGACCGAGAAATGCGACGGAATTGTGTTGCTCGTGGCCGCGCCGCTCACGGCGATCGACTGCTGCGCGCCGGTGACATTCATTGCGTTGTCAGTCAGCGTCACGCTCTCGCTCAACGGTGAGCCGGCATTTTCGGGCGAAAACTCGATAGGCAGGTCGCACGTAAGCCCAACGCCCAGACTAGTCGAGCTGGTGCATGCGCTCGCGTCGCCGGTGGACATGGGAAAGTCCGCGGGGTAGCTGAGCGCTGTCAGCGCCAGCGCTTCGTTGCCGATGTTCTGGATCTGCACCGTCAGCGTGCCGTCAGTGGTATCGACAGAACCCACCGGCGTCGCCGTCGGGAAGTTCACCGCGGGAGCCTGGGAGCGCACCACTTCGACCAGGCGGTTGTTGCCGTAGTCTCCGAGGAACAGATTGCCCGCCTGGTCTAACCACACGTCGGCGGGTGAGTTCAGCGCTTCGCCATTCAAGGTTTGGTAGATCGCGGTCCCGGACTGGCTGCCCGCGCGCGTCTCCACTAGGCGGTTTCCATACGAGTCCGCGATGAATACATTCCCCGCGGCGTCCACCGCAACGCTGTTGGGAAAATTCAGCCCCACGCCATCCACGACCGGGTCCATTGCAGTCGGTGCGCCGCCGCCGGCCGGAAGAAATATGATACGGCTGCCGCCGCTATCCGCAATGAACAGATCGCCGGCCGTGTCCAACGCCATGCCTTCAACATAACCGGACAATCCCCGGCCATCCACCACGGGGCTGAAAGCAATTGGCGTTCCTCCGCCAGCCGGCACCTCAACTACACGCTCGTGCCATCCATCAGCGATGAACAGATCGCCGGCTCCATCCAGCGCTATCTCGTTGGGAAAGACCAAAGCTACACCATTCACCGTGGGATCAATGGCGGTAGCGGCTCCGCCGCCGGCCGGAACCTCCACAACGCGGGCATTGAGGCCATCCGCGATATACAGATCGCCCGCACCGTCCACCGCCATGCCGGCCGGGTTATAGAGCCCGAGTCCATTCACAATGGGGTCGATGGCAATCGCCGCGCCGCCGCCGGCCGGAATCTCTACCACGCGGTTGTTATAGAAGTCCGAGATGAACAGATCGCCCGCCCCGTCCTCCGTCGCGTAGTGGGGTTGACCCAACCCTTCGCCATTGACCACCGGATTGATGGTGACCACCGGAGAGGGAATCAACGCGATTTGCGGACCGGTTCCAATCCCATAAATCGAAGAGCTGGCCAGCACCGCCCCGGTATTGCCGGCCCCGGAATAGAACACCACCGCGCCCGTACGCAGACCGGCGAACTTCGGCGTGAAGGTCACGTTGACCGTGCAGGTCACGCTGGACGAGTAGGTCGTAGCTGCGCAGGTGGTGCCCGTGGACTGAATGAAGTCCAGGTTCGGGGCTCCCTGCGTGACAACGGCAATGCTGCCGACCGTCGTGCCTGCCCCGATGGAGAAGCTCAGCGTCTGCGCGGCGCTTGGCGAGCCGATCGGCTGCGAGCCGAAGTTCACGGTGCTCTGCCCGGGGAACACGCCTGGAGGCGTCGCGCCTACATCGATCATCGCGGAGGTCGCGGTAAACGAATTCGCTGTATCGGTCGCGGTGATGGTCTGATTGCCTTCCGTTTTCAGCGTCACCTGGAATGTTCCCACTCCGGACGTCAGCGTCGACGCCGCGGGTAGCACAGCGCTCGCATCCGTGCTCATGAAGCTCACCGTGCCGGTGTAGCCGGTGGCCGTGTCTCCGGTCGCATCGAGCGCTGTCACCGTCATCGTGAACGGCACGCCCGCGCCCACATTGGCTGGAGCGGATACTGAGAGGTGCGTTGCCACAATGCTCCCCGTCGATGTTCCGCTCACCAGAATCGACTGCTGCGCCCCGTTAACATTCAGCGCGTTGTCGGTCAGCGTCACATCCTCGGATAACGCCGAATTGACGGTCTCGGGTGCAAACTCGATGGGCAGATCGCACTGCTGCCCGGAACTCAGGCTGGTCGTGCTGGTGCATGCGCTCGAGTCGCCGCTCGCCTCGGGAAAGTCCGCCGGATAGCTCAGCCCCGTGAAAGCCAGCGCCTCGTTGCCAATGTTCTGGATCTGCACCGTCTGCGTACCGTCGGTAGTATCTACCGAACCTACGGGTGTCGCCGTAGGGAAGTTCAGCGCGGGCGGGGTGGCGCGGTCGATCACCTTCACCGCCTGGCAGCCGTTACTCGGAATGCAGTAGGCCGCGATATAGACGTTGCCGCTCCCGTCCACCGCCAGGTTGGCGGGATTTCCGAAGCCGCTGCCCAGCGTGGTCACGCAGCTAGATGAGGCGCAGCCTGAGGGCAACTCATATACATCCCCGTTGCCATAATTCGTGAAAAAGAGGTTGCCGCCCCCGTCGAGCGCCATGCCAGAGGCCCCCGCGTTCATGCCGCCGATCTGCGTGAGAAGCGTGGTCACGCAGCTCGACGAAACGCAGCCTTGAGGCATTTCCTTCACCAAGCCATTAGCGGCGACAAAGACGTTCCCGCTACCGTCCACCGCCACGCCAGTGGGAACGCCGAACCCGCCGCCCAACACGGTAACGCAGCTCGACGAGGCGCAACCGGGGGGTATCTCCTTTACAGCGCCGCCCTCCCACTCGGCGACATAGACGTTGCTGCTCCTATCCACGGCAATGCTGATGGGGGTGGCGATGCCGCCACCCAGCGCGGTCACGCAGCTCGACGAGGCGCAGCCGGGGGGCATCTCCTTCACCGCGTCGTTGTAGGTATCGGCGATATAGATGTTGCCTCTCCCGTCCACCGCCACGGCTTCGGGACCATGGAAGCCGCCGCCCAGCGTGGTCACGCAGCTCGACGAGGCGCAGCCGGGGGGCATCTCCTTCACCGAACCGATTCCGAGGGAACCTTCTCCGTCGGCGACATAGACGTTGCCGCTGCCGTCCACCGCCACGCCATAGGGATAGTTGAAGCCGCCGCCCAGCGTGCTCACAGTGACCGGGCTGAAGACCACCTCCGGCCCGGCTCCGCTCCCATAGATCAGCACCTGTCCCAAAACCGTTCCGGTGTTATTCGCCTCGGAGAAGAACACAACCGCGCCATAGCGCTCTCCGGCGAACTCCGGCTTGAATGTGACATCGACCGTGCAGGTCGTCGCCGAGGCGTAAGCCTTTGCCGTGCAGGTGCTGCCCGTCGCCTCGGTGAAGTCCCGGTTCGGAGCTCCCTGCGTGACAACCGCAATGCTGCCCACAGTCGTCCCCGCCCCGATGGTGAAGCTCAGCGTCTGCGCCCCGCTCGGCGAGCCAATTGCCTGCGAACCGAAGTTCACGCTGCCCTGCGCAGGGAAAACTCCCGGAGGTGTAGCGCCCACATCGATCGTCCCGGAGGTCGCGGCAAAGGAATTCGCCGCATCGGTTGCGGTGATGGTTTGATTGCCTTCCGTTTTCAGCGTTGCCGGGAAGGTTCCGACTCCCGCCGTCAGCTTCGACGCCGCGGGTAGCACCGCGCTCCCATCCGTGCCAGTGAAGCTCACCGTGCCGCCGTAGCCGGTCGCCGTCCCGCCGCTTGCATCCAGCGCCGTCACGGTGACTGTGAACGGCACTGCCGCGCCCACGTTGGCTGGAGCGGACACGGAGAGGTGCGTCGCTACAATGCTCCCCGTCGCCGTTCCGCTCACCGCAACCGACTGCTGCGCTCCGGTCACATTCAGCGCGTTGTCGGTCAGCGTCACATCCTCGCTCAGCGGTGTACCGGTCTTCAGAGGGCCGAAGTCGATCGGCAGATCGCACTGCTGCCCGGAACTCAGGCTGCTCGAACTGGTGCATGCGCTCGCATCGCCGCTGGCCATGGGAAAGTCCGCCGGATAGCTCAACCCTGTCAATTCCAGAGACTCGTTCCCGAAGCTGAAAACCTGCACCGTTTTTGGGCTGTCGCTGCTGGTCCCACCCACCGGAGTCGTCGCAAAGCTCAGGCTCGGCGCATCCGCGTAGTGCTCTTTCAGCACCCTGTTGTGGTAGGTGTCGTTGATAAAGACATTGCCGTTTTGATCCACGGTCACGCCCCACGGCCAATCAATGGCGCTGCTCGGCACCGTGCTCTGCACATAGCCGCTCGGCGTCAGCGTGTCCTTCACGATCGCGTTATCGAGAGTGGCTGCGGTGTACACGTTCCCGTGTCCGTCAACCGCGATATAGGAGGTGTAATCCAGCCCGCCGCCAATCGAGCTCTGCGTGTAGCCGCCCGACGAAGGAGTCAGCTTGGTGATGCTGCCGCCGCCGTAACCGATCACATACAAGTTGCCGCTGCCGTCGACTGCAACCCCGGAGGGATTGCCGTAACTGATCACGGTGGACTGGGTATAGCTCCCCGCCGACAGCGTCTCCTTCAAGATCCGGTTGTTGTTGGCATCGACGATATAGAGGTTACCTGCCCCATCCACCGAGATCTCAGCCGGATCGCTCATCCCGCTGCCTATCAGGCTTTCGACGTACCCGCTACCCGTCCAGGTCTCTTTGGTCGTCTGGCTTCTGCCCCAGCAGTTGATATACACGTTCCCGGCCCCATCCACCGCTACGCCCGTCGTTTCCGTCAAGCCGCTCCCTATTGTGGTCTTTGTATAGCTCCCGCCCGAGGGCGTCTCCTTCAGAACATAGCCGTCGCCCCAGACAGCGATATAGACGGTACCGTCGGCAGCCACCGTGATCCCGTTGGGACCCAAAACGCTAGGCTCCATTACGGTCTCGCTACCCGGCAAAAAGTTCACCTGCGGCCCCGTCCCCGTGCCCTGCAGGTATTCCGTCGCAATCACATTCCCGGAGTTGTCCGTGAGCACCACCGCCCCATAGCGCCCCCCTGACACTTTCGGCATGAACGTCACGCTCACCGTGCAGGTGGCGCTGGCCGCATAAGCTGTTCCCACGGTGCAGTTGCCGCCGGCGGCGTTGGTGAAGTCAAGGTTCGGCGCCCCCTGCGTCAATACGGAGATCCCGCCCAACGTCACGGCCGATGGAATTGTCAGCGTCTGCGACTGGGTGGTGGACGCGCCAACGGCGAGCGAGCCGAAGTTATAGCTCGAGGTGCTCTGCTGGGCCCGCGTCGCCGCGGGCAGCAGCAATCCGGTGGCAAGAACCAGGAAGGTTGAAAGGCGTGAAAACAGGGAAGAAAAACTGCGAAGGGAAATAGCCACGTGCGGCATGTCGGTGCCCTCCTTTGCTGAATTGTGATGGGGCCCGGGTGAAACCATGGCATCCCATCCAATCGCCTGGCGGCGCGCAGATGAGAGGCATCCGCACAAGCGCCGACTGGAAAACAGGCCAGCCTGTCGTACGCTCGAGGGATCATGCAGCAATCTCAGGACAGGAGATGTCCGAGAATTCCAGCCGTGGGGTGTAAGATTAGTCCTCGCCATTGCAAATGTCAACGCATGCCTGACAGCGCAATTGCGCCGCGCGGGCTGCGCGGAGAGAATCGGCACGGCCGCCAGTTGAATCCGCTCCGGCTCCCTGTGCGAAGATGCGAAAGTGACAGGGACAAATTCATCTGCAAATGTCGATGCTTCCTGTGTTATCTTCGCAACCTGACCGGAACTTGATTGGCATGGCGTCGAACCGGTTTCGATGCACCAACCTATCGCCGGTTGCAGGGCCCGCATTCCCCATGGTGATCGAGGCCCTGGCGCCCACTAATAAAGGAGCAACTCCCATGTCCATCACTTTGATTGGAACCGTCTCGATGAGCCCTTCCTGGGCGGTGCTCACTCCCGACTCCGGGCAAGGCGTCTCCGACGACCTGCCGCTGATGATGACCTACCTTCCCAAGAACGGGAGCACCCAGGACCACATCGATGCGGCCATCAGCTACTTCACGGGCAAGACGGGCCGGTACTCCCTGACGGGAACCGTCCGCCCGCTGGTCCCCACCCGGATGTTTTCCGTCGATTCTGCCGACCCGCAGTAGCGTTGTGAGTCTGAAGTTGGCAGCATTTGTTCGGGGCGGCCTTGCGGTTCCCGAGCTTCCCCAAAAAGCAGGTCCCCTTCGACTGCGCTCAGGGCAGGCTTTCGACTCCGCTGTAGTACGCTTCGCTCAGGATGGCGGGCCATTTCTTGATAGAAACTTTGGACTCAGGATACTAGCCGAGGAGAATGCTCATGAACTACGCCAGTCGAAATCTTTTCCGCTACGCCCTCTTCTCTGCATCCATGGTGCTGGCAACGTCACTTGCCCACGCGCAGGGGGCCGCGCCTGCGGTCTCATCCGATAACGGCATCGCCGTGAGCGGCATCAAAATCTACGACAATGCCGCCTTGCAGCAGATGCTGGATAACGCCCGCGCGCGCCTGGCCGGGATGAACTTCCTCGACTCGGCCGGCATCGCCAGCCACATCGGAGGCATCCAGGGCGCCACAATGCAGCAGTCCGGCCTGTCGGTCAACGTGGGCGGCCCGACGATCCCTGGCATGCAAACAACCACTAACACCGGCAACACCACCGCGACGAACAGCCTGAACACCGTCGGCAACGCCAATAGTGCCACTTCCACCACCGTAACCTCGTCCACCGTCGGCGGAGCTACCGGGACCGGCACATCGAACCAGCTGACCGTCACCTCTCCCACCACCTCCAGCACGACGACCGGCAATAACCAGACCCAGGTCACCGGGCCCAGCACGCAGTCGGTCTCAACGCTCGCCCAGCAAAACCCATCGGCCCCGGCTCTTCCCACCACCACTTCCTTCACTACCCCTTCGGGCTTTGCGCCGAGTGCCTCGAACATCCTGAACGAACAGGTGCAGCTCACCTCAGAGGTCGCCGGGCTGGCCCTGCTGCTGGAGGGCGCGCTCTCCGATCAGGCTGTACAGTTGCCCCTGGGCGTGACTCTTCCCAAGCGCCGCGTCACAATCGGCATTCCCATCTCCATCGTGCCTTCGGATGCGGACAAGGACGCCGTGGCCGAAGTGATTCTCACCGTCACGCCGTCGTCTGGAGGCCTGAGTCAAGAGCCGCCCTCCATCACGGCCATCCTGCCGCAGGACAAGACCTACAACGTAGCGACCATCACCAGCAAGGGCTTCAACGTGGGAGGTGGCGCAGTCACCGGCGTGCTGACCGCAGGCGTCAACTTCATGTGGCAAAAGCAGACCTATTACATCGTCCAGGCCCAGGACACAGTCGCCCTGCAACTGCCACCGAACCCGGCAGCGCCCGATTCCATCTCGTTCGGATGGCAACTGCGCCCCGTTCTCGGAGCCAAAACCGTCTCCAGCGGCATGCGCACATTGTTCGTGCAGCTGGCGTTTCCGCCTAATCTCAACCTGGGCACAGGCGCTCAGATCCTCGATAGCCTTGGAACCGTCAGAGTCACAACCGGCTGGAAGAAGATCAACCCCAAGCTCAACACTGTCTCCACTGCCTATGTCGCCGGAACACAATCATCGGAAACCCAGTTCTCGATCAAGGATTTCAATCTCACGCCGCGCATCCAGAATGTATCCCCCGGAGACAACGGCGACGGGACAGTCACCGTCCACATCCAAACCAGCTCCTACGTGCAGAACACTTACATCAAAATCGCCGGATCCACGATCAGCCAGGGCGCGCCCATTGCCCTCTTCAACCCCTCCAGCATCGACTTCACCGTCCCCGCCATGCTACTCGCCACCCAGCGTGCCTATCTCGTGGATCGCTCCGGCGCCTCCAAGGAGATTGTCGAGCCGCAGATTGGCAGCGACAACGACTCTCAATGCCTGGCGATCGCCGGCAAGCCAACTGTGGTTCCCGAATCCGCCAGCATGGGAAGACTGACGGTTGGCGTTGCCCGGCTCGCGGATAAGTTCTGCCCGCCGACCGGCAACACCCTCGCCGAACTTCACCTGGTCGCGCTGCTCGGCAACAAGCTGTTCGGCCTGCGCGACGCGCCCCTCACCCTCGACGATGCAAAGGGAACCATCTCGTTCCGCGCCCCCATCGACCTGCTTCGCAACTCGCCCACGGTTACCCTCGAAAGGCTCCTGTGGGGAAGTCCCTTCAAGGCTTCCACCGACCTGGCCGTCACCGCGATTCCCACCATCGACAAGGCCACCCTCATCGCCAAGGACAAAGACAACCTCCAGATCGCCCTGATCGGCAGCAACCTGCAGCAGCTCACGCCTCCGCCCGGAACCGCCTTCAACGCCGACGGAAAAACCTGCGCGCCCATCGTTCCCCCAACCCCCGACACCTCCAACACCGGCCGCATCCTCTGCGTGCCAGCAGACCTGGCCGACAAACTCACCAACGTTGTCTTGAAGAGCGACTCCGGCGACCTGATCCTTGTGTCCCTGCCCGCCCTGACCAAGCCCGACGACAAACCCAAGCCCAGCGTCCCCACTCTGAAGCCACAGGGAACCATCGACGCCGGCGCCGCCGTCACTCTCACTGTGAAAGGAACGGGCCTTGACGGCTTCGACCACGTGGAAATCGCCAAAAAGAAGATTGCTGCCGATCTCGCCGCGGACAAGGCCTCGATCGCCGTTCACCTTCCCGCCGACGCCGTGCAACCGCCCAAGATCGTGCTTGTGTTTTTCTTCAAGGACGCCAAGACGGTCTCTTACACCGTGAAGGTGAACAAGAAGGCTGCCGCACCCGCCAAGCCATGAGGCCGCCCCAGGGACTGTGACGCCAAGCACGCGCGAGGACACCGCCGAGGCCGTTCGGTTGCCTTACGGATCAGCCTTCCCGATCGCCGTATAGGTGTAGTCGCTGTACACCGTGGCGTTGCCGTAGGTGGTGAAGAGCCGTGCATAGATCGTCGCACCGTTGGTGGGAAGACCATTGGCCGTGGCGGAAGTCCACGGCCACTCGTGCGAGTCATACAGGTCGTTCAAGCCCGGCCCAATGCCGCTCAGCCAAAGCGCGTACCCCGACGCCCCGCTGGCCGCGGACCACGTAAACATCTGGCTCGTCCCTGCAAGCACGCTGCCCCCCGTCGGAGAGATCATCGCCGCCTGCGTCGTGGCAGTGTAGACATAGTCGGAATGCACCGTACGCTTGCCGAAGCTGGTGTAGAGCCGCGCGTAAATGGTCGCGCCATTGGTCGGCAGGTCGCCCACCTTGAAGGACGTGACCAGCCATTCCCCTGAATCGTAGAGGTCCTTTGAGCCCAGCCCGGTAGTTCCCAGCCACAGCGAGTACCCGGTTGCCCCGGAGGCCGGCGACCAGGTGAACGTCACCTCGGGTCCTGTTAGCACGCTGCCCTGCGCGGGACGGTAAAGCGTGTCAGGCGGAATCACTGAGAAGCTGCCCGAGCCCGTCAGTTTGAAAGCGATGGTGTCCGTGGCCGTGATGGTCTGCGTCCCCGCCGTGTTCAGCGTGACCGTCGCCTGCCCCACGCCGCTGGTCAGCGTCAGCGGTCCCGGATTCACGAAAAGCGGATCGGAGCTGGAGAACCTGACCGTCCCGTTGTAGGTAGTCGCGATGGCTCCGGTCGAATTCTGGGCGGAAACGGTCACGGTGAACGGCGCGCCGGTAAATACGGGAGCCGTGGTGGTGACCGAGAAATGCGTCGCCACAACGCTAGTTGCGGTGCCGCTCACCGCAATCAACTGTTGCGCCCCGCTTACATTCAGCGCATTGTCGGTAAGCGTCACGTCCTCGCTCAGCGGTGAGCCCGCATTCTCAGGCGAAAACGCAATCGGCAGATCGCATGTAAGCCCAACGCCTAGGCTGGTCGAGCCGGTGCATGGGATTGAGTCGCCGCTGGCCTCTGGAAAATCGGCCGGATAGCTGAGGGCCGTGAAGTCCAACGCCTCGTTGCCGATGTTCTGAATCTGCACCGTCTGCGTGCCGTCAGTGGTATCGACAGAACCCACCGGCGTCGCCGTGGGGAAGTTCACCGCGGGGGGCTGCGAACGCACCACCTCGACCAAGCGGTTGTTGCCGTAGTCCCCGAGGAATAAATTGCCTGCCTGGTCGATGTACAGGTCACCGGGTGAATTCAGCGATTCGCCATCCAATATCTGGTAGATAACGGTCCCTGCCTGGCTGCCCACCCGCGCCTCCACCAGGCGGTTGTTATACTCGTCCGTGATAAACAAATTCCCCGCGGCGTCCACCGCGACGCTGTTGGGAAAATTGAGCCCGACGCCATCTGCGACCGGGTCATAGCTTTGCGGCGCGCCGCCGCCTGCCGGAACTAAGATAATGCGGCTGTTGCCGCTATCCGCAATGAACAGATCGCCGGCTGTGTCCAACGCAAGGCCTTCAACATAACCGGACAATCCCTGGCCATCCACCACGGGGCTGAAAGCAATTGGCGTTCCTCCGCCAGCCGGCACCTCAACTACACGCTCGTGCCATCCATCAGCGATGAACAGATCGCCGGCTCCATCCAGCGCTATCTCGTTGGGAAAGACCAAAGCTACACCATTCACCGTGGGATCAATGGCGGTAGCGGCTCCGCCGCCGGCCGGAACCTCCACAACGCGGGCATTGAGGCCATCCGCGATATACAGATCGCCCGCACCGTCCACCGCCATGCCGGCCGGGTTATAGAGCCCTTGGCCGTTCACAATGGGGTTAAAGGCAATCGCCGCGCCGCCGCCGGCCGGAATCTCCACCACGCGGTTGTTAAAGAAGTCCGAGATGAACAGATCGCCCGCCCCATCCTTCACCGCGTAGTGGGGTTGACCCAACCCTTCGCCATTGACCACCGGATTGATGGTGATCGCCTGGGAGAGAATATACGCAATCTGCGGCCCGGTTCCGATTCCATACATCGAAGTGCTGGCCAACACCGTCCCGGTACTGCCGGCCCCGGAATAGAACACCACCGCCCCAGTGCGAGTCCCAGCGAATCTCGGATTGAAGGTGACGTTGACTACGCACGTTGAACTCGATGAGTAGGTCGTCGCCGTGCAGGTCGTCCCCGTTGCATCGGTAAAGTCCAGGTTCGGGGCGCCCTGTGTGACAACGGCAATGCTGCCCACCGTCGTGCCGGCCCCGATGGAGAAGGTCAACGTCTGCGCGCCGCTGGGCGAGCCGATCGCCTCCGATCCGAAGTTCACGGTGCTCTGCCCGGGGAACACGCCTGGAGGCGTCGCGCCCACATCGATCGTCCCGGAGGTCGCGGTAAACGAATTCGCCGCATCGGTCGCGGTGATGGTCTGATTGCCTTCCGTATTCAGCGTTGCCTGGAAGGTTCCGACTCCCGCCGTCAGCTTCGACGCCGCGGGTAGCACTGCGGTCGCGTCCGTGCTCGTGAAGCTCACCGTGCCGTTGTACCCGGTCGCCGTGCCTCCGCTCGCATCCAGCGCTGTAACGGTGATTGTGAACGGCACGCCCGCGCCCACGTTGGCAGGAGTAGACACCGAGAGGTGCGTCGCCACAATGCTCCCCGTCGAGGTTCCGCTCACCGCAATCGACTGCTGCGCCCCGGTCACATTTAGCGCGTTGTCGGTCAGCATCACGTCCTCGGATAACGCCGAATTGACAGTCTCGGGAGCAAACTCGATGGGCAGATCGCACACCTGCCCGGAACTCAGGCTGGTCGAGCCGGTGCAGGCGTTCGTGTCGCCGATTGCCTCCGGGAAGTCGGGTGGATAGCTGACGGCAGATAACTCCAAATCCGCATTGCCGTCGTTGATTACCGTCACCGTCCGGGGACTGTCGGCGCTCACGGACCCCTGCGGTGTGGTCGAAAAGCTGAGCGAGGGCGAGTCGGCGTAGTCCAACTCCACCAGGCGGCTGTTGCCATAATCGGTGACGAAGACGTTCCCGCTCCCTTCCACCGCTACGCCAGAGGGCGAGTTGAATCCGCTGCCCAGGGTGTTGACCGTGGTGTAGCCGCCCGCCGCCACAATCTCCTTCACCGCGTGGTTTCCTGAATCGCCGAGGAAAACGTTCCCGATCCCGTCCACCGCCACGCCAGAGGGCGCGTTGAATCCGCTGCCCAGGGTGTTGACCGTGGTGTAGCCGCCCGCCGCCACAATCTCCTTCACCGCGTTGTTTCCTGAATCGATGACGAAAACGTTCCCGCTCCCGTCTACCGCCACGCCAGCGGGATAGCTGAATCCGCTGGCCAGGGTGTTGACGGTGGTGTAACCGCCTGCCGCCAAAATCTCGTACACCGCGCCATTGTCCACAAACCCCACGACGAAGACGTTCCCGCTCCCGTCCACCGCCACGTGAGTCGGTCCGCTGAATTCGCCCAGGGTATTTACGGTGGTGTAACCGCTCGCAGCCACAATCTCGTACACGGCGCCATTTCCGTTGCTCAGATCATTGCCGACAAAGATATTGCCGGCCCCGTCCACCGCAACGCTCCAGGGGTAATTGAATCCGCTGCCCAGGGTTTTAATCGTGGGCGACGCCGGGATGCTTCCGTTGACAGCCACAATCTCCTTCACGGCAAAGTTGTGCGTGTCGGCGACGAAGACGTTGCCGTTCGCGTCCACCGCCAGGCCAATGGGCAAATTGAATCCGCTTCCCAGGCTGGTCTCTGCGCTCGGCAGGTAAACACCCGAGGTGGTGGTGGCGAAGACCGCCTGGGGGCCGACGCCGGTCCCATAAATCATCACTTGTCCCAGAACCGTTCCGGTGTTGTTGGCCTCTGAGAAAAACAACACCGCGCCCATCCGCATTCCCGCGAACTTCGGCGTGAAGGTCACCTTGACCACGCAGCTTGTTGCTGAGGAATACGTCGTGGCCGTGCAGGTCGTCCCCGCTGCATTGGTAAAGTCCAGGTTCGGAGCTCCTTGCGTCACAACGGCTATGCTGCCCACCGTCGTGCCTGCTCCAATCGAGAAGTTCAGCGTTTGCGCGCCGCTCGGCGACCCGATGGCCTGCGAGCCGAAGTTCACGCTGCTCTGCCCGGCAAACACGCCTGGAGGCGTCGCGCCCACATCAATCGTCCCGGACGTCGCGGCAAACGAATTCGCCGCATCGGTCGCGGTGATCGTTTGATTCCCCAGCGTCTTCAGCGTCGCCTGGAACGTCCCCACCCCCGCCGTCAGCTTCGACGCCGCCGGCAGCACCGCGCTCGCGTCCGTGCTCGTGAAGCTCACCGTGCCGTTGTACCCGGTCGCCGTGTTTCCAGTTGCATCCAGTGCGGTAACCGTGATTGTGAACGATGCTCCTGCGCCCACGTTGGCCGGAGCGGACACGGAGAGGTGTGTTGCCACGATGCTTCCCGTCGCCGTCCCGCTCACGGCAATCGACTGCTGCGCCCCGCTCACATTCAACGCGTTGTCGGTTAGCGTCACGTCCTCGCTCAGCAGCGAGCCGGCATTCTCGGGAGTGAAGTCGATGGGCAGATCGCACAACTGATCGGCGACCAAGCTGGTTGAGCCGGTGCATGCGCTTGAGTCGCCGGTGGCCATGGGAAAGTCCGCCGGATAGCTCAGGCCTGTAAACGCCAGCGGAGCGTTGCCGTAGTTGAGAACCTGCTCTGTCTGGGGGCTGTCGCTGCTGGTCCCGCCCGCCGGCGTCGTCGCGAAGCTCAGGTTCGGCGCATCCCCAAGATCCTCCTTCAACACCCTTTGATCGTAGGAATCGGCAATATAGACGTTGCCGAACTGATCCACACCAACCGCCCAGGGCCAATCAATCGCGCTGCTTGACACCGTGCTCTGCACATAGCCGCTCGGGGTCAGCGTCATCTTCACGGCCCGGCTGTCCAGAGTATCCGCGATGTACAGGTTGCCCAGTCCGTCCACCACAATCGAGGAGGGCCAGGTCAGGCTGGCGTCGATCGTGCTCTGCGTATAGCCACCCCCAGACGGAGTCAGCTCGATGATCTGGCTGCTGTCGTAGGCCGTAACAAAGACGTTCCCGCTCCCGTCCACCGCCGCCGACGAGGGGCAACTCTGCCCGCCTCCGCCGCAGGTCAGGATGGTGGACTGTGTATATGTCCCCGCCGACAGCGTCTCCTTGACCACGCGGCCATTGTAGACATCGGCAATATAGATGTTGCCGCTGGTGTCCACCGAAATGCCATTGGGGTCATTCAAGCCGCTGCCGATCGTGCTCTGGACAAAGCTGCTCCCGTTCCAGGTCTCCTTCAATATGTCGTTTGCAACCGCGATATACAGGTTGCCGGCCCCATCCATCGCCAGGCCGCCGATAAAACTCCAGCCGCTGAACGCCGTGGTCAGCGTATAGCTGCTCCCCGACCAGGTTTCTTTCACCACCCGGTCGTGGCCCGGGTCAACGAAATAGAGATTGCCGCTGCCATCCGCCACCACGCTGGCAGGCTGATTCAGCCCACTGTCCGCGACCGTGATCTCTGTGCCTGGCAAGAAGTTCACCTGCGGCCCCGTGCCCACGCCTTGCAAATAGTCCGTCGCAATCACGTTTCCGGAGTTGTCGGTCAGCACCACTGCGCCGTAGCGCACGCCCGCCAGCATCGGCTTGAACGTCACGCTCACCGTGCATGTCGCACTGGGCGCATAGCCGGTTCCCACCGTGCAACTCCCGCCGCCAGCGTTGGTAAAGTCCTTGTTCGCCGTGCCCTGCGTTGAGACAATTATCCCGCCCAGCATCGCGCCGAACGGAATGGTCAGGGTCTGCGACTGGGTGGTGGACGAGCCAATCGCCAGCGCGGCGAAGTTATAGCTCGACGTGCTCTGCTGCGCCGACGCAGGCACCGCCAGCAGCCCGGCCGCAAGAACCGGGAAGATTGAGAGGCGTGAAAACAGGGAAGAAAAACTGCGAAGGGAAATAGCCGCGTTCAGCATGTTTGTACTCTCCCTTGCTCCATTGCGATGGGTTCCGGTCGAATCCATGACATCCCATCCGATCGCCTAGCGGCGCAGAGATGAGTGCCATGCGCACAAGCGCCGGCTGGAAAACAGACTTGCCTGTCGCGCTCAACGGGTAATGGAGCAATCTCTGGACAGGAGATGTCAGAGAATTCCAGCGTTGGCAGGAAACACTAGCCCCAATCAACTGCCCATGTCAATGCGATTGTCGTCTGCAATGCAGAACATCCCGGACATCAACAGATTCCGTGGCGCAGGGGCCGTCTGGCGCGACGCGAGCGGCTATTCTTCTTTTTTCGCGTTGCGGGCACGCACTTTGAACCAGATGGGCGTTCCTTCGAATCCGAATGCCTCGCGGATCTGGTTCTCGAGGAAGCGCTCGAAGCTGAAGTGGAGCTTGATGTCCCGATCGGTGAAGAGGATGAACATGGGGGGCGCCACCGCGGCCTGGGTCATATAGAAGATGCGGATGCGCTTGGACATGGGGACCGGCGCGCGCTGGAAGTCGATGCGCTCGAGGAACCGGTTCATCTGCCCTGTGGACACGCGCTTGCGCCGCTCCAGGGCCACCTTCTTCACTTCGTTCATGACGCGGCCCAGGCCGGTGCCTTCCAAGGCCGAGAGGAAAATCACCGGCGCGTAGTGCAGGTACTTGAGCACCGTGCGAAGCTGCTTCTCGAAGATTTCGCGATCGGCGGGCGGCTTGCCGTCGGTGCGTCCCGTGGTCACCGCGTCCCACTTGTTGACCAGGATGATGACGCTGCGCCCGCTCTCGTGCGCATAGCCGCCGATGGTGGCGTCGGCGCCGGTGACGCCGTCGGTGGCGTCGATGATCAGCAGCGCCACGTCGGCCGCCTCCAGATGACGCCGCGCCATGATCACGCTCAGCTTCTCGGCCATCAGGTGGGTCTTGCCCTTGCGCCGGATTCCGGCCGTATCGATGAAGCGGAACTGCGTGCCCTCGAATTCGACGACCTCGTCCACCGCATCGCGGGTGGTGCCCGCAATGGGCGAGACGATGGCCCGCGAGGTTCCGGTCAGCGCATTGAGCAGCGTCGACTTGCCCACATTGGGCCGGCCGATGATGGCCACCGAAGTCTCGTACTGCTCGAACTCCCCATGGGTCCTCTGCAGTTGCTCCGGGTTGAGGTCCTCGGCGCCCAGGGGCTCGTCCTCTCCCGGTTCCGGCGCAACGGGACTTCCCTCGTAGATTTCATCCTCCTCGGCAAGAAAGTCCTCGGCTCCCTGTGCCGCTGACGCTTGCTCCTCGGTCAGCACAGCTACAGGCAGCCCCGGAATTGCCTCCGATATCCCATCCAGCAGGTCGCCGATTCCCAGCCCGTGCTCCGAGCTGATGGGGTATACGTTCCTGAGCCCGAGGCGGCGGAAGTTCTCCGCCTCAGCTGCCATGACTTCGCCCTCGACCTTGTTCACAGCAAGGAAGACAGGCTTTCCGCCGCGAATGAGCATCTTCACCAGGTCGTAGTCGGGGCTGGCCAGCTCCGTGCGGGCATCCACCACCAGCACCAGCGCGTCGGCTTCCTCGAGGGCCACCCTGGCCTGGGCATAGATCTCGACGGGGATGAGCTCCGGGTCGTCGGGCACAATGCCGCCCGTATCCACCACGCGGAACTGCCTGCCCGCCCACTCGTACTCACCATAGATGCGGTCGCGGGTGATGCCCGGCTCATCGCCGACGATGGAGCGGCGGCTGCCGGTGAGGCGGTTGAAGAGCGTGGACTTGCCCACGTTGGGCCGCCCCACGATGGCCACCAGCGGCAACGCCGCCGCGCCTGCCTTCGCGGGCACTACCGATCTGCGATACGTAGGCAACGTTCATCCTCTCGCCCCGGCACAACGTCCGGCAGCCTTGCTCTATGTTGATTGATGGGGTTCGCCTAGTTCCAAACCCGCTGCACGCCGTACAGGTCGAAGATCTCATCGCGGCTGAGGATGGGGACGTTCAGATCGAGCGCCTGGGCAATGAGCAACTTGTCGAAAGGATCCTTATGGTGCCTCGGCAGATACCCGCTCCGAATCGTGCGTTGGATCGATGTTTCGAGGATGCGGTATCCGCTTGCAGTCACCCGGTTCTCGAAGTCGTCCAGGATCTCCGCCCCATTCTCAAGCTCTCCAATGCCAGCCTTGATTGCCATCTCCCATGGCGTAGCGATGGAAACCAGCAATTCAGCTTCGCGATCTGTGAAAACGCTCCTCACGCGTTCGGTCAGTTTCTCGGGTGACAGGACGGCCCAGAGAAACGCATGCGTATCGACGAGGAATCTCACTTTTCCTCAACTGGACTGCCTGGCGGTGAAACCAGTGGTGCATCGACGAGGTAGTCGAAACCCATCTCAATCAAATCCTGATCCGTCGCCGGAGCAAATGCGCGATCGTCGAAGTGAATCTTCCCCCGGTACGCCCCGAGCAACCGGAACGGCGCCTCCTGCTTCTTCGGCTCGTCAACCGCCACAATCTTCGCCACCGGCCTCTTTCCGCGCATGATCACGACCTCGTTGCCCGCCTCGGCTTCTTTGAGCAGCCGGGAGAGGTGGGTCTTCGCCTGGTGGACGGTGTAGGCCATGGACTAAGGATATTTAGTCCACTTCTGCGAGTCAATGGAACGTGGACCCGATCACGTTTACAACTGAGGGTTTTCTCACTCGCTCAGTGCCTTTTGCGGCGCGCCAATTGCTTTTGTGCCCCACGGGAGGTGCAGATGCATATCCACGCGAACCAAATGAATCTCGACGCGGTCAATCCCTACTCCGCGGCGGCGGAGAAGGCGGCTGCCGTACAGCGAGCGGCCGACGTGCGCAAGAAGCTGATGAAGAGCGCCAGCGACATCGAGGGCATCAGCAGTCCCGATGAGGCGTTCATGGTCGGCCAGTGGATGGATTCGACGCAGAGCCAGGCGCCGGCGGATGTGGAGTACCACACCACGACAGCGGGCAAGGACTCGGACTTCGGATAGAATCGGATGGCGTCCGGCAGCAATCGATGAGCCTTCGGGCCGCAGTCCGTGCAATGATTCCTGCGCCACACAGTTTGACCCGCCGACGCGCCCTTCAACGGACGTTGCATCGCTTTAGCAGAGTGTCTTTGCACAGATTCTGTTGCGGCCCAGGTGTTTTGCCTCGTAGAGTGCCTGATCGGCGGCCTCTACCAGGCCGGCGGGACTAAACCCCATACTGGGAATGCACGCGCCAATGCCCACGCTGACAGTCAGCCGCCGCTGGAATGGAGAGGCATTGTTCAGCACAGCCAACTCTGCGACGGCAGAGTGCATGCGCTCGGCCACCAGCATCGCTCCCTCCTCCCGTGTCTCCGTCAGCAGCACCACAAACTCTTCGCCGCCAAAGCGGGCCAGCAGGTCGCCGCCCCGCCGCAGTTGCTCTCCCAGCACCTGCGCAATGGTGGTCAGGCATTCGTCGCCGTAAGCGTGTCCGTGCAAATCGTTGATCCCCTTGAAATAATCGATGTCGATCATGAGAACGGCGATCGGCTCCCTGCTGCGCAGCGCGTGCCTCCATGCGCCTTCCAGCGCCGTGGTAAACCTGCGCCGGTTGGGTACTCCGGTCAGCGGATCCAGCAGCGTGAGCCGTTCCAGGTTGGTGTTCACGTCCCGCAGCTCCTGTTCCCGGTGCAGCAGCAGGTCCTGTCCGGTCACATAGTTCATCTGCACCACCCCCGCATGCAGGCTCTGGATAAGCAGCAGCAGAAAGATCGCCGAAAGAGCCAACCGGGAGTGCTGGCTGGCGATGGAGGCCGCCAGTGCAAAGATGCCCGCGGTAACCAGCGTGGGGCACAGGCTCTCCAGCAGCAATCTTCCCCGCGCAAACTCCCTTCGTCCCTCCGGCCTTTCCTCCGTCGGCATGCGCAGCGCCTGCCAGCCCGCGAACACGAATGGAACGCTCCACAGCAGGTCCAGCAGGGTGCCGCTGCGGAAACCCCAGCGCTTGGTGGCGTAGTCCATCCCCAGCTCGATGGGCAGATAGATCCACACCACGGCGCCGAGGGTGCGGATGCGCCGTCGTTCCTCCTGCGTTGACCAGGAGACCAGCCTGAGAATCACGAAGACGGCAAGCAATGAGCACTCTCCGGCATAAATCCGGCCCATCGCTGTTGATGCCTGATCCGGCGGCATCGGCATGCGGAAGAGCCGAAACCATGCCAGGACAAACGCTAGCAGAATCTGCGCGGTGTCAAGGTAGAAAGCCACACGGACGGACTCGGTCTCGCGGGTGCTGGCAATGGCCAGAAGCAAGGGAAAAGCGGCCGTGATGTAGAGAAAATCAGATCCATCCACAGACAGGTTGCTTGCCGCCGTGGACTGGCCGATCAGCGTCTCCACCACCTGTCCGCCTGCCCACAGCAGCAGCGCCAGGCTCAGCCACCGCCAGGCAAGCCGCTCACGAGTCGCAAGCCGTCCCGCGCGCCATTGGAAGCATAGAGCGGCGAGCATCGGAATGGCGGCCGTACACAACCGCGACGCAGCCGCCGAGCGGCTCCCCAGCACGACGATCAGGATGGCATGCAGGCCCAGAACCGCCCAGATTGCGGAGCTTAGCATCCTGCGAATCGAGGTTCGCACCATCGGCCGTAATCCGAGTGCAGTGTCTGCCATAGGAAAAGCCGCAGGGTCCGGAAAAAAGCGATCCAGCATGTCACTTTAGACGAATTCCACCTGCGTGCCGCACGCTGGGGAAAGCTGTGCCGCTGCGCCAGCCGCATCGGAGCTGGCCTGAAGCCATTCTCCTTCATAATCGCGAGGCGGCATACAACATTCCACCAAATTCAGAGGCGTACGATCTGTTCTGCTCACCCTCCGACACGCGAGTCACTCGGCGCCATCGCCCAATCTGCCGTTCCATGGACCACAAAGGCAGCGCCGTTCCCATCCCGCCCCGGCTCACTATGATGGAGGGAGCCCCATGGCCGCCGTCGAGACCACAACGCGCGCTCTGCCCACGCTGCACGAGTTCTTCGCGCCGGGCGGGATTCTGGCGCGATCGTCGCTGCCTTATGAATACCGACCGGGCCAACTGGAGATGGCCAAGGCCGTGGAGCGGGCGCTCGCGGAGCGGCGCCACCTGATCGTCGAAGCCGGCACGGGCACCGGCAAGACCCTGGCCTACCTGTTGCCGGCGCTGCGCACCGGCCAGCGCGTGATCGTCTCGACCGGGACCAAGGCGCTGCAGGACCAGCTCTTCTTTCGCGACGTGCCTTTTCTTGAGACGCTGTTGGGCCCGCTGCGCGTCTGTTACATGAAGGGCCGGGCCAACTACCTCTGCCGCCACAAGCTGGTTACGCTGCAGAATCAGCCCATTCTCTCGGGTTTGGAAGAGATCGACCAGTACCGGCAGATCGCGGAGTGGGAGCAGACGACCGAGACCGGCGACCGCGCGGAGTTATCGGGGATGCCGGAGTCGAGCGCGCTGTGGAACAAGCTGGATGCGCGGAGCGAGGCCTGTCTGGGGACAACCTGTCCGGATTACAGGCGTTGCTTCATCACCGAGATGCGGCGGCGCGCGCTCGAGTCGGACATCATTATCGTCAACCACCACCTGTTCTTCGCGGACCTTTCGGTGAAGCAGGAGGCCGCGGGCGCGCCGGATGCGGGGATTCTTCCCGAGGCGGCGGCAGTGGTCTTCGACGAAGCGCATGAGCTGGAAGAGGTCGCGTCGAGCTACTTCGGGCTCTCGGTGAGCAACATCCGTTTTGAAGAACTGGCCCGCGACACAGACGCCCTGCTGCGCGGCAAAGAGGGCACGGAAAGCCTACCTGCCGTGACGCAGCAGTTGCGCGAGCGCGCACGCATGTTCTTTGCGGGCCTGCCCATGGCCGGCGACGGGCGGCAACCGTTTGTCGGACGCGGCGAGTTCCTGGAGACTTCCGGCGACCTTTACATCGCCGTGCGCACCACGCTGCGCAGGCTGGAAGCGGAGATGGAAGGCCTCAAGGGCGTGGACGAAGCGCCGGGGCTGAAGAAGCGCGTCGCCCGGCTGCGCACCGAGCTCGAGTTCCTGCTCGAATCGAACGCCAACAACATGGTCTATTGGATGGAGCGGCGGATGGTGGGCGGGGCGGCTGACCGTACGGCGCAACCGGGGACGCGAGGCGGATTCAGATCGCAGGCTCGCCATACGTTTTTGCAGGCCACGCCCATCGATGTTTCCGAGCTGCTGCACGAGATGGTCTTCGAGCAGATTCCCACCGTGGTGTTGACCTCGGCAACGCTCACCGTGCAGGGCGGTTTCGAGCACATGCGCAAGCGGCTCGGCCTGACCGAAGCGCGCGAACTGGTGGTGCCTTCTCATTTTCGCTACGGCGAGCAGGCGCTGCTCTACCTGCCACCGAATATGCCCGATCCGCGCGACCCGGAATTCCCTGCGGCCGCGGCCGAGTGCATACGCCGCGTGCTTGAGATTACGCGCGGGCGGGCCTTCTGCCTATTCACCAGTTACGCGCAGATGCGCGATCTGTACGAGCGGCTTTTACCGGTGCTCGATTTTCCGCTGCTGCTGCATGGCACGGCTCCGCGCAAAGCACTTTTGGAGCAGTTCCGCGAGATTCCCAACGCCGTGCTGTTCGGCACGTCGAGCTTCTGGCAGGGCGTGGACGTGCAGGGCGAGGCGCTGAGCTGCGTCATCATCGACAAGCTGCCGTTTGCCGTGCCGTCGGACCCGGTGGTCTCGGCGCGCATGAAGGCCATTGAAGAGGCCGGCGGGAAACCCTTCTTCGATTACCAGGTTCCGGCCGCGGTACTGACACTCAAGCAAGGGTTCGGGCGGCTGATCCGCTCGCTGGAAGACCGGGGCGTGCTGGTGCTGCTGGACCCGCGAGTGAGGAGACAGCGCTACGGGCAGACGTTTCTGCAAAGCTTGCCGCCGTATCGGATGACGGCAACCATCACGGATGTCGAGGCGTTCTTCAGCACGCCCGCATGAGAGAATCAGCGTGAATTACAGACGGCCCTCCGACCTACTCTGAAGATGGAGGCAGCAGATGGAACCGAAGGCAACTCAGGCACTGACGGTGGTAAGAACCCTCAAGATATCTTTCATCGTAGCGGGTTTGATGTTTCTCTACTTAGTATTCAAGCTTCCGTCGAATGGAAGAACGCAGCCCCAACCTGCATTTGAGTTAGTCATCGCGGCCATTGCACTCACAAATGTAGTGCTGGGCTTTGTGTTACCGGGTTTCATAGCCCGCGCCGCCGGCCGCGACCAACCCACCGCGCGTCCGTCAACACCCATCCAGCGTTGGATGTCAAGCTATGTGCTCAGTTTGGCCTTATTTCAGTCGTGCAACCTCTTTGGCGTGGTTCTGCATTTCGTGGGTGCGCGAGTGCTGGTTGTCGAATCCCTGTTTGCCGCAGGTCTGCTCGCCATGCTTTTCTGGAATCCGGGCGCGCCACCCACCGGGGAGGGGGTGTCGGACGCGCAGGTGTTCCCTGGGCCCTAGACCAGGCCGGTCTCTTCCCTCCGACGCATACCCGGACCGGCGCTAAAGCCAATCCTTCGCGGCGGGTGGCATAGCTTCAGCCTTCGGAGCCTGGCCAGACACAATCAGGCACTTCCGCTTCCTGAAAGAACGCGGTATCCTCAAGGCACCGAATAAGGTGCTCGCCCAGGAGGCCGACATGCTCAACATCACCACCGACATCCAATCCTTGACCACCTTCCGCCGCTCTTCCGGCGATTTCATGAAGCATCTCAAGAAAAGCAAGCGCCCCATGGTGCTCACGGTGAATGGAAAGGCCGCCGCCGTGGTGCAGGACGCCGAGGCGTATCAGCGCCTGCTCGATATTGCCGCGCAGGCCGACGCCGAAGAGGGCATCCGTCAGGGCCTCGACGACGAAAGAAAGGGCAAGCTCCAACCGATAAGGGAGTTTTTCGCCGATTTCGAAGCCGCCCATGGCATACCTCGTTAAGATCACGCCGCGGGCGAAACGCGATCTTGCCCTCCTGTTCAAGGGCATCCACGCCGGCGAGTCCGAGTCGGCGCTGCAGTGGTATAAGGGCCTCAGAGCCGCTGCGCTTACCTTGGAAAAGTTGCCCAACCGCTGCCCAGCGACGCCCGAAAACCCGCAGCTCAGGCACCTCCTCTACGGGCGCAAGCCGCACGTCTATTGCGTGATTTACCGCGTGCTGGAGAATGAAAAGAGGGTCAACGTTCTCCACATTCGCCACGGGGCAAGGCGGAAGTTTGCCGCATCCGATCTGCGGTGAAAGATACCCATCGTGAGAAAAGAAGAATTGCAAACCACGCCACACGACATATTGCTGGTCATCGACGTGCAAAACGACTTCTGCCCCGGCGGGTCGCTGGCCGTTGCGGACGGGGACGCCGTCATCGCGCCCATTCACAAGATCGCTCCGCGCTTCCGACACATCGTCCTTACCCAGGACTGGCACCCGGCGGGGCATTCGTCGTTCGCCTCTGCGCATGCGGGGAAAAAGCCGTTTGAGCAGGTCGAGGTGAGCTATGGAACTCAGACGTTGTGGCCGGATCACTGCGTGCAGGGCAGCCACGGCGCGGAGCTTCATCCGGCGCTGGGCTTGACGCAGGCGGAACTGATCTTGCGCAAGGGGTTCCGGCGGGAGATCGATTCCTACTCGGCGTTCTTTGAGAACGACCGCGCGACGCAGACGGGGCTGGCCGGGTATCTTCGCGAGCGGGGGCTGACACGGGTGTTTCTGGCAGGGCTGGCTTATGACTTTTGCGTGGGCTACTCGGCGCTCGATGCGCGACGGCTGGGGTTTGAGGCGATTGTGCTGCGCGATGCCTGCCGGGCCATCGACCTCAACGGCTCGGCGGCCAAGATGGAAGCGGAGTTTGCCCTGGCAGGGGTGGTGCTGATGGAAACCTCGGAGCTTCGGGGCTGAAATCGCGCTTCCGGGATTCGTCCTACGGTCGATGTTGAGACGTGTGAAGAATGCGCAGAACGTAAACGGCCTTGTCATCGACCGAATACACTGCCAGGTACGGCAGGGGCGCAAGCACGAGTTCGCGAGTGCCGTCCTTCTTCCCAACCCGGCCCGTAGATAGAAACGCCTTCAGCGACTTCGCAGCGCCGTACAGCCGATGCACGGTTGAGGCAGCAAACGATGGGTGATGCAGATGGAGGTAGTTGCTGATCCCTTCAAGATCGTCGGCAGCGGCCATCGACCACCGCAGCTTTTTCAAGCCCCGATCATCCGTGCCACGCGCGCATCCATCTGTTCCTCTTCCAGGAATTCACCGCGTGCGATCTGATCGATTCCCGACTGCACCTGCACATCGAACCAGGCCTCCTCGGCGAGAAGGCGGTCCACGGCATCCACAACCAACTCGCTCGGGCTGCGGCCGGTGCGCGTTGAGAGGCTGGCAAGCTCTGCCGCCTGGCGCTCGGGAAGCTGAAGTTCCATAGCTGAAAGACTAGGCAGGTTCATCCGCACTGTCAAGGAAATGCCGGGAAACGTGCTCGCCCGCGTAGAATCGCAACAAGCACACGGGCTTTTGCCGCGCCAATTCTATGTCGCGCAACTTCTACATCCTGGCTGCAACGCTCGGGCTCTTCGCGCTGATCTCGGCGGGGATGTCGCTGGTGCCTTCAAGCTTTCAGCCCGGCTTGCCGACCAACGGGTCGCTGTGGCGCACGGTGGCCTTGTTTCTGCTGTTATTCGGTTTGGCGGCGGCGCTGATCGGCGTGATGAGCCACCTGTTCGAGCAGGTGGACCGGCGCAGCGAGGAAGCCCGGCTGGCGGCGCGCAAAAAGCGCCGGAAACCGTGATCCTCCGCCAGCGCCTAAAATGGGTGGAGGGACTCTTCCCCGCAGGATCGAGCAGACGCCGATGTATGAAGTCACCGTGGAGTCGGGGTTTTCTTCCGGCCACTATCTCCGCAACTACAAGGGCAAGTGCGAAAACCCGCACGGGCACAACTACAAGGTCCGCATCACGCTTGCCGGCGAGACGCTCGACGAGGCCGGGCTGCTGCTCGACTTCAAGCTGCTGAAGCACGTGATGCGACCTGTGATCGAGCGCATCGACCACCAGATGCTCAACGACCTGGAGCCCTTCACGGTGCTCAACCCCTCCGCCGAGAACATCGCCAAGTACTTCTACGACCAGACCAGCGAGCAGCTTGCGGGCATGACGCAAGGCCGCGTGCGCGTGAAAGATTGCACCATCTGGGAGACCGATACGACGACGGCTACTTACTACGAGTAGCGGGCTCAGGTCGACCCCTCAAGTCTTGGTCTCGCCAGTCCTTCCACGACTCGGGCAACTCGTCGCCTTCGCGGGGTGGCTCGCCTTTCCTGGGCCTGCGCAGGATTTCAAGCGCCTTCGCGACGTCGGCATTGCGAGTATATCGCTCAAAGAATTCACGGGTACGCGTCACGGCCAGCTTCTCCGCCAATGCCACATTGATCAACTGATTGAGCGCCACGCCTTCCTTCTTGGCCAAAGCCTTGGCCTCCTCCATCAGCGTGGGCTGTAAGCGTAAGGAAAAGTTGCTCGTTTTCATCGCTCTCCCGTCATTCGCATTGCATCTCGCGGTGAAACGGTTTCAATTCCGAATCCCCTCGCCGCCTTCAGGAAGTGTCTGGAATTGAAAGTTACAATGACGTCGGCCCTGCCGTGGAATGCCGTCTCGAGCACAAACTCATCGTCGGGATCATTTAACTGGGGCCTCAGGGGAAACGGCAAATGCACCTGCTCCCCCATCCGGCAAAACGCCCTGACTAGGCTTACTGCTTCATCTGACTCAAAACCTGAGACGGCCAGGTGCTCGGGCCTCGTAAGAACTGACTCATACTCCAGCACCAACGGTACAGAGACCAAGGGCCTCAGATATCCCGCAAGAACTGCTTCAACAAGCAAGCCCGATGCGCCGGCCGGACTGCGTATGGCTGCCATCAAAATGGACGTATCCAGGACCGCACTCAAGAAAAAGTCATATCACAGGCAATATCACTAATTCATCTGGCTGGATCGGGATTTCAGGTACTTTTCGAAGGGAATTTCGAAGTAGAACAGCTCCTGGCCGTCGGCGTTGCGGAGCTTGTGCAGGTGCAGCTTGGCGCCCTTGAGAGGGTGGTCCAGCTCGGAAACGTCGTAAAAGAGGAAGCCGGCGCGCGTCGAGTGCGGCTCGACAACCAGCGCCTGGTACTCGAAGGTGTCGAAGTCCTCCTCGATCTCCTTGTTGCTGGCCTTGGGCTTGAGCTTGATGGCGGGGATGGGGCCGGGCATGGGGATCTTGCCGCCCTGGCGCTCCTTCTGCGTCATCAGGCGCTCGACGTCTTCGGGCTCGGCGGCCGGGATCTTGTCGCCCGCGGCGGTCATGAAGAGAATGCGCGCGTCGCGCAGGCTGATGGGCCGGTCGCTGTTGTTGGTGACGATGAGCCGCACAGGCAGCACGCCGTGGCTCAAATAATCGACGCGAAAGATGGATTCCTTCTCCTTTGTCTCGTAAGGTTCGACGGCAATGGCCACCTTTTCGTCGTCGTGCACTTCGACCGCGGCAAAGGTGGTTGCGGGCTGCACGGCAGGTGGAGCGTGGTCGGCGGCCATGGCCGGCAGCGCCAGCCAGAGCAGGGAAAGCGGAATTGCCGGCGCATTCCTCATCGTGCTCGACTGTATCATTTGAGGGTTAGACCGTTGGAAGGCAAGTTCCGTTACTCATGATTCTCTTTTTCTACAACCTGGGGCTTCTGGCCGTCCTGATCCTGGGCGCGCCATGGTGGCTTTTCCGCATGGCCACCACGCACAAGTACCGCGAGGGGCTGCTGGAGCGGCTGGGCTGGATTCCCGCTCGCCTGATTGAGCCGGGCGAGGGTGCGGCCGACGAACGGCCAGTCATCTGGCTCCATGCAGTTTCAGTGGGCGAGGTGTTGGCAGCAAGCCGGTTGGTGAAAGAGTTGGACATCGCCTTCCCGGGGCACCGCCTGGTGATTTCCACCACCACCCGCACCGGCCAGGCCCTGGCCCGGGAGCGCTTCGGCGCAGGCCGCGTCTTTTATTGCCCGCTCGACCTTCCCTGGGCCGTGCGCTCCTATCTCAATGCCCTTCAGCCCCGGCTCTTCATCCTGGCCGAAACGGAGTTCTGGCCCAACCTGCTGAGCGGCTGCTTCCGGCGGGGAATCCCCGTTGCCGTGGTCAACGCCCGCGTCTCCGACCGCTCCTGGCCCCGCTACCGCCGGCTGCGTTTGCTCTGGCGGCCATTCCTCAGCCGGCTGAGCCAGGTGCTGGCCCAGAGCCAGGACGACGCCGACCGGCTCAATGCCATTGGCTGCCTGCCGGAGCGGGTCTCGGTCGCCGGCAACCTGAAGTTCGACATCCGCGTAGCCGGAGCGGCAGAGGCGACCCGCCTGCTGAAGGCCTTCAAGCACGGGCTGCGCCTGGTGGTAGCCGGCAGCACTCTGGAGGGCGAAGAGGCCGCGCTTATTGAGGCCTGGCCACACCTGCTCGAGGCCGATCCCAGGCTGGTCCTGATCCTCGCTCCCCGTCACCCGGAGCGATTCGGCGCCGTGGAGTCGTTGCTGGAAGAGTCGGGCATCTGCTGGGTCAAACGCTCCGATTGGCAAGGAAAGCCCGCAGGCTCGATCAGGCTGCTCCAGCCCGGCCAGGCCGTGCTGCTGGACACGATCGGCGAGCTGGCCTCGGTCTATTCCGTCGCATCTGTCGCGTTTGTCGGAGGCAGCCTGTTTCCCGCCGGCGGCCACAACCCGCTGGAGCCGGCGCAGTTTGGCGTCCCCATCGTCATGGGTTCCCATTACCCGAACTTCCGCGCCATGACCGACCTGCTGGTGGCGAACGATGCAATCCGCATCGTCGAGCCGGAGGCTTTGTCCGAGGTCCTGATCGAACTGCTGCGGGACCGGCCGAGGGCCGAAGCCATGGGCGCACGAGCCAAGCAATTCTTCGACCAGCAAGCCGGAGCCACAGATCGCTGCGTGGAGGCCTTGCGGGAGTTGCTTGCCGCTGAACCACAGGCGGCGGTTTCGGCTAAGCCTGAAGTTCGAGCTGCGGAGGCGATTCAAGCGGCTGCGGAAATAGGCATGGCTTCGGGCAAAATTTCCGAGGAACATACCGCAGCGTGCGAAGCCCGCGTTGATTTAATTGGCATTCTACCGGGGATCAATCCCCGGCCTAGGGGCGGAATGAGTTTCTCCGCAGCATGTAGAGCCGGTGTGGGTTCCCCTTCCGACGATTCATCCGAGTCCGCATCCTTGTCGAGAGCCCTGCAAGCGGATACAGCCCGGCCCGGTCCACCTCAACCATTGCCGCGTCAAGCCGAGACTGTCCAACTGAAACCAGTCCAGGCGGCTTCGGCAGAGCCGGCGCCGGTTCCGCTGGAGCAGATTGAACTCCAACCTGTTCAGCCTGATCCGCCTCAACCCCAACCGCCTGCACCGCAGCCGGTTCCAGATGAACCGATTCTCGCTGCGCCTGTTGCACTCGATCCCGTCGAAATCGAGCCGATTGAAGCCGCACCTAGTGGGCCTGCTCCCATGGAACCCGGGCCTGGCGAGCCCGAGCCCGTTGCGCCAATGCCCTTAGGTTCCGAGCCGATTGACGCTCCGTCTTCTCCGAGGGTCAAGGGCCGGCCATTCTCTAAACGAACGCTGCTGCTGCCGCTGACCCCCGCCTACCGGCTGGCGCTCTGGCTGCGCGAAAGGCGGTTAGGCACACGGGCCGAGCCAGTGCGGCGGCTGCGCTCTCCGGTGGTCAGCATTGGCAATCTTTCCACCGGCGGCGCGGGCAAGACTCCCCTGACCATCGCTCTGGCCAAAGCGCTCTCCAAGCGCGGCCTGCAGGTGAATGTGCTCTCGCGAGGCTACGGCCGGCGCGACCAGGTTGCCACGCGCGTGGCCCTCAATGGAAGCGCCGAGGAGTTCGGGGATGAGCCGTTGCTGATCGCGCGCAATGCCGGTGTTGCGGTCTACGTGGCCTCAGAGCGCTACGGTGCGGGATTGCTCGCGGAAGGAGATGCGGCGGCAATTGCCTTCCTTGGAGAGGCGGTAAAACCGGTTGTCCATCTGCTGGACGACGGCTTCCAGCACCGCCAGCTCCACCGCGATGTGGACATTCTGCTGCTCAACCGGGAGGACTGGACCGATCACCTGCTGCCGGCGGGCAACCTCCGCGAGTCCCGCAATGCCATTCGCCGCGCCGGACTGGTTGCCATTCCCGACAGCGACCCGGAGTTGGAGGATGAAATCAGGGCGCGGGGCTGGGAGGGCACAGTTTGGCGGCTGCGGCGCCACATGGATGTTCCCACAGCCGATGGGCCTGTCGCTGCCTTCTGCGGAATTGCCCGCCCAGAGCAGTTCTTTGCCGGCCTGGAAGCCGCGGGGGCGCAACTCGTGCTACGTAAAGCCTTTCCCGACCACCACCCCTTCACGGCCACCGACCTCGACGGCACGCAGGAGTCCGCTCGCGCCGCCGGAGCCGTGGCAATATTCACGACGGAAAAGGACCAAGTCCGGCTCGGGAGCCTCTTCTCCGGCATTGCAAGCTCCCTTCCCGTCAAAACAGCCAGCTTGCGCGTCGAGATTGAAGATGAGGAAGAAGCAGTAGCTTGGCTCGTCGACCGCCTCTACCCCGCTCCCGGGCACCCGCCGCTATGAGAAAATCAGAGTTTGCACACGCAATCCAAGTTCCGCTTGCTTGTGGTCCGTCTGGGCGCCATGGGCGATATTCTGCACGCACTTCCGGCGGTGACGGCACTTCGCCGGGCCCACCCCGGCTGGGTCATCGACTGGGTGGTCGAGCCGCGTTGGCGGGCGCTGCTGGGGGCTGACGGCAGTACCGGCCGCCAAGCCGCCCTCAACCCCCTCAAGCCCAACCCCGCTCAACCTGTCGTGGATCGGCTTCACCTGGCCCCCACCAAGGACTGGCGCAAATCTCCCCTAAGCCGCCAAACCATCTATGGAATAAGCGCTTTGCGCCAAGCACTGCGAGCCGGCGCTTACGATACCGTGCTCGATCTCCAGGGCGCAATCCGCTCGGCTGTTGTAGCTCGCCTGGCCGGCTGCCGGCGGCTGATCGGCGAGGAACATCCACGGGAGAGCGCCGCGCGCCTGCTCTTCACCGAGCGCGTCGCCACCCGCGGCGCCCACGTCATCGAGCAGGGTATGGAGCTGGCCGCGGCCGTGGCGGGCGACGACCTGTGCCCCACGGCCCCCTGGCTGCCCGTCGATCCTGCCGCCGAAGCCTGGGCCGGCGCGCTCCTGCCAAGCGATCCAAAAGCCACCACCGTCCTGGTCAACCCCGGTGCGGGCTGGGGCGCCAAGCGCTGGCCGGTCGAGCGATATACCGAGGTCGCCAAGGGGCTTATCGACCGTGGGATCCACGTTTTGGTCAACGCCGGCCCCGGAGAGGAGCCGCTGGCCGAAGCCATCTCCGCGGCTACCGGCGGCACTGCCGCTCCACTGACCTGCACGCTCCCGCAGCTTATCGCCCTGACTCGACGGGTGGCGCTGGCCATCGCCGGCGACACCGGGCCACTGCACCTGGCATGCGCACTGGGGCGGCCGGTGGTGGGCATTTACGGGCCCACCGATCCCAGCCGCAACGGGCCCTTCGGAACCCGGTTCCGCGTCCTGCGCAGCCCCGAGAGCCGCCGCGACCACACGCGCCACGCCGCCCCGGAGGCCGGACTACTGACCATCCAGCCACTCGATGTACTCCAGGCCGTCGACGAATTGCTGAGTGACGGAGGGACCGAATGAGCCAGCCGACCATTTCGCAACCGCCGGATTGGATCGCCCGCTGGCAGCGGATTGCCCGCCGCATCCGCGTGCCCCTGGGCTTCCTCGCCGCCGGCCTCTATCTCTTCGAGTTATGGCGCCGCGCGCCCCATCCAGCGGCCATCGCCTGGAGCCTGGCAATGGTGTTTCCCGGTCTCTGGCTGCGCGGTTACGCCGCCGGCTACGTGAAGAAAAACCGCGAGCTTACCGTCACCGGCCCCTACGCGCACACCCGCAACCCGCTCTATCTGGGCTCCATGCTGATGGCCGCAGGCTTTGCGCTGGCCCTGCTCAGCTGGCCGGTCGCTCTGGTGCTGGCGGTGGGATTTACCGTTATTTATGTCCCCGTCATCGCCTCGGAGGAGCGCTTCCTGCGCGCCACATTTCCAGGTTTCGACGCGTATTGCCGCAGCGTACCCCGCCTCATTCCCCGCCTTACGCCGGCGAGACCCTCGGGGCACGAAGGCGACCACGGCGCCTTCTCCTTCGCCCTCTATCTCAAGCATCGCGAGTACAATGCAGGTATAGGGGCCGCACTGCTGTACCTCAGCCTGCTCTTCCTGCGGCCGGCTTTCAGCGCACTCGCCGACGCGCTCCGCTGAGCGCTTCCCGCGCCTGACGAGTCAAACAATCGATCCATCGAGGAGTATCTACCCTGGAGTTGAAGACGCGCACAACCGCAATCATCGTTCTCTCCGCCCTTGCCGCGGCCGCCTTGTCGCCCGCCCAGCAAATGGCCACGCTCACCCCGCCGCGCGCGGACTTCAGCTTCCCCGAAAAGCAGACGCTGACCTACGCGGTCGACTGGCGCGTGTTTCCCGCAGGAACCGCCGTGCTGCACTTTGAAGCCGCCGGAACCAACGAGCGCATCACCGCCAACGCCGACACCATCGGCGCCATCAACCTGATCTTTCACGTAGGCGACAAGTTCCAATCCACGTTCGACCGGGAAAAAGGCTGCACCTACGAGTTCGACAAGCAGACGGTGGAAGGCCGACGCCAGGTGAACTCCACTCTCAAGCTCGACTACGATCAGGGAAAATCCATTCTGGACGAGAAGAACCTGGTCACCAAGCAGACCAAGCACGTGGAAGCCGGCGTCCCCGGCTGCATGACCGACCTGCTGAGCGGCATCTACTTCGCCGCGTCGCAGCCCATGGAAGTGGGCAAGAGCTTCGTCATCCCGGTCGTGGACGCGATGCACATTGTCCCCGTGACGATGAAGGTGGAAGGGCGCGAGGAGATCAAGACCACACTCGGGACCTTCAAGACGCTGCGCGTGCAGCCGACCGCCGATGCAGGCGTGGTGAAGAACCGCGGCAACATCTGGATCTGGTACACGGACGACGAGCGCCATCTTCCCGTGCAGATGCGGGCGCGGCTGTTCTGGGGAACGATCACGTTCCGGCTGACCGGGAACGAGAACAAGTAGGCTCGATTCTTCCGGCTCAATCAACGCAAAATAGCCGCAAGGCTGCGCGGTCCGGAGGCACGTAAGTCCTTTATTTGCGAAAAAATCACGAAAGAGCGTGTAATGCGTAAGTTGTTTATTTTCATAGGACTGCCGAGGCATTGTTTTGCATAACATAATTATTTTCAGTGGTTTACGGGAAAAAGGGGGGAGGGGGGTACCCTATGTAGCATTCTGCGGAATGGTACGGACCGGGCACAGCCCTGACAGATTGCACCCTTGTTTGCACCGATTCGCGGTCCTCCAGCTGGCGAGGGTTCCATCGCTCACCCCTTTCTAAAACCCATTGTGCGCCAGGGGAACGAAATCATCTGCAAACGCGCGGAGGAATCATGGCGCCGGTTCCGGTGTAAACTTCTTCTTCGCGCGGACGCGGTCAACTCCTTTGCGCGAACAGGAAAAACCCTCATGCGCAGAGCCGTTTTTGCACTCTTTCTCGCTATCCTTGCCGCAACTTCCTTTAGCCCGGCTCAGACCACCTCCGCCAAACGGCCCATGACCTTCGAGGACATGATGGCGATGAAACGGCTGGGGGAAACGGCCGTCTCGCCGGATGGGAAGTGGCTGGCTTACTCCGTGACCACCGTCAATCTGGAACAGAACACGAGGACGGCGGAGCTGTGGTTGCAGAAGGTCGAGGGCGGCGACCCGATTCCGCTGGCGGTGGCCCGTCCTGGCGACAGCGGGCCGCAATTTTCGCCGGACGGGCACTCCGTGCTCTTCCTTTCCGGCCGCGAAGGCGGCCAGCAAATCTGGCTCGCCGACTTCGACTCTGCCACCGGCGCAACCAGCAATGCGAAGAAGCTGACAACCATCTCCACCGAAGCCGACAACGCCCAATGGTCGCCCGACGGCCACTCCGTGGGTTTTACTTCATCTGTTTACCCCGACTGCCCCGCCATCACTCCCACCGACGGCGCAACAGGCGATAAATGCAACGCCGACCGCGATGCCTCCAAAGCCGCCAGCAAGGTGAAGGCGCAGATCTTCACCCATCTGCTCTATCGCCACTGGAACCACTTCACGGGAGACAAGCGCTCGCACATCTTTCTCGCTTCGGTCGAGACCGGCGCTCTCCGCGATCTCAACCCCAACGATCCCCACGACGTTCCGCCGTTTTCGCTCGAAGGCGGCGGCGGGTTTGCTTTTGCGCCGGACGCGAAGGAGCTGGCGTTTACCGAGAACCCGGACCCGGAGCCGGCGACGAGCGTGAGCGCGAAGATTTTCACGCTGGACCTGACCAACCCGGCGGCGAAGCCGGTGGCGGTGAGCAATTCGCTGGGCGGGAATTTCAATCCGGCTTACTCGCCGGATGGGAAGTACCTGGCGTGGCGGTCAGAGGCGCGCGCCGGGTATGAGAGCGAGAAGTTTCGGCTGATGGTGTACGACCGGGCGGCAAAGACGATCAAGGATTTGTTACCGAAGTTTGATAACTGGGTGGATGAGTTTGCGTGGGCGCTTGATTCGCAGACGATCTACTTCACGGCTGGACAGGCAGGGGAAGCTCCGATCTTCAGCTTGGGTGTTGACCTCGGGAAGATCAGAATTGGCGGAGCACCGAATCAACTCACCGAGAGTGGGGAGTTCTCTGATCTCCATATTGCGCCCGACGGCAAGAGCCTTTTGGCTACGCGGCAGCTTGTGTCCTCCCCAACCGAGGTGGTTCGGTTAAGTGAACTGAACCAATACGTTCTCGAGGTCAATACGCCTGAGCCCTCATCGGTGGCGAAGGACGGAGCAAATCATGTGAACGAGGGCTTTGCCCCAACAATCGAGGGCCATCGAACCGCGGGCCGGCTGGACCGCATCACCCACCTGAATGACTCTCTCCTTGGTCAGCTTGAGCTACCTTGGATGGAATCCTTCTGGTTCACCGCCGCCGACAAAACGAAAGTGCAAGGCTTCTTCATTCCTCCACCAGGCTCTGACGCGAAGAAAAAATATCCGGTGAAGTTTCTGATCCACGGCGGGCCGCAGGGGGCCTGGGGGGATATGTGGAGTTATCGCTGGAATGCGGAGCTGTTTGCGGCGAACGGGTACGTGGTCATCATGATCAATCCGCGCGGGTCGACGGGGTATGGGCAGGCGTTCGTGGACGGCGTGAACGGGGACTGGGGCGGCAAGCCCTTTACCGACCTGATGGAGGGGCTGGACTACGCGGAGCAGCACTACAGCTTCATTGACAAGGACCGGGAGTGCGCGCTGGGGGCGAGCTATGGCGGGTACATGGCCAACTGGGTGCTGGGCCACACCGACCGCTTCAAGTGCATCGTCTCGCACGACGGCATGTTCGACGCCGAGTCGGCCTTCGGCTCGACGGAAGAGGACTGGTTCAACATCTGGGAGTTCAAGGGGCGTCCGTGGGACTACTACGGCAAACCCGATAGCGAAAACCCCTTCCGCAAGTGGTCGCCGTCGCTCTCGGCAAAGAACTTCAAGACGCCTACGCTGGTGGTGCATGGGCAACTGGATTACCGGCTCGATGTGAGCGAGGGCTTCCAGTTGTTCGACACGCTGCAGTTGCTCAAGGTGCCGAGCAAGATGCTCTACTTCCCGGACGAAGGGCACTGGGTGCTGAAGCCGCAGAACTCGCGGCTGTGGTGGAAGACGGTGAACGATTGGGTGGATGAGTGGACGGGAAAGGCAGGGAGTAGGGAGTAGGGAACAGGGAGTAGGGAACAGGGAGTAGGGAATAGGGAACAAGGTGTAGTACAGAGGATAGATTTGTACTACAATGGAGATATGGGAGCTACGGTACAGGTTCGGTTGGACAAAGAGGCGGAGGCCGCGCTGGAGCAACTGGTGCGCGACAACGGCTGGACTCCATCAGAGGCGGTTCGGAATTCGCTGCGGAAGGTGGCCGAACAGCAGAAGCCCAAACCGCGCCCTCGACTGGTCGGCATTGGCTGCGTCAGTTTTGGCCCCGGCGATTTGGCGACCAACAAAAAGCACATGGAAGGCTTTGGGAAAAAATGGCGCGTTGACAAAAAGGGCAATGGCAGATGGGATTGGTAAAGCCTCCGTCGCCGTCTCTGCCGGTCCTGGCCGACGCGAGCTTCTTTGTTGCTCTGTTCAACGACCGCGAACGAGGGCACACGCGATGCAAAGCCGCCTACAACTCGTTCGCTGGTCCACTCTACACAGCTGAATCCTGCATCACAGAAGCGCTTCATCTTCTTGGCCATGCTCGGGCGGCCGTCGAAGCAATCCTGACAAATGTGCGGCAGGGAGCACTCGTGGTTCCTTTTCGGCTCGGCGATTGTGCCTCAGAGATCGGATATCTTATGTCCAAGTACGCCGACACGCCGTGCGACTTTGCCGATGCCTGTCTCATCCACATGGCCGAACAGCTTAATACAGGCGACATTCTCACGCTGGACAGCGACTTCAAACATTACCGCTGGCGGCGAAACCGGCGTTTCCGATTGCTGATTCCGCTGGATTGAGTTCTTATGCCCTTCGCCCGCAAACCCGGCAAGCCCCGCGAGTTTCTCAACGAGGCCGGCCTCTTCGACTATGCCGTGAAGGCGCTGGGGCGGCGGATGCGCTCGGAGGCAGAACTGCGGCGGCTGATGAAGACGCGCGTGGAGGCGGGGGCGCGCGGGGATGCGGCGATGGCCGCGGTGGTGGCGCGGCTGAAGGGGTATGGGTACCTGGACGATGCGTCGTTTGCCGAGACGTATGCGCGGCTGCGGCAGGAAAACGAGAAGCTGGGCGAGCGGCGGGTGCGGCAAGACTTGCAGCAGAAGGGCGTAGGGAGCGAGCTGATTGCGGAGACGCTGGAGGCGCGCTACGGGCAGACCAACGAGGAGGCGCTGGCGCGGGAGCATCTGGAGCGCAAGCGGATCAAGAAGCCGGAGAACGAGCGCGAGACGGCGCGGGTGATGCGGCGGCTGGTGACGGCGGGGTTCTCGACCGGGGTGATAACCAAGATTCTGCGGCAGTGGGACGTGCCGGACGAGGCGCTGGCGGCGCTGGAAAATCTGGACGAAGATGGGCACGGAGAGTGACTCTATGCGGCCGGCCCTCCGCATTGCCTTCGCGAAGTGCGCAACAGATGATTTGAAAACATGCGTCCCTCAGGGGCTAAAGCCCAACTCATCTTGCGATTCTTATCGGCCCGGCTGAAGCCGTGCCCTTGTTACAAATCTCCTTCAATTGAGCTTTTCCGCTGGTTGTGGAGCCGTGCCCTGAGAAGAGGCGGTGCATCGCGGGATGCGTGTTTATGCCGCTTCCAATTACACTGGTTAGGCTATGCAATTGCGAACCGGGAACGAGATACGCGAGCTGTTTTTGCGCTTTTTTGAGACGAAGGGGCACCGGCGGGTGCACTCTTCCTCGCTGGTGCCTGCTAACGACCCTACGCTGCTGTTTACCAACGCGGGGATGAACCAGTTCAAGGACCTTTTTCTGGGGGCGGAGAAGCGGGAGTACGCGCGGGCGACGACCAGCCAGAAGTGCGTGCGCGCGGGCGGCAAACACAACGACCTGGAGAACGTGGGCTTTACGCGGCGGCATCACACGTTTTTTGAGATGCTGGGGAACTTCTCGTTCGGCGACTACTTCAAGCGGGAGGCGATCCAGTTTGCGTGGGAGCTGGTGACCAGCGAGGAGTGGTACGGACTGCCCAAGGACCGGCTGTATGTGACGATTTTCGAAGGCGCGGACGGAGTGCCGCGCGACGACGAGGCCGAGGGGTACTGGATCGAGGCCGGGGTGCCGAAGGAGCGCATCAAGGAATACGGGCTCAAGGACAACTTCTGGCAGATGGGCGAGACGGGGCCGTGCGGGCCGTGTTCGGAGATCTTCTACGACATGGGGATGGAGGCGGCGGAGACGCCGGGGGTGGACTTGCCGTTTGGGCAGGACGAGGCGCGGTATGTGGAGATCTGGAACCTGGTGTTCATGCAGTTCGATCGGGCGGCGGTCGTTGATCCTGAGTCTAAGACGACTAGCTATAAGCTGACGGCGCTACCAAAGCCTTCCATCGATACCGGCATGGGGTTGGAGCGGGTGAGCGCGGTGCTGCAAGGGAAGGTTTCGAACTTTGAGACGGACCTTTTCACGCCACTGATTGCGCGGGCGGCGGAGCTGACGGGGGTAGCCAACGACATAGGCAACGCCAGCCTGCGGATCATTGCGGATCACGCGCGGGCGGCTACGTTCCTGATCAACGATGGCGTGCTGCCTTCGAATGAGGGGCGCGGGTATGTGCTGAGGAAGATTCTGCGGCGCGGGATCCGGCATGGGCGGCAGCTGGGGCAGGAGCAGCCATTTTTGTATGAGATGGTTTACGCGGTGCGGGACCTGATGCAGGGCGCATATCCGGAGCTCGACGACTCCGCGGCGCGCGTCGCCAAAGTGATTGGGGCGGAGGAAAAGCAGTTCGATCGCGTGCTGAAGATCGGACTGACCCGGCTCGACGAGGAACTGAAGGGCGGCTTCACCGGCGAAAAGGCATTCCACCTCTACGAGACGTTCGGCCTACCGCTCGACTTCATGGTGGATGCGGCGCGCGACGCGCACGTGGCCTTCGACCACGAAGGTTTCGAGCAGGCGAGAGAAGCGGAGCAGGCGCGCGCCCGCGCGAGCTGGAAGGGCGGGAGCCAGAAGTCGGCTAGCCCGGCGTTTCGCGAGCTGCCGAAGACAAGCTTCCTGGGATACAAGCAGCTGATTGTGCCGAATGCGGAGGTGCTGGCGCTGGTTAAGGATGGGGTGGGGGTTCCGGCGGCGGCGGCGGGCGACCACGTGGATGTGGTGCTGGACCAGACGAGCTTTTATGGCGATTCGGGCGGGCAGACGGGCGATACGGGGGCCTTCCTGACTTTGGACGGGAATGCCACGGTTGCGGAGATTACCGGCTGCGTGCTGCCGGTGCAGGGGGTGCGGGCGCACAAGGCGGTGCTCAAGCAGAATGTTGCGGTGGGCGATCATGTGCGCACGGTGGTGGATGGAGAGCGGCGCGACTCGATCAAGCGAAACCACACGGGGACGCACCTGCTGCATGCGGCGCTGCGGGCGGTGCTGGGGACGCATGTGAAGCAGGCTGGGTCGTCGGTGGAACCGGGGCGGCTGCGCTTCGACTTTTCGCACTTTGCGCAGGTGGCGGACGAGGAGCTGCAGGAGATTGAGGACATTGTCAACCGCGAGGTGCTTTCGAACGCGCGGGTGGAGACGCTGGAAGACGTGCCCATCGACGTGGCGGTGAACGAGTACCACGCCATGGCGCTGTTCGGCGAGAAGTACGGCGACAAGGTGCGGGTGGTGAAGCTGTCGGACGGATTCTCAACCGAGCTTTGCGGCGGCACGCACACAGGGGCCACCGGCGAGATTGGCCTGATCAAGATTGTGAGCGAGGGGTCGGTTTCCTCGGGCGTGCGGCGGCTGGAGGCGATCAGCGGGTTTGGGTCGCTGGATACGTTCCGCGAAGACTTCGCGGTCTCGCAAATCGTGACGCAAATTGCGCCGCCGGGCGCGGGGAGCAGCCTCTCGGACTCGTTCCGCGCGAAGCTGACGGCGCAGGAAGACGAGCTGAAGCGGCTGCGGCGGGAGCTGGAGGAGGCACGGATGAAGTCGGCGGCCGGAGCGCTGGACGAGGCGCTGAGCCGCGCCGTCGACGTAAAGGGCGTGCGGCTGGTGACGCTGCGGGCCGACTCGCTGGAGCGGGGACAGCTACGGACGCTGGTCGATAATTTGAAGCAAAAGCTTGGCGAGGGCGTGGTGGTGCTGGCGTCGGCGCAGCCTGAAGGGAAAGTGGCGCTGATCGCGGGGGTCACACAGGGGCTGACGAAGCGCATCCAGGCCGGGAAGCTGGTGGGAGTCGTCGCCAAGCTGGTGGGTGGATCGGGCGGCGGCAAGCCCGAGATCGCCGAAGCGGGAGGCAAGGAGCAGGCGCAGATCGATGGCGCGCTCCAGGCCGCCGCGGGCATCGTGGGCGACTTGCTCGCCTGACCATCCGCGGTGGGGCAGAAGCCGCTTGCGGCACCTGCGGTGCGGCAGACGCCGCTGGCGCGGCAATGAGCTTGTGCTTTTCCACCCTTTCCGCAAAGAACCCGGAAAGAATGGGGTGCCCGTTCCTGCCTCGCTCTCCAACACAAAGGCCGTCCCCAGGTTCGAGGACGGCCCTTTGTGCTGCACTATCCGGGGCTCTACCGGAGGTGAAAGCTGTACGCCACGCCAAGCGAGATGATGGGGAAGGTGTTCAGCGGTTTGAGGTCACTGGTCCACTTGGCCACCTGGGAGGTCAGGTTGCTCTGGATTTGGGTGGCGATGGGGTTGGAGCCGCTGGCGAGGTTGCTGCATTGCGTCTGAGCCTGATCGGTGCAGGCCCAGCCGCCCAGGTTCACGTTGACCGTGGGCGCGCCGATCACGGCGACGCCAAGCTCGAAGGGGACAGAAAAGTGGCCGTTGCGGGGAATCATGTTGCCCCAGCCAGTGGTCACGGTGAAGGCCGCCTTGTTGGTGTTCAGGCCGAGGACACCGCTTCCGGTTACGGGCGAGGCGCCGGTGGCAGCGTTGGTATTTGCCGAGTAGTACGTGTTGCCGTTCAGCTTGAAGCTGGAACCGCCGGGCACATTCACGGTGGCCGTAAGCTGGTTCTGGTTATAAATCAGGACGCCGGGGCTGAGGCGGAAGCCCACATGGAACGGGTAGATGTCCACCGCGGCGCCGGCCGATGCGAGGTTCAACGAGGCGTTGGCGTTCAATCCGTTGCTGGTAAAGTCGCGGGAGTAGCTGAAGAAGTTGCCGGTGCCGCGCAGGTTGAAGTGACTGCTGAGGTTGGTGGCAGCCTGCAGGTCGATGCCCAGGGAGGAGATGCCCGCTCCCAGGGCAAGGCCGGAGAAGGGACGCGTAGAGCCGCCTTTCACCGGGCTAGCCGCTGCACCTCCGCCGCCGCCTTCGGAGAAGGCTGCGGGGGCGGCCGGGCCGGGCGAGAAGGAGTAGGTCTGGGCAGTCAGCGCCAGGGGCGCGGAAACCAACGTAACTGCAAGCAGCGAAACGATCTTCTTCATTGAGTTCCTCCAGAATGGCCTGGCCGGAAGCCAGTCGCCCCTGGAGATCGCATCCGGTTCGCGGACACTCGCAGGGACTACGATCTGGTGGCAGACTTAAGTAACCTTAGCATGGTTACTGTCTCTCGGGGCGCTTGTTTTCTGCATCTTTTGTGGAGTGTGACCGATTGAGGAAGCATGAGAGAGTACTACCTTTTCGGGATGGAAGAATCGCCGCGCTGGCGTCCATGAGGCTGCGGGGAAAGCCCGTCGCGAAGGGTATTTGCATCAGGCGCCGGTCGGGCCGGGTTGTCTTCAGGCAGGAGCGCGGCGTTGCGGGGAGAGCAGGGGCGATCAGAGGAAGGGATTCACAACCTGGAGGCTCTGGAATCTCTGGCCGTGCTGCAGGTCCTCCGTATAAAGGAGATCGCACTGCGCCTGGAGCGCAGCGGAGACGATCAATGCGTCGTACCACGATAACCGACTCTGGGCGTGGAGGCGCAAAGCCTCAACATAGAGTGCGGGCGACGAATGCACCCCGAGCAAGGGGCGGAAAACCGTGGCCAGATATTGCTCGGCATCGCCCACCCTCATGGGCTGAGCGAATCGTCTGAGGGCTACATTGAAAAACTCCTGCACGACCTGATAGCTGATGATGCCCTTCTGCGTCGTCAGGGCGTTGCGGATGATTTGCGTGGCCTTCCCGGTCTTCACACCTGCGCTCAAGTCGAACGAGTAGATGAAGATATTCGTGTCCAGAAAGAATCTATCGCTCATTCAACTCATCCCGGCTGAAGCGCCCGCCCGCATCGACGTGCCGCAAATGATTCATCAGGGCATCGTATCCCTGGGCGTCTCCCGCGCTTTGTGTAAATTGCGCAAGCCACTCGCGGAAAGCGGCGTTCAGGGTGCGGTGCTGCCCGCGCGCGATGGAACGCGCCTGCTCGATGAGGTCCTCGTCGGCGGAGAGGGTAATGTTCTTCATACGAGATCAGTGTACACGAGTTTCGTGTTGCTGGGCGCGCGGTCAGAGGAGGTTCCGGGGGGTTTTCTCAGGCCTGTCGAATAACCGCGTTCGAGAAGGGCCGTTTGGGGTTCGTGGTCTCCCACCCATTCGCAATCGGTTACGAAAAGCGGGCTCTTCGACTCCACTTCGTTTCGCTTAGAGGGATGGGGCACCCAGCGTTTGTGGCGGGTTGACGGTGGGCGAATTCCAGTTTTCGGACAGGTTCTTAGCGGATATTGAAGCTGTACATCACGCTGAAGGAGAAGATGGGGTAGAACTGAACTTTGTTCAGATCGTTTCTCCACTTTGCCAACTGCCCCTGGAGGTTGGTGTTGAAGGCTTGGCCAACCGGATTGCCGGTGCTGCCGATGGCGCTGCAGTGGGTTTGCGCCTGGTCAGTGCAGACCGTTCCCGCGGTGGTCACTGTGAGCGCCGGCGCGCCCATGTAGACGATGCCGAACTCGCTGGGGAACGACCAGTGGCGGTTGGAGTGGGGAACGAACCTTCCGAATCCGAAGGAGACCATGGGCTCCGGCTTGATGGTATTCAACCCCAGGGAGATGCTTCCGGTTACGGGGTTGGCGGTTGAGGAATAGTACGTGACCCCGTTCAGACTGAAGCTGGTTCCGGGAACGATGGCGGCGGTGGCGGAGATGCGGTTGGCGTTGAAAAACATGAGCCCGCCGCTCAGGCGCCACATGCTGTTGTACGGATAGAGATCCACCGCCGCGGCCGCGGAGGCCAGGTGGATGTTGGCGTCGATGTTGAAGCCGTCTACCTCGAAGCGGCCGCTGGTATAGCCGAAAAAGTTGATCAGGCCGCGGACATCGAAGTACTGGTTGAGCGGCGTGGCGGCCTTGATGCCGATGCCCAGCAGGGATACGTCCGCGCCGATGCCGATGCGGGAGAAGGGTTGCTGATGCCACTCGGCTGTCCACGGGACGCCTTCGCGCCGCGGGTTTCCGCCGGCGAGGGCAGGCGGTGGGGCAGCCGGCAGTGAAGGATCGGGATTGCCTGTATCCACAGGCGAGGGAGTGCCGCTCATAGGTGGAGGTGGGTTCTCCGCCGCAGGGCCGGTGTCTGGCAGGTCCCCGCCGCCGGGGTAAGCCGCACCGACGGAAATGCCCGCCGCGGTGAACTGCGCCGCTGCCGGCGGCAAGGAAGAGGAGAAAGCAATAGGCGCCGCGATGCAGGCGAGCCAGGTGAAAGGAGACAAG
>Ga0302320_10000479_pt1 | contig 95417 bp, 73 predicted proteins | sample Bog_T0_3_FD_202130 | JGI IMG/M metagenome (GOLD analysis project Ga0302320, IMG submission 202130) | Peat permafrost microbial communities from Stordalen Mire near Abisko, Sweden - Bog_T0_3 | ecosystem: Environmental > Terrestrial > Soil > Wetlands > Peat | place: Sweden: Abisko, Stordalen Mire... | reverse complement strand
TTCTCGATAAGCTGCACGTCCTAGCCTGCATTATTCATGAAGGCATAGCGGACAGTGTTTTGGGCGGTACGAGATTGCTGAACACAGCACCGGCGGCGTGATTTGTTGATGCAGGATGTGTCGACGCGACAGGCTAGCATTTGGCGGCGGCGCGGCAGCGGTTTCCAGACAGAGCTTTCCTTTGTTGTCGGTTGCGTCAAGTCATTCGGGATGTCTTTCGGTGGAGTGATGCCGTTCTACCCTGGCGAAGCTCCCAACGCCAGCGCCATGTGCCGGAACATCGTCAGAAACGGGAACGATTGCGGCAGGTGCACAACCATACGCCGTACCGAGCCCAGCACCCGCGCTCCCAGTTTCAGGAAGCGTTCCCGGAGTGTCCAGACCTGCGCTCTTGCGCAATTGGTGCCAGCAGCAGCCAGGCGCAGTTCCTGCATCAGCACGTAGGCCGCGGCGGTCAGCAGCACACGGAACTGATTGGCCCAAAAGCGGCTGCAACTGGTGCGGTCGATCTCCATGGCGTGCAGTTCCTTGATCCTGTTTTCGATTTCGCCGCGCTTGCAGTAAACCTCTTCGTAGAGCCATTGCGAACTCTGCTTCATATTCGTGATGACGAAGCGCGGGTTATCCTTCGGCGCCTTATCTTCGGCTCGCACGACTTCCGCTTTGATAATGACACGGCGTTCTCGCTTCCAACTGCGGGCCGCATAGCGGGCTTCGCCGTAGACGTGCTCGGTCTGATCGGTGAGACCGGCCAGTAAGCGGGCAACCTGCATGGCTTCTTCCGCGTTGCCATTCAACACCGCATTGCTGGCCATCGCCACAACATATTCGACGCCGACCTCGGTATCCAGAAACGCAAGAAGTTGGGGATTTGCAAAGCCGCCGTCGAGACGAACGCGGATGTGCGCCTTAGGAAATGAGCCGCGAATCAAGGCCATCAGCCGGCGCAAAATCCCCACTGCTCCTGCAGCCGCAGTAACATTGCCGGGACGCAACACAGCGGCGCATAGATATTGTTCGGCCTCGTCGTTGAAGGTGACAAAGCCCATCATCGGCAAGTAGCACGCGTTGTCGTAGTGGCTGTTGAAGAAGGACAACTGCTGCGCCCCATGCGTCGGATCGTCGGTCGGATCAAGATCGATCGTGACCAGCCGGGCGCGATGGTGCAACCGCTTGGCGTGGCGTTCGATCACGCTCTCGGCCAGCGCTGCGCCCATGTGATAAAGCTGGCGCGGACCAACGGCATTTTCAAAGCGCGACAGCGTTGGCTGCGAAGCCATATCCAGGCCCGTTATCGGATCCCGGTCGAGCAGCATCTTGTGCATGGGATCGGTAGCCAATCGAGCTGAGTCGTTGGCGTCCGCATAACCACAGCCGATGGAGAAGACGCGCTGCGCGAAAATATCCCGCAACGAATGGTCAACCTTGCCCGCCTGCCGAGGATCGCGCAAACAGCCTGCCATACTGGCGATCAATCCGTAACGCTGCTCGGCGGCCTTCAGCAGCACCGCGCCACCATCGGAACTGCCTTGCCGTTGGTCGAACTCCAGCACCACCGGTTTGGCAAAAATCTCTGGAAACAACAAACGCTCTGTCGCGATAGAATCGGTCAAGCGAAAGCCTTTCTCTGTGCCTTAAACACTGTCTTGTCAACATGTTTGTAGCACAAAAAGGCTTTCGCTAACTCAGGCTTCACGAATTATCCGGGCTAGGTGAAGCGTACGCGGTAATGCGGCATTAAACCCGGTCAATTCGCGAAGGGTGTACTTTTGGGTGTATCTTTCTGATCTTATTTTTTATCGTATTAATTAGCAATGGTTTACAGCGCGATATGAATCCCTGTCTCCGCATGCAGCAGACGCTCACTGGCCGCTCGCATGGGAATTCTCATTTCATCCAGAGCGTGTTTCCGGCGTGGCGTGCTAACTTCCAGCGTTTTAAGTTGCTGATAATGAAGATATTATTTTGACAATACATCAATCTTATCTGGACTATTCTTTATCCGGCTCACCGGCTTAGTCCCTCCAGGCCATTTTGCATCACCTCAATAGGGCTGTCTGGCCACGATTGCCAACATCAAATATTATCTGGCGCATCTTGGAACTGCTTCGTGCGCTACACCCGGTTGTGAAGTCTCAATCACCACTTCGACATCAGGTTCTTGCATCGAGGGTCTTCCATCTCCATCGACACGCAATTGTACCGGCTGTCTTCTATCTCCAGAACCACGCAATCGTGCAGACTCTTGTACCGCAGGTCTTCCACCTCAATCAGTACGCTATGGAGCAGGCTCCTGCATCGAGAGTCTTCCACCTCAGTCGCAACCGATTTGCACCGATGTTCTTCCATCTCAATCACCACACAGTTGGTAGGATCCCGGCCCTGGATCGCTTCTTCAGCGAACTGGAATCAGGTTGACGGAGTCTGCGGGGTGCGGTCTGCTCAATAGTGCACAGCGCTCCCAGCGCGGCAACCACACCATACTTACAGGTGCCAGCACAAAAAGCGGCGGCAGAGATGCCAGACCATCCGGCTACATTTCCCTGAAGGCAGCACCCCTTTCTACTCTGCCGCCGCCCATGAAACGCTCTTTATGCCCCGATCCATCCTGACCATTTCTCAGCGTGCAAATATGAACATCCAGCCGAATTTGCCCGGAGTACGGTCAGGCTATGAGTAGTTTTGTTCGCCGCATTTTTAAATTTGGACCACTTTTGTGGAATCTGGTTGTGTCCGCCGCCGGGGGCTTCGTATTCATGCGTGGCTTTCGCCTGGTCGCACTGGGAAAAGAAGGATCAGACTCGGCGGTCGCCATACGCACTACTGGCTTGTTTGGTAGGCCAATGGCGGGCATCGGCGCCGCACTCTTCCTTCTTGTCTTCGTTTCGAGTGAAGCGCTTGCAACGATTCGGGTGCTCCTCCACTGATCCCATTTGCACGACTGCCGCCGCCCGCTGGCGCTCACAGGTTGTTCTCAGGAGGCCGCAATGTCCGCACCGAACCTATCCTTGAATTCGCAGCCGAACATCCCCAGGAGGCGTGAGCCGCGGCCCCTGGTATTCGGAATAGATCAGGCACTCGGCTTGCAACCAGCGCCCAGCCGTTCTGTTCCGGTTCGGGTTGCGGTTGTCGGGAACCACCTTCCCCGTCAGTGTGGAATTGCGACCTTTACAACCGATTTGTGCGATGCGATCTCTGCCGAGTACGGAGCCGCAGGATTGTCGGTTGTCGCCGTCAATGATCCTGAATCCTCGTACTCCTACCCGGCGCGGGTGCGCTTCGAGATCGCAGAAGGCGACATATCTTCCTATCGAGCAACCGCTAATTTTCTCAATGCCGACAATGTCGATCTGGTGTGTTTGCAGCATGAGTATGGAATTTATGGCGGGAATGCCGGAAGCTATGTCCTGGAGTTGCTGAAGCACCTCACCATGCCGGTGGTAACAACACTTCACACCGTTCTTCGGCAGCCTGACCTCTACCAGCAAAGCGTCATGCAGCAGATTGCCGCGCGCTCCGAACGTCTGGTTGTGATGAGCGAGTACTCTTCCCGGGTTCTGCAGGATGTATTTGGAATTTCCAGAGAAAAGATCGACCTGATTCCGCATGGCATCCCCGACTTGCCCTTTGTGGAGCCGGATGTATACAAGGATGCACTCTCCATTGGGGGAAAGTTGGTATTGCTCACCTTCGGACTGTTGTCTGCCAACAAGGGGTTCGAGAGCGTAATTCGAGCCCTGCCGCTCATCCTCGCCAAGCACAGCAATGTTGTGTACCTGATCGCAGGCGCCACTCACCCGCACGTCAGGGCCCGCGAGGGCGACCGCTATCGGGATCAGCTGCAGGCCCTGGCCAGGGAACTGGGAGTCGAGCGCGAGGTGATCTTCCACAACCGGTTCTTCACCCCTCGGGAGATGGCGGCAATGGTCGGTTCGGCCGACATTTACATCACGCCGTACTGCCATGAGGCACAGGCTGTTTCGGGAACCCTGGCGTATGCCATGGGCGCCGGGAAGGCGATCATTTCCACTCCATACTGGCACGCCGCCGAACTGCTGGACGACGGACGCGGAGCACTGGTCCCCTTTGAGGATCCAGCTTCTATCGCGGCAACTGCAATTGAACTCCTGGATAACGAAGCGAAACGGGAAGCCATGCGCAGCCGTGCTTACCTCTATGCGCGCCAGATGGTCTGGAACCGTGCAGCGCAGTCGTATATGTGTTCCTTCGTTCGCGCTCGCGCCAACCGCATGGAACCTGTTCAGGTTGGGTTCCCTGTCCAGACTTTCGAGAAAAGCACTACAGACCGGTTATTAATGGCCTGAACACTCTTACTGCTGCAGGCGAATTGATGACCGGTATCAGCTTACGAGGAGGCAACGAGTAGAGGTTTCTCGGAGTTGTGCTCGGGCAATTGATCGAGCAGAACCACATTGAGCAGCGACTTGTGCACCTGAATGCGGCCGTTGTACGTGATGAAACCAAGCTTGCGAAAGCGATTCATGAAGAAGCTGACGCGGGATCGGGTGGTTCCGATCATCTCCGCGAGGGTTTCCTGCGTAATCGGAGGAATGAAGGTCTCCCGCTCCCCCGGCTTGCCGAACTCCGCCATCAACAGCAGAATCCTTGCCAGGCGCTTTTCGCTGGAGTTGAAGAGTTGATCGACAAGATCGGCTTGGGTGCGCATGCTCCGTTCCAGCAAAAACTTCATAAACAGGTCGGAGAACCCGTGCTCTTCATGCATGACGCGGACCATCTCGTCCCGATTGATCTTGAGCGCCGAGCAGGTGTTGATGGCCGTGGCTGTAGACAAACGCAACCCTGGCACTGCCGCAAGCGCTCCCTCACCGACAAAGTCGCCGGTGGAGAGCAGCGTGATGGTGGCCTCTTTGCCTTCGTGCGAAACAACAGTAAGTTTTGCCCGGCCGCTCTGAAGATAAAAGACAGAGTCTGCCGGATCTCCCTGGACAAAGAATGTCTGGTTCGGCTTCACTTCGATGATTCTTCGTCCAAGGCCTGCGCTGGCAAGAAACACTGCGGGATCAAATTGAGAGATGTGCTTATCGGTCATCAACATAGAACCTCCGTCGAGGCAACATGAGGGCGGGATGCGGACTCCGGCAGGCCTGTCGATGACTGCGGAGGAGTGCTTCAGAGAGTTAGAGCAGAGCATTCCGCGCAGCCTGGCCGGCAACGCAGGCCCGATTCACTTCCTGGGGAGCGGCCGCAACTTTCGGGACGGATTTCCCAGCGCTTGAGCCCTACTACACTCAAGTCCTTTCCATCATCGCGTGGATGCAAAATCCCGTCTGTTCAATATTGCTCAGTCTTGAATGGTTTTACTGGACGCCTTAGGGCCAAATACATAAATCCCTGTCGCATGAACTGAGCTATATGTAGGCGCGGCCCTTGCTGCCCGTTTCAATAGTTATTCCTATACCTCTGCATCATCGCGCTTTAGGTCCAGTGCTCCGCCTTCAGTGGTCTGCGTCGTATACCCCAGATGGTCTGAACTGCTCAGACCATGATGATTGTGGCCGTTAAGCTGAATCATCTGGGCAGGCAATGAAAGCCCTGCCAAATGTGAGGGAATTCATGAGTGGAGATGACATTCAAGGATTCAACCACCAATGCCGGACGCAACAACAAGCAGTGCGGGTTAGATAACCAAGGCAGCCCATTCCCTCGCAGTCACATGCGACGAGCTGTTGGTGGTTGTCAAGACGATTTCTTAAGGCAGCCTTGCCGGGTCGACATGCATCCCACCGTTTGTCTGTGATGCATAGCTCAATGTTTTTGCTGAAAAGCTGCAACACGCGAAAGAGGATCTACCATGTTGAATTCATGTTCATTTGTTCGTATCGGAAGAATGCCGGTTCTGGTGCTGGTGTTGGTAGCGGCCATCCTTTCGGGATGCCAATCCAAACAGGAACAGGCGCTGGATCAGGCCAAGAAGCAGGCTGCGACAACTGGACAGGCGCAGCAGGTGGTTTCTGTGGACAAGAATGGGACCACGACAACAACAGTGGTGCAGCCACCGGTAAAGGGACAGACGGACGAGGCGATCACAACGATGGTGACGCCGCCCGCGGTTGGCGCGCCCGTTCCCGTATCCTCGGGTCCGACGGTTTCTGCCGTGCCTCCTCCACCAGTGCCGGTCAATGTAACCATTCCGGCGGGCACGATGCTGACAATCAGGATCGATCAGCGCATCAATGTTAAGACCAGCCGCGCAGGCGACACATTTACCGGCGAAATAGTGGATCCGGTGATGACCAACGACAACAATGTGCTGGTGCCGAAAGGATCTCTGGTAGGCGGCGTGATTGATGTGTCGCATCGCCGCGGACACTTCAAAGGCAGATCGCTCATCGAGCTTCGCTTGACTTCGCTGACTCTGAATGGGACGCAGTATCCCCTGACAACTCGGGACTTGGCGGAAAGCAAGAAGGGCAAGGGCAGGCGTTCGGCAGCTTTGATTGGCGGAGGATCGGGACTGGGAATGATTATAGGAGGCGTGGCCACCGGCGGCGTAGGGCTGGTGGTGGGTGGCCTGGTGGGTGGTGGAGCGGGAACCGCTGTCGCGGGATTGACGGGCAACCGGGATCTCAACATACCGGCAGAGTCGATTGTGCGCTTCAAATTGGCGGACGATCTGGTGGTGCAGCCGTAACAAGTGTGTGAATATCCTCTCTCCTCATGCCTCATAGCGCGAGGCCGTTCGCGGTTCTGAATCGATTCACGCTACGATACGAAGGGAGCATACTTCAACTCTTTTGTGCCTACACTTCGTCCAGCTCGATGGATTCAATCCCTGTTGAAGTCAATTGGCCCCGGAGTCATCACCGGGGCTGCTGACGACGACCCATCAGGCATCGCCACATATTCCATTGCCGGTGCACAGCTCGGAACCAAACTTCTATGGACCGCATTCCTGACGTGGCCGCTGATGGCTGCGGTCCAAATGATGTGTGCGCGTATTGGCAAGGTAACAGGAAAGGGCCTGGCCGGGAACTTCAGTCAACGATTCCCAAGATGGCTCTTGCTCGTTTTTGTCATTGCCCTTTTAGGCGCAAACACGATTAACATCGCGGCGGACCTTGCAGGCATGGCGGATGCGGCTGCCATGGTGACGGGTATCAACTCCCACTGGTTTGTGGTGGCGTTTGCTCTTCTTATCTCGTGGGCAACGGTCCGGCTCCAATATCACCAGATCGCGAACGTGCTCAAGTGGCTGGTCCTTGTGCTTTTCGCATACCCCATTACTGCGTTTATTGTGGGCGCCGATTGGGGCCAGGTGCTGCGCGACACCCTGGTGCCGTCGATGCCGCACAGCAGAAATGAATGGGCAACACTGGTTGCAATCCTCGGCACCACAATCAGCCCGTACTTGTTTTTCTGGCAGGCAAGCGAAGAAGTTGAAGAAGAGAAGTCGGCTGGCCAAAGTACCCTTGCGCTGCGCAGAGGAGCCACATCCGAAGAGCTCGGTTTGAGAAACATCGATGTGGGCGTTGGCGCGTTTTTCTCGAACATGGTCATGTTCTTTATCATTCTCACCACTGCCATCACCCTCAACCGGCATCATATTACGAACATAGAGACCTCTCGCCAGGCGGCTGAGGCACTCAGGCCACTTGCCGGCAACTTCGCAGCAACCCTGTTCACCTGGGGTATTGTAGGTGTTGGATTTCTAGCCATTCCCACACTCGCGGGATCGACCGCATATGCATTTGCTGAAACGCTGGGGTGGCGCCAGGGGCTAAGCAAGAAACTGAAGCAGGCGCGCTGGTTTTACGCGCTGATCCTGGGCTCGACGGGAATGGGCGTCGCGCTTGACTTCATCGGCATCAACCCCGTGAAAGCACTCTATTGGACAGCGGTCATCAACGGATTGCTGGCGCCCTTCCTCCTCGTCGCTATCCTGATCGTCGCCGCGGACAAAAAGCTGATGCAAAATCAGCCAAGTTCCCGCCTGGGATGGATTGTCGTGGCCATCACCACAATCGCCATGTTCGCTGCAGGTATCGCAATGTTTATTGTGTAGCACGCGAATCCCTGCGCATACATTCATGCATTTACGGTCTATCGATTCAAACACCGCACTCACCGCGTGTGAGCGGTTTTACACAGATTTAGCCAGGCATCCATGGAACCCTTGACGATGACGCATCACGCGTAGCTTTCAGTCCTCGCAGCTCCGGCACGCACAGTGCAGACGGGCAATCGAAGGACGGGAAGGCAAGGGGACTTTTATGCGAATCATCCGTTTCCTGCTGGCAATTCTGATATTGGCCATACCGGCCGCCACGTTCGGGCAGATTAGCGTAAGAATTGCGATCGGCCCGCCTGCTATGCCGTTCTACGACCAGCCGATATGCCCCGGTGATGGCTATCTCTGGACACCCGGCTACTGGGCCTATGACGACAGCGTCTCCGATTACTACTGGGTGCCCGGGACCTGGGTATTGGCGCCGGAAGATGGCTATCTATGGACGCCGGGCTATTGGGGCTGGGACAACGGCGGTTATTTCTTCAATGATGGCTACTGGGGGCCTGAGGTCGGCTTCTACGGCGGCATCAACTACGGCTTCGGTTACTTCGGCGAGGGTTATGGGGGCGGCCGCTGGGATCACGGGCACTTCTTCTATAACCGTTCCGTGAACAACCTGGATACCACGAATATTCACAATGTCTACAACGACAGGGTCGAGAACAGCACCAACGGGAATCGTGCCAGCTATAACGGGGGAGCCGGCGGGGTGCAGGCACGGCCAACCTCCGAACAGGAGGCTACAGCGCGGCAGAGGCATGTTCCGGCTGTTGCGTCTCAAACCGAACATGCGCAGGCTGCCCGCGCAAATCCAGCGCAGCGGTCAGGGATGAACCACGGCAAACCGGCAATTGCGGCGACATCAAAGCCAGGAGATTTCAGCGGTCACGGGGCGGTAGGCGCCAGGGAGGCAGTGGAACCTTCAAAGGGCACAAACGGTGGCGAAGCAACCGGGGCTCGAGCGCCAGTCCATCCGAACGATCTTTCACCGATTGCCAGGCCCGCACCGGTCAACTCAGGGAATGCGAAGGCAGACAAGAAGTACGAGCAGCAGCAGGATAAGTTGATTGCCCAGCAGACTCAGCAACGCCAGCAACTCCAGCAGAAGCAGGACACGGAGCATCAGAAGAGCTCTTACCAATCCAACCCGCAGAAACTGGAGCAGAAACACCAGCAACAGACCCAGGCGTTGTCGCAACAGCATGCAGTACAGCAGCAGAGTTTACAGGCTCGCCAACCTCAGGCTCGCTCATCGGGGGCAGGGCCTCACAGGTAGCAGTACCGTACTCTCGGAATGCGTGCACAACCCCTTGAAGCCGTTAACGGCCAGGTGAACTCTCCGCCTGGCCGTAAACTCGCTCCCGCATTGGTGTACCAGCCCGCCCAAGAGCTCTCTGAATGCTCAAGGGGCACGCAAGATCAATGTGCCTCGCCAGTTTAGTCCTCACGAACGGCTTCGCCATGCAATGCGAGTTCCTCTGCGGCATCTTTCTTCCGCAGACCTTGAATCTTCCATACTCCAAAACATAGGCCGCACACAAGCAGGGCCAGGAACACGCAAAGCAGCGGGGTTGACCATTTCTGCAGACTTCCAGAAAACAGGCGGACGATCTTGCGGCCATAGGTCGCGCCAAGCCAGGCGACGAAGGAATAGCGCAGGCTTCGAGCCGCGCCAAACACCAGGAGGAAGCGCCTGCGCGAGACGCCCAGCGCACCGGAGGCGAGCGCAAACGGCAATAACGGAATCGGTGGAGGAAGCAAGGCGGGAAGAAAGACCGCGAGCATTCGGTGACGCTCCACCCATACGACGACTGGCCCAAGGAGGCGAGCCGGCACGTAATGGCGCAATGCCTCTTCGCCGCCTCTGCGGCCAATGTGCCAGGTAGTGTATCCGCCCAGGATGCTGCCTGCAATGGCATAGGGGGCCAGCAGCCAGGGATCCCCGTTGTGCGCCACCAGCCACAGCAAAAGCAAGTCGGTGCTGCCGGGCAAAGGCAGAGGGATCACCGAGGAATCGATCACCGAAACAGCGAAAAGACCTAACCCGCCCAGATGCGTGAGCCATTGCGGCGCAAGCGGGCGATGCAGGCCGGGAGCTGGAATTTGAGCCGGTTGCGGGTCAGAAATGCTCATCATGATCTTGCTCTGTAGGCGCACTTGAATCCTTCAGTTTGGGACCAATGGGCCACTGGGTTCAGGACGCAAATGATTCTTCCCTAGGTATATCTTCCTGCCAGCGCAAAGAGCCGCAACTGAGCTCTGCAAACTCGTGTGGACCTATTACGCCTTTGCGTCATGCAAGGTAAACCAATAGTACCGTCGCCAGCAAAACATGCAGCGAACCGGTCGCAATGCAAACATTCTGAGCAGGCTATCAAAAGACCTCGGCTCGGCTGGCTTGAATTTGAGTGAATTGCAGCGGGGGCATTCGCGTCTTATCCAGAGAAGATGGGGCGCCCAGTTGGGCCAGCTCCGGTTCGAGAAATCCATCTCAATGCCTCCTCGCGCCCTTATGCCGGGTCGCGCTGCTTTGTATTTCCTTCGAATGGGCTTGAATTAGCGTCCAGCCAGGAGAGTAGCGAACGGATGCTGCCCGTTGCCAGCGCAATCGACGTATCCGCAGCTCCGTAATACAGGTAGATCGTATCTCCATCTGCTCCGATAGTCTGCCCGCACGGAAACACGACATCCTTGACGTCTCCGCCGCGCTCATAGGCTGCTTCAGGACCAAACATCCAGGAGTCTCCCCGCTTTAAGCAGATCGACGGCTTCTCCAGGTCAAAGAGCGCAAGGCCCAGCCTGTATATACTTCCCGATGCCGTTTGCCGTACTCCGTGGTAAATGGTCAGCCATCCCTTTGCCGTTTCGATCGGCGGAGAGCATAGGCCAATCTTATTCGCATCCCACCATCCACCGCGGCGCGCTTCGAGAATAATCTTGTGGCCGCCCCAGTGACTTAGATCCGGTGAGTAGGAAATCCACATGTGCGCGCCAAGCGTCGTCACCGGCCGGTGAATCAGAGCCCACAGGCCTCCAATTCTCCTGGGCAGCAGAGCCGCGTCTTTGTCCTCCGGCTGCATGATGACCCCATAGCGCTCAAATGTCTTGAAGTCTTTGGTCAGTGCCAGGGAGACTCCCGGACCGCCTCGCGCAAAAGAGGTGTATGCAATTGCATATTGTTCAAGCTCCGGAACATAAGTGATGCGGGGATCTTCGATGCCCCAGAGTTCTTCAGGATACTGGATCGGGTTTGCCGGCATCGTCGGTTGAGAATCAATACGCCAGTTATCGATGCCATTTGCGGAACGTGCGGCACACAGGTGGGAAAGTCCGCGCCGATCTTCCACCCGGCAAAGCAGTAAGGTCTCTCCGTCAGAAAGCTTTACAGCTCCTGCATTGAAGACACTATTGATTGGATAAGGCCAGTTGCTCTGTGTGAGGATCGGGTTTCCGGAGTGACGAGTGAACAGAGGTAGCCCTGTATATGTCTCCACATGAGCTTCAGCAGCGATTAAATCTGTCGGTACAAGCGGATTGTCAATCGGATTCAAGACGAGATGCTCATTTCAGAGTGCCGTTCTTGTGCGTTTGTCGCTTTGGCTTCCTGCATATCAAGCAGTGCCATCAGGAACGAAAGTGTCGATTCCGCTCCCTGGTTCTCATTGATGCGGTCGGGGTGAAGGCCGTCTCTGCAGCCGCCTGTTGCTTCGTCATACAGCGGCACACGCAAGTCGTTCTTGCCGAGAAACCAGCGGAAGACACGCTGGGCTTCCTCAAGCCAATCGTTTTCTTCCGTCAGTCTGTAAACCTCAAGGCAAGCTGAGACCGTTGCGCAGGCTTCGACTGGCTGCTGATCGAAACGCGCCTTCTCATTCCCTTCAATAAAGAATCCATTGGAGCCAATCGGCACAAAGATCTCCTTATCGTCCCGGTGCTGCTCGGCAACAAGCCACTTGAGGGAATCCATCCCGGCCTCGATCATACGCTGATTATCGCTCCGCCATCCTGCAAGGATGAGCGCCTGTGACAGCCTGGCGTTGGAGTAGGAAAGGCTCTTCTCGAACCATCGCCATGTTGCGGAGTGACTGCGCTCATAGATATCAAGAAGCCGATTCGCAAGTGTATTGCGAGCGCCCTGGACGGCCCTGTCCCCTGGGAACCAGTCCAAATAGGCTTGCATGCCCAGAATGCAAAACGCCCATGCGCGCGGGCTGGTAAACGTAAGCGTTGCAGGAACTGCAGCTTCGAACAGCCTTCCAGCCGCTCCTCTCAATCCCGCGTCCTTCGAATTGCCAAGCACTTTCCCCAGGGACCATAAGGCGCGGCCATGACTGTCATCGGACCCAACTTCCTCCAACCAGCGGCGGTCATATCCAAGAAAGTTTCTGAACCTCCCTGTATTTGTGTTGAAGGCAAGCCATAAAAAAGCCAGGTAGCGATGAGAGAGGTCTGGATAGTCCAGTCTTTCCGCGTTCTCCAGTCCTTCATCCAGAAGAGTCGACACGATAAGCGCACGAGCGTTGTCATCCGTCGTATAACCTTCGCTTGTATTCGGTACGGAAAAGATTGCGTGCTGCAATATGCCGGTGTCGTCTGTCAGCCTCAGCATGTGATCGGTTTTCAGCGCCGGCAGGGACTCAGCGGCATTGGCTGCATGATCTATTTTTTGAGCTGCCCTCGGCTGCAACGTACGCTCGAATCGCGCACGCTGGAAACTCGCCATATACCGGCGCGCCGTCTTGGGCCATATGGTTGTGCGCGAATGCAGGTAGGCCCGCTTCCGCATGGAGTGCCGCTCCCCATCGTTATCCAGAAGTCGAAGCACTGCATCTGCAATGGCATCGGGATCCTCAAACGGCACAATCACGCCGCGGTTATCCGCCAGCAGCTCTTTTGCGTGCCAATAGGGCGTCGATATAATTGCCTTCCCGGCTCCCAGCGCTATGGCCAGCGTGCCGGAGACGACCTGCGCCTCTTGACGGTAAGGCGTGATGTAAATATCAGCCGCACCGATATGCTCGACCAGTTCCTCAGCGCTCACAAATCGATTGACGAGAATCAGATTCGATGAAACTCCAAGCTCTTCGGCCAGTGCCTGCAATCCTTCGCGGTAGCGTTCGCCCTCGCGCCTGCGGATATGCGGATGCGTCACTCCTGATACGATATACACCACATTCGGATGCTTGGCCAGAATCGCTGGAAGTGCCCGAATGACGTTCTCAATTCCCTTGTTCGGAGACAACAAGCCAAATGTCAGCAACACGGACTTGCCTTCAGTGCCGAACCTGTCTTTGTAGAAATTCGGGTCCATGAACTGGAAATCGGGCACACCGTGCGGGATCATATCAATCTTTCCAGCCGGAACCGCGTAGACTTCGCGTAGAAACTGCGCGGCCTGTTCGCTCATGACAACCAGGCGATCGGAAAGCTGTGCTATCTCCTCGAGTACCCTGCGCTGATCTGGGTTTGGATCCCGCAGAACGGTGTGGAGCGTTGTCACAACCGGCATGTTCAACTTGCGCAGCAAGGTCAGGACATGACGGCCGGCAACTCCTCCATAAATTCCATATTCATGCTGAACGCAGACCAGATCGTTGCCGTTGAAGTTGAGAAACTCCGCGGCACGTTCATAAGATGTAATATCTTCTTGCTCGAGTTCCAGGCGAACTTGTTTTGGATACTCGTAGTTTGACTCCGGATCGTTGACCGGAATGGCAAACAGGCGTTCCTCTCCGAATTCAGCCGCAAGTGCGGTGCAAAGATCGGTTGTAAAAGTGGCAATGCCGCACTGGCGCGGCAGATAGTTTCCGACAAACGCAATGCGCGTGGGCAATGGCAGACTGCACGCCTTCAATTCGGCCTGCGAATCTACTCCTGCACCGAGATCTATGGCAGACTTCCCGGAATCTATCATTTCAGAGAACGTCAATTTGTCCCACTTTCACTGTTATATCCGGCCAGCTAACAGATGAGCGGAAACCGGCGCCACTTGCGAAGAGACCTGAGCAACGCGTTCATAGTACGAACGCACCCTAGCGAACAAAAGCACGCGTCTAACCATATTTACAGCGCACAGCACTCTGTCGGTGAGCGCTGTACATGCCTTCGGTTGGCGGGTATAACGATTGCGACTTCGCTGGCGTGCCTGGTCAATGCCCCACGCGGAACTGGGTGAGATAGTCGAAGAGGCCGAATATTTTCAAAAGCCAGAGAACCACTACAATCACTACAACACCGTTCAGAATGCTCTTGATCTGACCCTGCATCGGAATGTAGCGGTTGACAAGCCATAACAGCAGTCCTACTACGCACAGCGCGATAACAACAGTGACAAGTGGCATTTCATGCTCTCCAATTATCGTTCAGGACCCGATGCGACTTCTTAAGCATCCCAGATCGGTTGGTTGTGATTCGTGCTTGAATGTTTCCTGTTTCTCACCCGTATCCGCTTCGGTCATCCAACTCACGTAAAGAGAAAGCGAACCAGCCGGTAAAAGAGGATCATCTTGACGGTTCGCTCTTACGCAATGCGAATGCAAAGAGGATAAGGGTCAGATGGAGAGGAGAACGAATACTCTTCTTCATCGTCATTCTGCCAAACTTTCGATGCATTGACTGAGCTATTTAGCTCACGCCTCTCAATGCGCGGTCCAACCTTTACTACTATCGCGGCAGTCTGCGTGGAATCCACGCCAGGTCTCCACTCAGTACGTAAATGGCGATCGCCGCTGCCGTCAAGATTGCGCCTACCCAGAAGCGCCAGTCAAGATGCATCCGCCTCCAGTACGGGCCAGGATCGGGCTCGCCACTGTCGCTGCTGTTCCCCTCTGGGTTGTGCTTATTGCCGGTCATATCTTCTCCAATCGCGCTTTGTATTCCCAATTGTGTACTGCATGAATGTAGCGTGCTTGATGAGGCGATTTGCTTTGCCCTGTTCCGTCTGCTTCTCATGCCGAGCTGCGACTGATCGGACTTGCAAGCATTTTTCCGAGTTGAGAACTATCGCAACTTGGACATTTTGGTGGTTACGCTGATTCCGATTCGCCATGAACGCTGTAATAACTATGCTCAGTTCCCGCAATGATGTCCTTGGCCTTGGCTACTTCAACCGCTGTGCCATGGACAACTAGAATGAACTTGTCTGTCTTCAAAGCCACTTCATACTTGAGTACACTGTCCTTTGGGATGCCTATACTCACCAGACCGGCTCCAATCGCACTGACACCTCCAACCACGGCAGCACCTTCCAGGCCCGCAATGATCCAGCCCACCAGCGGACCGGCCACAAGTAACGGCCCAATACCCGGTATGGCAAATGCCGCCGAACCAAACAGCAATCCCCAGAAGCCGCCCCAAAATGCTCCTACCTTGCCCCAATACTTCATCCGGTCGCCTGCATTGTAATAACCCACGACATGTTCGTCGGTGTGCGTATCTTTCGCGGCAATCGAGAGGCTCTTCATGTCCACGCCGCCCTCTTGCAGTTCTTTAATTGCGCGCTCTGCCTGCTCGTGGGTGTCATAGATCGCAACCACTGAATTCGTTATGCTCATCGTCATCTCCATCTTCATAGGTTGCATGGGATCTATTAAGCCCGCTGCTCCAGTTTGCGGATACAATCCCCAAGTCTGCTTGTTAACAAGACAGCGCCATTGCGATGTTGGAGCGCAAAGAGGTTCATGACATAGCCGCATCGAGCTTGCAAAACAAGTCTTTCAGTTTGACGATTACTGTACTGAGCAATTCGGCACACAAAGCATTAGGCGTATCTGCGCCTGTACGTTTACAGTTTTCACTCAGCGCGCCTTGACTAAGGCTTTTCTGCTACAGCGGAGGCCGACTGAACCGGCCGACTGGCATTTGTTGTGGACGAGACACTGGGCGGGGGAAGTTGATCTACTGGCATCTCAGTCCCTGCCGGATAAATGAGAATCTGAATCGAACCCCAATCTTCGTCCAGGGTCGCGCCTGCCTGTTTGCCCATTCCCAACGTCCTAAGCAAGTCATCATTAAATCCAAAGTTTTCAGCCAGATACTCTCGAATTACCATGGCCCTGGCCTCGGTGAGTACCAGGTCCTTCTTGGTATCGCCTTCCATGCCGGTGGAAACAACGACTACAGCTACTCCAAATGGATTTTGGGCGAGAAAGTTGCCAGCTATATTGAGAGATTTCTGATCCTTCAGTTTGGCCGAGTCGCGGCTGTCGAAGAGTTGCCTGGCCGTGTATGTAAACGACTTTACCGGCGTGCCCTGCGGAAGCCCTCCAATTTTATTCGCTACCAGATCAGCCGAGTCTTCGTATCCTCGCTTATTGAAATACCCCTTCAGGAAGAAGTTGTGTTTCAGGGCTTCCATGTTTTCCTGGAAGTCTGTCACCCCAGTCTGCGCCTGAAGCATCGTGTCATGCAGTGTAGTCGTCGTCTGTTCCAGGTTGCTATATAGTTGTTTGTCATTCACCAACTCTCCCACGGTTCCCTGACCTGAGTCGATCTTGGCGCCTATCGAGTTCAGATGCGCAGTCGCCTCGGTCGTGTTCTGGACAGCTTGTTTGCTGCTATCCAGAATCCCGCTTGCCTTCTTGAGCATATCCGCCATCAGCAGAGGCGGTTCACTCTGAATGACCTCGCCATCCTTAACATCACCTTGCCCAACAGATCCGAATGAAATCGCAAGGAACTGATTGCCCAGCAACCCCTCGGTTTCAATCGAGGCTACCGAGTCCTGCTTGATAATCTCGTGCGTCGATTTGTCCAGTTCCATAACTACCGTGACCTGTTCACCCGGCTTGTGAGGCAAGTCGATGCTTGCTACAGTTCCACTATGAACCCCGCCCACCTGCACATCGGCTCCCGCAGCCAGGCCAGCCACATTGTCGAAATGCGCCTTCAGCCGGTATGTAGAACTGAACAGATAGTTCTTGCTCCCGATGATGAAGACCCCAGCGGCAAGAATTGCCAGTGTCACAACAATAAACGCTCCTAGCCGTGCCACTCTCGACATATATCCTCCTACGATTGCTTCAGAAATTCCTTCACAAACCTGATGTCGCTTTGTAGAAGGTCTTCATACTTGCCTTCGATCACTACATTGCCTTGGTCCAGCAAGGCCAGACGGTTGGCAATTGTCTTTGCACTATGCAGATCGTGAGTTACTACGATGGACGCCATCCTGCGTTCCCGTTGAAGCTTGAGAATCAAGTCATCGATTTCACCTGAACTTATAGGGTCGAGACCGGCCGTGGGTTCGTCGAGAAGCAGAATCTCCGGCTCCAACGCGAGTGCGCGCGCCAACCCCACGCGCTTTTGCATTCCGCCTGAGATATCGGAAGGCATCTTGCCGAGATCGCCTTCCATGCCCACCTCGGCCAGCAACTGCTTCACCCGGTCGTTCCGCTCGGACCGAGCCATCTCTCTGCGATGGTGCTCGAGGGGGAACGCGACGTTCTCGCCGACGGTGAGCGAATCGTAAAGTGCCGCGTGCTGAAACAGGAAGCCCATCTGTTTCCGGATCTCGCCCAACTGGTCGAGAGGCAGATCGCCGATGTTCTGGCCATGGATGCAGACCGATCCGGAGTCCGGCTTTTCCAAGCCGATGATCAGTCTCAGCAATACGCTCTTGCCCGTGCCACTGCGTCCCAGCACTGCCAGGGTTTCTCCGCGGCTTACGGACAATGTGATCCCATCCAGAACTTTATGCATTCCGTAGGACTTATGCAGATTTTCTACGGCAACAACGGACGCAAGTCCACCCTTATGTGGTGACTCTTCTTTCATCGCAATGTCATAAGCTGTGACCATATCGGCTTCACGAACCCTTACATCGAGCATTAACGAAAGACGACGAGAATGAATTTCACCAGCACAACGTCCGCCAGAATGAGGAAGAGCGAGGCCAGCACAACCGAATTGGTGGCCGCACGTCCTACACCGGCGGCACCTCCGCGCGTACGCATCCCCTCAAAGCACGCAATGAGACCGATAATCAGGCCATACACGGCGGTCTTGAAGGTCTGTGGCAGAAATGCATTGAACGTCGCGCCATTGAATCCATTTGTGATGAACTGGTGGAACGAGAGCGGCTCGACCATAGCCTGAGCAAGCCAGCCCGTCAGCAAGGCGCATGCGTCGGTGGCTAGAGTCAGAAGCGGCAGCATTAGTATGCAAGCAAGTATGCGCGTCGCCGCCAGAAGCCTGTAGGGGTTGATCGCGGAGGCTTCGATGGCGTCAATCTGCTCGGTCACTTTCATCGACGCCAACTCTGCACCAATGCCAGCTCCCACGCGACCGCTCACGACCAGACCGGTAAGGATGGGACCCATAACCTGGATAACAGAGTAGACAAGAGTTGCCGGAAACATCGATTTGGCGCCGAATCGGCTTAGGCTATAGCGGGCTTCCAGAGAAATGACCACACCAATAGCGGCTCCTGCCATGGCGACCAGGGGAAAGGATTTCGATCCAACTTCGTCGAGCTGCCGAATCAACTCGCGCCATTCATACGGCGGTGTTACCGCAGCCTTGAGCACTTGCCAGGAAAAGATTCCCAGGTTTCCGAACCACTCGAAGAAACCGGTGACCAGTCCCGTGCCATAATTCACAACGGACGGCACAGGCGCGTCCCGCTGCGCCACATGCGGCGCGTCGTTGCCCGCAACTACCGTGAATCCGCTGTCGCTCAATGATTTGGTCCTGGGTCTAGCGCGCCGTGCGCATTGTTCAGGTGCATGCGAGAACGCAAAGAATGCGGTCCGCTATAGAAGAATTCCAGGGCGACGCTTCCGCCCGCATAGGCTAGCAGGCTGTAGTTGCCCGTCCGGAATGCGTCCTTGGCGCCATAGCGGCTGGGGTACCAACCATAGATGGCGGTCATCGAACCTGCATAGGGACCCACAAGCGCTGGAACAGAGAAGACACGATGGCCGTCTTCGCCGCGACGCGCCGTCAAGGTGGAAATCAGCGCATGGCGCAGCCGCGGCCATATACCGCTGCATTCGCACCGGTAGTACATTGCATCTTCCTTGAAGGCTGCTGACAGCCCATACCGTGTGGTGGTGCTCACCGCCGCGATACCGAAATCGGAACCGAATCGCTTGCCATAAGCCTCAGTTCCCTGATGCCACTCAGGCGGAGTGTTATACGCCTGGTTAATACCCGCGCCGAATGCAGACATAACCGTTGGGTACGGTCCGAATGTGTCGAAGAGATAATTGTTAACCTCAGTTCTCCGCGTCGGGCGTACATACGTCAGATTTGGCCGCATCGAGGTTGCGCTTACTACTGTTCCAGAGGAGTCTCCCAAAAAGGACGGCATTTGCGATCTTACCTGAACCGGAAGAGTTGCAAGGAATGCTGCGACCGAAATAAGGAACATTGCCTGGCGAATCTTCATATTGAGTGGCTCCTTACTCGATCTGCTGCCGTGTCTGACCGCCGGATATTCAAGGCAGACCCGCGATGGCTGAGAATCCAATTACCATGGCGATGGCGTCAAAGATCCTCCTTCGACATGCATCGCATCTTTTATGCGCTCATCGCGCCGTCAATGAAATCACATGACACCGTAACTGCATCTATAAAGACAGTGTCATAATTGCAACCTCCGCGGATGGTCATATTTGCTCGCAGCTACAAGCAGCGTTCCTGTGTTTCGTTCGCAACACGGCACAAAGAAAACCAGGTCAAGCCGCGTTTTCCGGATACTCTACATATGTCCAAAAGAGCACAGTCTTTGCTCTAGGGATCAGAAGAGAATGGAACTCCAGCCGCTTTCATGGCTCGGCGAGGAGACCGTTATGCCTGAAGTTCACGCTTACCCATCCATCCCCACAAAGATCCTATTGCCCATAGACTTTAGTCCGTCCTCCCAGGCGGCCCTGGCAATGGCAGCCGATCTTGCCCAGCACTTCCATGCCGAACTTTTCCTTGTCAACGTGATCCCCATGTTTCCCACCACGACTCTCCCTGACCTCGTTCCCGAAGGCGAATTTATTGAGGAGGTCAGAACCTTCGCCGAGCGCCATCTGGAGAAATGCCATGCAGCTCTTCTGGCCAGGGGCGTCAAGTCAACTTCAAGCATCGAAGTTGGCAATGATGTAGCGGGAAACATCATGGAAGTAGTGGAGCGCGAGCATATCGACCTGGTCGTCATCTCCACCCACGGCATCTCCGGGTGGCATCCGCTGATCTTCGGATCGATTGCCGAAAAGGTAGTTAAGCTCGTGCAATGCCCACTGCTGCTTCTTCGTTCACCCAAGCCTGAAACAGGCGTTAAATCTGCGTCCGGGCGCTCCATGGAATGGTGGTAACCAGAAGAGCTGTACAGGTGGCCATTTGTGAGTGAAACCAGCGCTGCTGCCCCAGCATCCAGTCCGGCCATAAAGCCGGCTCAGGATATTGCCTCAAAAGGACTCACCGGCGATGAGGCGCGTTCCCGTCTTGAAAAGGATGGGCCAAACGCCATGCCGGATACTTCGGCTCATCCTCTGCGCAATGCATTGGCCAAGTTCTGGGCGCCTGTGCCATGGTTGCTCGAAGCTTCGATTGTGCTTGAGCTCGTGTTGCACAAGTACTACGAGGCTGCTGTCATAGCCACCTTGCTGGTTTTCAATGCTGCGCTCGCCTACTTTCAGGAGAGCCGTGCCCAGGCCACTCTGGCGGCGTTGAAGTCGCGTCTCGCCCTCAACGCCTCTGTCCAGCGCGATGGCGCATGGAAGACTGTACCGGCGGCGGAATTGGTATGTGGTGACCTGGTGAAGCTGTCACTTGGAGGCGTGATCGCCGCAGATGTGCACCTGACCAGCGGATCGGTCGAGCTCGATCAGTCGATGCTCACCGGCGAATCCCTGCCTATTGAAGCCGGTCCCGGTGTGGACACCTTTGCCGGCGCCCTGGTGCGGCGCGGTGAGGCAACAGCTCAGGTAACGGCCACCGGCGCTCGCACCAAATTCGGACGCACGGCGGAACTCGTTCGCACCGCACATGCCGCGAGCACACAGCAAAAAGCTGTGCTCAAGATCGTGCGCAACCTGGCGATCTTCAATAGCGTCATAATCCTCGCGATGGGAATATTCGCCTATACCCATGCGATGCCATGGAGCGAGATCGTTCTCCTGTTGCTCACGTCGATTCTGGCGGCCATCCCCGTGGCATTGCCCGCAACGTTCACCCTTGCCGCGGCGGTTGGAGCTCGCGCTCTGGCCAAGCTGGGCGTGTTGCCGACACGGCTCACCGCCGTGGATGAAGCCGCATCCATCGATGTTCTATGCTCGGACAAAACAGGAACACTCACCCGCAACGAGCTTTCAGTCACCAGCGTTCGCCCGATGACAGGCTTTGACGAAGCACACGTACTTGGAATGGCAGCACTGGCCTGTTCTGAAGGCGGCCAGGATCCCGTAGATGCCGCGATTCGCCTTGCCGCATCGCACAAACCGGCTTCCGGTTTGCCAAATCTAGCGACGTTTGTGCCGTTTGACCCGGTCAAGAAGACCTCGGAAGCAACCACAAAAGATACAACGGGTGGCTCAGAGCGAATCATCAAGGGCGCGTTCACCGCAGTCGTCGCCCTCACTTCCCCTGATCCCGCTGCGGCTGCACTGGTTGACGAACTCGAGAAACAGGGCTTCAGGGTGCTGGCCGTTGCCGCGGGCCTCCCGGCGGCTATCAAGATCATTGGTTGTATCGCCCTGAGCGACCCGCCGCGAGCCGACTCGATTTCTCTCATCTCGGAGTTGCAGACCCTCGGAGTGCGCACGGTCATGGTCACGGGTGATGCTCCGGTTACAGCGGCAATCGTTGCCCATGCGGTTGGGTTGAAAGGCGCTGTCTGTCCTCCCGGAAAACTACCCGAGGGTATCAAACCAGAGGATTTTGCTGTCTTCGCAGGCATTCTGCCGGAAGGCAAGTATGACCTCGTAAAGGCCTTCCAAAAGAGCGGACACACGGTCGGAATGTGCGGGGATGGCGCCAACGACGCCCCGGCTCTCCGCCAGGCACAAATAGGCATTGCCGTCTCCACCGCAACCGATGTGGCAAAATCGGCTGCCGGCGTTGTATTGACCGAAGCCGGCTTGGGCGGCATTGTGGCTGCTGTAAAGGAAGGCAGAGTCACGTTTCAGCGCATCCTTACCTATACGCTGAACTCTGTGATGAAGAAGATTCTGCAGGTTCTCCTGTTGGCAACTGGCCTGATCATGACCGGACACGCAGTCCTGACTCCCATGCTGATGGTCATTGTCATGATCACAGGCGACTTCCTCGCCATGTCACTGACCACTGACAGAGTGCAACCGTCCACAATGCCGAACTCATGGAACATCGGCAGAATTACAGCCGCAGGGGTGATCCTGGGATTCTGTTTCCTGGCTTTCTCAACGGCCATTCTTGCAGTCGGAAAATTTGAGTTGCATCTGGATGTCGCGGCACTCCAGACTCTTTCCGTCGTCGGCATTGTGTTCGGCAGCCAGGCCACGACCTACGTGATTCGTGGTCGCCAACATCTCTGGGGATTGCGCCCCAGCGTTTGGCTCGTGCTTTCTTCCGCGGCCGATGTTCTTATCATCTCAGCGCTCGCGGTTTTGGGAATCGCCATGGCCCCGTTGCCCATCGCGATCGTAGCTTCGGAGTTTGCCGCTGCTATCGCCTTCGGTGCGGTTCTGGACGTGGTGAAGATCCCCGTATTTTCCCGTCTCCAGATCTCCTGAATTTCTAGGAGAGATCGCGGCAGGCTTCCCTATTGTGGTAGCGACTGGGAATCGGGCTAGGACATTCTCTCGGATAACCAGCCGCTATAGCCTGTGCGCATGAACCACGTATCGTTCAGGCGCCGAACCGATATAGTGAAATGGATAGCAGGTTACAAGGGTTAAAGCGGATCCGGTTGATGAGGACAGTATGGCGCCATCGCTAGGGGCTGTGATCTGCAGCCAATCTACCTCGTACCGGTCAATCCCTATTGCGGTCTGAAGAAGAATCTCGTCATTTCTGCGAATATCTTTAAGATCGCGAAAATAAGTATCCCGATGGCCGGCGATTCCGATATTTCCTGGCTGGCCTGGAAGGGCAGTCCCCTCTATATGACCGACGCCCAGCCGCAGTGTTTGCGATGTCGTTCCCTGCAGTACGGCCACAGAAACTCCAATCCTTGGGATCTCGATGCGGCCCAGAACATCCCCTTCTTTGATCGCCGTACTGGACGGTACTGCCGTATGCAGCACTTCAGCATGTATCTGCGCTTCCAGTTCATTGCCTGCTGTTCGCTGGTAGAGCCTTGCGTAGAGCAGAATAAGTGCAACATAGGAGACAGCAAGACCGCCGGCTATGAATAGGAGCCTGCTTGTCCAGCGTATGAACAGCCGGCTGCGCACTGCGAATCCCTGCCGGTCAGTTGCGGGTATCATGGCTGGTTGTCTCCGATGCTGCAGTTGGGGTGCTTAAGGGCACGGAGTATCCTGTCCGTGTGCGGACTGACAAGCGCCCAGCGCCGGGCGCGATTGCCGTCACCTGGATGGTCCGGTACCTGCCATCCTGCGATGTGACCTTGGGAGCGTAAGTCAGAGTGTACTGATTGCGGATATCGCGAGCGATCATCTCGCATATGGGACCAATGTCTTTTAATGATTCCGGAAAGTAAGCCACGCCGCCGGTCTCTTTCGCAAACCGTTTGAGTACGCCCGGATTCTGATCGCCGTCATGCTCATCGAATATGCCGATAGCGTAGATGATTACAGTAGACTGCTTGGCCATGCCAATAACCTGGGCCACGCTATGCTTGCTCGCGTTGTCGCCGCCGTCGCTGATCAGGATCAGTACTTTCTTGTCCCGGTTGCCCTGTTTGAGATGATCGAGGCCTGCAGCGATTCCGTCGTACAGTGATGTCTGACCGATTGCCCTGATTGCTGAGAGAGCCAGCAGTAGCTGATCCTGCCGATCCGTAAACGGCTTATCGGCTGGCAGACCAAAAGAAACGCGATCGTTGAAATTCACCACAAACATCTGGTCCTGCGGATTGCTGGAGCGGGCAAAATCCATTGCCGCGGCAATCACATCATCGCGCTTCGGCCCCATGCTCCCGCTGTTATCGACAAGTATGCCGACCGTAACTGGGATGTCTTCGTGGCTGAAATGCTTGATTTGCTGCGCTACTCGATCCTCATAAACTTCAAAATTGTCTTTGCCGAGCCCGGAAACAAGTGCGTTGTGGCTGTCCAGAACGGTTGCGCTCAGGATGACCATGTCGGCATTCAGTTTGATTGTGTACTCGCCATCAGGACGGCTCTGTGCCGGCTGGGAGACTTGCGCCCCGGCAACAAACTGCGTAACGATTAAGCCGATAAGTGCAATCAGGCAATGGTACGCGACAGTTTTGTTCTTTGAACTGCGCGCATGATTATTGAAGAGATTCGGAGATTTCTTACGCGCTTCACCCCGAACCCGTCTCGTGATCGCAGCCGTCTCCGTCATCCGTCCAGTCCTTCTATAGAATGTCAAACTGCAACCCTGGGGAACCTACGCATGCGCTCCGATGGACGCAGGAGGCAATACCTATGTACTGCCTCCTGCTATCCATGCTTTAGGCAAACGATTGGGCAGCATGATCCACCCCTCCGCTAATTTATGCGTTGCCCTTCGAGAAACCGAAAAGGACAAAGCCACCGCCCAGCATAAGCAACCCGGCCAGTCCAACCAGAGGAAGATCACTGGCTGTCTTAGGCAGAGCAGCAACAAGCACTGGCGCTGGTGCGGGCTCGGGAGCGGCAGCAACTTCAGCAACTGGAGGTGCTGGTGGCGCTTCAACAACCGTGGCTGTATCGACTGTATCTCCGGTTGGCGTAACGGCTTCAACCGGCGCCGCCTGGAATGTCTCGGCAGGCGCGGCTGCAAGCACAGCGGGGGTTGAAAGCACGGTCTCATTGGTTTCCTTGGCGATTATGATGGCCTGGGACCGTTCATACACAAATTGCTCGCCCCATTCATGGCCAGGGAAGAACCATGCCTTCAGTGCTTCAGGCTCTCCGGCAGGCCGCTCACTGAAAGTGATGACCGTTTTACCGGTTGCCTTCAACCGAAGGTTGGGAATTGCAAGAATTGTGGTGTACACATGGCTTCCGTCCTCGCTGGTTATCTGGACGATGTGCCGGTTCATGTCGCCATTCATGATCTTGAAAACGTAGGTGCCCGCCGGTAAGATCTGGGCGCCATTGCCCGGAACTTCGATTGGCCCGCTGAAGGTGAATACAGTCTTCCTGTCCAAATCGTCGGCCTTTGCTTTCGGCATGACGAGAAGGCAGAGTACGGTAAGGCACAGTCCTATCCCGAATCCTTTGAGCAGTTTCATTTGTCTCCGCATGTTCTCTCCGACTCACTTCCACGGCGGTTATGATGCAATCTCTTTTGTTGTCGGCCTCACTAGAGATCGCACGCCGGGAACTCCGGCAACCCTGGGGTCCGTGGCAGTCATTCAAGAGCTAGTCTTACGCATTGCTCTATCCAGGTCTGGCTAATATAGACCACAGTCCTTCCACGATTCAAATGGCAGGTGTCATTGCACTTCCGCTGCCGATATCTGCCTGAGTTCGTTGACCACGCGCTCCAATTCTGCAACGATTTGGCATGTACCAGTTGACTTGTACACGGTGAGAAGTTCATCGAAATACCAGATCTGGTCCTGCCGTCCACGTTTGAAGCGCTCCCAGATTCGCGGACCAACCTCGCGGTAATCTTCCAGCATTGTTCTAGCGTTATAGAGTTTGTCAGCTACTGAAATCAGCCGGACATCGGCCGGTTCTGCTTTAAGCCTATGGATATAGGTTTGTTTGCGCTCCATCCAGGATTGCTTCTTGTTGGGGTCCTCGGTAAGGCTGTCTGAAAGGCCTTCAACCATGCGCGCCACATTCGAGCCGAAATTTTGCTCAATGTCCCTGAGCCTGGCCAGCCCCCCGTGATCTTCCGCAGCATCATGAAGAAGCGCGGCAAGGATCATCTCTTCGGTGACTGGAATCCCGGCGTGCCCTGCCTCACCCATGACCAGGGACGCTACCCCCAACAAGTGCGCCATATAAGGAATATCGGTTCCCTTGCGCCGCTCAATGTGGACGTGACGCGCGTAGTCTATAGCGCTCGTAAACCTGCTGGTCAGGTAAAGCTGCTCGTTCTGATTATTGTTCATGCTCTTGTTTTCTAAATTCATTCTGCCTCCTCATCTCTCTGGAAAAAGGTCTCGAATGGATAAATGCGCGGGAACTGTGCCGGGCAAAACGGCACGTTCTGCAATTGAAGGGGAAATAGACAATCCAAGGCTGTGCGTCAAAGCCTAGTCAACAGCCTAACGCAGCGCCCGCGATGAAGTCGCTCTGGCCATCTACGAGATTGCAGGGCCGTCGTCTGTCACGCCCTTCTTCTTGAACGCCATCAACTCCACGGCTTTTTGCGCAATATGCTCGGCGCTTACTTCGAACTCCTTCACCAGTTCCCATGGCGCGCCGGAGTCGCCAAAGCGGTCCTTGACGCCGATGGCTCCGGTGATCAGAGGCAGTCCGTAAAGTTCCCTGCTCTCAGTGAGAATCGAACTCACGCGCCAGGCCAGCGCGCCGATCTGATGCTCTTCCGCTGTCACCACAACGCCCGTCTCCCGCGCGGAACGCACAATGGCTTCCGCGTCGATCGGCTTGAGCGTGTGAAGGTTCAGAATGCGCGTCTCATAGCCAAAGTCGAGTTTGAGAATGCGCGCGGCGCGCATCGCCTCCGGAACCATGGGCCCGCAGGCGACAATGCTCAAATCTTCCGACTCATTCTTGTACTCTGCTGCTAGCCAGGTCTCGAAGGCGTCGGCAAAATTGGCCGCCTCGGTGCGCAGCCGAATCACGTTTGCGCGGCCGAAGACGAAGGGCGTTGATTCATCGGTGACTATAGGCGTGGCCTCGCGGGCAAAGCGAATGTACTTCGGTCCCTTGTGTTTCAGCAGCAGGTAGTTCGTGGCCTTGCGAGTCTCCACGATGTCGCAGGGCACCACCACCGACATGTTGGGCAGCCCCTGCATGGCAAATAAATCTTCCAGCGCCTGGTGCGTGGCGCCGTCGGGACCCACCGAGACACCCGCATGCGCTCCGGCAATCAGCACATTGAAGTTTCCGTAGCACACTGAGGTGCGAATCTGGTCCAGGTTGCGCGCCGCGGAAAACGTGGCGTAGGAGCCGAGCACGGGCAGCTTGCCTTCCTTCGCCATTCCCGCCGCCGCCGACGTGGCCGATTGCTCCGCGATCCCCAGGCTGATCCAGCGCTTCGCCCGCTCCGGCTTGCCCGCGTAAAAATCGCTGATGGTGATCGAGCCGGAGATGTCCAGCCCCAGGCAGACCACGCGCTCATCGTCCCCGTTCTCGGCCAGCGACTGGCCGAAGCCCTTGCGCGTCGGCTCCATTTTGACTTTCATATTTCCGCCGGCATTCCACCAGTAGTCGCGCGAAAACTTCGGCATCTTGGCCGCGAGCTTGCGGTCGACCTCCACCTGGTAGCTTTTTGCCCTGTCTAGCAACTTATCTACAGGTATCTGTTCGCTCAATCCCAGTTCCTTGAGCGCCGCGTCCAGTTCCTCGCGGTTCGGAGTCTTCCCGTGCCAGCCGGCCTTATCCTCCATGAAGCTGACGCCCTTGCCCTTGACCGTATCGGCAAGGATCACCACTGGCTTGCCCTCCATCGTTCTGGCCTTCGCCAACGCGTCCACCACCTCGCGCATGTCGTGGCCGTCGATGTGCAGAACCTCCCAGCCGAAGCTCGCGTACTTCGCGTCCAGCGGTTCCACCTCCATCACGTCCTTCACCCAGCCGTCGATCTGCAGGCGATTGCAATCAATAATCCCGATGATGTTGTCGAGATGGAAGTGACCGGCCTCCATCGCGGCCTCCCAAACCTGGCCCTCCTGCTGTTCTCCATCGCCCATCAGGCAGAATATCTTGTGCTGTTTGTCGTCCAGCCTGGCCGCGAGTGCCATGCCCACGGCAATACTCAGACCCTGCCCCAGCGACCCCGTTGAAACCTCAACCCCGGGCAGTTTGAGCCAGTGCGGATGCCCCTGGAAGGGCGAACTGAGTTTGCGCAGCGTCACCACATCTTCCAGCGGACAGAAACCAGCAAACGCCAATCCCAGGTACAGGCTTGGAGCCTTGTGCCCGGTGGACCAGATGATGCGGTCGCGATCCGGCCATGATGGATTCTTCGGATCGTGCTCGGCGGCATGCAGGTACAGCGCGGCGGTTATATCCATCACCGAGAGCGTGCCCCCGGCGTGCCCGGAACCAGCCGCATGCAGCGCCACCAGGTCGTAGCCGCGCATCAGGTTCGCGGCATCCCGCAACTGTTCAATGGAATATTCCCGAATCACGTTCCCTGTACCAGAATCCCTTAGCGCCATGACCATCTCCTTTTGCGCATCAAAAACCACGTACCTTGTTCCCAGGCGCAAATACCGCTACAGATTCTCTTTTGTCCACTTGTCGATGCGCCTGAGCGCCTCTTCCAGGTTCTCCAGAGAATTGGCCACGCTGAAGCGCAAGTAGCCTTCGCCAAATTGCCCGAAGGCCGTGCCTGAAAGCGCCGCCACGCCGGTCTGCTCCAGCAGCGCGTCAGCCAGGGGCTTGGATTTCCAGCCTGTCTTGGTGATGTTGGGAAACACGTAGAATGCGCCTTTGGGCATGCGGCAGGAAAAGCCCTTGATCCGGTTCAGCCCGGCAGAAAACACCTCCGACCGCTGTTGGAATGCGGCGCACATGCGGCCCACCGCGCTCTGATCGCCGCGCAGCGCCTCGATCCCCGCCATCTGCGTAAAGCTCGCCGTGCACGAGTTCGAATTCGTCATCAACCGCGTGATGTGCGCTGCCAGATCGGCGCGCATCACGCCGTAGCCCATCCGCCAGCCGGTCATCGCATAGGTCTTTGAGAAGCCGTCCAGCAGAATCGTGCGCTCCTGCATGCCCGGCACGCTCATGATCGAGAATGGCTCGCCCTCAAACTGCAAGCGGCTGTATATTTCATCCGACAGCACCATAATGTTGCGGTCACCGATCGCCTTCGCCACCTGCTCGATGTCCTCGCGCTGCAACACGCCGCCGGTGGGGTTCTGCGGAGAATTCAAAATGATCAGCTTGGTCCGGTCCGTGATCAGCGGCGCCAGCTCGTTCACGTCCATCGCGAAATCGCGCTCTTCGTGCAACTGGATGGGAACCGCCTTGCCGCCCACGTAGTTGATCATCGACTCGTAGATGGGAAAGCCGGGATTGGGATAGATGACCTCATCCCCTTCATCGATCAGCGCAAGCATGGTGAAGAACATGATCGGCTTTCCGCCCGGCACCACCACCACCTCGTCCGGCGACACCTTGACCCCGCGGGTGCGGCTCACATACTCCGCGATGGTTTCGCGCAGCTCCGGCAGTCCCGCCGAGGGACCGTAGTGCGTCCATCCCTTGCGCAGCGCATCCACGCCCGCTTCCACCACGTTTCCAGGCGTGTCGAAATCGGGCTCTCCGATCTCCAGGTGGATAATGCTCTTGCCCTGCCGCTCGAGCGCTTTCGCCTTGTTCAATACTTCAAAAGCGGTCTCAGTGCCCAACCGGGCCATGCGGCCGGCCAGCAGTAATTCGTGCCGAACAGATTGTGCTGCCATCGTGTACGCTCCTGTGCGCCGTTAAAACCGGTCATGATATGAAACTGGAACTCCTAATCTCTCGGTCAGTCTCTAAGCCGCAAAGATTATAGGAATGTTGATGAGTGCCGCAAGTGATGGGGAACACCACGGGTGCGCGCCGGCTTTTTGCAATATATCTCGTCTGGCTATCTTTCCTTTGCACGGCTGTCCTTCTCCTCATCGTCCAGGTCGTTGGAATAAGGTGCAAAGACCGCCTGCGCCAGTTTGGGATAGGGCACGGTTTGACCCTTTCCATCGCGCCACAGTATCCGGTTCAGGCGAGCTGTGGGCGCCGCATCCGGCACCTTGAAGTTCATGCGCAGTGAGGCCAGCGCATCCAGACGAGCCTGGCCGCGCAGCGCCTGCTGCGGCGGATTGACGGCAAAAAGAGAGTACTGAGGAACCTGGGCGGTGTAGGGAGTCAGGTCCGGCGTCTTCTGAAAACTGTTGCGCATGTCGTTGGCGATCAGATCGAAGAGAGACATGTTTTTGAGCCCGAGAATCAGCTCAATGGTTTTCACCATGCTGGTCTGCGAATAAAACGTCGAGTCCACAGCGCCGCGCTTGATATAGGGGCTGACGGCCAGCGCGATGGTACGATGTCCATCCACGTGGTCAGGGCCGGCCTGGGCGTCATCCTCAACAATAAGGATCAAGGTCGACTTCCAGAACTTTGAATGCGTGACGGCATCGACAACCATGCCGATGGCATAGTCGTTATCCGCGATGCAGGCCTTCGGCGTGGAGAAGTCGGGTGTTGTGCCGGCTGTATGGTCGGACGGAAACTGCGCCATCACCAGGTCCGGCATGTTGTCCTTCGCCTCCCACTGCTGCAAATGGCGAATGAAAATGCGGGCGCGCGCCACATCGGGCACATCGAGGGTCCACGCCGGAAAGTCCTTAACCAGATAAGGATTCAGCGAGGCGATGGGCGCCTTGATCGTGAATCTTCCTTCAAAAGTGGAGCCGTCTTTGAACTCCTGCAGGAACTGCATGCGGGTTTCTTTGTGCGCGGGCTCGGGATTGGCTCCGTTCATTCCCTCGCCGGCGTATTCGCCAAAGTCCGCAAAGGTTTTCTTCGCATTGAGCGCATTGTTCCAGAGGAAGCCTCCACGCGCGTCGGCCATGGGATCGTCGCCGTCATAGGGATAACTGCGGCCACCGTAACCGGGCCAATAGGTGTAGTCCGTCTCGCTGGCCTGGGTCACCCACTGGTGTCCATCGGCGCTGTTGCCGCCGGTGGCGTAGAAGTTATCCAGCAGCACGTAATCGCGGGCCAGCTTGCGCTGATTGGGAATCACATCTTCTGAATAGGTCTCCAGCGCCGGGGCGCCATTACCTTTGCCCAGGTCGCCAAAGAACTGGTCGTAAGAGCGGTTCTCCTTGATGATGTAGAGAATATGTTTGATCGGTGAAGGGTCGCCGGCGCGCACCGGCACGGGAAGCTCTTCGCTGGAATGCCGCGCCACCTCCGCAACTGCGTTCCGCGCCTTGAGCTGCAGGCGGTTATTTTCAGCAACGGCCCGGGAATATCTCTGCAACTGCAATGCATCGGGAACTTCGATCACATGAATCGTCCCGCGGTAGGAGTGCACATAACGGTTGGTGGGCGCGTGTACGCGCGGCCAGAATGTGCCGGTCGGATCAAGGCGCGCATTCTTCCACCCCGAGCCAACGCCCAGCAACGTGGAAACGCCCAGGTATTTTCCGTCGGGACTGAGCACAATCGCATCCGGATACCATCCCGTCGGGATCAGGCCTTCCACCTTCATTCTGCCGTTTTCGAGAGCCAAAACAGCCACGGCGTTGATGCCGGCACAGGCTACGTATAGACGGCTTCCGTCTTTCGATAGCGCCAGCGCCTCCGGCGCAATGCCCGCAACCTCTCTTGCAAACGGTTCTATGGTCACGGTGTCCACCACTTTGTTCTGCAGCGTGTCCACGATGGAGAGGGTGTCAGAGTTGCTGTTGGTGACGTAGAGAAGGTTGCGGCGTGCATCCAGAGCGAGCCCCGTCGGATGCAGGCCAACCGCGATTTCCGCCGTGACTGTTCCCGTCTTCAAGTCGATCTTCGACACCGTTCCGGATGCCGCAATTCCGCGTGCATCGATCACAATGAGGTCCGCGCCGGGATCGGATCCGGTCGTTGCGGTCTGGTCGCTCGTTTTCGGAAATCTTCCGCCCCAGTTGCTGACCCAGGCCGTGGTATTGGTTGCATCGATGACCGCTCCAAAGGGAGCAATGCCGGTCTTGACCTTGGCCAGGACCGCTCCTGTCGCCAGATCGAGAATGGCTGCCTCGTCGTCGAAGGTCAGCGCCACAACGGCGTAATGCGTTCCCTGCGCTCCACGCGGAGAAACAGCGACGCTTCCCACCTCATGCTGGCCCAGAAAGTGTCGGGCAGCCGCGGCGCCGGCGTTCCACGTCCCGGTATTCCGGGAACCGATGAGTTCGACGCCGGCCTTGCTCATCGCCGTCATCAGCACCGTATTCGCGTCCGCGTCGTAGGTCACCGACTGCATGCCGGGAGTGCCGATGCTTCTCAGCTTGTCCAACACGGTGTTGGATGCCCAGTCCAACCGATAGACAATGGCGCCCGCTCTTGAGGTTGTGGCCGCGTACACTTCGTTCGATGTGGCGCCGAAAGCAATGCCGTACACCCGGCTTTCAAAGACGCTTTGCACACCGGCAGGAGTGATGGCCTGGTTGGTGGTGATGGCGCCGGGATCGGGCACTTTGCGTACGGGCAATTCCGTGTCGTCGGCAACTGCCTGCTGTTGCGCGGCCGCTGCCGTCGAACTGCCTATATTGGATGTCTGTGCGCCGCTGCTTTGCGCTTCAGTCCGCGCGACTGGCAATACCATCGATCCCAAAAGCACAAACAGGTAGAGTGATTTTGCAGGCAGCTTTGCAGCAGTTGTCTCAAAGCTGGAAGGTTCAGGACGGGGGCAAATCTTCATTCACTCTCCTGTACAGATCAATTGGGCAGATTCGCTTACTGCTCGACATTAAATAAAGATGTCCAGAACTGACAAGTAATCTGACCTTGTCAGGCAACGGCGGCAAATATGGAGGCCTCCAGAGTCTCACCAAGCCGATCAATCTGTGTAACGGCGGGGCCGCGCTGCGTGCGAAGAAGAGTTGCGGCCTGTTCGGCAAGCGCCTTAAGACGCGCATGAGCCATGCGCTCTTCTGCTGCGCTCAGGTCCCTGATCTGCTCCTGTGTCGTGCCAAAAACCCGAGGCGAGGGGATACATCTTCATCAATACATCGCGTTCTGTCCTGAACGGATCGCAGGAAACTCGAAGCGCAAGCGAAATTGGCAAAATCTTTGCTACAATTGATTTACGGAACGGTGACAGTTTCGTGGTTCGCGGTAGCCTGTGACAGACGATCATGGTGCAGTTGATCTCACACTGTCCATGGAAGCTGGAAATCAGTTAAGTCCAGTGGGAAATTGTTGATCAGGCAACAGAGAATAGAACCTAAGTCTATTATATTCTTTGATTTGCGGTAATCCACTGCAAATTCAAAGGGGACGTAGCTCAGTTGGTTAGAGCGCTGCCCTGTCACGGCAGAGGTCGCGGGTTCGAGCCCCGTCGTCCCCGCCATAAACCTTTAAGAGTCAATGGTTTATCGGTGTGACATCTTCTTTCATACCCCCCTCCGAGGGTACTGAAGCTAGCTCCCTTCCCAGCAGACCCCGGAAGGCCAGGTTCTGAGTCACTCGCTTTTCATCCCCCACAGCCTGCTGATAGATATCCTGCGTGATTCTGCTGTTTGCATGTCGCAACAACTCCTGGGCAGTCTTGATACCGTTCTGCGCGGGGCGATGGTGCTTCTCGTCGAACAGGTATGTGTGGAGACGAGCGGGATCAGGACGGGAGTCCAGCTATGTTTCTTTGGAGCAGCGGATTCCTGAGGATCATCCGCTGCGTGCAGCTCGCAAATTCACCAGAGAAGGGCCGCAAAGCACAAAGAAATCCGCTATTCTGCGGCGAATTTCAACAAGTATCTAGAGCAATTAGCAGAGAGCAATATATGCCATTATGAAAAATTTCCTAAATTGCGCGCGACGCTGGGGCCACGCACGAAGGCATAAGAAAGCTGATTGCAAGTGCCCCGTTGGGGACCCCGTCGATACGCAGGGAGTATTACCTCCGAAACTACGTGACAAGTCAAAAGGCTTCTCCCATCAAGGAGTCGATTCTGAGACCTGGGTGCCTGCCTTCGATCTGAATAGCACCCGTTACGGTTCCTGAATCTTCCCAACAATCATGACCAGAGTTGTACCCGCAGGGACCAGCAGCTGATGCGTCAGGCCCGCCGGAATCAGCACAATGTCTCCCGGGCCGACTGTTGTCGAAGTCCCGCCTTCCAGGCCGCTTCCATACGTATTTCCACCCGGCCTGTCCTTGCCGCTCAGCATCGTTCCGCCGGTAACCACCGTTGCGCTGCCCTGCTGAATCATCAGCAGATCATCGACCTTCCTGTGCAGTTCCCCCGGGCCGTTGACACCCATCACCGACAGCTGCAGAGCGATATTGCCGCTACGCGCCAGTTCGCCATCGCCGTGGTGCCGGATCTTCGCGCGCTCAACCAGTTGCGCCAGTTGCGCCTGAACCTGAGCCCCCTGAAACACGAGGATCTTGTTCTCGACTGGTGCGGGCCCCAGCAGCGGCGCAGGACGGGTTTGAGCCGGATCTGCGGGCGCGGCTGAAGCGGGAGCCGTAGCCGGGGCGGTTGCGGGAACTGGCGCCGTCTGTGCGGCCAATGGAGTGCAGAGCGCGAGCGCTGCCATCACTGAAATTGCAATCTTCATGGGATTCCTTTCCTGCGTGCGTAGTCGTGGTTGGATATGCGGGAGCAAAAAGCCGAAGGCGGCAATTCCCTGCCGGAATCGCCGCCTTTGTGTGTGCCGTTTTGGCGCATGATTCATCAGGAGAATACTAACGCAGAGTTTCCACCGGCACCGGATCCATGTCCGCGTAATCCTGGTTCTCGCCGCCCATGCCCCAGCAGAAGCTGTAAGCCTCGGTGCCCACTCCGGCATGAATGGACCAGCCCGGAGAAACCACTACTTCCTTGTCCGCCATCACGATGTGCCGCGTCTCGTCCGCCGGCCCCATCAGGTGAAACACCCGCGCCTTGGCAGGCAGATTGAAGTACATGTAAATCTCCGAGCGCCGCATGTGCGTGTGCGGCGGCATGGTATTCCACGCGCTGCCCGAGTGCAGGTGCGTCACGCCCATCACCAGTTGGCAGCTCTTTGCGCCCTGCAGGTGAATGTACTTGCAGATCGTCCGGTGATTGATGGTTTCCGGCGCTCCAATCGTGGTCGGATTGGCGTCTTCCTTGCGCACCAGCGCCACCGGATAACTGGTGTGTGCCGGATAACTCAGCAGGTAAAACACCGCGGGCGCTGACTTATCCTTTGACTCGAAACTCACTTCCGCATTTCCCCGGCCCACGTAGAGCACATCCAGATTGTTCAGCTCGTAACTCGTGCCTTGAACACGCACCGTGCCGCTGCCGCCGATATTCAGTACGCCCAACTCGCGGCGCTCCAGAAAGTAAGTGGCCCGCAGCTCAGGATAAGTCGGCAGCGCAATCGGCGCGTCCACCGGCGCGGCCATTCCCACCACGGCTCGATCCAGATCCACGTAATTCACGTGCAGCTTGCCCGGCTCGCACAGTCCATCCAGCAAAAACGTCACGCGCAACTCTTCGGTCGTCATGCGCGGATAGCGCACCGGATCGGCCATCATTACCGTCTTCATCGTTTCTCCCGTTCCTGGCCTGCGTGCAATCGTAGTTCCTGTCGCGCGCAAAACCGCTGCCGAATCGATCCGATAGCTAACTTCATTTTATCGCGCGGGCGTTGCGCTCCGGCTCTTACCCGTCCCATTCGCCGCATCGTGCGGAATCTGCTTCAGAATCCAGCGCGCCAACTCTTCTCCACCGGCGTAGTTGTCATACAAAGCAGGCAGTTTCCGCCCGTCGGTGTACTCGTTGTAAATCCAGGGATCGACCGTGGCAAACACGGTGCCCTTGCCGTACTTCGCCGTCGCCATCAAAATCTTCCCGTCCTCGCTCAGCGCTGCCTTCGCTGACCCCGTCACGGTGATCGTGCATACATCTTTCATGAACAGCGTATGCGTATCGTGAAAAATCGCTCCGCCGCCCGCAACCGCAATCTTCCCCAGTTCGTACTGATCTCCAATCACGTGCTTCTCCAGCACGCTGTTGAAGTGAATGCCGAACCGCTCCGCGATCCGGTTGAAACCGTTCAGATCGGTATTCGCCGGATCGTTCGCCAGCAACACCAAGACGCCTCCGCTTTTTACCCATGCGGCAAGCTCGGCTCCGTCCTCCGGTTGCACATAATTGGGATGCGGATTCTTCGCCGGGATGTCCGGCGAAGCAATGATGAAGACCTTGGCATTTTGCAGATTCCTGGCTGTCGGCGCCACATAGAGCGTCCCCTTCTCCGCTCCAAAGTTGCCAAAGATATGCCCCAGCAGCGAGTAGCCGTTATTGCTCTGGTCGTCCCACTTGTAATGGAAATAAATCTGCTGGCCGGTCGGGTCGGCGTGCATCTGGCTGTTGAACCACGCATCCACAACCACCTTCTGCCCGCGCCCCAGCTTCGCTTTCTGCACATTCTCCATCTCGGTGCTTGCCAGCAGGAACGCTCCCGCCTCCTGCGCATCGCCCGCCAGCATTAACTCCCCGGCCACGCCCTTGAATCCGCGCTCCGCATTCACCGCGTAACGCTGCGGCAAATAACCAAGCCGAATGCCTTTGGCCAGCGCATACACAATCAAACAGGAAGCAGTCTTGTCCTTCGCACCAGCCTCGAACCATAGCCCGGTCTGCGCATCCTGGCTGCCTGCCGCAATTTCTGCATCGCGCCTGAGCAGCCTCAGCAGCGTCTCCCGTCCCGAGTCGTACTCGCCATAAAACGGCATCGCATCCACCAGCGCCGTCATCGCCCATCCCAGTTCGTTCGCGCGTGCAGCGCCGCCGCTCATCCGCACAAACCGCGCCGTGATGCCGCCAAACGCCTCGGGATGGTGGAACGTCGCGGCATATTCGGCAATGAAAGCCGCCTCGCCGTGCCGCGCCTGCGGCAAGCCCTCTGCGCCGCTGCTCTGCTGCTGCATGATCTGCCGGTAAATCTCAGTCGCTGCCGTGTAGTAGCGTTTATCCTGCGTCACGCCGTACAGCCGCAGAAGCTCGCGTCCCAACAACGCATCGCCTTTCGGCTTCTCTTCCGCCTTCACCGCAACTATCGAGCCGTCGACGCTCACAACCCGGTCGACCGCACTCTTGATGAAGTTAAACGTCCGCAGATCCACCGTGTTCAGCCACTCCGCATCCAAGCCTGCCAGTAGCGCGTCCGCCCCATCCGGCCAGCGCTCCATCGCCGCATTGGCCGCGCGTTGCGACCATGCGACTTCGCCCGCATGTGCCGCGGGAAGAATGCTGCCCGCCACTCCGGCAAGCGAAAAGGCCAAAACAACTCCGCACAAAATCTTCACGTCAACTCCAGATGTTCTTATTCTTCCGCAGGACGCACGCGTATTGCGCTCCAATGCCCGCGCCGAACCAACTATAGCCCATCCCGCCTTCGCGGCGTAGCCCTGTCCCGCACGCTTGTGCCGCCGCGCAAAGATGCTCGGCCCTTGACACTGCTGAGCCCGGAGACTATATCGTGAAGGTCGCCAAATTCTTCTTGTTTCGCTCCGCAAAATCGCCTCGACAGGAAAACCAGATGAAAAACACAAAGCCGCTTCAACTGCTTGCCCTCATGGCCATGGCGCTCTCGTGCGTATTCGTTGCTGTCGCCGCCGCCCAGAATGCCGCGCCCCTGCCGTCTACGCCGCTCAAAATGGACCGCCTCAGCCCCGCCATCGCCCGCATCGTCCCCGCCGGCGCCAAGCTGGAACTCGTCGCCTCCGGCTACTCCTGGACGGAAGGAACCGTCTGGGTCAAGGACCGTCTCTATTTCGCTGACATACCCGGCAACAGCATTCACATCTGGACTCCCGGCAAGGGCGTCAGCACCTTTCTCAAGCCCAGCGGTTATCAGGGCTCGGCTACCTTCGGCGGTACGGAATCCGGATCGAACGGCATGACTCTGGACGCCACTGGCCGCCTCACCGTTGCCGGACACGCGCAGCGCGATGTCTATCGGATCGAGTCGCTCGCGCCCGGCGCGTCCATCACCATCCTTGCCGATTCCTATCAGGGCAAGCGCCTCAACAGCCCCAACGATGTCGTGTACAAGTCCGATGGCTCGCTCTACTTCACCGATCCGCCCTACGGTTTGCCCACCCAGTCGGACAACGATCCCGACAAGCAACTCCAGGTCAACGGCGTTTATCGCATTCCGCATGCGCTTGCACAAAAGCCCGGCAGCCAGCCCGCGCGCGCCAAATTGCAACAGTTGGTCAAAGATCTCACCCGCCCCAATGGCATCGCGTTTTCTCCCGACGAAAAGTACCTCTACGTCGATAACTCCGGGCCCAAAAAGATCTGGATGCGCTACCGCGTTCTGCCCGATGGCACATTGACTGACGCCAAACTGCTCTACGACGCTACAGCCGATCCCCGCCCCGGCGCGCCCGACGGCATGAAGGTCGATAGCGAAGGAAACATCTACAGCGCTGGCCCCGGCGGCGTCTGGATCTTTTCTCCTGAAGGCAAGCCGCTGGCCACCATCCTCATCCCGGAGCGCGTCGCCAACCTGGCCTGGGCCGGCCCTGATCGCAAAACGCTTTACATCGCGGCCACCGGCAACATCTATCGCGTGCATCTCAAAATCCCGGGAGAGCCCCTGATTCAGCACCCGTAAAGGATGTCTTCCATGCGCCGTCTGTTTCTGGCTCTTTCGTTTCTCGCCATCTTGTCGCCGGCTGCGGCCCAACCGCCGCGGCCGTGGTTTTTTGCCGTGCTCTCCGACCCCCAATTCGGCATGTACGCCAAAGACCTTAACTTCGCCCAGGAAACGGCGAACTTCGAATTCGCCATTGCCAATCTCAATCGCCTGCATCCCCGTTTCGTCGTCATCTGCGGTGACTTGGTGAACCAACCCGGCAATCCCGCGGAGATTGCCGAATACAAGCGCATCCTGCACGAACTCGACCCATCCATTCCGGTCTACAGCGTTGCCGGCAACCACGATGTGGGCAATGTCCCAACGCCCGCGTCGCTCTCTGCATACCGCGCGACCATCGGCCCGGATCATTACACCTTCACGGCGGGCGATCTCTATGGCATCGTGCTCGATTCCAATCTCATCGCCGCGCCCCAGGGCGATCCCGAGGCCGCAAAGCAGCAAGAAGAATGGTTAAAGCAAACTCTAGCCAACGCCAGATCGAATCCGCGGCAGCAGATCGTGGTCTTTCAACACATTCCTTACTTCCTCCAGTCGCCCGCTGAAGCCGACGGCTACTTCAACATCCCCCAGCCAACCCGCCGCAAGTACCTCGATCTGCTCGAGCAAGCCGGGGTTCAATCAGTCTTCGCAGGCCACTATCATCGCAACGCAATGGGCACAGATGGGCCGCTGACCCAGATCGTGACCGGCGCCACCGGCATGCCTCTGGGAGGATCGCTTTCCGGATTCCGCATCGTCACGGTTACCGGGCACAAGCTCGATCCCGCGTGGTTCAGCCTCGGAGAAATCCCAAATCAAATCGCGCCGCATTGAACCGCAATCCCTGTGACGGCCGCCCGTGCCGGATCGCAATCCGGGTTTGTATACTAGTGGTCTGACCTCAATACAGGCCACTCCGCAACACGCATCCATGAAGGGGTAGAATTACAGCCATGTTGCTCCATGATGACCGTTTGTTCCCTGCTGAAAACACCGCCCGCACCATCGCCAGAGACCTCTACGCGCATGTGCGCGGCCTGCCCATCGTCAGCCCGCACGGACATACCCAGGCCGCATGGTTCGCCAAAAACGAGCCCTTCCCTGACCCGGCCACATTGTTTGTCCAGCCCGATCACTACGTCTTCCGCATGCTCTACAGCCAGGGCGTCTCGCTCGACGATCTCGGCATCGGCCAGCCCGTCATCAAGGACCCGCGCAAGGTCTGGCGCATCTTTGCCAGCCACTACTATCTCTTCCGCGGAACCCCCACGCGCATCTGGCTTGATTTCGCCTTTCAGGAGCTCTTCGGACTCGAAGAGCGGCTGAGCGACGAGACCGCCGACCTCTACTTCGACACCATCTCTGAAAAACTCCTCCTGCCCAGGTTCCTGCCCCGCGCCCTGTTCGAGCGTTTCAACCTGGAATTGCTGGCCACCACCGACTCGCCGCTCGACTCGCTCGCCGATCACCAGGCCATACGCGACTCCGGCTGGAACGCCAGAATCGTGCCCACCTTCCGCCCCGATCCGGTTGTCGATCCCGAGTTTGCCGGCTTTGCCGCCTCCATCGTCAAACTGGGCGAGCAAACCGGCGAGGACACCGCATCCTGGTCCGGCTATCTCAACGCCCTGCGCAAGGCGCGCCTCCGCTTCCGCTCACTCGGCTGCACGGCCACCGACCACGGCCATCCCACCGCGCAAACTGCCGATCTGTCTGCCACAGAAGCAGCCGGCCTCTTCGGCCGCGTGCTGGCCGGTACCGCCGACTCCGCGCAGCAGGAACTCTTCCGCGCCCAGATGCTGACCGAGATGGCCGCCATGAGCCTTGAAGACGGCCTCGTCATGCAGATTCACCCGGGCAGTGTGCGCAACCACAATCGCAAAATCTACGAGCGCTACGGCCGCGACATGGGTGCCGACATTCCCCGGCAAATCAACTTCGTCGACGCGCTCCGCCCCTTGCTCGACCGCTTCGGCAACGAGCCCAAACTCACCATCATTCTCTTCATGCTCGACGAGTCGACCATCAGCCGAGAGCTTGCTCCCTTGGCCGGCCACTATCCCTGCCTGCGCCTGGGTCCACCCTGGTGGTTCCACGACAGCCCCGAGGGCATGATGCGCTTCCGCGAGCAGGCCACTGAAACCGCAGGTTTCTACAACACCGTCGGATTCAACGACGATACCCGCGCCTTCCTGTCCATCCCGGCCCGGCACGACGTGGCCCGCCGCGTCGACTGCGCCTTCCTGGCCCGTCTCGTCACCGAGCACCGGCTTGAGCTGGACGAAGCCTTTGAAGTCGCCCACGACCTGGCCTACGGGCTGGTCAAAAAAGCTTACCGGCTCTAGCGTTCCTTCAGTCGCTCCACGCTGAAGCCGCGCCGATTAGGCTGCGCATCGCACGTGAATGGATGAACCACTGTTAGGAGAACGGCATGGACGGCAACGTAGCCTCACTGGCACAGACTGAAGAAGAACTCCCTCCCGGCGCGCGCATCGGCCGCGTGCGCTGGACCATCTGCGCCATGCTCTTCGCCGCCACCACCATCAACTACATGGATCGCCAGGTCATTGCCCTGCTCAAGCCCACCCTCGAGCACAGCATCGGCATGACGGAGATGAACTACGGCTACATCGTGGACGTCTTTCAGCTCGCCTATGCGCTCGGCCTGCTGGTCGCCGGCCGCTTCGTCGACAAGGTCGGCACCCGCATCGGCTACATCGTCATCATGGCCGTCTGGAGTCTCTCCGCCATGGGCCACGCGCTGGCCAACTCCGTCATGGAGTTCGGTATTGCCCGCTTCTGCCTGGGCCTGGGCGAATCCGGCAACTTTCCCGCTGCCATCAAAACCACCGCCGAGTGGTTCCCGCAGAGCGAGCGCTCCCTGGCTACGGGCATCTTCAACTGCGGCACCAATGTCGGCGTCATTCTCGCCTCCCTCATCGTGCCCGTGGTGACGGTTCGCTTTGGATGGCACGCGGCTTTCCTGGTCACAGGTCTCTTCAGTTCCAGTTGGATTCTGCTCTGGTTCTTCAACTACCGCAAACCCACGGATCACGCCAAACTCACCGCCGCCGAGCTGTCCTACATCAACCAGGAATCCGTTGAATCGCCCGGCCCCTCCACGCCCTGGATTGACCTGCTCGCCCATCGCCAGACCTGGGGATTCACCATCGCCAAGTTCCTCACCGACCCCATCTGGTGGTTCTACCTCTTCTGGCTCCCCTCCTATTTCAGCCAGAAATTCCATCTCGATCTCTTCCATCTCGGCCTGCCGCTGATCATCGTCTACAACGCCTCGGCCGTCGGCAGCATCGGCGGAGGCTGGCTGCCTGCTCCCTTCCGTCGTCTCGGCTTCTCCAACGCCAAGGCACGCATGGCTGCCATGTTTCTTTGTGCCTGCCTGGTCGTTCCCATCTTCCTGGTCAACTATCTCGGCTCGGAGTGGGTCGCCATCGCGCTGCTCAGCCTGGCCGCCGCGGCCCACCAGGGTTGGTCGGCCAATCTCTTCACCACCACCTCCGACATGTTTCCGCGCAGCGCCGTCGGCTCGGTCACCGGCATCGGCGGCATGGCCGGATCGGCCGGCGGCTTCCTGCTCGCCACCTTCGCCGGCTACATCCTGCAGATGACGCACAGCTATGCCAGCCTCTTCGCCATCGCCGCCAGCGTTTACCTCATTGCCCTGGCCATCCTCATGGTGCTCGCGCCGGGCCTCAAAAGAGTGGAGTTTAACGCATGAGCCTTTACTGCGCCACAGGAAGCGCCACTACCGATCTTTCTCCGGAGCAGTTGAGCCATCTGCTCCGGGAAAGCCTCGCCAAGCTCGGGGACCACCAGCGCGTTCTCGCCGTCCCTCCCGATCAAAGCCGCGAGCACTCCCGCGCCGGCGAACTGACCGGCTACATCTACAGCCACTACGGCGACCGGCTCAAGGCGGTCCTTCCCGCCATCGGCACGCACACCCCCATGCGCCCCGACCAGATTGCCCACATGTTTCCCGGCGTTCCAGCTGACCTGTTCCGCGTGCACAACTGGCGCACCGATGTCGAAACCCTGGGCGAAGTTCCCGCCGAGTTCATCCGCCAGCAGTCCGAGGGCAAGCTCGACTACGCATGGCCCGCGCAGGTCAACAAACTCATCTCCCAGGGCGGCTTCGATCTCATCCTCTCCATCGGTCAGGTCGTGCCACATGAAGTCATCGGCATGGCCAACTACACCAAGAACATTCTGGTCGGCGCCGGCGGCCGCGAGGGCATCAACCGCAGCCACTACCTGGGCGCGGTCTACGGCATGGAACGCATCATGGGCCACGCCCTCAACCCCGTGCGCAACGTCCTCAACTACGCCTCCGATCATTTCCTCGGCCACCTGCCCATCGTCTACGTGCACACGGTGGTCGGGCGCAAGCCCGACGGCAGCCTCGCCGTGCGCGGCCTCTTCATCGGCGACGATATCGAGTGCTTCACCAAGGCCGCCGAACTCAGCCTCGAGGTCAACTTCGAAATCCTCGATCGTCAAATTCAAAAGGCCGTCGTCTATCTCGACCCGCACGAGTTTCACTCCACATGGATCGGCAACAAGGCCGTCTACCGCACTCGCATGGCCCTGGCCGACGGTGCGGAACTCATCATCCTTGCTCCCGGCGTAAAAGAATTCGGAGAAGACAAAGGCATTGATGCCCTCATTCGCAAATACGGCTATCGCGGAACCCCGGCCACGCTTGAGGCGGTGCGCGCCAACCCCGACCTGGGCAGCGATCTCAGCGCCGCCGCGCACCTGATTCACGGCTCCTCGGAAGGGCGTTTCAAAATCACCTGGTGCCCCGGCCATCTCACCCGCGAAGAAATCGAGGGCGTCGGCTTCGCGTACGGCGATCTCAATTCCATGCTCCAGCGCTACGATCCCGCAAAGCTCAGCCACGGCTTCAACCGGGTCGACGGCGAGGAAGTTTTTTTCGTCGGCAATCCCGGCCTGGGCCTCTGGGCGCATCGCAGCCGGCTCTGAACTGCTTTGAATGGGCGCGTCTTTAGGCGCGCCGGGAAAGAACAAGATACGGATGCGGCCTTAGCCGCCGAGGGAATGCAAATTGTGAAATCTCACTCCCTCAGTTCCGCTCACACTTATGAATGGAGAAATCATGTCAACTAACTTACTCAGCCTTGAAGGAAAAGTTGCAGTCGTCACCGGTGGCACCTCGGGCATCGGCCGCGCCCTGAGCATCGGCCTCGCAGAAGCCGGCGCCGATGTCGTCGCCACCGCCCGCCGTCCGCAGCAGGTGGATGAGACCGCCACCGCGATTGAAGCACTGGGCCGCCAGACCCTCCGCATCGCCTCGGACGTTTGCGACCGCCCCTCGCTCGAAAAGCTCCTTGCCGCCACGCTCGACCGCTTCGGCAAAGTCGACATCCTGGTCAACTGCGCCGGCATCATCAAGCGCAAGCCCACGCTCGACTTCCCTGAAGAGGAGTGGACCAGCATCATCGACACCAACCTCACCGGAACCCTGCGCGCCTGCCAGGTCTTCGGCAAGCACATGATCGAGCGCGGCTACGGGCGCATCGTCAACATCGCTTCCTTGAACAGTTTTGTCGCGCTCAGTGAAGTTGCCGCCTACGCCGCCAGCAAGGCCGGCGTCACTTCGCTCACCCGTTCGCTGGCCGTCGAGTGGTCCAAGCTGGGCGTCACCGTCAACTCCATCGCGCCCGGCGTCTTCCGCACTCATATGAACGCCGCACTGCTCGACAGCACGGCGCGCGGTCAGGAACTGCTGATGCGCACGCCCATGGGCCGCTTCGGCAAAACCGAAGAACTCATCGGCGCTGCCGTCTTTCTCGCCTCCGACGGCTCATCCTTTGTCACCGGCCAGACCATCGTCGTCGACGGCGGCTTCCTCGCCAGCGGCGTCAACCAGTAAATCCGTTCATCGCAATGCGCATGGCTGCATCCGTGGCCATGCGCCCAATCTCACTTCTTGTCCAGCCGGAACGCCGCCGCCTGCAGATCCCCGCGGAACCCCTCGTCCATCTCCAGCCCATGGTTCATCCACCACGCTCCGCTGGCCTTCTCCGGCGTGCCCGCGCGCGCCTTGCCCTCAATCGAACTCAGCGCGTACTCCGCCGCCGCATCTAGCCCCTTCAGCTTCAGCCGCGGAAACCCGCGCCCCTCCTGCGTGGAGTGCTCAAACACAAACACCACCGCCTGGCTCTTGTCTGCCTTCACCGTTTCTGTCGCTGAGAACTCGCTCCCGTTCCGCGGAGAAATCAGCCGGTACAGCTCGCCCTGCACAATCGTCGCCTGCACTTGGTGGTACGCCGCAATCAGCCGCTTGGCCAGCGCCGTCTCCTCCGGCGTCCACGCCGAAATATTCGCGCCAATCCCCAGCGAGCCCTGCATCGAGCTCAGCATTCCGTAGGCCAGCGAATTGGAACGCTTGTTCAGCCCGTGCGGCGAATCCGTCACCCACGCCATCATGATCTGCGGCGTAAACGCGTAGGTAAATCCATCCTGCTGCGTCAGCCGGTCGAAGGGATCGGTATTGTCCGAGGGCCACACCTCGTCCACATACTTCAGAATCCCCAGGTCCACCCGTCCCCCGCCGCCCGAGCAGGATTCGATCTCCACCTTCGGATGCCTGCGCCGCAGCTCGGCCAGTATCGCGTACAGGTTCTTCGTGTATTCCACATACACCCGCTTCTGGTCCGCCACCGGAATCTGGCTCCATCCCGGCTCGCTCCAGTTGCGGTTGTAATCCCACTTCAAAAACGCAATCTGGTTTTCCGTCAGCAGCTTGTCCAGAAATCCCAGCAGATACGCGCGCACATCGGGCCGCGCCAGGTTCAGCACCATTTGATTGCGCTGCTCGGTGCGCGGACGCCCCGGGAAATGCAGCACCCAATCCGGATGCTTGCGATAGAGATCCGAATCCGGGTTCACCATCTCCGGTTCCACCCACAGTCCGAAATCCATCCCCAGCGCATGCACCTTGTCGATGAGAGGCTTCAACCCGTTGGGAAACTTCTGCGTATTCACATACCAGTCGCCCAGTCCCGCATGGTCGTCCTTGCGCTGCCCAAACCATCCATCGTCCATCACAAACCGGTCGATGCCCAGCGCCGCAGCCTTCTCCGCCAGCGCCATCTGCCCGGCCTCGCTCACGTTGAACTCGGTGGCCTCCCATGAGTTGTAGATCACCGGCCGCACCCGCGGCATTTTTTGAGCAGCCGCAGCCGCCTTCCCTGCCGCCAGCTCCGCACGCGGCAAAATGTTTTCCAGCTCGAAGCGGTGCAGCATCCGCGACGCGCCGCCCAGCCCATGGGCCGCGTAGCCTCCATAAAAAACCGGCGTCTCCAGCTTTTCGTTGGGATGCAGCACGTATCCAAAGTCGAAGGGATTGAAGCCTCCCGTCACCCGCACCGCGTCCAGCTGATCCTGCTCAACCGTGATTCGCCACGACCCGCTCCACCCCAGCGCTCCGAACCACACTTCGCCCTGCTCCTCGTTCGTCTCGCCGGCTTGCAGTGCAAACCACGGATTGGCCTGGTGTCCGGTCGAGCCGCGCCGGCTCTCGATCACCCGCGCCCCGGGATGCACCGCCTCCTGGTTCAATGTCCACTCCCCGGCCCAGCGCCCGGTGAGGTAATTCAGCGTGTAACGGCCCGCCGGAAGCGTCCACGCCGCGGCCGCCGCCTGCTCCACCGTCACCGCCTGTGGTTCCCGGTTCTCAATCGTCGCCGACCGCGCCAGAATCCCGCTCTCCGGGTCCATCGAGTAGTGCAGCGTCACAAGAATCTGCCGCGCAATGTCCTTCAGTTGCACGTCGAATCCGTGCGCCGTCTCGGCGTGACCAAGGTAGTGCAGCACCAGGTCGCGGTTCCCGTCGGCAAACGTCACCTTCAGCGCCGGCTCGTTGTAGAGCCCCGCGCCCCACCCCGCAAACTCCTGCGGCGTGTTGGTATACGACGCGTCGAACGAGGCCCACTCCGGCATCGGCCTGGCCTGCGAAAAATTATCCGTCGCGTCCAGCCGTCCGCCCCAGTACATCTGCTCGAGCTCTCCGCGCGGATTCACTCCAAACACATAGGAGACATTGCCGCCATCCAGCCGGAACACCTTGGCCGCCGCGTCATAACTCTTCATCGCCGGTTGCGCCACACCCAGCGCCGCCGCCAGCAGCATCACCGCACCCGTACACGCCTTCAACATCACTTGCATCCTCCGGCCCATTCGGCAAACCGCCCCATCATAGCACCGCACTGCCAATTGACTGTCATCCTGAGCTTCCCCAATGAACTGTCATCCTGAGCGGAGTTTGGCGCGTTCTTTGCGCCAAACGCAGTCGAAGGACCTGCGGTTGCCTTTGCACTTGCACTTGCATTTGCTTTTCAGTACTTCAAAAAATCGCGCCCCTACGCCACCCGCACGGTCACCATAACCCCGCGCGGCAGCTTATAGCTCCTGCACCCCGGCGGCGCAGCTTCACTCCCCTCGGGCAGCGCCACTTTTTCACGCGCATCCAGAATCAGCTCCGCCGCAATCTCCGGCGGAACAAAAATCGTCAGCTCGCGCCCTTCGCCCGCCTCTCTTGCCGCAAACCGGATCGTGCCGCGCACGGTATGCGCCTCGCAGGCAATCTCTTTCAGGTCGCCCAACTGCGGCGCCAGCACGCAACTCGCAAACCCCGCGCTGGTCGCATGCAGCCCCATCACCCCGTGATACAGCAGGATCAGCGGCGAACACGGGCTGTGGCTCCATTGCGAACTGGAGTCGTGTGTTGCAACCCAATCCTCCTGCAGCGTGTTGTTCTCTTCGATCGACGGCATCCTCCACCGCGTGCGGAAGTCGTCCAGAACCACCTGCATTCGCCGCGCCCTGGCCAGCGCCCAGTAACGCCACACCGCATTCGCAGGGTACGACAGGCCCATCTCCGGCGGACACGTCTCCAGCATCTTTACTGCCGCCGCGGTCTCGCCGCCCGGGCACTGGTCGAACAGAATCGCCGTCGCCAGGGACCGGTCGCAGGTCCGCGTGCGTCCCTCCTGCGCGCTCCACGGCCGGTTGGCCACAAACAGCTTGCGCTCCGGGACCCAGAAGCGCTTCACCGCCGCCGCCTCCAGTTCGCGGCCAAACGCGTCCACTTTTTTCGCCGCCTCCTCGTCGCCATAGGCCTGCGCCAGCGGCGCCAGCGCATGCCTGAACGCAGCCGCCGCGTACAGGTTGAACGCGCACTGCTTGTGCCGCTGCTCCTGGTACGCAATGTGGTCAATCCACACGCAGGGAAGGCCCAGGCCCTCCACCTTCAGCAATCCATCTTCGTCGCGAATCGTCTTGAGGTAGTCCACCATCCCGGCAAAGCGCGGATAGGCTTCCTTCAGCATCTCCGTCTCGCCTGAATAGAGGTGGTAGTAGTAGCAATCGAAGGCAAACTGCAGCCCGTGATCGAGAATCGGCCCCCACTGCCCCAGCGACATGCTGCGCTCGGCAATGCGCCAGATCCGGTCGAAGCCCGGCCAGCAGTCCATGAAATACCCTTCCGACGTCGCCCCCTGGCTGAAGGTGTTCACGTAGCGCCCAGGCAGCCGCGTCTCGTTGAATCCCAAAAACACCGCGTGCAGTTGGTGCCCGCAGTCGCCGCTGTACTGCTGCCGCTCGCGCGCCGCATCGCCGCCCAGAATGTCCTGTATCGAGTTGTTCAGCGTATTCACGTTGGCCGCGAACAGCCGGCTCAGCACCGGGTCAGAGCAGCGAATCGCAGGCTGCGCAAGCCATGGATAGATCCGCCTGCGCACCGTGATCCGGCTCAGCGTCACCGCCCGCGTGTGGTTGCGAATGATGAACTGAATCCAGCGGAAGCCTTCAAAGTCAAAGGTCTCAAAGCGGTTCTCGCCTTCCTTGCAGATGAACCGGCTCCAGGAATTCCAATGCGTATCCAGCAGGAAATGGCTGTGCAGCTGGTGCGCCTCGTGCACCAGGATCTCCACCACCGTTCCCGCCGGCGCGTCGATCGTGAACCCCGGCCAGCCCACCACCTCTTCATCGCGCGCAAACACCAGCGATTGCGACTTCTCGCCGCTCACCTCAACCCGCCACGCTCCGGGCGCAATCTCCGTGGCCTTCTCCGTCCACTCGCCCATGCTTGCGTCCGGCGGCATGCATTCAAAGTATTCTTCCGGCGTCGTATTCCAGCTCAGCTGCGCGGTTTCCTTCAGCGCAAAGCCGCCCAGTTCCACCTCTTTGAGCAGCGGTATACTGCGCGCGCGCAGCGAGCACAACTTCGCATCGCCATCAACCTCAAGTTGCGTCGGCGGACCGCCGCCGCAGATCGTCGGCTTGTCGCCACCCACTCCGTAGATTTGTGCATTGCGCCAGCCGCTGCCGGGTTTGAATTCAGGCCGGTCCCAGCCCCAGGGATAAAGCCGCGCGTCAAACTCCTCCTGAAAAGCCCGCAGGTACCAGCGCTTGTAGTGGCCCGGCGTCCAGCTTCGCGCCACGTGCGCCTGCCACTGCTCGTCAGAAACCACCTGCTCCCGGCGTCCATCCGCCCATGTCATGTTGAGCTGAAACAGAAATCCCGGCCTGCCCATCACCCATGTCCCGTCGCCCACGCCGTAGAACAGCACGCTCGCGCCGATCACGTTCTTGCCCTTGCGCAGATGGGCCGTCAGGTCCAGCGGATCGGCTTCGGGCCAGCGCGGGTCGCAGGGTGCCGGGCCCCACTGCACCCGTTCGCCGTTCACCGTGAGCAGGTAGCGGCTGTCGGCCGCAAGCTGCCCCGTCGCGACCGACGGTGCCTCGTCCAGCGTGATCTCGCGGCGCAGCAGCACCACCGTGCTCGGCAGGCAGCGGCCCATCGGATACCAGATCCAGCGCGCCGGCTTCAGATCGATTGCCTTGAGCAGCGAACCGCCCGCAAGCGCCGGCCGCGACAGTTCCAGTTCCGGCGCCTTCGCGGCGTTCGCGTCAAGTTCGGAACCATGCAACAGCGAGGGCAGCGCCCAAAGCGCTCCAGAGGACTGCAGAAAATGGCGTCGATTCATGCGGCGAATTTTACGCGCTCGCCCGGCATGGCCACAACGCGCGAACCCCGACTGGCTCGCTCCTCATACCAATCGTCCTCAGCCGTCACCGCACCAGCACAAAGCTGAGGGCCAGCGTTAGCGCCGTCAAAGCAACGATCACAGGCGCCGCCCACAGCCCCAGCAACACCAGCCTTCCGGTGCGCACTTCCACTCCATCGCGCCGCGCAAACGCCAGCACCAGCATCGTGGCCAGTGAGCCGAACGGCGTCACCATCGGCCCCACATCGGCGCCCACCAGCGCGGCCAGCACCGTGCCCATGTGCGCGTGGGAGCGCAACAGCACGCTGCGCGCAATCAGCGCCGCGGGAAGGTTGTTCATGATGTTCGAGGCGAACGCCGTGGCCCCTGCGGCGGCAAAAATTCTTTCCGGCGACCCGGCTCTCATGGTCTGAAGCCACCCGGACTCGACGCCGACGATCCCCAGGTTTTCCAGCCCCTGCACGGCGATGAAAAGTCCAATCACAAACGGAAACAGATCCCACGCAATCTCGCGCACCGCGTGCATGCGCACACGCCTGGCCAGCACTCCGGCAACTGCCAGCACCGCGCTGCCGGCAAAGGCGAAAACATAAGGCTCGAATCCCACGAGCGGCGCAACAAAGTAACCAATCAGCACGGCGCCAAGAACGGCGATGCAAATCAGAAAGTAGCCCGGACTCTGCACCACGCTTGCCGGCTCGGGCAGCGGCTCCAGGTCGAAGCGGCGGGGAAGATCGCGGCGAAAGTGCCAGCGCAAAATTGCATAGGTGGCAGCCAGCGCCACCAGTTGCGGCACCAGCATTCTTGCCGCAAACGCCGCGAACGTCTGGTGGAAGGCGTCGGCAAACAGCAGGTTGGTCAGGTTGCTGATGGGCAGCGCCAGCGAGCCCACATTCGCGACGAACGCGCACAGCACAACGTACGGCGCCGCTGGAACCTTGAGCCGCTTCACCAGCGCCAGCAGCACCGGCGTCAGCATCACCGCCGTGGTGTCCAGCGACAGAATCGCCGTAATGATCGCGCCGGCCACAAACGCGTTGCGGTAAAGCGAATGCGCGTCTCCCCGCGCCACCCGCGCGCAGCGAATCGCCGCCCAGTCAAAAAATCCGCTCTTGCCCACCAGCAGCGACAACAGAAACAGCAGCGCGTTCTTTCCGGATAGAATCACGCCGAGCGCATCGTGCGGCGAAACCAGTCCCAGGGCCAGCATCGCCGAGGCCGCCAGCATCGTCCACCACGCCTCGCTCCAGCGGCGCGGGCGCACCACCATCAGCACCAGCATCGCCGCAAAAACGGCCAGCGTCACCGCCATGCGCACTGTGCCTGTCACGCTGTCTCCACTCGTAGGTTGTGGGTCTCGGGCATGAACAAGTAGAGAATAGCAAACGCCGCCATCGACCCTCCCGGCGTGGAATCGCACAACATGCAGACGTGAAAGAGCCGGAGAGTCCGCGCCGGATCGCTTCCCTCAGTGCCTGTGGAATGCAGGCTTCCCGCAATCGTCTATCCTGAATCTGCTCGCCCTGGAGGTTCTCGGATGCTTTCCCCTACCGTCTTTCCGCCCGCCTCGCCCACGCCGGTTGAAGAAATCGCGGCGGCCCTTGAGCGCATCGGCCCCCTCCAGGGAATGCCTCTCGAAGACCGCGTCTGGCTGGCACGCAACGGAAAAGAAGTCGTCGCCGGCCCCGGCGACATTCTCTTTGAAGAAGGCGCTCCGGCCGAACACATGATCTTCATCCTCAAGGGAGAAATCCACGTGCGCCGCCAGCATGGCGGCCCCATGGCCCTGTTCATCGGACGCACCGGCCAGATCACCGGCGTGCTGCCATTTTCCCGCATGAAAGTTTCCGGCGGACAGGGCTTTGCCATCTCCCTAGTCTGGGCGCTGCTCATTCCCCGATCGCTCTTTCCTGAGATGCTTCAGGCCATCCCCTCCATGGCCCAGCGCGCCGTCTCCACGCTCCTTGACCGCGTCCGCGAGGTCACGCGCATCGAGCAGCAGGCTGAGAAGCTCACTGCCCTGGGCAAGCTGGCCGGCAACCTGGCCCACGAGCTCAACAATCCCGCCTCCGCCGCGCAGCGCGCCGCCTCCAGCCTGGTCACCGAACTGCGCGCAAACCGCCAGAACCGCTTCAAGCTCGTCAACCTGTGTCTCAGTGAAGAACAGATTCATGCCGTAGAGAATTGGGAACTGAAAATCCTCAGCCGCGCCGACGAGCGCCAGCAGCCCAATCCCCTCTCCTTTATCGCCCGCGAAGAATCCCTCCGCGCCTGGCTTGAAGCGCACGGCTGCGGCGATGCCTGGGAGGTCGCGGGGCAATTGGCCGAGCAGAATGTCGCGGCCGCCGACCTCGATGAGCTGCGCGCGCTTCTCGGCGCCAATGAAACCTGCGTCTCTCTCCAGTTCTTCGCCCGCTACCTGCGCTCCTCGCGCTCGGTTGAAACCCTGCTCAACTCCACGGCCCGCATCTTCGACCTCATCAGCGCCATCAAGGCCTACTCCTACATGGACCGCGCGCCCATCCTCGAGGTCGATGTGCCCGCCGGACTCGAAGCCACCCTGCAGATGCTCCAGTCGCGCATTACGCAAGTTGAGATCGTCCGTGACTACGAGCCCGGCCTGCCCACCATCAGCGCCTACGGCAGCGAGCTGAACCAGGTATGGACCGCCCTGATTGAAAACGCGCTCGACGCCCTGGGAAACCAGGGAACGCTGCGCCTTACCTGCCGCCTTGAAGCCGATATGCTGCTGGTTGAAATCTGGGATACCGGCCCCGGCATTCCGCCCGAACTGCAGGAACGCATTTTTGAGCCGTTCTTTACCACCAAGGCGCCCGGCCAGGGCCTCGGACTCGGCCTCGACAATGCCATGCGCATCGTCCGCAAGCATCGCGGCCACCTCGGCGTCCGCTCCGAGCCCGGCTCCACCTGCTTCCGCGTCCGCCTGCCCCTGGACCAACTCCAGGCCTACTAGGGCAATGCACTTGTGAGTTGGATGATGGGTACTCCATCCTTCGCGCTTTATGCGAAGGGTGGGAAGCCGTGCTGCTCGAGCGGGTCCGTCTTTACGGCACCACGTCCACCCCGCGCCAGAAGGCCACGTACCCCTTGATCTGGCGCGCCGCCGGCTTGGGGTCCGGGTAGTACCAGGCCGCGTCCAGGTTATCCTGCCCGTCGATCAACAGGCTCAGATACCGCGCCTGCCCCTTCCACGGACAGATGGAAATCGTGCTGCTGGGGCAAAAATACTCGCGCTTGAGACTGGCCTCGGGAAAATACACATTCCCCTCCACCGTCTCGGTCGTCTCGCTTTCGGCAATAACCTTACCGTTCCAGATTGCTCGTGCCATGGTTTTATTCCGGTTTGTTCCGCATTTTACCCCAAGCCCGCTCCAGAAAACGGCGCAGGACAAGGTATCGGCTACGACACTACCAGAGTTTGCGCGGCGTGGCGAGTCCTTTTGCGGTCCTGAATTGTCCGGAAGACGCGTCCGCGCCCTACTTCACGTCCGTAATCGCCACGATATGGACGCTCTTCGCCCCGTCATCGGCGGTCGCGGTCACGGTTACGTGGTCCCCGTAGAAACCCTTCACCGCATCCGGGTTGTCGATCGACCAGACCTCTTTCTTGGCCTCGTCCACAAACACCGGCTTCATGCCGCCATCGGTTATGCACTTCTTCACGCAGGCCGCACCCGTCCCGGCGTGCTTGGCGCCGCACATCGAGTCGGAAATCCAGCCGTTGATTTTGGATGAGTCGGCAGCGCTGGCCGCAATCGCGGTCAGCGCAAAAACAGCTACCAATACACACAGAATTCGCTTCAAGGGAAACCTCCAGGGGATTGGAAAATCTCGATCAGTTTTTATCATGCTCCCCGGACCTGAATCCGGCAAGCGTTTCCTGCTTCACAGTTTCACAGGATTGGAATTTGGCCTCGGCTACTCCGGTTTGGCCGCAACGCTGTTCTGCCGCGCCTGCACACTCTTCAGCACCGCCTCGTATCGCTGGGTTGCCGCTGAAAACCGGTTCACCAACTCCGCCGTCTTGGTCATGAATACCGGATTCTTCGCCCGTATCCCTTCCATGATCGGCGCAAACTTGGCCAGCAGAAAGAACCCCTCGCCGTTGCAATCCACAAACAACTCCGCGGAAACAGCCCCATGCAGCACCATCGCCGCCGCCATCTCCCAGTAGCTCAGCACCTGCCGCAGCCACGCATTGTGCGGGTCCGCGGGGTTCGACGCCACGGCATAATACTCATCCGCAGTCGCCGGCCAGAACTCGCCTGTCATCCACGCGCGGGCCTTGCGCATCTCCGCTTCGGTGCGCAGTTCATAGAGTCTCAGAATAATTTCAGCATCCGCAGGTGTTGCCAGCATTCGTTCCATATGGGTTTCTCCGCTGCCCCATACTAACGGATTCAGCCGGATGCTGCTGCGCGGTGCGAATCGGCTGCGCAACTTGCACCCCTTACGCCGGCTGCAACTCCTTCTTGCCGCCCTTCTTCTCTACCACCGGCCCATGCGTCTCCACCGTGGGCGGCGGCGGCGCATCCCCGATCCGCTTCGAGTAGCTGCACGCCACCTTGCTTTCCTCTGCCACAGCTGCGCCCTTCTTCGCCCGCTTCTTCGGCGCTGCCTCTTCCTCGGTGGCCTTCTTCTTGTTCGGGCATTCCAGGAAGATGCCCGACCGCAGCGTCTTCTCCACCAGGTACGGACTCCCGCACTCCGGACACTTCTTCGCCACCGGCTTCAGATTCGATGTGAAGTCGCACTTGGGATAATTCGTGCAGCCCCAGAAAACATTGCCGCGCCGCGCCTTGCGTTCCGCAATGTCGCCGGTTCCGCACTTGGGGCACTTCATGCCTTCAATCAGGTTCTGCTTCACATACTTGCACTTCGGATAGCCCGAGCAGGAAACAAACTCCCCGTAGGCGCCCTGCCGCAGCACCAGCGGCTTGCCGCACAACGGGCAGTCCTCGCCTGTCGGTTCCGGCGGCTTCTGCTGCTGCTTCTGGCTCAATTTCCTGAACGTCTTGCACGGTGGGTCCTCGTTGTAGCCGGGACAGCTCATGAACGGCCCGAAAAGTCCGCGCCTGAGCACCATCACCCGGCCGCAGTTCTCGCAGTACTCCTCGGTCTCGCCCGCCTCCTGCGCCTCCGGCGTGTTCAGGTCCGGCTTGGCCGCAATGTTTTCCTTGGTGAACGTACAGCTCGCGGGGTCCTTCTTGTTGTAGGCCGAACAGGCAAAGAAGGTGCCGAACTTGCCCCACTTCAGCAGCAGCGGAGACCCGCACAGCTCGCACTTTTCCCCCGTCGCCTGCTCCATCCGCTTGACGTCTTCCATGTTCTTGTCGGCATCCTTGAGCTCTTCTTCAAAGTGGTCGTAGAACCCGTTCATCAAGTCGGTCCACTTCTCCTTGCCCTCTTCGATGTCGTCCAGTTCCTCTTCCAGCTTCGCCGTGTAGGCCATGTCGAAGATGTAGGGGAAATTCTTCACCAGTAGGTCGCAAACCACCACGCCGATCTCCGTCGGGTAAAAGCGCCCGCGCGATCCGCCGTGTTTCACCACGTACTCGCGGTCCTGGATGGTCGAGATAATCGACGCGTAAGTCGACGGCCGGCCAATCCCCCGTTCTTCCAGCTCCTTCACCAGCGAAGCTTCGTTGTAGCGCGGCGGAGGCTGCGTATAGTGCTGCTCGTTCTCCAGCTTGTCCAGTTCCAGCGCCTTCACGCCGTCCAGGCTGGGCAGCTTGTTTGAGGTCTCGTCGTCCTCGTCCTTCTTCTCTTCCTCAACCTCGTACACCTTCAGGAATCCGTCAAAGCGCAGCACCGAGCCGCTCACGCGGAAGTCGTAGGTCTTGCCCGTCTTGGCCGAATGCGCGGCAATCTTCGCCGTGGTCACGTCAAAAATCGCCGGCGTCATCTGCGAGGCCACAAACCGCTGCCAGATCAGCCGGTACAGCTTCAGTTGCTCGTCGCTCAAATAGCGCGCAATCGACTCCGGCGTCCGCGACGCATCCGTGGGACGAATCGCTTCGTGCGCATCCTGCGCCGCCTTCTTGCCCTTGTACACATTGGCGTCCTTGGGCAGGTACTGCGGCCCCAACTGCTTGCCAATCCACTCCCGCGCCCCGGCAATCGCCTCCGGTGCAATGCGCGGAGAATCGGTACGCATGTAGGTAATCAGGCCCACCGCGCCCTCGGCGCCAATGTCGATGCCCTCGTAGAGCCGCTGCGCAACGCCCATGGTCCGGCGCACGTTGAAGCCCAGCTTGCTCGACGCGTCCCGCTGCAACTGGCTGGTGATGAAAGGAGGCAGCGGCCTTCTCTGCTGCTCCCTGGCCTGGACCGATGCCAGCGTCCACTTCGCCGTTTCCAGCGCCGCCATCACTTCTTTGGTCGACTTTTCATCGGGAAGCGCATTGGAGAGGAATTGCGCCTTCCCTTCCTTGTCCTGTCCGTTGGCAACCCGCGCCGGCTCTCCGTCGATGCCCACAAAACGTGCCTTCAGCTTCGTGGCCGCCTGTTTCTCCGGGTGCAGCAAGGCGTCCAGCGTCCAGTACTCCACCGGCTTGAACGCCCCAACCTCACGCTCCCGCTCCACAATCAGCCGCACCGCCACCGTCTGCACGCGGCCCGCCGACAGTCCCCGCCGCACCTTGTCCCACAGCAGTGGAGAAATCTGGTAGCCCACCAGGCGGTCCAGAACCCGCCGCGTCTGCTGCGCATCCACAAGATTCTGATCCACGTCCCGCGCGTGATTGAAGGCCTCCTGCACCGCCTTCTTCGTGATCTCGTTGAAGGTCACGCGGCGAATCTTCTTCCGCTCCTTGGCGCTGGTGCCCAACTGGAGCGCCAGGTGGTACGCAATCGCCTCGCCCTCCCGGTCAGGATCGGGCGCCAGAAAAATCTCGTCGGCCTTCAACGCCGCCTTCTTCAGTTGCGCCACAACCTTCTCTTTGCCCGGCGACACAATCAGCTCGGGCACAAAGGTCCGGTTCGTCAACTCCACGCCAATATCCTTTTTGGGCAGATCCATGATGTGCCCAACCGAGGCCAGAACTTCAAAGCCCTTGCCCAGATACTTCTCGATCGTCTTTGCCTTGGCGGGGGATTCGACGATAACCAGTGATTTGCTCATTGCCATCCTTATTACCTAGATCACTCTACGCTGTCTGGCCTGTTCGACTCACAAACAGGTCATTTCGATTCATGCGTCCCCGAACTGGATTCCAGCCCGCGCCGCCGGCCGCTCTCCCCGTCCGGGAAAAACCACCCGCAAATGTTGGACGCTACCATGGAACACCGCATCATTTCCACTCCCGGCGGGCATTTCTTCGCCTTTTCGTCCCATTTTCGGCCCCGCTCAGCCGCTTCCGGCAGTGTATAACCCCTGTCACTGCCACGATTAGACGTAAATCAGAATAAATATTTGCCAAATCCATGCAAAAAGTAGCAATAATTACTCCAAAGCAAGTGGAGAAACCGTTATGCCCGATGTACAGAAAATCAGCATCGCCTTGACCGGCGAGCAGATTGTCGCCCTCAAGGCCGCCGTGGATACCGGAGAATACGCCACCACCAGCGAGATCGTTCGCGAGGCGATCCGGGACTGGCAGTTCAAGCGCGAACTCCGCCAGGAAGACCTAAGGCGCCTGCGCCAACTCTGGGATCAGGGCAAAGCCAGCGGAATCGCCATGCCGGTGGACTTTGAGGATGCGCGGCGTGAGGCGCGCCAGCGACTGGCAACTGCCGCAGAGGATCCGGCCCGTGCCAGCTAGACTTGTCTGGACTCCTCTGTCACGTGAGGATCTGATCGAGATTTACACATACATTGGTCTCGACAATCCCACTGCAGCCGAGCGCGTCTTCGCAGCGATTCGGGGAAAAGCTGAGTCCCTCGCCGGCTACCCGCGCCTTGGCGCGCGTCGTCGCGACATTCGTCCATCCACGCGCATCCTGGTCGAAGGGCCGTACATCATCCTCTACGAAACCCATCCCGATAGCGACGAAGGCGGCATCGATGCCGTAGAAATCGTGAGAATCGTGGACGGACGGCGCAACTTCAAGAGTCTATTCTGAATGAGCCACACCATGAGAGACAGAACCCACGACGAAGCCATGGCGGAGTTGTTCAAGCAATACCCCGCCTACGCCTCTTCCGTCCGCACAAACGTAGCCAGTTCGCGGTCCTTGCGCACCCGGTCGGTCGGAAATACCTGCCCATGCATGGCCACAAAAACCCCGGGCCCCAGCAGCCGCGCCGCCATCAGGCTCTCGGTCAGATTCTGCAGCCCATCGCTTCTCTCGAACCCCAGCGGCGTCATCGCTCCGGTCAGAACCACCGCCACCGCAAGCGCCGGAAATGCCTTTTGGATATACAACCCGGTTTCCACCATCGTATCGGTGCCGTGCGTGATCACGATCGGATGGCCTTCGGGGAGCAGCCGGCTCATCTCGGCGACCAGCTTGGCGCGATCCTCCGGGGTCATCTCCAGGCTGTCCTTGTTCAGCAGGGAAAGCACCCTCACCTCGCAATCCGGCAGGCGCAGCAGTTCCAAGTAGCGGCCTATCTTCCTGGCGCTGTTCAGCACCACCCCGGACTGCTCCGAGTACATCTTCTCGATCGTTCCCCCGGTCGCAATCAGGTTAATGATCTGCATGGTCCCCTCTCAGCAGCATTCCACTCTCAGTAAACCCCGGCGCACCTGCAACCGCCAAGCACCCATCCGTATCGCCGCTGCATTTCGAGGAAAAATCGATGGGAGAAAAGCGCAAAGGGAAAGCCACAAGCCCACCCACAGCCCATGCACAAACTATTCCCTATTCCCTGTTCCCTATTCCCTGTCCTTTTCACATCGTCCGCACGTAATTCTTCCCCGGCAAACCCCTGATCCGCCCCGCCATCTCCAGTTCGAACAGCGCCGTAAACACTTCTGAAGACGTCAGTTGCGTCTCCAGAAGGTCCAGAATCTCGTCGATCTGCAGACTGTCGTCGGTGCGCAGAACTTCCAGCACCATCGTCTCCTGGGGCCGCAGCACCGGGTCAGGTAATAAGGATGCAGTGGTCTCCGATTTGGATTCCAGCGGCGCCTCCGCCTCCAGTTCCATCCGCACCTGCGAGGGCAGGTCCTCCCACACATCCTCCCAGGTTGCCGTCAGTTTGGCCCCTTGTTTAATCAGCGTGTTGGGCGTCCACGATCCCTTGTTCGTCACGTTCCCCGGCACCGCAAACAGGTCCCGGTTCTGGTCCGCGGCGCAACGGGCCGTCACCCGCGTTCCCGAGTTCTCGCTCGCCTCTACCACCAGCACCGCAATGCTCAGCCCGCTCAAAATCCGGTTGCGCCGGGGAAAGTTCTGCGGCGCAGGAAACGTCCCCATCGGCATCTCGCTCACAATCGCCCCGCCCGTCGCCAGAATCTCCTCGGCCAGCTTCTTGTTCTCCTTGGGATAGATCACGTCGATGCCCGTGCCCCATACCGCCACCGTCGGCATCCGCGCCGCCAGAGCCCCCCGGTGCGCGCAGCTGTCGATGCCCCGCGCCATCCCGCTCACAATCAGCAGCCGCCGCACCGCCAGGTCCCGCGACAGCATCTCCGCGATCCCTGACCCGTACGGTGAAGGATGCCGCGTCCCCACCACCGCAATCGCCGGCCGGCTCAGCAGGCTCACATCCCCGCGCACCCACAGCACCGGCGGCGGATCGTAGATCTCTTTCAGCCGCTCCGGGTACTCCCTGCACCCATAGGTCACCAGCGCCGCTCCCTGCGCCACCACCCGCGCCCACTCCGCCTCGGCCGCGGCCCGCGCCTTCCCGTCAAAAATGAACTGCGCCGCCTCGGCCGGAAATCGCAATCCCTCCAGCGCCGTCAGTGGCATGCTAAGCACCTCACTCGGCGCGTCCAACTGCTTCATCGCGTCCAGAATGCGCTTCGGCCCCAGCCCCGGCGAAAGCGCCAGCGCCAGCCATGCCAGCCGGTCCTCTTCCAGTTCGGGAGCCCGCGGACCATCCAAATTCAGAGGCAGCGTTGTCATCGCGCCTGCTTTCTGTCTCAAATTTGCACACCCCAGCTTCTTCACAGGAAACCAAAGGTCTGCACAATGGTAATTTCGCCCAAGTTACCCCGCCCGGAGCCCCATGTCAAGCCGATCTGCGCCACACTCCATTTCGGGAATGTCGTTTCCCTATCGCCGCTGCCGCAGAGTGCTGGTCTTGAACCGGGGTATATGATTGTCCTTCAATTTTTTGAAATTTCTATAAGCCGTCTACTTCCTGCGCGATGGGGTGTGATCGTGAAAGTCCGCGTATTCTGCCCGCTGTTCGTTTCCGCCTTCTTACTTCCCTTCCTTCTTTCGGGTTATCTTCAAGGTCAAACCCAGTCATCGCCGCAGATTCTGCACGGGCATCTCCGAGCCGCCGTTTCCAGCGGCCGGGCTGTTCCAGTGGCGATCATGCCGCCGGCGCAGCGCCTCAACCTCTCCATCGTGCTGCCGCTGCGCAATCAGCCGGCCCTCACCAGCCTTCTCACCCGTCTTTACGACCCGTCCAGCCCCGACTACCGCCAGTTCCTCAGCGTGGCCCAGTTCACTGAGCAATTCGCTCCTTCGCCGGAGGACTATCAGGCCGTCATCGCTTTCGCGCAGGCCAACGGCTTCTCCGTAACCTCCACGCCCGCCAATCGCATGGTGGTGCCCATCAGCGGCACCGTCGCCGAAGTCGAAAAAGCCTTCCATGTCAACATGAAGTTCTACCGCCATCCAACTGAAAACAGGCTATTTTTCTCCCCTGACCGTGAGCCGTCCCTCGATCTCGCCGTCCCCATCGCCCACATCGCCGGCCTCAACAGCTTCTCCATCCCGCAGCCCATGGTCAAGCGATCCTCCTCGCTGCAGAACCCCGTCCCCGCCACGTTTGCAGGCTCGGGCCCCGGCGGTTCGTACCTCGCCAGCGACATGCGCGCGGCCTACTACGGCGGCACGGCACTCACCGGCGCCGGCCAGACCGTCGCGCTCGTCGAGTTCGACGGCTACCTCCTCGGCGATGTCGTTGCCAGCTTTGACGGAACGGCAACGGGGGGCCTGAACGGAAGCAATTACACAGTGAACTACACACCCGTCGCCGGCGGAACCACCTACAACGTCCCCGTCAACAACGTGCTGCTGGATGGAGCCACCGGCAGCCCATGTCAATTTATTGCCAGCCCTTGCACCGATGCCGAGCAAGCGCTGGACATCGTTCAGGCCATCGGCATGGCTCCTGGACTGAGCCAGGTGCGCGTTTATATCGGCGCCACGGATGCCGACACCTTGAATGCGATAGCCGCTGAAGACATTGCCAGTCAGCTCAGCATTTCGTGGACATGGAGTCCCGATGATCCTGCCGTCGACGATGAGTTCTTCCTGGAGTTTGCCGCGCAAGGCCAGAGCGCCTTCGCAGCTTCAGGCGATTACGGAGCATTCAGTCCGTCAGAAGCGCTGTATTATCCGGCGGAAGACGCCTGGGTGACCGCGGTCGGCGGCACCGATCTGGTCACCAATGGCGCCGGCGGGCCCTGGACTTCAGAAACCGCGTGGACAGACAGCGGCGGCGGCATCAGTCCCGATGACATTCCCATGCCGGGTTGGCAGACAGGCGTGGCCGACTCCTTTAACGGAGCTTCCACAACCCTGCGCAATGTGCCGGACGTGGCCATGGAGGCAGATACCGATAACTTCGGCTGCAATATAAATGTGTGTAAGGGAGGCTGGGGAGGAACCAGTTTTGCGGCGCCGCGCTGGGCCGCTTTCATGGCGTTGTTCAATCAGCAGTCCGCTGCAGCGGGCTTGCCGGAAGCAGGTTTTATCAACCCATCCCTCTACGCAATCGGCCAGAGCGCCAACTACTACAGTGCCTTGCACGACATTACCAGCGGGAATAATAACGACGTGCCCGGATCCACATACTTCTCTGCGGTTGCCGGTTACGATCTGGTCACCGGATGGGGAAGTCCGAATGGGAAAGGCCTTTTTGACGCCATGGCGGGACCGCAGGTTCCGGGCTTCTGGCTTTCTGCTTCCCCCGGCAGCCTGACCATCAATCCAGGCGGCTCTCTCACCTCCACAATCACAGTACGGGATGTCGGCGGATTCTCAGGCAGCGTAACTCTTTCCATCTCCGGCCTGCCCAGCGGCGTAAGCGTATCCTTCGCCACCAATCCCACAGCCGGAAGCAGCGTGCTCACGGTGACTGCGGACAATTACATTCTTGGCGGGGCGTTCCCAATCACCATTACCGGCGTCTCGGGAGCCTATACCGCAACCACCCTTCTGGCTCTCGATATCAATTCGCCCCTGCATTACGTCACAGTGACGAGTCCTGCGATGCCGCTCGCATCGAGTGTAGCTCAGGAAATCAAGCCAGGAACGCCTGTTCCGGTCATTGGAACCGTGGTCGGCAACGTCCAGAATCTCAGCGTTCAATGGGCGGCGGGCATCAACCCAACCGCAGGTTGGACCTCGTCCGGAATCACTCTCAACGGCAACATCTCGGTGCCCGTCACCAATCAGACACTGGCCATATGGGACACATCTTCGATTGTTGCGGCAAACTATTACACCATCCGCGTTACCGTGGTGAATTCTGGCGGTACAAATACGGGATCCACGATTGTCTACCTGGAGCCCAGCCTTCTCTCGTCGAATTGGCCCATGTGGGTTAGTAACGTGCCTACATTCGCTTCGGGCGTCGTTCCTGTCAATCAGACGAACGGCAAGCAAACGCTCGCGTGGGCAAGTGATAGCTACCCGTCATGGCTATGGCTGTCTTCTCCGGATGGTGCCTCGGTAAGCACCGTGGCTTTCACGGCAGACGGAGAACTCTACAATCCGTCGGCCGGAAGTCTTGACGGCATGCCGGGAGACGAAGTGGCAACCGGCGTCGGCGCAGCCATCGATGTATTTCAATTGAACGGCAGCCCATACGCCTCTTTCCCGGGACTTGTTACTGACAGAAACGCTGTACATTTTTATTACTCGCAAGTTGTGCTCGATGACGTGGATGGAGACTCGCTGCCGGAAACATTGGCGATGGAAGAGGACCTTCCCGGGCAAAATTATTCTGCTTACTTGAATGTCTGGCGGGCAAGCGGCGCGGAACTGAACAGCAATTTCCCTATTACCATTGCAGATCTGAACGGACTGCTTGTTGGAACCGTGCCAAGGGTCTTGACCGGAGACATCGATGGCGATGGAAAAAAGGAAATTCTCGTCATCGCAGGATCCACGAGCACGGCCTTTACGCCATTGCTCTTCAATTCCAACGGTTCGGCGCGTGCCTGGCTTGCGCCCGCGATGAACGGCAACCCTCAACAGATGGTGCTGGCTGACCTGGACGATAACGGCAAGCTTGAGACCGTGATGGTCGTCAACGATCCCAGCCAGACATATAAGACTGTGCACGTGCTGCAGCCTGACGGTTCTGAAAGGTCAGGTTGGCCGGTTACGCTCTTGGCGCCGACCAGTTCGTCAAACTTTTCCGCTGCTTATCTCGCAGTCGGCGATCTGAACCAGGACGGAAACGAAGAGATTGTCGCCTCCGACGGCACGGCTCTCTATGTGTTCAACACCGATGGCTCCACATATTCAAGCGCATGGCCTTTTGTAGAACCCACAAATTCATCCGGAATGCGGTCAATACCCGGACCCGTTGTGCTGGCCGATATAAACGGAGACGGATTTCCGGAAATTTTGACCACCTACGCCACGGCGATTACGAATCCGCTGGTCTCGGGATCAGTTCCCGCGTCGATGCCTGTCGTAACTATTTCCGGCGCGGGAAGATCGGCCGGAACTTCAACAGTCACTTACTCCGCCGGTGCCGCTTCGGCTCAAGCCGGCACCGGCCGCAGTATTCATGCCGAGTCTTCCGACGCGTCCTCTCAATACGAATTGCAGACTCAATTGGTGAGCTTTGATCTGAAGGGAAATCTGCTGCGTTCCTGGAATCTGCTCGGAGTAAACGGCCAGCAGCCTTGCGACAACGGAGTCATTACGGTCGGGGACTTTAACCGGGATGGCCTGACCGATATTGCGGTCAGCTACCCCACTGTGTCGCAGCAGGTTGGCGAATACTTCTACTGTTTGGTGCCGGGCGTGGTCACAGTTCTTGGTACCGGAGCGCCCATCAATCTCGCGGCGAACGATTGGCCGATGATTAACCAGAACCCCAGGAACACCGCTGTGCTGCTTCGTGTTGCTGGATCGACCGTGAGCATCAGTTCTTCCGCGAACCCGCCCCTCGCCGGTCAGCAGTTCAACATTTCCGCGGTCGTTGCACCTGCTCCTTCCGCTTCCGGAACGCCTATCGGTGTTGTCAACTTATTGGACAACGGAAAAAATATTGGATCTTGCCAGTTGTCGTCGAGCGCCTGCACTGTAAGCGCAACCCTAGCTCTTGGCAGCCATAACCTGGTTACGGGTTACGTGGGGGATAGCCATTTTGCCAGTAGCTTGTCTACTGTTCTCAATGAGGTTGTCGGTCAGTCCATCACCCTCACTTCGACTGTTCTGTCCATCACACCCAGCGGCGGTTCGTTGACCGTAGGCGCATCCTATAAACTGACTGCCACCGTCTCGCCGCTGAGCGGCTCCTCTACGCCAACCGGCAACATGATTTTCACGATTGGGTCCGATACGCAAACCGTTGCCCTGAATTCCTCCGGAGTCGCTACTTACTCCGGCACGGCCCCCTTGGCAACCGGCAGCCTTGCCATCTCCGCGGCCTATCAGGGATCGCCCCTCTTCTCCTCCAGCACATCCAACCCGCTCAACGAGACCATCGTAGCGGTTAACCCGCCCAGCTACTCCATCGGCGGCACCAGCGTGACCATCTCCGCCCCCGGCGCAACCGCCAGCAATTCCTCCACCATCACCGTCACGCCTGCCAACGGTTTCACCGGCAGCGTCGCCTTGACGGCCTCCATCACCTCCAGTCCTGCTGGAGCCCTTTATCCGCCCAGCCTGAGCTTCGGCTCAACCACTCCAGTCGCCATCACCTCCGCCAGCCCCGCAACGGCCACTCTTACCGTTTCCACCACGGCCGCCACAAATGCCTCATTGGCTTATCCCTCGCATCGCCATCTTCCCTGGTTTGCCTCCGGCAGCGCTGTGCTGGCCTGCCTTCTGCTCTGCGGCATTCCCGCCAGGCAGCGTCGCTGGCAATCCCTGTTGGGCTTGATGGTTCTGCTCATCGCCATGGCTGGCGGTACCTTCGCTTGTGGCGGCGGTGGTGGCGGAGGAGGCGGAGGAGGAGGAGGCATTTCCGGTACAACAGCGGGAACCTACACCATTACCGTCAACGCCATCTCAGGCGCCACCTCAACCACAACCACCATCTCTCTCAACGTGCAGTAAAGAAAGAGTTAATCCCGCAGCTACCAATCCCGCGCGAATCCTTCCCCCGGGATTGGTAGTCTAATCAACGTGAACCCCATGCAAGACTCCCGCCTGCGCATTGCCGCCATCAACTTCCTCAATCCCGCGCCTCTTATGTGGGACTTCGAGCATCCTCCTCTAGACGCTCAACTCTCCCACCGCTATCAGATCGACCGCATGGCCCCCTCCGAGTGCGCCAGCCGCCTGGCTTCCGGCACCGCCGACATCGGCCTCATCCCCATCGCTGCCCTGGCCACCAATCCCGGCCTCCAGATCCTGCCCGGCTGCACCATCGCCTCCAAAAGCCGCGTCCGTTCCCTGCTTCTGGTCCGCCGCGCCTCGCAGCCCCTCGCCGCCCTCCGCTCCGTAGCTGCCGACACCGCCAGCCGCACCACCGTCACCTACGCCCGCATACTCTTCCACAAGTGGGGCAACCCGGCCGTCCCCTTCCTGCCCACGCCCGCCCATCTTGACGCCATGCTCGAATCGGCCGACGCCGCCATCCTCATCGGCGACCCCGCCCTCCTGGCCCTGGAAGAACGCGAAAATCGCTTCGAACGCACCGGCGAAGAACTCGTCTACCACGACCTTGCCTACGAGTGGACCTCCCTCACCGGCCTGCCCTTTGTCTCCGCCATCTGGGGCGCCGCGTCTAATTGCTCTCTGGACGAGAGCATCGTCAACGACTTCATCCAATCCCGCATCCACGGCCTCCAAAATATCGATGCGCTGGTAGCCGAGTGGTCCCGCCGCCTCCCCATCCCCGACGAAATCATCCGCTCCTACCTCACCACCAACATTCACTATGTCCTCGACGAAGAATGCCTGGAAGGCATGCGCGGCTTCTTCCGCATGGCCGCTGAAGCCGGTGTCCTGCCCGCATACACCTTTTCCCTCACCGGCCTGGTTGCCCACTAGCCTTTCCTGATTTCCTTGCACCCCGGTCGCCTTCGCGCGAATCCAACCCCCACAGGAGAAACTCCCCCCATGCCTGAAAAAATCGCATTCATCACCGGCGGAAACCGCGGTCTTGGCTTCCAGACTGCCCTCGCACTCGGAAAAACCGGCATCCACGTCGTCATCGGCTCCCGCGACCTCGCCCAGGGTGAGCAGGCATTGGCCAAGCTCCGCGCCGCCGGCGTCGACGCAGATATCCTGCTCTTCGACATCACCCGCTCCGCCAGCCACAAGTCCGCATATGCCTACTTCAAATCCAAATACGGACGCCTCGACATCCTCGTCAACAACGCGGGCATCGCCGCCGGTGCCTGCCCCGGTACAGGCCCCGAGCACTCCGCCGCCGATGTCCCTCCCGACCTGCTGCACAAGATCTTTGAAACCAACTTCTTCGCCCAGGTAACTCTCACCGGCAAGCTCCTGCCGCTCATCAAAAAAAGCCCTGCCGGCCGTATCGTCAACCTCTCCAGCATCCTCGGCTCGCTCACCCTCCACGCCGATCCCAAATCTCCCATCTACGACTCCAAAACCTTCGCCTACGACGCGTCAAAAACCGCCCTCAACGCCTTCACCATCCATCTCGCTCACGAGCTGCGCAACACCAAAATCAAGGTCAACTCCGCCCATCCCGGCTGGGTCAAAACCGACATGGGCGGCCCGCACGCCACCATGGAGCTCGCCGATGGCGCCAAGACCAGCGTCGCCCTCGCCACCCTCCCCGACGACGGGCCCACAGGCGGCTTCTTCCACCTGGGCCAGCCCCTCCCCTGGTAACCCCGCCCTCCCCTCATCCTCGCGCAAAAGAAACGGCCGGAATTCGACGCTCATTCTGCGTTGAATCCCGGCCGTAATCGGCTCTTCCTTCTAGAGTTCCTGCAATGTCCGCGAAACCTGCGCTGCAATCTCCTGCTTGAACGCGCGCTTTTTCCGGGTCCGCAGCTTGTGCCCGGCCTTCACCTGCGCCAGCGGCTTCAGCGGCAGCGGAATCGGGCTCACAAATAATCCCTTCCCGTTCTGCACCGCCCCCAGTTCCATAAAGAAATCGTCGTATGCAATGGTCAATAGCTCCGCGTACCTCTCCTCGTAGGAACGATGCTTCCGGGCGCAGATGCCGGCCATCTCCCGGATATCCCATGTCTCGGCAATGCCCTGAAGCACCGCAATCAGAAACGCGCCCGGTCCCACGTCGTGCATGGCCTTGGTCATCTGGTGGATCTGTTCATATTTCCCCGGCACACCCTGAAGCCGCGTAATCAGCAGAACTTCCTCGGCCTCCGATTGCACCACCCTGCCCGGAACAACGGTAAACGACAGTACAAAAATCTCTTCCCCGTCTGCCTGCAAATTCAGTGATAGCTCGCCTTCGTCTTGAAACAGCTCCGGCAGGTTCATCGTCACCGTATAGGTCGCGCCTTCATCGCGCATCTCAAGCAGCACAGCCGCGCATTCCGGCAGCCCGCGCAGAACCCCGTGCGGCAAGGATCGCAGAAGTCTTCTGTAGTGATGCAGCAGGCAGGCGGCCCGTTCCTCCCGGGTGAATCCATGGGCCAGGTATTTATCCTCTAAATATTTGAAAGGCAATCGCGGATAGGCGCGCTTCAGGCCCCGGTACGCGGGATGGCTCACAATCGCAAGAATCTGCAACTGATCCGCGGCATGGGCCGTGGCCAGCAGGATCTTCTTGAATCTCAGGGTCAAGCGGGATGGCGACCACGCGTCGCGCTCCCCCACCAGTCTCCACAACGTACGGAAAGACAGGTCAGTCGAGTTCATTTCAATGCGGCCCTTGCTGCTATCCAATTCTTCCGGATAACTTCCAGCAGAACTTTCCCCATTGCGGTGGGACTCTAAATCGTACATTCCACAAGCCTGTTCCACAAGAAGAAATCTATATTTCGCCATTTGGTGGTAACTCGGTGATCAGCACTTGGCGGCTTGCCTCAGCCACACAGTCCTGAAGACTGCCTCCGCAAAAGCGGTACAATTCATGCGAATTCCCGTTTCCCGCGGATCGGCCTTGTATGGATCGCGGCTCAGGCCCGTTCCTTGCAAAAGGTGCGGCCGCCTCTTGCCCGGCCTTCGAAATTCTCCTTCCGCCCGAAATGATTTCCTGCCCATTGCGGTAGAAAGGAGTTTCATGCATACCGCAAGAATCGTTCCTCGTATCTCCTGTTCGCGCCGTGCGCGGTCTGGCGCTATAAGGCAAATCGTCCTTCTGCTGCTGTTCGTGGCCGGCCTGGCTTCTCCGTTATGTGCGCAAAAGACAAAGCCGATGAGCGTGGCGCAGATGGAGCAATGGCTGGCCGGCGTTCATGGAAGGGCCGACGAGAAGGTGGCCAAACAGCTCGGCGGCCTGGAGTTGACTGAGCGGGTAAACCGTGCCCTGCTGGCTCGCTGGCAGGCCAATCTCCCCGGAAGCCAAAGTCGCGCAGCGCTGATGGCTCTGGCTGACCTGTCCGCTTTTCTCGATCCTCCAGCGGCGGACCAACTCGCCGCCGCGCCCCCTGACCTCAAGGCGCAGGGAGCCATGCTCTCCAGTGCCATCGACTACGTAGTCCAGACGCTCACCAAACTGCCAGATTTCTACGCCACCCGCACCACAGAACACTTTCAGGACACACCATCCTACGAGACGATCTCGACGCACCAATTCGGCGGGTGCAGCTCTACGAATGGGTGTTACACCGGTGCGCAAAATACAATTAAAGTAGACCCCTACGAGCCGTTGCACACTATCGGCCAGTCGAGCGTCGTCGTCAGCTACCGCGATGGCGTGGAAATCAGGGGTACGCAGAAGATGGACCGCAGCCTGATCAACCAGCCGGCGGAGGGGTTTACCACGGCCGGCGAGTTTGGGCCCATCCTGTCCGTCGTTCTGGATGACGCCATGCACAACACCATCGCCTGGGGCTATTGGGAGCAGGGTCCGCACGGCAAGGTCGCCGTCTTTCGCTATGCCGTGCCGGTTGGCCAATCCAGTTATGCTGTGGCGCTGCAAAACGGCGCCACGAGCGAGAAGCTTTTTCCCGCTTACCATGGCGAGATTGCCATCGACCCCGCAAGCGGAGCCATTCTGCGCATCACCGTCGTGGCCAACCCAGACCCCTCCCATGATGTAAAGCAGAGCGACATCCTGGTCGAGTATGGTGTCGTCTCGCTTGGTGGAAAAGACTATATCTGCCCCGTGAAGAGCGCGGCGCTTTTGAAATCGATTAATAAAGATGCGCAACGCGGGCACCAGTTGCGCACCAAGTTGAATGAGGTGACCTTCACCGGCTATCACGTGCTCCGCGGCGATGTGCGCATCCTGCCTGAGCAGCCATGATGCGCAAACAGAGCCGGCAAGCAACTCGAACGTATTACCTGCCCGTCGCGGCAGAAGGGAGATTCATGAATACCGCAATGATGACTTCTCGTATTTCTTGTTCGTGCCGCCCGCAAACCGTCCTCTGTCTGGCAGCCGTTCTGGTCTTCGCAGTTCCTGCGGCCCGCGCGCAAGCCGCGCCCGCCACCTCGCCTGCGCAGAGCCAGCTCAATCTGCAGGTGAACGTCCCCCTAGTTTTAGAGGACGTGGTCGTACTCGATAACAAAAACCAGCCCATCCACAACCTCAAGGCCGCCGACTTCACCATCACCGAAGACGGCAAGCCGGTCACTCCGCGGGACTTTGAAGAGCATACGGCGGTAACCGCCGAACAGGCAGACGCCGCGTCCAGGCCACCTGACCTGGGGGTGAATGTCTTCACCAACACGCCCACCGCCCCGGCCAACAGCGCCCTCAATATCCTGTTGCTCGACGCCCTGAACACGCCGGCGACCGACCAGGTGCGCGTCCGGCAGCAGATGCTCCTATATTTGAAAACACTCCCCCCAGGCGTGCGCATTGCCATCTTTGGCCTCAGCACCCATCTCTACCTCCTCCAGGGGTTCAGTTCCGATCCGGCTGTGCTCAAGGCGGCCCTTGAGTCCAGGCGGTCCGCGGTGCGCAGCTCCGCTCTGATCCCCATTCAGGGAGAACAGGCTTCCGACGACTTCTCCAGGATTGCGTTCAATGCATCGGCCGAGGCGGTAGCCTCCGACATGCACGGGTTCGAGCAGGAGGTGCAAACCTATCAGACCACGCAGCGTGTGCAATACACGCTCGAAGCCCTCGGCCAGTTGGCGCGTTATCTCTCCGGCCTGCCCGGCCGCAAGAATCTGATCTGGTTTTCCGGATCGTTTCCCCTCTATATCTTTCCCGATCTTTCCGAAGTTGCCCCCGATAATATGGGGATAGCCGATTCGACCAAGCTGATGGCCACCTATGGAGACGATGTACGCCGGACCACCGATCTGATGGCCCGCAGCCAGGTGGCTGTTTATCCTGTGGACGCCCGTGGCCTCTTCGGCAATTCCATTGACACTGCCTCGCAGACGGGAGCCAACACCGTCCTTCCCATCTACAGCAACCCGACGGGGAAACCAGGAGACGAAAATCTCTCCAGCGTAGCCACCACAAATAGCGCCTTCCTGAAGCAAACCGCTACGGAAGACTTGACCATGGATAAGGTGGCTGCGGAGACTGGCGGCAAGGCGTTCTACAACACCGGCGGTTTGAAGGAAGCGGTAGCGAGCGTGGTCAGCATCGGCTCCAACTACTACACGGTTTCCTATACGCCGCCGCTACCCCAATGGGATGGAAAATTCCGCAAGATAGAGGTCCGGCTCAGCCAGCCCGGCGCGCACCTCGCGTACCGCAAGGGATACTACGCCGACGACCCCGACGCGGACATGCGTGGCAAGAAGGTGCTGCCCGTAGGCCCCATGCAGGTTGCCATGATGCGCGGCGGCCCTGACCCGTCAGAGCTTCTGTTCAAGCTGCGCGTCACTCCCGGCGAAGCCGCCACCGACAAGCTGGACGAAGGCGGCAGGCCAGACCCCAAGCGGATGAAGCCGCCCTATTTCAACTACGCTCTCGATGCGGTGCTCGACATCCGCAACGTGAAAATGCCCCTCAACACCGACGGCTCCCACCAAGGCTCCATTGAATTCGCAGCGATTGTGTACGACGCCGAGGGCAACATGGTGAACTCCGCCACCCGGGTCGGCCACCTCACCCTGCCTGCGGAGCGCTACGCGCAGTTGCTGGAGCACGGACTGCCCTTTCACCAGTCCATCGATGTGCCGCAGAAAGGTGAGTACTTCCTGCGCTTCGGCGTGCACGATCTCACCAGCGACCGCGTCGGCGCGGTTGAGATTCCCATCGCCGGCCTGCAATCGCGCCAGGCCATGACCGCGGCAGCCGGCCAGGGCGTTGTCCACTGACCACTGTTCCCAGCCTTCATTTAAATCGCAATCCGCGTTTCAATCGCGTCGTAGTCCGCACGTACGCAGCGAGGCGTGGCGTCCAGAAGACCGGCGCCCGCCAGCGCTTTCACATCCGCATGGACGTTGCTGTAGTCCCGCCCCAGCGCCTTCGCTAATGCGCGAACGCTGGTCACGTTGTTCCGCCGCACATAGCGCAGCAACTCCATCCGTTTGCCGGTGAGTACGCGCGCCAGCGCATCCCAGCTTTCAAACGCCAGATGGCGCTCATGAAAATTCTCGCCCCGCTCCGCGCGATGCCAGGCGTCAACGTACTGGCGAGATGCTTCGTCTTCAAACCCGCCGCCTACCGTCAATTTCACATTGCTCATGGAGTTCCTCGCAATCTGCGCACATCCGACCAGAAATCTGCCATCAACTGCTCCACCGTGCTAAAGACATACGAAGTCTCAACGCCCCGCACATGACGATGGTCGCCTTTGCCGCGTTCATTGTCGTAACCAATCTCGCGAATGCCGGAACGGCCATGGAACAGCCAATATTTCAGCCCGTGCGTCGACGGGGTAACCGGCGACGGAACGCGCCAGAGCACCATCTCAACAATTGCGCCATCGTCGTAATCGATGCGCTGATGAAAAAGCAGTTCGGCCTTCATTTCGTACTCGTGATGGCATTATATGCCATATGGTTCTGTTTGCTATATATTTTGGAGTCCTGCAGCTCCTCCCGCCCGAGTAATACGCGCGACCCACTCCACAGTCGGCGAAACCCGGAAAAACAACAAGATTTGATGCGCAAATGTGTGTTTTTAGCCCCTTTTGAGCCTCATTTGAGGCCCCGCAGGGTAGTTCCATGCAACCCTTTGCTCATTTCCGGAACCTTGTGTGCAGCCAATTCGCAATTTCGGGTGGCCTGAATGGTTAAGCCCTCAACGAAGTACAACCCTATAAGCGAACATTAGCGCAAAATCGCAACCCTGTAAGCGAACATTTGGTGCCTTCGAGCAACCTTATAGACCAACATTTGCGCCCCGCCGAGCGCCTGTTCCCCGTTCCCTGATCCCTGTTCCCTGCTCTCACGTTTTCGCCCATTCTTCGCCATCCGCGTATAATCTCTCCATGGACTTTCAACTGGTCACCAGCTACACACCGAAGGGCGACCAGCCCCGCGCCATTGCTGAGTTGATGGACGGCCTCGCCGCCGGTGAGCGCCATCAAGTCCTGCTCGGCGTCACCGGCTCCGGCAAGACCTTCACCATGGCCAAGGTCATTGAACAGTCCAACCGCCCCGCCCTCATCCTGGCCCACAACAAGACCCTCGCCGCCCAGCTCTATCACGAGTTCAAGCAGTTCTTCCCTAACAATGCGGTCGAGTACTTCGTCAGTTATTACGACTACTACCAGCCCGAGGCCTACATCCCCGCCGGCGACCTCTACATCGAGAAGGAAGCCACCATCAACGAGGAGCTCGACAAGCTCCGCCTCTCCGCCACGCGCTCCCTGTTTGAGCGCCGCGACTCCATCATCGTCAGCTCCGTCAGTTGCATCTACGGCCTCGGCTCGCCTGAGGCCTACTTCGGCATGTTGCTGCTCCTCGAGAAGGGCCAGCGCATCAGCCGCAAAGACATTACCCGCCGCCTGGTTGAAATCCTCTACGAGCGCAACGACGCCGACTTCCGCCGTGGCACCTTCCGCGTCCGCGGCGACATCATCGAAATCTTCCCCACCTACGATGAATTGGCCTACCGCATCGAGCTCTTCGGCGACGAAATCGAATCGCTCTCGCAAATCGATCCCCTCTTCGGCACCGTCAAGCAGAAGTATGCCCGCCTCCCCATCTACCCCAAGAGCCATTACGTCGTCCAGCCCGAGCGCAAGGCTGAAGCCGTCGATACCATCAATGCCGAGTTGAGCCTGAGAGTCGCCGAACTCGAGTCGGAGGGCCGCATGGTCGAGGCCCAGCGCATCCACCAGCGCACCCGCTTCGATCTCGAGATGATCAAGTCCATGGGCTACTGCCACGGCATTGAGAACTACTCGCGCCACTTCTCCAGCCGCTTGCCCGGCGAGGCGCCGCCCACCCTGCTCGACTATTTCCCCCGCGACTTCCTGCTCTTTGTCGACGAGAGCCACGCCACCATTCCCCAGGTCCACGGCATGTGGTTCGGCGACCGCAGCCGCAAGCAGAATCTCGTGGATTACGGCTTCCGCTTGCCTTCAGCCATGGACAACCGTCCCCTCAAATTCGACGAGTTTGAGAACCGCATCCACCAGACCATCTACGTCTCCGCCACGCCCGGGCCCTATGAACTCACGCGCTCGGCCGGCGTCGTCGTCGAGCAGGTCATCCGGCCCACTGGATTGGTTGATCCCGAGGTTGAAATCCGCCCCGTCAAAGGCCAGATCGACGACCTTCTAGCCGAAATTCGCGACCGCGCCAAACGCAACGAGCGCGTCCTCGTCACCACCCTCACCAAGCGCATGTCCGAAGACCTGGCCGGCTACTACACCGAGGTCGGCGTCCGCTGCCGTTACATGCACTCCGAGATCGAAACTCTCGAGCGCGTCAAGCTGCTCGCCGGCCTGCGCAGAGGCGAGTACGACGCCCTCATCGGCATCAACCTCCTCCGCGAGGGCCTCGACCTCCCTGAAGTTTCGCTGGTCGCCATTCTCGATGCCGACAAGGAAGGCTTTCTCCGCTCCGCTGGTTCGCTGATTCAGACCATGGGCCGCGCGGCGCGCCATCTCGAAGGCCGCGCCATCCTTTACGCCGACCGCATCACCGACTCCATGCGCCGCGCCATGGACGAGACCGATCGCCGCCGCACCGTCCAGCGCGCCTACAACGAGGAGCACGGCATTACCCCCCAGTCCATCGTCAATACCATGGACATGGGCCTCGCCCAGATCCTCAAGGCCGAGTACGGCGACATCTCCGAAGAAGAAACGAAAGACCTCCCCGAGTTCACCTCCCAGGCCGAGCTCGACGCCTTCATCGCGAAAATCGAAACCGAAATGCGCGAATCTGCAAAAAAATTCGAGTTCGAAAAAGCCGCCCGCCTCCGCGACACCATCAAGGACCTCCGCGAAAAAGAATTTCTTTTCGGATGAATTAGGGCCAATTCGCTGAAACCGCCGTCTATGGGCAACCGATTCAGACTATCCCTCATCTCATTGCATAGTTAGTCAATATTGCCATCCGGCCTATTCCCAGGCCGTGCAGCGCTAGGGGTGTATGTCCACAATTCTGCTGGTAGAGCACGATCCCCTGCAGGCGTTCCTGCGCAAGTCCATTCTGGAGCGCAGATTTTCCGATGTGCGCCGGGTCGGCGACGCAGCCGAGGCGTTCTGCCTGGTCGAGCAGCCTCAGTTTGCCGGCAATCTTGGCCTGGTCGTCTCCGGCAGCCACATGCCAGGCATCAGCGGTCCCGCGTTTGTGGCCGAGTTGCATACCCGCATGCCATTGCTGCCTGTCCTCGTCCTGGGCAGCGCAAGCGAAGCCGCAGCCGATTACGCCGGCGAATGCGTGCGCTTTCTTCCCAGGCCCTTCGCAAGTGACGAGATGCTGGCATTAGCCGATCAGATGCTTATGCCGTATGAATACAAGACTGCCTGAGCAACAAATTCTTCGCTCGCTCTACCCCCGTCCAAATCTCTGCTCATAATGTGAGCCAGATCACACGTTAAAAGCCTATGATGGATTGAGAATTGTCTCGTCGGGACGCCGTTTGGCTCCCCTTGCGTGCAAGAATCGTCATGGAGTCTTAATGGCAGCTTTTGGTAGTTTCGCTCTTCTCATAGCTTTGGCGCTGGCCGCCTACAATCTGCTGGCAGGCGCTATAGCCCTGCGCCTGATTGCGACAGGACAGCCCACGGCGGTTTCGCCCGAACGGCTGGCCGATACCGCGCGCCGCGCCGGAATCGCCGGCTTCGTGGCCGTCACTGCGGCCGCTTTCGCCTTGGTATGGTCGGTCTTTGCCAACGATTTTTCCATCACTTACATCATGGAGCACTCCAACCGCGCCCTTCCCGGAGCCTACAAGTTCTCCGCACTCTGGAGCGGGCAGGAGGGTTCCCTGCTCTTGTGGGCATGGCTGCTGGGAATCTACGGATTTGTCCTGCGCCTGACCCACAAAACTGACGTAAAACTCTATGCATATGCCGGCACAATCATGGCCGGAATCCAGGTTTTCTTCCTCGCCGTCCTCTGCTTCGCCGCCCCCCCGTTTGCGCTCTACACCGGCCAGATTCCCGATGACGGCAATGGCCTCAACCCCTTGCTCCAATATCCCGAGATGGTGATTCACCCGCCCATGCTGTACCTGGGCTACGTCGGCTTCTCGGTGCCCTTCGCCTTTGCCCTCGGCGCGTTGATGATGCGCTATCCCGGCGAAAAATGGATCAAGATCACCCGCGGCTGGACCATGGTTACCTGGCTGTTTCTCACCTGCGGCATCTTCCTCGGCATGCACTGGGCCTATGCCGTCCTCGGCTGGGGCGGCTACTGGGGATGGGACCCGGTTGAGAACGCCAGCTTCATGCCATGGCTCACCGGCACAGCCTTTCTCCACTCCGTCATGATGCAGGAAAAGAAAGGCATGATGAAGAGCTGGAACGTATGGCTGATCTTCTCCACCTTCCTGCTCACCCTGCTGGGCACGCTGCTCACCCGCGCCGGACTGGTCAGTTCCGTGCATGCCTTTGCCCAATCCTCCATTGGCAACTGGTTCGTGGCCTTCATGGTCATCGTGCTCGCCGTCTGCATCTTCACCTACGTCTTGCAACGCAAGCATCTCCAGAGCGAACACCATCTTGAATCGCTGGTCAGTCGCGAGTCCAGTTTCCTGTTCAACAACCTGGTCCTGCTGGTCGCCTGCTTTGTCATCCTCTGGGGAACGCTCTTCCCAATCCTCTCGGAATACGTGGTCGGCAACAAGGTCACAGTGGGAGCGCCGTTCTATAACCGCGTCGCCGTTCCTATCGGTCTCTTCCTGCTCTTCCTTACCGGCGTAGGACCGCTGCTGCCCTGGCGCGCCACGTCCTTCCGCAGCATTCGCCGCAACTTTGTGGTGCCGGTCATCGCTCTCTGGGCAACCGTCATCGTCTGTCTCGTCGCGGGCGACACGCCCTGGCATGACGGCGCATTCGACCAGGGCAACTTCTACGCGCTGGTTGCCTTCGCTCTATCGGTAAGCGTCTTCACCGCCATTCTGTCGGAGTTCCTGCGCGGCGCCGGCGTCATTTCCCGCCAGACCGGCCGCAACCTCCTGGTCGGCATCTGGCTGCTCACCCGCCGCAACACCCGCCGTTACGGCGGTTACATTGTCCACATCGGCGTGGTCATCATCGTCATTGGACTGGCGGGCGCGGCCTTCAACCGCAACGTAGAGAGTGAACTGGGCGTGCACGACAAGCTCGCCATCGGCCCCTATACGCTGGAGTGCGTCGGCTTTACCCAGGATTCAAACCTCAATTACAACTCCGAGTACGCCCTTCTCGATGTGTACAGAGGCGGAAAGAAACAGTTCCAGATGTCTCCCGAGAAGCGAGTCTATCTGGCTAGCGATCAACCTCAGACCATGGTGGCCATTCACTCGGTTCCCAGTTGGGACCTCTATGTAGTCTATGAAGGCACCAATCCCGATACCGGCCAACCCATCATCAAGGCCTTCCTCAATCCGCTGGTGGGCTGGATCTGGGCCGGCCTGGTGGTGCTGGTCTTCGGCACGCTGCTGGCGCTGGTTCCCAGCCTCAGCCCAGCCACTGCTGCTTTGCGCGTCCCCGCTAAATCGGCTCCAGCTGAGCCGGCGCTGAAGGGAGGCAGCTTGTGAAGAATGCCGTCACGCGTTTTTCTTTTTGGATGAAGTCACTGCAAGCCTGCACGCTGGCCGTTGCAGTCTGCTTCTCGCTCGGAGCCACCGATGCCGGCTCGCGCTTCAATGACCTGGGCCACAGGCTGATGTGCACCTGCGGATGCGCGCAACTGCTCGGCGAGTGCAATCACGTGGGCTGCCCCGAATCCGGCCGCGAGCGCGAAGAACTGAAATCCGCCATCGCCGCCGGTAAAAGCGACAAGGAGATTCTGAATTGGTTCGCTGCAAAGTACGGCGTCACCATGCTGGCCGCGCCCACCGGACACGGCTTCGACCTGGTGGCCTGGATTGCTCCCTTCGCGGTGTTTGGAGCAGCGCTGCTGGGCACCGCGCTGCTGGTGCGGCGCTGGTCCGTGGGCAAGAGTCTCGCTTCCCCGGTGACGGATGCGGCCATGGAAGACCCGGAAGAGCGGGAACGCCGAGAGAAGATTCGCCGGGAAACCGGCAGCGACGGAGGTTATTGAGCCATGAATGAAACCCAAGGCGTGATAGCGGGCGTGTTGTTGATGGTGGCGCTGCTGGTGTACACCTTCTGGCCGGAGAACGCCTTCGCCAGCCAGCGCGAGAAGACCCGCCTGGATTACCTGCTCGAACGTAAGGAACAGCTCTACGAAAACCTGCGCGATCTCAACTTTGAATTCCGCGCCGGCAAGTATCCTGAAGAGGATTTTCATACCCAGCGCGCGCTGCTTGAAAATGAGGCGGCGCAGTTGCTGGCCGAGATCGACCATTTGCAGCAGGCTTGAACTCGCCACAGCCGTGTCATCCTGAGCGACACTGAGCGTAGCGAAGAGTAGCCGAAGGACCCGCGGTTGTTTTATTGGCTCTTCTCTCCCCATCACCAACCCATGCACCACCCACAGGACGTTTCGACCAATATGAAATCGACCCATTTGATTCTTCGCACCATTGCTTTGAGCCTGCTGTTCGCAGGCACGCTGGCCCAGGCCGCAACCGTCACCGGCACGGTGACTGACAAGACCACCGGCAAGCCCGCCGTCGGCGATACCGTCGTCCTCGTCAATCCCATGACCGGCATGACCGAGGTCGCGCGCACCACAACCGACGCCCGCGGCCACTACTCCATGCAGAGCCCGAGTGACGCTCCCGCCCTGGTACGGACTGTCCACCAGGGCGCCGAGTACTTCATAGCCGCGCCCACCGGCAGCGCGCCCGGCGACATCCCCGTCTACGACGTGACCGCCAAGGCCCAGGGCGTCTTCATCGAGGCCGATGTCATCGAGGTCGAAACCGATAACGGCCAGCTCAAAGTCACTGAGCGCTATTTCGTCCACAACACCAGTTCGCCGCCAGTCACCCAGTGGAGCACGCGCTCCTTTGAGGTCGTATTGCCCACCGACGCGGTCGTGGACGGAGTCGGCGCGCAGCGGCCCAACGGCCTGCCCACCACCGTCAAGCTTGACCCGGACGGCCCCAAGGGCCACTTCTCCTTCAACTTCCCCATCCAGCCCGACGACGGAGACAAGAACACGCTCTTCCAGCTCAGCTACAGCCTGCCCTATAGCGGCGGCAAGTACACATTCAAATCTCTGGTTACCATGCCGGCTGAGAACCTGGCCGTGCTGATGCCCAAAGGCATGACCTTCGCGGGCGGCGCCGGAGCGGCTTTCAAGTCGGTGCCGGAAGACCCCAACATCCAGACCTACATCGTCAAGAACGCCGCGCCGGGCAAGGTGATCGAATTCACTGTCTCCGGCACTGGATCGATGCCTCGCGAGCAGCAGGGCGCGCCTGCAGCGCAGCAGCCAGGCGCCGGTATGGGCGGCCAGTCTCAGGACGCAAGCGCAGCCGGCGGCCAGCCTGGCGGCGGCATCGGCAACCCCATCGGCACTCCCGATCCGCTCTCGAAGTACAAGTGGTGGATTCTAGGCGGTCTGGCGCTGCTTCTGGCTGCCGCCGCGGCCTTCCTGCTGCGCAAGCCCGCGGGCGCACCCGTCAGCTGCGCCGCTGTGGACGCCGGTCATGCAGCCTATCCAGTCTTTACTTCCCCGGCGACAAAGAATACCGCCCTGCTCAATGTTCTGAAGGAAGAACTCTTCTCTCTGGAAAGCGAAAAGCTCTCCGGCACCATCGCGCCGGATGAGTACGCCAAGGTGAAGTCCGCTCTGGAAATTGTGCTGAGCCGGGCTCTGAACAGAAAATAACGATGTGTCAGCGCAGATGATCGTTTAGCCGTTTTGAAGGAGCCGAACTTCACAGGCTCCATAAAAACTCAATCTGCGCTGACGCGCGAACTTGTGCCGCTCTGCCAAGATAGTACGGAAGTCGACGAATCTATCGCCTACAAAGCGGCGCAAGTACTTGAATCAATTCTTCTTCGCCCAATCAGCAACCGTCACCTTGCACGCGCTTAAGCCAAACTCAATTGTCCCTGTATTTTTGATATCGACGACGACATAGGACGGGATTTGATACGAGCCCACCTTTGCATATTCGATGCGGAACGTTGCTTCGGTCTCTGGTGCGGTTGGAGGCTGGTGAATCTGTGATATTAGCGATGAAAGTAGGAGCCCGTCCTCGGTACTTGTGTATGTAGGCTTTGCCAGGACCGTGAGTGTCGGGTTGGCAACCAGTGCCTTCGTCAGAAGCATATTCTTGTCGTAGTCTTCGTCTACCGTTGTGCCTGTCGACGTACCACTCAAATGAACGCCATCGCCGGATTTTGTGACGGTTACTGAACTGTCTGGGAACGGCACCATGGCGCCATTCATGTATGCGTTCCAGGTTTGAAAGAAGCCGGATACCGTTGCCTGCAAGCCTTCCTGCATCTGCTGCATGCCTGGCTTCCTGTCGGCCGGTGGTTCGGCCGTGTTGGTCCATTCGAGTTCGCCTTTGCCATGCAGATCATCGTTGACGGCGAGATGGACCGTCTGAAGAAACTTGAGTGCAGGGTTGTCGTCAGCTATGTCGGTACCACTGAATCGAGAGAGCATCGCTTTCCAATCGATCGAAGCATCGCAATGAAAGGATTTCAGCCCTTTGACTGTTGGAGTGTAGTACTGCGCGTGCGCAGCGGCTAGACGACTGCGAACTTCCTTGTCTTGCGCGAGCAGGGACATGCAACTCAGCCAGACTAGTGCGAGAAGACACAGGCTCTTGTAGGGCATATGTTGAAAATATAACGCTTGATTGAGAAAAGAAAGATAACTGTTGTGGGACACTACCCTGTAAAACCAGCAATCAGCAGTCCCTACGCGGCGAGCTGCATCGGCATCCGATGCAGCTCGCCGCGTATTTGAATCCTGTTTCGCTGAGATGCCCCTGCCACGAACGATCTTTCTGTTCCCTGCTCACTGTTCCCTAGTATTCTTGCCCCATGAAGACCGTTCTCCGCACCCTCCTCTCTCTCGCGCTCATCGTCTGGCTGGGCGCGGAGATCTTCTTTCCCATCGTCGCCGCCATCACCTTCGGCACGCTGCTGCCTGACACCCACACAGCCGGCAGCATCGTCGGCCATCTGCTGCGCATACTTCATAACATGGGCCTGGTCTCAGGAATGGTGGCGCTGGCGCTGCTGGCGCTGGCTCCGGCCTGGGGCATCTTCAAGCCGCGCGCGGTGCTGGCGCCGATGATCCTGATCGTGCTGATGCTTGCCTTCACCGTCTACTCGCAGTTCGACATAATCCCCGCCATGGAGCGCGACCGCATCGCCGCCGGCGGAACCATCGATGCCGTGGACGTCAGCAATCCCAGCCGCATCCACTTCAACAAGCTCCACAACCGCAGCGAGCAGGTGGAAGGAATCATCCTGCTGCTAGGACTGGCGAATGTGGCGCTGGTAGCCAGCGCAGAAACCCGGCGCGGATAAGCGAACAAAATCTCCCGCGCCCAATCTGACCGGATCAGGAACAAGCTACTGAGAATCGCTTCCATTTCCAATTCCGGAGCGACCGCAAAATATGGACGAAAATCGTGGCTTTCAGGTCAAAAAAACAGGTTTTTTGCCGTTTTGAGGCCATTTTGGGGCAATAATTGCAGTTTGGTGTTACCAATAAGCCAATAGGCGTATTTTATAACTTGTTTATTATGATACATTTACAAAATCAAGGAGCGTGAAAAAGTGGCTATTTGGAGGAGGGGGGGGCGGGTACCCGTTTTTTCCCAATTTTGTTGCCCACTTCCAGCGCCTGATACACACTCCATTGCCTCTACAGTATGCGGCAACCGATGGTAATTATCTGCAACAAAAATAGCGGCTAGGTTCAAGCGAATGTCCTGTGATGGATGCGGGAGTACGCAAATCGGGTTATCCTGACTGTAAGCTGGATTTTTTGCTTCCCCGATTGAACTTCCTGTCGCATTCTGCTGCCATTCCAGGTTCTTTCGCATGATTTTCATGGGAGAACCATGCTCCCCGGCCCTTCGTACCGATAGTGTGTGTGTGACGATGCGTATATCCCTGAAGTTCTTCAAGCGGAGTGTTGACGTCTGGCTGCGGCAAGGCATCTCGCCCCGCAGGCTGGCGGTTTCGCTGGCGCTCGGGTTCGCCATAGGCTGCATTCCCGTGGTGGGCATTCCCACGCTCATCTGCGCCGTGCTGGCGCTGGCGCTACGCTTGAACCTGCCTGCCATTCAGGCGGCAAACTATGCCGTCATGCCCTTGCAACTCTTCCTGATTGTGCCTTTTGTGCGCCTGGGCGAGTGGATCATGCCATCCAGTCCCAAGCCGGTACTGGCGGCCGGAACGGCCGGAACGCTGCTCCACTTATCTTCCGCCAGCCTGCTGGTACAGATCATTGACCAGATGGGCTTGATGGCCGGCCAGGCCATGCTGGCGTGGCTGCTCATCGCCTGCCCCGCCGTCGTGGCGATGACCTTTACCTTCACCCCGCTGCTTCGCCGAATTCCGGCCCTGGGCAAACCCAAGACCGGCGGCTGAGGGGCTTTCTATTTTCCCGCGTAGGGATCGTGCACCGGCTTAGCGCTCTCCAGCCAAGCCGTGTAGATCATGTCGCACAACTTGCCGGCTCCGGCGGCGAGGCGCGCCGCGGTGAAGTCCCGCGACTCGGCCGTTCCCGCGCCCACAAACCCTCCCGCCTTCTCCAGTTGATACACCTTCTCGACGTGAGTCTTTGTCTCCCGCAGGTACGCAACATAATCGTCGAATATGTCGCCTTGGATGGCCATGGCCGGCTTCATCTTTGGCAGCACCTCGGACTCATGCAGATTGGCGCCCACAAACGGCCCTTCAAACTGCCAGTGGATCTGGTGGGCGGTGGTATAGCCGTTGGGATTGGGTCCGACCCAGCCGTTGTATTGGATGGTGGTATGCAGAGGCTGCGAGGCGTCGCCGACATAATGGCCCAGCCAGCCGGCATAAAAGAGGGCCGCGGCTTCCACGCCGCGCGTGTCCTGCCCGGCGGCGGCAAGCGTACGGTACTCGCGCAGAGCGGCCTTGAGCCGCTGCCACACCTCGGTGGCCTCCCAGGGCTGCAGGCCGATCTTCTCAGGCCGCTGTCCAGCGGCAAAGACTTTGGCCTCAAAATCGAGGCGGCGGCGCGGCAAGGGGCCCAGCGCGTCGGCAGGCTCCAGGTCAATGAAGTGTTCCGGGGCCTGCGCAGCGGCCAGTTCCGGCTCGGCGGGAGAGCGCCAGCGGTCCGGCTCGGGACCCAGGTACTCGATCTCGTTGACCGCGGCCTGGGAACGCAGGAAAGCCGGCACATCGGCGGGCAGATTGGCGGCCGCCAGGCGGTTGATGAGGCGATGGCCCTCATTGCCCCAGGCGCGCGCGGCCTGCGGTTGCGCCACAAGGAAAACCAGCCCGGAGGCGGCAAGAACTGCACGAACAAGACGGGGCAATGAAGAAAGTCGTAGCATCAGCTCAGTATAAAGCGGCTTCAAAGGGTCGCTGTTTGCGGATTCGGCGCATGTAGGCTCACCTTTCCTGCAGGTTGCGCGTCCCCGCACCATCGCTCCGGCCAGGGTGGTAACTGGGGCGTTTCATCCTGAGAAACATGGCTCAGATTTTCGTAGAGAGTCTGGAATCAAACGCTTATACTACCTGCAAATCGCAGCAGACGAACGCCTGACCGTTCGCTGGCAAAGCAGTGTTATTCCAGGTTTGGGGGCATCATGGGGGACCGGTTCGAGCGGAACAGCACCACCGGTGACAAGCCATCCGCGCCAGCGGCTCCGAGCCGTTTTTCCGTACTCTGGTCTTACCTGACGGTAGTGTTTTTGACCGTTTCCGCAGGCATGGCGATCGCCCGCCTTGCCGCCGGTCCCCGGTTTGACGGCCTGCTGATTCTCTCTGTGGTTGCAGCCGGCGCGTTCCTTGCCCTTCGCCTGCTGATCCACGACCCACCTGTTGCCGAGCCCGTGGCCGCGCCGCCCGAACCGCTGAAGGAATTGCTGGATTCGGCCGGTCCCGGAGTGGTGGCCATCGATCTGAATGGGCGGCTCACCTACGTGAATCCCGCCGCCGAGCGCATGCTGGGCCGTTATGCCGCCGAGCTGATGAACCAGTGGAGCACAACGGAGATTCTGGCTCAAGGCGAGGGTGCGCGCCTGGTTGCGGAAATGGAAAAGCTCTGCAACGCCGAAAGAACGCCGAAAGCCACTCCCGCTGCCCGCATGCAGGCCTATCTTCGATGCGTTGAGTCTCTGCCTGCCAGCATGGTTCCCAGCTTCGATGCGGTGTTGCGCCGCAAGGATGGCGCATTGCTCCCGGTTACGCTCCACATTTCCGCCCTGCGCAACAGCCTGGGCACGCTCGATGGGCTGGTGGCCGTAGCCCTGGACCAGACAGCAACCCTGCACCAGGAGCAGGCGCAGCGCGAGTCGCAGGAGCGGTACCGCGACCTTTTTGAGAACTCCAGCGAGATGATTGCGACGATCAGCCCGGCGGGACGGTTTCTCTACGCCAACCCGGTATGGAAACGCTGTTTCGGCCTCGACAATCCCACACTGCTGGCTCTGGACAGCTTTGAGGAGATTTTCAGTGCCACGTGCCGCCCGCAGGTGGCTGCACTCTTCCGCCAGGCGCTGGACGGCGAGGCGATAGACCGGGCTCCGCTGCGGCATCACACGCATGACGGCCGCGTTCTGGAACTGGAATTGAGCCTCAGTCAGCGGCAGAAGGCCGGCAATCCTTTGGCGGTGCGCTGCCTGCTGCGCGACGTGACGCAACAGAACCAGCGCGAGCATCGCCTGGCCCTGCAACTGGTGGTGAGCCAGATCGTAGGAGAAAACACCTCTCCCGAGGTTGCAGACATGCGCATTCTCGAGGCTCTCTGCATCTCCCAGGGCTGGGATGTTGCCGTCAAGTGGGAGGTCAACGCCAAGGAGAACCGTCTGGAATTCTGCACCGCCTGGGGCGCTCCGGGGCGCCATGCAGAATCACTCATTCAAGAGAGCATGGGCCTCACGTTCGCCAAGGGCAAAGACCTGGCTGGACAGGCTTGGAAGGATGGCAAACCGGTTTGGTTGGCCGATCTGGCTGCTTCGCCCCTCAGCCCGCATATTCAGTCTGCACTCCGCCAGGAAATGGTCTCCGGGTGGGCAGTGCCGGTGCGCGTTGGTAATAAAGTGCTGGCCGTGCTGGAGTTCTACTGCCATTTCCAGCTGCGTGAAGACCGGGAAGCCATGGCGGCCATCGAAACGGTGGCGTCCTCGCTGGGGCAGATGCTGGCACGCTCCCATGAGCGGGGCCGGGCCGAGGAACTTTACCGTCAGCAGGAGATTCTGCTTGACTCGGTCGCGGATGGCATCTGTGGCGTTGACCGCAACGGCAGGGTGAGCTTTGCAAATCCCGCGGCGGCCCGACTGCTTTGCGCCACGGCCGCTGAGCTTACCGGCAAGCCGGTGCATGAACTGCTGCACGGCTCCGCGGCGCCCAACCGGAAATGCGCTGAGGATTGCGCTCTGCTGAACGCCACAGAACAAAATAAAGCAGCGGCCGGCGAAGACATTATCTTCCGCTCCAACGGCACTTCGTTCCCTGCCGAGTATTTCCTGACCCCCATCCTCGATCAAGGCCGCTCTTCCGGCTCCGTACTCAGCTTCCGCGACATCAGTCAGCGCTATGCGCTGGACCGGCTCAAGGACGAATTCATCTCCACGGTCAGCCACGAGTTGCGCACCCCGCTCACTTCCATCCGTGGCGCCCTGGGCCTGCTCTCTTCCGGCATTCTGGGCGAGGTCAACGACAAGGCCGCCAACCTGCTTCGCATCGCGCTCACCAACTCCGACCGCCTGGTCCGGCTGATCAACGACATTCTGGATCTGGAACGAATCCAGAGCGGCCGCGAACCGCTCACCTTCCGCCCGGTGCAGTTGGCGGAGATCGTCCAGCAAGCCATCGACGGGATGGCTCCGGTAGCCGAGGCCGCCGGCGTACAACTTCTCCACGACACCACGCAGGTGGAGATCTCCGCCGACCCCGACCGCCTGCTGCAGGTGCTAACCAACCTGCTGTCAAACGCCGTGAAATTCTCTCCGCCCAACTCGCCGGTCTCCGTGATGATGCACCCCGGCGCCACGGGCGTGACCCTCTCCGTCATCGACCAGGGCCGAGGGATCCCCGCCGATAAGCTGGAAGCCGTCTTCGGCCGCTTCCAACAGGTTGACGCCTCAGACTCACGGCAAAAAGGCGGCAGCGGCCTGGGACTCGCCATCTGCCGCACCATCGTGCTGCAGCACTCCGGCCGCATCTGGGCGGAACGAAATCCCGTCCGCGGCTCCACCTTCCGCGTCTTCCTGCCTTACAAACCGTCTCCGGTGGAAACTACGGAGGGCCTGTTCGACAGCGAGCCCGGCGTTGGCACCGTCGTACTGGCCGATGCAAATCCCGAATCCCGCCCGCGCATCGCCGCCCAATTGACCCGACACGGCTACCACGTGATCGAGGCTGCGACCGTGGAACAAACCCTGGCTGCGGCCCATAAGGGCGTACAAGCCATCCTGCTGGATACTACGTTGGACGGCATGAACGGCTGGGAGATTTTGCCGCTTCTGCGGCGGCTGGACCCTGAAGCCCGCACCCCCGTCGTACTGCTCAGCCTGGAGAACCGGCAAAGCCTGCCGGAACTGCCGGCAGGCGCAGAGGGTTGGGTGGACAAGCCGCTGAATGAAGCCGCTCTGCTGGGCGAACTGGCCCGTGTGCTCTGCGGTCCCGGCGAAAAAGCGCGCATTCTCATCGTCGAGGACGATCAGGACCTGGCCAATGTGATTGGCGGCGTCTTCTCCGGCGAAGGTATCTCCGTGCAACTGGCGCACACACTGCAGGAAGCGCTGGACGCATGTTTCTCGTTTCAGCCTCACCTGCTGGTCCTGGACATCGGACTGCCCGACGGCGACGGTTTCAACGTGGTGGACTGGCTGCGCAAGCACAAAGACCTGGCGCACCTGCCGCTGGTGGTTTACTCCGGCCGCGAGCTATCGGCCCCCGAGCGCCTTCAGCTTACACTCGGGCCCACACACTTTCTGACCAAGGCGCACGTGCAACCTCAGCAATTGGAAGCCCTGGTCTTGACGATGTTGCGCAGTTCGCGTCAGATAGAAGAGGCCTCTCCACCGGAATCGTCTGTTCCCAAACCGTGATGCGGCTGACGTTCCGGCTTGCTGACTTATTGACTTGTTGATTCACTCACATGAGGCTATTTTCTGATGGCATACAAGATTCTGATCGTTGACGACGAAGATGACATACGCGAAGTTGCGGCGCTTAGCCTGGAGTCCGTGGCCGGCTGGGAAGTGCTGACCGCCAACTCCGGCGCACAGGGCATTACGCGCGCCATCGAATTCAAGCCCGACGCTATTCTCCTGGACGTCATGATGCCCGGCATGGACGGCCCCACCACCTTCCGCGAACTGCGCAAGAATCCCGCCACCGCCAAAATCCCGGTGCTGCTGCTGACCGCCAAGGTGCAGGGCTCTGACCAGCGCCGCTTTGCCGACCTCGGCGTGGAGGCCGTACTCTTCAAGCCCTTTGACCCTCTCACTCTCTCCACACAGATCGCCGGTGTGCTGGGCTGGAAATAGAACATTGCCTATGGACCTTGCCGAACAGACCGCTCTCACCGAAGCTCTGGACCGCATGTGGACCAGGTTCCTTCCGGAAATGAGGGCGCGCGTCGCCATCCTGGAGACGGCCGCAACGGCCTTTGCCGCCAACACTCTCACCGTTGCCCAGCAGGAGGCGGCCAGCGCCGCCGCGCACAAACTGGCTGGAGTGCTGGGCACTTTCGGCCTCACCAGGGGCACCGAACTGGCTCGTGAACTGGAGCTTATGTACTCCCGCGAAAACGGCCCCGATCCCGCCTTCGGCGCCCGCCTCACCGCGACAGCTGCCGAGCTGGGCGCCCTTTTGGAGAGCCGCAACTAACGAGCTAGACCCTCATCCAATCAAGTAAGCGTTCGAGCCGCTCAAGGGCCTGCGGGCAATGTCATGGCAGCCCGATATCGTACAGTCAAATCACAACCGCAAGTAGGAGAAACGAATGAAATCCCCTAAGTCCGCTTCAATCCGACTGCTTTTTGCTTCCCTCGTCGCCGTCCCAGCCATGGCGACCTTGTTGCTTGCCCAATCCGCGAGCTTCCATAATGCGCCCGCTGCAGCCGCCGGCGTGGAAAACCCCTACCCCGGCCAGCAGAACGCCCAGGCCGGCCAGCAAATCTACCAGAAGAATTGCGCCGTCTGCCACGGCGATCACGCCCAGGGAGTGGCCAATATCGCCGCGCTCGCCACCGGTCCCACGCAGACTGCCAAACCCGGCGAGATTTTCTGGTACGTCACCAAGGGCGACAAGGCGAACGGCATGCCTACGTGGAAGGCCCTGCCCGCCGCGCAGCGCTGGCAGGTCATTACCTATCTCAGAAACATGAATAGCGTCCAGGCCGCGGCCTTACCCCCTGCAGCTGCTGAAACACCCAACCCGGCAATCCAGAACGCGCCGCCGCCCACTCCCCCGTTCACCGACTTCCGCTTTGAAAAGCCCGGAACTTACCGCAAGATCACGGCTGCCGACCTTCCCGCTCCCTTTTCAACCGATTCGGCTGGCAACGGACCCCGCCTGGTTCCCCGCCCCGAGGGTGCATGGCCGCAGGCGCCGAAGGGATTCAAAGTGGAGCAATTCGCCACCGGCCTTCAGAATCCCCGCCTCATCCGCACCGCGCCCAATGGCGATCTCTTCCTGGCTGAAAGCGAAGCGGGCAAGATCATGATCTTCCGCGGAATCACCGCAGACGGCAAACCCCAGATCACCAGCGTCTTCGCCAGCGGTCTCGACCGTCCGTTTGGCATCGCCTTTTACCCCCTCGGTCTCAATCCGAAGTGGGTGTACATCGGCAACACCAACGCCGTGGTGCGCTTCCCGTACACGAACGGAGACCTGACAGCGAGCGCGGCGCCGGAGCACATTGCCGACCTGCCCAGCAACGGCAAAGGCCACTGGACGCGCGACGTGCAGTTCTCCGCGGACGGCAACACCTTGTTCGCCTCTGTCGGCTCGGGCTCCAACGTGGACGACGCGGATACGCATCCGGCCGAATTCCATCGCGCCGACATTCTCGCCTTCAACCCCGACGGCACAGGCATGCACGTTTATGCGTATGGAATCCGCAATCCCGTGGGCATCGCCGTCAATCCGCTGACCGGCCAGCTCTGGTGCTCAGTCAACGAGCGCGACGCCCTGGGCGACAACCTGGTTCCCGACTACATTACCCACGTTGAACCGGGCGGATTTTATGGCTGGCCGTGGTGGTATACCGGCGCGCATCAGGACCCGCGCCACGCAGGCAAGCATCCCGAGCTCAGGGACAAGGTCATCGTCCCGGACGTGCTGCTGCAGCCCCACAACGCCTCGCTGGAAATGACTTTCTACAGCGGCAAGCAGTTCCCCCAGGAATATGACGGAGACATCTTCGCCTCTGAGCACGGCTCCTGGAACCGGGCCATTCGCACCGGCTATGAAGTCATTCGCGTGCCGCTGCACCAGACCGGCCACGCCAGCGGCGACTACCAGGAGTTCCTCACCGGATTTGTTCTTCCCAACGGCAATGTATGGGGACGTCCCGTGGGCGTTACCGTTGCGCCCGATGGGTCACTAATGATTACCGATGACGGCTCAGGCTCCATCTGGCACGTCTCCTACACCGGCAAGTAAATGCTTCACCATGCGCCGCCCCATCCTTTCCGCATATTTTCGCGGAGAGGCTGGGGCGGCGCAGCACACGGCGGCGTCTCAACCCCGGCAAGCCTCATCCATCGCCAGCGATTACACTTCATAGAGAATGCTCCAGCCCGATCCATTTGCGCCGCAGCTGGACCTCGCGTTCGAGGAGCACCGTCCTACGCGCCGCATCTGGCCCGTCCGCGAGCTGGTGGGCCAGGTCCGCGAACTCATCGAGCAGGAGTACGGCGACGTTTGGGTGGAGGGCGAAATTTCCAACTACCGGCCCGCACCCTCGGGCCACGTCTACTTCACGCTGAAGGACGCCGACGCCCAGCTTCCCATCGTTCTTTTCCGCCGCCAGGCCATGCTGCTGCGCTTCCGCCCCGAGGATGGCCTGCATGTGCTGGTCCGCGGCCGGGTCAGCGTCTACGAGCAGCGCGGCCAGATGCAACTGGTGGCCGAGACCATGGAACCGGTGGGCGCCGGGTCGCTGCAACTGGCCTTTGAACAACTGAAAGAGCGCCTCAAAGCAGAGGGCCTGTTCGACCCCGCCCGCAAGCAACCGCTCCCTGCCTTTCCGCGCTCCGTCGGCATTGTCACCTCGCCCACCGGAGCCGTGATCCGTGACTTCCTCAACATCGTTGCCCGCCGCCACTCCGGACTCAGCGTGCTGCTCTTCCCGGTCTCAGTGCAGGGCGATTCAGCGCCCGCGGAGATTGAAGCCGCACTGGCCGAGCTCAACGATTCCGGTCTTGTCGACGTGATCGTCCTGGCGCGCGGCGGCGGCTCGCTGGAAGACCTGGCCGCCTTCAACTCCGAGCGCGTGGCCCGCGCCATCGCCGCCTCGCATCTGCCCGTGGTCTCAGCCATCGGACACGAAACCGACTTCACCATCGCCGACTTTGTTGCCGACCTGCGCGCTCCCACACCATCGGCCGCCGCCGAGCTGATCACCGAGGCCCAGCACAGAATCGCCGAACACCTCGCCCACCAATACAACCGCCTGGAACGCGCCGCGCGCTACCAACTCTTGCAGGCACGCCAGCGCCTGACCCGTGTGCCGGTCAGCCGCGCCGAGTCGCGCATCTCCACGCTGTTGCACCGCATGGCGCAGCGGCTGGACGACCTCAGCTTCCGCCAGGAGTCCGCTGCCGGCAACCAGCTGCGCCAGCGACAGGATCACGTTGCCGCGCTCACAGCCGCCGTGCTGCGCCACGACCCGCGCCAGGGGCTGGCACAGGCTCGCGAACGCCTGCAAACCTGCCGCACCCGCCTGGACCGCGCCCTGGAACGCACCCTGCAGCGCTGCACGATCCGCACCAGCGCTCTCGATGCCCGCCTCCATTCGCTCTCGCCACTGGCCGTCCTCGACCGCGGCTACGCGCTGGTTCTCGACGCCGCAGGCAGCCTGGTCCGCTCCGCAGCCCAGCTCACCCCCGGCGACCAGCTCGTCACCCGCCTCGCCGACGGCGTCTTCATCAGCCGCGTCGAATCCACCGCGCCTAAACATCCCGCTCCCCGCAATAAAATCAAGAATTGAGCCTATGACCGCAGCTTCAGCACGCAAACTTTTTGGCACAGACGGCATCCGCGCCGTTGCCGGCGAAACTCCGCTGGACCCCACCACCATCTACGCCACAGGACTGGCGCTGGGGCACTCCCTGCGCAAGACAGCCGCCGAGCCCAAAGTCATTTTGGGCCGCGATACGCGCGAGAGCGGCCCGTGGATCGCAGCCACCCTGGCCGCCGCCCTGCGCGAAGCCAGAGCACACGTTGAAAGCGCGGGCGTGATTACCACTCCCGCCGTCGCCTTCCTGGCCCGCAGCCACGGCTTCCACGCCGGGGTGGTCATCTCCGCCTCTCACAATCCCTGGCGCGACAACGGCATCAAGCTGTTTGGCGGCGACGGCTTCAAGCTTGCCGATGCCGTCGAGCTGGCCATGGAAGACGAAATCCTGCAACACGCAGCACAGATCGAGGCACCGGACCCGGCTGCCCTGCCCGCAGTTGAAGACAACGCCGCCCTCCAGGCCGACTACATCCAGTTCCTCATCGATTGCGTACCGGGACTTTCGCTTGCCGGCCTCCGCATCGTGGCAGACTGCGCCAACGGCGCCGCCGCGGCCGTAGCTCCCGAGCTCTTCCGCCGCCTGGGCGGAGACGTAACGCTGCTCAACATCGCTCCCGACGGCCGCAATATCAACGACGGCTGCGGCGCACTACATCCAACATTTGTAGCCGCTGAAGTTGTCCGCCTCGGCGCCGGTATCGGCCTCACCTTCGACGGCGACGCAGACCGCTGCATGCTAGCCGGCTCCGCGAACAATGTGATCAACGGCGACGCCATTCTGCTGATGGTTGCGCGCGACCTGAAAGCCCGCGGGCTGTTGACGGGAGACCTGGTTGTGGCCACCACCATGTCCAACATGGGCCTGGAAGCCGCGCTCAAGCGCAGCGGCATCCGCATGCTGCGCGCACCGGTGGGCGACCGCTACGTGCTGGAACAGATGCTGGCGCACAAGGCCGCGCTTGGCGGCGAGCAGTCCGGCCACATCCTGCTGCCGCATCTGGCCACCACCGGCGACGGCTTGCTTACCGCCATGGTCGTCCTCGACCTGATCGCCCGCACCGGCAAGAGCATCGACGAACTGACCGCGGATTTGAAGGTCTTTCCGCAGGTCATCGTGAATGTGAAGGTGCGCGAGAAGAAGCCGCTCGAATCGATTCCCGCGGTGGCCTCCGCGATCCGCGCCGCCGAAGAAGAGTTAAAGGATTCGGGCCGCGTGGTGATTCGCTACTCCGGCACTGAAGCGTTGGCGCGGGTCATGATTGAAGCAGAGAGCGAAGAGGCGATGCGGCTTCATGCCAACGCCATTGCCGATGCCATTCGCGCAGAGCTTGGGGCAAGCTAGGTGAATGCAGCTTCGGCAGGGCGCTTGACCGTTCGGCCTTCGCGAAGTTTGCTTGTACCTTCATGGCCGAAAAATATGCCTGGGAAGTTGGGAATCCTGTGTTGCTAACTGTCTTTACCATTTCCATGTTCGTCAGCGCGGCCCTGCTGTTCCTGGTGGAGCCGATGATGGCCAAGATGGCGCTGCCCCTGCTGGGTGGAACCCCAGCGGTCTGGAATACCTGTCTTGTTTTCTTTCAAGCGACACTGCTGGCGGGTTACCTGTACGCTTACGCATCCACCCGGTGGCTGCACCGCCGGGCACAGATTGCGCTGCATCTGGCCCTGGCGCTGACGCCCCTTGTTGTGCTGCCTCTGCGCATCCCGATGGGCTGGGAACCGCCATCGCAAAGCAGTCCAGTGCTGTGGATACTAGGCATGCTTTCCGTTGCCGTGGGGTTGCCCTTCCTGTTGCTGTCGAGCTCAACGCCCATGCTGCAACGATGGTTCTCGCAATCGGGACACAGGCAGGCAAGCGACCCGTATTTTCTATATGCTGCCAGCAACGCCGGCAGTCTGGTGGGATTGCTTGCGTATCCACTGTTGCTGGAACCGACGCTGCGCCTGACCATGCAGAGCTATCTGTGGAGCTGCGCCTACCTGTTATTTCTTGCGTTGACGATGGCCTGTGGCGCGCTGGTTTGGCGGGTACAAAAGGGCTTTACTGTTGCCCAGGTTCCCGGCGAAGAGGCCGGCGAGACCGGTCGCGGCTCCGTATGGAGACAGCGCCTGCGCTGGATTGCGCTCGCCTTTGTGCCCTCCAGCCTGATGATGGGCGTAACCACGGCGCTCACCACCGACATTCCCGCCATTCCATTGCTATGGGTACTGCCGCTGGCGTTTTACCTGCTGAGCTTTGTGCTGGCCTTCGCAAAGCGGCCGCCGGTGTCGCATGAGTGGCTGATTCGAAGGCTGCCGCTTCTGATTCTTTGCGCGCTTTATCCGGCCATCTCCAAGACCAAGCTGCCGCTGCTGCTGCTGATCCTGCTCTACCTGATGACGCTGTTCGCCATCGCACTGGTTTGCCACGGCGAACTTGCCCGCGGCAGGCCGAAGATCAGCCGGCTGACGGAGTTTTACTTATGGATTTCCTTTGGCGGCGTGCTCGGCGGCATCTTCAATTCGCTGGTTGCGCCGGTGATCTTCTCTTCAGTGGTGGAGTTTCCGCTGGTTCTGATTTTTGCGGCGCTGTTGCGGCCTGCCATTGACCAAAAGGAGGAGACACCCGCCCTGGCCGCGCGGCTGCGGCGCAACGACTGGCTACTGCCAGCCGCGCTAGGGCTTTGCATGGTTGCGGTCATCGGCGGCTTGCTGCATTTCGGGCTGAGGCCGGGGCGCTCGCTGAATATTCTCATCTTCGGCTACTCCATGCTGTGGTGCTTCAGCTTTGCCAGGCGGCCGCTGCGCTTTGCCGCGGGCGTAGCGGTCCTGGTGGCTGCAAGCACGCTCTACACGGGAAATTTTGGACAGATTCTACATACTGAGCGCAGCTTCTTTGGCGTCCTGCGCGTGGCGAACGACCTGACCGGCAGGTACCGCGAGCTTTTTCACGGCGACATCCTTCATGGAATCCAGAGCCTTGATGCCGCAGAGAGCCGCGAGCCGCTTGCCTACTTCACCAAATCCGGTCCGGCAGGAAGCATCCTCATGGCGATGGACGCCAGGACGCTGCGCGGGAGTGACGGCGCGGTCCGGAATGCGCAGTGGGCCGTTGTCGGCCTGGGAGCAGGCGCGATGGCCTGCTATCAGCGGCCAGGCGAGCGGCTGACCTTTTATGAGATTGACCCATCGGTGCAGCGCATCGCCCTGGACCCGAACTACTTTACGTTCCTGAAGCAGTGCGCACCCTCGGCGCAGATTGTATTGGGCGATGCGCGGCTGAAGCTGCGCGACGCGCCCGACGGAAGCTACGACCTGATCGCACTCGACGCCTTCAGTGGGGACACGATTCCGATGCACCTGATGACCCGGGAGGCATTGGCGCTTTACCTCCGCAAGCTTGCGCCGGGAGGTATGCTGGCTTTCCATATCAGCAATCTCTACCTGCAGCTTGGCCCTACTCTCGGCGCGCTGGCGCACGACGCCGGGCTGGAGTGCCGGCTGATGGAGGACAATGGCGTCACGCCGGCGGAGACCGCCGCGGGCAAGCTGGCTTCGCGGTGGGTGGTGATGGCGCGCAGCCGGGCCGACCTGGGAGCGCTGGCAATGGACCCACGCTGGGTGCCCGCAAACGTGCCTTCCGGAACGCAGGTGTGGACAGACGATTTCTCGAATCTGTTGCGCGTCATCAAGTGGCACTGAGACGAGAGCAGTCTTCCCGCTGGATGATCGAAGCGGAGAGCGAGGAGGCTTTGTGATTTGGACTTCAGGCCAGCCCGTATGTCGTCCCTAAAATATTAGGAGGAACGGCCGGTCTTGTTCAGCGCGCTGTAGAAGCCCAGATCTTTTTCACGCAGCAGTTTGGTTATATAGAGAATCTGCCCGTAGTGCAGTCCATAGTGCTCCAGGACCTGGTACACGGCAGCCAGACCGGTCACGTGATGCCCCTGAATCTCAAACGGGCTGAGCAAATCGGACTCGGTGAGGCGCGCCAGCACTTGCGACGCCTGTTCCATGGTGGCGCCGAGCCGCTCGATAAGCGCAGAGCCTGAAATGCCGGTCCGTTCGTTGAATTCCGCGGGCCGGTCGCGCGCGTCTTCCTGATGATTGAACGAGACAACGAGCCACTGCCGCACGTTGCCGTTCAGATGCAGAACCAGATTGCCGATGCTGTTGCTGGCATCGTTGGGCCGCCACCAGATTTGTTCATCGGTAAGTTGTTCGACACAAGCTTGCAGCCGCGGCCAATACTGCTTGAGCAGCTTGTCGCGGGAGAACTCCAGAAACAGCATTGCCGTGTTCTGTTCCATGCTTGTCGTCATCGGAAAAGGAACCTCCTTTGCGAAACTCCGTTGCATGAAAAAGGATACAGTCTGGGACGCGGCGGGCGCCTCAGGCAGGCGCTGCTTCAAGAGCTAGAGCAGTTTCATCATAGCTGTACCCAGTTGAGAGTCAGTCTGAACCATGCTTGTGCATTTTCTGCGGATATTTGCTGTAGGGCTTCTGTGATGGCTTGGTCGAGG